>Ga0209571_1000019_pt1 | contig 422110 bp, 357 predicted proteins | sample EBPBio102011_DNA_FD_185866 | JGI IMG/M metagenome (GOLD analysis project Ga0209571, IMG submission 185866) | Wastewater treatment Type I Accumulibacter community from EBPR Bioreactor in Madison, WI, USA - Reactor 1_1/10/2011_ DNA (SPAdes)... | ecosystem: Engineered > Bioreactor > EBPR >...
GCGGCAGCAGATAGTCCGTCTGGCGGTCAGCAACGATAAAGTTGGACATGCGATGACTCGGTTGCTCGAAGAAGTATGATTATAGCATGTTCGGATCTGGCGCCGGGAAAGTCCGACAGGCTGCTAGCTCTGACTCCCCGGCCGCCTGCGGCGCACGGGGCAGCGCCGAAGCATCCGCCTGAATGGCGCCGGAGGCTGCTGCCACAGCGGACGCTTCGAGTTGGCGCACCTCGGCCTCACCGTCCCGATGATGCGCTTCGAGCAGCCCGGCAGCGACGTCTGCGGAATACAGGATGCGCGGCTCCAGCTCCTCGAGGAGCGGGCGCTGGCGTGCGGGCGGGCGGCGACGCAGGAACATGCGAGTGGGCGCTCTGCTTGGCGGTCAGTACGCGCGCGACGGCCTGGCTGGCGCGACGCCGGCGTGGTTCGCTTCCAGCGGCAGGTTCGCCGGCCGGATCGACTTCGGCGGCGCTGGCGGGGAGATCCGGGCGGCCGGGGCGGCGGCTTGTGTGCCGCCCGACGACGGCAGGGCCAAAGCGAAGTCGGCGAGGCAGCGCAACCCGGCGGGCAAGCTCAGCTCCGGGTTGGGCAAGACCAGCTGGACACGAAAGGTATTGCTCGGCGCGTCGATCAGCTGGTCAACCAAGATAACCTCGGCGCTCAGCGCGGCGACCTCGGGCAGCTGCGGCTGTACGCTGGCCAAAGTGCCCGGCTTGATCTTGCCGTACAGCGCCGCCGGCACGACCACCTGCACTTTCAGCGGATCGACCTTGGCCACCCGAAAGAGCGGTTTCTCCTCGACCCGCTCGCCGACCGACAGGTAGCGCTCGGCGACGACGCCGTCAAAGGGGCTGCGGATGCTGCGTTGCGCGAGTTGCGCCGTGGCCAGGCCGAGCTCGCGCTGCGCCACGCGCTTCTGCTCCCCCGCCTGCACCAGCTTCTGCTCGGCCACCTCGTATTCGGTGCGTACCTGATCGAGCGCCTGCTGGGAAATGAACTTCCTGCTCAACAGATCCTCGCTGCGCGCCAGCTTCTGGCGCGCGAAGCCGACGTTGGCGCGCGCCGCCCGCTCGTCGGCGGCGGCCTGGGCGCGGCTGCTGGCGACACCGACGGCGGCGCGCTCGACGTCGCCGCGCAACAGGGCCAGGACCTGCCCCTGGCGCACCCGGTCACCGCGTTCGACGCGAATCTCCTCGATCACGCCGATCACCGGCGAGCCGACCTCGGCCACCCGCTCGGGCTCGATCAGGCAACCCATGGGCTGCGCGGCGGCCAGCGATCCGCTGACGCCGACCAGGAACAACATCCCCCAGTTGCGTGTTCTGCTCATGACTTCTTCTCCCTTGACGGATTTCATTCGAGCGGGCCGCCGAACGACAGGCGGCGGTCCATGCTCTGGTCGTGTTGCAGCAGGCGCTTGCGTTCGAGCACGTGGCGACGCTCGATACGCCGCTGCACCAGCGCGGCGAGCGCGTGCACCACCCGGCTTGGCAGCGCTGCGGCATGGGCGGCAAGCAGGCGACGCGTGCCGCCTCCCAGTGCGGTCACGAACAGCGACGCATCGGCCGTCAACCAGGTTTCGACACTTCCCGGATCGCCCTGGCGCGCGCAGCGCCCCGCCAGCTGGCGATCGATGCGCCGGGCGGCGTTGAACTGACAACAGATGACGTGCAGGCCGCCGAGCTCGCTGACCCCTTTGCCGAGGGTGATATCGACCCCGCGACCGGCCATGTTGGTGGCCACGGTGATCGCTCCGCGCTCGCCCGCGCGGGCGACGATTTTGGCTTCGGCGAGGTCGTTGCGCGCGTTGAGAAGGGCGTGTGCGACGCCGCGCTGCTCCAGCAGCTGCGACAGCGCCTCGGAATCGGCGACCGAGTCGGTGCCGATCAACACCGGCCGGCCGCTGTGCTGGAACTCGACGACGCGGCAGGCAATGGCTTCCTGCAGCAGCTGGCGATTCGCAAACAGCCGGCTGGGGAGAACCGTGCGCCGATTCGGGCGGCGCAAAGGCACGCACGACACCGCCAGGTCGTAGTGCGCGCGCAGTTCGCCGGCGGATTCGCTGAGCGTGCCGCTCAAGCCGGCAAGGCGCAGATAACGCGGGAAGAAGCGCTGATAGGTGATTTGCGCGGCGGTGACCTGAGCAGCGGTGGGCAGGCATTGTTCCTTGAGTTCGATCAGCTGATGCAAGCCGCGCGACCAGGCGCGGCCAGCCGCGACTCGCCCGGTGGTGTCGTCGATGATCAGCACCTTGCCGTCACGGACCAGGTAATGGCGGTCGCGACGGTAGATATGCAGCGCTGCCAGCGCGCTGCGAATGCTCTCTTCGCGATGCAGGCGGTTGCGCCAGACCGACGCCAGCGGCCGTACCAGCGCATCGACCCGCTCTTGCCCCGACAGCGTGAGCCGCGCAGTGCGCGCTGCCGGGTCCAGTCGGAAGTGCGGGCTGTCGACGGCGCTGCCGAGCTGGCGCGCGATCTCTAGCGACTGCTTGAGGTAGTCGGTCTCCTGTTCGTTGCCGACCGCTTGCGCGAGAATGAACGGCACCCGCGCCTCGTCGATCAGGATGCTGTCGGCCTCATCGACGATGGCCATGCACAGGCCGCGCAGCAGCGGTGGCGAGCTTCCTTCGCCGCTCAGCTGGTCGACCCGCCGACGCAGCGGGTCGCGTGTCCGGCCAAGCCCGTCACGGAGGTAGTCGAATACGAGTTCCCGAGCCGTACAGCAGGTGATGTCGCAGGCGTAGGCCGCGCGGCGTTCGCCGGCCTGCTGTCCCTGGATCACCGCGCCGACCGCCAGACCGAGCGCGGCGTAGACCGGTCGCAGCAGGTCTGCGTCACGGGCGACCAGGTAATCATTGGCGGTGACCACGTGCACCGGAATGCCGGCCAGCGCGGCAGTGGCGGCCGCCAGTGCCACGGCATAGGTCTTGCCCTCGCCGGTGGCCATCTCGGCCAGGCGATTACCGAGCACGATCCAGGCGGCGATGACCTGGGTGTCGAAAATTCGAATCTGGTGCTCGCGCTCGCAAGCGACACCGACCAGCGCAAAGGCGCTGGCGAGATGGGTATCGCGCATGCCGTCCGTCTGCAGCTGCAGCCGCAGCGTGCGTACGGCCTCCCTGAACTGCGCCGGGCCGAGTCGGCGGAACGCTTTGCGCTGGCCGGAAAATGCGCTCAGCAGGAGTGGGGGCGTGTTCGACAGCAGCCCCTGCGCGCGATCGCCAAGCACCTTCAGCGCAGCCGGGAAGCGGCGCGTCTGCGGTTCGGCGGCAGCAGGCTGGCGTTCCGGGTAGTCGCCCCAGAACAATCCGGGGATCGGCAGGTCGGCGCATCTCATGGCAGATAGTCAGGGAGCCGAGCGTTCATTCGCCGGGATCGAAATGTTTCAGGAAGAGTTGGCTCGCGCGCCGGAAGACTTGTCCGGCCAGGGGTTCGAAACCGTGATCGAAACGGACCCAGGCCCGGCCGCCGACACGCTCCAGCGGCGCGCCCTTGAGCGTCAGGTCGATCAGGAAAACCGGCGCGATGCTGCGCCGGCCGTCCGGGTCGCCCGGATCGGTCGCGTAGGGCCCGCCCGCACGCTCGCCAAGTGCCGGGCTGGGCAAGAGGTGCGAGGCGGCAGGCTCATCCTGGCCGAGACTCGCCGAGAGTGCCCTGCCCGGCGCCTCGGCGAGGCGCACTTCGGCGTGACGGGTACGATTGCGCACCAGATGCGCGTCCTCGTCGGCGAGCGCGGCGCGGACGCGCAACTCGCTCGCTTCAAGGACGTAACCGAGGATCGTTCCCTGGCGGCTGAAGGTTCCCGGCAGGTCGTCCTGGTGCGGCATGACCAGGGTGCCGGCAACCTTGGCGCGCACTTCGAGCTGGCCGATGCGCTGCTCGGCACGCGCGAGTTCGGCCTCGGTACGGGCGATCTGTTCGGCGAGGTTCTGCGCGCCGGTCGGGTCGCGCAGGAGAAGCTGGTACTGGTCGGCCTGCAGCCCGCCCAGACGACCGGTCAACTGCTCGCGGGCGGCCACGAGGTCGATATTCTCGAGGACCACGAGCAGGTCGCCAGGCTGTACCGACTGTCCGTCGCGAACCGGCAGCTGGCGGATGAAACCGTCGACCTCGGGGCGCACCTGCGCTTGCTCGGGCAACCACACGACCGCCGGGGCGACGGTCGATAAGGGCAACGGCAAAACGAAAAGCAGGACACCCGGAATCGCCAGCAGCAGCGCAATGCCGGTACGCACACGGGTCAGTTCCGACCCTGGTGCGGCGGCGGCAAGCGCGTGTCTGACCCAGTTCCCGATCGGTCGCACAATCATCGAAGCCGTCAGATAGATCGCCGCGACGACGCCGAGCAGAAACCACTTGGCGCCGAACCAGAGGATGATCGCCACTGAAATCAGCAGCCGGTAGGCAAACGAGAGCGGCGCGTAGAGCAACAGCCACTTCAATTCACCGGCAACGAACTGCGGTGCCTCGCCCGGCGCCTGCAGCAGGTGGCGGCGCACCAGATAGCTCCACCAGGCGCTGCTGCGAGTCGCCAGATTGGGCAGGTCGAGCAGGTCGCAGAGGACATAGTAAGCATCGAAGCGGAGCAGCGGATTGCCGTTGAAGAGCAGCGTCGAGACGCCGCCGATGAACATCACCACCAGCGCGACGTCGCGCACCAGCCCCGGCTGAACGTTCAACCACAGCAGCAGAGCGAGCGCGGCAAGCGTCGTTTCGACCATGATTCCGGCCGCGGCGACGGCTGCCCGCTGGCTGCGCCGCGCGAAGCCGGAGGACGCCGATGCGTCGACGTACGGTGCCGGCACCAGCACCAGCAGGGCAACGCCGATCTCGTGCACTTCGCCTCCCCAGCGCCTGATCGCCAGAGCGTGTCCGAGCTCGTGCAGGGCCTTGACGAGCGGGAAAACGAGCCAGGCGAGCGCCAGATAAGTGGGCGTCAGCATCTGCGTTCGGACTTCGGCCTGCAGCTCGCTCCAGTTGGCCCCCGCCACCAGCAAGGCGACGGCGACGAGCGCCAGCCAAACCCACAACAGCGCCGGACGAAAGAGCAGCGAGGCCAGAGGATCGAAGCGCGGCAACCACGACGAAGGGTCGCCCAGGGGCAGGCGGAAGGCAAAGGGATTGACCATCGCCCGGCGCCTGCGGCGACGACGCTCGGTGCGCCTCTGGAAGAGAACGGCGGTATCCGGCGTGTGCTCGCACTGCAGCAGCTCGTGCTCGTTGAGCTGCGCCAGCAGCGCAATCACCTCGTCCTGGGTCGGCGCCGCATCGCCGAGCGTCGCCAGTACGCTGTCCCAGACCCCCTGCACGTCGTGGCGTCCATCGCAACGACCAATGAACTGGTAAGCCGGATCGTTGATCAGGTGCTGGCGGCCGGTCGCCGTATCGGAAAGCAGGTACCAGGGCTGGCCGCGCCGGTTCTGGCGTTGCGTCCGTACCTGTGGGCGCAGGCGGGGATGAAGTTGAGCGACTCGATACCACTGCGTGCTGAACAGCGATTGCGTCATTTCAAAGCCCCCATGTCCAGGTCGCCATGCGCAGCCAGTCGCCGATGCGATGCGTCGCCACCCAAGCCAGCGATCGGGTCCCGGCGTCGATCTTGGCGACGCCTCTCAGCCCTGGGCGCAACCCGGCGGGCGGCTGCCCGAAAGCAGCCTCGATTTCGAAGGCATTGCGCCCCTCCAGGGTGAGTGCCATCGGGCTGATACGGGTCACCGCGAAGTCGAGCCGCTCACCGGGCAGAGCCGACAGCGCCAACTGGCCGCGCTGACCGAGAACGACGCCGCCGATGCTGCGCTCGTCGACTTCGATGATCAGCCGGAAAGCGTCTCGCGGGGCGAGAGTGAGCAAGACGTCGCCGCGCTGTACCGGCGCGCCAAGCGCTTGCGACAGGTCGCCCTGGATGACCAGGCCGTCGATCGGGGCGGTGACCTGGCTGCGCACCAGTTGCGCTTGCGCCAGCTCGAGTTGCGCACCGGCCTCGGCAGCTCGCGCCTGGGCGATGGCGTACTGGCTGCGGTCGGCGCGCGCCAGGGCCGCTGCAGCGCTGTTCTGGTGCTGCGTGAGTTCGGCTTCCCATTTGCGGTTCTGCAGCAGCAGGTCCTGCTGCGCGAGTTCGACCAGCACCTGCCCGACCGCGACGACGTCGCCCGGGCGCACGTGCGCGGCGCGCAAATAGCCATCGCTGGGGGCTGCCAGCACGCGCTGGGTTGCGCCTTCGAGCCGCGCCGGTGCACCGATGCGGTGGCTGACCGGGAACATGGCCAAAGCAACGATCGCCACCAGCCCACCTAGCCAGGCCAGCCGTCGCGTGCGCCGCCCGGATCCGCCCCAGTAGCCGCGCAGCGCTTCACTGGCGCGCGCCGACCAGCCCAGTTCAGCCCGCTGTTTGAGTGCCAGCAACGGCGTAAGCATGCAGACGAGAGGCTCGATAACGCGCAACTCGTCGGCGGTGACGGCACGCTGACGCTCGAAGCACAGGCAGCCGATCGTTTGACCGGCGCCGATCAACGGGACGCTGAGCAGCGTGCCCGAACCCTGGGCGGCCAGTCGGGCGTGTGCCTGGACAACGCGCGGTGCTGCCTCGGAAGGCAGCGGATAGACAATCGAGGCATTCTGGTCGATGGCTTCCTGCATGGCCAGGGTCAGCGCCTGCGAGCGTTCCTCGCCGTCACCGGACCCGGCGGTAGGCGACGCGGCAACGAGCGTCAAGCCCGCACGCGTAGAGAGCCCGACGCTGACGCGATCGAAAGCGAGAGTGCAGGCCAGTTCGCTGCACAGCGTGCTGGCAGCCTGCTCGAGCGGTTGCGGCGCAAGGAGTGGCGTCTACAGTTGCAGCAGCCGGCGCTGCGCCGCGTCGGATGGCCTTGCGAATTCGCTCATCGTCTTCCTTCCTGCCTCCCCCATCGGGCACGCGGCCGAGCCTTTCCGGTACGCGCACCGATGGCGAACCCGGGTCGCTGGTTTTTTCCAGGCCACAGGCTTCTAACGGCTTAAACAGAAGGGTCTTTAGGGGGAATTCAGGAGAATTTGCGGATAAGGCTTCAGCCGCCTTCGTCAGCAGGGGACGAACGGCAAGCGCAGTGGGGCGGGCGGCGATAGTGCGCTGCGCTCAGAAACCCCGTCGCTTAGCGCTTTTCCGGCCGCTTGCGTGGCTCGTCGGTTCCCGGCGCGAGAAACATCCCGACGCCGAGAAGGATCAGCAGGACAGGCCACCAGGTACGCAGCAATTGCCCGAGATCGACGTCAAACAGGCCCAGGTTGCTGGCCAGCGCCAGGCTCCCGACGACGATCAGCGCGCTGGCGCCAAGATTGCCTCTCATCCTTCTTCCTCCCCGGTGCGCGGCGCTGATCTCCACGGCGAATGGCTCACGGCACAAAGCGATCGACGTAATCGTTCACCGCCAGCGTCCCCAGGCCACGTACGTCGAGCGACGACTTGAGGATGACGGCCTGCTGCGCGGAGTTGAATTGCCGGGCCAGGTGTTTCCTGAACTTCTCGAGCAGAACCGGGATCCCTTCCGCGCGTCGGCGACTGTGGCCAAGCGGGTATTCGCAGATCAACTCGTCTGTCGCACTGCCGTCGGTGAAGAAGACCTGTAGCGCGTTGGCGATCGAACGCTTCTCGGGATTCAGGTAGTCCGCCGAGAAACGTGCTTCCTCGACCACTTCGATTTTCGCGCGCAAGGCGTCGATGCGCGGATCCGCCGCTGCTTCGTCCTCGTAGGCGTCAGCGCTGAGGGCGCCGTTGATGAGGGCAAAAGCAACCATGTACTGCAGGCAATGATCGCGATCCGCGGGATTGTGCAGCGGCCCTCGCTTGTCGATGATACGCAGCGCGGATTCGTGCGTACGGATGACGACTCTTTCGATGCTCGCCAACCGCTGCCACACCTGCGAATGCAGTTCAACGGCCGACTCGACCGCCGTCTGGGCGTGAAACTCGGCCGGAAAACTGATCTTGAAGAGGATGTTCTCGATCACGTAGCTGCCGAACGGGCGGGCAACGCGCAAGGCCTGCCCCCTGAACAGCGCGTCCTGGAAGCCCCAGGTGCGGGCAGTCAGCGCGCTTGGATAACCCATCTCGCCCCTGAGCGAAAACAGGGCCAGCATGACCCCGCGCGCGGTCGCATCGCCGGCGGCCCAGGACTTGCGCGAACCGGTGTTCGGCGCGTGCCGATAGGTGCGCAGCGGAGTGCCATCGACGAAAGCCTGTGAAACGGCGTTGATGACCTGCTCGCGCTGGCCACCCATCAGCCAGGTGCACACCGCCGCCGTCGCCACCTTGACCAGCAGGACGTGATCCAGGCCGACGCGATTGAAGCTGTTCTCCAGCGCCAGAACGCCCTGTATCTCGTAGGCCTTGATCATCGCTTCAAGAACCTGGCGCATCTGCAGCGGCGCCTGGCCACTGGCGACGCGGGTCCGCGACAGCCAGTCGGCGGTGGCCAGAATGCCGCCCAGGTTGTCCGAGGGGTGACCCCATTCAGCCGCCAACCAGGTGTCGTTGAAGTCCAGCCAGCGGATCAGGGTGCCGATGTTGAAGGCCGCCTGAATCGGGTCCAGCTGAAAGCGGGTACCGGGAACGCGCGCGCCGTGGGGCACCACGGTACCCGGAACGACCGGCCCGAGCAGCTTGGTACATGCCGGGTAGGCGAGCGCTTCGAGGCCACAACCGAGGGCGTCGATCAGGCAATAGCGTGCGGTATTGAAGGCCGCACTCGACTCGACCTTGAAATCGAGAACGTAACTGGCGATATCGACCAGCAACCGATCGGGTTCGGGGCGAGACTTGGCAATTCGCGATGACATGGTGTTACTCCTGCTGCCCTGCCGGGCCGCCCGGCGATGGCCAGGCAGCGACTTGCGCTGCGCTGGCCAGTCCGGAAAATCGGCACGAGACGCAATTCTAGTGTACTGCTGCGTTCTTGATGAGGCTTTCAGCGACCCTGGCAGCAGCGTGAAAGCGTAGGGTGGATGGGTGGATCGAGTTCGCCCGGCCCATACCGCTGCCCGCGGCGCCAAATCCGGGCAACCATTCCCGGTCCACCGTCATTGCGAGGAGGCGCAGCCGACGCGGCAATCCAGTTCCATTCTCTGAAGAACTGCGCGCCACGTCAGCCAGGCGCAAAACAAAACCTCTGGATGGCCACGTCGGCGACGCCTCCTCGCAATGACCTGCGGGCGGCTGTGGCGCCGCATTTCCGCCGCCACTTCCAGCACGCCGGAGAGGAGAGCCGCTCAAAACCATGTCGTCGCCGGCATTCCCAGGTTTGATTCCGCGGGCAACGCTAGCTTCGTGCGTTCAGCGCGACGAATTCCTGCACCTCCGGCCCGACGTAGTTGGCCGACGGGCGAATCAGCTTGCCGTCGATGCGTTGCTCGATGATGTGTGCGGCCCAGCCGCTGGTGCGGGCGATCACGAACAGCGGCGTGAACATCGGCGTCGGCACGGCCAGCATGTGATAGGCAACGCCCGAGAACCAGTCGACATTGGGGAACATGCGCTTCTGCTCCCACATCACCTGCTCGATTCGACTGGCAATGTCGAACAGCGCCTGATTGTCGCCATCGCTGCATAACTGCTGTGCGACGGCGCGGATCACCTTGTTGCGCGGATCGGCGATGGTGTACAAGGGGTGACCGAAACCGATGATGATTTCCCGCCTGGCCAGGCGATTGCAGATGTCGCTCTCGGCGTGCTGCGCATCGTTGTAGCGGCTCTGGATCTCGAACGCCGCTTCGTTGGCGCCGCCGTGTCGGGGACCGCTGAGCGCGCCAATGGCGCCGCTGACCGCGGCGTACAGGTCGGCACCGGTTCCGGCGATGGTTCGCGCCGTAAAGGTCGAGGCGTTGAACTCGTGCTCGGCGTAGAGCACCAGCGATTTGTCCAGGCTGCTGGCGTGCAGCGCCGACGGTGCCTTGCCGCAGAGCAGGTGCAGAAAGTGCGCGGCGATCGAATCGTCGTCGGTCTCCGTTTCGATGCGCCGACCATTGTGCGACCAGTGATACCAGTAGAGCAGCATCGACCCGAAACTGGCAATCAGCCGGTCGGCAATCTCGCGCGCGCCACCGGGGTTGTGATCCTGCGCCTCCGGCAGGATGGTTCCCAGCGCCGAGCAGCCGCTGCGCAGCACATCGGTCGGGTGCGCCGACGCCGGCAGGTTTTCGAGGACCGGCCGCAGACGCACCGGCAGGCCGCGCAGCGTCTTCAGCTTCTTGCGGTACTGGTTGAGCTGGTTCACGCTCGGCAAGCGCCCATAGAGGAGCAAATACGCCACTTCTTCGTAAGTGGCGTGCTCGGCGAGGGCGATGACGTCGTAGCCGCGGTAGTGGAGGTCATTGCCGTTGCGGCCGACCGCGCAGATGGCCGTGTCGCCGGCCACGACGCCGGAGAGCGCAACCGACTTCTTGCCTTTTGGCGCCTCGCTCGTCGCCACTTCGTTGCCGAGCACCTCGTCCATCATCCCTCCCCTGGCCACCAGGCCTGCACGCTGTGGATGAGTATTCCCGAGCTTGCCTAGCGCGGTCAACCGTGGCGGCGTTCAAGCAGCGCAGCGCCTGCTCGGCAAGCGGCAGCCGCTCGCCACCCCTGCGTCCTCAATCGCGCCAATTGTCGGACGCCTGTCCTCCAGCGAGCCGGTCGTCTGCGGCGCGATCGGACAGCCGTCCTTCGGCGGAGGGCAGCCGGACCGGCGGCATGAAGGCCAGGGTGCAGGCACTTTCGTGCCCGATCAAGGGCTTCGGCAAGGGGACGATTTCCACGTCGGTGACCCCCACTTCAATCATTCCGAGGAGTTCGGCCGCCGCTCGCGAAAGGTCGATGACGCGACCACCGTGCCCCATGCGGTCGTTGATCCTGACCACCACGCAATAGGTGGATAACGGGCGGCGCACGGCGACCATCGTCCCGAGTGGGAAGCGATTACTCGCCGCCGAGAGCTTCTCGTGTTGAAAGGACTTGCCGGAGGCGGTCTTCCGGCCGCTGAATCGCTTCCCGTAGAAACTCGCCCGACCAGCCAGGATTGGCGGTATTTCGGGCCACTCGCCAGCCCTTTTCAGGGCGCTTGAAGGTTCGCCCAAGGCAAGTTCGGGCAATGCCGACACGGCCAGGGCGACCAGCGCAAACAGCAGCTTCACCGAACTGCGGTCCTGGCCAGCGGCGACCCGGCCGGCCGTCGTACGGCCACTGCGGGCCCCACCGCTCCCTGCGACCTAGCTGCCACGGGCTGCGAACGCCAAAGTCTGCGCGCGGCTCGGCAAAGCGCTTACAATTCCCGCCATCTGTACGCAACCGCGCATGCAACGTCCCTCCGTCGTGGCCTTTGGTCACCGGTGGTGGCCCGAGCGCGTAAGAATAGCCTGCTCGCAGGCGCCCACACAAGCCACTGCCACACGGCGATTTCCCCGGCATTATCCTGAAATGCGGCAAGAATGAAAACTCACCTGCTTCCGGACTGGTTGCGCGCGCTACTCATGCGCAGCGTCGGCTATCGCCACTATTCGCTGGTCGTCGCGGCCATCGCCTTTGTGACCACCATCACCTTCAGCTTCCCGTTCGTCGCCGTCCTCATCCCGGCGGTGCTCCTGGCACCACGACGCTGGCGCACGCTCGGCCTGCTCTGCGGCCTGGCGAGCGGCTGTGGAGCAGCCGTGCTGGTCGAGATATTCCAGTACCTGGGTTGGGAGTTCGTCGTCGCACGCTACCCCGAGCTGGTCAGCATGGAGGTCTGGCAACGGGCCAGCGAATGGCTGCAGGACTGGGGGCTGCTGGCCGTACTGATCATCGCCGGCTCACCGATGCCGCAAACCCCGGCGCTGCTCTTCTGCGCCCTGGCCGACGTTTCGTCGCTCGGCATCCTGGCCGCGGTGGCGATCGGCAAGACCGCCAAGTATCTGTTCATGGCCTGGGCGACGGCCCACTACCCGACGCGCTTCATGCGCTATAACTGAGAGCCGCCGAGCCAGCGGCCGACCAGCCAGAGCGCGAGCGGCGAAGGACGAAGCGCCGACGCTCAGGCCACGCCAGCGCTTTCCGCCTGGACGTCGGCCCAGTAACTCGAACGCACCATCGGCCCGCAGGCGGCGCCGGTAAAGCCCATCGCCAGAGCCTGCTCCTCGTACATCTTGAACACGTCCGGATGGACGTAGCGAGCGACCGGCAGGTGATGGCTGGACGGCGCGAGGTATTGACCGATGGTGAGCATTTCGACTTCGTTGGCGCGCAGGTCGCGCAACACTTCGAGGATCTCGTCGTCGCTTTCGCCGAGACCGACCATCAGTCCGGATTTGGTCGGAATCTGCGGGTAGCGCGCCTTGAAACCTTTCATGAACGCCAGCGAATGCGCGTAGTCGGCCCCCGGGCGCGCCTGTCGGTAGAGCCGCGGCACGGTTTCCATGTTGTGATTGAGCACATCGGGCAATGACCTGCCGAGCACCTCGAGCGCAATTTCCATGCGCCCCCGGAAATCGGGGACCAGCGTTTCGATCGTCGTCGCCGGCGAACTGCGGCGCACCGCGCTGATCACGTCGACGAAATGCTGTGCGCCACCGTCGCGCAGGTCGTCGCGATCGACACTGGTGATCACCACGTAGCGCAGTTGCAGCCGCGCCACGCTGTCGGCGAGATGTGCAGGCTCGTCAACATCAGGCGGCAGCGGCTTGCCGTGGCCGACGTCGCAGAATGGACAGCGCCGCGTACAGACGTCGCCCAGGATCATGAAGGTGGCCGTACCGCGGCCGAAGCATTCGCCGATATTCGGGCACGCCGCCTCTTCGCAGACGGTATGCAGCTTCTGCTCGCGGAGCATCTTCTTGATCTCGCCGAAGCGACCCGAGGCGTTGCCGGCCTTGACGCGAATCCAGTCCGGCTTGCGTTGCGGCGCCTGCGGAACGATCTTGATGGGAATGCGCGCCGTCTTCAGCTCGCCCCTCTCCTTGACACCGGCGACCCGGGCCGCTGGCCTGGCCACGTCGCGATCTTGATCCTGCGTGCTCATCGTTGCCTGCGCTCCAGTTGTACTGCCAAGTGTTCTGCCAGCGCCGTCGCCGCTTGCGACGGAGTCAGCGAAATGCCGAGGTCCCGGGTCTGGGTGACCGGAAGACCAGGGTAGCCGCAAGGGTTGATCGCCGCAAAAGGCGACAAATCCATGTCCACGTTCAGGCTGACGCCGTGATAGCTGTAGCTCCTGCGCACGCGCAGACCCAGCGCCGCGACCTTGGCCGGACCCACATAGACCCCCGGCGCGCCAGCATGCCTTTCGGCCCGCACCGCGTGCGCGGCGAGAAGGTCGATGACCGCCTGCTCGATGGCGGTGACCAGTTCGCGAACTTTCAGCTTGCGCCGGCCCAGGTCGAGCAACACGTAAACTACCACCTGGCCAGGACCGTGATAGGTGATCTGGCCGCCACGATCGGTCTTCACCAGCGGCAGGCCAAGATCGGCCAGCAGGTGCTCGGCTCTGCCCGCCTGACCGAGGGTGAGCACCGGCGGGTGCTCGCAACACCACAGTTCGTCGGCGGTCTCGTCAGTGCGCGCGGCGGTGAAATCGATCATCGCCCGCCAGGTCTTCTGGTAGTCGCTTTGGCCGAGATTGCGGACCCGCAACGGCAACGGCGCAACGGCGCGCAATGGGGCACCACCGCCCTCCTCCGCCAAGTCCACCCCCTCCGCGCCCTCCGCCCTCGCTGCCACGACCGCCACAGGCGCCGACTGCGGGCGCCGCACTTCGTCGCTCATAGGACGATCTTGACTAGCGGATGGCTGCTTAGTTCCCGGTACAGGGTGTCGAGCTGCGCTCGACTGGTCGCGTTGATGGTGCAGGTCAGACTGACGTACTTGCCGCCGCTCGAAGCGCGCATGCACATCGTCGCCGCGTCGAAATCCGCTGCGTGCCGCAAGACGACGGCGAGCACCTCCTGCGCCAGGGCGGTGTCGGCCAGGCCCATGATCTTGAGCGGAAACGCACAGGGGAAGTCGAACAGGCTGTCACGCTCTTCAGACATCGCCGGCATTGCCCTGGCCCGCCAGCTGCTGACGGAAGGCGGTGTACCAGGCCTGCATCTGGCGTACCGCCGGGCCGGGCTTTCCGCTGCCCACAGGCTGCCCGTCGAGACGGGTGATCGGCAGTACTTCGCGCGTCGATGAGGTCAGCCACAACTCGTCGGCGACGCGCAGTTCGGCGTCGGCAATGTCACGCAATTGGCATGGCATGCCGTGCGCTGCGGCCAGTTCGAGAACGAGATCGCAGGTTACTCCGGAAAGCATGCGGTGGTCCCGCAGCGGCGCCAGCAGCGCGCCGTCCTTGACCATCAGGATGTTCGATGTCGCCCCCTCGCTGAGAATGCCGTCGCGCAGCAGGATCGTTTCTGCACAACCGGCATCGATCGCCTGCTGGCGCAGGAGCACGTTGGGCAGCAGCGAGACCGTTTTCAGGTTGCAGCGCAACCAGCGATTATCCACCGCACTGAGCACGGCGACACCGTTCTCGCGTTGCGCGGCCAGCGACGGCAAGGCGGTCGCAAAAATGAAGACCGTCGGCGGCAGCGCTCTCGGAAAGCTCTGGTCGCGCTTGCTGTCGGCGCCGCGAGTGACCTGCAGGTAGAGCGACTGATCGGCGAATTCGCTTTCGCTGATCACCCGCTGCAGGCGTTCGCACCATTCGGCGAGCGTATGCGGATTGGCCAGGGCAATGCCGTCGAGGGTGCGCTGCAGACGGGCCAGGTGTTGTTCGAGCCGAAACGCACGACGAGCATAGACGGGGATCACTTCGTAGGCGCCGTCACCAAACAGGAAGCCACGATCGAGCGGCGAGATCCTGGCCTCGTCAAGCGGCATGAACTGCCCGTTGAGATAGGCGGTCATCGACAGCCTCCCTTCACCTCGGACGCCGCGCCTAGTTGAACCACATCCGGACGGTGTCCATGACCCGGCCAACGATTCCGGCGACCGGCACCGCTTCAAGCGCCACCACCGGATAGTCGCCGTAGGGCTTGCCATCGACGCTGACCTTCAGCGTCGCCAAGGGCTGCCCCAAGGTCACCGGCGCCAGCAAGGGCTGTTGGGAAACCAGTTCGGTCTTGATCTTCGGTCCGTAGCCCTTGGGCACGACAATTACCAGATCGTCGGCAAAACCGATATTCACCGTCGCTTCCTTGCCCTTCCAGACTTTAAGATTGGAGACCGGGGCGTTCTTGGCGTATAACTGCACGCCGTCATAGAACTGGAAGCCGTAGTTGAGCAGCTTGAGCGACTCCTGGATGCGCACGCTCGGCGACGACGCGCCGAGGACCACCGACAGCAGGCGACGCGGACCGCGTTTTGCCGACGACACCAGGCAGTAGCCGGCAGCCGCGGTGTAGCCGGTCTTCAGACCATCGACCGTCGGATCGATCCACAGCAGACGGTTACGATTCGGCTGCGTGATGTCGTTGTAGGTGTATTCCTTCAGCGAGTAGTACTTGGCGTATTCCTCGGGGAAATCGCGAATCAGCGCGCTGGCCAGAGTCGCCAGGTCGCGCGCCGTGGTGTAGTGCTCGGGGTCAGGCAAGCCGTTCGAGTTGCGGAAATTCGAGCCCTTCATGCCCAGTCGGTGCGCCTCGCGATTCATCATCTGGGCGAAGTTTTCCTCGTCGCCGGCAATGGCCTCGGACAAGGCCACGCAGGCGTCATTTCCCGATTGCACGATCATGCCCTTGAGCAAGTCCTCGACCTTGACCTCGGTACCCACCTGGATGAACATCCGGGAACCGCCGGTCTTCCAGGCCTTGCGCGAAATGAGCACTTCCTGGTCAAGCTTGAGCGTTCCCTGCTTGAGAGCCGAGAACGCCAGATAAGCGGTCATCAGCTTGGTCAACGACGCCGGCTCGAGGCGCTCGTCGGGCGCCTGGGCGGCCAGCTCCTGGCCTGAAGTCATTTCGATCAGGAGCCATGACTTGGCGGCCAGCGCCGGCGGTATCGGCAACTGTTGGGCGAGCGCCAGAATGGGAAAACAGAGCAGAACGGAAAGCAGGGATCGTAGCTTGAGCATGGCGGGATTCACGGCAAAAGGGCGGATTATAGCAAGCCCTCCGGCTCGGGCCTGTAGCCATTTTGTGACCAGCGCACAACGCAGAATCCCGTCTTCCGTGATATTGCGCACACTCGCCGTGGCCTGGGGGCACGTACGATGACGGCAGTTCCCTGCCCGCCTGCCCACTTGAAAGTGGCGTTCCCTGGACTGTATGCTGCCACCCTTTCGACCACTCTCAAGCTCTCTTGACCTGCAAGGTGCCTTTGCGCAACTGTCAAGACGCAGCTTCTCCAGCGACAGCCTGGACGACGCCTTGCGCCAACTCACCGCCGCAAGCGGGCGCATGCTGAACATCGAGCGGGTCAGCCTGTGGGGCCTGACCGCTCAGCGTGCAAGTCTGGAGTGCATTGATCTCTATGAGCTTTCCCGTAACCGGCACAGCATCGGCCTGACCCTGCATGCCGCTCGCCACCCCGAGTATTTCCAGGCACTGATCCGCGGCGAGCCGATTGTTGCCGATGACGCGATGACGCATCCCAGTACCCAGGCACTCACCGAGGACTACCTGCTGATGAACGGCATCAGCGCCCTGATCAACTCGCCGATTCATGTCAATGGAGAACTCCAGGGGGTGCTGTGTATCGAACGCGTCGGCCCGCACTCGGCGTGGACTTCGGTACAGCGGCTGTTCGCACACGCGGTGGCCAACCTGGTGAGCCTGGCGCTGGTCCAGCACCAGGTGCTGCAAATTGAGGAGGAACTGCGCGACGCAAACAGTCTGCGCCTGGCGCTCTTTACCGGGGCTCGTGACGCCATTCTCATTTCCGACGCCAGGACCGGACACATTCTCGACGCCAACCCGCAGGCCGAGAAGCTGTTCGGACGGCAACTGCAGCAGCTCCTCGGTCTTCTGCAAAGCGAGCTGCATGCCGGTGGTGGCGGACTGGACATATGCCAACTGCTCACCCTGGGCCAGGTCAATGGCGTCGAAGCCGTGCGCAGCACGGTGGTCAACCCTGACGGCACGGTCATTCCGGTCGAGATCATCGGCCACGAAGTACAGCTCGAACACGGGCGCAAGATCGTGCAGGGCGTTTTCCGTCCCCTATCGACAGGGCAAAGCCACGGCGAGACCTGATCAGCGGCTGATGAAGGTCGGCTTGTAACCCAGCGCCAGGCGAATCCGCTCGGCGACCTTTTCGGCGTCGGCGCGGCTCCGATACGGTCCCATGTGCACGCGGTGCATGCCACCGCCGGCGTTGATCTGGATTCCCTCGTTCAGCCAATCCAGCTCACGCTGCAAATGCAGGCGCAGACTTTCGGCGTTTTCAGCGCTGGCGAAAGCACCGAGCTGCAGGAAGACACCCGGCAGCGCCGTCGTCATGGCGGGCATCGCGGCCGGTACGGACGCCGATGGCAGCGGCGACGGGCGCTCGGGAACGACCGCCGGCGACGACGAGGCCACCGGCGCCGCCGCGAAGCCGAGGTTGGCCGCCAGTAGTGCAATCTGGTCGCGCTCGCCAGGGAGCGGCGCCTGGCGTGGAAGCGGTGCCGGTACCGGTGCCGGCGCCGGGGCTGCTGCCGGCATCACCTGCGCGTAGGTCATGGTCGTCGCGCCATCCGGCAGAATCGAATCGACCTGCACCATGGTGCTGCCGCTGTCCACGTAGTCCAGCCGGTAGGCGGCGGCGTAGGAGAGGTCAATGACGCGGTCAGCATGGAAAGGGCCACGATCGATGACCCGAACGACCACCGACCTGCCATTGCTGACGTTGGTCACCCGGACATAAGAGGGAATCGCCAGGGTCGGATGGGCAGCAGTCATCGAGAACATGTCGTAGGGCTCGCCAATCGACGTCTTCTGGCCATGAAATTTCTTGCCGTACCAGCTGGCAATGCCGCGTTCCTGATACGCTGCAAGGCTGGTTCTTGGCTGGTAGGCCTTGCCGAGAACGACGTACGGGCGATTGGCAAAACGATGCAGGGGCTCGAGCCTGGGTTGTGCGTCGGGAATGTCGTCGAGATTGTCGGGGATTTCATCGCCCGGCCCATCGTCCTTGTAATAGCCACCTCCGCGCTTCTGCACCACGCCCGACTTGCGGGCCAGCTTGCTGCGCTCGGCCGTCGCCTCGGATGAACGCGACGGCGAACCGCCGCAGGCGGTGAGCAATACTGGCAGGGCCAGCAGCGCGAGCGCCGCGCAGCAGCGCCGCGCAGTGATCCATTCCGTTGTTTCTCGCCTCATGACCTGACCAGCATCCGGTGCGTGTTGATACTCATCAGGATACCAATACCGACCGAAAGCGTCACCAGTGCGGTGCCGCCGTAACTCATGAACGGCAATGGCACGCCGACCACCGGCAAGATCCCGCTGACCATGCCCATATTGACGAAGACATAGGTAAACAGGCTCAGCGTCACCGAACCCGCCATCACCCGCCCGAAAAGCGTCGACGCCCTGGCCGCAATCATCAGCCCCCGGCCAATCATCAGCAGGTAGAGCAGGAGCAGAATGCCGTTGCCGAGCAGACCGCGCTCCTCCGAGAACACGGCAAGAATGAAGTCCGTGTGGCGCTCGGGAATGAACTCCAGGTGAGTCTGCGTGCCGGCCAGCCAACCCTTGCCGACCTTGCCGCCGGAGCCGATGGCGATGGTCGACTGGATGATGTGATAGCCCGACCCAAGCGGATCGGTCGTCGGGTCGACCAGGGTCAGGATGCGTTTTCGCTGGTAGTCATGCAGCATGCCCCAGGCAAAAGGCGTGGCAGCGCTGGCGATCGCCAACAGGCCGCCGATCACCCGCCAGGGAAGGCCCGCGAAGAAGATCACGTAGAAACCGGCAGCGCCAACGAGAATCGCCGTTCCCAGGTCGGGTTGTTTGGCGATCAGCGCGAAGGGCACCAGCAGCAGCAGGCTGGCGACGACGTAGTGGCGAAACTTGAGCACCGCTTCGTTCTTGTGGAAGTACCAGGCGAGCATCAGTGGCACGGCTATCTTGAGGACTTCGGAGGGCTGTATGCGGGTGAATCCGAGCGACAACCAGCGCCGGGCACCATTGACCTTGATCCCGAAAAAAAACACCAGAATCAGAAGCACGACGCCAACAAGGTACAGCGGTACGCCGAAACGCATCAGCTTCTGCGGGGGAACCTGCGCCACCGTCCACATCGCGCACAATCCGATCGCCATATTGAGCATCTGCGCCAGGAGATGGCTGTTGGCATCATAGGTCGCGCTATAGACGGTCGTCAGCCCGACCGCCATCAGCGTGAGGGTAATCAGGAGCAGTGGCGCGTCGACATGCGCGACGAGACCGCGCCAGACACGCGCCAGGAATTCGTGCATCAGCTAGTCCTCCTTGACGTCATCTTCCGCTGCCGCGCCCTTGGGGAGCTTGCCGAGCAGATAATAGTCGATCACCATGCGCGCGATCGGCGCCGCCGACTGGGCACCAAAGCCGCCATTCTCGACGATCACGGCCAAGGCGATCTTCGGCTCGTCAGCGGGCGCAAAGGCGATGAACAGAGCATGGTCGCGCAGTTCCTTGCGTATGGCCGACTCCTTGTAGGTGCTGCCTTTCAGACTGTACACCTGCGCCGTACCCGTCTTCCCTCCCGACGTGTAGCCGGCACCGGCGAAGGCGCGCGCGCCCGTGCCCTGGGTGTTCACGCCAATCATCGCGTTCTTGATGGTCTCGACATGCTGCGGCTTCCACGGCAGCCGGCGCAAGGGCTCCGGCTCGATCATCGTCTTTTCGCCAGTGCGGCTGTCGGTGATGTACTTGACGAGATGGGGGCGGAACATGACGCCCTTGTTGGCAACGGTGGCCGTCGCCTGCGCCAGCTGAATCGGCGTGTAGGAATTGTAACCCTGGCCGATGCCGATCGAGACCGTCTCGCCGGCATACCATTTCTGCTGCTCGGGCCTGCGGAAGCGGCGCTTCTTCCACTCGGGAGACGGCAGCACGCCTTCCGATTCACCCTCGATGTCGACGCCGGTGCGCTGACCGAATCCCAGCTGACCCATGAAGCCGGCAATGGCATCGATACCCATGTCAGTGGCGAGCTGATAGTAATAGGTGTCGCACGACTGAACGATTGACTTGTACATGTCTACGGTTCCGTGCCCACCCACCTTGTCGTCCCGGAAATGGTGCCCGCCGAAGTTGAAGAATCCGGGGTCGGAAATGCTCTGGCCCGCCGTGCGCCTGCCCGTTTCGAGTCCGGCCAGGGCCATGAACGGCTTGAACGTCGAACCCGGCGGATAGGTTCCATTCAGCGCGCGGTTGAGCATCGGCCTGTCACGTGATTTGTTGAGCACATCCCAGTCCTCGTTGCGAATACCATCGATGAACAGATTCGGATCGAAAGTGGGACTGGAGACCAGCGCCAGAATGCCACCGGTCGACGGCTCGATGGCAACCAGGGCACCGCGGCGGTCGCCAAAGGCTTCTTCGGCCACTTCCTGCAACTTGACGTCCAGCGTCAGGGTCAGGTGGCTGCCCTGTACCGGAGGGGTGCGCGACAGACTGCGGATGGCTCGACCGCCGGCGTCGATCTCGACCTGCTCGTAGCCGGTCTCGCCGTGTAACGCGAACTCGTACTTCTGTTCGAGGCCGGTCTTGCCGATGTGGTCGGTCCCCTTGTAATTGGCCGCCTCCTCGCTCTCGGCTATCTTCTCGAGATCACGCTTGTTGATGCGATTGATGTAGCCGATGGCGTGCGACGCGGTCGACCCGAGCGGATACTGACGGAACAGACGAGCCTTGACTTCGACACCCGGGAAGAGATAGCGGTTGGCCGCAAAGCGTGCCACCTCTTCTTCGGTCAGGCGCGTGCGAATGGGCAGGCTTTCGAAGGTCTTGCCCTCGTCCAGCAGCTTGCGAAAACGCCGCCGATCCTTGGCCTCGATTTCAATCAGCTTACCCAGACCGTCGATCGTCGCTTCCAGGTCGTCGACCTTCGACGGTGTGATTTCCAGGGTGAAGGCGGAGTAATTACGCGCCAGGACGATTCCGGCGCGATCGACAATCACCCCCCGGTTGGGAACGATCGGAACGACCGATATGCGGTTGTCCTCGGCGCGCGTGCTGTAGTAATCGTGCTGAACGACCTGCAGATAGAAAAAGCGGGCGCCCAACAAGGACAACGCCGCGAGTACCGCGACCGCCGCCAGAACGACACGAAAATGGAAACGGGCAAGTTCTCTATCCGAGGCATGAAGCGACGACTGACGAGCTAGCACGGCAGACTCCTCAGCATCCGGGAAACGGCTGCGCGCGGCAGCCCGAAGGCCGGAGCGCGCCTAGATAGGCGTGCGTCGAACCGATTCCCAGCCATTCACAGCGGTCGGTTTTCATCGCGGTCAACCGGCTGATGCTGCGGCAACAGGAGGATGAGCGTCAGCAGCGGCCACAGAAAAGTTGCCAGAAAAGGTCCGAGAAAGTACGCCATCCCCGGCAGGTCGGCACCCACCATCGCCCACACCGTGAACTGCACCAACTGGACCAGCAGCAACAGCGGAAACACCTGCAGCGCTTGCTGCCCGAGAGGAAACCACAGAATTCGCCGTGACAGCGCCGCGCCGCCGTAGGCGGCCAGCACGTAGGCCAGGGCATGCTGGCCCAACAAGCTGGCATCGGCAACGTCCATCGCCAAACCAAGCAGAAAGGCCAGACCCATTCCGACCAGGCGAGGCTCGCGAACGCTCCAGAAAACGATCACCAGCGCCAGCCAATCCGGCACGCCAGGCCAGACCGATGTCGGCAGGAAGTTGAGCAGCAAGGCCAGCAACAGGCTGCAGCCAATGAACCACGGGCGAACCGGCAGCAGGATACGCGATGAGGAGTAGCTGGTCTGCATCTCGTTCAGTCCTTCTTCGGGCGCTTCTTCTTCGCGCGCGTGCCTTTTGGCGAAGTCGCTGCATTCTTGCCGGCGACTTCTTCGGCCAGTTCCTCGGGCAAAGCCACCGGTGGACGGGGATCGAGGATCATCACTTCGCTGAAGTGCTCGACACCGGCCACGGGAGCGCAGCGGATCTGGGCAAAGGTGTAGGTGGTATCACTGGCGATGTGCACCACCTTGGCGACCGGGAAACCGGCCGGAAAAATCCCGTCCAGCCCCGAGGTTACCAGCACATCGCCGCTCCGAATATCGGCGTTGAGGGGCATGAAACGCAGTTCGAGCTCACCGTTGCCAAGCCCGAAAACCACCGAGCGCATGCCGGTGCGCACGACCTGCACCGGCACCGCCTGCTCCTTGTCGGTGATCAAGGTGACTTCGGCGACGAAGGGGAAGACGCGCGTGACCTGCCCGACGATGCCAATGTCGTCGACCACCGGTTGCCCGGCGATCACCCTGTCCTGCTGGCCCTTATCGACGATCACGCGGCGGGCGTAGGGGTCGCGTGCCGAATAGAGAATACGCGCGACCTGGCCGCTGACCTGCTGCCGCTCCTTGACACCGAGCAGCTTTCGCAAGCGCTCGTTCTCGGCCTCGACGTGCTGGCTGCGCTGCAGCATCGCCGCGTGCTCCAGTCGCCCGCGCTGCAACTCCGCGCTCTCCGTCTGCAAGCGAGCGGCGCTGGCGAAATAGCTTCTTGCGTTGTCCAGGAACTGCGCCGGCAGATGCGCCAGGCTCTGCACCGGATGGGTGAACATCGACAGCGCCTGGCGCAGCACCTCGAGCGTCTGGAAGCGAGCATCGACGACCAGCAGGGCCAGCGCCAGCGCAACGTAAAACGACAGCAGCGCGAGCGGGGCCGGCCCGCGCTTGAAAAAAGGCGGCGGCTGTTCGTCCATCAATCGATCATCTAGGCGAGCAGGCTACGGCGCTCAGGCCGTAGCACCTCAATCGGAAGCGAAAATGCTGCCGAGATTGTCCATCTTCTCGAGCGCCAGCCCACAACCCCTGGCCACGCAGGTCAGCGGCTCCTCGGCCACGATCACCGGCAGGCCGGTCTCCTCCATCAGCAGACGATCGAGGTCGCGTAGCAGGGCGCCGCCGCCGGTCAGCACCATCCCCTTGTCGGCAATGTCCGCACCGAGTTCCGGCGGCGTCTTCTCGAGCGCCGACTTGACCGCCGACACGACGCTGTTCAGCGGTTCGGTAAGCGCTTCGAGGATTTCATTCGACGAGATGGTGAACTTGCGCGGAATACCTTCCGCCTTGTTGATTCCCGACACCTCCATCTCGCGCACTTCGGCACCGGGGAAAGCCGAACCGATATGCTTCTTGATGTTCTCGGCGGTGTTCTCGCCGATCAGCATGCCGTAGTTGCGGCTGATGTAGTTCATGATCGCTTCGTCGAGCTTGTCGCCGCCGACACGAACCGAACCGGCATAGACCATGCCACCGAGCGAGATGACCCCGACTTCGGTCGTTCCCCCACCGATATCGACGACCATCGAACCGGTCGGCTCGGCAACCGGCAGCCCGGCGCCGATCGCTGCCGCCATCGGCTCCTCGATCAGAAAGACCTGACTCGCACCCGCGCCGATTGCCGACTCGCGAATGGCGCGGCGCTCGACCTGCGTCGAACCCGAGGGCACGCAGATGATGATCCGCGGCGAGGGCGACAGCAAGCGCGAGTCGTGCACTTTCTTGATGAACTGCTTGAGCATCTGCTCGGTCACCGTGAAGTCGGCAATCACGCCATCCTTCATCGGCCGGATGACGGTAATCGCGCCAGGCGCCTTGCCAAGCATTTCCTTGGCGGCCTTGCCGACGGCCTGAATGGTTTTTTTGGAACTCGGTCCGCCTTCGGTCCTGATGGCGACCACTGACGGCTCGTCGAGGACGATCCCCTTCGAGCGAACATAGATCAGCGTGTTGGCCGTGCCTAGGTCGATGGCGAGATCGTTCGAGAAATAACTGCGCAGAAAACTGAACATGCTGGCGAAATCCGTGATGGCCCCGCAGGGGCTGCGGTGGGAAAAACTTTTATGATACCTTATATGGCTACCTCGTTTAACACCTTAGTGATTTCCCAGCCATGTCGCTCACCCTAGAACAGGTCCACCGCGTTGCCCACCTTGCCCGAATTGAAATCAGCGACGGCGAAGCGCAGAGCACTCTCGGCCAGCTCAACGAAATTTTCTCGCTCATCGAAGAGATGCAGGCCGTCGACACCCGTGGCGTCGAGCCCATGGCCCACGCTCAGGACGTCGCCCAGCGCCTGCGCGCTGACCGCGTCAGCGAGGCGGGCACGATCGACCAACGCGCCGCATTTCAGGAAGTCGCGCCGGAAACCGAGGCCGGCCTGTACCTGGTCCCGAGAGTCATCGAATGATCGCCGCCAGTCTGCAGGTGCTGGCCAGGGCACTGGCCAAGAGAGAAGTGTCGAGCGTCGAGTTGACCCACCTGTACCTCGATCGCATCGCCCGTCATAACCCACAGCTCAACGCTTTCATCAGCGTCGACGAAGGCTGCAGCCTGGCTCAGGCGCGCGCCGCCGACGAGCGCCTGGCGAAGGGCGAGGGCGGTCCGCTGACCGGCATCCCGATCGCCCACAAGGACATTTTCTGCGCCCAGGGCTGGCTGACCACCTGCGGCTCAAGGATGCTGAACAATTTTGTCAGCCCCTACGACGCGGCAGTGATCACCCGTTTCAAGGCCGCGGGTGCGGTCCTGCTCGGCAAGACCAACATGGATGAGTTCGCGATGGGTTCGTCGAACGAGACCTCGTTCTACGGCCCGGTGAGGAACCCCTGGAATGCTGACTGCGTTCCCGGCGGATCTTCCGGAGGCTCGGCCGCGGCCGTCGCCGCGGCCCTCGCTCCGGCAGCCACCGGCACCGACACCGGCGGCTCGATCCGCCAGCCCGCCGCGCTCTGCAACCTGACCGGGATGAAGCCAACCTATGGCGTCGTCTCGCGCTACGGCATGATCGCTTTCGCCTCCTCGCTCGACCAGGCCGGTCCGCTGGCCCGTTCGGCCGCGGACTGCGCGCTGCTGCTCAACGCCATGGCCGGCTTCGACGAACGCGACTCGACCAGCGTCGAACGTCCCGGCGAGGACTACTGCCGCGAAATCGACGCCGCCGCTGGCGACAGACCCCTGGCCGGATTGAAAATCGGCCTGCCGGTAGAATTCTTCGGCGAAGGCTGTCGCCCGGAAGTGATGCACCTGGTCGAAGCGGCGATTGCCGAGTACCGCAAGCTCGGCGCCGAAACGATCTCCGTCAGCCTGCCGAGCATGCAGCTCTCGGTTGCCGCCTACTACGTGATCGCGCCGGCCGAAGCGAGCTCGAATCTGGCGCGCTTCGACGGCGTGCGCTACGGCTACCGTGCCCCGGAGTACCAGGACCTCAACGACATGTACAGCAAGAGCCGCGCGCAGGGTTTCGGCGCCGAGGTCAAACGGCGCATCCTGATCGGCACCTACGTCCTCTCGCACGGCTACTACGACGCCTACTATCTGCAGGCACAGCGTATTCGCCGGCTGATTGCCAACGATTTCGCCAAGGCTTTCGGGCAATGCGACGTGATCATCGGGCCGACCAGCCCGAGTACCGCCTTCAAGCTCGGCGAGAAAGCCGCCGACCCGGTGCAGATGTATCTGTCGGACATCTATACCATCGCCGTCAACCTCGCCGGCCTGCCGGCAATTTCGCTTCCCTGCGGCTTCGCTGGCGGCCTGCCGGCGGGCTTGCAACTGATCGGCAACTATTTCGCCGAGACGCAGCTGCTGAATGTCGCCCACCGCTACCAACAGGTGAGCGACTGGCATGTGCAGCGGCCAGCCGGCTTTGACTGATGCGCGCGCCCGCGCTCGCAGCAGGCTCTCCCCCCAGCGCCGGTTGGCAGTTTGCCGCGGGCGTCGTTCTTGACGAGTGAGTAAGCAGTGATGAAAGCATGGGAAGTGGTCATCGGCATCGAGACGCACGCGCAGCTGTCGACGCGAGCGAAGATCTTCTCGGGCAGCTCGACGGCCTTCGGCGCCGAGCCCAACGTCCAGGCCAATGCCGTCGACATCGCCCTGCCCGGCGTGCTGCCGGTGCTCAACAGGGGCGCCGTCGAATGCGCGATCCGCTTCGGTCTGGCGGTTGGTGCAAAAATCGCTCCGCGATCGGTTTTCGCACGCAAGAACTATTTCTACCCCGACCTCCCCAAGGGTTACCAGATCAGTCAGTACGAATTGCCGGTCGTTGTTGGTGGCCAGCTGGCGATCGTGGTGGGCGAGAGCGAGCGAGTGGTCAAGCTGACCCGTGCCCACCTCGAGGAAGATGCGGGCAAATCCCTGCATGAATGCGCGGGGGCGAATTTCCACGGGCGCACGGGAATCGATCTCAACCGCGCCGGAACGCCACTGCTGGAGATCGTCACCGAACCCGACATGCGCTCGTCGACCGAGGCCGTCGCCTACGCCCGGGCGCTGCACGCGCTGGTGCGCTGGATCGGCATCTGCGACGGCAACATGCAGGAGGGCTCGTTCCGCTGCGACGCCAACGTTTCCGTTCGCCCGGTCGGCCAGACGGAATTCGGAACGCGGCGCGAAATCAAGAACCTGAACTCCTTTCGCTTCATGCAGCAGGCGATCGACTACGAAGTGCAATGGCAGATCGCCACCCTCGAGGATGGCGGTACGGTCGAACAGGCAACGGTCCTCTTCGACCCGCAAAGCGGCGAAACCCGCGCCATGCGCTCCAAGGAAGACGCGCACGACTATCGCTACTTTCCCGACCCCGATCTGCTGCCGCTGGTCATCGATCGCCAGTGGGTCGACGAGATTGCCCGGCAGATGCCCGAATTGCCGGCGGCGCGGCGCGATCGCCTGGCCACTGACTACGGGCTCTCGGCCTACGACGCAAAACTCCTGACCGCCTCACTCGAACTTGCCACGTACTACGAAACGGCCGTTGCCGCCGCCGGCAACTCGGGCGCCAAGGCTTGCGCCAACTGGGTAATGGTCGACCTGACCGCCCGTCTGAACAAGGAGGAACGCGACATCGGCCAGTCGCCAATCAGCGCGGAACAGCTCGGCGGCATGGTCGCGCGCATCGTCGATGGCACGATCTCGACCAATATTGCCCGCAAAGTGTTCGACGCCCTGTGCAACGGCGAAGGCCGTTCTGCCGACGAGATCATCGCCAGCCAGGGACTGCAGCAGATCACCGATGGCGATGCGCTGGAAACGCTGATTGACGAACTGCTGGCGACCAACGCGGCGATGGTCGCGGAATACAGGTCGGGCAAGGAGAAAGCCTTCAATGCGCTGGTCGGCCAGGCGATGAAGGCGACACGAGGCAAGGCCAACCCACAACAGGTCAACGCGCTGCTGCGCAAGAAGCTCGGCTGACCGCTTCGCTGCACTCGGCCGCCGGCAGCACCTGCGGTGTGTTCCTTGCGCCGCGCGCTCAGCGCCGTTGAGCGGCCCGCTTGGAGATATCGCGAAAACGGCGCAAGTCCTCGTCGTACTTGAGACGAACGGCTTCCTGATCTTTTCTCTTGGAGTCGATCACCGACTCCTGCGCCCGGATCTCGTAGTCCGCATCGCGCAAGCCCTTGGCAACCTCCGCCGGCAGACGCCGATTCCTGTAGAACTCCGCCTCGTTTTCGAACGTCTTGCGACGCTTGCGTATTTCGACGATCCGCTCCTCGGCCGCCTTGATCGCCGTATCGAGATCACCCAGCGTGCGGCTGCGCATGACTTCGATATCTTTCTCGCTACCGTAGGTATTGAGCAGCGCCTGATCCTTGCGCCTCTGCTCATTCTCGAGACGCTCGCGCTCCTGCTGCTGCCGTTCTTCGGCCGCTTTCGCCGCACGCTCCTCGGCGGTCAGCGGTGCATCGACGAGTCTCGATGTCCTGCCGGATTGGCCAAGTTCGCGATAGGCGCGCCCGTAGCACGCCGACGGAAGAATGTCGCCGCAGACCTGCTTGCCCGTTTCGTCGTGGCAACAGAAAATCCGCGCTGCGGCGATACTGGAACCAGTACCCCCCACCGCCAGCGACATCAGCAAGGCGACGCTAGCTGCTGCGCGCAACGCCATATTCCTGTCGATAGCGCTCGACGGCCACCTCGCTCTGCGTGAAATCCGGACGGCCATGAAGAAAACCCAGCAAATCGTCCAGACTGGCAACAGCGATGACTGGAATATCGTAGTCCCGCTTCACTTCCTGCACCGCAGACAAGGCGCCACGACCACGTTCCATACGATCAAGGGCAATCACCACCCCGCAGGGCGTAGCGCCTGCGGCAGTGATCAGGTCGACCGATTCGCGAACCGAGGTGCCGGCCGAAATGACGTCATCGACGATCAGCACTCGCCCGGCCAACGGCGCGCCGACAATATTGCCGCCTTCGCCATGATCCTTGGCTTCCTTGCGGTTGAACGAGAAAGGCAGGTTGCGCCCGGCGCGCGCCAAGGCGACGGCAATCACGGCAACCAGCGGAATGCCCTTGTAGGCCGGCCCGAACAAGCCATCGAAGCGGATACCGCTGACGCCGATCGCCTTGGCGTAGAATTCCGCCAGCCGGCCCAGCGCCGCACCGTCGTTGAACAGGCCAGCGTTGAAGAAATACGGAGAAAGCCGCCCCGCCTTGGTCTCGAACTCACCAAAGCGCAACACGTCTTGCCCGACAGCAAACTCGATGAATTCCTGACGAAAGTCCATACCGCCTTTTTCTGAAACAGGGCCGTTCCCGGCCCGGTGCCCTATGTTACGCATCATTACCCTGAATCTCAACGGCATTCGCTCGGCCTGGCGCAAGGGAGTACTTCCCTGGGCCAGCGCGCAGAATGCTGACATCATTTGCCTGCAGGAACTCAAGGCTCAACACGCAGACCTCAGCGAAGAAATGCAGGCCCCTGACGGTTTCCATGCCTACTACCGCTGCGCGGAAAAGAAAGGCTACAGCGGCGTCGGCCTGTGGTGCCGCAAGAAGCCCGAACGGGTAAGCGACATGCTCGGCAGCAGCGAGTTCGACGCCGAGGGACGCTATCTGCGCGCCGATTTTGGCAAGTTGTCGATTGTCTCGCTGTATCAACCCTCCGGCTCCAGTTCCGAGTCGCGACAGGAAGCAAAATACCGCTTCATGGCCTTCATCGACCCGCATCTGCGCGCACTCGCCCGGAGCGGACAGGAGGTCATCGTTTGCGCGGACTGGAACATCGCCCACCAGGAAATCGACCTGCGGAACTGGCGCAGCAACCGCAAGAACTCAGGATTTCTGCCCGCCGAGCGCGCCTGGGTAAGCCGCTTGCTGGATGACGGAGGCTGGTGCGACGTGTACCGGCAATTGCACCCGACCATTGGCGAGGAAGGGTACACCTGGTGGTCGAACCGCGGCCAGGCATGGGCCAACAACGTCGGCTGGCGACTCGACTACCAGCTCGCCACCGCGGCCATCGCCGCAACGGCCACGAACGCCGCGGTCTATAAGCAGCAGCGCTTCAGTGATCATGCGCCGCTGACCATCGACTACAATTTCGACCTGCACGGGTAAGGCTCCTGCAGACCGCAGGAGCGCCGGGCGCATGCCCCTGACGTTGAGGACAGGAGACGATGTCTTTTGCGAGCGTGCATTGATCTTGCGTGCCTAGTTCTATAATCTGAAACATCCATGACGAATCGTTTGCTGGGCCACGATTCCTCTTCGCTCTTCGCACTTTCTTCTTCCTGCATCGTGATTGCCCTGCTCCTCTTTTCCTGATCACTTTCTACTGCGAGGTCTACCATGCCCGACGTCAACAGCGAATTTTCCACCGCCAGCAAACAGAAGCTGGTCTCCGACATGAAGATCGTGGTTTCCGATGCAGAGGAGATTCTGCGCGCAACCGCCGGCGTTGCCGGCGAGAAGATGGGCGACCTGCGCGAACGTATTGGCGAGAGCCTGCGCGACGCCAAGCTTCGCCTGGCCGACGCTGAAGTGGCGGTGGTCGATAGAACCAAGGCAGCGGCACGTGCCACCGACGACTTCGTGCACGAGAATCCGTGGCGGGCCGTCGGCGTCGCGGCCTTCGTCGGCCTGCTGCTCGGTGCGCTCATCAGTCGCCGCTAGGCATAGCCCGGCGCCATGAGCGACACCGGGTTCAGCGCTGGGAACGGCCGCAGCGGCCTGCTTACCGGCGCCAGGAATTCTGCGCTGGCGCTACTCGGCAGCGGGCGGACGCGGCTCGAACTCCTGGGCAATGAGCTCAAGGAGGAAAAGCTGCGCGCCGTCCGTCTGCTCCTCCTCTCGCAGATGCTGGCCTTCTGCCTGGCACTGGGCACGATTCTGCTGGTGGGTTTGCTGGTCATCGTGTACTGGGACCAGCGCGTCGTCATCCTGGCCTCTGGCAGCGTGCTGTTCATTGCGGGCAGTGGTCTTGCCTACCTGGCTCTGCAACGAGCCATGCGCCGGCCGGATCATCTATTCGCAGCCAGCCTGGCCCAACTCGAAGAGGATCTCCGCCAACTGAAACGCGCGGCCGGCGATGAATCAAGAGCTGATTGACATCGCCGTCGAGCGCGGCCGACTGATCGAGCGCATCAGCAACCAGCGGCAAATTCTGGCTCGCGACCTGCAGCCCGTCGCTGAAAGCCTGCACACCGCCGATCGCGCAATCATAAGCGTTCGCCAGGGCGCCGCTTACCTCAAGCAACACCCCGAAATCGTCGCCGTCGGCGTCGCTGTGCTGATCGTCGTCAAACCCGGCCGCGTCTGGCGCTGGAGCAAACGTGGCTACTTCGCGTGGCGCGCCCTGAGCGCGCTGCGCCGACAGTTGACCGATCTTGGCGTACTCGCTCGCCAGCGGCCATAGCGAGCGGCACCCAGTGCGACCGGGGGGCCGTCAGCGTGCTCGTCAGCCCGGAAGGCAGCGCGACGCCGCGCTGCCTTCACGGCCAAACACCAAGCGCAACAAGCTGCCGGGTGGCGGCTTCCGCCCAGCCACGGTTGGCCGCCGGGCTGGCCGGACTCGGATGCAGCACTCGCCCGATCTTGACGCCTGTCCCGGCCAGTGCCGCCAGCGCCCGCGCCTCGGCAAAAGCGCCGACGCCAATCACCCATTCCGGCTGCAGAACGGCGACCAAGGTCTGCAGGTGGCTATCGCAGGCGGCACGCAAGGCCACTCCCTCTTCGCCGGGCATCTTGTCCGGGGTGAGATTGCGAGCACGCGCAAAGAAAGCCAGGGGACAATAATTGGCGACAAAATGATCGGCAAAGAAGCGCTCGGCGCAGCCAAAGCGGTCGCGGAACAATCCCCACAGGCGCCGCCCGCTGACCTCTGAACGCGTGCAGGCGAATCCTTCGATTGGCCGCCAGGGATTCTCCAGCGCCGGCTTCTCAACGGTCGCCACGATTCCCAGCCAGTCGCGCACCAGCGCAATCTCGCCGAAAGGCACACCGCACTGGACCATCCCGAAAGGGCCGGGATTCATGCCGAGAAACACCACCCGGCGGAGGCCGACAGCGTAGCGCCGCAGGTACATCTCATGCGCCGCCCAGGCGTAGGTCAGCGGGTCGTAGGTATGGCTGACCGGCGGAGCGAAGCGCAACCCGGCGAGTCCTGCCGACAGCTCTCGGGCGGCAGCGATCAGTCTTTCGGCGACGCCGGTGTCTCGTTCCATGGAGCGACTTTCAAGAGCAGCAGCATGCCCGGGAGCGCGAGCCCGAAACACAGAAAAAAGAAGCTCACCCAGCCCAGCGACTCGACCAGTGCGCCAGCCGTGGCGTTGATGAAGGTTCGCGGAACGGCCGCCAGGCTGGTGAACAAGGCGAACTGGGTGGCCGTAAACGCCGGGTTCGTGGCCCGCGCGATGAACGCCGTAAACGCCGCCGTGCCAAGCCCGACACCCAGGTACTCGGCGGCGATGACGCTCGCCAGCGCCACTCGATCAATGCCCTCGATGCTCGGCTGCACGCCGCGCCAGGCCAACCAGGCGAAACCGAGAATGGTCGCCATCTGCACCACGCCGAACAGCCAAAGCGCGCGGTTGATACCCAGGCGCACCATCCACAGGCCGCCAAGCAGGCCGCCAAATACCGCCGGCCACAGGCCGGCGTGTTTGGCGATCACGCCGATGTCGGTCATGCTGTAGCCGAGGTCGAGGTAGAACGGCGTAGACAGGCTGGTGGCCAGCGAATCGCCAAGCTTGTAGAGAAAGATGAAGCCGAGAACCAGCGCGGCTCCCAGCCAGCCTTTGCGGCCGATGAATTCGTGAAAGGGCTCGATGACCGCTGCGCGCAGGGTCTTGGGGGCCGCTGCCGCGAGCGGTTCGTCGACCAGCAGCACCATCACCATCCCGGGAACCATGAAGGCGGCGGTAATCCAGAAGACCTGCGCCCAGGGAATCAGGTCGGCCAGAATCAGCGACAGCGATCCCGGTACCAGTCCGGCGATCCGGTAGGCGTTGACATGCACGGCATTGCCAAGCCCGAGCTCTTCGTCATGCAGGATTTCGCGGCGAAAGGCATCCAGGGCGACATCCTGCGTCGCCGAAAGGAAGGCCAGCGCGACCGAGAGCCAGATCACCGGCGTCAGATTGGTCGCCGGCGAGAAGCCGCCAAGCAGACCGATCGACAAGAGCAGGCCAATCTGCGAAACCAGCGTCCAGCCCCGTCGGCGACCGAGCGGCAGGCGATAGCGATCGAGCAGCGGCGCCCAGAGAAATTTCCAGGTATAGGGGAACTGGATCAGGGCGAAGAAACCGATGATCTTGAGGTCGACGCCGTCGCTGCGCAGCCAGGCCGGAAGCAGGTTCAGCAAGAGGTAGAGTGGCAGTCCTGAACTGAACCCGGTGAACACACAGATGAGCATCCGCCGCGTCAGCAGCAGGCGCAACCAGTCAGGCGTCAAGATTTGCGTCCGAGCCGATAGAAAGCCAGGCTGCCGTTGAGGTTCGGGTCGTCGGCCACCTCCCGGCCAGCCTCGTCGAAGGCCAGGCGCTCACGAATCTCGATACCGAGCCGGGCACACAGATCTTCGAAATCGACGATGGTGAAAAAGCGCACGTTCGGAGTGTCGAACCAGTCGTAGGGCAGATCCTCGGACACCGGCATGTGCCCGGCGGCAATCGCCGCGCGGTTGCTGCGGTAAGCGAAGTTCGGGAAGCTGACCACCGCTTCGTGAGCGACGCGCAACATCTCGCTGAGAATGCGTTCGGTGGTATGCATGGTCTGCAAGGCCTGCGAAATGATCGCGCGATCGAAAGAGTGGTCCTCGAAGCCCTGCAGGCCCGATTCGATGTTCATCTGGATCACGTCGACGCCGTTGCGAATACAGCCGAGAACGCTTTCCTGGTCGATTTCGACGCCATAGCCGGTCACATCGCGCGTCTCGTCGAGGTAACGCAACAACCTGCCGTCGCCACAACCAAGGTCGAGAACGCGCTCGCCGGGTTGCAGCCAGTTCGCGATCACCGCGAAATCGAAGCGCTCGCGCTGCTCGGCCTTGACTCTCCTCTCGTGCTCGGTCATACGGCGATGTTCTCCAGATAGGCGCGCAGCAGGGCGTGATAATGCTGATCGTCGAGGAGGAAGGAATCGTGGCCGGCGTCGCAGTCGATCTCCGCATACACGACGCGCAGGCCGTTCTGCAGCAGCGCGAAGACGATTTCCCGTGAACGCGCCGGTGCAAAACGCCAGTCGGTCGAAAAGCTGGCGACGAAGAACCTCGCCTTGGCACGTGCCAGGGCGCTCGGCAGGTGCCCGGCGTAGGCGTAGGCGGGGTCGAAGTAGTCGAGCGCCTTGGTCATCATCAAATAGGTATTGGCGTCGAAGAAAGCGGCGAACTTGTTGCCCTGATAGCGCAGGTAGGACTCGATTTCGAAGTCCACGTCGTAACTGAACTTGTGCTCGCCATGGCGCAGCTGCCGCCCAAACTTCTCGGCCATCTGACTATCCGAGAGATAGGTGATATGGCCAACCATTCGCGCCAGCCGCAAGCCACGCGTCGGCAACACCCCGTGTTCGGCGTAGTGCCCGCCATGGAAATCCGGATCGGAGATGATCGCCTGCCGCGCCACCTCGTTGAAGGCGATGTTCTGCGCCGAAAGCTTGGGTGCCGAAGCGATGACCATCGCGTGCCGGATGCGGTCGGGGAACTGCAACGACCATTCGAGCGCCTGCATGCCACCGAGGCTGCCGCCAAGCACTGCCGCCCAGGTGTCGATGCCCAGATGGTCGGCCAGCCTGGCTTGCGCCGCGACCCAGTCCTCGACGGTGACCAGGGGAAAATCAGCGCCGTAGCGCTTGCCGGTCTCCGGCTTGATCGAGAGCGGGCCGGTCGAACCGTAGCAGCCGCCCAGATTGTTGACCCCGATGACGAAGAACCTGTGGGTATCGAGTGGCTTGCCGGGTCCGACCAGGTTGTCCCACCAGCCGATGTTCTCGCGATCGTCGGCATAGAAGCCGGCGACGTGGTGACTGCCGGCCAGCGCATGGCAGACCAGCACGGCGTTGGAACGGTCCGCGTTGAGCGTGCCATAGCTTTCGTAGGCGAGCTCGAAACCGGGCAGCACGGCACCGCTCTTCAGTGTCAGCGGCGTGTCGAAGCGCACGCGCTGCGGCGTAACGAGTCCGACAGAGTTCTCTGGTGACATCGCGATCGTTTGAGTAACCGAGGCAGGAGAAAAAAAACCCAGTCAGCTGGCAAGGCGGACTGGGCATGCCGCGCTTTAGCCGTATTTATAGGGCGCCCGCAAGCTGATCGTTCAAATCGGCGCCAAGGCCGCGAAAGTTACCCGCAGCCTGCGAAAAAGTCAATTCAGGCGTTGAGCTTGTCGAGCTGCTCGCGAATCTTCCCGGGCTCCTCGTAACGCAGCAAACGGCGAACGATCGGCGCCAGCTCCGCGCAGTTGCTCTGCATGATGCGCTGCTTGACCGACAGGATCTGCGCCGGATGCATCGAGAACTGGCGTAAGCCCATTCCCAGCAGCAGGCGCGTCAGCTGGGGGTCGCCGGCCAGCTCGCCACAGATCGAAACCGGTATGTGCACCTTTTCGGCACTGGCGATGGTGTGCGCCAGGAGCATCAGGACGGCCGGATGCAGCGGATCGTAGAGGTGCGCCACCTGCTCGTCGCTGCGATCGATGGCCAGCGTGTACTGAATCAGGTCGTTGGTACCGATCGACAGGAAGTGAAGGCGGCGCAGAAAGAGTCCAACCGCCAGCGCTGCGGCCGGGATCTCGATCATCGCTCCGACTTCGATCGCCTCGTCGAACGGACAGTTCTCGCCGCGCAGGGTCGCCTTCGCGCGCTCGATGGCCGCCAGCGTCTGGTCGATCTCGTGCGCCTGCGAAAGCATCGGAATCAGCAACTTGATCTTGCCGAACTGCGACGCGCGCAGGATGGCGCGCAACTGCGTCTGGAACATCTTCGATTCGGCGAGCGACAGCCGGATCGCGCGCAGGCCGAGCGCCGGATTGCTTTGCATGCGCTCCCCGGCGACCTTCTCCGGATGCAGGTCCTTGTCATAACCGAGATCGAAGGTACGGATGGTGACCGGGCGACCGATCATGCCCTTGACCACCGTTCGGTAGGCCTCGAACTGTTCGTCTTCGGTCGGCATGTCGCCGCGGTCGAGAAACAGGAACTCGCTGCGAAACAGGCCGACTCCTTCGGCGCCGCCGTCGAGCGCATTGGCAACGTCTCCAGGCAGCTCGATATTGGCATGCAGCGCGATATCGACACCGTCGAGCGTCGACGACTTTGCCGTCTTGAGACGCCTGAGCTTCGTGCGTTCGAGCTCGATCTGACTTTTTCTGAGGCGATATTCGTCCAGGATGCGCGGATCGGGGTTGACGATCAGCACGCCGCGAGTGCCATCGACAATCAGGTTTTCCTTGTCGCGGATCAGTTGCCGGGCATTGTGCAGGCCAAGCACCGCCGGGATGCGCAGGCTGCGTGCAAGAATCGCCGTGTGCGAGGTCGAGCCGCCAACGTCGGTGACGAAGGCCGCGAAATGGTGCTCCTTGTAGGCGATGACGTCCGCGGGCGAGAGATCGTGCGCAACGACGATCAGATCCTCTTCCTTGACCCCCTTGCCGGTGCGCATCGCCATTCGCCCCGGCTGTCCGATGAGTTCCTTGATCACCCGTTCGACGACCTGGCGCACGTCGTAGCTGCGCTCGCGCAGATACTGGTCTTCAAAGCTCTCGAATTGCCCAACCAGCACTTCCATCTGCTGCACCAGTGCCCATTCGGCGTTGCAGCGGCGTTCGCGAATCAGCTGCTTGGGCGTCTCGGCAAGCTCCGGGTCGGCGAGAATCATCGTATGCAGGTCGATGAACGCGCCGAACTCGCCGGGCGCATGCTGCATGCGCTCCTTCAGGCTGGCAAACTCCTCGCGGACGCGCTCCAGCGCGTCCTCGAAGCGCGCCACCTCCCTGTCTACCAGGCGTGGCGCGATGACCAGGTGCGAGACCTCGAGTGTCGCGTGCGACATCAGATGCGCCTGACCGATCGCTATGCCGCCGGACACCGGCAGGCCATGCAGCGTAAAACTCATGTTGGAACTCATTCGGCCTCGCCAAATCTTTCGGCAATCAGAGCCAGAATGGCCTCGCTGGCCGCCTGCTCGTCGTTGCCCGTCGTCTCGACAATGACCGTCGATCCCTTGCCCGCAGCGAGCATCATCACCCCCATGATGCTCTTGGCGTTGATGCGACGGGCGCCCTTCTCCATCCACACGTCGCTGTCAAAGCTGCTGGCCAGCTGGGTCAGCTTCGCCGAGGCACGCGCGTGCAGGCCCAGCTTGTTGAGAATGACTGTTTCAGCACGTACCATTCGCGGCTCCGATCGTCGTCAGCGGCTAGGGTGTGGGCAGCTTCATCACGCCATCGTGAGCACCACTGACGGCCTTCTGAAGAATGGTTTCCATGCCCTTGTCGCGATAGGTCAGCGCGCGCAGCAGCATCGGCAGGTTCACGCCGGAAACACCTTCGACGCGGCCGGGCTGAAGCAGTTTGAGCGCCAGATTGGCCGGCGTCGCGCCAAAGATGTCGGTCATCACCACCACCCCTTCGCCGCCGTCGACTTCCTTGAGCAGCAGGCGCGCCCGCGGCAGGATATCGAGCGGGTCGTCCTGCGGTGCGACGCCAAATTGTGCGATGAGTGGCGGACGTTTGTTGAGCACATGACAAACGTTCTGGATCAGGCTTTCGCCAAAGCAGCCGTGCGTTATCAGAAGAATGCCGATCATTGCGCCCACCCGTCAAAACAGGCCGCCATTCTAAGCGATTCCGCGCCCCCGGGGCACTCTCCACACGATCGCTGAACCGCTCATGGAAGGATTTCGAGCGCCGACGGCTCGCCGCCGACGTAATCGAGGCGAGCGTGCAGAGCGCGACTGACCTGTACCCGGCCTTCAGCATCGACCCTGAGAACCTGCTGCAGCTGCAATCGCCGCGCCAGACGCGGCCAGTCGGCGCCGGCAATGAACAGCGGCTTGGAGGCGACGTCGGAGAGCGTTCCCGCGTCGGAACGTCGGCTGACCAGTACCGTCAGCGCCTGCGTGTGCCTCACCGGCTCGGCGCTGCGCGGATCGAGCAGGTGGCAGTAGCGCCGGCCATCGACCTCGAAGTAGCGTTGGTAGTCACCGGAGGTGCCAATCGCCTCGCCATCGTCGAGTTCGACCGTCGCCAGCGGACCCGGCTGGCGCGGATGCTGGATGCCCACCCGCCAGCGCTCGCCGTTCTTGCTCCCGAGGGCCAGGACGTTGCCACCGATGTTGATCAGCGCGTTGTGCACACCCCGCGCCTTGAGAATACCCGCCGCGCGGTCGAGCGCGACGCCCTTCAGGTAGCCGCCGAAATCGAGTGCCAGCCGCGTGTTCCGGCTGCTGACCTGCAATTCGTCGAGTTGCAGATCGGCGATGCCCGCCGGTGCCGCCCGCCAGGCGGCGAGCGCGCTTGCCGCGGGCAGGGTCGCCGGCATTTCGTCCGACTGAAAACCCCAGAGGGCGATCAGGGCGCCGATCCCGGGGTCGAAAAGCCCGTCGCCGAGCAGCGAAAAACGCTGCGCGTCGGCCAGCAGGTCGGCCATTTCCGACGTCACCGTCGACGACCGGCCAGCGGCCAGCGCCTGATTAAGACGGCTCAGCTCGGAAGGCTGCCAGGCGTGATAACTGCGGTGCAGGCGGTCGAACTCGCGCAGCACGGCCGCCGCGGCCGGACGCGCCGCGGCCTCGGAGAGGCCGGCGATGAGGACCTCGACACGGGTACCGAAAACGAAGGCCTGCTGCTGGTGCAGCGGCGCACGGCCGCAGGCAGCAAGAAAACAGGCCAGCGCACAAAGGAAAACTAGGCGGCCGGCGCGCACTCACGTTCCAGCGCCGTAACGAACAGCTCGGCAGCGTCGAAGCCGGTCTGCTCGGCAATCTCGACGATGCACGTCGGGCTGGTGATGTTGATCTCGGTCAGCCAGTCGCCGATCACGTCGAGGCCGATGAAGAACAGGCCACGCGCCGCGAGCACGGGCGCCAGCGTCGTCGCGATCTGGCGATCGCGCGCGCTCAGTTCGCGCGCCACGCCCCGCCCGCCGACCGCCAGGTTGCCACGCGTCTCGCCGGGTTTCGGAATGCGCGCCAGGCAATAGGGAACGACTTCGCCGCCGACGATCAGGATCCGCTTGTCGCCGTCGTCAATCTCCGGAATGTAGCGCTGGGCAATCACCGTGCGTGCGCCATTGTGCGTCAGGGTCTCGACGATCACATTGCGGTTCGGGTCATCGCGACGAACACGGAAGACGCCCGTCCCGCCCATGCCGTCGAGCGGCTTGACGATGGTATCCCGCTCGAGATCGATGAAAGCGTGGATCAGCGCCGGAACGCGCGCGACCACGCCGGGGACCGCAAACTGTGGAAATTCAGCCACCGCCAGCTTCTCGGAATGATCACGCAGCGCACGCGGCCGATTGAGAACGCGCGCGCCCTCTGCCTCGGCGCGCTCGAGCAACCAGGTACTGGTCACGTATTCCGTGTCGAACGGGGGATCCTTGCGCATCAGCACGGCGGCAAAATCGCGCAGCGCGACGACGTGACGGTCAACCTCGACAAACCATTCGTCATCGTCGGCGAGCATTTCCAGGTGCACCGCTTCGGCACAGACGCCATGCAGCGCCGACCAGTGTATCGCCGACTGCTGCACCACCCACACCGCATGCCCGGCGGCCTGCGCGGCGCGCATCAAGGCGATACTGGTGTCCTTGTACGCCTTCAGCGACGGCAGGGGATCGACCACGAATGCTATACGCATGAAAACTGCTCCTCCGCGGGGGCCGTGCGCTCGAGTTCGAGCGCCGCGGCGGGTTGGGCCAGTCGGGCCACGACGCTAGGCTTCGATGCGCGATCTTACACCGCAGCTGCCCAGGAAAGTGCGGAAGGATTCGGGAAGCGGCGTCTGTTCGAGACTGCGCTGGGTAAATAGAAAGCGGCCGTCGCAAACGAAGCCAAGGTCGGCCCAATCGACGCTGTTCAAAGCCGCCGCCAGCGCCGCCACGTCGACGCCGGGATCGCGCGGAAAGATCGCCAGCACGGCGCCGTCGTAATTCTTGCAGCGATGGACGAAGAAAGGTTGCGGGCGGCGCGTCTTGTTATTCACATAGACCCGTGGCTGCTGCGACTGGTGGTAGCCACGCCCCCAATGCCACCAGTTGGACTCGTCGAACGGCCTGATTCGGCGTGCGATCAGGCGTTCCTTGTGCGCCAGCAGTGCCGTGGGCGGCGACGCACCCGGCTCGCACCACAGCATCCGCCGGGTGGCACCTGTGGCGACCGTCGCCGAGCAGACGAAGCTGCGATTGCCGTAGGCCTCGCTGGCATACACGTCGTCGGCACCGGACACCGCGCCGACCTTGACGAAGGCGATATCGGCCAGGTGCAGGGCGTAGTCGCCGCGCGTAAACAACAGGTGCCCGCCACTTTCGACGAAGTGGCGCTCCTCCCACGGCAATCGTCCGAGACCGGCCAGCCCGTCGGCGAAGCCCTGCGCGGCGTAACGCGTGCGGCGCGAGAAATTGTCGCGTTCGAAACGCCAGACCGCGCAGTTCGGTGTCGCGTCGGCAAAGATGCGCGAGTCGCCGAGATCGACGAAGTCGGTGATCGTTCCGGCGGCGTGGAGCAGGCGGTTGAGGGGTACCGCCGAGGTCGCCTTGAGAAAATCGCGCGGGGTGATGAACACCAACTCGCCACCCGGCGCCAGATGGCGCAGACACTTTTCGATGAAGAACAGATAAAGATTGGCGCGCCCGTCGAGAACGCTGTGCCGGGTCAAGGCGCGCGTCGCGACGGCGATATCCTGATAGCGCACGTACGGTGGATTGCCGATGATCGTCGCAAAAGTCTCGTTCTCCGGCAGGGCAAAAAAGTCCATCACCCGTGCCCCGGGTGGCGCGTGCCGGGCATCGATCTCTATTCCCACGGCAAAGGGAAAATGCTGCAGGAAAGCACCGTTGCCACACGCCGGCTCGAGCACCCGCCCGTGCCTTCGGACCAGGGAAAGCATCGTCTCGACGATCGCCGGCGGGGTAAACACCTGCCCCAGGCCGGCGACATCGAAATCGCCCGGCGCTGGCCGCACTTCGGCGATTGCCAGCCCGGCCACCCTCAACGCCCGCCCCAGGGCATGACCGGAACCGTCGAGATGCTGTTCGCCGGCGCGCCGTCGATCAGCTTGCGGCTGATCGCCAGGTACACCAGGGTGTGGTTGGCGGCGTCCCACATGCGGATGACGCGCGTCTCCTTGAACATGATCGACGTATCTTCGGCGAAGACCACCTCCTGTTTCGGCAGCTTGGCCGGCAAGGTGATCGGGCCAGTCTGCCGACAGGCCAGCGAGAACTGCGAAGGATCCTGCGCCAGCCCGAAGCTGCCGCTGACGCCACCGGTCCTCGCCTGACTGACGTGGCAGGTCACTCCCGGCACCTGTCGATCGGAAAAGCTGTCGACGCAAATCTTGTGATTCGCGCCGATCAGCTTCCACTCGGTGGTCACGCAGCCGACCTCTTCGGCAAGCCCCCCTGCACTCGACAAGGCCAGCGCGCAAACTACGCTCGCCCTGGCCAAGACGGCAGTTCGCTCAATCATCGTCGTCTACTCCTTCGCTCATCGTCACTCCGGATACGCTTCCAGCGTCACGTTGCTCATCTGCCCGACCGGTGAGCCGCGGCGGGCGCGCTGCCCAAGGTGGCGATCCTCGGAAACGAGAGTCTTGGTGCGGCTGCGCGCCGTCCCCCGGATGGTCACCCGCACGCCCTGCGTGAGCACCACCGTGCGCAGGGTTTCACGGCCCTGCAGGGCGATGATCTGCACCCCCTTGCCGCCGGCCAGGCGCTTCATCTGTGCGAGCGGGAAAATCAACAGGCGACCGTCGTCCGCGAGTGCCGCCAGATGATCCTGGCTGCCGATCCGGAGCAGCGGCAGGATGCTCGCACCGTCTTCGACGGTGAGGAAAGCCTTGCCCGCCCTCTGCCGCGAAAGCAGATCGCCATACTTGCAGATGAAGCCGTAGCCCGAGGTCTTGGCGACCAGCAGTTGATCGTCAGCGCGGCCGGTGATGACGTGCGCGATCCTGCCGCTGCCGAGTTCGACGAACGACGACAGGGGCGCGCCCATGCCGCGGCCATCGGGCAGGCTGGCCACGGCGACGGTGAACGCCCGCCCCTCGGTCGAGACGATCACCAGCGAGTCGACCGAACGGCATTCCTGCGCCGAACCGGCGCGGTCGCCGTCCTTGAAAACGACTCCCGAGAGGTCCAGGCCATGCCCCTGGCGAACGCGGGCCCAACCCTTCTCGGAAATGACCACCGTCACCGGCTCGTCGGCGACGGCGGCCGCTTCCGCGCGCGAAGCGGTCACCGCAGTCTCGATGACCGTCCGCCGCGCGTCGCCATGTTTCTCGGCGTCGGCCTTGATTTCGCGGATCGCCTGCCGGCGCAGCAGTGCGTCGCTGCCGAGCAGCTTGAGCAGGCCCTCGCGTTCGCCGCGCAGCTTGGCGAGTTCCTGCTCGATACGGATTCCCTCGAGCCGTGCCAGTTGGCGCAGGCGGATTTCGAGGATGTCCTCGGCCTGTCGATCGGAGAGAATGAAGCGCGCGATCAGCGCCGCTTTCGGGTCGTCGGATTCGCGGATGATGCGGATCACTTCGTCGATGTTCAGGAAGACGATGTGCCGACCTTCAAGAATGTGGATGCGCTCGTCGGCCCTGTGCAGGCGGTACTCGGTGCGCCGGTACACTGTCCGCAAGCGGAAGGTACACCACTCGCCGACCAGGTCGGCCAGCGACTTCTGGCACGGCCGGCCGTCGATGCCGACCGCCACCAGGTTGATCGGCGCCGAGGTTTCGAGGCTGGTATGGGCGAGCAGCAGGGCGACGAATTCGTGGCGATCGATGCGCGAGCTGCTCGGTTCGAAGACCAGCCGGACATCGTCGTCCTTGCCCGACTCGTCGCGAGCGCGGTCGAGCTGCGAGGCCATCAGCGTCTTCAGCTGCGCCGCCGATTGCTCGATCGCCTTCTTTCCCGGTCGCGGCTGCGGGTTGAGCAGGGCGCCGATTTCGGACAGCACCTTGGCCGATGAAACACCCGGCGGCAACTCGGTGAACACCAGTTGCCAGGCGCCACGTGCCATCTCTTCGAACTCGTAGCGCGCCCGCACGCGCAGGCTGCCGCGACCAGTGCGATAGGCGGCGGCGATGTCGGCGGACGGAGAAATGATCTGGCCGCCGCCCGGATAATCGGGTCCCGGCACCAGTTCCAGAAGTTCTTCGACGCCGGCGGCGGGATGCTCGATCTTGTGCATCGCCGCCGCAGCGACCTCGCGCAGGTTATGCGCCGGAATTTCGGTGGCCATGCCGACGGCGATTCCCGAAGCGCCGTTGAGTAGCAGGAAAGGCAGGCGCGCCGGCAGGAACGCCGGTTCTTCGAAGGATCCGTCGTAGTTGGGCAGGAAGTCGACCGTGCCTTCGCCGAGTTCGCCGAGCAGCAGTTCGGCGATCGGTGTCAGGCGCGCTTCGGTGTAGCGCATCGCCGCGGCGTTGTCGCCATCACGCGAACCGAAGTTGCCCTGCCCGTCGACCAGCGGATAGCGCAGCATGAACGGCTGCGCGACGCGCACCATCGCGTCGTAGGCCGAGGTATCGCCGTGCGGATGGTACTTGCCGATCACGTCGCCGACGACGCGCGCCGACTTGACCGGCTTGGCCGTCGCCGACAGCCCGAGTTCGCGCATCGCGAAGAGCACCCGGCGCTGCACCGGCTTCAAGCCGTCCTTGACGTCAGGCAGCGCGCGCCCCTTGACGACGGCGATCGCGTACTCGAGGTAGTCGCGCGCCGCCGAGTCGTGCAGCAGGATGCTGTCGTCGTCCCCGTCGCCGGCGACGAGCGGCAATCCACCGTCGCCCGGCGGCACGGGCGGCGCCTCCGCCGGCAGCGTTTCGGCAAACAGGTCTGGCGTCGAGTCGTCCTTGCTCACGTTGCGCTCATCCTCAAATGTCGGCGCCGATCAGCGCGCCGTTGTCTTCCATCCACGCCCGCCGACCCGCGGACTCGCTCTTGCCCATCAGCATCTGCATCACCGGCTTCGCCTCCTCGCTACCCGGCATGCGGATGCGCATCAGGCGCCGCGTATCGGGCGACATGGTCGTTTCCCAGAGCTGTTCGGGATTCATCTCGCCGAGTCCCTTGAAACGCGAAATGGCGATTGCTTCGGGCTTGATCCCCTCGAGGCGCAGACGGTCGAGCGTCGCCAGGCGCTCGTCGCCGTCGAGCGCGTACAGCTTGCGCGGCGGGCGATTCTTGCCCTGGCCGGGAACGTCGAGGCGAAACAGCGGTGGTTGCGCAAAGTACAGATGGCCGCTGGCGATCAGTTTCGGGAAATGGCGATAGAAAAGGGTGCACAGCAGGACGCGGATGTGCGAGCCATCGACGTCGGCGTCGGTCATGATCACCACCTTGCCGTAGCGCAGGTTGTTCAGCACCGTGTCGGGCGCGCTCGCCGGATGCGGATCGATTCCCAGCGCGACGGCGATGTCGTGCACCTCGCGATTGGCGAACAGGCTGCCGGCGTCGACCTCCCAGGTATTCAATACCTTGCCGCGTAGCGGCAGGATCGCCTGCAGTTCCTTGTCGCGCCCCGATTTCGCCGAACCGCCGGCCGAGTCGCCTTCGACGAGGAAGATCTCGTTGCGGCGTGTATCCTCGCTCTGGCAATCGGAGAGTTTGCCGGGCAGGATCGCCACCCCCGACTGCTTGCGCTTCTCGACTTTCTGGCCGGCGCGCGTACGCGCCTGCGCGGCACGGATGGCGAGGTCGGTGATCTTCTTGGCCGCGTCCGGATGTTCGTTCAGCCACAGCTCCAGCGGGTCGCGCAGCATGCGCGCGACCAGTGCCACCGCGTCGCGCGAGTTCAGGCGCTCCTTTGTCTGGCCCTGGAACGACGGATCGAGCATGCGCACCGCGAGGACGAAGCTGGCGCGCGAAAAAACGTCTTCGGCGGCCAGCTTGACGCCCTTGGGGAGCAGCGCGTGGTGATCGGCGAAACTCTTCACCGCGTCCAGCGTCGCCTGGCGCAGACCGGCCTCGTGCGTGCCGCCGGACGGCGTTGGAATCAGGTTGACGTAGGATTCTCGCGCCAGGCTGCCGTCGGCCGTCCAGCAGATGGCCCAGGCGGCACCCGAACCGACCGGAAAATTCTCGTCGCCCCTGGGCGCGTACTTCTCGCCGCTGAACACCGGAGCGACCATTTCGCCGTCGATCTGCTCGCTCAGGTACTGCAGCATGCCATCGGCAAAACACCATTCGCTGGTCGCGCCACCCTCGACATTGAGCACGACCTGCAGACCCGGCAGCAGCAACGCCTTGCTGCGCAACAGACGTTCGAGCTGTGGCAGAGGAATCAACGGCGAGTCGAAGAAGCTCGCATCCGGCCAGGCGCGCACGCGCGTGCCGCTGGCTCTCTTCGGCGCATCGCCGAGCCGTTGCAGCGGCTCGAGCACGTTACCGCCGGCAAAAGCCATGCGATGCCGCCCGCCGTCGCGGACCACCTCGACTTCGAGCCGCGTCGACAGCGCGTTGGTCACCGATACGCCAACGCCGTGCAAGCCCCCCGAGAAGCGATACGCCGACTCGCGCTCGTCCTTGTTGAACTTGCCACCGGCGTGCAGCCGGGTGAACACCACTTCCACCGTCGGCACCTGTTCGAGCGGGTGAATCTCGACTGGAATACCCCGTCCGTCGTCCTCGACGCTGACCGACTGGTCGGCGTGCAGGGTCACCGTGATGCGTTTGCAGAAGCCGCCCAGCGCCTCGTCGGCGGCGTTGTCGATCGCCTCCTGGATGATGTGCAGCGGGCAATCGATGCGCGTGTACATCCCGGGACGATGGCGCACCGGCTCCAGCCCCTTGAGAACGGCGATCGATTCTGCGGTGTAGCTCATGACTCTGATTTCTCCAGCAGGCCGCGCTGGCGAAGTGCGCGGGCGGTCGGGGACGCTTGTCCGGGGTTGCTAGCAGCCGGATTAGAAGCCGGCTCCGTGGCCGGCGCTGGCAGCAGCCCGCCACCTCACCCGGCCGGGGCGAACACTAGAACGCCAGAACGGAGCCTGGCGCCGTGGTGTTTCGAGCTGCGGAGTGTACTACCGAATGCGCGCGAAGCAATCGATATGGACGACGGCCGCTTGCGCGGGGGGAGCAGCGACCGGTCGTACTCCGACCAGTTCGTCACCCCGTAGCGCTCCTTCGACGTCGCCTCGCCAGTGTCCGGCCTTACCCTCGCGGCCCTCCGAGTTCTCCTCTCTCGCCGCTCAGGCCCGACTCTGGGAAGCATGCCATCATACTGCGCCGAAGCCGTCCAGATGACACGCCTTTCGCCGCCAAGAACGTGGGCTCCCACGCATCCGGAACTTTGCCGCTGCTTTCGACGACATGCAGGCGGCCCCGGCGCTCTGACCACGGCTTTTCGCTTGAGTTATCCCGACCAGCATGAAAGCGGGGCCGATGCGGCCGGGCTGGCTCTCAATGGGCGGGTGGCCAAGGGCTGCTTTCGGAGCACCCCCCCTGACAGGAGGTGACATTTTCGCTTCTATCGTCACCGGTGTGGCGTTTACCCGCTCGCTCGACCATGTAAAACCATGGACATTCGGACGAATGCTCAACAGCGCGAACGGGGTTTGGTTCGATGTAACGCGGACAGGGGGAGGTCACTGTCCCTCTGGATCAGACACGAACGGAAGCGACTTTCCCAGAGCGTACCGGAACGTCCATGAGTTCGATTGACGTTATTGCAGGTAACGCTGCCCCAGTACTTTCATTTTCACTTCCGCCGGGTGCCCGCTACGACTGTTGACCGGACGACTTCGCTGCCAGCGGCAGGTCGTCCTCGACATAGGCGCGGACGATGCTTTCGAAGTCGGCGTCACCGGCAAGACCGAGCACGTCCGCCCGACCGGTGTCCCAGGCGGCTGGCCAGCCACCGACGATGCGCTGGACCACCGGATCAGCTTGCCAGCGTATGCGCTCGACGGCGCTGGCGCCCGCCACGCGGCCCAGGGCATCGACCATCTCCTGCACGCTGACCGAGATGCCAGGCAGATTGACGCAGCGACGCTGCCCCAGCGCCTCGTCGGACAACTCGTGTCCGGCAATCAGAGAAGCAATCGCCTGGCGGGGTGAAAGCAGCCACAGACGACTCTCGGGTGACACGGGACAGACGGTCTCGACGTCATTCAGCGGCTCGCGGATGATGCCGCTGGCAAAGCTCGATGCCGCCTTGTTGGGCTTGCCCGGCCGCACACTGATTGTCGGGAGACGTAACACGCGGCCGTCGATGAAGCCCCGTCGGTGGTAATCGCAAAGCAGCAGCTCGCCGATGGCTTTCTGAACCCCGTAGGAGGACTGGGGTTCGCGCGCGGTCTCGTCGTCGACCATCGCCGGCAAGCGACCGCCATAGACGGCAACCGAGCTCGTAAACACCACCCGCGGACGATGCCCAAGCTGCCGGCAGACGTCGAGCAGCTGGCGCGAGGCGTCGAGGTTGATGCGCATGCCCAGGTCGAAATCGGCTTCCGCCTGACCGCTGACGACCGCCGCGAGGTGAAAGATCGAGGCGGTATTGCCGTCGACCACCTGCCGCATCAGATCCGGGTCGGCAATGTCGCCGGTCACCTCGCGGAGCCGCGAATCGCTGAAACCACCCGCGGCCACGACATCGAGCAGAACGATCTCGCTGATCCGGCGTCGCTCGCCGGCCGCATCGGTCAGGCTGCCTTGCTCCAGCAGTCGGCGTGCCAGGCGCTGGCCAAGAAAACCGGCACCGCCGGTAATCACGATTTTCATGTGCTTTCCTCGTACAGTTAGTGAAGCAAGGCCTGCAACCATTGCAGGCCATCTTCGGTCCGGCCCCGCGGCCGGTACTCGCAACCGACCCAGCCGTCGTAGCCCAGCTCGTCGAGCAGTCTGAACAGGTAGGGGAAATTGACTTCGCCGTCGTCGGGTTCGTTGCGGGCGGGGACGCTGGCGATCTGCACGTGGCCGATGCCATCGAAGTGCTTTCTGAAGGTGGTGGCCAGATCTCCTTCGACGATCTGCGCGTGATAGAAGTCCATCTGAACCTTGAGGTTGGCCTCGCCGACCGCCTCGCGGATGGCGTGCCCATCCGCCTGGCTGTTGAGGAAGTAACCGGGCATGTCGCGACCGTTGATCGGCTCGATCAGCAGCGTCCGCTCATGCTTCGCCAGTTCTCTCGCCGCATAAGCGAGGTTTTCGAGATAGGTTTCGCGGCAGAGGGCCCGATAAGCCTGGTCGGCGTCGACCGGCAGCAGACCGGCCATCGCGTGCACGCGGGGGGTACCCATGGCCAGCGCGTATTCCAGCGCACGGGCGACGCTGGCGCGAAAATCCGCTTCACGCCCGGGCAAGGCGGCCAGCCCGCGCTCGCCGCCGGCCCAGTCTCCCGGCGGCAGATTGAAAAGAGCACTTTCGAGACTGTTTTCCCGCAACCACCCCGCCACCTCGGCGGGACTGTGGTCGTAAGGGAAGAGGAACTCGACGGCACGAAAGCCTGCCTTGGCCGCGGCGGCGAAGCGCTGCGGGAAGGGGACTTCGTTGAACATCATGGTCAGGTTGGCAGCAAATTTGGGCATCATTTTTCCTTCGCTTCAAAAGTCGAGCCGGAAGGCCGACTTGAGCTCGGCGATCTGGACTTCATTCAATGGACGGGTGGGTACAGCACGCAACAAGAGGAAGATCTTGGCGGTTTCTTCCAGTTCTTCGGTGGCATAGACCGCGGCCTCGAGGGTGCTGCCCGAGACCACCGGTCCGTGGTTGGCAAGCAGGACCGCCGAGTGCTTGCCGGCCAGCCCGCGAATGGCCTCGGCCAGTGCCGGGTCTCCCGGACGGTGGTAGGGGACGAGCGGCAGGCGCCCGATCTTCATCACGTAGTAGGCGGTCAGCGGCGGCAGGCAGTCATGATCGTCGAGGCCGTGCATGCACGAGACGGCCGCCGAGTGGCTGGCGTGCAGATGAACGATGGCGCCGGCGCCTTGCCGCTCGCTGTACATGGCACGGTGCAGGAAGGCCTCCTTGGACGGCTGATCGCCGCTGACCAGGCGTCCTTCCCAGTCCAGCTTGGCCACCCGTGCCGGGTCCAGGCGCCCGAGGCAGGCATTGGTTGGCGTCAACAGCCAGCCATCGTCGAGACGGACGCTGATGTTGCCGCTACTGCCAGCGCTCAGTCCGCGCTCGAAGAGGGAACGTCCAAAGGAGACGATCTCCTCGCGCCGACGGTTTTCCTCGCCGTGTGCAATGATCGCGGCACTCATGCCAGATGGTCCCAGGCCTTGAGGAAGAAGTCCTCACTGCCGAAGTTGCCCGACTTGAGCGCCAGCGCCAGCGTACGCGCGGCCGGATCGTTCTGGATGGCAGCCGTCCACGGCACGCCGGGGTCGATCTCCGGGCCGATGCGCAAACCGTCGATGCCCAGGGCCTTGACCACTGCACCCGATGTCTCGCCGCCGGCAACGATCAGCTGCCCAACGCCGAGTTCCACCAGTCCAAGCGCTATCGACGCCAACGCCTCCTCGACCAGGCTGCCGGCTCGCTCCACGCCAATCCGGGCCTGGATTTCCCTGACCAGCTCGGGTGCGGCGGTTGCGTAGATCAGCACGGGCTCCTGCGTGACGCGCGACTTGGCCCAGTCAAGAGCGGCCGCCACGACATCGTCGCCTTCGGCGAGACGCAAGGGGTCGACGTTGAAGGCCGGATGCCGTGCGCGCATTGCCTCGACCTGTGCCTGGGTGGCGATAGAACAGCTGCCAGACACCACCGCCCGCAGGCCACCGGTCGGCGGCAGGCTGGCGGCCGATCTTGCTTGCGCGTCGTCGCCCAGCAGGCCCTGGCGGCGGAAGTTCTGCGGCAGCCCCAGGGCGATCCCGGACCCTCCGGTGACCAGCGGCAGGTCCGCACAGGCGGCGCCGATGGCCATCAGATCATCGTCCGAGATGGCATCGACGATGGCAAAGCCTTTCCCGTTCTTGCGCAGTTCGGCGAAGCGGCGCGCAATCGCCTGCTCACCCTGCATCACCGCCGATTCGGCGACGAGACCAACGCCGCGCTGTACCTGCTGTTGCAGCACGCGCACCAGGCTGGGATCGGTCATCGGGGTCAGCGGATGGTTGCGCATTCCCGACTCGCTCAGGAGGGTGTCACCGACGAACAGGTAGCCCTGATAGACACTGCGGCCATTGGCCGGGAAGGCTGGGCAGGCAATGGTGAAGTCGGTACCGAGGGCGTCCATCAGCGCCTCGGCGACCGGGCCGATATTGCCTTGCGGCGTCGAATCGAAGGTCGAGCAATACTTGAAATAGAACTGTCGGCAGCCGGTGGCCTGCAGCCAGCGCAGTGCCGCCAGAGACTCTTCGATCGCCTCGGTCACTGGCGAGGTGCGCGACTTCAGCGCAATCACCACCGCATCGACATCGTCGGGTATGGGCCCCTGCGGTATGCCGATCATCTGCACAGTACGCATGCCGGCCTTGACCAGCATTCCCGCCAGATCCGTACCGCCGGTAAAGTCGTCTGCAATACAACCAAGAAGCGCGCTCATGATCCGCCCTTTGCCGAGGCGGCGGGAAGGACGATGCCGGGGAAGATCTTGACCACTGCTGAATCATCCTCGCCGCCATGACCGGCCGCCGAGGCTTGCAGGAACATCTGGTGCGCAGTTGCCGATAACGGCAGGGGAAAGAAGCTCTTCTTCGCATAATCGAGCACGATGCCCAGGTCCTTGACGAAGATGTTCACCGCCGACAGGGGCGTGTAATCCCCCTCCAGGATATGCGGCACCCGGTTACCGAACATCCACGAGTTGCCGGCACTATTGCTGATCACTTCATACAGTGCCCGCGCGTCGCAGCCTGCCTTGAGACCGAGGGCCATCGCCTCGGCGGCGGCAGCGATGTGCACGCCGGCCAGCAGCTGGTTGATCATCTTGACCTTGGACCCCTGGCCCGGTCGTTCACCGAGACGATAAAGCCTGGCGCAGATCGCCTCGAACAAGGCTTCGCAGCGGGCAAACGCCGCCGGCGAACCGGATGCCATCACCGACATCTCGCCGGCAGCGGCCTTGGCGGCACCGCCGGAAACCGGGGCGTCGATGAATTGCAGCTGCAGCGCTTCAAGGCGCTGACCGAGGGCTTCGGCAAACTCGGGCGACACCGTTGCGCTGGCAATCACGACCGACCCCGGCAGCAGCTGCGCTGCTGCGCCCTGCTCGCCGAATAACACTTCCTCGGTTTGCTGGGCGTTCACCACCAGGATCAGGAGCGCATCGACGGTGGCTCCGAGGGCGGCTGGTGAGGGCGCGCCGATGGCCCCCTGTTCGACAACTTTCGCCACCACCTCGGGGCGCAGGTCGAACACATGCACAGTGAAGCCGGCACGCAACAGAGACTGGGCGACACCCATGCCCATGGCACCCAGGCCAATGACACCTACGCGACGTATGTTAGTACTCATTTTCTATACTCCTGACATTTTTAGAGGCGGAGGTGGCGGCTGGGCCGCCACCCGAGACAACGGGTTCCTGAGGACTGCGCAAGGCTCAGCGATAGACCAGATCGCGCAGGAACAGGCTCAGCGGCGGGAAGTAGGTGATCACCATCAGACAGCCGATGATCACCAGGACGAACGGAATCAGCGAAGTGATGATCTTGTCCAGCGACGTCTTGGCGACGGCGCAGGCGGCGAAGAGATTGACGCCGAACGGCGGTGTAATCATGCCGAGCGCCAGGTTCACCACCATGATGGTGCCGAAGTGGACCGGATCGACGCCGAACAGGACGGCTACCGGTACGAGAATCGGTGCCAGCACGATGATCGACGCAGAAGTCTCGATGAACATGCCGATTACGAACAGCGACGCATTGACGCCGAGCAGGAACATCCACGGGCTGGTCAGGTGCTCTTTGAGGAATTCGCCGATCGCCTCCGGCACCCCGGCACGGGTGATCAGGTAGCTGAACAGGCCAGCGTTGGCGATGATGAACATGATCACCGCCGACGAGATCACCGACTTCTTGAAGATTGGAAAGAGATGCTCGAAGCGGATTTCGCGGTAGACCAGCATGCCGACCGCGAGGGCATAGAAGACCGCTACCACGGCCGCCTCGGTCGGCGTAAAGATCCCGCCGTAGATGCCGCCGAGGATGATCACCGGCATCATCAGCGCCAGAGCCGCCTGCCGGAAAGCCGTTCCGAACGGCAGGCGCCCGATATGGTCGTCTTTGCCAAATCCCTTGATCTTGGACCAGATCCAGACGAAGAGAATCAGCCCGGCAACGATCAGCAGACCGGGGCCAAAACCGGCGACGAACAGCTCGCCAATGGAGACCTCGGCCGACACGCCATACAGAATCATCGGGATCGACGGCGGGATGATGACGCCAAGCTCGGCACTGGTGGCCTGCAGTGAGGTGGCGAAGCCTGTCGGGTAACCATGCTTGATCATCGCCGGGATGAGGATCGCGCCGATGGCGAAAGTGGTCGCGACGCTTGAGCCCGAGACAGCGGCGAAGATCAAGCAGGTCAGCACGCAGGTCATCGCCAGACCGCCCTGCAGTCCGCCAACGATGGCTTTGGCGAACTCGACCAGACGCCGGGAGATGCCACCGACTTCCATCAGGTTTCCCGCCAGGATGAAGAAGGGAATGGCGGCCAGCGCGAACTTGTCGATGGCACCGAAGATCTCTTTCGGTACCACCAGCAGCGGAACGCTGCCGAACAACTGGATACCGGCGATGCTTGCGAAACCGATGGATACGGCAATAGGGATGCTGAAAGCGAAGCAGAGCATCATGACGATGAACATGGCAGCGGACATGGGGTCTCCTTTGTCTTGGGTGTGGCCGGTTCTACAGAGCGGTGTCGAGCTCCATGTGGCGCGGGTCGAAGTGGTTGGCGAGGACGGCGACGATGCTGAAGAAGGCGCCGACCGGTAGCGCCAGATAGCCCCAGGCGATGGAGATCATTTCCAGTCCTGCCAGCTCCTGGTGACGCACCCTCCAGGTGATCTCCGCACCGAACCACACGATGACCGCGAGGAATGCGATGATGACGGTGGTGATCAAGATGTGCAGAATGCGCCGCCAGCTACCTTGGCTGAGACGGAACATGAGATCCACCGAGACCAGAGCGCCCTGGCGAAAAGCGGCGACCGTGCCGAGCATCACCATCCAGATCAGGGTCATGCGCACACCGACTTCACTCCAGGTGGAGGGCTCGGAGAACACGAAACGGGTGATCACCTGGTAGAAGCCAAGAGTCGCGGCCAGGGCCATCAGCAAACAGGCGAGCACCATCATCGCCGAGCTGACGCGACGCTCGGCTGCGAGGAATAACTTGATCATGGGCGTTTCGGGGTCGGTCCACCGACGCGGCGTCGACCCCGTCCTTTCAGAGGTGGGTTATTGGACGTCCTGAATCTTCTTGATGGCGTCGGCGCCAAACTCCTTGGCGTAGACCGTATAAGCGGGCTTCACGGCTTCCCGGAAAGGCTTGATGTCGACCTTCTCGACCACCTTCACACCGGCCCCTTTGATCACCGCGATGCCTTTGTCCTCGTCCTCGTTAACCCGCTTGCGATTGGCAACAGCCGCCAGCTTGCCGGCTTCGAGGAAGGCCTTTCTGTCGGCTTCGGACAGTTTGTTCCAGGCGTCGCTAGACATCAGCAGAAGCGCGGGAGAATAGACGTGCCCGGTCAGGGAGACGTTGTCTTGAACGGTGTACAGCTTGTTCGAGAGAATCACCGGCACCGGGTTTTCCTGACCATCGACTGTGCCTTGCTGCAGCGCGGTGAAGAGCTCGTTCATCGCCATCGGCGTCGGCAGCGCGCCCATGGTCTTGAAGGCTTCCATATGGACCTTGTTTTCCATGGTCCGAATCTTCAGACCCTTGACATCCGCTGGAACGTTGATCGGGTGCCGACTGTTGGTCATATGGCGGAAACCGTTCTCCAGCCATACGACGCCCACGAAACCCTTGGCCGGGAATTTCTTGAGTACCTCCTGCCCGATCTGACCATCGAGCACCTTGCGTGCGTGCGTATAGTCACGGAACAGGAACGGAATATCGAAGATGCGCGTCGCGGGGATGAAATTGCCCACCGGACCGGTGGAAGTGATCACCATGTCCTGGGTTCCCAGCTGCACCGCTTCGATCATCTCGCGCTCGCCGCCCAAGGCCGATGAGGGAAACTGCTGGACTTTGTAACGACCATTGGTCCGTTTCGCCAGCTCTTCTCCGAAAACGTTTGCCGCGACGCCGTAGTGGGAATCATTGGTGGCCGTGTAGCCGAGCTTAAGAACGGTTTCCGCCTGCACTGCACCGGCGGTGCTGAAGCAAAGTGCCAAGAGCAACGAGCTAAGTAAGGGGCTGTGTTTCATTCGTATCTCCTCCAGGGGTTGAGTGACGACCCAACTTTGGGCAACAGTTCAATGAGCTGCCCTTTCTAGATGTCTAGAAGTTGTCTAGTTGTGGTCTAGGCGAAATGTACAAATACCTAAACAAATAGTCAACTACTTTTTCATAGCCACGTTAGTTGTCTTGTTGTATAGTTTGGCTACATCAACAACACGCTGCCTTGAAGCAGGAAGATCAAGCCTTGAATACCGCCCGCCTGTTCCCTTTTCCCCCATCCAACCAGGAAACCCCTGGATTTGTCGCCGGCAACCTGGCCTCCCGGGTGGCCGAACAACTTCTCGACAAGATGCGCGGCGACAGTCTCGTACCCGGCACCCGGTTGCCGTCGGAAATCGCCATGGCCAAGCATTTCGGCGTCAGCCGCACGGTCATGCGTGAGGCGATCGCACGGCTCAAGGCGGACGGCCTTTTGGAGACACGGAGGGGTAGCGGTGCTTTTGTGCTGGCCACCGATCGACAGCAAACCCTCGTCGACGGCGACCGAATGACCGAGGAATCAGTCGGAGCGCTCTTGAACCTGATCGAGGTACGCCGTGGCGTTGAGTCGGAAGTGGCGGCATTGGCCGCATTTCGTCGCACGCCTGGGCAACTGGCGGAAATCGAGCATGCCTTGCGCCGCATAGACGAGGCCGTCGCCGCCGGCAGCGATGGCGTTGAGGAAGACGCCCGCCTGCACCAGTGCATCGCCGCAGTGACCGGAAACCCCTATTGGGTTCGGATCATCGAAATGTTCGCGCAGCACGTTCGCTCGGCAGTCAGGGTGACGCGAGCCAATGAAGCCCGTCGTGAGGATTTCGCGCGGCAGGTGAGGGCCGAGCATGAGCAGATCGTCAGTGCCATCGCCGCCCGGGACCCGGATCTCGCACGCGCCGCCGCGACGCAGCACATGGAAGGCGCCGCTCAGCGGGTACGTGCCGCGGACCGGGACTTCTGGCGTGGTGAGGGGGGAGAGCTGGCCCGCCAGATCAGCCCCGCGGAAAGCGACGCCGAGGAGTCGTGCGCAAGATAAGCGCGGCCTCAGCCAGGGTCTGTCGAGCGCGTGACCACGGGTGAATCCACCACCGTGGCCGGCAACTCGAAACCGCCTGCGTCGTGCTCGGCGAGTTCGATGACTTGTTTGGCGCAACTGCCCGTCAGCCCTAGTGTAGTGTTGCACGCAGAGTGGAACATAGACATCCCAGCCACCGCGGGGGTTGCGCGCGGCTGTCGGGCTTGCTGAGAGCCTCGTCGGGAAGGCGGCAACACGCCAGCCCGCTCGTCAGTGCCGTGGGTGGCGACGAGGGCCGCCCCGGCATGGACCCTGCAAATTTCAGCCACCACCGGGTTTTCGCCCTGCTTTCAGCAGTCGCCAAGAGTCGCATCAAGAATGAAGCCCTACACTAGCCCAGGCAGATTCCGCCGGCTTCGCCGATCCAAAGGCTACTCTACGTCTGCTCGAAAACGGCGCCCGGAAGGCTGACCGTGGCTATGCATAGCTGACGCTCCCGCCAAACGCGACCGCGTCCCGGCCTGGGTGGGTGGACGCCTTACCTTCCACACCGAGCAAAGCGGCTCTTGCGCGCGACACCTGAAGTGGAGCGTGAGCGAGTCGAGAAGAAGCTCGCCAAGCACTGCGAACTGGTGATTGACGAGACGAGCTTCTCCTTCGCACCCAAGGCGGTCAGTATCGCTGCGAAAGCGGTGCTGGATGGCCTGTACATCATTCGCGAGGCCTGGCGCGAACTGGTGTTCGCCGATACCGATCAGGAGGCCAAGGCAACCCGCGACCCGGTGGCGCCGGCCACGCGCTGCGAAACCGCCCTGGCCAAGGTCTCCCAGCACACCCTTGACAACGGTACGCCGGCGCACAGCTCCTCGACCTTGATGGCCGACCTGGCGACCCTGGTGCGCAATACCTGCCGCTCTCCTTTGGTCGCGGCAGACGCCCCGACCTTCGACATCCTGATCTGGATCGATGCTATAGAGAGCCAGGTAAGCGCTACGTCCACGCGATATCACCAACTCACGCAAGCCAACCTCTACCGGACGTCCAAGCAGCGGATGGTTGGTCGTTCAAGGTCGGCCAACGCTTGTTCCGAATAGCTCAGTCTCGCCAAGATGTGGTTTTCGGCCGCGCATGGCTACGGTCGGCAATGCGTGCCTTCAGGTAGGTGTGGACCTCGCTGGCATCGTAGCCCTTGCCAGTCCTCAGCATCTGTTGCCGTGCCGCTTGCGCTTCGCTCACGAAGCTGCTGCGCGGCTCTGCCAAGGTGGCCGCCTGCTCTATCGCGTGCGCCATGAACGCACGGGGCGATACCCCCTGCTTCTCGGCAGCGGCAACAGCCCGTCGCCTGAGTTGGTCAGAAGGCTTCAATGATGCGCTGGACTTGGTCGGGCTCCTTCTGTGCGCCGGTAACACTGGACCAGGAAGTAACGCCTTACGCCGACTCCGCCAGCCAGGCATCACGCGGCAGATCGCCGGCTCCCGGAGCGATCAGGAAGCGCGTAATGGTCGCCGGATTCATCAGCCCGACGCCGCCATGGGCCAATCGGTAGTTCATCACCGGACGATCGAGGAAGCTGGTCAGGTTCATCAGACGCTCGGCGAGCGCTGCCTTGCGAACGCCTTCGGCAAGGGTATGCAGGACGTGGCCGCCGCTGAAAAAGAAATCGATGCGCACCTTGAAATGCTCACCTTCGAACACGCCGATGACCGGCGCCGCGAGCTGCTCGGGGGTCATCACCGTCAGCTCGAGGTTGAGCGGGCTGGCCACGTAAGGGCTCAGGTCTTTCGCTGCCTCGAACTCGACGCAGACGATCGACGCCCGCGCAAAGACCTCGGTCTGCGTTGCCGAGCCAATGATCAGAGGCTTGCCGGTAAACATCTGGCTGCTCCGTCTGAGGCTGTCAATGGTGTGCTCGGTGGCGGCCTCGCCGGTCTGCAGGAAGCGCCGCGCACGGTTGGCAGTAGTAATGACCGTAATGCCGATCGCCATCTCGAACCCCCTCGAAGTAAGTGATTTCCTGGTTTCAGTCGCCGCCGCGATCCTTGCCTTGCACCCACAGCACGTCGCTCGTGCCAGCCGCCTTGTTCAGCGCACGACCGAGGACGAACATCAGGTCCGAGAGGCGATTCAGATACTTGCGCGCAAAGTCGGAAACCTGCTCGGTCGCCGCCAGATGGACGATCTGACGCTCGGCGCGTCGACAGACGGTGCGCGCCAGATGCGCAAAGGCAGCGGCCCGTGTGCCGCCGGGCAGGATGAAGTCCTTGAGCGGCGAGAGATGGTCGTTGAACTGCTCGACCAGCGCCTCGAGTCGAGTGATCTGCGCCTCGCCGATCATGCTCGTTCCCGGAATGCACAGCTCGCCGCCGAGATCGAAGAGATCGTGCTGGATGCGGGTCAAGGCCTGCCGGATGGCGTCCGGCATGTCTTCGGTCAGCAACAGACCGAGCACCGAGTTGAGCTCGTCGACCTGCCCCATGGTCTCGACTCGCAGGCAGTCCTTGGCCACCCGGCTTCCGTCGCCAAGGCCGGTGGTGCCGGCGTCGCCGGTACGGGTAACGATTTTCGAGAGGCGATTGCCCATGCTGGCTTTCCTGATCAAAATAAGCGCGATTATAGCCGAAGGAGATTTCGTGACCGCCCGATCGCTGCAGCTCAGCGCCAACCTCAGTTTCCTGTTCACCGACAGCCCTTTCGACGAGCGCTTTGCGCGCGCGGCGGGCGCCGGTTTTCGCGGCGTCGAGTACATGTTCCCCTACGCTTTCGACGCGCAGGAGCTGTCGCGACTGCTGCGCGAGTACCGGCTGCAGCAGGTCCTGCACAACCTGCCCGCGGGCGACTGGGACGCTGGCGAACGCGGCATCGCCTGCCTGCCCGGACGCGAGGACGAGTTCCGTGCCGGCGTCGAGCAGGGAATCGCCTACGCGCGCGAGCTCGGCTGCCCGCACAGGTCAACTGCCTGGCCGGCGTACCGCCGGACGATGCGCCGCAGGCGGCAATCCGGGCAACTTTCATGAGCAACCTGCGGCACGCCGCTCGGCGCCTTGCCGGCAACGGCATCCGCCTGCTGGTCGAGCCGATCAGCAGCCGCGTCGACATCCCCGCGTTCTGGCTCGATACACCGACCAAAGCGCTGGCGCTGATCGCCGGGCCGGGCGAAGAAAACCTCTGGCTTCAATACGCCATCTACCACGCGCCGGTCATGGAAGGCGACCTGGCGCGGACCATTGAAGCCAACATCGGGCGCATTGCCCATTTCCAGCTGGCCGACAATCCCGGCCGCCACGAGCCGGGAAGCGGCGAAATAAACTACCCTTTCCTGTGCGCGCTGCTGCGCCGCCTCGGCTATCGCGGCTGGCTCGGCTGCGAGTACAAGCCCTCGCTGGCGGATACCGACCGCGGCCTGGCGTGGGCAAGGGAATGGCTGGCCGCCTAGCGGGACGCGGGCTTGCGTCGCCTCACAGGCGGGACGAGCGCGGGATCAATGCTTCATAGCGCAAGGAGACGTCGGTGAACCCCCGCCCCGAGTTCGACTTTCTCGAGTCGCTGTTCGCCGCGGCGACCGCGGCCGCCGCGCCGGCGCGCTGCGTGCCGGCGCAGCTGCCCGACGATCGCCACGAGCGCCTGCTCGTCGTCGGCGCGGGCAAGGCGTCGGCAGCGATGGCCAGGTCGGTCGAGGAGCACTGGCCCGGCCCGCTCAGCGGCCTGGTGGTGACCCGCTACGGATTCGCCGTACCGTGCCAGCGCATCGAGATCGTCGAAGCCGCGCACCCGGTCCCCGACGCCGCCGGCCAGGCGGCGGCCACCGCCATCCTGCAGCGACTGCGCGGCCTGCGCGCCGAAGACCGCGTCCTGGCGCTGATCTCCGGCGGCGGCTCGGCGCTGCTGGCGGCACCGGCGACGGGAATCAGCCTGGCCGACAAACAGGCGATCACCAACGCGCTGCTGCGCAGCGGTGCCAGCATCCACGAGATGAATTGCCTGCGCAAACACCTGTCGGCGATCAAGGGCGGCCGGCTGGCCACAGCCGCCTGGCCGGCGTCGCTGTTGACGCTGGCCATTTCGGACGTCGCCGGCGACGACCCGGAAGTCATCGCCTCGGGCCCCACGGTCGGCGACCCGAGCAGCTGCGCCGATGCCTTGGCAGTGCTCGACCGCTACGCCATCCGCACTTCCGCGGAGCTGCGCCAGCGCCTGCAAGATGGTGAACTCGAAACACCGAAACCGGGCGACCCGCGCCTGGCGCGAAGCGAGTTTCGCATCATCGCCAGCCCTGCCCTGGCCCTGCAGGCAGCGGCAGCAAAGGCCGTAGCGGCTGGCGTGACACCGCTGATCCTCGGCGACGCGATTGAAGGCGAGGCGCGCGAAGTGGCCCGCGCGCTGGCCGGCATCGCCACGAGTTGCGCACGCCACGGCACGCCGGCCAGGCCCCCCTGCGTACTGCTTTCGGGCGGCGAAACGACGGTGAGCGTCCGCGGCCAGGGACGCGGCGGACGCAACAGCGAACTGATGCTGGCGATGGCCATCGCCCTGCAGGGGCAGCCGCAGATCCACGCGCTGGCCGGTGACACCGACGGCATCGACGGCTCGGAGGACAACGCCGGCGCGATGATTGGCCCGCATACCTTGCAGCGTGCGGCGGCGCTGGGTCTCGATGCCCGCGCCGCGCTCGACGACAACGACGCCTGGGGCTTCTTCTCGGCGCTCGGCGACCTGCTGATCAGTGGACCGACGCTGACCAACGTCAACGACCTGCACGCCATTCTCGTGCGCTGAGCGAAGTTGGCGTCGCCCGCCAGGCGCTGCGCGTCAAGAGTCCGCGAAGGCCTTGCAGAAGCGCAGTTCCTCCGGATAGGGGAAGAAATCCTCGACGTGACCGGCGCGAATCTTCTCCTGCGCCGTCTGCCAGAACTCCACGTTCAGCAAGTCGCGATGGTACTTGAGAAAAGCCGAGCGGACCTTCGGCGAACCGAGCAGGAAGCGGGCGAACTCTTCCGGGAACACGTCGTGCCGGCCGACCGAGTACCAGGGCTCGTCGGACATTTCCATTTCCGGGTACGGTGCTTCCGGGATGACCCGGAAGTTGGTATCGGTCATGTACTCGATTTCGTCGTAGTCGTAGAAGACGACACGGTTATAGCGGGTGACGCCGAAGTTCTTCCAGAGCATGTCGCCCGGGAAAATGTTGGCGCAGGCAAGCTCGCGGATGGCACTGCCGTACTCATGAACGGCGTGGTCGATCTCCTCCGGCGTCGCCTCGTCGAGATAGATGTTCAGCGGGGTCAGCCGACGTTCAATGTACAGGTGCTTGATCACCAGATCGTCACCGTCCTCTTCGATCAGCGACGGCGCAAGCGTGCGCAGCGCTTCGAGCAACTCGGTCGAAAAGCGCTTTTTGGGGAGCAGGACATGCGAAAACTCGAGCGTGTCTGCCATGCGGCCGACGCGGTCCACCTGTTTCACGAGCAGGTACTTGCGCTTGACGGTGTCGTGGTCCATATCCTTGGAAGCCCCGAAGACATCCTTGATCAGCTTGAAAACGTAGGGATATGACGGCAGCGTGAACACCAGCATCACCAGACCGGCAATGCCCGGGGCAATGATGAACTGGTCTTCGGAATGCCGGAAATGCTGCTTGAGGTCGCGGAAAAACAGCGTCTTCCCCTGCTTGCCCAGACCAAGCATGGTGTATAGCTCCGAAGCCGGCTTGGTAGGCATCATGTCCCGCAGGAATTGCACGTAGCCCGAGGGCACTTCCATATCGACCATGAAATAGGCGCGTGACAGCGAGAACAGGACACTGATCCGCCAGCGGTCGAGGAGGATCGTGTCGAGCACCAGATTTCCTTCCAGTGAATGCAGGACCGGAACAGCGAAGACGAATTCGTGATGGCCGTTGATCGCCTTGCCGAAAATGTAGGCGCCCTTGTTGCGGTAGAACGCCGAGTGCAGGACCTGAATCTGCGCGTTCGCTTCCGCCTCCGGCCACTCACCAAGGCGCTGCTCGGCGCTGCGCATGATGAAGCCGATGTCGCGATCGAGATCCTCGAAGGGGCGTTGCCAGCCGAAATCGACGATGATCTGCCTGATGGTGTCGAACAGGCCGTTCTGCGCGGGGTAGTAGCTGCGATAGGTCGGCGGCGACGCCTGAATGTATTCGGTCGACACCGCCGGGCGAGCGAAGATGTAGTCGTTGTTGAAGTAGGTACGGTGCAGGATCTTCGAGCACACCGAGTTGAAAAAGGTCTCGGCAAGTTCGGGCTGCTTGTGGTTGATCAGGTGGCCAATGTAGAACAGCTTGAGCTGCTGCCAGGTGGCATCGTCGAGCGACGCGGCGCCAAAGTCGGCACAGAGCGACTCGGCGGTCTCGCTGACCCGTTCGTCGTAGGAGCGGATACGCCTGCGAACGGCGACATGGACGCCCTTCCAGTCGCCCGCCTCGAACAGGCCCTTGGCTTTCTGGCCATATTCACGAATCAGTCGATAGTGGCGATTGAAGCCGTCGATCATCGCCTCGGCAATGCGTTGGGCGAGCACGTTTTCTACAGTGGAAATATCCATGGGAGGTGCCGGAATGAACTGAATGGTGTTGACCGGGCGATTGTAGCATCCGGGGTCGCAAACCATCGTCAGCCGCCGCCGGCGTGCGACTGGCCGCCGGCAAGGCCCTGCAGGCCCGGCCGGGTGGCCTGCCAGCGCCCGACGGGCTGGCAAAACGCTTGCATTTGCGACATAATCGCGAGCGGTGTCGCAGGAGCGTCTGCTTCCAGTCAGATCCTTCGTGCCCAAACACGCAGCAAAGTCCGGTCCGCCGGCCCCGCACTACCGTATAGCGCTGCCCAGCGCCGGTGCCGGTACGTGAGACGGATACAACCAAACCACACTATATGGAGTTGGCATGAGCACAAGTCTGATCAAAGTCCCAGAAGGCGGCCAGAAAATCATTCCGGGGCAAGCTATCCCGGATAACCCAATCATCCCGTTCATCGAAGGTGACGGGATTGGTGTCGACATTACGCCGGTGATGATCAAGGTCGTCGACGCTGCCGTTGCCAAGGCCTACGGGGGCAAGAAGAAGATCGCCTGGATGGAAGTCTATGCGGGCGAGAAGTCGACGCAGAAGTACGGTTCGGACGTCTGGCTGTCGAAGGAAACCCTCGACACGCTCAAGGAATACTCGGTCTCGATCAAGGGACCGATGACCACCCCGGTCGGTGGCGGCATCCGTTCGCTGAACGTCGCCCTGCGCCAGGAACTCGATCTCTACCAGTGCGTACGCCCGATCCAGTACTTCCGCGGCGTCCCCTCGCCACTCAAGGATCCGACGAAGACCAACATGGTGATCTTCCGCGAGAACACCGAAGACATCTACGCCGGCATCGAATGGCTGTCCGGCTCCGACGGCGCCAAGAAGGTCATCAAGTTCCTGCGCGAAGAGATGGGCGTCACCAAGATGCGCTTCCCGGAGACCTCGGGCATCGGCATCAAGCCGATTTCCAGGGAGGGCACCGAGCGCCTGGTACGTGCCGCCATCAAGTACGCGATCGCCAACAAGCGCAAGTCGGTGACCATCGTACACAAGGGCAACATCATGAAATACACCGAAGGCTCGTTCCGTGACTGGGCATATGACCTGGCCAAGAACGAATTCGGTGGCGTCGAACTCGACGGTGGCCCCTGGCTCAAGCTCCCGGACGGCATCATCATCAAGGACTCGATCGCCGACGCCTTCCTGCAGCAGATTCTGCTGCGTCCGGCCGAATACGACGTGATCTGCACCACCAACCTGAACGGCGACTACATCTCCGACGCGCTGGCGGCGCAGGTCGGCGGCATCGGCATCGCCCCGGGTGCCAACATCTCCGACCTCTACGCCTGCTTCGAAGCAACGCACGGCACGGCGCCCAAGTACGCCGGGCTGGACAAGGTCAATCCTGGTTCGCTGATCCTTTCCGCCGAAATGATGCTTCGCCATCTGGGCTGGCTCGAGGCTGCCGACCTGATCGTCAAGTCGATGGAAGCCGCGATTGGCGACAAGGTCGTGACCTACGACTTTGCGCGTCTGATGGATGGCGCAACCGAAGTCTCATGCTCCGCATTCGGCGACGCCATGATCGAGCGCATGTAGGCGTAACAAGCAAGGCGCTGGCAAGGCTGCACAGACGAGGCCCCCGCAAGGGGGCTTTGTCTTTGGTCGGCCGCAAGGCGCACAAAGGATCTTTATTGCCATGACGACATCGAGCAAACCCCTCGCCGGCCTGAAAGTCATCGAACTCGGCAGCCTGATCGCCGGACCCTTCGCGGCGCGGATCATGGCCGAGTTCGGTGCCGAGGTGATCAAGATCGAATCGCCCGATGGCGGCGACCCCCTGCGCAAGTGGCGCAAGCTCTACCAAGGCACCTCGCTGTGGTGGTACGTCCAGTCGCGCAACAAGAAATCGGTGACCGTCAATCTCAAGCACCCCGCCGGCCGCGAGATCGTTCACCAACTGGTCGCTGAAGCCGACATCGTCGTCGAGAACTTCCGCCCTGGTGTCCTCGAAAAACTCGGTCTGGGCTGGGAAACGCTGTCGGCCATCAACCCCGGCCTGGTCATGCTGCGTCTGTCGGGCTTTGGCCAGAGTGGACCGCTGGCACAGCAACCCGGTTTCGGGGCCATCGGCGAATCGATGGGGGGGCTGCGCTACGTCACCGGCTTTCCCGACCGGCCGCCGGTCAAGACGGGAATTTCGATCGGCGACTCGATCGCCGCGCTGTGGGGAGTGATCGGCACGCTGATGGCCCTGCGCCACAAGGAGCAGAACGGGGGCCAGGGGCAGGTGGTCGATGTCGCTCTCTACGAGGCGGTTTTCGCGATCATGGAGTCATTGCTGCCCGAGTTCGACGTTTTCGGTTTCGTTCGCGAACGCAGCGGCAACATCATGCCCGGCATTACGCCCTCGAACACGCACTCGACGCAGGACGGCAAACACGTGACCATCGGCGCCAACGGCGATGCAATCTTCAAGCGCCTGATGCACACCATCGGCCGCGACGATCTGGCCAATGACCCGCAACTGGCCGACAACGCCGGCCGCGACACCCGTCGCGACGAGATCTACAAGGCCATCGATGACTGGGTTGCCGCGCACGACGAAAGCGAGGTGCTGCGCGTCCTGGCCGGCGCCGAAGTTCCCGCGTCGCGGATATACTCGGCCGCCGACATGGTCAGCGACCCGCAGTACCTGGCCAGGCAGATGATCGAAACCGCCACCCTGCCCGACGGCAGGCCATTCAAGATTCCGGGCATCGTTCCGAAACTGTCGGAGACGCCGGGAGGCACGGAATGGCTGGGACCCGCACTCGGCGAACATACCGACGAGACGCTGCAACGACTCGGCTACTCGGCCAGTGCGATCACTGCCCTGCGTGCCGCCGGCAGTGTATGAAGCGGCGCCTGAAGGTCGCCGTGCGAATCCTCAGCCGGGGAAAGCACGTACGGATCATGCGAATTCGTACTCGATGAGCCCAATGCGCGCCCGCCAGTAAGGCCGCGGCGCTGGCAGCAGCCAGCGCGCCTCGCAGCACATCGGTATCCACATTCCATTGTGTTGCTGATAGTCGGACCACAGCCCCTCCCAAGGCAGCGCAACGACCTTGCCGCTCACCATGCGACCACGCGCGTCAGCGCAGGCCGACTCGATCAGTCCGTCTGCGCTGAAGCGAAACAGGAGGCTGACGGTGACCTCGCCATCTGTCAGCGTCGCCCTCGCCGAGGATTGGTCAACGGCCTGCCACTGTACGCCCTGGCTCGGCAGCAGGGCCGTCGGATAGCAGGCAGCCTCGCCCAGAAAGCGCAACAACTCGTCCTGCGCAATGTCTCCCTTGCCCTGCCGCCTGGCCAGCGAGGTCAGTCCGAACACCGCCGGGTGGAGCGTCCCTTCGCCGGCCACGTAGGCGTCGTGCACATGCACCGTCAGTCCCGGGACGATCGTCACCCGCCCATCCCAGACGAATCCCGGTCGGCGCGTCGTCACCAACTGCCCCGAGGTGAACGGCTTCCAGCGGTCAGCACCGCTTTCGGCAATATTGAAGCTGCCCGCGTGCTCGATTCTGACCGTCGCAAGCATCGGCTGCCCCGCCGTCAAGGCGACGCGAAAGTAGCGCTGCACGGGATCAGGCAGGCCGGTCAACTCGCGCACGTCGAAGCGTGCCGGGGCGACGGCTTGCCGCCCTGCAGCCAGGCGCTTTTGCAGGCCACGCGTCAGCAGCAACCAGCGTGCCCCGCCAAGCATCGAAACACCCACGTAAGCGAGCACGGAAAGAACAACAACAATCAACAGCCATTCCATCGACGACACCTCCCGGGTGTGTTTCCACCTTCATTCGGAGCCAGCCATGCTCACGGTCGCGCCCATGCTAACCGAAACCGCCCGGCAGGTGGCACGTGCTTGGCACGATCGAAAGCACGGCTGGCGAAGCGACAAAAAAAGGCGGCCTATGGCCGCCTTTTTTTGGCTGGAAGGATCGCTCAGGAAGAGCGCTGCAATTGGCTTAGCGCTTGCTTCGCGAACCTGCCACGCGAGTAGACGCCGATCAAACCGAGGAGAGCGATGGCAAGGAGAGGAAGACTCTCGGGTTCCGGGGTCGGGCAAGGCGGCGCTCCGGGGACGCCGCAAATCGGCCGCAGGTCCTGGTCGAACCAGGTATTGTGATTCTGTACGACGGCGGCAATCCCGGCCAGGGTGGAGCCCTCGAGAATCACCCCGTCAGACGAACCGTTGCCGAAACCCACCGCCCCCGGCGTGCCGCCGAAACCACCACTGCCGCCACTGGCGTCACCGGTTTCCCAGCCCATGGTTTTCCAGAAGAAGCCGATCGCGCCTTCACCCACGGGGATCGTGTAGACGGAAGGATCGCGCAGGACCAGCTGGAAAGAGTTGAGCAGGTCGGCGTGGGAACCGAAATACCCAACCTGGTCCCAGGTGGCAATGAATTCACCCGGGGCGGAATTACGGTAGTAGACGACGCCACTCGCCACGTTGCGTGTATCCACATCGGCGAAAAAAGGCGAGATGATCGGTGCCGAGGCCCCCTGCGGTCCAGTCGGAGTGAATGCCGAAATCCCGGCGCCGAAGCTGACGTTGCCGTTGTTGTTGAGGAAAAGCGAGGTACCCGGGCCCCCGAAAAAGGTGAAACCGGGCGAAAACCCGAAGGTGGTCAGATCGATCGGACCCTGAAATCCGTCGTCGTTGCGACCGTCCAGAGCGCCAACGTTGGCGGCGTTGCCGCCGCCAGTGGTGACGATCGAGGTACCGAGGCCACCACCGATGCGATCGGTGTAGTAATCGGTCGACGGGGTCAGCGACGCTTGCGGAAAGACGGTCACCACCGCCTGTGCAGTTCCGGACGAAACCAGCGCTGCCAGAGCTGCTGTTGCAAAAAGAGCCGAATGCCGAATCATGAGGAAACCCTCCCTTGCGAAAAAAGAGCGTAAACAGCACGAACTGCAGACCTAAACGACGAAACTCCCGTTGGCGCACTGGAAGCTTGCTGTTGAAGAAAAATCCTCGCAATTCCGGCCCAAGCGTCGTCACCAGAATCGGAAGCAATATCCATTCCCATGATGTAATGAAAGAATTCGGAATGCTGCTGTCCGCACAACACACAGCCTAGCGAATACCAATCGTCTCCCGACAAATCAAGCAGTTGGGACTTTCCTGCCGGTGGTCGACGGTACTGAGACGGCTATTTTTCGGCCGCCCCTGACGCCTCTCATGCCTCGCTGATAGGCACTTCGTCGCGCTGACCGAAAACAAGTGTAAAATTTTTCGACACTTGTAGACCTGCCGCGGTAGTCGAGCGGGCCAAGTGACGCGCCGCGTCCAACCCGCGCATGCCGGCGGATGTCCGTGTGGCGATGGCGGAAAATGCGCATCTCGGTATACCATCGGGAACCCCTTCAGCCAGGCGATCGAATGATGCCAACCAGCCCGGAAACCTGCCCACCCAGCGCCGCCTGCCTTGCCGCACTGCGCCCGCCGACGACGCGCCTGGCGGCACACGACAAGACGCACGGCAGACGGCAGACGCGTCGCTCGTGCCGCTCTCGCCTGGACGTCGCCAGCACCGTTCTTGAGGAATCCGGCACCCGCCGGCCACTGCCGGATGCTTAGGCGCGAGCTGGAATACTTCTTCGGCGCGCTGCGCTTCTTCACCCGCCTGCCGGTGCCGAAGTGGGTCGGTCACAGCAGCGAGGCGCTCGATCGCGCCGCGCGCTATTTTCCGGCGGTTGGTCTGCTGATCGGCGCCATCGCCGCGCTGGTCTTCCTTGCCGCCAATCAGATCTGGCCCATGACGCTGGCCGTTCTGGCGGCAATCGCCAGCAGCATTTACCTGACCGGCGCGTTCCACGAAGACGGCTGGAGCGACATGGTCGACGGCTTTGGCGGCGGCTGGGAGAAGGCGCAGATCCTGAGCATCATGAAGGATTCGCGGATCGGCAGCTTTGGTGCCGTCGCGCTCGTCGTCCTGCTGTTGGCCCGCTTTCTGGCGCTGGTCGAGTTTGCCCCGCAAATGGTTCCGGCCGTGCTGCTGGCCGGTCATGCACTCTCGCGTTTCGCGTCTACGACGCTGTTGCGCGCCCTCGACTACGTTCGCGACGAGGGCAAGGCGAAGCCGCTGGCCACGCGCATCGGCTGGCGCGAGCTGGGCTTTGCCGCGCTCACGACGCTACTGCCGCTGCTCTTTCTGCCCCCGTTCGAGGCTCTTGTTGGCTGCCTCTTCGCGGCCCTGGCAACGCTCTGGCTGGGGCGGATGTTCCGCCGTCAGATCGGCGGCTATACCGGCGATTGCCTCGGCGCCACGCAGCAACTGGCCGAAGTCGCCTTCTACGCCGGGCTGCTGTGCAGATTTTCCTGATCCGCCATCCGCGTCCCCTGCTTGAGAGCGGCATCTGCTACGGCCAGCTCGATGTCGACGCCGAGGATCCGCAGCCACTGGCCAGGCGCTTGCGTTCGCTTCTGCCCGCCGGTACGCCGATCGTTGCCAGCCCCCTGCAACGCGCGCGCCGCCTTGCCGAGGTCTTGCACCCGCGAGCGAGCTACGATGACCGGCTGATGGAGATCGACTTCGGCGAATGGGAAGGCCGGCGCTGGAACGAGATCGACCGCCACCTGCTCGACGCCTGGGCAGCCGACATGCTGCACTTCGTCCCGCCAGGCGGCGAATCGGCGGCGATGCTGCAGGCGCGCGTCATCGACTGCCTGGACAGCCTCCGCGCAGGACACGCAAGACGCCTGGCTCTGGTCACCCACGCTGGCGCGATCCGCGCTGCGCTCGGCCACTGCCTGCGACTGGCGATCGACGAGTGGAGCCAGCTGCCACTCGCTTTCGGCAGCATCTCCCTGCTTGAAATCGATGGTCAGGCCAACCTTCGACGGATCGGATGTGGGCAGGGAACTGCGCAATGCGCGCCGGCGACCGCTGCCCGACTGCTTTATCTCAATCGCTGAGGCTGGCGATCACCTCCGCCCCCGTTGCCGAACCGAGCAAGCTGGTGAGGGTCGCCAAGCCGCGCTGTAGCGGCCTGGCATGCCCACTGCACTCGGAAGCCCGTCGGCAGGTCGGGACAGCTTTCCTGGCGATTTTTCGCGCTCGATTGAAAACCTAGCGCCCGCCTGGATCACCCTGAAGGTCGCCCCTACGACTCGCGCGCCAAAGAAACCGGTCCGGCTGGTTGCCGCCCACTCCCCAGCCAACTCCCTGCACAGCTCGCCGTCCGCGCGTCCCAGCCGGGCTGGAGGGCTCGGCTGCGGCCGCGTCGGCATGACAGGAAAATGCCGCTGACGGGCCTCGATCGGCGCTCGATCAGCCCAAGAAAGCAGCCATTAACCCCCCCTGTTTTGGGGGGTTGTGGCAGGAAGTGCAATCCATTAACCTTGGTTTAATGTAGGGATTTCCAGAACCCAGGGACTGAGAAGACTGGGACTCGTCTACCGCCGCACGACAGACGGCAATCCGGAGACTTCCCGGATCGAGCGCATGAAAGCGAGTCTGTCACGGCAAGCCTGTCTTGGGGGGAGCCATGCAAGACACGATCGCTTACCGGAGGAGCACATCGCGGCCATCACGAAAGTTCTGCGCGCCTGTCGGCAGCTGCTGCGAGCGACGAATAGCTTTGCTCTTGCCTGACCGGCGATGGGTGCTGTTCAACTACTCTGACGGGGAGACACGACAATGAAAAGCCCTTGGTCGCACGCAGTCGCAATGGCTATCGCCATCGCCTCCTGGATCTGGTCCGGTGCAGCGCCGGCCGCCGTAGTGACTAGCGGCTGCGCGAGCACCAATCAGTTCTGCACAATGGCCGAACTTGTCGGCGGCGCAAGCATGCTGATCAATGACAAGCTCTTCGACAACTGGCGCACCGACGACGCTTCCACCGTCGCACCTGTGAACCTGTCGCTGATCAGGGTGCTTCCACTGGACGACCAGGCTTTGAATCCCGGCTTCGAACTCCTTGCGAATGATGCCTTGCGTACCACCGGGCGTGAGCAAATAGACCTCGACCTCGCTTTCAGCGTCTCGGTCGTTGACGGCGGCTCGCGGATCATCGGCAGTTCGCTGGAGCTCGCGGGATTCGAATTCGGTGCCGGCAGCTTTGGCGGAATGGTCGCCGTTTCCAGCGATGTTCTTGCCGCAAACGGCATTGACGTACTCGGCGAGCAGAATGTCCTGGCTCTCCTTTCCCTGAATGCGGTGCTGTCCGATTCGCTTGCCTACGCATCGCAAGCGAGCGTTCTCGTCGAGACCAACATTCTCGTCAGCGGCAACGCGCCGCTGGACATGGTCGCGCTGACCAGCTTTACGCAGCGCTTCAACCAACGTGCCTCCCCGGTGCCCGAACCGCCGTCCCTGGCGATCCTGGGGCTGGCCCTGCTCGGTTGGTGGCGCATGCGTCACCACTCGCGACGGTAGCAAAACGCGAGGCCGCCCCGACCGACCCCGGTCGGCAGCCCCGCGTATTGAACGACACGCTCGCAGTCAACCAGTCAACCTGTTAATCCGGAACGCGTTCCCGGCCGCGGTTCGCATTCGCGTGCCACGTGTTCCCGTAGTTCCAAGCGCTTGCCAACCCGTATCGCGAAACAGCATCCAGTTAGCCGCACCCTGACCGTCGTTTAAGGCCTTTCGACCGTTGCGGTGCTCGTCCTTTCATCGTCAGCAATTGGGGGAACGTCATGGCCATCATCAGAGGTAGCAGCGACAGCGACAACATTCTCGGACTGCCGGGTGACGACATCATCTTCGCCAGACGCGGCAACGATACCGTGTACGGTGGCGACGGCGACGACCGTATTCTTGCCGACGACGGTGATGACTTCGTCTTTGGCGGCGAGGGCAACGACAGCCTGTTCGGCGAGAACGGCGACGACGCGCTCGACGGCGGCGCCGGTAACGACCGCGTGTCAGGGGGACGCGGAGACGATACCGGCATCTACCGCCTCGCGGAGAACACGGGCTACAGTAACTACTACGACGGTGGCACGGGTAATGACACTCTGCGCCTCGTGCTCACCCGGGCAGAAGCCAACTCGGCGGAGATTCTCGCCGACCTTGCCGCCTTCGAGGAGTTCCTGGCACAGGGCCAGCAAGCGGATGTGGCCAGCAACGACGTATTCCATTTTTCCAGTTTCGATCTGACGGTACGTAACTGGGAAAGGCTGGAGGTGGTGGTCGAAGGCGACCTCCCGCTTCCGGTTGTTTCCATCGCCGACGCCCGCGCAAGCGAAGGGGACACGCTGGCCTTCGTGGTTTCGACCAGCGCGGCCGACCCCACCCACCCGATCACGGCCACCTACACCATCACTTTCGGTCCGACGGCAAGTGCCAACGCTGATCAGAGTGATATCGGCGTCGGAACCCCGCTTACTGGCCAGGTGACGATTGCAGCGGGCGAAACCCAGGCAACGATCCTGATCCCGGCCGTCGACGATGACCTTCCTGAACACGACGAGCACTTTACCGTCACGCTGAGCAACGTCAGCAATAATGCGTCGCCCGGCAACCTGGTCGCCACCGGCACGATCATCGACAACGACCTGCCGACCGTGTCGATCGCCGACGCCACTACTACCGAAGGCGACCCCGGCGGGCCGGCCAGCACGATCAGCTTCACGGTCACCCGGACGGGCGACAACGGCAGCCCGTCGACGGTCACCTACACCGTCGCCCCCGGCAGCGCGACCAACCCCGGCGACTACAACGCCAGCATCGACGCCCTCACCGGCACGCTCACCTTTGCCGCCAACGAGACCAGCAAGACCATCACCCTCGACGTCACCGACGACCTGATTCCTGAAGACACCGAGACCTTCACGGTGACCCTGAGCAATGCCAGCAACGCCGCCATCAGCCAGGCCGTGGCCACCGGCACGATCATCGACAACGATGAAACCATCGCATTGCCCGTCGTGTCGATCGCCGACGCCACGGCGACCGAAGGTGGCATATTGGCGTTCGTCGTCTCCACCGGTCAGGCCGATCCGCAGAACCCTATCACGGCGACCTACACCATCACTTTTGCGCCAGCGGGTCGTGGTTCCGCCGACCCGGCCGACCTCGTGCCGCAGACCCCGCTTACCGGTACCGCAACCATTCCGGCTGGCCAGACATCGACACTGATTTCGATCGAGACCTTCGATGATCGGCAGATCGAAGGGATGGAAACGTTCACGGTCCGCCTGAGCAATGTCAGCCCCAATGCGCAGCCGGGCGATCTACAGGCGATTGGCACGATTCTCGACAATGAACAGGTCGAATGTGGCTACTCGTGGGGAGACCCGCACTACGTCACCGCCGACGGGCTGATCTATGACATGCAGGGCTGTGGCGAATTCGTCCTCGTCGAGACCAGCAGTGCGACAGACCCCAACCCGGTCATGGTACAGACACGAACCGCTCTTTCTGGCCCCAACGTCTCGGTAAACACGGCCGTCGCCACCGTGGTCGATGGGCACCGGGTGATGATCGATACCGCCGAGAGCCAGCCCCTGCGCATCGACGGGCTGATCACGACCATCGCCTCCGGTGCTTCCCTCGCACTTGGTGCGGGCCAGATTCACTTCGCGTCGGGGATCTACTCGATCGTCTACCCAACCCAGGAACTTCTGCTCGTCACTGACTACGGTGGCTCCATTGACGTCCGCTTCTGCGCCTCGGCCGAGCGACCGGATGGATCGCTGCGCGGCCTGCTTGGCAACTTCGATGGAAACGCCGCCAACGATTTGGCGACGCGCGGTGGAACCGTCTTGCCCGTTCAGATCAGCTTCGACCAGCTGTACGGCACCTATGCCAATAGCTGGCGAATCAGCCAGGGCGAGTCGCTGTTCGACTACCGCCCCGGTGAGAGCACCGCGACCTTCACCAGCCTGAACTGTCCAATCCAGAGAACCAACCCGGCGTCGCTCCCTCCCGAGAAAATCGCCGAAGCGATGGCGCTTCTCGACGCGGCGGGAATCACCGACCCCGCGCTGCGCGACGCAGCCATCCTCGACTACGTGCTGACCGGCGATCCGGCATTCATTGACCGGGCTGGACAGGCCGGAGCGCCCACGCAGGTCGGCACAGTCATCGATCCGACGATCATCTGGACGAACGGCGGGCAGGTGATCATTGGCAGCGCAGCAGCGCCCAGCCAATTCGACATCGGCAGCACAGCCACCGCCCCGGCCGGCGTTATCTGGACCGACGCCGCCGCTTCCGACGATTGGAGCGAGTCCGGAAACTGGTCGGCAGGCGTACCTGCTGCAACCGATAAGGTCATCTTCGCTGACGGGGGTGCCGGTGGCATCAATGTGGTTGACCAAGACACCACCGTCGCCAGCCTGAACTACTCAGGGGCGATCCCCCCAGTCACCCTCGCCGCCGATCACATCACCGACCTCAATGGTGGTAGCACGCTCACGGTTACCGGCGCTGCGACTGTGGGCGCAGAAAATCCGGCGGCGCGGGTCAACCTGACCATCGCCAATGGCACCACCGTTGTGGCACATGTCACGGAGCTGAATGTTGGCGTAAATACGGCTGGCAATGGCAGGGTCACTGGCAATCTCGCCGTCACCAGCGGCGCATCGCTGGATGCGTCGAACGCCGACGAGCTCTCCGTCGGCCGGGTGACCAACGTCTACTGGCAAGGAAAGGCGAACGGCAGCCTGCTGCTCGGCACCGACAGCACGATCGATCTCGGTACGGCCGCGGCGCCGGCCACGCTCAACATCGGCTGGAATGAGTCGACCGGAAATTCCGGCTACAGCCAGTATCTCAACTACAGCAGCGCCACCGGCCGGCTCGACGCCAGCGAAGGCACGCTCACCGCCGAGCTCTCCGAACTCAACGTCGGCCGCACCGCCGGACGGGGAACCGCCAGCGGTACCCTGATCATGGGTGACGGCACCACCATCAACACCGTCGAAGCCAACATCGGCATGGGTAGTACGACCGAGGGCGGCGCCACCGGCACACTCGACGTCCGCGGCGGCAGCCTGAGCTTTGCCGGCGCCGACAGCAGCCTCAACTTCGGCAGCGGCAGCCTGACCATCGCCGACGGCGTCGACTTCACGGTCGGTAGCGCCGCCGATCGCCTCGGCCATCTGCGCATCGGCTACAACGTCAGCGGCGTCGATCTGGCCAATACCGCCATCGATCAGACCAACGACCGTTTCACCGCCTTCGTCGCCGACGAGCTCTCCGTCGGCCGGGTGACCAACGTCTACTGGCAAGGAAAGGCGAACGGCAGCCTGCTGCTCGGCACCGACAGCACGATCGATCTCGGTACGGCCGCGGCGCCGGCCACGCTCAACATCGGCTGGAATGAGTCGACCGGAAATTCCGGCTACAGCCAGTATCTCAACTACAGCAGCGCCACCGGCCGGCTCGACGCCAGCGAAGGCACGCTCACCGCCGAGCTCTCCGAACTCAACGTCGGCCGCACCGCCGGACGGGGAACCGCCAGCGGTACCCTGATCATGGGTGACGGCACGGTGGTCGATACCAGTGTTACCAACGTTGGCCTCGGAAGCGGCGCCAGCGGGACGCTGACCCTGCTCGACAGCTTCGCCGGCACGTTCAACGCCACCACCACGAACCTGGCCAACGGCTTGTTCGACTTCGGCAACAACACCCTGGAGGTCGGCGGCGGCGGCTCGATCGCAACGGAGACTTTCAATTTGCGCGGCGGTCTGCTCTCGGGAAGCACCGTGGACCTCAACCCCGGCGGCAGCTTCAGCTTCACTGGCGGACGGCTCGACGTGATGACTTTCAATGGCCACTTGAGCGACGTCGGCGGCACGCTGGCGGCGGGCGACACGGCCGTCGGAAAGACAACGGTCAATGGCGATTACGGCCTGTCGGCCGCTGGCACGCTGGAGATCAACCTGGCGGGCGATGGAGCAGCGGGCGTGGACTTCGACCAGCTCGCCGTTAACGGCACCGTCGATCTCGACGGCAGCGGCGCCGTCGGCGGCAGGCTCGACCTGGTCCTCGATTTCGCCGCGCAAGTGAACGATCGCTTCATCATCATCGACAACGACGGTGCCGATGCGATCGCGGGGACATTTTTCGGGCTGGCCGAGGGCGCGAGCGTGCAGACGGACTTTGCTGGCCAGCTCTATTCGTTCTCGATCAGCTACGTCGGCGGCGACGGCAACGATGTCGAGCTTACCGTGACCAGTATCGTTGCCAGCCCCACAGCGCTGGCAACGACAACGCTGGGCTCCGGCAGCTTCGCAGGAAGCGCAGTAATGAGCACGGTTCTGGGCGACCTTGTGGTGACGCAACTCGCTGCGGATGCCGATGCCGCGCAAGGCGGGCCCACAACGGCGGCTCTCGACGCGCTCGACACCGGGGCAGGCGAACCGCCACTCGACGGCAGCATGCACGCCACGTCAGTTGGCGAGATCGTGCGCTTCGCTACCCTGCTCGATGCTCTCAGCGGTGTCGACGGGGCAACTCCGGATCCGGTCTTCACGCTTACGACCGAAATCGGCGCCGCGACTGATCCTTGGCCGATTTCTCCAGTCCCGATCGGCGCTACTGCCGACGCGGCTGACGCCGTCGTCTTCCCGGACGGCGGCAGCGACGGCGCGCTTGATTTTGCTACCGACGCGAGCACCGCAGAGGACTACTTTGCTGTTCCGCCACCTGCGTTCGCGAGTGCACTGCAGCTCGGCAATGTCGACTTCGTGGTCGCCTGATCGCCGCTCAACCGCGCGGGTGGTGCTCGGCGTGCAGGCTCTTCAGTCTTTCGCGGGCGACATGGGTATAGATCTGCGTCGTCGAGATGTCCGAATGGCCGAGCAGCAGCTGCACGACACGCAGGTCGGCGCCGTGGTTGAGCAGGTGCGTGGCGAAGGCATGCCTGAGCACATGCGGTGACAGCCGCGCCGGGTCCATGCCGGCGTGCAGCGCGTAGCGCTTGATCAGCTGCCAGAAGGCCTGCCGACTCATCGCTGCGCCACGGGTGGTGACGAACAGGTCGTCGCTCTGCCGTCCATTGAGCAAGCTGCGCCGTCCATTGGCGAGATGGCGGCGCAGCCAGTCGCACGCCACTTCACCGAGCGGTACGATGCGCTCCTTGCTGCCCTTGCCGAAGACGCGCAGCACGCCCATGTCGAGATTGACTTCGAACACCTTCAATCCGACCAGCTCGGAGACGCGCAGGCCGGTCGCATAGAGTGTTTCGAGCATCGTCCGATCGCGCTCGCCGAGCGTCGTTTCGGTCTGGGGCGCCGCGAGCAGGCGATCGACCTGCAGCTCGGACAGCACTTTCGGCAGGCGCGACGGCTTCGCCGGCATGGCGATCTTCAGCGTTGGATCGCTGCTGCGCACGCCGCGCGCAAGGAGGTGGCGATAGAAGCGGCGCAGGGTGGATAGGTAGCGCGCCTGCGAGGAGGCGCGCAGCGTTTGCGAAAGCGTGGCGACGAAATGCAGCAGGGTCGCCTCGTCGATCGCACACAGCCTGCCCAGGCGCTGCTCGGCAAGCCAGGCGGCGAGTTGCAGGAGATCGCTGCGATAGCTGGCCAGAGACGCCTTGGCCAGGCCGTCTTCAAGCCACAGGGTATCGCAGAAGGCTTCGATCTCGGCGAGATCGGTGGGGTCGGCGTCAGCAGCCTTCATGCGCCAGCAGCCAGCGCTTGACGTCGAGCAGAAAGCCGCCATTCTGGCGCGCGAAACCGCCCAGCCCGCCGCCGGCCGCGAGAACGCGATGGCAGGGAACGACCACCGGAAAGGGATTTGCCCCGCAGGCCTGACCAACGGCGCGCGGCGCGTTGTGCAGCGCACTGGCGATCTCGCCGTAGGCGCGCGTCTGATGCGTCGGGATGGCGGCGATCTGCTCCCAGACGCGGCGCTGGAAAACGGTCCCCGAGGCGCGCAAGGGCAGACCGAACGCGAACTCCGCGTCGGCCAGGTAGGCAGTGAGCTGGCGTGCGGTCTCGGCAGCGAGCGCGTTCTTCGGAGCAAGTTCGGGACTGGGCGGAAGAAAGCTGATCCGCTGCACCTCTTCTTCGTCGCAGCGCACGCCAAGACAGAAGCCGGGTGCGGCGATCACCGCCTGGTAGGCAACACCATCGCCTTTCCTGCCCGCCGCCACTGCCATCACTCAGGACGCCTTGCCGAGCAAGGCCTGCTTCAGATCGTCCTGAACCGGCTTGTTGCCGAGCCAGATCCTGAGCAGGGCCCGGTAGAAATCCTCGCCGGCGATGTCCTTTCCCTTCGCCTGCCCGTTGACCATCAGACGGGTACCGCTGTCAGGCAGCCAGTCGATGACGATGCTCGTCCCGGTCTTCGCTTCGCCGATCGCCAGCATGAGATCGGAGAGCTGTTTCAGTCGCTCCTTCAGGCCAGCCATTTCGGCTTCGGAATGATTGTTGGCCATGCCTTCCTGCAGCGCTTCGACGAACTGCTGCGCGGTGAGGTCGCGCAACAGCGTGATTGCAATCCGCTTGCCGCCGCCGGCGGCCAGCACCGCCTCGGCGTCGCCACTTTTCTGCGGCAGGTAGAGCGCCATGGCATAGACCTGGAAGAAGACCTTCTTGCGCAGGCCGGCGCCGTTGACCAGCAGTTCGCCGTTACCCACCCGGGTCTTGTCGTCGAACCTGACCCCGGCCACTTCGACGGCGGTCGCCAATTGGCAGAACGCAGCGGCAATCGCCGCCAGCAACAGTCTTTTCATCGCCTCACCCCTCCTTGCGCACAAAGTTATCGACTCTCCGGGACCTCGCTCAGGCACGCACCTCGCCGTTGCCGAGGACGATCCACTTCTGGCAGGTCAGCCCTTCCAGACCGACTGGCCCACGCGCGTGAATCTTGTCGGTCGAGATTCCGATCTCGGCACCCAGACCATACTCGAAACCATCCGCGAAACGCGTCGAGGCGTTGACCATCACCGACGCCGAGTCGACTTCGCGCAGGAAACGCATCGCTGACGTGTAGTTTTCGCTGACGATGGCGTCGGTGTGATGCGAACCATAGCCATTGATATGCTCGATGGCTTCGTCGAGTCCAGCGAGCACCTTCACCGAGATGATCGGCGCCAGGTATTCGCTGGCGTAATCTTCCTCGCTCGCCGGCCATGCGGTATTCACGATGGCCAGCGTTTCCGGACAACCGCGAATCTCGACGCCGCGGTCGGTCAACATGCCGGCGATCAGTGGCAGCAGATCGGCAGCGACGGAACGCGCCAGCAGCAGCGACTCGGCCGTGTTGCACGTGCCGTAGCGCTGCGTCTTGGCGTTCTCGATGATCTGCAGCGCTTTCTCGGGATCGGCGTGGTCGTCGATATACACGTGGCAATTGCCGTCCAGGTGTTGAATCATCGGCACCCGCGACTCGGCCAGCAAGCGCGCGATCAATCCCTTGCCACCCCGCGGGACGATGACATCCACGTACTCGCGCATGGTGATCAGATGACCGACGGCAGCGCGGTCGGTGGTATCGATGACCTGTACGGCGGTTGCCGGCAGGCCGGCGCTGGCCAGGCCTTCGTGGACCAGTGCGGCAATCGCCCGGTTGCTGCGAATGGCTTCCGAGCCGCCACGCAGGATCGCTGCGTTTCCCGACTTCAGGCACAAGGCGGCGGCATCGGCGGTGACGTTCGGGCGCGCCTCGTAGATGATGCCGACGACGCCGAGCGGGACGCGCATGCGGCCGACCTGGATGCCGCTCGGGCGGAACTTGAGGTTGCTGATTTCCCCGACCGGATCGTCCAGCGCAGCGACCTGCTCGACGCCTTCGGCCATCGCCGCAACGCCCTTCTCCGAGAGCGTCAGGCGGTCGAGCAACGCCGGCTCGAGGCCGGCGGCAACGGCGGCGGCCAGGTCCTCGCGATTGGCGGCGACCAGGACGCCGGCCTCGCGCCGGATCGCCGTGGCGATCGCGCGCAGCGCGGCGTTCTTGGCGTTGCTGTCGGCACGCGCCATGGCCCGCGACGCTTCGCGCGCCTGCTTGCCGACGCTATGGACGTATTGCTCTATGCTCATGAGGCTTTCCTGAATTGCCGACCGGCCGAGAGGGATTCAACCACCGTTCCAGAAGCTGCACCGGCCCGGGGCGCCGGCCATCGGCACCCCGTCAAGCGCAACACGAGGCGCGAAAAGGCTGGCTTTGTTGCAGTGCAGCGAGGACAATGAGGGCCACTACCGGGTCCGTCAACGGCCGTCTTGTCGTCGAGTTGCGATTATAGGCATCGACAGCGCGCGAGGGTCAACGGAACCACCGCAAAGAATCGCAATCAGAGGGCTATTCCTCACTTTCGAGTTCCTGCGCCGACCATGAAACCAAGACTGATTCTGCCCACCGAAGTAAAAGTTTGCGCCACCTGCAGCTACTGGGATGGAGAGCGCAAGGTCGATACCGAATTGAGGGTGGTCGTCGTCAGCGACAGTTGCGTCGGCGAATGCCTGGTGCAAAGCAAGGCGTCGCCCAGCCTCAACGATGTCCGCGGCGAGAGCGAACATTGTGCCTGGGAACACCTGGCGCCGGAGGAAGACGAGCCGGACGGGATGGCGGGCGGCAAACCAGCCTGAAGTGACCCGCAGGCCCACCGCCCGCGGCGAGCCGCTCAGGCAACGGCGATGTTCAGACCCAGGCGCAGAAACTCGTTCCACACGTCGCCACTGGCCAGCCCCTTGATCATCCGGTCGATGCGCGCGGCGTGCGCCAGCGCCGCCCGCGCCCGGCCTCCGTTCACCCGCTGCAATGCCTGCCTGATCTGCACTTGGCGCGAACCCCAGACGCGGGCCTCCTTCAAGAGCTCGGTCAGCGGCTGACGCGCCTCGAGACCGGCGTTGATCTGGGCCAGCGCGCGCACCTCCTCGGTCATCGCCCAAAGAACCAGCGGCGGAGCCTCTCCCTCCTGCTGCAGGCCATCGATGGTGCGCGTCAGGCGCACCACGTCACCCGCCAGCATCGCTTCGCGCAGGCCGTCGAGGTCGTAGCGGGCGACGTTGAGCACCGCGTCGCGAATCTGCTCGCCGCTCAGCGCGCCCGACGGGTAAAGCACTTCGAGCTTGAGAATTTCCTGATGCGCGGCCAACAGGTTGCCTTCGACGCGTTCGGCGATGAAGCGCAGGCCGGCCGCGTCGGCGCTTTGCTGCTGACCGGCGAGACGACCCGCGATCCACGCCGGCAGCTCGGCAAGCCCAGGCGCGATCAGTTTCACGACCGCCCCGGCAGCGGCCACGGCGCCGACCCAGGCGGCTTTCTCCTCGCGCCAGTCGGCGCCGGTCATGGTCACCAGCAGCAGCGCATCCGGCGAAGGACGCGCGCAGTAGGCCTGTAGCGCGGCACCGCCGTCGCGCCCCGGTTTGCCGGTCGGCAGGCGCAGGTCGATCAGCTTGCGACCGGCAAACAGCGACATGCTGCCGGCAGCATGGTAGAGGTCGTTCCAGTTGAAGCCGGTACCGGCAACCAGCACTTCGCGTTCGTCGAAGCCAGAGCGGCGCGCCGCGGCGCGGATCGCGTCGGCGGCTTCGATGACCAGCAGCGGCTCGTCTCCATGCACCAGGTAGACCGGCTTGAGCTCGCGCTGGAGATGCGCCGCGAGGTGTTCACCCTTGAGTTGCATGCGGCCTCGCCCGCTACCGGTCGGCGTCCGGCTTGGCTGGCGTGGCCGGCGATACTGCGGGCTTGACCGGGGTGGCCGGCTTGGCCGCATCACCTGGCGTGGCCGATTCGCTCGCTTTGACCGGCTTGCCGGCCGCCAGGCGGCGCATCAACTGGTGCACCAGGTCATCCTCCATGTTGCGCCAGAGCAGCACCTCCTCCTGCTGTTTGGCGAGCACGTTGGAATCGTCGTAGGTCAGGTCGCGGACCAGTTCGATGGTCCCCGGCGTGACCAGATCGCGACCCTTGTCGTCGACCACGCGGTAGGAGTACAAATAGCGCAAGCGCAGTTCGCTGACCCGGCCGGTGCCGGAGACGGAGAGGATGATACGGTCGCGATATTCGGCGCCGGGCACAAAGGTCGCCTGCGCGTCGTTGCGCTCCAGCGCCAGACGGGTCGTAGCCGATGAGCGGATGGCCCGCCGGAGATCGGCACCGACCACCGAATACTCGGGCATCGCCAGGTAGATGCTTTCGTAGGGCAAGGAGTAGGAGCCGCGCAACTGGAAGCCGCAACCGGCAAGCACGGCAAGCAGCACGAGCAGGACGGGAGCCGCGAAGGCCGGCAAGGTGGGCGGTAGCGCCAGGCGCATGGGAATCTCCCTCAAGGTCTCAGGCGACGATATTGACCAGGCGGCCGGGAACGACGATCAGTTTCTTCGGCGCGGCACCGGCCAGATGCTTGCTCGCCGCTTCGCAGGCCAGCGCGGCGGCTTCGATGCTCGCGCGGTCGGCGCCTGCCGGCACGCGCAGGCTACCGCGCAGCTTGCCGTTGATCTGCAGCACGAGCTCGATTTCGTCCTGGGCCAGGGCCGCCGCATCAGGCTCCGGAAAGGCCTGCGAGCTGGCCGTGCAGCCCGGGCGCAGCGCCGTAAACAGCGCTTCGCAGACGTGCGGCACGATCGGGTTGAGCATCAGCACCGCCGCCTCGAGCGTCTCCTGCCTGAGCGCACGAACGGCGGCCGAGTCGCCGGCCACCCGGTTATAGGCGTTGAGCAACTCCATCACCGCCGCGATTGCGGTGTTGAACTGCTTGCGGCGACCATAATCGTCGGCGACCTTGCCGATTGTCTGATGCAACTGGCGACGCAAGGCCTTCAATTGCGCCGGTATCTCGCCGCGTTCGCCATCGCCGGCCGGCGGCAGCGGTCCCGCCGAGACGTGCTCGAAGACGATCCGCCAGAGGCGCTTGAGAAAACGGAAGGCACCCTCGACGCCGGCGTCCGACCACTCCAGCGACTGGTCGGGCGGACTGGCGAACATGATGAACAGGCGTGCCGTATCGGCGCCGAACTGATCGATCAGCGCCTGCGGATCGACGCCGTTGTTCTTCGACTTGGACATCTTCTCGATGCCGCCGACGGTCACCGGCAGGCCGTCGGCGCGCAGGCTGGCGCCGCTGGCGCGCCCGCGTTCGTCATGCACGGCGTCGACGTCGGCGGGATTGATCCACTGTTTCTTGCCGTTGCCGTCCTCGCGGTAGAAGGTCGGGGCAACGACCATCCCCTGGGTCAGCAGGTGGGCAAAAGGCTCGCCGAGCGAATGCCCGGCGAACAGCCCGACGTCGCGCATCAGTTTGGTCCAGAAGCGCGCGTAGAGCAGATGCAGGATGGCGTGCTCGATGCCGCCGATGTACTGGTCGATGCCCCCCTGGCACCAGTAGGCGACGCGCTCGTCGACCATCGCCTGCTCGTTGTCCGGGCAGCAATAGCGCAGGAAGTACCACGACGACTCGACGAAGGTATCCATGGTGTCGGTCTCGCGCCGCGCAGGCTGGCCGCATTTCGGGCAGTTGCAGGCGTAAAACTCGGGCATCGAACTCAGCGGTGAGCCGGCGCCGGTGATGGTCACGTCTTCCGGCAGGACCACCGGCAGGTCGGCGTCGGGCACCGGCACGTCGCCACAGGTGGCGCAGTGGATGATCGGAATCGGGCAGCCCCAGTAGCGCTGCCGCGAGATGCCCCAGTCGCGCAGGCGGAACTGGACCTTCTTCGCGCCCAGTCCCTTGGCCGCCAGGTCGGCGGCGATGGCGTCGGTCGCGGCGGCGCAATCCAGATCATCGTACCTGCCGGAGTTCACACAGCGGCCACGCTGCTTGTCGGCGTACCACTCCTGCCAGCCTTCGAGCGAGAAGGTCTCGCCGGGCACGGCGATCACCGGCTTGATCGCCAGGCCGTACTTCCGGGCAAAGGCGAAGTCGCGCTCGTCGTGCGCCGGAACCGCCATCACCGCGCCGTCGCCGTAGCTCATCAGCACGTAGTTCCCGATCCACACTTCGACCTGCTCGCCGCTCAACGGATGGGTGACGAAAATGCCGGTCGGCATGCCCTTCTTGTCCATCGTCGCCAGGTCGGCTTCGGCGACGCCGCCACGTTTGCATTCCTCGACGAAGGCCGCGATCCGCGCATCGCGCGCCGCCGCGTGGGTGGCCAGCGGATGTTCGGCGGCGACGGCACAGAAGGTGACGCCCATGATCGTGTCGGCACGGGTGGTGAACACCCACAGCTGCCCGGGCTCGCCGTCAAGCTCGTAGGGAAAGGCGAAGCGCACGCCGGTGCTCTTGCCGATCCAGTTCTTCTGCATCAGGCGCACCTGTTCGGGCCAGCCGTCGAGCTGCTCGAGGTCGGCGAGAAGCTCCTCCGCGTAGGCGGTGATCTTCATGTAGTACATCGGGATCTCGCGCTTTTCGATCAGCGCCCCCGAGCGCCAACCCCGCCCGTCGATGACCTGTTCGTTGGCGAGTACGGTCTGGTCGACCGGATCCCAGTTCACCGTTCCCAGGCGCTGGTAGATCAGGCCCTTCTCGTACAGGCGGGTGAACAGCCACTGCTCCCAGCGGTAATACGCGGGCGTGCAGGTGGCAATCTCGCGCTCCCAGTCGATGGCGAAGCCCAAGCGCTTCAGCTGGGCCTTCATGTACTCGATGTTGGCGTAGGTCCATTGCGCCGGCGGAACGTTGTTCTGGATCGCCGCGTTCTCGGCGGGCATTCCGAAGGCATCCCAGCCCATCGGCTGCAGCACGTTGTAGCCGAGCATGGCGTGGAAGCGCGCCAGGACGTCGCCAATGGTGTAGTTGCGCACGTGCCCCATGTGCAGCTTGCCCGACGGATAGGGGAACATCGACAGGCAGTAGTACTTGCGCCGGCTGGGATCCTCGATGGCCCGCGCTGCGCCGCTGTCGTTCCAGAATTGCTGAGCGGCGAGTTCAACGTCCGCGGGCTGATACTTTTCCTGCATGGCCAGTAGGGGTCCGGAAATGGGCTGAAGCGCGAATTATACGCACAGCCGCCTGGCCCTGCTCCGCTGACACGCCGGCGCCCCATGGGAACTCGCCGGTGACCTCACTCGAGCGCTCGCATGCGCGGTCCTGCTGGCAACTGCCGGGGGTACCTGCAGCGGTGTTAGAATCCTCCCCCTCTCGTTGTCACTGGAGCTGGCCATGAACAGGCATCGCGTGCAGACCCTTCTTGGCGGCTGTTTGCTGGCCGGCGTCTTGCTGCCGCTGCCGTCCACCGGCGCGGAACAGGCCAACGCCATCGTCGATGCGCTGCAGATGCCGGCGTGGATCGAGCGCCAGGGTGTCCGGCACGCGCTGGTGCCGGGAACGATCCTGGCCAACCAGGACAAGCTCGTCACCGGAGCCGATGCGCGCGTGCGCATTCAGCTGGCTGATGGCAGCGTGCTCGCCCTGGGCGACAACAGCGAAATGCGTTTGAATGCCCTTGGCGTCCGCGAGAAGCCGGTGTTCACGGCGGCCATCGACGTCCCGCACGGCAGCCTGCGCTTCACCACCGGGGCCTTCTCCCGGCAGCACCGGGAGCGGGCGATCAACCTGCGTTTTGGCGCGCTCACCGCCGGCGTCCGTGGCACTGACCTGTGGGGCAGCGCCGACGCCGACGGCGACCGCGTCTGCCTGCTTGAAGGAACGATCACCGTGGTACCCCCCGACGATCAGGCACAGCAGCTGAGTGCGCCCGCAACTTGCTATCTGGCCAGCCGGGGGGCGACGCCGACGCTGAGCGAAGCGGCCTCAGCCGGGCAACTCTCCATGTGGGCGGCGCAGGCGGGGATTCAGAGCGGTAACGGCGAGGCCACGCGCGCTGGACGGTGGCTGCTCGAGCTGGCCGTCCTGGACAGCGAGGCGGCGGCCCTGGCCCTCTACGACCGCGCCCGTGCTGCCGGTTACGCGGCTCGGATCATGCCGCGAGCCGCTGCGGGCGGCGGCTATCATTATGCGGTGAGGGTTACGCAGCTGGCGACGAAGAACGACGCGGCAGCGCTGGCCGTGCGCGTTGGGCAGGCGCTACGCCTGGCTTCGCCGCGCGTATCACGGTATTGAGGCGCGGTACCGAGCAGCGGCGACGCGAAGACCCGGGGTGGGCCAGAGGCAGCGTGGCGCAACCTGCACGCGCTCCGCTGGCCCAAAGGGGACGCCGCTTCAGCGGCGGGACTTTCAGACGGTCTGCTTCTCGATGCGCAGCACCCGGCTGACGCCCACCTGAAGAAGCTTGGCGACGCTCTGGGCGGCTATCAGGTGCAGGCTCGATATCCGGCTCTGGTGGCGCCACAGCCAGAAAACACAGGTCACGCTCGGCGTCTCGCGCACGAGAAGGCAATTCCCCTCGGCTTGCGCGAGGTCGATGAAACGCTCCACCGCCAGGCGGTAGTAACCCGAACTGTCGCAGCAACCGGTCATTTCCTCGGCTTCTCCGGCCGCACGCCGCCACAGCTTGAGCGCCAGCTCTTCGCTGATACCGGTCTTGTGGGCGATCCACGGCAGAATTTTTGGTGCTTTCATGATCTTGCTCCTGAGAGTCTGGCGATGCAGAGCACTGTAACGTCCCGACCGAAACCTTATGAGATCAGCCGTGTTGCAATGCAGCATCATTATAAGCAATCCCCCAGTAGAAAGTTGGGGTTTTCTTCTAATCGATTCTCTCAAGCCATCGGATGACGCTCCAGTTGTGGCCGAAATAACACACGGCGGCCGAGAAATCCGGAAAGCTCGTCGGCCTTCTCTGCGCGTGAAGGAGCAGCCTGACCCTACCGCGCCGCAACATCCACTGCCCTTCGATCCGTTTCCAGCTTAGCAGCGCCAGCGCTTTGCCAACGTGCTCAAGTACACAAAACGGCAGAATGGTGCTCGATCTTGAGCACCTGTCGACGGCGGCGGCAAGCTCAGGCGCCAGGGGCCTGAGCTTGCCCTCGGCGGCGCCGCGTTCACTGCTTGACGCTGACCTTCCAGCCGTCACTGGTCTTGGCAAGGTGCTGGACGGTGACCGCGTTCGGCCCGTCGCGCGCCTCCAGTACGGCGTAATCACCGCTCACCGTCACCTTCTCGATCTGCTTGCGGCGCGCTTCGCCCTGTGCACCGCTGCGCATCCGGTCGAGAAATTGCTTGAAACCGTCTTCGCCGAAGGCCCTGGCCATGCCCTGCAGGTCGTCCACCTTCGCGGCGGTCATGGTCGGACGCGCGGCATCAAGCCCGCCCGCGATCAGCGCTTTCTCGTAGGCCAGAAAGGCGTCCGCCTGTGGCGACTTCCGAGCCGCTGCACCGGTGAGCGTTTGCGCGAAACTGGCGGGAGCAAAGGCGATGATGGTCACAAGAATGGCGAACACGCGAATCATCAGTTTCATGAAAATCTCCTGGAGAATGGTCGTACAAGGCATGGATGATCACCACTTAGCGAATTCTGCACTGATCGGCGATCTTGACAAGCAGCGCAGCAGGGACCGCACTCGCCGCGCCACGGGCAACACGACACTCGACACGCCCCAGGCTTCGGCCGCGACGTCCCGGGCTTACAATCGCCATCAGCGCACACTTGGCATCTCAGCCTTCCCGGAGCATCAATGATCCCCACCAATGACCTGCTGCTGTTCGCCGGCGCGGCCCTGCTGATGGTCCTCACGCCCGGGCCGAACATGATCTACCTGATCTCGCGCTCGATCTGCCAGGGCCGCAAGGCCGGCGTCGTCTCGCTGTTTGGCGTCATCGCCGGCTTCCTGGTGCATATGCTCGCCGCAGCCATCGGCCTGACCGCGCTCTTACTTGCCGTTCCGCTGGCCTACGAAGTCCTCAGGTGGGCCGGCGCCGCCTATCTCCTGTGGCTGGCCTGGCAGGCCCTCGGACCCGGCGCACGCTCGCTGTTCGAGCCGCGGCAACTGCCACCCGACTCGACGACCAGGCTGTTCGTCATGGGCTTCCTGACCAACGCGCTGAACCCCAAGATCGCCGTCTTCTACCTTTCGGTGTTCCCGCAGTTCGTTTCCCCCGAGCGCGGCTCGCTCTTCCTGCAAAGCATCACGCTGGGCGGTACGCAGATCATGGTCAGCTTCTCGGTCAACCTGCTCGTCGCCCTGTTCGCCGCCGGCATGGCGTCGTGGTTTGCCCGCAATCCGGCCTGGTTGGTGCTGCAGCGGTGGGTGATGGGTTTCGTTCTCGCCGCGCTTGCCGTGCGTCTGGCGCTTGAGCAGCGACGAGCTTAGATCTGGCACACTGCCTTGCTGGATTCGTTCACTGCATTTGGATTTCCGGCCGCGCACGCGGCAAACCACTCACCGCCTGTTGGGCGCAACAGGCAAATGCCCGGTCGTCACCCAGATCACCGTTTCAACTTCGGTGTACGGGTGATGCGTGCTGAGGTGCGGGCTGCGTAGCCAGCTGCCCGCCGGGTAGCGGCCGTGTTCATCGATGAATTCGCCGCTGAGCACGAGAATTTCCTCGCCGCCCCAATGCCGATGCGGAACGAAGCGTTCGCCGGCCGGCCACTTGACGAGCGCGACGTGCTCGACCGCGTACGAATGCAGCGGCATGACCTGCAGGCCGCCCTGACCGGGCAGCCACGCCGCGCTGGCGGTGTCGATGCGTACGCTGGCGGCGTCGCCGCGGGCGAACTGGTGCAACTTCACGAACAGCACGCAGCCGCCCTCGCTGAACGGTGCGTGGCCGCTGCCGGGGGGATTGCGCAGGTAGCTGCCGGGTCCGTAATCGCCGTCTTCGTCCGAGAAGACGCCTTCGAGGACGAGAATCTCTTCGCCGCCGGGATGCAGGTGGCGGGCGAAGCGGGCGCCGGCGTCGTAGCGCACGATACTCGTCGCGTGCCCGCGCTCGGCGTCCTCGCGGGCCAGGGGTTTGCGCCACACGCCGGGCAGCGGGCTGGCCTGCCAGGGGGCGCTGGCGGTATCGACGCGTGCGGCGACGGCGAAATCCATGTTCAGCATGCGGGCGATGTCCTGTGCGGATTACCGGGGCCGGATCAATCGGGCGCCGCGGCAGCGGCCTGATCGAGCCAGGCCAGCCACCGGTTCACCGCCGACTGCCGCTTGCCCGCTTCGGCCCGCCAGTGATAGTCGCCGTTGTCGTGCCACAGAAGAGCCCAGTCACCGCCCCAGGTATCGGCCACCGCACTGCGGCTGACCCCTTCGAGCACGCGCTGGGCGCGCAGGCGCGTGAGCTCGTCGGGCGACATCAACAGCGGCAGTATCGCCCGCGCCGCGGGCAGCCCGCAGCGTACCAGCGCGCGCACTTCGGACGTGAAATCGGCGTGCAAGGGCTCCGGCGAAGCGTTGATATTTTCCACGAGGGTTGCGATTTCCTCGCTCACGGCATGACGATCGGATGATTGGAAACGGTGTGCGAGAAGGTGATCACCACGCGCCGGTTGGCGCGCAAGCGTCCGGCGTCGCGTGGCTGCGGCGCGCCCGGCGCCGTGCCGTGCTCGGAGAAGATGTCCGTTTCGCCGAAGCCAAAGGAGAAGGTAATGCGCGTCGCATCGACCCCGGCGAGCAGGAGCAGGTTTTCCGCCGCGTCCGCTCGGCGCTGCGAGAGATCGGCGTTGGCCGCTTCACCGCCGCGCACGTCGGCATTGCCTTCGATGCCCACCGTCACGTCGGGGTAGCGATCCAGGTAGTCCGGGATATCCGCCAGTTTGCCCTCCTCGCCGGCCATCGGCACGTCCTGATTGGTGTCGAAATAGAGAACGACCGGCTCGTGCACATAGTAACCGCGGAAGCGTTCAAGGGCCTCGTCGAAGACCGCCGACGCGCTATCGGCGACGTGCGCGTACTCGTTCTGCACCGCGCCGCTGCGGATCTGGAAACCCCACGAGATGGCGCCATAGACCGTCTGGTTGTCGGTGCCCTTGGCGACGGTCTCGAAATCGAGATCGCTGTCGAACGACAGGCTGGGAAAATCGAACAGGGAGGCCGGGCCGAAATCGGTCGGCGAGCGCAGCCAGCCGTACTGGTTGTCGCCGCCAACACCAAAATGCTCGATGTAGTTGGGCGAGCCCGGGTCGCCACGCGGCGTCGCCGACGGCAGGTTGTCGATCATCCAGCCAGCGGGGGCGCCGCCGGGCGTTCCCGGCGTCATCTGCTCCATGCGCCCGGCCTCGGTCCCCTGCACGCCGGTATTGCTGTCGGTCATGTTGCGCCAGTCGACCGGCGCACCCGACGACGGCGTCGTCGCACCCGAAACGTCGGTGGCATTGACCGCCTGGACGAGGCCGATCTCCGCCGAGTAGGGACCGTTCGGATCGGGTTCGAAAGCAATCGTTCCCGATAGGCCGGGCGGCGTCGCCTGCGTCGCCATGCCGATCTCGAAGACGCCGAGCGCCACCGGCATGCTTTGCATCAGGTCGCACTGCAGCGCGCGTGGCTCGCCGCCCTGCTGGGCGACGTGCGCCAGTTCGTGCGCCAGCAGGCGATCGCCACCCGGCGTACCCGGCGCATAGCGGCCGGGGGCGAAGAAGATGTCCCTGCCGACGGTCACCGCGTTGGCGCCCATCGACGTCGCAATCCGCCCGGCGCGGGAACCGGAATGGATGCGCACATCGTGCGCGGAAGACCATTCGCTGGGCAGCCGCTCGCCGGCGCTTGCCTGCCGCGCCAGCCACCCATCGAGCCGATCGGCCCCCGGACGCTTGCTGATCGGCGTCACTGCCGGCGCATTGCGGGCGCCTCCCTCGCGCATGCGTGCGCCGGCGCGCTCGGCATCGAGTTCGGATTGCTGGTCGCGCGCCGGGCGCACGCTCACCTTTCCCCGGGCAGTCAGGAATCGGGGCACGCCGGGCGCGACCGGCGAGGCACCGCGAGAAGACGACGCCGCCTCGGGAGCCTTGCCTCGCGACGAGGTTTTCTTGCTCTGATAAGTCATCTTCGCTCTCCTTCCTTGCGCTCAGCGCGGGAACAGCACCTCGCCGTTACCGACAATCAAGAAGCGTTGCGCGCCGCCGGCGTCGTTCCAGGTAATGCGGATGGTCAGGCCCGGGTAGCGGGTACTCAGATCCTGCAAGGGCCCGGCCATCGCCGGCGATCCGGAAAGACCCGCCTTGCACGCACTGCACACGCCTGTCGGCTCCGAAATATGCATGGCCAGCGTGCGCCCTTCCAGGTCCGCTGGCCGCAAGCCCGCCGACTCGACGGCATCGATGAACTGGTTGGCAATGCCTTCCTCCGCGTGCTCGATGAACTGCAGATTGTTGCGTGGCGAAAAGACGTGTGGCGTTGCGTCCGGCAAGGGGCGGGCGGCGCCAGCGCGGACGCCGCGCGAACCCGATGCGAAGACGGTGCCTTCCAGTCCGGGCACATCGGTTCTCCCCGCAGCGACGGTGTTGACGTCTCCGGCAAGCCCATACGTCTCGCGCAGGCGAGCCAGATCCTCGGCGCCGACGGCGACCCGACCGCCGGGTCCAAGAGCCGGTTCGACACCGGGAATATCGGTTCCGCACAGACTTGGTCCTCCGGAAAAACGGCACCAGGTCCCGTCGCTGCGCCGGCGCCAGGTGTGACCATTCTCCAGTGGCACCTCGTCCACGTAGCCGGTGACCGATGAGGGCTGCGCCTCTCTCGCCTGAACGGCCTCGATTTCTGCCGTGCGCTGACTGGGGCTCAGCTGTGGGCCCTCCAGTGGCGCCGTTTCGTCGAGCACCGTGCGCCGCGCCGCAGGCGCGCCGTGCTCGGGCGGCGGCGCATGCCCCCCTTCGCCCGAACGCGCCGCCGCGTCCGCGTCGACGGGGCGCTCGTGACCGCCGGCAGTCGCGTCCGAGACGTCCCCGCGCCCGCCACTCTCGATATCCGGCGGCCGGTCGGCCGCTTCCAGCGCGCCGCGTCCGGCACCGCGCAGTTCGCTGGCCAAGGCGCCGATGTCGGCGGCCGTCAGTATCACCTGTGCGGCAGCCATCGCATAATCGAAGGCGCCGGGTGCCGCGGCGCCGAGCATTTCACCGTCCGGGTTGATCGACGCCTGGGCCAGATCCACCCGATCCATGAGGTTTTCCAGGTCGATGGCGGTGCTCACCACGCCGATGCCGACAGCAATCGCCGGGCCGACGACGGGGATGAATACCGCCGCCACCTGCGCCAGGGTCAGGCCCATCGTCGTCCAGAAACGGGTGACCTCGTGCTCCTGGCGAATGCGTGCGAATTCGCTGCGCACATTCTCCGGCAGCGAAGTCTCCGTCGCGCGCACCGCCTGCGGAAGGTCGAAGGGATGGATGTCGCCACTACCGATCGAGACGATCGCCTCGTCCACATCGTTGAGCAGTTCCGCGTACGCCTCGGCCGCCCGCCTCGACAGCGCCGCATCGTCGGCGAGGGCCGGGTCACCGGTCACGTCCGCGGCGTCCAGCGTCTTGAACAGCGGGAAGTTCTGATACAGCTCGGAGATCGCACCGGTCACGCCGCCAATCTGGCGGTCGCGCCAGGCCACCAGATCGTCGGCCCAGTAACGGAAAAACAGTCGCATCAAGTCCGACGGCACCCTGCGGTCGCGCAGACTCACTGCCCGCGCACCGTTCATCCGCGCGCTGTTCAGCGTCTCCTGATAGCGCGTCGCGCTGTAGATATCCTCCAGCCAGCTGGTAATGCAATCGCTCATGGACAGGCAGATATCGCCGTGCAGCGCGCCGACGCTGACGCCGCGCAGTGTGCTGCGCGAGTCCTGCAGACGGTCGCGCGTCTCATTCAGGCGTTGCAAGGCGCGCGCGCCGTCGCGCAGCGAGGCCATCGCCGCCGTGCGATCCGACGCGCCGTCGCGCGCCACCTCCGGCACACGATCGGGATTCAGCAACTGGTCTCGCTTGAGCTCGATGCCGGCGCGATGGGACGCCATCAACCCGAGCGCGTTGAGCCGCACCAGGGTTTCCATGCGCGCAGTGAAGGCGGCGTCCAGTCGCGCCCTCGAGGCCTCGTCGGTCGGCACGCCCGTGCCACTGCGCAGGCTTTCCTCGATCGCCAGGGACTGCTCCGGCGCGGCGCCGAGGGTCTCGTCGAAGATGCCTCTGAAGTCGTCACGCCGATGCTGGGCCGAAAACCAGGACCAGGCCATCGTGTTCGTTGGATCGAGAGCACGCCGCAGAGGCCCGCCAGCCGTACCCCGCTGCTGCACCACGTGCGCCACCTCGTGCGCCATCAAGGCCAGATCGTCGGGGCGCTCGCGCCCGCCCAGCCAGATGTGTTCGCCCTGCGTGAAGGCGCGCGCGCCGACCTGCCGCACGGCGCGGTCGGCAGCGGAATCATGATGGACCAGTACCCCGCCGAGGTCGGCGCCGGTAGCCCGCTCGAGGCGAGCCTTGACAGCGCCGGGCAGAGCCATCCCGCCGGAACCTGCCGCCCGGCCGCTACCGCGCCGCGGCGTGCTGTCGTCATCGTCCGGCGGGTCGGCACGCAGGCTCGCACGGCGGAGCGGGCAGGCCTCGCTGGCGGCGCTTCCTGCAGCGTCCGCGACGCGTTCTTCGGCACTCGCCGGAGCACACTCTTCCGCACACGGGTCGCCAAGTCGCCGCAGCGGTGCTCGCTGTTCGCGACTCAGAAAGCGCGGCAGTGCCCTGCCGGCAGTGACCGCGCTGGAAAAGGCGTCCGCCTCGTGCTCCAGCGGATCGTCCGCCGCGCCCACCTCCAGCCAGGGCTGGCCACCGTCGGGCTTGAGATAGCGCGGCGTTCCGCTATCGACCGCCGCCGGAGCACAGCAATTACCGGCTGGCTCGCGGCGACCCGTGCCGGCCTCGGGACGCCGGGCGAGTGCGCAGCTGCAGTTCATGAGCGCGCGCTCAGCCCGCCCGGCAGACTGGCGGTGCGCTGCTGGCCGGAGCGTGAAGGCCAGCACTCCCGGCCTGGGCGAAAGTACATGTTCAACATGGACTCGGCTCTCAGGCGCTGAAAGGGGGGCCAGCCAGCGCCATCAGCGCCGCGCGCACGCGTGCGAAGGCCGGCGGCGCCGCGCTGCGTTCGATCGTCACCGAATGACGCAGCTCGCCCAGGGTGGCGTCGATTTCATCGCGGAAACCGTCGCGCCCCGGGGTCACGATCTCGTCCGGCAGCGCGAAGAAATCGCCCTCAAGCAGCGCGTCGACCAACTGCTGCTGCTGCCAGCGGTCGAGGCGCCGCAGCGCTTGTTCGGGCCAGGGCGCGCTCCACTGGCGGCCGCGCGGACAGTCCCGCGTCTCGACGTAGGCGAACAGCTCACCGGCGGGCGTCACCCGGATGCGCAGGTTGCCGCGACAGCTGATCGCCTGAATGCGGCGGAACTCGATTTCGGGCTGCGCAGCGCCCGAGCCCACCCGGGTGCTCAACTGATGCTCCACTCGGATTGAGCGATATCGGGCGCGGTCATGCGCCCGAGCGCCTCCCACAGGGTCACGTAATGGCGCGGCAGCACGTCGATGCCGTTCGACATCTGGCTCGCGGTATCGACGCCCCACACCGCCGGCCCAGGCACCCCGGCGGCAGTGACCAGCCCGGAATAGAGCGTCTGCTGCGCGCCAAGCACGCCGGTGGTGTTGTTCTGATACTCATCGGGCAGGCCCAGCATATGACCGAACTCGTGCTCGCCGACCGAATAGCGGTTGGAGGTATAGGTCGTCTCGAAGGCGTGATCCACCGATATGTCGGCCCGGCGGTTGGCGGCGTCGCCGGCGGCACCCACCGGCCCGTGGCCGAGGACGCCGATCGGCTGCGTCACACCCAGGCCGGCAAGGAAGCTGCGCACGGCCACCGCGCGCCTCTCGGAGAGGTCGACGTTATGCGTGGCGTCACCGTCGAGACTGGCGAAGCCGTCGACCTTGAGCGGGATCAGCGGATCGGACGGGTTCTTCTGCCTGGCCGCAGCGGCGAAGGCGGTAAGGGCCGGTCGTGCTGCCGGAGCGATGACATCCGAATCGTTGCCGAACAACACCGGTGAAGCCGCCGCCGCGGCGAGTGCGCTCTCCAGGCGCTGGCGCTCGGTGGTGGCCACGCTGCCGCTGTTGAAGTTGGGCTCTTCGCGCACATCGGACTGGTAGAGGGTGGCCGTTGCCGGCCGCTCGGGATGCGCCACGTCGGGATCGTTGGTGGCGGACTTGTAGTCGATCCCCGGTCCGGGACTCTTGTGTACCGTCGTCACGTAGTGCGCCGAAGCGTCGTCGGCGACCTCGACCGGCGTCACCAGCGGGATCGCGCGAAAATCCCAGCAGGGCTTGGTCGAGGTCATCGTATGCTGGGCGCTCCAGCGCGCCGAGACACGACCGATATAGGCGCTCTTGAAGTCCGCCTTTTCCGTGTCGCTCCAGAAGAAGCGGCTGAGGTCTTCGCCAGCCATGCTGCGGCTGATCCATTCAAGCATTCCCGGCGCGTTGTCGGCCGAGACGAAATTGAACTTCATCTTCACCGTCACCGGCATCAGCCCGACCAGCGGGAAATAATCGGCGTCGAACATGCCGAAGGTGGTCGAGGGAATATAGCGCTCGAGGTGCATATGGCGCAGCGCGAAGGCGTCACGGCGCACGCCCTCTTCCGGCGTCAGGCAGGTGCCGAAAAGGCTGTCGAAGAGCGGCGTCGGCGTTGCCGGAACGCCTGCCGGCAGGGGCACGCCGGCGTCGGTCGGGCCAGCAGCGGCAGCGGCCGCGAGCGCTGCGTCCGGAGTTGCACCGGCATCGGCAGCAACCCCCGCGTCAGGCACGCGAGAAACGGTATTGGCTGTGCCGCCGCTGACGACATGGGCGAGTTCGTGCGCGATCAGCCGGCGCCCGGAATCGGACTCGGGTTCGTAGCGGCCGGGCGCAAACACGATGTCGTTGCCGAGGGTGAAGGCGCGCGCCGCCAGAGAGCGCGCCATGCTTCCTTCGCGCGATCCGCTGTGCACCCGCACCGCATCGAGATCACGCCCGAAACGCGGCTCGAAGAAGTCGCGCGCGGACCTGTCGAGCGGGCGACCCGAGCCCAGCCCGGGCAGCGACGCCGACAGCGGCCCGGCCCCCTCGGCCGAACGCTGGATACCCGAAGCGCAGCTGGCACAGGGCGCCTGCGGCGTACAGCCGAGGCATCCGTGGGGCGCCATCACCGCGTCGGCGATGCGCTCTGCCTGCCGCTCGCCGGCATCTTCCGGGCGAGAGACTCTCATTCCGCGCGCCGCAAGGAATCGCGGTGTGCCGGCGGCGCGTGTTGCCGTCGTGGACTCGGATCTGGCGTGCGCGGCTGAGGAATCGGCCATCCTGCCTCGTGCCTGTGTCGTGAATGTCATCGTCTGTTCTCCAGGATTCGCCTGCCATCAGTTCCTGCAAGCCGACGAGCCCATCGGGCCGGTACAGTCGCAGGCCCGGAGCCTGCCGGGCCGAGCTGCATCGGGCCGACGGCGGCGGTCGAGGACAAGGTTCATCCACTGTCTCCAACGCCGGCCGGCATCTGCTTGCCGAGCTTGCGGTATTCGCTCGCCAGGGCGGCGCTCAACTCGGCCTCACCGAGGGCGACGCCCTGCGCACCGGCCAGTGCCGCGGCACCGAGCACCACATTGCGGATGTGCCCGCCGGGGAGATCACAATTGGCGGCCAGCCGATTGAGCGCCACGGCGTCGAGGGTATTCGACTGCCCAAGGTGGGCCAACCACAGGGCCCGCCGCTCGACCGGCCCCGGCGCGAGGAATTCGATGATCGCGTCGAGCCGGCGGGTAAAGGCCGAATCGAAGCGCGCCCGGCTGTTGCTTGTCAGCAGGGTGATGCCCTCGAAGCTCTCGATGCGCTGCAGGAGGTAGTTGGTCTGCTGGTTGGCGAAGCGGTCGTTGGAGTCCTTGACGTCGGTGCGCTTGCCGAACAGAGAGTCGGCCTCGTCGAAGAGCAGCACCACTTCGGCATGCTCGGCGCGGCCGAACAGCTCGGCGAGATTCTTCTCGGTTTCGCCGATGTACTTGCTCGTCACCGAAGCCAGGTCCACCCGGTACAGCGGCAAGCCAAGCCGGGTGGCGAGCCAGCCCGCGGCGAGTGTCTTGCCGGTGCCCGAAGGCCCGACCAGCAGGGCGCGGACGCCGGGCCTGTAGCGCGCCCGTGCGGCCAGCCCAAGCGAGGCGGCCAAGGTGTCGCGCAGGCGGCAGCGGGCGACCAGCGAATCCAGCGCCTGGCGCTGCAGCGGCGCCAGCACCAGTGCCTCGTCGGCGATGTCGTCATCGAGGAGCTCGGCGAGCGCGCCGAGATCTGCGCCGACCCCGTTACGCGCCACCTGGGCGACATGCGCCACGCCGGGCGCGGCGCCGACGCGTGCCGCGGCCGAGCGAGCCGCCTGACCCAGTTCGGCGATGCGGCCGGCGCCGTGACGGTGATGTGCAGCGAGGCGATCGACGGCCACGTCATCGCCCAGCGCGGCGCGCCACAATCGGGCACGCTCTTCGGCCGGCGGCACCGGCAGGCGCCACTGGGCGACCGCGCCCGGGCCTTCGATGCTGCCTTCGAGTCCGGTGGCGACGAGCATCGGGCCGGCGTAGCCCGGGATCCCGACAAGGCGTCGCCGCTCGCCCGGCGCCAGCGTCACCTGCCAGACCGGCAGACGATCCTGCAGCCACAGCCACGGTCCCAGTCCGCGCGGCGGCTCGCCCTCGTAGAAGGCCGGGCGGCGCCCGCTCGCGGCAGCCACCGCAAGTGCTGCCGCGCGTACCTCGCCGGGCACCGCGCTGCGCAGTACCAGCACCAGGGCGCCGTCCTCGCGCAGGCCGGAAGCCTGGTTGCGCGCCGCCGCCAGCGTCGAATCCGGCAGCATTGGCAGCACCCCTTCGGCATCGCCTACCCCGTCGAAGCGACCCGCGTAGCCGGCCAACGCCATCACCAATGGCAGCGGTGTGCGCACGCTGCGCTCGCACAGGGGCCGTTCCTCGGGCTCGAGCTGAACCAGGCCGCTGCGCCGCGCCGGGCCTTCCGCGAGCAAGGCCAGCGCGTGCACTTCGCCGAGCCGCTCGCACAAACTCGCCAGCAGCCCGAGCGTGGGGCGTGCTCCGCCGACCGGATGCTGCAGCCAGATAAGCGAGCGCGCGGCCATCGGGACGAGCTCTGCAGCGCAGGCGAGCGCGGTGGCCAGCGTTTCGGGCAAGCTTAGTCCATCGCGAGCGGCGAGTGCGTAGAGCGCACGGTCGGGCGCCGGCGGGTCGGCAAGCCAGGCAGAGATCAGTGCCTGCACCGCTGCCTCGCGACCCCGGGCCGCGGGAGCCAGACTCGCGGCACAGTCATCGGCCAGGCGACCGAGCGCTCCGAGCCAGGTCGCCTCGGCCCCTTGCGCCGCGATGCAGTCGGTGGAGAGCAGCGCGAAGGCCAGTTCGGCGAGCCGCGGCAGGGCCACCCGATGTTCTGTGCCTGGGCTCGCCGCGGACAGATGCTCGGGCCGGTTCATGGATCGTCCCGCCCGTAATGGAAGCGCAGCACCCGCCCCAGCCAGGGCACCCAGCCGGGGTCGATGTCGAGGCCGGCGCGGCGGACACGCAGGTCGACCGCGTCGATGGCTTGCCAGACATCGACGTGCGTGGCGGTGATGGCAATTCTCGCCGGACGGCAGACCAGCGAGTAAAGACCGATGCCGACATCGCGGCGCAAGAGCCTGCGGCAACGCCCAAGCCAGCGCGCAACCTCGCCATCGGCCACGCTGTCGGCCGCCAGCGGCAGGCCACACAGGAGCCACAGCGGGTCGTCGTCGGCAATCGGCAGTCGCCGCAGCAGGGTCGCGAAGATGCGCTGCGGCAGATCGTTCGGCCGCGCGTCTTCACCGATGGCGTCGGCCACGCCGAGTCGGGTGAGCAGGGGCACGAGGAACAGCAGGCCGCCAGCGGCGGTTGCCGCGTCCATGCGTCTCGGCGCGGCGCGGTGATCGATGGCCGGCGGAAAAGCGTCGGCGGGCGGCGCGGGTAACTCGTTGCCGGCAGCCGGCGCCACCGCCTGCGACCGCGCCGCGGCGGACTCGCTGGCGACGACGACCTTGCCGGCATCGGGCAAACAACCGGCAGCCGGCAAACGACCGGCAGCCGACGCGCATGGCCCCTCGCTGTCCGCGCCCGCTTCCTGCGCCACGGCGAATGGCGCGGGGCTGGCGCCAGCCTCACCTGCTGGCGGCGAGTCGGACGCTGTCCTTGCCGACGGCGAGGCCGCTGGCGCTGCCCGGCGAGCAGCGGGCGAGGGAGGATCGAAGGCGTCTCCTTCGGCGCGCCATTGATCACCACCCCCATCGCCGCCGGGATGGCCGGCGACGAGCCTGTCGGCGAAGGCTTCGTCGGCTCGCTGACTAGCGCCGCCGTCGTCCCGGCGAGCGTCTCGATCGCCGTCGACACCGCACACGGCAGCCATGCCGAGCAGCCAGCGATGGCGAACATCGTCCGGGCCAAGGCGCGCGGCCGACCAGTCGAGCAGAGCCTGCCAGCGTGCCGGCGCGACGCGAGACGGCGGTTTGCGAGCGCCATCGCACGCGGACTGCAAGCGGGCGATGTCGTCGCTCTGGAGTGCCAGCAGGAAAGCAGCGCCGCCAGCGCCGCCAGCGCTGCCAGCATCCTCGCCGGCGACCAGTAGCGCGAGCCAGCACGGCAGGGCTGCCGGCGCTTCCGGCAAGGCGGCCAGCGACAAGGCCAGCAGACGCAGCGCAGCGCCGCGGCCGAGCGCGGGCCGATAGCCGTGGACCAGCAGCGGCCAACACCACGCCCGGCGCGGTCTATCGGCGAGGAGAAGGCGTGTCAGGGCAAGATGAGCGCTCAGCGCATCGGCGAAACGCACGGCCGGCGCGGCTGCGAGTGCGGCGTCGTCCACCACGCTGCCATCGACGGCGATCGCCGCGCGGCAAACGGCTTCCAGGCGCAGCGCCACCTGCTGCGCTGACGCCGCGGCGGTGAACGGCGGCAGGCGCAGCCGGCGCAGCAGCAGGAGCTCGGCACCGTCGCCCGGCAGGCTGGCCGTACGCAGCGCGTCCTCGATCAGGAAGCCGGCGCGGCGCGCGACGGCATCGGCCGGCGCGCGGATCGACAGGCGGCGGACCGTGCGCTCGGCGAACATGCGCTTACCTGATCTTCACGCTGGCCAGGCGCGCGCTGCTCATCGCCAGCGGGCTGTCGGCAGCGACGAACTGCACCCGGCTCTCGGCAGCCAGCTCGAGACGGTTGCCCTCGACGTGCAGCACGGTGGTCGACACCTCGCTGCTCGCCAGATCATCGACCCGTGCGCGCGCCACGACCCGATCGCCCTGGTACACCAGCGCCTGCATGCCGACCCTGAGCTTGAGGCCGTCGCTGACGCGAATCGGCAGGCGAATGCCGGGCAGCGCCGTCACCGGCGCCGGCAGGCGGCCGGAAATGATGCGGTTGACCGGTGCGTGGCTGGCGAGCAGCAGACACATGTGCACGACGTCGTTGATCAGCGCCGCGGCCTCGCTGTCGCCGGTCTTCATTTGCCCGAACAACCAGTCGACGTAGGCCTGCAGCTGTCGCCGCGTCGGGTAGTCCAGCTCGGCCCAACGGGGCAGACCGGCGAGGTTTCTGAGCTGCGGAGTGGCGTCGAACTGCGACAGGCGTTCGGCCCAGTCGAGACGAATCGACGGCAGAACTTCCGAGAAGGCCTCGTGCAGGCAGCCGGCAATGCGCGACATTTCCTCGAACACCCGGGCGGCCTGGCTGGCGACCGCGCCGCGGCCGTGCTCGCCGTCGACCAGGTCGCCGAGCGAGACCACTTTTTCGGCCTCGGCGCGCGCGCCCTGCCAACCCAGCCCGGCGATCAGCAGCGGGTCGATGCGCGTCGCCGCGACGCGCAACTGCTGCACGGCGGCGAGCTGCTTGCCGTGCAGCGCGGCGATCGCCCCGGCGACGCCGCGCACGGCGCTCGCTGCCGGCTGCGCCGCCACCCGCAGGTTCATGATCTGGCTGCGCAACTGGGCCGATTGCATGGTCTTGACCAGCAGATCGACGCGGTCGAGCTTGTCGAGCAGCGCCGGCAGTCGCGCAAACCAGCGCGACGGCGCCTCGCGCACCACGGCCAGCAGATCGGCGAGTTCGTCGGGCGCTTCCTGGTGCGCCATCAGGCACGCCGGCACCGGCGCTTCGAGCAGGCCCGGATCGAGCTGGCGCATCGGCGCCGGGCTGATCAGCTCGGCCTCGCGCGGACGCTGATAGGCGACGAACTTGACGTGATCGCGCAGGATCTGCGCCCGGCGATCGTTGATCGCCGCCAGCCGCGCCTCTTCTTCGCCGATCAGCGCACGCGTCACGGCGACGTCGTGGCGCGCCTCGGCGAGATCCTCGGCGACCCCCTGCAAACCCTGTTCGAGTGCGGCGGCCTGGGTCCTGAGGCTGGCGAGCAGCGCCTCGCTCAGCGAAATCGCGTTGCGGTAGAGCTTGATGCGCCCTTCGAGCTGACGCATCAGCGCGACGGTGTTGTCGGAGAGATCGGCGCCATCCGAGAAGTAGGCCGACTCATCGACCTTGCTGCGCCGCGGCGCCTGCAGCATCAGCGGCAAGCGCCAGCGCTGGTTGAGCACGGTGCGCAGTGGCAGGCTGCGGCGCAGGCTGTTGAGCGTGTTCTGCTCCGCCGGGTCGCTGCTGTCGACGATCGGCAGCGGACGGTCGGGATTGTCCACCTCATCCGCGCTGTCGTAGAACAGCGCCGGGTCGCCGCGCACGCCGTGGAAGGCGATGCTCTCGAAGAGCCCGGCGCTGTCGCCACCGTCCTCGGCCTCGAGCGCGTCGGCGAGCGCGATCAGCGCGCGCACCGCTTCGTAGCGCGTGGAAGTCGTGTAATCCTTGGCCTCGTTGGCTTTCGGCGCCTCGAGCCGCTCGGCGATACTCACCGTGCGCACCTCGGCCCTGCCGACCAGCGGCGCGGCGTTGGTGATGTCGAAGGGCACGAAGCTCGTACTGCCTGCCAGGAGCTGGACGCTGGTCGCGTCGCGTACCTGTGCGTTCCGGACTGCTGGCGAACTGTCGGCAACGTTGAAGGTGAGCCCTTCGGCCTGGAACAGCGCCTGTGTACCCGGCGAAGAGAGATTCACCGCCTGGGCGCCGCCGCCGGCAAATGCGCTGCCGCCGGCCAGCGCGCTGCCCCCGGCTCGTGCCGAGGCGACCGGTGCGGCAGCGGGCGAGCCACCGCGCGGCGCGGCCGGAGCGTTCTTGAGCTCGTCGAAGAAACCCGCGATGCGCTCGCTGGAAGCGACCGCCGTCTCGGCCTGGGCAATGCTCGCCAGCGCCGGCGAGATCGCCAGCCGGGTCGCGGCGGTGGTGCCAAGGACCAGCTGCCGTACGCGGTAGATGTCCGTCTGCACCTTGACGAAGTTGTAATCGACCAGATCGTCGGCACGGTCGGCGCGACTCTTGAGATAGGCGACGAAACCCTCCACGCCGAGCTGGAAGATCTGGTAGCGCTCCTGCGCCGAGAGATGAGCGAGCGCCGGATTGTCGTAGAGGCGCAGCGCGGCCTCGACCTGGCCGTTCACCGCCGCGGTGGTCGGCGCGCGCAGGTCGCGCGCCTGCAGAAACTGCCACACACCGCGTTGCTGGGCGCCGGCCGGCAGCGCGCCGGAGAACCACGGCCGCTCGACATTGGCCGCCGACAGCGCGCCTGCGTGGCCGAAGGCGGCGGCGCCGTCGAAGAAGGTGAAGGCCATGCCGTTCAAGGCCGCGCCGGCCAAATTGACGCCGCTGGCGGCATCCAGCGGCACCTCCAGCCGCAGCCAGCGACCCGGCCGCGGAATGGCGCCGATACGCCGGCGCGACGCCGTTCCTTCCGTTCCCCAGCTGATGCGACTCAACCCCCAGTAGGCGCGGTGTTCCCAGCTCGTACCGCTGCGCCACTGCAGCATCAGCTGCGTCGGCGGATTGTCCGGATCGACGAAAACCCAGACATAGAGCCGCTCGCCGGCAACCGCCGTGAAGCTGGCGCCGGCATTCTCGAAGAAGTGCTGGTGCAGGCCGGCCTGTGGCGGCTCCGTATGACCGCCCTGCCCGCCGCTCTCCGGCGCGCCGCTGCCATCGACCGGCAGTACCGCCGCCGAGGCGTCAAACGGCGCCCACAGATCGTTGTGGGTCATGAAGTCCCAGCGCTCGTCGCCATTCTGCTGCGCCGCCGTGGGAAGAACGCTGCAGAACCATTTCCTCGGCGCACCGCCGCTGGCGATCGCCCCGGTCATCGCGAACGCCGCCTGACCGTCGTAGAGCGTGAACGCCATGCCGTCGGCGGCGAGCCCCTCGAGACCGACCAGCAGCGCCGGCAGGCGCAGCTGCACCCACTCGCCGGCTGTCGGCAGATCGCCGACGCGCGCGCGCGCGACAGTGCCATCGGCACCCCAGTCGATGAGATTCTCGCCCCAGTAGGCGCGGTGGTCCCAGTTGCCGGCGTGCCATTGCAGCATCAGCGTGCGCGGCGGACGGTCGGGGTTCAGGTACACCCAGGCAAAGAGCTGCTCGCCGGCGGCGACGCTCAGCGTCTCGGTCGCCGCTTCGAAGAAATGCTGGTGCACGCCGGAACGCAGGCCCGAGCGATGCCCGCCGCCGGCCGGTGGCGGGCCCCAGGGGGCAAGCGTTTCGGCCTCGAGTGCTTGCGGATCGTCGGCCATCGCCGGCACGGTCAGCGCCTTGCCGCTGATCGCCCGGGCCAGCACCGACGCTCGCGTGCGCAGGCCCTGGCGGGCGCCGAGTGCGCGCGAGCGCTGCAACTGGAAAGCGGCGAGCGTGCTGGCGAATTCCGCGTCGATGACTTCACGGATCAGCAGGCGCGGCTCGAACACCGCCTGCGGCACCGGTACCAGCAGGCGCACGCGCTCTCCCAGCGCCAGGTCGAGCGGCGCCAGCGACGCCGCCTCGGCGAGTGCGGCATCGAGTTGCTCGCTCGGCAGCGGCGCAGCATCGAGCGTGAAACTGGCCGGGAAGAAAGCGCTCGACAGGCGCTCGAGGTCGACCACATGCGCCGGCAGGAGACCAAAAGGCGGCAGGCGCACGTAATCCGCCGCCAGCGTCGCCGCGTCGGGCACCGGGTCAGCGGCCGCAGCAATCTGCTCGGCGAGCTGTTCGAAGCGCGCTTGCCACAACGCCGGCAGCCGCCAGTGGATGCCGAGGCTGTCGGCGGCCCCCCCCATACGCCCGTAGCGGGCGCGACCGCCGCTCCGCACCACGCTGGCGCGATCGAGGAACAGCGGCGTCCAGTCGCTGGCGCAGGCGACCAGGCCGATCGGCACGCCGAAGGCCTCCCAGGGCAGGGTCTCGTCGGCAGCGAGCATTCGTTCGGTGTCGAAGATGCGCCATGCCAGCTCGTTGCGCCAGCGTTCGGGTGCGCCGGACGGCAGCGGCGGCAGGCTGACGAACTCTTCCGGCCAGGCGTACCAGAGCAGGCGCGCGGCGTCGCCGATGCGCCAGTCCTCGAAGGAAATCACGTTGCCCTTGCCGCAACCGTCCAGCGCGCAGGGGTCGCTGGGATCGAACTCGCCGATGCGGTCGGCGGTGACCGGTTGCAGGAGCAGGATGCCGACCCTGGGCAGCGCATCGGGCAAAGCCGCGACCACCGTGCCGAGTGTCGGGCCGACGACCTTGGCGGCGGTGCTGGCAAGCTCGCCCCCCCCCTCGCCACCGGCGCTGCCCAGGCCGGCAAAAGCCGACCCGTCGGCCACCACCGGCAGATCGGCCAGCGCCACCTCGAGCGCCTGCAGCACGCGCACGTCCTCGCCATCGACACTCAGGCCCTGGCCCTGCATCAGTGCCAGGCGGGTGCCGGCAAGCCCCCCTGCCGTGTTGTTGAACAGGGCCGTCTCCAGCCCGCGCACGACGCCCGGCGTGTAAGCCTGGCCACGCAAGGCGATGTGGCGGGCGGCCCAATCCTGACGAGCGGACAGCGTCGGCGCGGTGAGCGTACGGCCGGCAAACAGGTTCGGCCGACGCAGCCACCAGCGGCTGGCGTCGGCGGCATTCTCTGGCGCAAGGCCGACGACGTGCTCGCCAGCCAGGGGTCTGTCGATCGGTGTGATGCTCACGATCCACCTCCTTCAGTCATTTGCGGCTGCCGCCGGTCTTGCCGGTGGCCGGGCCGGTGCTTGCGACGGACGCCGCCTTGCGACGCTTGCCCGATGGCGTGGTGGCGGCTTTTTCGCCGGCTGCGGTGTCCTCCGGGAGCGGCGTGTCCGGCGCAGCCGCAGGAATCGCCCGCGTCTTCGCGGCACGCGAGTTCGCCGACGCGCGCGGCGTCAGCGTCGCTGTCGTCGCTGTCGTCGGTCTGGTCGTCGGCGTCGTCGCCGTCGTCGGTCTGGTCGTCGGCGTCGTCGCCACGGGCTCGGCGGGAGCGAGCGGCTGCGGGCGCAGGACCGTTCCCGCCAGGCGCGAAAGCTCGGCAGTTCTCACCGTTGCAGCTGCGCTATCGGCCGTGCGCCAGTCGCCACCATCGGCAATCGCGGTGAGCGCCGTCGCGCTCGGCACGGTGTCCGGACGCGCGCGTTCGAGGCGGAGCAGGCCGTCGCCGACGCCGGGTGCCGAGAGATCCGCTGCGACCCGCAGAACGGCCGCCTGGTCGAGCGTTTCGGCCTGGCCGAGTTCGCCGAGAGCAGCCGCGGTGAGGCTTGGCGACGCGGCGAAGCGCGGGCTGGCCAGCAGGCTCTGGACTTCCAGCGCGGCGCGCGGCGTGGCGCGCTCGAACACGCGGCTGCTGGCGACGTCGAGGCCCAGCGCGGCGAGCCGCGTCGTATCCGTGCCGATCGTCGTGACGGTCTCACGACCGGCAAGGCGGATCGCCTCACCGGCCAGATCGTCGCGATAGGCGAGATTGCGCCGACGCACGAACCACAGGTTGGGCAGCGCCGCGAGCCGTGCCCACTCGGCGCTCGCCGGGTCGCCGGTGTCGACCGGCAACGGCAGGCGCGGAATGCGCAGCTGTTGCAGGATTTCGAGCGGCTTGCGGGTGGCCACCAGATTGATCGCCGCCGGGCGCAGGGTGCGCGTGCGGGTGGCCAGGCGGCTGCTCACCGCCCGCCATTCATGGCGAGGAATCGGCGCGAGCAGCAATAGCGAGGTCGATTCGAGCGTCGCCGACGGCGCCTCGAGGTCGATCGGCGGCAGCGACAGCGACTCCTCGACCAGCGCCGGCAGTTCGTCCTCGGGGATGATCGAGAAATCGACGGCCATTTCGGGCGGGAAATAGCGCTGCGTGAAATCGCGGCTGTCGATCATCCCGGCCGGCACCGGCCCGGCCGACGGCAACAGCGGAAAGTTCTCGCGCGCCGCAAAGCCGCGCCCGCCGCTGCTCAGCAGGAGGTCGGCGAGATGGACCTGGTGCTGGATCAGATGCGCCAGGCGCAGCGCGCGCGGAGCGTAACCGAGACCCGGCAGGTCGGCACGGTCGGCGCCCAGTTCGCGGCGCACCATCGCCTCGTCGACCCACGCCACGACGTTGTTGGCCAGTGCCAGCATGGCCAGCGGCAGGACGTTGGCCGACAGGCCGCGCGCGCCGTCGCCGGCAAAGATCGCCGCCGCCGCGCGGCCGCGGCGGGCGTTGAGCGCGTCGGCGGCGCCGTCGTCCTGCCACGGCACGAGGACGATCGCCGTCGCTTCGACGACATCGCCGTCCTCGACGCTGCGCTGGCCGGTGATCGACGTCGGGTAGGCGCCGGTCGGGGTGTCGGTGTATTCAACGGGGCGCAGCGCCAGAACGAACAGGCCGGTGCGATTGCGCAGCGGCGCCTGCGGCAGCTTGCCGAGCCCGAAGCGTGCCGACAGCTGCTCGGCGCGCGGAATGTCGGCGAGGCGCAGTTCGATGGCCCGCGGCAGCAGCACCAGTTCGCCGGCGGCGGTGACGCCGTGCCCTGCCGCCACGTTCACACGGTCGCCAGTGCTGCCACGCTCGACATCCAGCCCGCTGGCGACGCCGCTGCCGGCGGCCTGGCCGAGGTCGGCCTCGCGGGTAAGGATGTATTGCTGGTCGCGGATCAGATCCCGCGCGGCCAGGAAGCGACCGTCGAAGTAGCGCGGCCGTTCGCGGCGTGGATCTTCGATCAGCGCCCCGGCGTCCTTGAGCCGCGCCACCTCCGCGGAGCCGAGGGTGGTGCGGGTTTCGCCAGTGGTCAGATTCATGACTCATCCTCCAGAGCGCCGCTTGGCGCGCCATTGATCTTGCTGTTCATCCGCCCAGCCCGAGTGCGCCGGCGAGCATCCCCAGGTGCGGCAGCACGCGGCGGCCGCCGTTATCGACGATGGCATCGCCGCTGCGTGCCGGCGGGTCGCCGGCCGCAACCGGGACAAAGACCCGCGCCAGGAACACCGCGGTCGGGTCGAGTCCCGGCGGATGCCCGGGCGCCGCCGGCAGCTCGCCGGCAGCATCGCTGCCACCAACGAGATCCGGCCAGCCGTCGAGGACCGCGTCCTGCAAGGCGTCGCGGCGCGCTGCCGGCGCGAGTGCAGAGAGGTCGCGGTCGTGCTGTGGCAGACCGTTGAAATCGTCGTCAAGTCCGTCGCCGCGAAGCACCAGATGGACCTCGAAAGCGTCCCGCAGGCGCGACGTCTGGACCGCGTCAAGAGCGTCGAAAGGCCCATTGGCGAAGGCTGGCGTAAGCGCCTGACGACAGGTCACGAAGCGTACGAAAACGTCGGCGACAACCGCCCGCGCGGGCAAAGCCGGCCCGTCGGCGATGAGTCTTGCGCTGGCGAAGCGCGACGGGTTGTCGAGCGCGGCGAGGCGCAAACCGTCACCACCGTCGCGCGCCAGTTCGCCGTCGAACCAGCGCGTCAGGCGCAGGCAAACCGGCCGCGGCAGTTCTACCAGGCGACCGATCCGGTCGACCGCCAGGCCCGGCGCGATGCGAACTTCCTCGACCGCCTCGCCGGCCGCCGGCACCTGGCGCACGCGCAGACCGGCCAGGGTGCCGCCGGCAAAAAGGCCGGCCGCGCCAGCGGCAGCGGCATCGAGGCCCTCGGGCAGGCGCCGCGCGCCGGCGCCGCTGACGAAGGCCAGCGCACGCGCCAGCCGGTTGCGGTGGTAGGTCTGCTCGTCGGCAAAGTCGCCCGCGTCGAGGAGCATGCCGGTGGCGTAGTGCGGGCGCGCCGCTTCGGGCAACGCGTAGAGCGGGTCGTCGGAAGGCGGGCGAAGGGGGCTGTTCATGTTTCGCTCCTCGGTTTGGCGGGCTTTCGCGCCCGCGTCTTGCGCGCTTCGGCGGGTGCACGGATCGGCCGAACAACGGGGGTTACAACAGGGGTGACGACGGGCCGGACCACCGGCGTGACGACCGGCGTGACGACCGGTGTCACCCCCGGGGTAAGGGGTGGCCGAGTCGTGACGGGCGGGCGGGTGACCGGCGGCTCGGTCAGCGGTGGCCGCGTCACTGGCGGCTGCGGCTCGACGATGACCTGCCGGGAGATCACCACATCGACCACCTCGGGCGCACTGCGACGCCCGTCGTTGCTCACCACCACCAGCTGGAAGCGGTGCGTGCCGACCGCCAGGCCGGCGTCGACCAGCACCACGGCTTCGGCGGTCTCGACGGTGCGGCCTCTGACGAAAGTGGTCATGGCATCGGCTCCGCCTGCCTGCTCAGGGCTGGCCCATGTACGTCCATTGATAGCTCACCACGCGGCCACCGCCCGCGTCGAACGATCGGCTGCCGTCGAGGTTGAAGCTGGTTGCGAAGTTCACGCTGCGCGGGGCGTTGAGCACGGCCGTCGGGTTCTCGGTATCGGCGACGATAACGATCACGTCATCGGGAATCGAGCTGTTGCCGGAATCGTCTACCACTACCAGACGAAAGGTGTGGCGCCCGAATGGCAACGCATTGTTGGCGGACAGGGTGACTTCGACGGTGGGGGTCTCGGTCCTGACTTCCTGGTTGATAACGAATTCGGCCATGTGGGTCTCCTTGGATCGGGTTGAGCGGCCGGCGTTGTCGTCGACCTTGTTGCCGGCATCATTGCCGTGGTTCGGGTGCCTAATCGGTCAGGCGCCAGCGATACTCGCTGATGCGCCCGCCGGCCGCGGCGGTCGAGCCGCTGCCGTCGAGCACGAAGCTGCGACCATGTACGACGGTCATGTCGGGGCCGGCATCGGCCAGCGGTAGCGCCACCGGGCGCGGCGCCACCGCCCCCGACAAACGCGGGTCCAGGCTGCCGACGCCGAGGACGTAATCGCCGTTGCCCAGGCTGCTGACCCCGGCCCGGGCCGCAACACGCTCGCGCGGCGGGCCAAGGTAGGTGTCCACGCCGACCAGACTGGCAATGCCGACGAGCAGCGGCCAACTGGCGACGGCCACCTGCACCTCGACGTGAGCGGGCGATTCGAGCTCGACGATGCGCCGGATCAGGCCAAGGTCCTGTGCCTCGACCGACTGGTGCACCAGCACCAGCGCGCGGAAGGCGAGCTGGTCGTAGAAAGCCAGCAGCGCCTCGCGCTCGGCGTTCGATACGAGCTCGTCGCGAAACAGCGCCAGCAGTTCGACGCGTTCGGCCTCGCCGAGGATCAGCGTGTCGCCGACCACCGAGTTGCCGCTGATCACCAGGCCAGGAAGCAGCGGGTCGTCCTCGACGTTGAGATTCACGCCCAGCAGCGTGCTCATCAGCCGACGCATGCGGAAGCCCTCCAGGACGACGATCTCGCCACCCCGCACACCGCCGTCGCTGGCAATGTCGAGCGCCAGACGCAGGCCGCGGCGAGTGCCGTGGTAGCGCGCCAGCTCGCTCGAACGAAGCAGCCATTCGCGCCGCCGCCCCTCCGGCAGTGCCGCGTCGAAGGCCACGCCGAGCCAGCCGCCGAGCCATTCGAGCGACTCTTCCGGCACGCTCGCCGGGTCGCTCGCCAGGTGGGCGGCGGCGATGCGATCCTCGAGCGGGGTGAGCACGCTTTCGACGTTGCCGAGCAGCCGTTCGAGGAAATCGGCCGGCGTCGCCAGGCCGGGGCTTTCGGCCGCAGCGCCGAACTCGTTTTCGCGATACAGGCGCGGCAGATACTGGTCACGGTAGGAAAAGCGCGAGCCGTAGGCGCGCAGCGCGGCCAGTTCGGGCGAATCGCGACCCTCGCCGAAAAACGCCACCCGCACCCACAGGTAGCGGCCGCTGAGCGCCCGCACGCGACGCGCGGAGCGCTGGATCATCGCCGTCCACAGGCCGGCGCGGCCGGGCTCGGGTGCTCCCCAGGCACCGAGGCCGCGATGGCCGGGAAGCTCGGAAGGCTGCCGCTCCCAGACCGCGTGCGGCACGGGACCGGCGGGCAGGGACGCGGCGGGCAGCTCGCCGAAGGCATGCGCGTGCCACTCACCCGCCGCCGCAGCGCTCGGCTCGGCGCTGGTCGCCAGCCACACCAGCAGCCCGCAGCCCGCCGGCAAGCGGGCTTCGGCGTAGAGCCGGTGCCAGACGGTCTGCTGGTCGCCGCTGTCGATGAGATGCGTCGCCGCAATGCTGAAATTGGCGGCCTCGCCGTGGCGGGCGAGGTTGGCCAGCGACAGCCGGTGGAGCGGTTCGAGGGCGCCACCGGCCAGCGGGTAACGTGGCGGATCGTCGAGGCGATGGGCGAAAGGTGCTTCCTCGGCGGCGGCGGCAAGCGGGTAGATATCGCCGGCCGGAAGCAGGGTCAGCGCGCCGACCGGCGAACCCCTGGGCACCCACACCGGCGCGTCGCGGCGGCCGGGAACGCGGACCACGATGCCGCCCTCGCCGAGCCAGTCGATCGAATAGGCGAAGGCGGCAGCGGCCAGGGTCTGTGCCGGCCCGAGCGTGCCGACTTGGCGATCGAGCAAACGCAGACGGCACTCGCCATCGCCAAACCATGACAGCAGGGCCAGCGTGCCGTCACGCGCCAGGGCCAGTGACTGCGGCCGCTCACCGGCCGGCCAGGCAACGCCGGCGAGGATTTTCAGCGTCGGCGGGCTGGGGTTTTCGGGATCGGGGCGGAAAGTGCCCGGCGCGTAATCAGCCGCCGGCCGCTCGGGCTGCACGCATCCGCTGAGACGGCCCAGACGGCCACTGCCACGTTCGAGCAACCAGACGCCGCCGAGCGGCTCGGCGGCCAGGCGCCAGGCCTGGAAACCTGGCGTCGGCAGGACGCTATCCGGCCAGCGACCGCGCAGGTCGTGCAGCAGGAGTCGATCGGCGAGCGCCACGTAGAGCACGTCGTCAAAACCGACGGCAAAGTCCAGCGGTCGCTCGCCAAGCGGCAACAGGGTCGCCGCCGCCGGCAGATGGCTGACGACGACGACGGCCATCGCCGCCTCGTCCCAGCGCGCGCTGGCGCCGTGCCGGTCGACCGTCTGCGGCAGACGTTCGAGCGCCGCCGCGGCAATCGCCGCGGCATCCGCAGGGGGTGCCGAGAGGCTGCGCTCGCTGGTCAGGCGCAGGGCGCGGCAGCCAGCCCGGTAATCGACATGGCTGCGCGCCGGCCAGTGCCGGTCGTCGGCAAGCAACCAGAAGCGCTGTCCGTTGGCGTCCATCAGCACACCTCGGGGACAACCGGCACGGCGACAGCGGCGTCGTCGGCGAAGGGATTGGGCAGCGCCGAGAGGTCGCCTGGCGCAGCACTGCTGCCGGTCGGCGCATCGACGGCCACAACGGACAGGAGCTCGGGCAGCTGCCAGGCAGCCAGCTTGAGCGACTGCGTGCCGTCGGAGGTGTTGCGCGTCAGCAGCCGCCATTCGCCCCGGCCGGCGATGTCGACGCGCTCGAAGAGGTTGATGCCGCCGACCTCGGCGACGCCGGCGACGCGCGAAACCTCCACTTCCAGCTCGCGTTCGCGCAGCGTGCGACCCAGGGGCCAGCCCGAACCTCCCGGACCATGCGGCGGCAACGGCCAGAGCAGGCGGCGCAACGCTTCGCGCAACTCGAAGAGCACTGCCTCGCGGCCGAAACCGTCACGGATGCTCACCCCGACGGAGACACCGAGCGGCACATACTCGCAGCCGATGACGTAAAGCTCGGTCGCCAGCGGCGTGCGCACCGACAGATGCGCATGCACGCGCTCGATGAATGGCCGGTCCGGACGCGGATTCGGCGCCTTGCCGAAGACCCGTGCCGGGAGGACCATGACGCTGACCACGCCGGGGACGTCGAAACGCCGTTCGCGCGGCTTGAAGCGCGGCAGCACCTCGACGCGCGCGACGTCGGTGCCGGGCACCTCCTGCGCCAGGCGGCGGTAATCGTCGGCGGTCACCGCGCGCTCACGATGGCGCAGCAGCGACGGAATGCGCTGTTCGGCGCGGGCCAGACTTTCGGCGTCTTCGCCGCCTTCGGTGGCCAGCGGCTGCAGCACCTTGATCGCCGGCATCGTCCGCGCCACACCGACGAGCCGGCCCGACGCAAGCTCGCTCAGGCTGGCAGCCGGCAGATTGCCGGCACGGCCGCCACCGAAACGGCCGTAGGCCAGGCGGATACGCATCTGGCGCTCGGGAACGCGGCCGCGCACGCCGTCACCGAAACGCAGGCTGCCAGCCTCGGCGTCGACTTCGAAAACCGGGGCCTCGCGCGCCACCAGCGCGTCGGCCGAGATGGCGGCCAGATCGTCGACCCGCTGCCACGGCTGATAGCCGCGACCGGGCTCCTCGACCTGGATGCGCAGCGTCTCGGTGTCGACCGAAGCGGCCGGCAACGGGAAGACCTGGTCGGCGGCACCCGTGGATACGCCCAGCACGCGGCCTTCGACGGTGCTGCGCTGATCGACGGCGACGGCATTGACGCCCACCCAGGCCAGCCTGAGACTGCTCACCCCACTGCCGGGCTTGGGCCGCAGACGCAGCCAGCCGATCAGCCGGGCGGCTTTTTCCGCGTCGTCGACGCGCGGCGGATTATCGCCGACGCCGGCGCGCGGGTTCTCGCCGACGTCGTTGACCGGCGCCCAGATCAGCGATTCGTCGGGCATCGGCAGGCGCAGCACGCCTGGTCGCGTCAGCCCGGCGGTGCTGTCGTTGGCGTCGCCGGGGAAGGGCTCGACGGTCAGGTAGTCGGCATTGACGCCGTCCGCCCCGCGGGTCACCACCTCCCACAAGACCGACACGCGCGCGCGCTGGCCGACTTCCTCGAACAGCGCCGGTGCAGCCAGCGCCGGCACCACGCCGACCGAGAGCATCGCGGTCGCCCCGCTGTCGCCGCCGCCCAGCGCAGTGCGTGCGGCAATATTGGTCGCCGCCTGCTGTTCGGGGCGCTGCGCGGCGGGCGCCAGGAGGGCCAGCCACAGCGCGCGATCGGCGCCCAGGGCGAAGACGTCCACCCCCTCGCCGCTGGCCGCCTGACCGCCGGCAAAGAGTGGTGACGCGAGATAGCCCTTGGCGGCGCCGTCGAGGCGATGCACTTTCTGCAGACCGGCGATCACCGCTTCCATGCGCGCCGCGTCGGCGTCGGCCAGCGGCTGCTTGTACCAGACCTCGGCGGCCACCGGCAGGAGGGTGGTTTCGGCCAGCGTTTCGAAGGGCAGTGGCGCCTTGATTCGCGCACCGGGGGCAAGCGTCACGGCGGAGAGTTCGCTCGGCTGGGCAAAGGCCAGACTGACGATTCCGCCGGCCGGCCGTGCCGGCCGCAAGCCCTGGCCAAGCAGCTTGAGGAACACCAGCCGCTGGCGCTCGGGGATCAGGTTGGCGCGATAGAGCAGCGCGTCGCCGAGCCAGGCAAAGAGCTCGAGCAGGGTGCGACCGGGATCGCCGAGGCGCGGGTTGGTCCATTCCGGCGTGTGCGCCGGGACGCGGGCCAGCAGGTCTTCGAGCAGATCGTCGAAGCTGCGGTCATCGAGACGGGGCGGCAGGATCGGCATCAGCCTTCCTCCAGTCGAACGGTCACGGCCAGCGCGCCGGGCGTTCCGGAGCGGGCCAGTCGATAGGCGATCTCGACCCGCAGGTCGGAGGGATTGTTGGCTACTTCGAACACCTCCACCCGGTCGAGAACGATGCGCCGCTCCCAGCGGCCGAGCGATTCCATCACCCAGTCGCGAATCTGGCGACGCGTGGCGAGGTTGTTGGGCGCGTGCAGCAGGCGGTCGAGTCCGGCGCCGAACTCGGGGCGCATCAGCTGCTCACCGGGCCGGGTGCTGAGAATCACGCGGATTCCCTGGCGCACGCTGGCTTCGAGATCCGGCCAGTCGAGTTGGCCGCGTTCGTCGGGCAATGCGAACAGCGGCCAGCCGACCAGCGGGCGAGGGAGCTGACTCGCGCTCATGACTCACCTCCGCCCTTCTTGGGGAAGGGGATGCAGATCTTGATGAACATCATCCAGCGGAAGAACAGGTCGAACAGCGACAGGAAGATATTCAGCACGATGAACGCGCAGATGGTGATGATCGGAATGTTGAAGCTGCAGATCCAGCCCAGCTTGAGGCCGCTGTCGGCCGGCTTCTTGCCGCCCATCAGGTCGAGGGGATCGCCACTGAGCAGGTTCTGCATCGACGCCGGAACGGTGAACGCGACGTTGGGCTTGAGCTTCTTGAGCATTTCCTTGTCGCCCGGGTCGGGCAGGGGCACCTGCACCGGCGGCGCACCACTGCCTTCGTACCACGGCGCAATCACGAAAGCCGGGCTGTAGTCGCCCCACACCGTGCGTGCCGGGCAGACGCCTTCCGGCTTCAGGCGGACGAAGGCGCGCAGCACGTAGCGGGCTTCCGGGTCGTCGAAGCGCCCGGCGACGCCACTCACCGCCTCGAAGCGTACGCGCAGGCACGCCGACAGTGCGCGCGCCAGTGCCTCGCTGGTACCGGTGTCGAGCGCCGGCCAGCGAGCCGGGATGGTCGGCGCCGGCGAGATCGATTCCTCATTGAGCAGGATGCGGCTCGCCGCGGCGAGGAAATCGCCCGCCGGGCGGCTGCCTGCCATCGGTCTACCGGCTGCGTCGGCGAGCGGCAGGGCGATGCCGTTGAGCACCGCCATCAGCGCATCGGCCTCGGCGCTGTCGGCGAAGGCGTCGAACTCTACCGCCAGCTGGCGCAGCAGGAGTAGAAAGCGCTTCATCGCGCTGCGCTCCGAGTCGGCGGCGTTGCCGGCAATGCTCGCCATATCGGGGGTCAAGGCGCGGCCCGGCCGCGGCAAGCTGTCGGCGACGCCGCGCAGCGGGCCAACCAGGTGCGACTTGAAATCCGCCGTCGTCGGGCCGAACGCCGCCTCGTCGAACCCGGGTGCGCCGCCTTCGGCCTTTTCGCTGCTGGTCGTCGGGATCAGGCCGTAGAACAGCGTGGCCGCCGCGGCCTTGCAGACGTCGGGCGGAGCGACGAACATCGGCACCACCGACTCGTTGAGCAGCGCGTCTTCCTGGGCCGCCAGCAGCGCGAGTACCTCGTGGTCGAGGACCGGCTGGCCGGTCTTCGGCCGGCTAAGCCGACGCAGCGCTTCGGGGTCGTGGCGGTTGCCGCGGGCAATGCCGTCGGCCGCCGCGCCGACGCGGGCCCAGCCCTTGAGGCTTTCTCCGGCGCGCATCCAGCCCTGCTTCACTTCACGCCCCTGGGAATCGCGCACCAGCCGGCGGATGACCATGCCGGCGCTGTCCACGCGCGTCGGGTCGATGCGCGGTTCGCCCGGCGTGTCGCAACGCGCTTCCATCACCGCCAGGTTGAACTGGCGCTGGATCGGCTGGAAGAGCTTGAGAACCTGCGCCCCTTCGGCGCTACGGCGAATCCCTTCGACGAGTTGCTGGTCACTCCCCGGTGCGCTCTCCAGCACCGGCGGTGCGGCCACCCGCCCGCCGGCGAGACCCAATTGGCGGCTGGCATCGCGCAGCTTGTTGAACAGCCCGCGGCCGCTGTTGCGCTTGCTGCTCGGCCGCGTATCGGTGCCGCCGGCAACGCTGACCGAGCGCGCCAGACTGGCGCGCAGGCCGATGCGCCCGTCGGCGTCGCGCAGACTGGTCAGTACCGCCTCGATGAAGTCTTCGTCGCTGCGCTGCAGGATCGCCGGCGCGCCGCCGACGGCGAGGTCGCGCGGGGCCGAGAGGATCACCTCGTGATGGCTCACCATATGTTTCCCGCTCCCGGTGTGTAGCTGGTGGACACCACCGACGTCGCCTGCAGGACCTCGCACTTGACGATGCCGGAGAACTTGGCCATGGCGGTATCGACGGTGACCATGCCGGCGCTGACCTTCACCTGCGGCGCCTCGACCTTGACCTCGGCGCTGGCGGTGATGCTGATCCGCGCCGCCTCCATGACCACCCGATTGCCGTTGGCATCCTCGACGGTGACCTTGCCCGGCCCGTCGGAGAGGGTGAGCTTCTGCCCGCCCGGCGTTTCAAGCAGCAATAGCTCCTGACCCTGCTGGTCGTCGAGGGTGACGGTGACGCCGTTCTTCGAGCGGATGCGCTTGAAGCGGTTGCCCTCGTCGCCGAGCTCGGCCGGTGCCGCGTTGGCGCCGCTCCACAGGCCGCCGACGACCAGCGGATAGCGCGGATCGCCGTGCAGGAAGACGACCAGCACTTCGTCGTCGACGTCGGGCATCAGGAAGGCGCCGCGATCGGCACCGGCAAAGGGGCACACCACGCGCGCCCACAAGGGCGCATCCTGACCGTCGACGGCATCGAAGGCAAGCAGGCGCAGTTGCACCCGGTTGCGCCGTTCGGGGTCGGCGATATCGACCACGCGGGCGAGCTGGGCGCCGTTGAGCCATCCGGCGGCAGGCTGGAAATGCGGCGCGCGATCCATCAGGAAGCCTCCCCGAGATACGCACACTCGCCGACGAACTCGGTGCGATAGCCTGCGTGCACGTCGTAACGGTGGCGTGCCTCGACGACGTAATAGCTGTTGTCCCAGCGCCCGGACAAACCGCTGACCGCCACCGTCGTGCCGACGCGAAGCTGCGCGTTGCCCTCGGCGACGCCGTCGAGACGCACGAAGCGCCGCGCGCGTTGATCGAAAGCCGCTGCGGCCACTGCCCGGGCTTCACCGTCGGTCGCCAGCGCCAGGTGACCGAGGTGTTCGCTACGCCGGTCGAGCGCGCGACGCAGCCAGTCGGCGCCGCTGGTGCCGCTGCCCGGTCCGCTGTGACTGAGACTGCTGACCTCGGCGCTGACGGCGCTGCCGGCAACCGCATCCCAGCCCGCGGCGGTGATGCTGCTCACCTGTTGCGCGAGATCGGCGACCACCCGGGCGCGGGCCAGCTGACCGTGCAGCTCGAGGCTCAGTTCACCGCGCCGGACGTCTCCCCGCGGGGCCACCTGCAACTCGTCGCCAACGATCTGCAGATCGGCGTCGAAACGCCCGAGCAGGCGGCGCAGGAAGGCGAGATCGCTTTCGTTGAGTTGCGCCCAGGTGCCGATCGGCTCGCTCAAACCCTGCACCGACGGGCGCAGCCCCAGTTCGTTGGCCACGGCATCGACCACGTCGGCCGGCGACATGTCGCTGTAGACCTTGCTGCGCCGGGCCATGCGCGCGCGACCGAGCGGATCTTCGGCAAGCACCACCAGTTCGGGCGGCGACCCCTGTGCGAATTCGGCCTCGAGACCGCTGACCACACCGCGGAAGATCTCGCGTGCCTGCGTCTCGTCACCGGCGTAGACCTCGATGGCCGTGCCCAGCGCGATCCGGGAACCGTCCTCGAAGGCGTACTCCGCACCGCCGTCGGTGGTACTCGCCCAGTTCGAGAAACGCAGTTCTGCCCGGCTCATCCCCCCCTCGGACTCCTCGATGCGCAGGGCGATGAGCAGCTCCGAAACGCGCAGATCCTCCTGCCCGGCGAGCCGGAGCGTGGGCCGGGCACGATAGACGGCGGACTGGCTGACCGAGGTTTCGCTAGGCATGCTGATGGCCTCCTAATCCGCGTGCCATCGCTGGCGGCGCTCGTTGCGCAGGGCGAGTTCGCGCAGCGTCGCTTCGACCGCCTCGGCCTCGCGCGCGGCGTCGGGCGTCGGCGCGGCGCTCGCCGACTGCGGCGCCTCCTGCTCCGGTCTGACCTCGGCCTGCATCTCTTCGATCATGATCGGCATGACTCGCTCCCTTAGCCCTGGCGCGCGCCGATGACGAAGTCGGCGTCAGCGCTCACATTGACCTTCAAACCGCTGCCCCCGGCGTCGATCAGACGCCCGCCGACGGCGACCGTGCCGGCGCTGGAAATGCTTGCTGAAGCCGGCAACAGACTGCTCACCGACAGCGGTCGCGAACTCACTTTGCTCTCCACCCGCAGCCCGGAGAAACCGGCGCTTGCCGAAGCCCCGGCGCCAGCCGCGAAGGAAGCCGAGGCGCTGCCACCCGTACTCAAACCGGCGCCACCGCCAACGCTCAGCCCTGCCCCGCCGCCAATTGCCAGTCCTGCCCCACCGCCAACAGCCAGCCCAGCACCGGCGCCGACACTCAGTCCGGCCCCGCCTCCGGCGGCGAAGGCCGCCGCCGGCAGCAGATTCGCGCTGCCTCCGGCCGAGGCCGCCGCCGAAGCCGAAAAGCCACCGCCCGCCGACGCCCCGATACCGGCCGAGAACCCGGCCCCGACCGACGCCCCGGCCGAGAAACCGACGCTTGCCGAAGCCCCTACCGCAAGTCCACCGCCGGCACCGAAACGCAGGCTCGCCGCGCCATTGGCGGCGGCGATTCCGCGTGCCGCGCGCGGGTCGCCGGCCTTGTTGGCCGCGCCCTGCGCACCGCCGCGCGGGCCATCATCGTCGGCAATGACCACCGGCTCGGGGCCACGCACGTCATCCACCGTGGCCCGGTTGTTGCTGGTACCGCCCTCGAAAGTGACGTCCTGACTCGACAGCGTCAGATTGATCGACGAGCGCAGCGGCAGGCCGCCGCTGGCGAAGAAGTCGATCGTCTCCTTGTACTGCTCGACCATGCCGGTGAACGAGTACGCGCCCCAGCTGAACTTCACCACCGGCGGCACCTTTTTGCTCTGGCCCTCGGGGATCGGCTGCAGGAGTTTCGCCATCTCGTTGGTCGTGATGCGAACGTCCGCGCCGGTGCCGGTGGTGTCGAAGACCAGATCCATGGTCAGCTTGGCCGTCGTCTGGCTGACGTACTGCTTCTTCTTGGCCCCCCGGCCCTCTTCCTTGAGGGTGTTCGAGACTGTGTGCTGCAGGCTGGCGGGATTGAAATGCACGCTCACCTGTACGCTCGGACCGGTCATCGTCTCGAAGGTAGCGGGCGCCTCGGCAAGCTGTGCGGGGAATTCGGGCATGGCTGGCCTCAGCTAACGAGCACCAGGCCCTCGTGGGCCAGATGCAGTTCCTCGATGCCGATCTCGCTGCCCTTGGCATTGAGGTCGGCGGCCTTGAACTTGACCGGCAGCGCACGGCGCAGCGCCCAGGCGACAACCGCCTGGTCAGCGCTGTTGCGCATCTCGATCTCGACGTGCAGGCGGTAGGCGTAGGCGCCGCCGGCAACGCTGGCGAACCAGTTCCACAGGTCGCGGGTGTCGGTCATGCCGCGTTTGAGAACGACGGTGGCGAAACTCACCTGGCCGGCCCGTTGCACCGCGCCGTAGTTGCTGCCGCCGACCTTGATCACCTTAGGTTCCATGGTCGCTTCGAGCCCGGTGCACTCGGAGAACGCGCCGCGGCACAGCGGCACGCTGGCGCCAGTCGGATTGGCCAGCGCCTGCTGGCTGAAGCTGACCTGGAAGCGGAAGACGTGCAAGGGGATGTCGTTCATCACGCCACCTCGCGCAGCGCTTCGGCGGCGCCACCACCGCTGAGGTCGAGCACCACCCGGATACGCTCGACCGCCGCCAGCGGCAGGATGCTGACTTCGGCGCGCAGACGGCCGTTGTCGAGATCGGCCTGGCTCATGGTGCTGCGGTCGCAACGCACGCTGAAGGCCTCCTCCGGCGAAGCCCCGCCGAGAGCCCCCTCTCGCCAGAAGGCGGTCAGCAAGTGCCCGAGGCTGCGCTCGATGCGCTGCCACAGAGCCGGCCCGCTGGCCTCGAAGAGGGCCGCTTCGCCACTGCGCCGGGCAGCACGCAAGATCGCCCCCAGCAAGCGGCTGACGCCGCCGGCACGCCAGGCTTCGTCGGCGCTGGCCGTGACATCCGAATGCAGCGCCCAGCCCACAGGCGAGGGCGCGATCACGCACACCCGCCGCGCGAGGCGGTCGGACGGCGTTTCGGCGATGCCGCTCCAGGCCAGCACGGGCTCGCTGCCCGAAACCGCGGCGAGAGGCGTGCCGGCGAGCGAGCGAAAAGTACCCCGCGCCAGCGCATTGATCGCCAGAAGGCCGGCGAGCAGGCCGTCTGGCGCTTCGAGCGCGCCCGGCAGGTCGGCGCTGTGGGCAGTTCGCAGCCACGGCCAGGCCAGTTGTACGAAAGCGCTGGCCGCGGCGCGACCGGCATTGCTGCTATCGGGTGCAGCGAGCACGCTGGCGTTTTCGAGATAACCGTGGAAATCGGCCTGCGCCCAGGTGTCGGCGTTGCGCGCGTTGGCCATCGGCAGCGGCAGCGCGGCGACGAGCAGCATCTCGCGGTGCTGCCGGGCAAGGCGCTCGCGGACCGTGCCAACGGCGTTGCGCCAGGCGATGAAAGCCTCGTCATCGGCACGCGGCGGCGCCAGATCGCGCAGACCGACATCCTGCTCGACCGCTGCCGCGGCGTTGTTCGAACAGTCGACGAAGACCTCGGGCGAGCTGGGCGGCTCGACCTCGACATCGACGATCGCCGCTTCCGTCGCGCAGATATCGGCCAGATCCGGCAGGCACAGCAGCGTCACTTCGGGAAGGCCGGAGAGATGGCCGATGCCGATCCAGCTCGCCGGATCCATCGGGCTGGCAGCGGGCGCCAGCAACGCCGCCAGCCGCGTCGCACGCTGCGCCGCACGATTTCCGGCGGCCTCGATATAGGGCCAGGGATCGCCGCAGCGGACGATCAAGGCACGGCGCCCGCCATTGGCAAAGAAGCTGCGCACGGCAGCGCCAAGATAGCTGGCGCAGCGCCGCTCGCCGCTGCCGACAGGCCCCATGACCGGCCGCCTGTCCCAGGCAAACAAGGCGTCGAAGGCGTTCCAGCTGTCGACCACCACCGGCAGCTGCAGCAAGGCCTCGACCTCCGCAGGCGGCCGCGCCCACGGCCCGGCGATCCAGCGTGCCTCGGCCAGGGCCGTGCGCACGCCGGCCGGCAGGGTGGTCGCCCGTCGTCCGACGTAGCCCACGAAACAGGCCACATCGACCCGGTTCGGATCGGGGGCAACCGCCGGTGGAGCCAGTTCGAAGGACAGGCCGTTCATGCACCTTCCCCCGCGAACAAGCCAGGTTCAAGCGATACCGCCGGCAGACGTGTGCGCATCATCGCAGCCGTCTCGCCTAGGCCTGGATCTCGAAGCCTTCGGCGGCCAGGACGATCTCTTCCATCGCCACGTCGCCACCGCCCTTTCCGGCCAGGGTCGGGCCGGTGTACTTCATCGGGATGCAGCCGCGCAAGAGCCAGGTGCGCACCGGATTATGGGCTTCGTCGAGCAGCGTCACGGCGACCGTCTTCTGTGCCGCCGGCCCGGCGGTGCGCGTCTCGTCGAGCCACGACCACAGGCTGTCGAAGTTGACGATGCCGCGCTTGAGGGTGACGTCACTGACCTTGTGTACGCCGGCCACCTTGCGCACGTGATTTTCCTTGTCGTTGCCGGAGCGGTATTCGGCGACGGTGACCTCGGTACCGATGCCGGAAACGTCGGAGAAGCCGCCAAACTCTTCGCCGCCGTCGAAATTGACGACGAAGTTGAAGGCGCCATAGGGTGTGATTCGCTCAGCCATGGTTCAGTCCCCCTCGCTCAGGCACGGGCATCGGCGGTTTTCTGGCCGATGCGGAAGATGACGAATTCGGCCGGCTTGATCACCGCCACGCCGATCAGGCAAACCAGGCGACCGTTGTCGAGGTCGTTCTGGGTCATGGTGCTGCGGTCGCAGCGGACGAAGTAGGCCTCCTCGGTCTTGGTCCCGAGCAGCGCCCCGTTGCGCCATTCGTTGTAGAGGTAGTCGGAAATCGTCTGCCGCACGTTGGCCCACAGGCGCTCGCCGTTGGGTTCGAACACCGCCCACTGCGTGCCGCGGTCGATCGACGACTCGAGGTAGTTGAAGTAGCGGCGCACGTTCACGTACTTCCACTCGGGGTCGGACGAAGCCAGTCGCGCGCCCCAGACACGGAAACCGCGCCCCGAGAGGTAGCGCAGGCAATTCACGCCGACCGGGTTGAGCATTTCCTGCTGGGCGAAGTTGATGTCCAGCTCGAAGCGCAGTGCGCCGCGGACCACTTCGTTGGCCGGCGCCTTCCAGACCCCGCGCTCGACATCGTTACGCGCGTAGATGCCGCTGACGAAGCCCGAAGGCGGCAGCGCCAGCTCGCGCGGGATGTCCTCTCGACCGGGCCGGGCGAGCGGATTGGGCACCACCACCCAGGGGTAGTACACCGCCGCGTAACGCGAATCGATGAGACCGCGCAGGGTACGGGCCTGTCCGGGGGTCTGATCGCGCGGCAGGTCGAGTACCGCGATGCGGTAGGCGCGGCGCGACTCGGCGTGCGAGATGACGACGTTGTTGATCGCCTGCGCCTCGGCGTAAGCCGAGGAACCCGGCGCGGCGACGATCGAGATGTCTTCGAGGCCGGACAGCTCGCCGAGCGCCAGCGCGTAGTTGGCAGCGACCGGCGCGGCACCATCGAGCCCGCCGATCAACGCGACGACCCGCTCGAGCTCGCCGGCGGCGTTGGTGACCGCGCCGGTAAACAGGGCGTTGCGCAGCTCGAGGGCGCTGACGTTGGCGCCAATGGTGATGGCGAACATGTTCTGCAGGTGATCGGCGCGACGCGCCGGGGTGGCCGACATCACATGCCCGACCCAGGTCGGATGGCCGCGATCAAAGCCAAGACCGTCGAAGCTCAGGTCCTCGCCGTCGGCGTCGATGGCCACCACCAGCAGGCTGACCAGGCGCGGCGTGTCGGCAGCCAGCGCGGTCGCCACCTCGGCGGCAGCGCTCGGGTCGGTGGCGGGATGCCAGTTGTTGCCGACCTTGACGTGGAAGGCCGTACCGGCGCCGGCGCCGGTGACCAGCAGGCTGCCTGTCGGAGCGTTGGCCATCGCCGTCAACGCCACCGGGGCGCGTTGCTCGCGCACGACGACCTGCCCATTGCCGATACTGCCCGGAAAACGCGCGACGAAATGTACCGCCTCGTCGGCCGCGGTGCCATCCGCGCTCACCTGACCGCTGGCCGTTGCCGCCCCGGCGCCGACTGCGCGCGAGACGTAGAGTCGCGAACCGCCCTCGTTGTAGAACGCGCGCACGGCGTGGGCAAGGTAGTTGGTGTCGGGCGAGGGTCCGGAAAGCGCCAGATCCGAGATGCCGCCGTAGATGCGCTCGAAGTCGCCGAAGCTGGTGAGCAGTTCGGGCACCTCCTGATCGTCGCTATTGGCGCGGAACGGCCCCTTGCGGGTCGGCCCCACGAACGCCGTAGTGCTGGTCCCCACGCCCTCGATTGACTTGGCGCGGAAGCTGGTTTCCTCGACATAGACGCCGGGAGCTAGGTACTCGGGCATGGCAGGTCTCCTTCGATCGAGCGTGCCGGGCCATGGATGCCCGGATTTCGGACCCTCTGCCTACGGCAGATCAAGGCCCAGGTTGAGATTCAGGGCGCCCCGCGCGGCGAGGCTGACGTTCTGCTGCGTCGTCGCCAGGGCCGCACGACGGGTTTCGAGATCAGCCGGGTCCACCAGCGGCGTCACCACCGGCTGACGACCGGCACGGACATCGACGATGGGCGTGCGCGTACCCAGTGCGGGGTCGAAATAGACTTCGACGATGGCCGCGATAGTGGTCACCACCACCGCATCCTCGTCCTCCGACCAGGTGGTCACCGGTACGCCGACCACCGGCACCAGGGCCTCGCCACGCCAGTCACTCATGCCGCGCGCGAGCACCGCCGCGCCCGCCACCACACGCAGCAGCGCGCCACCCAGGGCTGCGCCGTCGGCGTTGGCGGTGACGCTCACGCGCACGGCTGTCCAGTTGGTCCCCAGCCCGGCAGCGGCGCTCGGATAGAGCGGAATGTCGACCGCCGCAAACAGCGAATCCACACCCGCCGCCTGCGGGTCGCGCGGCAGCGCGAGAGTGGCCAGTCGTGGCAGATAACGCCCGGCGGGATCGCGCAGCGTGATCGCCAGCTGCTCGCTGCCCGGCGCAGGCAGCGCCGGGGGCGCCGCGAAAGCGGCGGCGTGCGTCGCCAGGCGCGACCATTCGTGGATCACGTAGAGGCCACTGCGATTGCGCGCGATGCGCGCCCCGGCAGCGGAGGCTTCGAGCCGCCCGCGCAGAGCGATGCCGGTCGTTCCGTCGACCGCCCGCAGGGCGCCGAGCACGCGCCATTCAAGGCGCTCCAGTTCGTGCAAGGCAGGCACCCTCACGACGCCTCCTGGCCGAAAGCAAAGCGCCCGCTGAGCACCGGACGGAACTGCGCATCGTCACTTTCCGGGTCGATCCGCACCAGCCTCGCGACGTAGGACACCGACAGCCGATAGGAAGGCGTGACGGCATCCCAGATGCGCATCAGGTCCTCGGTCGCCAACTCGGAGGGAACGATCTGGATGACCTCGTCGCTTGCCCATCCGGCGTCGGGAGTCAGCGACGAGGCGTCGAGCACGGGGAACTCATGCAGTTGCCGCAGCGCCCAGGTGAGCGCCACCTGCTCGTCCTGCGGGGTCATTCCCCAGCTGCTCATGAGGTAGTGCAGATCCAGACCGAGGGGTACCAGCCGACTGTCGGAAGCACGCAGATGCGCGCTTTGCCGCGAGTGTTCATTCACCGACAGGCGATAGAGAAAGAGCGTGATGCGGTTGCGCTCTTCGCCGTCGCCGGCCAGTTGTCCGGCGCTCACCAGTTCGAAATCGCAGGCCGGCAACGCGCGCCCGCCGATCTCCGCCGGATAGGTGTTGCGCAGGAAAGTCGCGATCGAACTTCCCACCGAATGCACCGCGAATACGTTTGCCATCCGTTTGCCGTCGTCCTCCCGCGGGAAACCACCTGCTGCACGGGCCGCCCTGTCGCACGCCCGGCAACGCTCTGCCCTCTTTTTCTCAAGGACCCTGCCAATCCCCTGCAGCAAGGCTCGTGCCAGCTGCGGCGGGCGGGTTAAACGCATGTATCGGCAGATGTTTCTGGAAGAGCCGGCGAGCGCGGCGGGCGACATGGGTCGGCGCCTACCCAGGCCAGAAAGACGCCGGATACCGCACGCTTGTCGTCGACCCCGCGGCTGGCCGCCTGCCATCGCGCCAATGGCCTTGGCCAGAAGGGCAAGGGATTGATCTAATGGCAATGGGTACGCAGTGACCCGGGCGGGTCCGCTTTGCCCCACCCGGCACGCGCCCGATGGACCAGATCCTTCCCTGGCGTCAGAGAAAAGCGCGCTATTGGACGGGGGAACTGCGGGAGGCCTTGTCGGCACGCAAATAGACGACGTGCCGGTCGGCGTTTTCGCGCCGACGCACCAGGCCTTGCGCCAGCATGCGCAGGAGCGCCGCTTCGACGCACCGGGCGTCGACACGCCAATGCCTGGGCAGCCACCACTCGCAGATGCCATCGACCGTGTCGGCAGCATCTGGATGGCTGTACAGGTAGCGGAGGATGGCGTCGACCACCTCGCTAAGGCGCGGCTGCGGCTGCATTGCTTCCTTTCCCCGAGACGACACCCATCCGTAAGCAATGTTCGTGCTATGGAAAAGCGCTCTCGGCAATCGGCAGCCGCAAGCGATGGGGAAAGGTGTAAAGGGGAGAGGAGCGACGATCAGCGTCATCCCGGCAAGTCAGCTGCCGCAGCGCGGCCTGCTGCTCGACCCGGTGGGAACGGTCGAACGCCGTTCAGCTGTGGCGGAAATTTTCCGGTGCGATGCCGTGCTTCTTGAGCAGCTTGCCAAGCGCGCGCCGCTCCTTGCCGGCCAGGCGGGCGGCGCTGGAAACGTTGCCGGCGCTTTCCGACATCAGGCGCAGCAGTTGGCCGCGCTCGAAAGCCTGCAGCACCTGCTGCTTGGCTTCATTGAAATTGAGTGTCGTCGGGCAGGCCAGGCGACGATCGGGCTGCTGTCGGCGGTCGCTGTCCGGCGCCGTTTCGCGGACCCGGATTTCCGGCTCCTCACAGAGCAGGAACTCGCGCTGGATTCGATTCTGCAGTTCGCGGACATTGCCCGGCCAGGCGTAGCCAAGCAGCCAATTCACGGTGTCGGCGTGCAGCTCCTTGACCGCCAGGTGGTATTGACGGGCCGCTTCGGCAACGACGTGCCGCGCCAGGAGCACGGCGTCCTGCCCGCGTGCGCGCAGCGGCGGCACCTGCAGTTCCATGGCCGCGAGCCGATAGTAGAGGTCGGCGCGAAAAACGCCCTCGTCGATCGCCTGCGACAGATCGCTGTTGCAAGCGGCAACGACCCGCACGTCGGCCTTTTCGATCAGGCTGCCGCCGAGACGGCGGTATTGACCGTCCTGCAGGAAGCGCAGCAGGCTGACCTGCGCCTTGGCGGTCAGTGTATCGACTTCGTCGAGGAACAGCGTTCCCCCCTCAGCCTGCGCGATCAGGCCGATCTGGCTCTCGCGGGCATCGGTGTAGGCGCCCCTGGCGTGTCCGAAAAGCTCGTTTTCCACCAGGTGATCCGGCAAGGCGCCGCAATTGACCGGGATGAATGGTCGATCCCGGCGTTGCCCCTGATAGTGAATGGCACGCGCCGCCATTTCCTTGCCGCTGCCGGTTTCGCCGCTGATCAGGACGGTCGTGTCGTAGCGCGCCACCCTGGCGAGAATCGACAGCATCTCCTGGAAAGCAACGGATTCGCCAATAAAACCATTGTCTTTGGGCAAGCTGCTCATCGTCGGTCTCCCCGTAGAGACGCTGGCGTACGCGCCGGATGCATCGCAGTCAGGCGGTCAACTTAGCAAACGACCTCGACCGCGGTCCAATCAACTCTGTGAATGCTTGCCGCGACGACAAGCGACGCGGCCCGCCCAATGATGCCCGCACACGCGGGTCTTACTTGCCGGCCCCAGCCGCCCCGCCGGGCTTGGCGGCGAGCGGACCAATGTAGCGGCGCGCCACGACGACGTTGTCGATGTACAGATGCTGGTCGTAAGGTGAGCGAGCGACGCCGCCATGGAAGACGTTCAGCCAGGCGCTTTCGATGTGCAGGCGATCAACGGTGCGCATGCGAATCTGCTGACGCTCGAGCAGCAGGCGCCCGTCGACCCAGACGCGAAACAGTCCGTCGGCTGCGCCGGGTTTGTTCAGGCGCACCTGCTGTTCTATCGAGTACCAGCGATTGCGCTGCAGAAGAGCGCCGGGCCAGATCCAGGTTTCGCCGTAGGCACTGGTCATGTCGGCATGGTAGGCGTAGGTCCCCAGCTGGGTCAGTCCGTGCAGCGGATGGTCGCTGGCGAATGCCCGTCCGAAACTGCCACGCAAGGACCAGCCGTTGGTGCCGTCCGAACGCCTGCCGCCCCAGCCCGCCGTCCCGTAGGTACCCGCCAGGCCGGGCATTTTGCCGGCTTCGACGGTCGGATCCCAGTCGTCACCCAGACGCAGATAGTAGCGAAAGTACAGCTCGTCCGGTTCGCCGCCGTGATCCTTGAGCAGGAGCCGCAGATCGACGCCAAGGTTGTCGCCTTTCTTGACATTGACGCGCAAGGCACTCCCAACGAGCGGTTCGAAGTGGCGCACCGAATCATCGCCGACGACGTCGAACTCACCCGCCGAATCCTTGGCCCAGGCCCAGCGCCAGCGCAGCCACTCGTCGAAGCCAGCGGCAAAAACGACGTCGGGGTGGCTCTCGATTCCCTTGTCGGCCGGATAGTCGGCGGCCAGGCCGGGGCTCACCGGCGGCGCCGGGAACGCCGGCACGGCGATTTCGAAGACGCCGATGCGCATCGCTCCACCGCCTGGCGCAGACGCGCTCGACAACACCAGTTGCGCGCGCTTGACACGGCTGCCCGAGAGCTTGGCCGGCAACTGAAACTGCAGCAGGGCAGGGACGGTCCCGAAGACCGTCAGGGTCTCGGAACGACCCAGCGAGCGGTAGGTCGAGCAGTCGAGGTGGGTATCGGCGACCGGCTTGAGCAGTTCGCGACGACCATCGGCCAGCTCCAGGACGAGCATCGGCCAGTCTGCAGGGCTCTTGGCTTCACGGCTGAGGAAGATCGCGAAACCCGGCCCCGAGACCGAGCGCAAGAAAAAGCTGGCACGACTGACACCGGCGTCGGCCCACTGGCGAACAAGCCCCGTCACGTCCCACATGGTCGCGCGCGTTCCGGGCGCCTCCTCGGCAAACGGAGCATCACCATGCAGCTTGCCGCGCGCGTCCCGCCAGTCGCCGCCACGTCGCTGCCAGGCGAGGGAACCGGTGAGAAAATTCGCGCACGATGCGCCCTCTTCGCCCTCGTAGAGAACCCGACGCTCCGACAGTTCGTGCGCGGCAGGAACGGCGGCGCCGCCCGCTGCCGCATCAACGCGCCCGGCGGCCTGAAACAGCGCCACGAAGGCCAGCAAACACAGCCTTGTCTGAACAACACTAAAAGCCGCGCAAAAGCATCTCACTGTCGACCACCATGGAAAAAAGTTCTTCGACGGGCGCATCTGTCACGCGCAGCCTGGCCTCCCGCTCCCCCTGCTGGCCCTATCTTCGAGGCTGCGCTATTTGCTTGTCAAGGCACGGAAGCAGCCACCGGCGAGCCGTCAAGCGATGGCCGGTTCGTGGAACCGCTGCGCACTGATTGGCGCGCAGTGAAATCTCGCACAGCGCAAGTCGTCACGGTAGCGTAGCATCCGCCTGTCGATGAGCGGCGGCAAGCGAAACAACGCGCTGCTGACGACCCGTCGACGGGCAACCCACGCTTGCCACCGGTGTTTTATCTTGCGTGCACCTCGCCTGAACGGAGAATGGCCGCCAGCAGCTGAATATCCGCGCCAGTGAAGCCCACGCGGCACCCTTCGCCAACACTCACCAACCGCCTCGAGCCGACATCGCATGAAAGACAAAATCTCCGGCCAGCTTGACCTGACCAGCCTTTTCGACCCCGGCGCAGCACCGGCCATGATCAAGGCACTCACCCTGCGCGGAGACCATGTCGCACGCGACGACGACGTCGTATGCGCGGTGATCGGCACCCCCACCTTCGGGGACACTGCTGCCAGCGCATCGGCGCCGGCTGCGGGCATTGCCCGCGAACTGCTCAAGGGCTGGCGCACGCACTGGGTCGAGGTGGCGGCGCGGATTCACGGCGCCTATGCCCTGGCGATCGTCGACGCGCGCCGCGAATGTGTTTTTCTCGCCGTAGACCGCTTCGCGATCCAGACCCTGTGCTATCGCGCCGACGCGCAGACCCTGACCTTCTCGGATCGTGCCGATTGCGTTCACGGGGGCGGCGACGAGCTTGACCCGCAGGCCATCTTCGACTACCTGTACTTTCACATGATCCCGGCGCCGCGAACGATCTTCAAGGGCGTGCGCCGGCTGCCGGCCGCCAACGGCCTGCTCGTCGACCGCCAGGGCGTGCGCGAGATCCGCCACTGGCCGCTGCGTTTCGACGAGCACCACCGGCAGCCGTTCGAAGCTTCGCGCGACGCTTTCCGCAAGCTGATCCGCGATGGCGTCAGCGAAGAGCTCGTCGGGCAGTCGCGCGTCGGAGCGTTTCTCTCCGGAGGCACCGACAGCTCGACAGTCGCCGGCATGCTCTGTGACGTCACCGGCGAGGCGGCACCTGCCTACTCGATCGGCTTCGCCGCCGACGGCTACGACGAAATGGAGTATGCCCGCCTGGCGGCGAAGCACTTCGGTTGCCAGCACCACGAGTACTACGTGACCCCGGCGGACCTGCTGGCCAGCATCCCGGCCGTCGCCCGGCATCACGACCAACCTTTCGGCAACTCGTCGGCCCTGCCCGCCTACTACTGCGCCAGGATGGCCGCCGCCGACGGCTGCAGCAAAATGCTTGCCGGCGATGGCGGCGACGAGCTCTTCGGCGGCAATTCGCGCTACGCGACGCAGCGCCTGTTCGAGTTCTATCACTCGCTGCCCGCCGGCGTGCGCGCGCGCATCGAACCGCTGTGCTCCGACGACAGCGTCCTGCGCCGCATCCCGGGTCTCAAGCAGGCGACCGGCTATGTTCGTCATTCGCGCATACCGATGCCCGATCGGCTGCAGAGTTTCAACCTGATCATGCAGCTCGACCCGGCGCAGGTGCTGACCGCCGATTTTCTCGCCCAGGTCGATCTCGGCGAACCGTCGCGGCACATGCAGGCGACGTGGAGCGAATGCCGGGCGCCCAGCCTGATCAATCGCATGCTCGCCTACGACTGGCGCTACACGCTCGCCGACAGCGATCTTCCGAAAGTGCGCGGGGCGACCGAGATGGCCGGACTGGCCGTCGGCTACCCCCTGCTCTCCGACCGCCTGACCGATTTCTCGATGGCCCTGCCGGCCAACTGGAAGCTGCGCCGCTTCAAGCTGCGCTGGTTCTTCAAGGAAGCACTGCGCGGCTACCTGCCGGACAAGATTATCAGCAAGTCGAAAAAGGGCTTCGGACTGCCCTTCGGGGTGTGGGCCACGCACAACCCGGCGCTCAAGCAGCTCGCCGAGGATTCGCTGCACAGCCTGGCCAGGCGAGGAATCGTACGCGCCGACTTCATTGCCACGCTGCTCGCCGAGCACCTCCCCGCACACCCCGGCTATTACGGCGAGATGGTGTGGATTCTGACCATGCTCGAGCAGTGGCTGCAGGGCCGGGACGCGCAGAAGGCAGTCGAGTAGCGCCGCTGGCGGCCGTTTTCCCGCCGCGAGGATGAGCGCACCGTCCGTGGTCGACACGGCGTTATAATTGACCATCTCCCGGTCGCGCTAACCACCACCGAGACATGGCGAATGCAGACCTGCGCATGAAACCATCCAGCCACGCAAGCTCCCACCATCCCGTCGCCAGCACGCCTGCCTGTGGCAGGCGAGCGCTGCACATGCGCCTATGAGTGGCTTCCCTGGCATGCCTCCGGGAAACGCCTGCCCGAACCGGGAAAGCGGCGTTGACTATGGCACGATCGCCCTCGCCGCGCTGCTGCAGTTTTTCCTCGTGGCCTACTCCTTCCCGCTTGCCGAACTGTTCAGCCAGACGCCAGTGCTTTTCAGCGATGCCGGCTACCATTGGTATCACATGAAGCTGGCGCTCGCCCTCGCCCGCGACGGCACGCAATGGGCCTACGATCCGTTTTTTGCGGCCGGACTGCCGCGCGGGGTCTTCCTCGATCCCAGCGCACATTTCCCTGCAGCGCTTGCCGCCTTGTTCTCCCCAGCGATCAGCGAGGCTGTGCTGTACAAGATCTACGCCTTTGCCTCGGCGCTGCTGGCACCCCTCAGCGTTCTGCTGGCGGCACGCCTGCTGGACCTGCCAAAGCGGCAAGCAATCGTCGCCATGGTATTTGCCATGCTGCTCTTCTGGACGTCGATGTTCCGCTGGTACTACACCCACGGAATGGTTTCCTTCGTCACCGCAGCCTACCTGGCCTTGCCATTTGCCGCCTTATTCTTCCGCTACACCTGCGGACGCGGTGGCGGCTGGCTATTGGGCGGCACCGGCGCGTTTGGCGCGCTGGCGTTTTTCTACCACCCGCTTTTCCCCGTCCTCGCGGCAAGCCTGATTGGACCCTGGCTCATCGTATCGTTCCGGCTGACTGTTTGGCGCCGCGTGCTGGCGGCGCTTACCGTCATTCCCTTGCTCAGCCTGCTCCCGAATTTGCCGTGGCTCGATGCCGTACAGGAATACAGCAAGGCGTTCCCCGTCGGCGATTTCATGGCTGCCTACCAGGCCAAGGTAGACCCTTCGAAGCTGTGGATGGAGCTGCTCGCACAGGGTGAGGGCTGCAAGGCGTACGCGCCGATCGCGCTGCTCGCGCTATGGGCCGCAATCAAGGAGAAAGGGCCTGCGGCAAGGCCCTTGGCGATCAGCTTCCTGTCCGCCGCTATCATCCTGCTCGTGTTTGCCGCGGTGGGTGCCGCGCTGCGCCCCTTGGCGTCCCTGCAACCGAATCGCTTTGCCGCAGCCGGCTACCTGTTCCTGACCATCCCGGCCGCCTTCGGCTTCATGCGCGTCTGGCAGGCCTTGCGCTCGCCGACGCCCGCACTGCGTGCGACCGCCGTGTTGACGGCCATCATGGTGGCCATTTCGACCAGCTACGCGGCGTACGAAGTCGCGCGCGAAGTTTCCTATGCAGACATCGGGCACGTCGGCAAGAAGCCGCCAATGGTGGACGGAGCCGGACCTTACACAGTCTGGCTGGAGGACTGGCTGCGACAGCACACGGAAGAATCGTCGCGCATCCTGTTCGAGGTTTCGCTGCCCCGCCTCTATGACGGCGGCAGGGTCACCGGTTATCTGGCGCTGCGGACCAAACGCGAATTCATCGGCGGCCCCTACCCTTACATGCACGCGGCGAGCTTCCAGGACGGACAGGCCTTCGGAAAAGCGCTGGGCGACCTGCCAAGCGATCTTTTTGCCACCTATCTGGGGCTCTATAACGTCGGCTGGATCGTCGCCAATACCGCGACCAATAAAGACTACATCGATGCCCTGCCCGGGGTCGACGCGGTGGCCAACAATGGATCATTCAGGATCTATCGCGTGCGCGGCCACGACGCCAATTTCTTCCTCAAGGGGCAGGGCACGATCAGCCATCGTGAACATAACCGGGTCGTGGCGACGAATGTCAGCGGGCCTGCGATCGTCCTGAAATACCATTATCACGAGCGACTGCAGATCGACCCTCCGGCCCGGATGTATCCGGTTCAGAGCGATCTGGACCCCATCCCATTCATTGGTATCGACGATCCGCCGGCCGAGTTTACGATCTCGATTCGCTAGCTGCGCGCCACTTCCTTTGCCGACAAGACGTAGCGTACACGCCGATGCCATTCGCCGCTTGAGCACCGGGCGCGGTTTTTCCAGGCAAGCGGCGAAGTTCTCTCACAAAAGCGTGAGTTGCTGCACAAGTCCTTCCCAACCTAAACGGTACTATTCGCAACAATGCTCCCCGGAAAAGCGCCCGCATCGATGCTTCCAACCGGAGATTACCCTGCAGCTGGCTGCGCCACTGCCCACCCTGGAGGGACCGTGCCATGCCCCCCACTACCCTGATCGCTCCGAGCGCGCATCCCGCTGACGCCCTTTCCGACCGGACACGGCCACAGATCAGCTTGATATCGACGATGTACCGGTCGCGCCCGTTCCTTGAGGAGTTCCTTGCCAGCTGCCTGGAAGCGCTGCGCCAGATACCGATTGAAGACTTTGAAATTGTCCTGGTCAACGATGGCTCACCCGACGACTCCCTGGAGTATGTCCTGGGCCGACGGCAGGATATCCCGCGACTGGTCATCGTTGACCTGTCGCGCAACTTCGGGCACCACCACGCCTTGCACGCGGGACTGCAGCATAGCCGAGGCGACCTGGTTTTTTTGATCGACTGCGATCTTGAGGTTTCTCCGATGACCCTGCCGGCTTTCTACCAGAAGCAGCAGGAGAGTGGCTGCGACCTGGTCTTTGGCTACCAGGAATCGCGCAAGGGCGGCTGGTTCGAAAAGATCAGCGGCGGCCTTTTCTGGAAAGGCTTCAACCTGCTCAGCGAAACCAAGATTCCCGAAAGTATCGTCACCGAGAGAATCATGACGCGCCGTTTTGTCGATGCCCTCTTGCAGATGGGCGACCGCAATCTGTTCCTGGGCGGCATGATGAGCTGGACCGGCTTCGCGCAAGTCGGTCTGGTCGTGGAAAAGAAGCAGCGCAGCGGCGAGAGCACCTACACGCTGGTGAAACGCATCGAACTGATGCTCAATGCAGTGAGCTCATTCTCGTCACAGCCGCTGGTATGGCTATTCAACGTAGGCGCTGCGATCACCGCGACCAGCGTTGCCTACGTCCTTTATCTGGTCGCCAGAAAACTCCTGTGGGGCGACACCCTGCTCGGTTTCACCTCGGTGATGGCATTGGTGGCCATCAGCCTTGGCATTCTGACGACTGCCATCGGCATCGTCGGCATCTACCTCGGCAAAGTGTTCAACCAGGTTCAGAACCGACCAACCTACGTCGTCAAGGACATCTATCGCTAATGTAGTGCTGCACGCAGAGTGGAACATATGCATCCCAGCCACCACGGGGGTTGCGCGCGGCTGCCAGGGCCGCTGAAGGTCTTATCAAGAATGCAGGACTGCGCTAGAAGGGGGAGTCGCGATACCATGCACCAGCACCATGCGGGCCATCGAAAATGAAAAAGGTCGCCATTCTCCAGTCCAACTACATCCCCTGGAAGGGCTATTTCGACATCATCAACGAAGTCGATTTGTTCATCTTTTACGACGACGTTCAGTACACCGCGCGCGACTGGCGTAACCGCAACAGGATCAAGACCCCACGCGGAGTCGAATGGCTTACCGTGCCGACCGACGGCAGCCGGGAAAAGCTGATTTGTGACGTGCGACTACCAGACCCCCGGTGGCAGGAGATCCATTGGAAGTCGCTACAGCAGTGTTATGGCAAGGCCCCGTTCTTCGCGTCTGCGCAACCCCTGCTCGAAGAGGTCTATCGCGGTCAGCGTTGGACTCACCTCTCCCAGTTGAACCAGCATCTCATCACGCGGATTGCGCGCGACATGCTTGGTATATCGACCGAGTTTGCCGACGCGAGAGCCTATGCCGCGACCGGCAGCAAGCAGGATCGGATCATTGAATTACTCGAAAAATCCGCTGCAAGCGCGTATCTTTCCGGGCCCGCAGCCAAGAGCTACATCGACGAAGCGCTCTTCGCGGACAAGGGTATTGAACTGACCTGGCACGATTACACGGGTTACCCCGAGTACCGTCAGTTCCACCCGCCATTCGAGCATGGTGTCAGCATTTTCGACCTCTTGTTTCATACCGGTTCAGATGCGCCATGGCACATTTGGGGATGGCGAGATGCAGCGCCGCGATCCTAGAACGAAGCCGCTGCCCCGGCGAGTGGCCGGATGAAGCCCAAGCTCCTGCACGTCCTCGGGGCCGGTCCCTGGCAGCTGCCCACGGTGCGCCTCGCGAAGAGCATCGGATACCGGGTTCTGGTGACCGACGTCTACGCCGAGCGGCCAGCCTATGCACTCGCCGACTTTCACGAGGTGGTGGACATCACCGACCTGGAACGTACCCTGCAAGCTGCGATCGACCACCGCATCGATGGGATTATCTGCGACACCACCGATGTCGGCGTACCGACGGCGGCTTTCGTTGCCGAGCGCCTGGGTCTTCCGGGTATCGGCTACGAGACGGCGCTCAATTTCACCCACAAGGGTCGCATGCGCCAGTTAACCGAGAACGCCGGGCTGCTTGTTCCCCGCTACCGTGTGATCTCATCGCCCGTTGCCCTGAGAAATGCAGCCAGCGAAATTGCTTACCCGCTGATCGTGAAGCCGGTGGATAACCAGTCCGGGCGCGGGGTAAGCCGAGTCAGCAACGACAGCGGCCTTGAGGCGGCCTTTCAAGCGGCGAAAAGCTGCTCGCGTTCGGGAGACGTGCTGATCGAGGCCTGCGTCGTCGGCCACGAGATCATTGTCGACGGGTTTGTCGTGTCCGGCCAGCCGAAGATCCTCGGAGTTGCCGACAAGGAGCCGTATCCCGATGCCGTGACCGTGTCAGCGCGGATTCACTATCCCGACGGAGAACGCCGACCCGACCTCGACCGTATTCAAGCAGCGACCAGCGCCACGCTGTCGGCGCTGGGCCTGCTGAATGGCGTGTTTCACGCGGAGTTCATCGTCCAAGCCCGCGACGTTGTGCCAATCGACGTCGCGGCACGTGGCGGCGGTTGCATGATCTATTCGCACCTAATCCCGCACGTCTCGGGGATCAACGTCATGCGGGCGATGATCGAGCTGGCGATGGGCGATTTGCCGGCCATCGAACCTGCGACGGTACCCCGGGCAGCAAACATCGAGTTCATCCGCATGCCCCCCGGCAGGCTTGCCGAAATTTTCGGAGTCAACGCAGCTGCGGCGCTTCCCGGAGTCGCGGCGATTCATTTCAACGTGCAGGTCGGCGAGCAGATCGGCGCCCTCGACGACAAGGACTGTCGGCCCGGCTACGTCGTCGCCCTGGCCAATACGGCGGCACAGGTGATCGATGTTTCGCGGCGGGCGAAGTCGCTGCTCAGCGTCCGCATGGATGGCACGGCCGGCCCGGTGGCCGTGTTCTGATTGACCAGGAGGAAAAGCCAACATGCAATTCTTTGATTCGCTGACCCATGTCACCCGCGACGGCAGCTGGTGTGGAGAGAAACGGTACGACGCGTCACTGGCGAAACTCCTCACGGACATGGACGAAGGCGGCGTGCACCGTGCCTGCCTGGTGGCCATCGCCGACTATGTTGACAACGAGGTCGTCATCGAGTCGGCGCGCGCGTATCCCGACCGCTTCGTACCCATTGCCGGCCTAAACCCGCGCAGCTTGCCGACATTGCGCAGGGTGGAAGCGGCGGTCGCTGAACTGGCGGCGCAGGGCTTTGCCGGAATAAAGTTGCACCCGCGACTGAACGACTACGACCCCCTCGATGCGAAATGCATTGCGGCCATCGATGCCGCCGCCGAGCACGGGCTGGTGATCCTGCTCGACACCCTTTTTCGCCGCCGCGGTCTGGCGACGACCAACGCTCCGGACAGTATCGACTACATTGCCAACGCCTGCCCGGATACGCGCATCCTGCTGCTGCACGCCGCCGGGCCGTCAATGCTCGACCTGTTCGAGATTGTGCGCGCCAACCCAAAGCTGATGCTGGACTTCTCGTTCACCATCATGCGTTACGCAGGAAGCCGCCTCGACGAGGACATGCGCTACCTGTTCGCGACAACCGACCAATTGATCACGATTGGCTCCGACTTTCCCGAGTATCCTCCAAGAACGATTCTGGAACGTTTCAAGCGGCTCAGTGAAGGGATAGAGAGCCATCGTATCGAGAACATCATGTACCGCAACCTGGAACGATTGTTCGCTGACTACACAGTTACGACACCCGCGAACGAGCCCTAGCCAGACACGATTCACGAAGGACGAAACCCATGCCGGCCCGCTTTGATTTCGCTGGACATACCTACATTGCGCTGACCCTGCTGTTTACGGTTTACGGCCAGCTGGTGCTCAAATGGCAGATGGGCGACGTCGGTCCACTGCCCCCGGGCACCGGCGGCAAGCTCTGGTTTCTGCTGCAGCAATTCCTCAACCCGTGGATCATGACCGGCTTCGCGTCGGCATTCCTCGCGTCGCTGGCGTGGATGGCGGCCATGACTCGCTTCGATCTGAACTACGCCTACCCCTTCATGAGCCTGGCGTTCGTCATCGTCATGGTCTTCTCGGTGCTGTTCCTCGGTGAACAGGTCACGCTGCAGCGACTGTTGGGCACCCTGATGGTCGTCGGCGGCCTGATCGTCATGACGCGCTGATGGTCCCCAGCCGTCTTCACAACGCCGAACTCTCGTGCCGGTCGCGATGGATGCTGAAGCGTCGATCACCTGCCCGGGAAGGCCCAATGACTCGAACACAGGACCCGCAGCCATGCCGTGCGGGACCGGGGCTAGCGGTCTGGAGGCGCGCGCCGCAGTTCCTGGAACTCCTGGTGCCCACCGTGACCCTGTCATGAGGAACCACTGAGGAGGCGAGTTCAATGATTCCCTTCAATAAGCCTTACATGACCGGCAGGGAACTATGGTATATCGCGCAGGCCCACGCCGCAGGGCAGCTGGCCGGCGACGGCGCGTTCACCCTCAAGTGTCATGCCTGGCTCGAAGCCAGAACCGGTGCCCACAAGGCGCTACTGACGCATTCCTGCACCGCGGCGCTGGAAATGGCCGCTGTTCTGGCCAACCTCCAGCCCGGCGACGAAGTGATCATGCCTTCCTACACCTTTGTGTCCACCGCCAACGCTTTCGTCCTGCGTGGCGCGGTACCGGTTTTCGTCGATATCCGTGCCGACACATTGAACATTGACGAAACCAGGATCGAAGCCGCGATCACCGAGAGAACGCGAGCCATCGTCCCCGTTCATTACGCCGGCGTCGCCTGTGAGATGGACACCATCATGGACATCGCCAGACGCCATGGTCTGGTCGTGATCGAGGATGCGGCGCAGGGGATCATGTCCGCCTACAAGGGTCGCCCCCTGGGTTCCATCGGAGACTTGGGGGCGCTCTCGTTCCACGAGACCAAGAACATCATCTCGGGTGAAGGTGGCGCTCTCCTGGTCAACAACACAGGCTTCGCCGAGCGAGCGGAGATCATTCGCGAGAAAGGGACCAACCGTGCGCGTTTCTTTCGCGGCCAGGTCGATAAGTACACCTGGATCGACGTGGGCTCGTCCTACCTCCCTTCCGAACTGGTGGCCGCCTTTCTCTACGCCCAGATGGAAGAGGCCGAGACGATCACGCGACAGCGGCTGGCGACCTGGAATTCCTACCACCAGTGGTTTGCAGAGATCGAGAACAAGGGAGCAGTGCGCCGCCCGGTCGTGCCGGCCCACTGCTCCCACAATGCTCATATGTACTACCTGCTGCTGCCCGGGCTGGAGCAGCGTGGGACCTTCATCGAGGAACTGAGGAAAAACGGCATTCAGTCGGTTTTTCACTACGTCCCTCTGGATCGCGCGCCCTGCGGGCAACGCGTCGGGCGGGTGCACGGCGAGTTGACAAACACCTGGGATCTCTCCGACCGCCTGGTTCGTCTGCCCCTATGGATCGGTGTGGACGAACATCAGCCCGGTATCGTTCAGGCCGTCATCGCCGCTGCCCTGCTGAAACAGGCCTCGTGAACCCTGCTGACGGCGGGCGCCAGCAGGGCCCCAACTCACGCCAGACAGCGACGGCTCAGCGACCCGCGCGCAGCAGAACCCTGGCTTGCCCAAACAGCTTGCAGACTTCCAACCAGAAAGGATGACGCAGAACCCGCAGCGCGGCGAGCCAGGCAATGGGCGTGGCAACGCTGCCAGCCGCGAAGAAAACAACGAAGTTCTCTTCGTTCTGGCCAACGGCGATTGCGGCCAGCGCGACCGGCGTCACCGCGATCAGGGTCACCAGGACGCTGGGCAGACAGGCGCTGATCATGGCGGCGAAACGCAGGCCAATGATGCGATGCAAGAAATGATGCGAAACGATGGCCCCCCCGAGCGCCGCGGCGACCAGCCCGTAGCACAGTCCGGTCAGCCCGAACGGGAAGACCAGGAGCAGGCCGAGCAGACGCAGACCCTGGAGCGGGATCTGCAGACGGCTGCTCTGGTCCACTCGTCCCTCGGCCATCATGACCTCGGAGGCGAGCAGGTAGGGAAGTTCAAGAATCGCCGCGACACACAGGATCTGCGCCAGGGGGACCGATTCCGTCCATTGCGGCCCATACAGGAGGCGGACCGCCGAATAGGCGACAATGCCGACATAGAGCATGAAGGGCCAGCCGATCCCGGTGAGCAGCGTGGCCACACGCAGATAGACAGTGCTCGTCCCTTGCTGCTCGCGCGCCGCCTGCGAGAAATACGGCAGGCATACCTGCATGATGGAGCGCATGAACAGGCGGTTGAAAATCTCCATCAGGCCGTTGGCGCGGCTGTAGAACGCAGCACCGGCCATGTCCAGCGCGCGCCCGATCACCGCCTCCGGCGCATTCTTGCCCACCTGCCCCAGCAGGTAGATGCCGCTGGCGTGTTTGCCGAAATGGATCACGTCGCGCATCCCCTTGAACGCCGGCCACGCCGGGAAGTCCCGCGGACGCATGACGATGGAGACGGCGACCGAGACGATGACCCCGGCCAGTCCCGACCAGGCAAGGCTCATGTAGCTCAAGCCTGCCAGGGCAGCGCCGACCGCGACGATGAAGCTGGTAATGTTGGCCAGCAGGCCGGCAATGAAGATCGGCCGATAGTTGAGCTGGCGCCTGAAATACGCCATGGTCACCGCGCCGAAGGGAATGAGCACGAAGTTGATGGCCTGAATGCGCATCACGTCGGCGATTCCGGCCTGGCGGTAGAAATCGGCGACGGCACCGCTGGAGGCGAACAGGGCGCCGGCCATCAGCCACGACACGGCGATGTTGGCCGCGAAGGCGGAACGTATCTTGTCGTCGGTGAGATTCTTCTCCTGGATCAGGTATTCGGCGACGCCGAAGTCGCGAAAGGTGCTGGCCAGCGCCGCCAGCACCGCCGCCACGGCAAAAATTCCGATTTCGGTTGGCGTCAGCAGGCGCGAGATGAGCAGCGTGCTGGCCAACTGCAGGGCCACACCGACGTAACTGTCTGCCAGCGAGAAAGCAAGCGAGCGACGAACGGAACTCAAGACGACTCCCGCAACGGTGAGCGATCCACGCTCGACTCCTTGGTCACCGTCGGCACACTCACCGTGTCGCACTCCCGGCACTCCGGGAGCCCCGGGATTTCTCGCCAGGCGTTGCCTCGGACTCGGCGCTCGCGTCGCCAGTGTCGGAAAGCTCGCTCGCCTCGGGCTGCGCCGCAACCGCGTCCGGACGGCTGCCGAGCACCCGGTATTGCTCACGCAGCACCCTCGACCCTGGTGCGTATTCCAGGCCCTGCTTGACCAGCTTTCGTGCTTCCGCCGTCTTGCCGACCTTGATCAGATACTCGGCCCAATGCGAATAGGCCGGCCAGTAATCACGCTTGAGCGCTCTCGCCTTGGCGAACGATTTTTCGGCGTCGCGGGGGCGCGAGAGGAGCAACTCGACCTCTCCGACGCGGGTGTGGATTTCCGGCAGCAGGACGAAATTGGCGGAGGCGTACCTGAGCACGAAATTGTAGTCGTCGAGGACGCTCCCCAGCAGATGTTGGCGCATTTGCGGGGCGGTGCCGCTGCGCATGGCGCGCTGCATGTTGATCTGTCCCCAGCAGTAATGGTGCATGGCCCAGAAGGTCTTGCCCATCATCCCCACCCAGCGTTGCGCCGCTGGCGAGGGAGCATCCGGTGTGCCGCTGTTCCCGTAGCCCTGCGTATCCCGGCAATAGCTTGGCGCGAGAGCCATTTCCGCCTGCGTTTCATTCATCGGCTGCATGGCGTAAGTCGCCGTGGACGCGAGCACCAGAACAGACGACAGGCTGCCGACGAGGAAGCGGGAAAGGGGATTCCAGAACTTCGAATAGCTGATCATTATCGTTTTCTCTCCATGGTGTTGGCATTCGCCGTCGTTCGCGGCGTGACCCCCGCCCGGCCCTTTCCGGGCACTGGCTTCAGGTGGACCCCGCAAGTTCATAGCGGGTGTGGCTCTGATGCATCAGCAGGCGCGTCGCCCAGGTCCCCAGGGAACGCCCCCAGGGGGTAAACCTGGGCAACTCGAAAAGGCCGTCGCCAACGCGGGCAACGCCCGGCGCGGTGCTCACCGCGGCGCGAAAACCGAGGCGGCGCAGCAAGGCGACGTGGCTCTGGTCGTAGTCGCGCATCGGCTTCCCGTTGGGGTAGGCAAAGAGCTCGACCGGAGCGTCGATGATCTCCTGCAGGCGATCGCGCCCGCTACTGATCTCGCCCTCGGCCTGCGCCGGCGTCAGGGTGGTCAGGATCGGGTGGTTCACCGTATGCGCGCCGATTTCCATCCCTGCACGATGCAGTTCGCGAACCTGCTCGGAACGCATCATCAAATCCCCGGGGAGATCCGGGACGCCGCTCGCCGCCAGGAGCCGTGAAATCGCCTCTTCGCGCTCACCGAGGGTAAGGTACTTGATCGCCGACAGCAGCGTCAGAATCGCCGCCGTCCGCTCTTGCGGGCCGGCCAGCGAACAGCGTCCCTGCCCGAGAAAAGCCAGATCAAGCTCGCTCTTGGTGCAGGCGCGAACGATTTCGATCACGGAATCGTTCCACATCCGACCGCCGTCGAGGAAGCCGCTGGAGACGAAAAAACTGGCCACCAGGCCGCAGCGCTGCAGAATCGGCAAAGCCACCTGCGCATTGTCCGCGTAGCCATCGTCGAAAGTGATGACCAGCGCGCGCGGCGGCAATGTGCCCTGTTCCAGACCGGCGACGGCGTCGGCAAGCGAAAGAACACGGAAGCTGCGGGCGACAAAACGCATCAGGCGTTCAAATTGCGAGGCATCGATCTCTTGCGGAAAAAGCTCGTCGGTGTGGGCGTGGACGCGATGAAAGATAAGGATCGACAGACGCGGTGTCGTCAGGCGATGCAAGAGTCCGAACGCGCTCCGGGTGGCGCCAGCGATCAGTGTGTCCACGGCACTTCCAGCAGGTTTGGCAGGTGTCAACGGGGCCGCCCGGGCTTGCGCAGGGTGACCAGAATCCAGCCGCGCAGAAAGCGCAGGGCCTCGAAGCGGCTGATCAGTTTCTCGTAGCACGTACCGACGAAGAAAAGAACGCCGTTGAACATCAGATAGTTCGGGTACTGGCTCAAGTACTCGAAAGACGCGATCTCCAGCCCTGCCTCCGCCGCCAGGCGTTCGACATCGCCCCTGGTATTGGTCCGGTACGCGGTCGGGAAGGTGTCCTCCTCCTCGCGCCCCTCGACCATCTTGACGATGCGAGCGTGAAAGCGGTTGGGAACCAGGCGCGCGACCACGGTTCCGTAATCCCACATGTTGGCGGTCAGGAAAACCACCTCCCCACCCGGACGCAGGATACGCGCGAACTCCCGGTACACCGACGCCGGGTCCGTGAGATGCTCGAAAACACTGCGCGACATGATCAGATCGACGCTGGCATCGGGCACGGGGATCCTGGCCAGGTCGGCATTGTGCGTTTCTATCCCCGGCGGGACATCGGTAAAACTGACCAGCTCGACGCCAATCAGCGTCTTCGCCCGGCCAAGGAACTTTCTCAGGACGGGAACCGTGCGCCCGCAGCCCGCGTCAAGGAGAGTCGCGTCGGGGGTCAGGAGTTTCTCGACATGCTCCTCATAGACGCGATACGGGTGGACGCTGTCGGCGTAGTACTTGCGGTGCAGGGTGTCGGCTAGTTTGGTCATTTTGGTTTTGGCTTCAGGTTTACCGTGAAAAGCGGGTCAGCGACGCGAGCCCCATCGCCCGCCGCCAAGGCCGCTGCCTGAGGGAAGGGGGAGGCATACCGGGCACGCACAATGGCAGATCACTGCCTGCTCGCAGTAAGGGGCAACGGTGGCGGACCCGTTGCGCTGGTTGCCGCGGCGGCCTGCCCGCCTTTCCGCTCACGCACCGTAGCGTCGGCAAGCACCGCGATACCAACAATGTAATAGCTGACATCGAAATGGGCCAGACTCAGAAAAGCTCCCCCGACGCTGTAACCGGCGATACTGACCTGCACCATGCGCATCAGAAGTGGTAGCCAGTTCGCATACTCGGGATCTTCCTTGCTTTCCCGGGCCAGCCTCCCGGCCATCTTCCAGGCAGTGATGCCGAGCAGCAGATAGAGCGCCAACCCGGGGAAGCCATGCTCCCCGAGCATCTGGAAATAGATGCTGTGGGCGACATAGACGTTGCCATCGAGATTGTGGCCAAGGCCTTCCGCGGGCGCATAGATGGCAAACACCTGCGGCGTGTCGACGACGAATCCGCCGCCCACCAGCGGCCGGTCGAGGGCCAACGCCCACAGCGTTTTCCAGGTGTAGATGCGCGACATCGCCGAGCCATCGTCCTCGTAGTTCTCGATGCTCTTCATCCGCCCGGACCACGAATCGGGCATGAACATGACCGCCATCGCCACCGTCAGGGCGAGCACGAAGGTGGTCAGAACCGGGCGGCTGCTTTTCAGGCCAAGGAAGGTCGCCATGGCCAGCAGGGCAAGCAGGGCGCCGCGCGATTGCGAGCCCAGGATGCTCAGGGTGATGGTCACGAAGCAGAACAGAAGACCGAGACGAACCACACGGCGAGTGGCCATCTTGTACAGGTAGTGGAAGAAGGGAAGCAGCATCACCAGCGCCAGGCCAAGCGCATTGTTGTCTGCCGCCATGCCGCCGTCGGGCCCATAGACGCGCCCGCCGCCACCGGTGAGCACGGTCCATATGCCACCCTTGACGCCGTAGAAGCCGATCGACAGCGCGATGACCCAGATCAGACGCTCGATCTGCTCGCGCCCACGGATCAGCATCAGGGTCACGAACAGCATGACGTGGATCTTGACCACGAAAACCCAGCGGTCGAGAACCACCTGCGGCGCGTTGATGGCGAAGAAGCTGGTGATCGTCATCCAGAAAATCAAGGCCAGGTAGACCACCGTCACGGCGTTCACCGGGAACGGACGGCGCTCCTTCGAAAAGAGGAAGGCGACCAGCGTGGCGATCGCCACCATCTGGCCGAAGGGCATCGTGCGTGCAAAGCCGTAGGCGGCGCGGTGCGGAATCATCATTGAAATCCACGCCCAGACATAGGCGCCGAGACGGGGACTGCGCAGGATGAATGGCAGCAGGCCAATGACGATTGCCGTGATCACGAGGTCACGCACGACTCGCCTCCTGCACTGGCATGCCGGCCTTGACCCGGCTGATGACGTAGCGGAACTTCCCGGACGACTCGTTGGCGATCTCGGCGACTCGCTCGACCCGGACATCGACCCTGGCGCCCAGGCGTCCCTTGAAATCCCGGATGATCCGCTCCTCGCCGGCAGGGTCAAAAGCGGGCCCGGTGACCAGCTTGACGACCGTCTGGTCGATCGATATCTGCTCGATGCGGAAACGTTCGACTCCGGGCAGGTCGCGGACGGTGTAGATCAGAGCCAGGCCGTGCATCACCGTGCCGTCCTGGGCGACGACGAAGTCGGTGGTCCGGCCCTGCACCTCTTCGAGCACCGGCAGCCCGCGGCCACAGGGACAAGGCCTGTCGCCGACGATACCGACATCGCCGGTGCGGTAGCGAACAAAGGGGAAATCGGCCGTCCCGAGGTGGGTGACGACGATTTCGCCAGCCTCGCCGCGCGCGCTGCGCGTGCCGTCCGGACGAACAGTCTCGACGATGATGTCCTCGGCGCTGATGTGCAAGCTGCCCGACGGGCACTCGTGGGCGATGAAACCCGCGTCGCGGGCGCCGTAGCCGTTGGCCACGGGACAGCCAAAGACCTCGCTGATCACCGCCCGCTGCTCGTCGTAGAGTTTTTCGGAGGTCACGAAAGCGACCTTGATTCCCAGGCTGCTCATGTCGACCTTCTTCTCACGAGCGTGCATGGCAATCAGCGAAAGGCTCGACGGGTAACCGAAAAGCATCGCCGGACGAGTCGCACGGATGGTAGCCACGAAACGATCGAGGTTGGCCGGGGACATTTCGAAGGCGGGTAACAGGTGGCTGCGCATGAGCCCGTCGCGCAGGCGACGGATGCGGTCCTGCGCGCCCAGTTCGACCGGGCTACCCCAGACCACCAGCTCGCGGTCACCGATGTCCACGTCCCACCAGCGGGTTGCCCGCCACTTGGCCGCCACGTCGTGACTCTTGCGCCCCTTGCCCATGAAGAAGATCAGCGGCTCGCCCGACGACCCGCCGGTGTTGTAGCGCGTCAGCGGGCCGTGCCCGTCGGCCTTGAGGCGCTCGACGTTGGCCCGGATGTCCGGCTTGTCGAGTAACGGCAACGCGGTCAGGGCGTCGCTTGAGCGTAGCGACTGCGGGTCGAAGCCGCGTTGCCGGAAGATCTCGCGGTAATAGGGAACGCGCTGCCCAATGTCGACCAGGAACTCGCGCAGGCGCCGGTCGCGTTGGTCGGCGAGCTGCTCCGCAGACCACCACTGGCTTTCTTCCAGGCGCACGCGCAGGGCCAGCGACGCGTGTCCCTTGATCCGCTCGTGCAGCGGAAACAGGAAGCGCGAACAGATTGCCGTATACAAGCTCAAGCTCGCCTCCTGACGATGACGGTGTCGTGCACCCTGCGGCACGCCATCGCCAGCCACAGGCAGGATGCGCAGCGACGGCAAGGCTCAGCCATTCGTTTCCAGCCGTCGGCTGCTCGCCCCGACGGCGGCCGGCACGGAGCGCGCCAGGGCGCGAAACTCCGTCACCAGGACGGCGACGCGACTGTCCCATGTATTCGCCGCTGCATAGTCACGAATCCGCTGACGGTCCCAATCGCGATCCAGCGCCTCCGCCAGTGCCTGCGTCAGCGCCCCGGCGTCGGCGAAGGGCACGATGCTTCCCAGATGCGGAGCGCTCACCACTTCCGCGTTGCCGCCGACGTCGGTGGTCACCACCGGCAAGCCGCAGGCCATCGCCTCGAGGAAGACGTTGGCCCAGCCCTCGTTGCTCGTGGCGAGCACGAAGACATCGGCCGCCGATAGCGGCCAGCGCAATTCGGCCGCCGGCAAGGCACCGAGGAAATGGACGACGCCGTCCAGGCCGAGCGACGCCACCTGTTGTTTCAGGCGCGCACCGATATCGCCTTCCGGGCTCGGCCCGCCAACCACCAGGTAGCGCAAGCCGGGAAAGCGCTCGCGCAAGGCAGGCAGGCAGTCGATCACGCGGTGAAAACCCTTGCGTTCAACCAGGCCTCCGGCCGATACCAGCACCGGCGCATCGAGCGGAAGACCCAGCCGGCTGCGCGCGGCGGCTTGCTCTTCGGGGAAGAAGCAGGCCAGGTCGACGCCATTGCCGACGACGCGGATGCGGTTCGTGTCGGCCCCCAGCTCTCCGGCATGCCGACGCAGCGAGTCGGACACCGAGAACACGCGCGACGCGCCATTCAGCGCGGCGACGATTTTCCGGCGCCGTACCGGATCGGCCGAAAGCGAGACTTCGCTGCCGCGCATGGTAATCGTCACCGGCAGGCCGAGCCATCGACCGAGGAGCACCGCGGCGTGCCCGCAAGGGTAGGCGAAATGGGCGTCGATGATGTTCACGGGAGCCTCTCGCGTGAGCCGCTGCAGGAGCCGCAGGCAAGCGAGCGCGATAAAGAAACTATCCAGCCCGCGGAACAGGCCAGGCACCGAAAAATAGCGTGGCAGCAGGATGCGGATACCCTCCTGCACCTCGGCTCGCGGTGCCGGCGGGCGGTAGTTCGGAACGAAGCAGCGAATCAGCCCCTGCAGCGGGAACCACGGAACCGGGACGACGACGGTCATCGGCAGCTCGGCGGCGACACGAAACATGCGAGCCCGGATGAACATGCCCGCGCCGGGGGTGCCACTGTGGGGAAAGAGGTTGGTCAACACCACCAGGTGTGGCTGCAGCGCACCAGGCAGCGCGGTGGACGTCCGCCGCTGACCGGCCTCGCCAGCGGGCCGGCTTTCGCCGCTTCCCGTCACGCTCCCGCGTGGCGCCGGCAACGAGGAACGGCGGGCCTGGCGGCAACCGAGCAGCGAGACGAGCAGCGCCAGCAGCGCAGCGATCACCAGACCGCCAACGATCCACAGGTGCACGCGCACACGCTGCAAAGCCTCGACGAGCAGACGATTGCCCGGCTCCTCGATGATTCTGATCGGCGGATACACCCCCTGCGCGATGCCACCGAGTTGCTCGAGCGATCGCGAGACGCTTCCGAAGGTGCGCACCAGCGGCGCGCGGTCGTACGAGAAGACGTTGTTGCCCCATACCATGTACCATTGGCCGAGGCCTTGCCGATAGTACTCCCACGCCTTCTCCTCGATGACGAAGCCGGGTCGTGCGGCGGGGTCCAGTCGCGCAATGCGCAATGACGAGGGGTCTTCGCGCAGCGCCCGGCGAAATTCGAGCGCCGACAGCGGCACGCCCTCCGGGCCAAGGAAGTAGTTGTTGTTGAAGATGCCCACCAGTTGCCAGCGACCCAGTTGCCGGTTCCAGATCTCCGGCCAGATGTGGCCATGGCCACCGAAACCGTCGAAGGAAAAGGCCCAGGCGCGTACCGGAAGACCGGCTGCGATGGCCAGCCCGACGAAAGCGCGCACGAAATCGCCGCAGTAGCCTTGTCCCTGGGTGACGATGCTGCGGTGCGTTTGCCGCAGGTCTGCCTGAATCGCGCCGCCCGACAGGACCGGGCTCGATCCGAGCAGGTGCCGGCTGATGGCCAGCGCCCGCTCCCAGTCCGAAGACATCTCCTTCAGACCAAGACGATCGACGACGTCGGCAAACTCCGGGTAGGGTGCCCCGCGCTCGAGCATGAAGTCGGCCGGAACGTTCGCCGGCGTCCAGTTGAAGTCGGTTTCGCCGCGCTGGCCACGAGCGCCGGAATCGGCGAGCAGGAGGGCGTGCCGCATGCGCACCATTTCGGTCGAACTGGTGAAGTAGGGGGCCAGCGACAGCAAGGCCAGCAGCAAGGCGGCCAGGCTGACCCACACCCCGCGCCGCCAGAAGCGAACAGCGTCCGACACGCTCGCGGCTCCTACCAGCAGAGGCCATCGACCCGGGCGGCGATCGCTTCGCCCCGGGGCAGATTGACCAGATCGAGCAACACCTGCTCGGGACGGCACAGTCGAGCCAGCGTCGCGGCGACTTCGGGCGTCGACAGCCCGACGACGAGCACCTCGGACTCGGCGATGACCCCTTCCAGATCAACGCGCATCATCTCGCCGATGTGCGGCAGGTGACGCTCGATGAAGCTGCGGTTGGCGCCCAGGAGGCTGGCCAGGTGGACTTCGGGATCGTAGATCGTGAGTTGCATTCCCTTGCCGATCAGCTGTTCGGCCAGCGTCACCAGCGGGCTCTCGCGCAGGTCGTCGGTGCCGGTCTTGAACGACAGGCCGACGAAACCGATCCTGCGCTTGCCGAGCGCCAGCAGCTTGCGCAGCGCCAGGTCGAGGTGATTGCGATTCGACTGCATGATGCCGGCCAGCATGGGAATCTCGACGTCGTGCATCTTCGCCAGATAGGTGGTGGCGCGCAGGTCCTTCGGCAGACACGAACCGCCGAAAGCGAATCCGGGCTTCAGATAGGCCGGCGAGATATTGAGCTGGTGGTCCTGGCAGATCAGGTCCATGACCTCGAAAGGATCGACGCCCAGGGCTTCGCAGAGCCGCGCGGTTTCGTTGGCGAAGGTGATCTTGAGGGCGTGAAAGTTGTTGCAGCAATACTTCATCATCTCCGCCGAGCGCACCGAGGTCTCGATGAAGCGGCACGGCAGCTTGCCGAAGAGCTCGCGCAGGCGCTCGACGGGGTAGGCATGATTGGCGCCGACGACGGTGAACGGCGGCTTGTCGTAGTCGCGAATCGACGACCCCTCACGCAGGAACTCGGGCTGGAAGCAGAGGAAGAAGCCTTCACCGTCCTTCTTGCCCGAATGCTTCTCGATGATCGGACGCAGGACATCCTCCACCGTACCCGGGACCAGCGTCGAACGCAGGACGACGATGTGCGGCGCGCTCTTGCCGGCAATCGCCCGCCCCATTTCTTCCGCCAGGCGCAGGATTGCGCCCTGATCCTGGCTGCCGTTGGCGGCCGAAGGCGTACCGACGCAAACCAGGGAAATCTCGCTCTCGAGCACTGCGCGCTGGGCGTCTGTGGTCACCGCGACGCGGCCGCTGGCCGCGGCGGCGGCCATCAGGTCGACCATCCCCTCTTCGACCACCGGCGTTTTACCAGCCATGATCAGATCGAGCTTGGTGGCGTCGATATCGACGCCGATCACCTCATGGCCGTCGCGCGTCAGACACGCCAGCGAGACAGCCCCAACGTAGCCCAAACCGAAAATGCTGATCTTCATGCGAGTTTTCCTTTGTTTTCCCAAAAGTTCCCGACGCCGCGATCGATGATCCGATCGAGCCTCTCCATCGAGTGCGGCCAGGCATGATTGCTCAGCATGCGCTGCCGCCCGGCGAGCGCCAATCGCTGCCGTTCCGCCGGATCATCCAGGATCCGCAGGATGGCGTCAGAATATTCCTGGGGAGTATCGGCGACGAGGAAGTGTGTCACGGACTCGGCATCGACACCACCGGCAGCGACGCGGCTGGTGACCACCGGCACGCCCATGGCCATGGCCTCGAGAATCTTGTTCTGCGTGCCGCGGGCGATGTTCAGCGGCGCGACCATCAACGCCGAGCGCCGCACGAAGGGACGCACGTCCGGCACCGAGCCGGTGACCGTGACCCCGGGCAGGTCGCCGAGCTTGCGCATCTCGGGAGACGGATCGGCGCCGACGATGAGCAGCTTGAGCTGCGGCCGGCGCGACTTCAGTGCTGGCCAGATCTGCGTGCAGAAGCGCGCCATGCACTCCTGATTCGGGTAGTAGTCCATGCGCCCGATGAAGCTCAACGTGTCGGCGTCGTAGGCCTCGTCGGTCGGGCAGAAGAAATCGGCGTCAACGCCGTTCGGAAACCAGTCCGTAGGCACACCGGTGCGATAGCTTTCGAGGGTCTCCCACTCGGCACGCGTGGTCGCCGTACACAGGTCGAAGCGCTGCGCCAGACGCTTCTCGGCAGCGAGCATCTTGGTGCCCTCGAGGCGATAGCCAAGCGACAGCGGGAAAGGCTTGTAATTGGCGTACTCGAGCCACTTCTGCGAGTCCATGTCGCCGAAGTCGAGAATCTTCGGCACGTCGCGAACCTGCTCCACATACTGGGCGACGGACGAGCAATGAACGAAAATCAGATCCCATTTCTGCGCGCCGAGCAGTCGCTGCACGCTCGCCTGCAGGGACGGCGAGAAAAAGAAACCCATCGACGAAGGCGTCGCCAGCGGCAACCGGGCGACCATGCGCAGCGCCTGCAGCGGACCGGACACCTGCGCCACTTCGAAAGCCGCGCAATGGGCGGCGATCCCCTGCCCTTCCGCAGCCTCCTCCGGCGAGCGCGCGAGCGAGCAGACGGTGACGCGGTGGCCACTCGCCGACAGGTGGCGAATCATGTTGAAGGGTCGGATCTTGCCGCCACGCTTGGGCGGAAACGGAAAGCGGTGACAGATATAGAGAATGTTCATGCAACGTAGCTCTTGAGTTCTTCGGCGACATCGGCGGGGTCGCGACGATCGAGGAATATCCGGCTCCAGATTTCCAGATTCATCATCGCCAGCAGGATGTCGGTGCCATCGATGCGGTTGGCCTGATGATCGGCGATCAGCCGATTGACCACCGCCTGATTGAACAGGCCGCGCGCCTGCACCACGTCGGCGGCGAGCAGCCGCTTCAGCAGGGGGGCCAGCTCACGCTTCAGCCAGGCGCCCATCGGCGTGCCGAAGCCACGCTTCTTGCGGTTGAGGATCTCGTCCGGCAGCAGGTCGGCGAGCGACGCCTTGAGCAGGTGTTTGAGGCGACCGTCACGAACCTTGATCGCAGCCGGCATGGCCGCCGCCAGCTCGACCAGTTGATGGTCGAGCAGCGGCACCCGGCATTCGAGCGAGACCGCCATGCTCATCTTGTCGGTCAGCAGCAGGAGGTCGTCGGGGAGCTGCGTCTCGGCATCGACGGCAAACATCCGGTTCAGCTCGTCCTCGTTGCCGGCCGCCGCGAAAGCGCGCGCCAGGCTGTCCGAGGGACCGGCCGCCGACTCCTCGAGCAACAAGGCGGAAACGTGACGGCGACTGAGGACCTGCAGGTAGCTCCGATAGCGTTCGTCAGAACTCATTTCGGCGCTGGCCATGAAACCCTTGGCCAGGCGCAGATTGTTCAGCAGGCCGGAATGCCGGTCGGTCGGCAGGCGCCGCGCAGCGTAGCTCGCCATGCGCCGCAACCAGCCCGGCCAGCGGCGATAGCGCCTCGCGTAGTGGCCACCGAGATAGCGTCGGTAACCGCCAAAGAGCTCGTCGCCGCCGACGCCCGAGAGGATCACCTTGACGTCCTCGCGGGCAAACGCGGAAACCAGATAGGTGGTGATGAAAGCGGTATCCGACAGCGGTTCGTCCATGTGCCAGAGCAGCTTGGGCAAGAGGGCAACGACGTCGGGCTGAACGACGATCTCGCGATGGTTGGTGGCGAACAGCTTGGCCACCTGGCGCGCATAGGGCAGCTCGTTGTACAGCGCCTCGGCTTCGCCGCCGGAAAAACCGATGGCGTAGGTGCGGATCGGTTGCTCGGAATGGCGAGCCATCAAGCCGACCACGGCGCTCGAGTCGACGCCGCCGGAGAGAAAGGCACCGATCGGCACGTCGCTGACCATCTGCATGCGCACCGACTCGTCGAGCTGGACCTGGACGCGCTCGATCCACTGGCTCTCGGAAAGGTCGCTGACGATCTCCTCGGGCAGACGCCAGTAGCGCCACTCGCGCACTTCACCGTCCTCGACGGCGAGCAGGGTGGCCGGCGGCAGCTTGCGGATTCCCTTGAAGATGCAGCCGGGCGCCGCGACGTAGCCCAGATGCAGGTAATCGGCGACGACCTCGCGGTTGAGTTCGGCGCTCACCCCGGGCAAGGCCAGCAGCGCCTTGGCTTCACTGGCGAAGGCCAGGCGCTGCCAGTCCTGCAGGACGTACAGCGGCTTCACGCCGAGCCGGTCACGACCGATCAGCAAGCGCCGCCGGCGCGCATCCCAGAGCGCGAAGTCAAACATCCCGTTGAGGCGGAGAACGAAGTCGTCGCCCTCCGCATCGTAGAGGTGCAGGAGGACCTCGGAATCGGATCCGGTCTTGAAGCGATAGCCCTTGCCCTGCAGCTCGCTGCGCAACTCGCGGAAGTTGTAGATTTCGCCGTTGCACACCAGCCACAGGGTGCCGTCGGCATTCGACAGCGGCTGGTGACCACCCGCCAGGTCGATGATCGACAAGCGGCGCATGCCGATCCCGCAGGGGCCATCGACGTGACTGCCTTCGTCGTCGGGACCGCGGTGCCGGATACGATCGCCCATGCTCGACAGCATGCGCGGCTCGACACTCAGACCGTCAAAACGATAGATACCGTGAATACCACACACTATGGCGACTCCGAGTCAGATGGCTGGAGCGGACTGAGCGCGTCCAGCGCCGGCCAGCGCCCGGCGGTAGACCTCCCGATAGCGGGCAACGCTGCTCGCCCAGGTCCGTTCGACCTCGACAAAGCGGCGCGCCTGGGCGGCAATCTGCGGCCACTGCGAGCGTTTGGCGAGAAGGTCATCGAGCGCCGCCGCCAGCGCCGCGGGATCGCCGGCCGGAAAGAGGAAGCCGGTCTCGCCGTGGCGCACCAGCTCGCGGTGACCGCCGACGTCGGAAGCGACGAACATCCGTCCCTGCGCCATCGCCTCCAGGGGCTTCAGCGGGGTGACCAGCTCCGTCAGCCGGATCGGCAGGCGCGGATAGGCGAGCACGTCGATCAGCTCATAATAGCGTTGCACGTCGGCATGCGCGACGCGGCCGGTAAAGATGACGCGATCGTGCAGCCCGGCGGCCAGCGCCTGCGCCTTCAGATTGGCCTCCTGCGGGCCGCCACCGACGAGCAGCAGACGCAGCTGCGGATGCCGGGGAAGCATCTGGCGGGCCGCCTCGATCAGCAGATCGAGACCTTCATAGCCGTAGAACGAGCCGGCAAAGCCGAGCACCGTCGCGCCGTCGAGTCCCAGCGAGTGGCGTAGCGTGGCATCGGCCTGGACAGCGAACTGAAACAGGCCAACATCGACCGCATTGGGGATCACCGTGATGCGCTCGGCCGCGATACCGCGCCCGGCGATGTCGCGGCGCAGCCCTTCGCAGATCGTCGTCACCTGATCGGCGCGGCGCAGGGCCAGGCTCTCCAGGGCACGCGACGCACGATAACGCAGACTGCCCTCCACCGTCGTGCCGTGATCGACCGCCGCATCCTCCCACGAGGCGCGCATTTCATAGACCACCGGCAGCCGCCGACGACGGCCGACCCAGAGACTCGGCAAGGCGTTGAGCACCGGCGAATGGGCGTGGATCAGGTCCGGCCGGGTCTCCCCGATGAGCTGATCGAGGCGGGCTGCGGTCAGGCGCATCTGGGCCAGCAGGCCAGCGCCCTCGACGCTCGGCGTGCGCTGGAAAGACCAGCCGTCGACCTCCTCGTGCAGCGCCGGGCCGGCGCCCTGCTTGGGTGTCGTGAGATGGACGGTCTGCCAGCCGAGCGCGCGCTGTTCGCGCAGGATGGCCAGCGAGCGAAAGCTGTAGCCGCTGTGCAGTGGCAGCGAATGGTCGAAGACGTGCAGGATGCGCAAGCTCATGCCGGTGCCTGCAGACCCGTGACCAGCGCCGGATCGCTCACCGGCGCGTCGAGCACATTGCGCAGGAAGGCTTCGAACATCAGCACCGTCCACAGCGGCGAGCTGTAGTCGCGCACTCCCGACTGGTGGGCATCGACGAGATGGCGCAGATAGTCCTGGTTGAACCAGCCGGTTTCGGCCAGGCGCGCACCGAGCACCGCCTCGCGGACGCGTTCGCGCAATGGACCGCGGAACCAGCGTGCCAGGGGAACGGCAAAGCCCATTTTCGGGCGATAGAGGATGTCCTGCGGCAGGCTGGGCTCGAGCGCCTTCTTGAGCAGGAACTTGCCTTCCTGCCCGCGCACCTTGAGGGAAGAAGACTGCGTCGCCATCCATTCGACCAGTTCGTGATCCATCAGCGGCTCGCGCACCTCGAGCGAGTGCGCCATGCTGGCGCGGTCGACCTTGGTGTTGATGTCGCCGACCAGGTAGGTCTTCAGGTCGAGGTACTGGATCAGCGCCAGCGGATCGTCGGTGCCGGCCTTTCCGGCATGTTTGCGAAAGACTTCCTCGGCGCTGTAGCCGGCCAGTTCGCGCCGGAAGGCGGCGCTGAACAGCTGCGTGCGCATCGGCCCGCGCAGGATCGACACGGAATGAAAATAGGCTTCGACCGAAGTTCGGGCCATGCCTTCGAAAGTGGTCTTGGCGCGGAACATGCGCGGCGCCCAGTCGGCTTTCGGATAGACCCGCCCGAGGAGGCCAAAGATGCGCCGGCGCACGCCGTGCGGCAGCGCCGCACGCAGCCGCTCTTCCATCAGGTGCATTCGGTAACGCCGGTAACCGCCGAAGGTCTCGTCGCCGCCGTCGCCCGAAAGCGCCACCGTCACGTGCTTGCGCGCCAACTGGCAAACGCGGTAGGTGGGGATCGCCGAGCTGTCGGCATAGGGTTCGTCGTACAGCCGGGCCAGGGTGTCGATGAGATCGAAATCGTCGCTGGCGACCATCTCGCAGTGGTGGTTGGTGCGGTAGCGGTCGGCCACCTGCTGGGCGAAGGCGGCTTCGTTGAAGGCCGGGTCGTCGAAGGCAATCGAGCAGGTATTGACCGGCTCGGCCGACAGCCCGGCCATCACCGCGACGACGGCACTCGAATCGACGCCGCCGGACAGGAAAGCGCCAAGCGGCACTTCCGAGATCATGCGCAGGCGAATCGACTCGCGCAGCCTGTCGTTGAGTTGCGCGCAGGCGTCCTCGACGTCCACCGGCTGATCGAGGCTGAAGCGCACGTCCCAGTAGGCTTTCGGCTCGGCCAGCGGCTGCCCGCGGCGGACGCTGAGCATGTGCGCCGGCGGCAGCTTCCGGGCCTGACGAAAGATCGTCCGGGGTTCGGCGACGTAGCCGAGGGCGAAGTACTCCTCGACGGCCAGCGGATCGATATCGCGCGCCAGTCCACCGTGCGCGAGCAGCGACTTGAGCTCGGAGCCGAAGAGGAAGCTGCCGTCGGCGAGCAAGGCGTAGAAGAGCGGCTTGACGGCCAGCCGGTCGCGCGCCAGGAACAGCGTCTCGCGATTGCGATCCCAGAGCGCAAAGGCAAACATGCCGCGAAAGCGGTGCACGCAGTCTTCGCCCCAGGCTTCCCAGGCGTGGACAATGACCTCGGTATCGCTGCGCGTGTGGAAGACGTGGCCCAGTGCCTGCAGTTCGGGAATCAGTTCCTGGTAGTTGTAGATTTCGCCATTGAACACCACGCAGACGCTCTGATCCTCGTTGTAGAGCGGCTGCTGCCCGGTGGACAGGTCGATGATCGACAGCCGGCGATGGCCCAGGCCGACGCCCGGCTCCACGTGCAGGCCACCCTCGTCGGGGCCACGATGGTGTTGCGACTCGTTCATTCGCGAGAGCACGCGGCGATCGATGTCACGCCGGCCACGGGTATCAAAAATTCCGGTTATTCCGCACATATTCTTGGGTCGGTTTCCTTGTCGCTCTTATTGGGGTTTTCGCCTAGGGGTGCAGCAAAGCCTTGCCGCCCACCTGACCGGCACGCGCGCTCAGCAGCCGGTCGTAGAGATTCTGGTAACTTCGGCTCATCGCCTGCAGGCTGAATTCATTTTCCACCCTGGCCCGCCCCGCCAGGCCGGCGGCCCGTGCCTGCGGCGCATCCTGCGCGTAGCGGGCGATCTGCTCGGCCATCGCCTGCGGATCGGAAACCGCGACCAGTTCGCCGGAACGGCCCGCTTCGATCAGCTCGGCGTTGCCGCCGACATCGGTGGCGATCACCGGCAGGCCGCTGGCCATCGCTTCGAGGATGGTATTCGAGATCCCTTCGGCCAGTGAGGGCAGGACGAAGCAATCCAGGCCGCGCAGGATTTCCGCAATATCGTCACGTTGCCCGGGCAACCACGCCAGCTCTGCCACACCGGCGTCTTCGAGCATCGCCTGCGCCTGCGCGCGCAACGGGCCCTCGCCGATCATCACCAGGCGCAGACGCTTCCTCAGCTCGGGAAAGGTGGCCAGCACCCGGATGAAAGCCTGCGCCAATGTCGTCTGATCCTTGACCTGCTGCATACGCCCCACGCTACCGACCAGCCAGCATCCCGGGTCGGTAAACGGGCAGCCGGCAATCGCCTGGCGCTGAGCGAGCGGATGAAACCGCTGCACGTCGACGCCGTTGTATATCTGCGCAACGCGGGCCGGCGGCATGCCGACCCGCAAAGTCAGATAATCCTCGAGATCACGCGACAGCGCTATGTAATGGCTCACGAATGGGCGATAAAAGCGGCGCAGCCACTGGTTTTTCCGGTTCAAACCGTCGAGGTCGCCGATATCGCGGCCGTGCTCGCCATGGATGCGCACCGGCACGCCTGCCGCCCAGGCCGGGACGCTCACCTCCAGCGCCGCGAGGTTGCGACTGTGCACGATGGCCGGACGCAAACGGCGCAACAGCCGCCACAGCTGCGGGTAGATCCACAGCGTGTGACCGGGCGGTTTGGCCAGGGCAATGAAGCTGACATCGTCGCGAACGATGCGCCGCTTGAAATCGGTGATCTCGGTCAGGGAAATCACCGCGTGACGATACGCCTCGCTCGGCATGTGGTTGATCAGATTGACGACACCATTCTCGAGACCACCGACGTCGAAACGGAAGACCACATGCGCGACCAGCGGACGCGGGTCCGCGGCGTGCCTCACTGAGCGTCCATGGTCTGCCGAAGTGCGGCATCGACTGCCGGTCCGGCGCTGCGCACGAAGTCATCGAGCGAGGCCTCGCCGGCCCCGGCTCCGGCGCCGTCGAGCGGCGTGTACAGGACGATCAGCGCGGAGTCATCGCCATTGCCGGTCAGGCGCGACAGGGCAAGGTAGGCCTTGGCCATGGCGTCGCTGGCCGTCCAGCGCCCGTTGACCCAGTACCATTGCCAGACGATCATCCGTGCCGGCGGGTGTCCGCGCAACAAGGCTGTGCGCACCTTTATGTCCTGCCCGTTGAACGAGACCTCCCGCGTCCCGTGGCCCACCACGACCCATTGCGAATCGTCGCTTCTGACCAGTGCGTTGTTGGAACTGACCAGTTTGCGCTGCTCGTCCTGGTTGCGGTAATAGGCGAGGAAGACGCCGACCTCGCGACCGTCCTTGGCGAAGGTGGCAAGTGTGCTCGCCGCGTAGTTCTCGAAGCTCGGCTGCCAGGCGTGCACACCGGGGTCCGTCACCTGCCAGCCAGCGATCGCGCCGAGCGCTGCGGTCTGGCCGATCTGCGGCGCCCGACGCTCGTCGATCTGCCATTGCGCGAAGGTCCACAATCCTGCCACCACGACGGTAGCCACGGCGGCGGCCAGCGACGCCGACGTCGCTGCGACGGCGGGCGCCACGGTGCGCACCGTCGCCTGCGGCTCGGCCTCGACTTCATCCTCACGCCAGCGCGCGCCGATCCAGAACATGGCCAGAATGACGATACCGAAGAACGCCCAGCCGTAGATCAGATGGTCGACGCCGACCGCCAGCTTGTTCCCCGACAGATGGCCGATCATGACGATCATGTAGGCCCGCATCCAGTTGGCGACGATCGGAACCAGGAAGGAAACCAGAACGAAAACCAGGCGCCGCGCCAGCGAGCGATAGGTGAGGTAGGCGAACAGCGTCCCGACGGTCACCGAAGCGATCAGATAGCGAACGCCACTACAGGCCTCGACCACCGACCAGCTGCCGCTGGGGATGACGAAGCGCAGGCCTTCGGCATGCACGGGAATGCCCGAGACGCGCAAGCCGAGAATGGTGAAGTGCGCCGTCCATTCCATAAGCATGGGCATCGCAAAGTCGCCAAAGGGCACCGCGAAGAAGAGGTAGAGCAGCGGAAAGGCAACCCGCCGTGCGACTCCCCAGCCGAGGACCGCAGGTACGGCCAGAATCAGCATCGCCACCAACGCAAACTGGGAAAGCGCATTGACTGCAGCCACCTCTCCCAGCAGCCAGACAAAGCCGGCGCCGGCAAACAGGAGCACCGCCAGAAAGCTGTACCTGGGCACCAAGACGGCGAGACTGGAACGTATCCGCCAGATCAGCCACAAGGTGATCGGCGGCACGATGAAGCCGTGCGCATAGGTATCGGAACGCTCCCAGATAGCGGCCATGGCCAGCGCCGTCTCGCGAAAGAGCAGCAGTATCACGAGCAGGGTCAGAATCAGGGCGGGGAGAGCAACGCGCCAGGCCGGATCTGCTGCAGGGGAGGTCGGACGCGGTTCGGCTTGGTTCATGGAGTGGCTTTCAACAGGCAGGAACACTCAGGAGTCATCGAAGGCATCGAAGGCGTCGAGGTCAGCGGTCGTCGCTGCGCGTACGCAGCGCAGCACCGCTTCCCCTGAACGGCTAACCCAGGTTGCGCACGATGAATGGCCCAAGCCAGTTGGCGAGGCCAATCGGCATGCGCCGCCAGGTCTTGATCAGCATTTGGTACTTGGCGTTGGAGGGGTTGTTTTGCGGGATGGAATCGCGGCGGTACAGGCGATGCTCATAAAACAGCGGTTGCGGCTCGAAGCCCCAGTTCTTCTTGAAGGAATACGAGCCGGTACCCTGCTTGCTACGGCCATAGTCGAAAATCTTCAGCCCGCGCTCGCAGGAGCGGCGCATCAACTCCCAGTACTTGAAATCGTTGGCCGCCAGCTGGCGCGCCGAGACGTCGTCGCCGGCGTAGTACGGCAGGACTTCGTCGCGAAAATAGAAACTCAACACGACACTCAGCGGCCGACCGTTGTCGTCCACCACGGTGAGCGCCTCGCAGTCGGCAGCGAAGACGCGCTGCAAGGTCTCGAAGTAGCGCCGGGGGAGTGCCGGCGTCCCGTGGCGATGAACGTTGTCGGCGTAGAGCGCGAAGAAGCGCCCCAGATCCTGGTCGATCTCGCTGCGCAAGCCGTTCTTGATCCCCTTGCGAACCATCGCCCGCTGCTTGCGCGGGATGGCCAGCAGGTTGTCGTCGACCTCGGGTTCGAGTGGCTTGCGGAAGCGCACGTAGAGATCCTGCAGCGGCCAGTCCGGATGACGGTGGCGCAGGTTGCGCAGTTCCAGGTGGTCGACACCGAGACGCGTGGCGATCGCCTGCGCTTCGCCTTCCAGCGCCTCGACCGCCGCCGCGCTGTTCGCTGCGACGCCGCCATAGACGGCAAAGGGCAGCGAGACCAGGGTATTGCCGAAAAGCACGCTCTTGACCTGGGCCAGCGGCAATACGCCCTCGATCACGCCGGAACGCTCGGCGTAGAGGAAATGCGTACGATGCGCGAAAACCTCCTTGAGGACCTGCTGCCAGCCCGACTTGTGAAAGAAGGTGGCTTCCGGACAGGCGGCGACGAAAGCATCCCACTGGCGAACCGCGACGCGGTCGGCAGGATCCAGCGTCTTGACGACCAGCGGCGCGCTGGCCGCGACCAGCCTGGCGATTTCCTCGATTCTCGTGTCCATCAGTTCACTGTCAGCGGCGGCGCGGCCGGGCCCAGAAAGATCTCGTCCATTCGCCCCCAGCGGAAGTCGCCGAGCAGGCGCTTGATCCGACCTTCGGTGTGCCGCAGGTTGACGTAATGACGAAAGCGGGTCTTCGCACTGATACCGGCAACGCGCGGTTGGTCGGCGTCGATTTCCCAGGGATGAAAGTAGAAGATCGCCGGCTGACGATCGCGTTGATTGACTTTCGCCAGCAGCCAGCGCGACAGTGGATACGGCAGCAGGCGGAAATAGCCGCCACCACTGGCCGGCCAGTTACGGTCGAAGTAACGCAGCGTGGTCACCGGCAGTTCCAGCAGTCCGGCGCGCACGCGGTGCGCGAAGCGCGGTGCATCGGGCATGCCGTAGTGGTCGTGGCGAATCGGATAGATGCTTGAACTGTAGCAATAGCCGGCACGCTCGAGGCAATCGAAGGCCCAGAGATTCGCTTCGCCGATGGAAAAACTCGGCGCCCGATAGCCCTTGACCTCTTCTCCGGAGATGTCCTCCAGCAACTTCTTGGCGGCGCCGATATCGGCCGAGAACTCGGCTTCGCTGAGATCGCTGGCGCGCTGATGGCCGTAACCGTGACTGGCCAGCTCGTGCCCGCCGGCGACGATGCGACGGACCAGCTGCGGGTAACGCTCGGCGACCCAGCCAAGGGTGAAGAAGGTCGCCCGCGTCTGCCCTTCGTCGAGCATCAGAAGAATTCGCTCGACGTTCCGTTCGACGCGGCACTCGCGCGAATCCCAAAGCTCGCGCGGGATGTACGGGGCGAGCGCGGAGACCTGAAAGTAGTCTTCGACGTCGATCGTCAGCGCGTTGGTGATCGGCTGGCCGGGCATCTTGTGCCTGTCTCCTGGTTACGCGGCGCGCAACGCGTGCCGCGCGAGCAGCCAGGCGGCGAGGTCTGCGACGATTCTCGGCGCTGCCTGGCCATCCCAGAACTCGGGGATGCGACCGCGCTTGCCGGCGCCGGCAAGAATCTCGGCAACCCCCTTGCGAATCGCCTGCGCATCGCAACCGACCAGGGTATTGGTGCCCTGCTCGATGGTGATCGGACGCTCGGTGTTTTCGCGGATCGTCAGGCAGGGGACGCCGAGTGCGGTGCTTTCCTCCTGCAGCCCACCGGAATCGGAAAGGACGAGCTTGGCTCCGGCCATCAGGCCGAGCATTTCCAGGTAGCCCTGCGCGGGTAGCAGGGCGATGCGCGGGCTACGCAGCAGCTCGCCCAGGCCGAAACGTTCGATGTTCGCGCGCGTCCGCGGATGCAGGGCAAAAACCAGCGGCAGCTGCTCGGAAACCTCGCGCAGGACCGCCAGCAGGGGCTGCAGCGTGTCGACCCGGTCGACGTTGGAGGGCCGGTGGAGGGTCACTACCCCGTAGCCGTTCGCGTCGTCGAGCAGCGCCGCGTCGATGCCCGCCGTTTCCAGCGTTCGCGCTGGCGGGTGCGCCAGCTCGAGATTCGAGAGCAGCGAGTCGATCATCACGTTGCCGACGAAGCGTACGCGCTCCTCGGCCACCCCTTCGCGTGTCAGGTTGGCCAGCGCGCTGCGCTCGGTGGTGTACAGGCGATCGGCAATCTGGTCGGTGAGCAGGCGATTGATTTCCTCGGGCATCGCGCGATCGTGGCTGCGCAGGCCGGCTTCGACATGCACCACCGGCACGTCTTTCTTGACCGCGACCAGCGAGCAGGCGAGCGTCGAATTCACGTCGCCGACCACCAGAACGCACGCCGGCCGATGGCTGTCCAGTACCGGCTCGAAACGTTTCATGACTTCGGCCGTCTGCAGGGCGTGCGTCCCCGAACCGACTTCCAGGTTGATATCCGGATGCGGCAGGCGCAGGTCGACGAACAGACGGTCGTTCATGTCCTTGTCGTAGTGCTGGCCGGTATGCACGAGCAGGGCCGGAACGGCCGGCTGGTGAGCGCGCAAGGCACGCAGGATCGGCGCCATCTTCATGAAATTGGGCCGCGCGCCAACGACGCAGACGACCGGGCCGAGATCGGCAGGCCACTGCTGGTCAGCCAAGATCACTCTCCTTCATGGTTTCACCCGCAGCGCGTCAACCAGTTGCTGAATCAGCGAAATAACCGCTGCATTGCTGCGTTCGAGACGAACCATGCTGCGCTCGATACGTATCATCCGCTGCTCGGCCTGGCCGCTCTTCAGCTCGGCAATGGCGCGCGACGCACGTTCTGCGGTACTGGCGTCGAGATCGAGGCGCGACAGGTCGATATCCAGAATGCCGCTCTCCGTCAGTGGCGGATGGGCCGCGCTCTCGCCGCCTTCGCCGGGGCTGTTCGGCATGATGACCGATTGCGATTGCGTTTCTTCCTTGAGTTCCTTGGCCACCTCTTCGACATCGGCACGGTTAAACTCGCTCTTGCCGGCCAGGAAGCCGGACAACAGCAGGCGATCACAGTGCGCGTTGATGCGTCTCGGAATGCCGCCGCTGGCCACGAAAATGGCCTCGAAGGCGCCCGCGTCAAAATGCGGTGAGCCTTGCGATCCGGCGCACTTCAGGCGGTGCTCGATGTACGCCTGCGTTTCGTCCTGAGCCATCGGCCCAATGTGGCAGGCGGCGATCACGCGCTGACGCAACTGCTTCATTTCCGGGCTCTGCATGACCTTGCGAAACTCCGGCTGCCCGATCAGGAAGCTCTGCAGCAGGGCCTGCGTGCCAAACTGGAAATTCGACAGCATGCGCAGCTCCTCGACCGCACGCGGGGTCAGGTTCTGCGCTTCATCAACGATCAGCAGACAGCGTTTCCCCTGGCCCGTCACCTCGACCAGAAAAGCTTCCAGAGCCAGCAGCAGCTCCGATTTGCCGACATTCTTGCCGCCAACGCCAAACGCCGCGGCGACCATGCGCAGCGTGTCCTCGGCGTCGAGTTGAGTGCTCACCAGCTGCGCTGCAACGACCTTGTCCGAATCCAGGTCGTTGAGCAGACCGCGTACGATCGTTGTCTTTCCGGCACCGATCTCGCCCGTGACAACGATGAAGCCCTCGTTCTGATTCAGGCCATATTCAAGGTAGGCCATCGCCCGCCGATGCTGCTTGGAAGCGTAATAAAAGCTTGGGTCGGGGTTGAGCTGGAAGGGCTTGCTGGTCAAACCGTAGAAGGATTCGTACATGAAGAGCGATCAAAAACTGTGGGAAAGTGCGCCGGTCAGCGCGTTCTCGGAATAGCTGGTGACGCCACTGGAAATGACCCGGCGGGCGCCGATGTTGGCGCTGGTCTTCGGCGTGATGCGCGTCGACAGCAACAGATATCCACCGGTGGTGGTGGTTTCCGGCGAGCTGGTGATGAACGAGCTGCTCCGCTGCTGATTGAATGACAGCGAGAGCGACGACAGGCCCGACAATTGGTGCGCCCAGATGATGCCGTAGCCGACCTGCAGAATGCGATCTCGCGTTGAATAATCGTCGGTCAGGCCATTGATGACACTCAGACCCTGCTGCTCGCTGCGCGTCGCCGTGAAGGTAACGGTGTTGCGGGAACCCATCAGGGCTGCCGTCAGCTGCTGCAGGTTCTGCACCTGGGGGCGATCGTTGAGGTAGCCATTGACCACCGTGCTGTCGGCCGGAATACCTCGATCAACCAGCAATTGCGCGGTCTGCGCACCGATCTGCGCCGGGGTGAACGTCGGATTGGTGGCGGCGATGATCGCATAGAAGGCATCGTAGTTATTGCCTTGGCCGGTGTTGCCCACCCCTTGTGGCTGCAGCGACACGTCCTTGCTGGAACGGAAAGTGAGCATCGACCGTGGCCGCCGATGGCTGAAGTTGATATCCCAGCCGGTTCCGAAAAAGCGGTTGCGCACGATCGCGTTGAGCCGCGTACGAGTGCTCGGCGTCCAGTCAAAACCGACACCGCGCGTAAAATTCGTCTGCTGGTCCAGGCTAACGTAGTCATTCGATTCGCGCCCGCCGAGCAGGGATACCTGAAACTGGGGATTGAAACGGTAGGCGACGGTCACGTCATAGCGGGTGGCGTCGTAGTCGCGACCAAACTCGTAGTCGTTCTTCAGGCTGCTCGCATCCAGCGCCCAGGTGATGTGATTCCAGCGCGTCGATCCGTTCAGCCCACCGCTCCACTGATAGGAATTCAGCCCCGGCGCCAGGTTTGACTGCGAGCTGGTCGTTGTCGCCTGGTAACGCAAGCGGTAATCGGCCCAGCCCAGCAACTTGCCCCTGAGGTAGGGCGAGAGAGAGTAACTCGACGTCTCGGTTCGGTTTCTATCAACGTTGGCGTTGCTCGGTGAAACGGCGCCGAATGCCGAGAGATACTGCTGCGAAATCCGTCCCGTGGCGTCGATGAAGAAGAAGTCCTCGATGGCCTCGAGCGTGCCGACCGCGTTCAGCGCGTTCTGGTGATTCCTCTGGCTCTTCTCGCGCAGATAGAGTTGCTCGGTATAACCATAGTCGAGACGCAGGTTGGCGCGCGCACCCTGTCCGTTGACCGAGATGGACGGCGTGATGCCGGTCACCAGATCGCCCTGCTTGTTCGACGACGAGGAGAGGAAGACATTGTCGGTCAGCGTCTCGCTGACCGCGATCGACGGCACGATTGTCCAGTTCTCGGCGTGCAGGGACGTAGCGGCACAGGCCAGGACGACCGGCAACAGTGCGACCACGCGGGCCTGGCGCAGCTGGCCATCGCCGACAGCCAGGCGCCGCCGCCCGCGCGGAGCCCCCCCCTTGCCCTCAAGCACCGTCTGAACCATAACCGTAGCCGTAACCGTAGCCATAACCGTAGCCATAGCCGTAGCCATAACCATCCTGACTGCTGCCGCGCGCCTGGTTGAGTAGCATCATTTTTACCGGGCACGATTCAATCGCCGCCAGGGCGTGCTTGACGTCACTGCGAACCGTGCTTTCCGCCTTCACCACGACCACTACCTGTCCCATGTGCGTGGCCAGCACGCGCGATTCTGTCGTCATCAACAGCGGCGGCGAGTCGAAGATGATGATCCGATCCGGATAGCGTGTGGCCATCTCCTCGAGCAGATCGACCATCGCGTCACTGGCCAGGAGTTCGGTCGCCCGCGCGTGCTGCGTACCGCTCGGCAGAATGGTCAGTGTTTCGACGTTGGTCTTCATCAACACCTGCGAGAACTCGACCGAGTCGTCGGTCAGAACGTCGAGCAGGCCGCGCGACGGCGGCAAACCAAGCATCTTGAGCACCGAGGGCTTCGGCAAGTCGGCGTCGACCAGCATCACCGTGTTGTCCATCTCCATGGCGATGCTCATCGCCAGATTGATCGCCGAGAAGCTCTTTCCCTCTCCGGAAATCGCGCTGGTGACCATGATCAGGTTGCCGCGCTTGACCGGCGCCGCACCCTTGCCCATGGCGTTGGCAATCAAGGGCCGCTTGATCACCCGATACTGATCGGCGATCTGCGAGCGTGGCGCATCCGGGCTGATCAGACCGCTGGTGGCCAGCGCCTGCAGGTCGAGCTCGATACGCCGCGAAGCCGGCGCGTTGGCTACCGGCGCCGTGCTTGCCGACATCTCGGCACGTTGGCGCTTGAGGTCGGCAACCGCCTCGACACGCGCGGCAGCCTCGGCTTCGGGAGGCGCTGGCTCGACGTCGGCGACGGGGGCGCCGACTTCCACACCCGCGCTGCGCAACTGTGCAAGACGCTTGGCCGCTTGTTCAATGAGGCTCATCGCTTTTCCTCAGGCAGTACGGACGGAAAAAAGAAACAAGGCGAGAAGCCCCGCACCGTAGGCGCCGACCAGCGAGATGCAGGCCGCAGCAAAGCGGATCAAGTCGCGGCGCTGGCTACGTTTCGTCGCGTCGTTGGTGAGCATGGACACGGTTCCCAGAAGGGGCAGACCACAGGTTTCCCGCAGCGAGCGCGAATCGAAGAACACCGGCCGAACCTGACTGGCGGCGAAGGTCACGGCGATGCCGGCACCCAGGGCCAGCAGCAGAGTCAGCGGCAGGAACAGGGTGCGGTTCGGGGCGACCGGCTTGGGCGAGACACGCGGCGGGTCGATCAGACGGAAATCGACGCCAACGGTGTTGTTGATCTCGCTGCCCATGTTGGCCGATTCACGCCGCTTGACCAGTTGCTCGTAGTTATTCTTGTTGATCTCGTAATCACGATTGAGCTGGGCGAACTCGGCTTCGATCTGCGGCATCAACTTGACCGCCTCTTTCATGCGGTCGTAACGCGCCTGATACTCCGCGACACGGGTCTGCAGGGCGGCAATATTCGCCTCCGCCTCGGATACGGAAATGGCCAGTTGCTGGTGCACCGGATTGGTCGACATCGAAGTCGCGGGGCTGGCCTGCGCCACCTTCCTCCGCGCCTTGATCTCTTCGCGCTTCTGCTCTTCGAGATCCTTGATCAGACGGCGGGCACTGACCACATCGGGATGCTTTTCCGTGAACCGCTGCAGCATGGCGTCCAGGTTGCGCTGCATGATGTCGAGTCGGCTGTCGATCTCAGGAATCGAGACGCCGGAAATATTCTCCTGCACCGGCGCCGGCAGGAGGGCCGGCTCGTCGCCGAGGATGTGACGCTTGAGCGCCTCGTGCGACTGCTCGGCCTCGCGCAAGGCGAGTTTGCTCTGTTCGAGGAGCGCACCGGTCTCGCTCATCTGGGCAAAGTGGTCCTTGCCCTCCGCACTCTGCGTTGCCAGGTTGCGCAACTTGAACTCCTTCAGCCTGGCCTCCGCCTCCTCGAGCTTCTTCTCGTAGGTGGTGATCTGTTCGTCGATGAACTTGCGCGCCGACTCCGAGTCCTTGCGTGCGTCACCGAGGTTCGATTCGACAAATATTGAAACCAGCGACTGCACCACCCGCTTCGCATGCTCTGGCTGGGTGTCGCGATAGTTGATGGTGTAGATATTATCGCGCGAGGTATTGGCGATCTTGAGCGACGACATCAGGTTCTCGGCCAGCGCATCGCGCTCGCCCTTCGACTGGATCCCGAGATCGAGATCGGCCATGCGGATCAGCTTTTCCACGTTTGGTCGCGTAATCAGCGTGCGGCTCAGCATCATCACCTGCTGGTCGATATTGGGCTGCGTCACCAAGCCGGACATCAGCGGCCGCAGGATCGACTGCGTATCGACAAAGATTCGTGCCGAAGCCTCGTATTTGTCAGGTATTGCCAGCACCGCCGCCACACTCGCCAGACCAACAACCCAGGCGACGATGATCCCCAGCCAGCGACGCTTCCACATGCCGAGCAATATCGTTGTCGCTTGTCGAAGCAGTTCATCCATGGGATTCAGGCTCTATCGGTATGGGTTGGAGGAGGCTCTGCGCGATGACGCGAGTCACCAACAGCGGAGAAAAAATGACCAGGCAGAAAGCAGACATCCGGCAATGATCAGAACCAGCTCTGAGGAATGATCAGCACGTCGCCTGGCTTCATGTCCACGTTGGCCGAAACGTCGCCTCGGCGAATCAGGTCGTACAAGCGAACGCTGTATTGCTTGCTGTTTTCCTTGCTGTATTCCTTGTTGGTGTCGGACACGCGCAGCAGGGTCGCGCCGTTGCCATCGGCAAAATCGGTCAAGCCGCCAACCGCAATCATCACGTCAAGCAGGGTCATCTTCTGGCGGTACGGAAGGGCCTGCGGCTTGGACGCCTCGCCGATGACGCGAATCTGCTCGCTCTGGCTGCCGACAAAACCGGTCACCACAACGGTCACCACCGGATCGCGGATGAAGACCCCCAAAGCCTTCTCCATATCGCGCGCCAGCATCGTCGGCGTCTTGCCCATTGCCGGCATGTCCTCGATCAGCGGACCGGCAATCATTCCATCAGGACGTACGGGAACCGACAGGGAAAGCTCGGGGTTGCGCCAGACGATGATATTCACGTTGTCGCCGGGCCCGATAAGGTAGCGATAATCCGGTGAAGCGGCAACCTCCGGAGCAGGCGGAAAATTGGCCGCGCAACCCACGACAAGTGCGCCGACAGCGCCCAACGCAAGCCAACGCAAGGCGGCGCCGATAAGATGATGCAAGCGTGAAACCATGACCCTCTCCTTTGTAGCCGCCGGCCTGGAAACGGAATGCGGCGAATCCCCAAGACACTGCGCTGACGGGTATCGTAAAGCGCGCCACAGTATAGTTGAATTGACACTGGCCACGAAACCCTCGCGCTTGCCGGCGTCGCAACCCATGCTCAGATCGTAACCACGGCGACAGGGCCGCGGCTCTTGACGCCAAGCGTCACCCCGCCAGCTGATCGTCGCCAAGCCGCTGCGAATGAACCGAGAATACTTGCTGCAATGCGCCCAGCAAGAGGAATAACGCACAATTCACGGCATTTCTTTAGGGTCATCGCAAAAGAAAACACCGCGCATTCTATAACACGCTGATATAGCTCGACAAATAATCGCACCATGACTTTCGCCCCCGGCCCGTACACGAGCTGCGATGACCGGCAGGACTTGCCACAACCGTCGTCATGGTGGAGCATGTGGCGCAGATGAGCGCTGCCGACGAGCCGACAGGGCGAACCGGGCCGGCAACCGCCGCCCGGCGACCGTCGATCGACGCCAGCGGCGACCCAGCCGCCTGACGGCGCAAGCTTAACGAGGTATGGATGGACCAGGCGTCGATCACCGACCAGGAGTTTGCCCTTTTCCAGCGACTCATTTACAGACTCGCCGGCATCAACCTGGCCGACAGCAAGAAGATTCTTCTCGTGGGTCGTTTGCAGCGGCGTCTCCGCGAGCGCCAGCTCGGCAGCTTCGGCGACTACTATCGCCTGGTCAGCAGCGGCCAGCACCCGGACGAGCAGCAGACGATGGTCGACCTGCTGACCACCAACGAAACCTACTTCTTCCGCGAAGCTCGCCACTTCGACTTCCTCCGCGACGAAATTCTCGCCAGCCAACAGAGACGCAGCTTTCGCGTCTGGAGCGCCGCCAGTTCGAGCGGCGAAGAGGCCTACAGCGTCGCCATGCTGCTGGCCGAAGTGCTCCCCAACACCCCCTGGGAGGTCTTCGGGTCGGACATCAGTACGCAGGTGCTGGCCAGGGCGCGCAATGCCTGTTACCCGGTCAACCGCAACGAGGGCATCCCCGAAGCCTGTCGGCGCAAGTACTGCCTGCCCGGCGAAGGCGGCGACGAGGCGACTTTCCGCATCGCTCCGCGCATCCGCCAGCAGGTACGCTTCGCACAGGTCAACCTGACCCTGCCGATCAGCCCCGCTGTCGGCAGCTTCGACGTCATTCTCGTGCGCAACGTCATGATCTACTTCGATACCGCGACCAAGCGCAAGGTCGTTGCCAACCTCCTGCCGCGGCTGCTCCCGGGCGGCCATTTCATCGTCGGCCATTCCGAATCGCTGCACGGCATCACCGACCAGCTGTCGGTGGTCAAGCCAACGATCTACCGCAAGCCAGAGTGAGTGCGCAGAGCGCGGCATAGGCCACCGCCGCGGGCGACCTGCGTTCACCGAGACACCTGCGCAAGGCTCAAGAACTACTTATTGATCGCCTTGCGATAGCTGTCGTAGACCTGCCGACCATCGGCCCCGGCCTGCGCAAGCCATTCCCGGGTCATTCGCTCTCCGATATCGAGCAGGTCCTTCTGCAATGCCGCCGAAGCCGGCAACACCTTCATCCCGTTCTTCTTCAACTGCTCGAGGTACCACAGGGTCTTCGCCTCGGAGGTCTTCCAGCCGCGCCGCTCGGCGGCTGCCGCCGCCTTCAGCAGCACCTCGCGGCTCGACTTGTCGAGGCTATCGAACTGCTTCTGGTTGACGATCACCACGTTCTTCGGCAGCCAGGCCTAGCAGCCTGTCGGACTTAGGAATCTTAAGCATGCCATACGCAACATACTGATTAAATAGCATTGTTGTTGACTATCTCGTCTATTATAGCGGTTGTGATCCCGACTTTTTGGCGAAAATCACCCCGAAAAATGCATTAAGCATTACTTAGAGGCTCTTGCGGACTGTGCGATTACTCTAAGTCTATGTAATTCCATTGGAATTATCTTTTCGGGAAGTCCGACAGGCTGCTAGACGTCGAAGTAGTAGCTCAACTGCTCCCAGCTCTTCGAATCGTAGCCCGTCGAAGACGAGGTGATGTTCGCCGAAACAACGCCGGTAGCCAGCGCCTCGCCAAGATCCGCAGCCTGCACGGTCACCGGCTGCGCGCCCATCAATTCGATCAGGCGCGCGACGGTCGGACTGTACGAACGAACTTTCACACCCTGCAGGTCTGCCAAGGAATTCAGCGCCACCTTGGCGTAGACTCCCTGCGGCGGCCACGGCACCGAGAACAGCAGCTTCAGGCCCTGCCTGGCAAACTTTTCCTCGAGCTTGGCACGCGACGCCTGCCACAGCCCCCACGCTTCGGAGTAGCTGCTGGCCAGGAAGGGAATGGTGTCGAGCGCGAACAGCGGATCTTCGTTGGCCGCACCGGAAATAATGATCTCGCCGATCTGTGCCTATCCGCCCAGCACCGCGCGCTTGATTTCGTTGGCCCTGAACAAGGCCCCGTTGGCGAGCACGGTGATCTTCAGCTGCCCGCCTGTAGCCGCAGCGAATTCGGCGGCGAACATCTCGATGTTTTCGGTGTGGAAATTGCTTACCGGATACGGCGTAGGCATATCCCACTCCGTCTCCGCCGCAACCGAGAATGCCAGACCGGCGGCAAAAAAAGGGGCGGCGGCGCGACGCAGCAGCGGAGGCAGTTTCATTTCGTCTTCTCGTATCGCGGTTCTGGACTTCGTCGCCGGATGTGGCCCGCAAGGGCCAGCCTGTCAGCTCGCCGAAGGCCGGACAACGACAGCCGCGGCCGACAGCAAGAATGGAAGTGCCGCCACCGCTTGTCAAGCACTCATCCGCATCGCTCGATTACCCGGATGCCACCCAATCCTCTCAAGTTAGCATAAATGCATAGCGGCGATCGTGGCTTGAATGGCGTTCATTTTCATTGCATAATTGAGCTGTAACGTATTGTTTATAAAGGGTATTTATATGACGCCCTTCATATGCGAAAGTAATTAACGGGCTTGCCAACTATCTGTTTTCACAGGAATTATTGGGAAGTGCCCGTCTTAAGCCGAAGTATTTCACCCGCGACCGGACGCTCGGCTTCCCAACGGTACTGACCTTTTTGCTGTCGGGCGTACAGGGCGCGGTCCAAGGTGAACTGGACCAGTTCTTTGCCAACCTGAGAAATCGTGCGGACTCGGTCCGCTTGGTGAGCGCCCAGGCTTTCTGCAAGGCGCGCTACAAGATCGGTGCTTTGGTGTTCGGTGACGTCAATCAGAAGTTGATGGCCCTGGTCGAAGAGCACCTGCCGGTGCCGCGATGGCAGGGCCTGCGGATAGTGGCTAGCGACACCGCGGCGGTTCGGTTGACGACGATGAAAGACGGGGTGCGTTCGATCGTCACGGGTGCGGCGTTTGGCCTGTACTTGCCAGGAATTGAGATGTTCCTTCACTTCGCGTTGCAGCATGGCGCGTGTGACGAGCGCCAGATGCTCTTCGAGGTGATCGAGCGGCTGCAGGTCGACGACCTGCTGGTCCTTGACCGCGGCTTTCCTTGCCGCTGGCTGGCGGCAGCATTGACCGCACGCGGGATCCCTTTCTCCCGAGTTCGACAGTAAATCCCGTAAGCCATTGAATATGCGCAATTCACGTAAGTGAAATTGGCACTACAAACGCTTGGCGGACGGTTCTGGCAGGGCGACGGTCTCGAACAGCTCCTTCTGTTGTGGCGTCATGGCCGACAGGCCGGACGCCGACTGACGTTGATGCAAGGTGATCTGGTGAAACTGGATGCGGCGCGCTATCTCCAGCGCACGCTCGGGTGAAAGCTGGCTATCCCTGGTTTTCAGGCGCATGCGCAGCACCCGATACAAGACCAGCGCCAGGAAACAGATCAGGGCATGCGCGCGAATCCGGTTCGGCAAGCGATGGAAGACCGGCGCGATTTCGATCTCCGACTTCAGGACACGGAAACCTCGCTCGATGTCGGCCAGTGCCTTGTAGCGCGCCACGATTTCGGCAGGCGTGTGATCCGGCATGTTCGAGACCAGGATCAGCTTGCCGTCCATCATGCGCGCGCGGCTCAAAGCGCGCTGGTCGATCTCGTAGGTGAATACGTCCGCTGCCAGATTGACCTTGATGATGTTCGCCAGGTGAGCCTCTGTGACAGCGCGGTAGAAGCGGGCCGTCGTGCCGGCATCCGACAACTTCCGGCCACGGTGGGTCTGGCCGGAATCCTGGCCATCGAGCTTGCCCGCCCACCTTGCCGCGTCGGCCTCCAGCGCCGCGATGCGTGCATCCCGCGCCTGACCCTGTTCGCTGGCGGTGCCGGGGCGATGCGCCACGATCAGACGAAAGCCCTGCCATTCCAGTTCGCCGACAACCTCTTCGGTCGCCGACAGGCAGCGCTGCTGATGAAATTCGGCGAGCAGGGTATCGAAGTCCGCGTAGCGGCGGGCCGGGACGGCCAGAATGAATTCCAGTGGCTGACCACCCACCCGAATCGCCCGGATGGCTTCCAGATTGTCCAGGCTGAGCAGTCCACGATCGGCAACCAGCACCACCCGCTTGATCGGATAGCGCGCCAGGACCTTCTCGATCGTCGGCACCAGCGTCGTCGTCTCGCCGCTGTTGCCGGCGAAGACCTCGTGATGAATCGGCAGGCCTTCGGCGGTCTGTACCACACCCAGCATGACCTGCCGCACGATCCCGCCATCCTTCGACAGGCCGAAGCGTCTCACCTCGTCAGGGAGTTCCGTGCCGCCTTCGGTACGGATCGTCGTCAAATCGTAGAAGACGATCGACAACTCCTGATCGATCAAGGGGCGCAGAAGACCGGCCAGGACCTTATCCATCGTCTCGGCGCCGTCCGCCAGCGTATCCATGGTACGCAACAGATGCTGATGGGTGACCGATTCGCTGGCGACTTCGGGAACGCGTGTGCCTTCCAGCCAGCGCAGGATACCCAGCTTCGATTCGGGATCGCACAGGCGGTTGAAGACCATCACCCGCAACAAGCGCTCGGCGTCGAACTGGCGGCGGTTGCGCAATACCCGGCGGAAGGCATCGGCGAAGCCCAGTTCTTGCCACAGGGCGGTGAGCAGCCAGGTGTCGCCGACCGACAACGCCGGCGCGAAGGATACGTCACCGGTGCCCTCGTCAAGGGACGGCTTGCCTGCTGCGCGCAACAGGCCATTGACCAGCGAGTCGGCTTCGCCGGCGCGCACCGCTTCGATCCGCCCGAGAGTAGCGATGACCCGTTGGCGGGAGACGCCGCCGGTGTCGCGGTAGGCCTCGACGAGCTTGACGTAGCGCCTCGGCCCCGAAGTGGTGATCTTTACGAACATGTCGCTACTGTAGCGGCCAGAAAACCTATAGGCAATAGCCTAAAGGAAATAACGTGTCACTACACGACGGTTTCCGTCAAAACACTAACCGCTTGTTTTTGCGAGCATTGAGGCGCCATTTATGCGCTTGGCACGCGGAAAGTGTCGAACTCGGGCTTTCTGTATTCGCTGTGACATGTCCCGTGGATTCAGGGTGGTACGCGAGTTCATGCGCTCGGGGCAGAGCGAGCAGCTGGTGATCCTGCGTGCGCCGAACGCACGCGATGCGCAGGACTACGAGTGCCCGGCGACGCCGACAACGGTTCGCCTGGTGCGGGTGGTTACGCCGAACGGGCGGCAACATGTGGTGATGACTTCGCTGCTCGACGCCGTCGCGTTCCCGGCGGTCGTCTTTGGCGCCTTGTACCACGGCCGTTGGCGGATCGAAGAAGCATTTCGCCGGCTAAAGCATCGCTTGGGGCTCGAACATACCTCCGGCTTGTCCTGGCAAGCGGCCAATCAGGATTTCGGTGCCAAGGCCGTCTTCGACAACCTCAATGCCCTGGCTGCCTACGTCGCCACCGACGCGCATCTGGACCCCGATTCGCCATGGAAGATCAACCGAACCTTGGCAATCGACAAGATCAAGCGCCAGATCGGCCGATGGTTGCTCGCCGACGGTGCGACGACGCGGCGATTGAAGCCCCTCATTCACGAGATCGCCGCCAACCTTCAGAAGTTTGTCGCTGGCCGCTCCAAGCCTCGAACGCCGCAGCGAAAACCGCATCGCTATCACGCCTACAAGCCGGTATGACGGAATGCTAAGTTGAGAGAATTGGGTGCCCATCGGGCGGCCAAGTTATGCTGAGTGAGTTGTGTATGACGAGATGGGTTAGGCCAGCTTAATCTCGGCGACATCAGCGAACTAGTGATCCCTCGTGGAATTGCTGAGAAAGACGTTGCGTATGACGCTTTTCTCCCGGCATGTGGAGTCTGCCAATCAGGCGTCGCGAAGCGGTAGCATTCCCACCTCTCGCGTAAGAACGATTCTCGATATCGCTTCGATATCGTGGGCCACATAAAGCTTTTCGAGGAAATGTCGCTCGGGAAAAGGTCGGCCTGCCTTCACTCCATACCATTTATCGATTTTTACCCGATCATTCTCAAGGTTGAACTCGTCAATTGCGAGGAGCTCGCCAGCGAATTTGTTATTGAACAGAAAATCGATATCATCGAAGTAAAGTGGAACATTGCGCAGCATTTTTTTGTCCGGGGCGGAAAATATTTTCAGCGCGTCGCGGGTGGACGAATACAAGTCAAGATCGAAAGACACAAAGCCGATCGGTGGTGGCTGATGAGCCACGAAGAATCCCTCGACAGTATCCTTGACGTTTCCGAGGACGAGCGTCGTTCGAGTCGAGAGTCGGGCGCGGAGCGCGGCCTCGTCCATGGGGAAGTCACCCGGCTGCCAAGCATCCGGATGGTCGCGGTAATCGCCGATGAAGGCCGGCAAACCTTGCGGCCCGGCATCGAATCCGTAGACCTTGATTCCGACACCAGTTGCGCGCTCAACGGCCTCGGCTTCACTTTGGAGGGCAACCAGACCATTGCCGCCCGCGACACCGAATTCGACAACCGCGATTTCCGCGACCCCCTGCTCGAGCGCTTGCTCTGCCGCGGTAAACACTCCCAAGAGATACTCGGGCCGCTTTGACAATTCCCATATGGTCCGCGTTTTCACCGACACTTTCAGTCGCTTCAACAATGCCCGGGCGAGAAGTCTGAATGGTGGCTCCATGCCGAGCCGGATCAGAAACTGCCACCTACCTGCATTCATTTTGTATCTCCATGTAAGAAACTCAGCTATTACTCCAAGCCGCAACGTGATCGGAAGGCAGCCACGGAACAGTCGCAGCCCCTGCTCATGCTAGTGACCCATGGCTCACGGTGCTGGGTTGCTGGTCACCCGCCAGCGCGAAGACCGACTCGACCCGCGGCCCTTCTCAACAAGTTACCGAAACCGCTGACTTCCGCCTCGAAGACAATCTGCGGGATCGGTTGAAAGTCCAGGAAGCGGCCGAGCGCGTAAGGCGGCGTCGCGGGCGTATTCAAGCCGGGGTCACAGGTGGTGGCCGTCACGACACCGCGGCTCTCCAGGGACGGCCAGACCGCAGGCGACCATTCGCCGCTCGGATAACACAAATGGGTCAACGGGCGTCCGCCGGTAAGCGGCGCCAAGACCTGGCGGTTGTCGTCCAGCTCTCTTCTCGCCTGCTGAGCGTCTTCCGGAAAACGATGGCGATGCGTGTGCAGCTGAATATCGAAACCTTGCCCCGCCAGATCGGCGACTTCCGCCGCGTTCATCAAGGTCAATCGGCGGCTGGCCACGATCTCGTCGAAGTCTACGTCGAGACGCCGGGCCAGCTCGCCGGCAAGCGTCACGCGGCCGGCCTCGTCGAGCTGCTGTTCGCCATGCTCGATGAGCTGCCACAGAATTGGCTCTCCCGCCTCACCCTTGGTCGACGCCTGTTTCGCCGCGCCATCGAGCAAGTCGTCGGCGGCAAGAACTTCGACCGCGGTTTTCCAGAACAGATACTGCAAGGCTATGCGAAAGATGGGATTGTTATGCACGACGTAATAGGTGGTGACATAGATCGTCGCCGTGAAGCCCGCATCGCGAAGAATAGGTGCAGCCAGCGCGGCGACACTGTAGAAACCGTCGTCGACGGTGATGACGACATCCTTGCGTCCCAGCGACCCCGCGCGCAAGCGGCGCATCCCCTCGTCGAGCGACAGACTACGGTAGCCTGCCCGCTGCAAATGGCGGACGCGCTGCGCAAACAACTCCGCCGTCTGAAACAGCTTTGGCCGGAAGAGATGCTCGTCGCTGAACGAAAAGCCGTGATAGCAAAGGATGTTCAGGCTGTTTCGTGTCAGGTGACTGGCCGCCTGGAACAGGCCGATTGCCTTGGCGGCTGAGTAGATCGTCGTCTTCAACGGCATGAACGATGGCTCCAAAAGGGCATGCGAGGGGGCTTGACAAGCAGCGCGGGTGGCAGGCTTTGCCGATCAGCTGAGGAATTTCTGAACCGTGCGGACCATCATCCGTCCGTACAAGGCCCGATCGCCCGGGAAACTCAGGTCCGAGTAGACCGCGGGGTTGGCGCCGAGCACAAAGAACTCAGCCAGCGGCCAGAGTCTTTTGGCCAGCGGCAGGCTGGCGTCCCTGACGCATGACAGGACGTACTCCATCTCGCGTGGGAAGGTCAGCCTGCATCCGACATCCTTATAGCTGGAAACCGGCGCCTGCGCTTCATTGAAGAAAGCGTCAGCCAGCAAACGCGGGAAGTCGACACCGGCGAAAAGCGCCAGGTGTAAGGACCCCCAAAAACGCGAATTGAACTCGATCAGGTAGAAGCGATCGCTGACCGGGTCCCAGCGGTACTCGAACATGCCGACGCCTTCCCAGCCGAGCTGCTGCATCAAGGCGCGAGCGTTTGCCAACACTTTCTCATGCCGCCAGGAGGCACGGTATGACGAGGCACCGCCCGTGTGCGGCACTTCGTGCAGACGACGATGCATGAATTCCGCGAGTGGCTTTCCCTGCCAACTCGCCAGGAAGGCACCGACCCCGACCCCGTCGACGTAGCCCTGGATCAGCACCTTCTCGTATTGCTCGCGCAAGCCCGGCAGGCGCTGCAACGCTTGCGTGGCATCGGCGCAACGAACGACCGCTCCGCCCTGTCGCTGGCGCGCATACGTACCGTCGACCTTGATGAACAAGGGACTTCCCAAAGCAGCCAGGCAATCCTGCGTCGGCAGCGCGTCGTTCTCGGCCAGCAGGATGTACGGCGGCAGGCAATCGTCGAGACCCGCGGCGCGACAGGAGGCGAACAAATCGAACTTGCTGAGGCCGGCGTACACCCGGCTATCGTCGCCTGAAAAGGCCAGCAGGTGACGATAGTGTTCGAAACGTGGCCTGATGGCCAGCAGAAAGGCCTCGGAGGGAATGATCAACTCGACCACGTGCTCGGCAAGCAGGGCATCCAGCCATTGGCCAAAGGCTTCTGTATCGCCGTAGTCCGGCTGAACCCGCGACAACCGGCAATAGTTGGAATGGAAACCCAGCGCATTGCCCTGCGGCGAACAGGCGATGACCCGATACCCCGCCCGTCCCAGCGAGCGAATAACAGCCAGCGAGCCGATGGTATGCGCTTCGGTTACCAGAACTGCGTGTCGGCCGCGCAGTGCGTTCATCTCAGTTGCCTCGCTTCGCCGAAGAGGCAGTAGAAACGGTGTGCACCGCCGCAACAGCGGCATCCCAGCCACCGAGCAAGCCATCCAGACTCTGCTCGATACGATCGAAACAACGATCGAAGTAGTGGTCCGGGTGCCCGTAGGGGTCGTGCAGATAGGCCCACCACGGCTGCCGATGCCAGAGGCCAAGCAAGGTCACTTGCACGCCGCGCTGCGTCGCCGTCGCGGCGACCAGCCTCTGCGCCTGCTCAGGCTCGAAAGCAATCAGCAGATCGCCGGCCTGCGGAGCCAGCCCAGGGATCGTCTGGCTGCGATGCTGCGAGAGATCGACCTGCCGGCGGCGGGCCGCGCGCTGCGCCCGCTCGTCAGCCGGTTTGCCAGGGTCGGCCTCCAGGCCGGCCGAGGTCGCACGGCGGCCGAGCATGCGGGCCTTTTCCGCGGCAAACGCGCTGCGGCAGATGTTCCCCTTGCAGACAAACACCAACCGCGTCACCACCGGCCAGTCGAGCACTTGGTACGCCGAGAACCGTCCAGCGAGAGCGGCGCCCGAATGGCGCAGGGTAGACAACAAGGCCCGCTTGCCGCCGAAACGATGGAAGGAAATGGGGTTGAAAGCCATGATACGAATCACCTGAAGTCAGCAGCCGCATCGATCAGCATACACGAGTCTAACTCAACGAGCGGCACCACCTTTGCCAACCCAGTCACCCAACAAGCCCCTCGATTCGATGAAGGCGATGATCTCCGCCAGCCCCGCACCGGTCTTCATGTTGCTGAAAACGAAGGGCCGCGCACCGCGCATGCGCCGGCTGTCGCTGTCCATGACTTCCAGCGATGCACCGACCAGCGCAGCCAGATCGGTCTTGTTGATCACCAGCAGGTCGGACTTGGTAATCCCCGGCCCGCCCTTGCGCGGGATCTTTTCGCCAGCGGCGACGTCGATGACGTAGATCGTCAGGTCGGAGAGTTCGGGGCTGAAGGTCGCCGCCAGATTGTCGCCGCCGGACTCGACGAAGACGATCTCGATATCCGGAAAGGCCGTCGTCAGGCGGGCCACCGCCTCGAGGTTGATCGACGCGTCCTCGCGAATCGCGGTATGCGGACAGCCGCCGGTCTCGACGCCGAGAATGCGCGCCTGCGGCAGCGCAGCGTGGTGGACCAGGAACTTCGCGTCTTCGGCGGTGTAGATGTCGTTGGTCACCACGCCGAGGCTGTATTTGTCGCGCAGCGCGAGACACAGGGCCAGGGTGAGCGCGGTCTTGCCGGAACCGACCGGGCCACCGATGCCGATGCGCAGCGCAGGACGGGGGGTCATCTTGGGGTCACTTTCTTTCATGATCGGAAGAGTCTCGTGTATTGCGTTTCGTGGCAGCTGCACGCCAGCGCCAGCCCGGGAGCGAAGTTGCTCCAGCGTTCTTCGCGCAATCCAAGTGCGCGCTCGACGACACCTGGCAGGCGGCCCCCGAGGGCGAACAGGATTCGCTGCCCGGCGGCCTGCCCCAGCGGCACCGCCTTGAGCGCCGCCATGGTCTGGTTTTCGCACCACGACCACAGATACGCGGTCAGCGAATCGGCGAGCGGGATTTTCCAGCCGTCGGCGGCCAGCGCCCAGCCGACCGGAAAGGAAACCTCGGCCAGCGCGTCGAAGGCTGGCGGCACGACAAGGTCGTCCAGCTCGTGCAGCAGGCGACGCAGCGAATAGCCCATCTGCAGCGTCTCGGCGCGCAGCTCGGAGGACTCGCGGCTGGCCACGAAATCGGCGTTGAGACGCTCGATCTCCGCATGCTCCGCCGCCGCCCAGGCACGCTGCAACTGGCCCGTGAGCGGCGCCTCGAAGCAACCGATACCCTCTTCGAGCAGCGCGGCGATCCAGGCCAGCGCACTCGCCTGGTCGCGCACCAGACCGCTTTCGACGGCCCACTCGAGGCCCTGCGAATAGGTGTAGGCGCCGACCGGCAGCGCCGGACTGGCGAGCTGGAGCAGACGCGGCAGTGTCGGATTCAATGACTCAAGGACTCAATGCCTCACTTGAACTCGTGGATCCTGGCCGGCGAGCGGTGTTCGCCGTGCCCGGGATGGTGGGGTTCGCTGACGTCCGCGCCGGACAGCGGACGATAGCCGTGTCGCCGGGAATGACTATCCACGTGCGCGTGCGCGCCATAAGCGCCCCCTTCAGGGTCGAACGGCGCCTCGACCTCGCTGACCGTACACCCCAGGCCGACGAGCATTTCGGCGAGCACGTGATCCGGCTGGAAGCGCAGGAAACACTCGCCAAACTGTACCGCCACGTGCCGGTTGCCAAGATGGTAGGCCGCGCAGACGAGCTGCAAGCTGTTGCTGGTGCGCACTTCGAGCAATGCTTCCGGGGCCGCTTCGACCTCGACGACCAGGCCGTTGCCGGTGAGCAGGCGGTCGCCCTGCCGGAGCACGGTGCCGGACGGCAGAACGTAGCCCAGCTCCTCGCCGCTGGCCAGCGTCACCCGCTGCCGGCTCTTGCGGCGCACCTCGTAAGGAAGCACCAGGCGATCGCTGGCGGGAGTCTGGTCATCGGCGAAGGATTCGGCAAAAAGCATGTTCGGCTCAGAAAAGGAAATAACGTTGGGCCATCGGCAGGACGCTCGCCGGCTCGCAGACCAGCAGCTCGCCATCGGCGCGTACGGCGTAGGTTTCGGGGTCGACGTCGATCTTTGGCGTCGCCGCGTTGTGCACCATATCCGACTTGCGCACTCGGCGCGTGTCGCGAACGGCAATCAGCGGCTTGGCGAGTTGCAGCGCAGCCAGCTCGGGATTGTCCAGCGCCGCGTGCGAGACGAAGGTCACCGAAGTCCGCAAGGCCTTCCCGAAGGCAGCGAACATCGGCCGGTAGTGCACCGGTTGCGGCGTCGGGATCGAGGCGTTGGCGTCGCCCATCGCCGCTGCGGCGATCATCCCGCCCTTGACGATCAGCGTCGGCTTGACGCCAAAGAATGCGGGCTTCCAGAGCACGAGGTCGGCGAGCTTGCCGACCTCGATCGAACCGACCACATGGCCGATACCGTGCGTGATCGCCGGGTTGATGGTGTACTTGGCAAGGTAGCGCTTGACACGGAAATTGTCGTTGGCGTCGTTGGCGTCGTTGGCGCTCGCCCGCGCAGCCTGGGCGTCCGTCGGCGCCGGCAGGTGCCCGCGCTGCACCTTCATCTTGTGCGCCGTCTGCCAGGTGCGGATGATCACCTCGCCGACACGGCCCATCGCCTGCGAGTCCGAGGACATCATCGACAGGGCGCCGAGGTCGTGCAGGATATCCTCGGCGGCGATCGTCTCGCGGCGGATACGGCTCTCGGCGAAAGCAACGTCCTCGGCGATTGCCGGATCCAGGTGATGACAGACCATCAGCATGTCGAGATGCTCGTCGACGGTATTCACCGTATACGGCCGCGTCGGGTTGGTCGACGAGGGCAGGACGTTGGGCGCACTGATCGCGCGCAGGATGTCCGGCGCGTGCCCGCCGCCGGCGCCTTCGGTATGGAAGGTATGAATCGTCCTCCCCCGGAAAGCGGCCAGTGTCGTTTCGACGAAGCCGGATTCATTGAGCGTATCGGTGTGGATGGCCACCTGCACGTCCATCTCGTCGGCGACCGCCAGGCAGTTGTCGATCGCCGCCGGCGTCGTCCCCCAGTCCTCGTGCAGCTTGAGACCGATGGCCCCGGCGCGCACCTGCTCGCGCAGGGGTTCGGGCAGCGAGACGTTGCCCTTGGCGTAGAAACCGAGGTTCATCGGAAAGGCGTCGGCGGCTTCGAGCATGCGCTGGATATGCCACGGCCCCGGCGTGCAGGTCGTCGCGTAGGTGCCGGTCGCCGGGCCGGTGCCGCCGCCGAGCATGGTCGTTATTCCCGACATCAGCGCTTCGTCGATCTGCTGCGGACAGATGAAATGGATGTGCGCGTCGATGCCGCCGGCGGTGACGATCATCCCCTCGCCGGCGATGATCTCGGTGCTGCCGCCGATGGCGATGGTCACGCCCGGCTGGATGTCCGCGTTGCCCGCCTTGCCGATGGCGCTGATCCGCCCACCCTTGATGCCGATGTCGGCCTTGACGATTCCCCAGTGGTCGACAATCAGCGCGTTGGTGATCACCGTATCGGCGACCTCCGCGGCGCTCAGCTGGCCCTGCCCCATGCCGTCACGAATGACCTTGCCGCCGCCGAACTTGACCTCGTCGCCGTAAACGGTGAAGTCTTCCTCGACTTCTATCCACAACTCGGTGTCCGCCAGGCGGACGCGGTCGCCGATCGTCGGCCCGAACATTTCGGCGTAGGCCTGGCGGGAGATCCTGACGCTCATATCAGCGCTCCCATCACCAGACCGTTGAAACCATAGACCCGTCGCTCGCCGGCCAGCGCCACCAGTTGCACGCGGCGCGTCTGCCCCGGTTCGAAACGCACCGCCGTGCCGGCCGCGATGTCGAGCCGAAAGCCGCGCGCCGCCGCGCGGTCGAAAGCCAGCGCGCCATTGGTTTCGGCAAAATGATAGTGCGAACCGACCTGAATCGGACGGTCGCCGGTATTGGCGACACTCAGCTGCAGCGTTGCCCGGCCGGCGTTGAGTTCGATCTCGCCGGGCAGGACGTGCATCTCTCCTGGAATCATCGATGCTCCTCCTCAGACGATCGGGTGGTGAACGGTGACCAGCTTGGTGCCGTCCGGAAAGGTCGCTTCCACCTGGATGTCGTGGATCATTTCCGGCACGCCTTCCATGACCTCGTCGCGGCCCAGGATGGTGGTTCCGAAACTCATCAGCTCGGCGACCGTTCGCCCGTCGCGGGCGCCCTCGATGATCGCCGCGCTGATCAGGGCCACGGCCTCCGGGTAGTTCAACTTCAGCCCGCGCGCCTTGCGCCGTTCGGCGAGCAGCGCAGCGGTAAAAACGAGCAGCTTGTCCTTCTCTCTCGGCGTCAGTTCCATACGTCTTCCTCAGGCTTCCTCGTTCAGTGCTGCGTTTCCAATGATACTTTCGGCAACCGTGCCTGGCGCGAAACCCCCGTGCGGGCCAGGATCCGCATGTTCCGCACCGCGCCCCTCGTCGCCACACCCAGTCATTGCGAGGAGCGCAGCGACGCGGCAATCCAGTTCCATCCTCTGACTACTGGTGCGCCGCATCAGCCAAACGAAAAACAAAACCCCTGGATTGCCACGTCGGCTACGCCTCCTCGCAATGACGGACAGGCAGCTGGAATCCATCCGCCCCGCACCGCGCCCCTCGCCGCCCCAACCGCACAACCCTCCCGCACCCCCCCACCCCGTCATTGCGAGGAGCGCAGCGACGCGGCAATCCAGTTCCATCCTCTGACTACCTGTCCGCCGCATCGACCAAACGAAGGCAAAACCCCTGGATTGCCACGTCGGCTACGCCTCCTCGCAATGACGGACGCGCCGCTGCCTGAAACCATGTCGCCGTGCGCATTCCCATGCTCCATCCTGCGTGCAACACGACCCTGCCCACGCTGGCCGTCCGTCACGGCGGCATTCAGGTACTCCAGATACGCGGCGGCACCGCCGGTTTTCCGAGCGCCAGCGGGCGCAACTGCTGCCATACCGCGCTCAACCATCCCCGTGCCGCCTCGGCGCCCGGAGCCAGGCAACGGGCAACGAGCAGCTCGGGCAGCGCGGTCACCCCGGTCAGCAGGCCATCGGCCACCGGGAGCGCGCGGCAGGCTGCCAGCCAGTCGGGATCGACCGTCCTGCCGGCGAGCAGCAGCGTCGCAGTCACCGGCCGACCGGCGAGACCCGCGCCAGCGTCCAGCCACGCCGAGCCACCGAGCAGCCGGCCACGTTCCAGCCACAGCGGCCGTCCCTGCCTTTCGATGCGCGTCGCCAGGTCCAGCCGGCCGCGGCTGAAGCGCTCGCCAGACGCCGTCCGTCCCAGGCAGAGAATCTCCCAGCCGCAGAACAGCGCCCCGGCAGCCAGCTCGACCTGCGTCTGCATCTGCGCCTCAGCGCCGTCGAAGACGATCGTCTCCTGCGGCAGATACTCGACGACGCCACCCTCGCCAACGCGCACGTTCAGCGCCTGGCGCGCCTGCCGACCGCCCGAACGATACCACTTGCCGGCGCCCGGCGTCGTCACCAGCGCGCGCGCACCGGCGCCGACGGCAAGCGAAATCTCCAGGCTGTCGCCACCGGCGATGCCGCCCGGAGGGTGCAGCACGATCGCGTGGCAGACGTCCGGGCCTTCCGGGTAAAGCGCCTTCTGCACGCGCAAGGGTCCGGAATGCTCGCGCTGCACCAGCACGCTGGACCCGCCGCGGCGTTCGACGCCCAGCGCCAGCCGCGCCTGCCAGCCCGGGCGCGCCGCCTCCTCGAGCGCCTGGCGGCTAGGGCGCGGAGCTTCATCGCGCCCCTCCAGACCTTCGCGCGCAGCTTCATCGCGCCTCTCCAGACCTTGGCGCGGCGCTTCATCGCGCCCCCCCTCCTCGCCCTGCGCCGCGATCAAACGGCGAGGGCGGCGAGAACCCCGTCTTTCTCCATGTCTTCACCTCGTCCGCGCATGATGATTTCGCCACGTTCCATGACCAGATATTGATCGGCCAGCGAACGCGCGAAATCATAGTACTGTTCGACGAGCAGGATGGCCATTTCGCCGCTTTGCGCAAGCGCACGGATGGCGCGCTCGATGTCCTTGATGATCGACGGCTGGATGCCTTCGGTCGGTTCGTCGAGGATCAGCAGCCTGGGGCCCATGGCCAGCGCGCGGCCGATGGCCAGCTGTTGCTGCTGGCCGCCGGAGAGGTCGCCGCCGCGGCGGCGCAGCATCTGGCGCAGCACCGGGAACATCTCGAAGATGCGCTCGGGAATCGGCGTACTGCCCGGACAACTGGCCAGTCCCATGAGCAGGTTCTCGTGCACCGTCAGGCGCGGGAAGATCTCGCGTCCCTGCGGCACGTAACCGATGCCCGCCTTGACCCGCTGGTGCGACGCGCTGCGGGTCAGGTCGCGGCCGGCAAACTCGATGCTGCCGCCTTTCGTCGGCACCATTCCCATCAGCGACTTGAGCAGGGTCGACTTGCCGACGCCATTGCGGCCGAGAACCGCCGTCACCTTGCCGGCCTCGGCGCTGAAACTGAGGTCGCGCAGGATGTGGCTGCCGCCGTAGAACTGGTTGAGATTCTTTACGTCGAGCATGTTCTCAGCGCCCCAGGTAGACTTCGATGACCCGCGCGTCGGCCTGCACGTCTTCGAGCGCGCCTTCGGCGAGAACGCTGCCTTCGTGCAGCACGGTGACCTTGCCGCCGAGCTGCTTGACGAAAGCCATGTCGTGTTCGACGACGACCAGCGAATGCTTGCCGGCCAGGGTCAGGAAGAGCTCGCCGGTGCGTTCGGTTTCCTCGTCGGTCATGCCGGCAACCGGTTCGTCGAGGAGCAGCAGCCTCGGCTCCTGCATCAGCAGCATGCCGATCTCCAGCCATTGCTTCTGGCCGTGGGAGAGCAGGCCGGCCAGGCGATCGGCGTGGGCAGTGAGGCGAATCGTCTGCAGCGTCTCGGCAATGCGGTCGCCGGCCGCGGAATCGAGCAGCGCCAGCAGGCTGCGCCAGACGCGCTTGTCGGTCTTCATCGCCAGCTCGAGATTCTCGAACACCGTATGGTTCTCGAAAATGGTCGGCTTCTGGAATTTCCGGCCGATGCCGAGATGCGCGATCTCGGGTTCGGAAAGGCGCGTCAGATCGAGCGTCTGGCCGAAAAAGGCCTTGCCTTCGTCAGGCCGCGTCTTGCCGGTGATGACGTCCATCATCGTCGTCTTGCCGGCGCCGTTGGGCCCGATGATGCAGCGCAGCTCGCCGGCGTCGATGGTCAGGGACAGCTTGTTCAGTGCGCGGAAGCCGTCGAAGCTGACCGTGATCCCGTCGAGATAGAGGACGACCTTGTGCGAGAGGTCGAGCTGGCCCGGCTTGAGCATGTGCCCAAGCTCTGCGGTACCGCTGTCCCAGTCGGGGTTGTCGGTCAGCAAGAGGTCACCCGAGTTCATGCGCTGGCTCCTTTCGCGGCAGCCAGGGGAGCCGACGCCGGCGCGTCGCAGTTTTCCCTTGCCTTCCCGACTCCCCTCTCGGCACCGTCCGCCGACTCCTGCCGATTGCTCCGCCCGGCGCGCAGCCGCCGGTAAAGCCCGACGACGCCCTGCGGCAGCCACAGCGTGGACACGATGAACAGCGTACCGAGGAAGAACAGCCAGTACTCGGGGAAGCTGACCGTGAACCAGCTCTTGGCCAGATTGACGATGAACGCGCCGATGACCGCGCCGATCAGCGTTCCGCGCCCGCCGACGGCGACCCAGATGGCGATTTCGATCGAGTTGGCCACCGCCATTTCGGAGGGGTTGATGATCCCCACCTGCGGCACGTAGAGCGCGCCGGCGATGGCGCAGAGCATGGCCGACAGGGTCCATACGAAGAGCTTGTACCACAGCGGGTTGTAGCCGATGAACATGACGCGCGACTCGGCGTCGCGGATCGCCGTCAGGATGCGGCCGAATTTCGAAGTGACCAGGAAGCGCGCCAGCACCAGGGTCCCGATCAGCGCCAGCGCCGAGAGCGCGAAGAGCACGACGCGGGTTTCCGGTGCGGTGATCGAATAGCCGAGGATGCGCTTGAAATCGGTGAAGCCGTTGTTGCCGCCGAAACCGGTCTCGTTGCGGAAGAAGAGGAGCATCGCCGCGTAGGTCAGCGCCTGCGTGATGATCGAGAAGTAGACGCCCTTGATTCGCGAGCGAAACGCGAAGTAGCCGAAGACGAAGGCGATCAGCGCCGGCACGATGAGAACCAGCAGCACGGCCCACAGGAAATGGTCGCTGCCGGTCCAGAACCAGGGCAGCTCCTTCCAGTCGAGGAAGACCATGAAGTCGGGCAGGTCGCTCTGGTAGCTGCCGTCACGACCGATTTCGCGCATCAGGTACATGCCGAAGGTGTAGCCGCCGAGGGCAAAGAAGAGGCCGTGGCCGAGCGAGAGGATGCCGCCGTAACCCCAGATCAGGTCCATGGCCACGGCGACGATCGCATAGCAGAGGATCTTGCCGGTCAGGGTGATGAAGTAGGTCGACAGGTGCAGCGGATTCCCGGGCGGCAGCAGCAGGTGCATGACCGGAACGGCCACCAGCGCGAAGGCGGCGAACAGCCCTATCAGCAGCCAGCTGCGCGCGTCGAGGCTGCGCCCGAGGCGGACGATGAAGGGCGTGCGGGCAGGCGAGGAAGTCATGGACGCTCCGGTCACGATGTCACGAGTCAATGTCACGACTCGACGAAGCGGCCCTTGAGGGCGAACAGCCCCTGCGGACGCTTCTGGATGAAGATGATGATGATCACCAGGACGACGATCTTGGCGACCACCGCACCGGTCCAGCCTTCGAGGAACTTGGTCATCACGCCGAGGCCGAGCGCCGCCCAGACCGCGCCGGCAAGCTGCCCGACGCCGCCGAGAACGACGACCATGAACGAATCGACGATGTAGCCCTGCCCCATGTCCGGGCCGACGTTGGCGATCTGCGACAGCGCCACGCCGCCAAGTCCGGCGATGCCGGCACCGAGGGCGAAGGCCATGGTGTCGATGCGCCCCGTCGGCACGCCGACGCAGCCGGCCATCGGCCGATTCTGGGTCACCGCGCGGACGAACATTCCCATGCGCGAGAGGTTGAGGATCGACCACATGGCCGCCAGCACGGCAACCGAGAAGCCGATGATGATGATCCGGTTCCACGGCAACAACAGATTGGGCAGCACTTCAATGCCACCGGCCATCCACACCGGGTTGGCGACCTCGACGTTCTGCGCGCCGAAAACCGTGCGCGCAACCTGGATCAGGAACAGCGAAATGCCCCAGGTGGCGAGCAGGGTCTCCAGCGGACGCCCATAGAGGTGGCGGATGACGACGCGCTCCATGAGCACGCCGACCAGCGCCGCGGCAGAAAAACCGACCGGAATCGCCGCCAGCAGGTACCAGTCGAGCAAGTTCGGGAAATAGGCCTGGAAGACGCTCTGCATCGCCCACGCCGAGTAGGCGCCGACCATCAGCAATTCGCCGTGCGCCATGTTGATCACCCCCATCACGCCGTAGGTGATCGCCAGGCCGAGGGCCGCCAGCAACAGGATCGACGCCAGCGAGACGCCGGTGAAGGCGCGCCCGACGTTCTCGGCAAACGCCAGGCGTTTCTCGATCGCCCGGATCGACGTGCCGGCAGCCGCACGTACGGCGCTGTCCGGTTCGGCCCAGCTGTCGCCGCGCTTTTCGGTCAGCGGCCCGAGCAGCTGCAGGACATTGGGATCGCCGCTTTCGCCGAGCAGGCGAACGGCCGACAGGCGGACGACAGCGTCGCCCGAACCGATGCTGCCCTGCGCGTACGCCATCTGCAGACGCGCCTTGATCTCGGGATCGGCTTCGGAAGCCAGCGCCTTTTCCAGCAAGGGCAGCATCTCGGCGTCTGCGCCCGACGCCAGTTCCTGCGCCGCCTCCCAGCGGATTTCGCGGTCGCTGGAGAAAAGACGCAGCGCGGCGAGTGTCGAAGCGAGTTCGCGGCGCAGGCGGTTGTTGATGCCGATCGATTCGGTCACTTCCGGCGCCGGCACGATCTCGGCATTGGTCGCCGCGTCGATCACCCGCTCGCCATCGACGATCACCACGCGTTCGCCGGCCAGCGCCAGCGAGCCCCTGGCCATGGCCTTGAGCACCGGCAGCGCCTCGCGTTGCGCGCCATCGACCAGCGCCGTGATGGCGACGATCTTGGCGTCGTTGCCGTCGGACGCCAGCGGGCCGAGCAACGCCGGGTCGATCGCCGCGTGCGCGCATGCAATGCCCAACAGCCAGCCAGCAACGATTAATCGAATAGTACGCATGCTTTCTCCAGGATCAGGCACGGACGGCGACAACGCGCGCCGCCCGTGCCCTTGGCCATCGGTTCAACGAACTACGCTTGCTTACTTGCTTACTTACCCTCGGGCTCGCCCTTCTTCTTGTCGTTGCCCGGGATGTACGGGCTCCACGGGGCCGCCTTGACCGGGCCAGGGGTCTTCCAGACGACGTCGAACTGTCCGTCGGCACGGATCTCGCCGATGAACACCGGCTTGTGCAGGTGGTGGTTCTTCTCGTCCATCTTGATGGTGAACCCGGACGGCGCCTTGAAGGTCTGCCCGGCCATCGCCGCGATGACCTTGTCGACGTCGGTCGACTTGGCCTTCTCGACCGCCTGCTTCCACATATAGACGCCGATGTAGGTGGCTTCCATCGGGTCGTTGGTCACCGCCTTGTCGGCGTTCGGCAGGCCCTGCTTGACCGCCCAGGCGCGGTACGCCTTGGTGAAGCCGTCGTTCGCCGGATTCTTGAGGGTCATGAAGTAGTTCCACGCCGCCAGATGGCCAACGAGCGGCTTGGTATCGACGCCGCGCAGCTCTTCCTCGCCGACCGAGAACGCAACGACCGGCACCTCGGTCGCCTTGATGCCGGCGTTGCCGAGTTCCTTGTAGAAAGGAACGTTCGAGTCGCCGTTGATCGTCGAGATCACCGCCGTGCGCTTGCCTTCACTCGAGAACTTCTTGATCTTGGCGATGATCGTCTGGTAGTCGCTATGCCCGAAAGGCGTGTACTCCTCCATGATGTCGGCGTCGGCGACACCCTTGGACTTCAGGAAGGCGCGCAGGATCTTGTTCGTCGTGCGCGGATAGACGTAGTCGGTGCCGAGGAGGACGAAACGCTTGGCCGAACCACCGTCCTTGCTCATCAGGTACTCGACCGCCGGGATCGCCTGCTGGTTTGGCGCCGCGCCGGTGTAGAAGACGTTGTACTCGAGCTCCTCGCCTTCGTACTGCACCGGGTAGAAGAGCAGGCCGTTGAGTTCCTTGTACACCGGCAGAACCGACTTGCGCGACACCGAGGTCCAGCAGCCGAACGTCACCGCGACCTTGTCCTGGCTCAGCAGCTGCCGCGCCTTCTCGGCGAACAGCGGCCAGTTCGACGCCGGATCGACGACCACCGGCTCCAGCTGCTTGCCGAGCACACCGCCCTTGGCGTTGATCTCGGCGATGGCCATGAGCACGGTTTCCTTGAGCGCCGTCTCGGAAATCGCCATCGTCCCGGAAAGCGAATGCAGGACACCGACCTTGATCGTCTCGGCGGCCAGCGCGTTGAACGAGGCCAGGCCCAGGGCCGCGCTAACGGCAACGGCGGAAACGGTCTTGACAAAATTGCGACGTAGCATCTGTTTGCTCCTCGAAGGTGGGAAAGTGGCCAATCAGAAAAATTTCTTCCAGCGATAGGCACTAAGCAATCCGCGTGCCAGGAGCGAAACCGGCCAGGAAGAGAAGGCTTTAAGGGGGGATCGACGGCCAGCCGCAGGAGCGCGCGCGCTTTTGGACAGATGCGCCGCACCAAAGCGGGGCGCGCCCAGGCGACGTGCACCACGATGGAAACGCACACCGCAAGCAAGGCCATACACCGATCGAAGATCTCACTTGCGACCGGCGGGACGACCGGCGTGATGTACACTTCGCGGCAAACCATGCAGCCACTCCAGGCCGCACGACGCCGGGGCCACGACGACTTTCGCGGTGGTGGGGACCTGCCGAATCACCCGCCTGGCGAACATCCGCCGTCCACGACGCCAGGCCGCCCGCCCCAGGAAGAGTTCCGATCGATCCCTGCCTCACCCCCCTTCCGCACACGCTCTCGCACCGACGCTCGCTGGCCTGGGCCGTCGCCGCGTCGCTGATCGTGCACGCCGTGGCGCTTTTCTTTCCCGAGAAGGAAACGCCACCGACGCAGAGCCCAGTGCGCTTCGACGCCACCCTGTCACGCGCCGCGCCGGCCACCGCGCAGGCGAGCCCGCCGCGGCCGCCCCGCCCGGCCACGCCACCCGCAGCACCCACGCCGCCCACCCGACCTGCTCCACCTGCGCCGGCCGCGGCGAAACGCGCACCCGCCAAAGCGGCGGTCAAGAAACCTGCGCCGGTCAAGCCGAGCAAGCCACAGCCGCAGCCGCAGCCCCAGCCGCAGGTCATCGCCGTTCCGGAAGCCGCGGCACCGGCAGTCCCCGACACCAAGCGCTGGTTCACAGGCGAGAAGAGGGACATGAAGAATTTTCTCGACGACCTGGAAGCGGAGGCCAAGGCGCCGGCCAAGCCCAGCCTGGCGCAGCGCTCGCTGGCCATGGCGCGCGGCCAGGGCCAACAGCAGGCTCGTCAGGACGAAGAGGGCACCGCGACCGTCGAGCTCCTGCCCAACATGCCGCCACCCGATCCCTTCAGCCTCGACTTCTACCTGGACAGCCTCGTCAAGCGCCTCAATCGCAGCGCCGCCTTTGTCCGTAACGACCCGCGCAGCAAGGGCGTGCGCATGGCCGCCGTGCACTTCCGGATCAATCCCGACGGCAGCCTGAAGACCTTCAAGGTCCTCAACGCCGGCGATCAGCAGGACGAGATCGCCTTCATCAAGTCGGTCGTCGAACGCGCCATCCCCTTCGCCGCCTTCCCGCCCGCCGTCGCCCGCTCGGCCCGCTCGCTGGGGATCACCATCTGCATCCAGCCAAGCAGCGGCGGCAATTTCGGCTTCTCGCGCATGACCGACGGCCGCGCCTGCTGATCCCGCGCCCGCAAATCGAGACATCGACAGAGATCATGGCGTGCCGCCGCCATGCCGCCACCCGCAAACGCGTCGTGCAACCGCGTCGTGCAACCGCGTCATGCAACCGCGTCGTGCAAGAGGACGAGCAGCCCATCGCCCCACCACGCCGTCATTGCGAGGAGGCGAAGCCGACGCGGCAATCCAGTTCCACCGTCTCACTGCTTTTCAGGCGCAGCGAAACAACGAAAAGCCAAACCCCTGGATTGCCGCGTCGGCTTCGCCTCCTCGCAATGACGTGCGGGTTGACTGGATTGCCACGTCGGCGGCCCCGCCTCGCAACAACGTGCAGGCTGCCTGGATCGCGCCGTCGACCACGTTAGCTCGCAATGGCGTGCCGGTTGACTGGATCGCACCGTCGCTTACGCGTTCTCGTCATGACGCACGGGTCGCCGACTATCCGCCGGACCATCCGTGCGTCAGGCGTCGAGCCAAGACGCGTCGTGGAAAACAACGAACGGCCCATCGCCCCCACCCCGTCATTGCGAGGAGGCGCAGCCGACGCGGCAATCCGGTTCCACCGTCTCACTGCTTTTCAGGCGCAGCGAAACAACGAAAAGCCAAACCCCTGGATTGCCACGTCGGCTACGCCTCCTCGCAATGACGTGCGGTTTGACTGGATTGCCGCGTCGGCGGCGCCTCCTCGCAGTGACGCGCGGGTTGACCGGATTGCCGCGTCGGCGGCGCAGCCTCGCAATAACGTGCAGGCGACCTGGATCGCGCCGTCGACCACTTTGCCTCGTCATGCCGCGCGGGTGATCGCTTACACAATGCCCCCATAAAGATCCTCCCACTCCGGGTTCATCGACTCGATCAAGCGCAACTTCTTGAGCCGCGACCCCGCCTTGATCTGTTTCTCGCGTGCAATGGCCAGTTCCATGGATTCATGCAGCTCATAGAACACCAGCAGGTGCGCTGCATAGCGGCGCGAAAAACCATCAACCAGATCGTTCCTGTGCTCCCAGACCCGCTTCACCAGATTCGACGTCACGCCGCTGTACAGCGTCCCGTTGCGTCGATTGGCCAAAATGTAAACGGCTGGCTGCCTGATCATCAGAAACCTGGTCTCCCCACAAAAGGATAGCGAACCGCCCCCCGCAAGACGCCCCGACAAGCACGCCGTCATTGCGAGGAGGCGCAGCCCACGCGGCAATCCAGTTCCACCCTCTCACTGCTTTTCGGGCGCAGCGAAAAAGCACGAAGCCAAACCCCTGGATTGCCACGTCGGCTGCGCCTCCTCGCAATGACGTGCCGGTTGACTGGATTGCGCCGTCGGCCACTTTACCTCGCAATGACAGGCGGGTTGACCGAATCGCTCCGTCGCCCGCGCGATCTCGTCATGACGCACAGATTGCCGACCACCGCCGTCCACCCCAAGCGTCGCCGACCATCCGCCGGACTGCCCGTGCGTCACAGGCGTCGAGCCAAAACGCGGCGTGGAAAACGACGAACAGCCCATCGCCCCCACCCCGTCATTGCGAGGAGGCGCAGCCGACGCGGCAATCCAGTTCCACCGTCTCACTGCTTTTCGGGCGCAGCGAAAAAGCGAAAAGCCAAACCTCTGGATTGCCGCGTCGCTGCGCTCCTCGCAATGACGTGCGGGCTATCTGGATCGCGACAGCGGCTTCGCTCCTCGCGAGGACGCGCGGGTTACCTGGATCGCGACAACGGCTTCGCTCCTCGCAATGACTGCGGGTTACCTGGATCGCGACAGCGGCTTCGCCCCCCCGCAAGGACAAGGACGCGCGGGTTACCTGGCGCCGCAACCGCGCCCCTCGCGTTTCCCCTACAGGCGCCCGATCGCAAAGTACTCCAGCCCGGCCCGGCGCGGAACCGCCGGGTCGTAGAGATTGCGGCCGTCAAAGATCGCCGGCGTCTTGAGCAGTGCCTTGATGGCCGGGAAATCCGGCGCGCGGAACTCCTTCCACTCGGTGACGATCGCCAGCACGTCGGCACCCTGCACGGCGAGCATCGGCTTGTCGACAAAGTCGATGCGCGTTTCACCGGCAAAAATCCGCTGTGCTTCATGGCCAGCCACCGGGTCGTAGGCGCGCACGCGAGCGCCACGCGCCAGCAGGTCGGCGATCAGCACCCGGCTCGGCGCCTCGCGCATGTCGTCGGTGTTGGGCTTGAACGCCAGCCCCCAGAGGGCGATGGTCTTGCCCGAGAGGTCTTCGCCGAGGCGCTTGACGATCTTTTGCGTAAGCACGCTCTTCTGCGCGTCGTTGGCGTCCTCGACCGCCTGCAGCACCTTGAGGTCGTGCCCGGCGGCGTGCGCGGTGCGAATCAGCGCCTGCACGTCTTTCGGAAAACACGAGCCGCCGTAACCGGCCCCGGGATAGAGAAAGTCGAAACCGATGCGCGGGTCGGAACCGATGCCCTTGCGCACCAGTTCGATATCCGCGCCCAACCGTTCGCTGAGGTTGGCCAGTTCGTTCATGAAGCTGATGCGCGTCGCCAGCATCGCGTTGGCGGCGTACTTGGTCAGCTCGGCGCTGCGCACGTCCATCACCAGCAGGCGCTCGTGATTGCGCTGGAAAGGCGCATAGAGTTCGCGCATCACGTCGATCGCGCGCGGGTCCTCGGTTCCGACGACGATGCGGTCGGGCTTCATGAAGTCTTCCAGCGCCGCGCCTTCCTTGAGGAACTCGGGGTTGGAGACGACGCTGTAGTCGATGCTTTCCCCGCGCGCAGCGAGTTCCTCGGCAAGCGCCGCCTGCACCTTGTCGGCGGTACCCACCGGCACCGTCGATTTATCGACGACGACCTTGTACTCGGTCATGAAGCGGCCCACGTTGCGCGCCGCCGCCACGACGTACTGCAGGTCGGCCGAGCCATCCTCGTCCGGCGGCGTGCCGACGGCGATGAACTGCAGCAGGCCGTGCGCAACCGCTTCCTCGACGTCGGTGGTGAACCGCAGGCGGCCCGCGTCGACGTTCGCCTTGACCATCGCATCCAGACCGGGTTCGAAGATCGGAATTCCGCCTTCCTTGAGAATGCGGATCTTTTCCGCATCGACGTCGAGACAGAGCACGTCGTTACCGACGTCGGCCAGACAGGTTCCAGAAACCAGACCGACGTAGCCGGTACCAATGACAGTAATTTTCATTTAAGACAACCCTCACAAGACGAACAGCAAAACCAACCGATCAACGCCGCCGAGACGACCCGGGCCACGGCGGAGCACGACCGCAACAGTTCGGGCACAAGTTTAGCGGCTGCATACCCGATGAGACCTTCGGCGCCCGTGAAGCCTGGCACCAATTCCGCACCTCCCGCACCTCCCGCACCTCCCGCACCTCCCGCACCTACCCGGCACCGACCCCGCACCCACCCCGTCATTGCGAGGAGGCGCAGCCGACGCGGCAATCCAGTTCCATCCTCTGACTACTCTTCCGCCACACCACTCCAGCGAAAACCAAAACCTCTGGATTGCCACGTCGGCTACGCCTCCTCGCAATGACGTATGGGCTGGTGTAGCGCCGCCTTCCCGACAAAACGCTCAGCCAACCGAACAGCCGTGTAAAACCGTAGGGAAACTGCCGCACCAGACTTCGCACCTCTCGCACCTCTCGCACCTCTCGCACCTACCCGCACCAACCCCCGTCATTGCGAGGAGGCGTAGCCGACGCGGCAATCCAGTTCCATCCTCTGACTACTCTTCCGCCACACCACCCCAGCGACCACCAAAACCTCTGGATTGCCACGTCGGCTACGCCTCCTCGCAATGACGTATGGGCTGGTGTAACGCCGCCTTCCCGACGCGACGTTCCGCCAAGGGAAACCTGCGTGAAACCGTAGGGTAGCTGCAGCACCAGACTTCGCACCTCCCGCACCCACCCCGTCATTGCGAGGAGGCGCAGCCGACGCGGCAATCCAGTTCCATCCTCTGACTACTCTTTCGCCGCATCGACCACGCGACCAACCAGGATTCTCCCACCGCCATCGACCCCCACCTGTGCGAATTTCCCGCAAGAACAGCGCAAGTCAGACCTTGTAGTAGTCCCGGTACCAGGCGACGAAGCGCTTCACCCCTTCCGCCACCGTGGTGGCAGGCGCGAAGCCAATCCAGTCCTCCAGCAATGCCGTATCGGCGTAGGTCGCCGGCACGTCGCCGTCCTGCATCGGCAACAGGCGCTTTTCCGCCTTCCTGCCAATCGCGTCCTCGATCGCGCCGATAAAATCGAGCAGCGGCACCGGCTGGTGATTGCCGATGTTGAATACCCGGTAAGGCACGTTGCTCGTCGCCGGGTCGGCCTCGTCCGGCAGATACGCGGTATTGGCCGTGGCGCAGCGATCCGTCACCCGGATCACGCCTTCGACGATGTCGTCCACGTAGGTGAAGTCGCGCTGCATCTCGCCGTGGTTGAAAACATCGATCGGCCGACCTTCGAGGATCGCCCGGGTAAACAGAAACAGCGCCATGTCCGGCCGGCCCCACGGCCCATAGACCGTGAAGAAGCGCAGGCCCGTGGTCGGCAAGCCGTAAAGGTGGCTATAGGTGTGCGCCATCAGCTCGTTGGCCTTCTTGGTCGCCGCGTAGAGACTCACCGGGTGGTCGACACTGTCGTGCTCGGAGAACGGCATGCGGGTATTGCCACCATAGACGCTCGAACTCGAGGCGTACACCAGGTGCTGCACCTGATTGTGGCGACAGCCTTCGAGAATATTCACGAAGCCGACCACATTGCTATCGACGTAGGCGTGCGGGTTCTTCAGCGAATAGCGCACGCCCGCCTGCGCAGCGAGGTGAATCACGCGCTCGAATCTCTCCTCCGCAAACAGCCGCTCGATGCCCGGCCGATCGGCGACATCAAGCTTCGCAAAGCGAAAGCCCGGCAGCGAGGTGAGCCGCCGCAAGCGGTCTTCCTTGAGCGAAACCTCGTAGTAGTCGTTGAGATTGTCGAGCCCGACGACTTCGTCGCCGCGCCCCAGCAGGCGCAGTGCGGTGCTCATGCCGATGAAGCCGGCGGCACCGGTAACCAGGATTTTCATGGGGTGATCACGAAGAATAGAGGCGCGATTCTACCGCGGCGAGGAGGTTCAAGACAGCCTCCCATTGCACCAGCCCGCAGCAACTGATGGCTCGCTTGTGGGCGGCCGTGAAAGGAATCGACCATGGATGAGCGAGTCTTGAACGTCAGCGTGGGAAGACGTGCAGAAGACAAGCGGCGACATGGTGGCAAGCGGCTGTCCGGCGTCCTGGAAGCCTTGTCGGAAAAACAGCGCCACAGCAGCCCGCCCGTCATTGCGAGGAGGCGCAGCCGACGCGGCAATCCAGTTCCATCCTCTGACTACCCGTGCGCCACATCAGCCTGCCCGTCATTGCGAGGAGGCGCAGCCGACGTGGCAATCCAGTTCCATGCTCTGACTACCCGTGCGCCACATCAGCCTGCCCGTCATTGCGAGGAGGCGCAGCCGACGTGGCAATCCAGTTCCATGCTCTGACTACCCGTGCGCCACATCAGCCTGCCCGTCATTGCGAGGAGGCGCAGCCGACGTGGCAATCCAGTTCCATGCTCTGACTACCCGTGCGCCACGTCAGCCTGCCCGTCATTGCGAGGAGGCGCAGCCGACGTGGCAATCCAGTTCCATGCTCTGACTACCCGTGCGCCTCCTCGCAATGACGGTGGCTGGGGAATGCTTGCCCGGATTTGGCGACGCGGGCAGCGGCATGGGCCGGGCGAACTCCAGCCACCCTGCGCTTTCACGCTGCTGTCAGGGTCGCTGAAAGTCTCATCAAGAATCCAGCAATACACGGGCACGTGGAGAAGAGCCTCCGCCCTGCATCGCCGTGCCTGTCGAGAATGCAAGCCCGATGCCCGCCGCGTTTCCCCCGAAACGCGGGCAATTGCTCGCAGCGCTGCGTCGGGGGCACCATGACCATCGCCGAACCTGCTCGCCGCCTGAGCTGCAACTGTAGGAGCTTGCGCAATGCCGGCAGGTAATGGCTCTTGATATAGGCCCCTTAACGGTATATATCTTGATACATCACAGGAGAGAGGCCCCATGTCACATATCGCCAAGCTGTTCAAGAATGGCCGCAGCCAGGCGGTTCGCCTGCCTGCCGAATACCGTTTCGATAGCCCCGAGGTCTATATCCGGCGCGACCCGCAGACGGGCGACGTTATCCTTTCCCGCAAGCCGGCAACGTGGGAGGGCTTCTTTGCTGCCCTCAAGGGTGCGAATGTTCCGGCCTGCTTTCTGGCCGCCGAGGAACGGCGACAGGACGCCCAGGACCGTGACCCGTTTGACGGGTGGAAGGAATGACCCGGTACATGCTGGATACCAATACGGTGAGCCACCTCATCAGGGAGCATCCGGCTGTTGTCCGGCGTGTGCTGGCCGTGCCGATGGCGGCTGTTTGCATCTCGTCGATAACCCAAGCCGAGTTGCTGTTCGGACTGGCGCGACGGCCTGAAGCGGAACGCTTGCATACCGCGGTGGGCGAGTTCCTGCGGCGCGTAGATGTGCTGCCCTGGGATAGCGAAGTCGCGGAGCGTTACGGAGCCACCCGTGCGGCCATGGAGCGGCAGGGCAAGACCCTCGGGCCGCTCGACCTCCTGATTGCCTCGCACGCTCGTTGTGCGGAAGCGGTGCTGGTAACGAATGACCGGGCCTTTGCTCAGGTCGATGGGCTCAGGGTTGAAGACTGGACGGCTGACGCTGCATGACGTTGGACAAGCGCTTCTACAATCCGCAAGCCCCGGACCGGCAAGCGCACGCCATGCTCGCCTGCCAGCAGCCATCGCCCGATAAATCGGGCTCCTACGCCAGGCCACCCTGTAGCCTGTTCGCTCAGCTCTGCGAACGCCGCTGACACCAACAAAGACAAATCCGTAAGTCGCATCACCAGCTCCTTCCGCGGCTACAAATCACGCCACCCTGTAGGAGCCCGATTCATCGGGCGATAGGGCGCCTCGTCCGCCACCGGCACCGGCACCGCCACCGACACCGACACCGTCACCGACAATCAGCGCATCAGAACTCACGTATCATCGATATCAGGAGGAAAGCGCCATGAGGCAACTGACCCTGCAAATTCCTGAATCGGCTTTCGCGGCTTTACATCAGGCGCCCGACGAGTTCGGCCAGGAAATGCGTATCGCGGCGGCGGTGAAAAGGGTTGAGCTCGGGCGAGTATCGCAGGGACGCGCTGCCGAAATCGCCGGATTGACGCGGGCCGCCTTCATCGACGCCTTGTCGCGCTACCGGGTCAGCCCCTTGCAAAACACCGCTGACGAGCTGGCCGAGGAACTGAACGATGGGGATTGATGCGGTCGTCGTCAATGCGTCGCCGCTGATCACACTCTTCCGGAGCGCGCAGGCCGATCTCCTACCAGGCCTGTTTGCGCAAATCATCGTGCCTGAAGCCGTATGGAGGGAAGTCGTTGTCGACGAGTGGGCCGACGGTGAGGCACCCTACCATTTCACCAGCCCGCTGCAACTGATGGCCGACTTCTGGGCGGCCGTGAAAGGAATCGACGATGAATGAAAGGATTCTGAATGTCAGGGTGGGGCAACGTGTGGAAGACAGCCTGGAACGTGCAGCCGCTGTGATGGGTGCGCTGGAACGTGGAGAGGAGACTCCTCCTGCTTCGTCGTGGGCTTCGCTCCGCAGTCTGGCTTGCTGAAAAGCTCGTCAGGAATGCGAATGCGGCGCCACCCCACCGCAGGTCATTGCGAGGCGACCTGCGCCGTCATTGCCTGGACACATTGAGCACCACCAAGTGTTCGCCTCGCGCGCCTTGCACGGCAGACAGAGGAATACCTTGGTCCAGCGTGACAAACACCCCATGGTTTTTTATCGCAAGCGCCAGTAAATAAGCATCGGTGATGTGGCGACCGGTGAGCAACTTGTTCCATTCCATCAAGCCGGGTGTCAACAGGCTTACGGCATCTGGCCAGAAATGGTGCACCGGATTGCGGGTGGCCTCAGCCAGGCGCGCCGCCACCTCGGCCGCGGGCGCACGGTTGGGGTAAGCGGCTTGTGACAGGATACGGATACACCCATTCTGGGTAAGTGGGCACGACGCCCACCCCGCATCCAGGTGCTCACTCAGCCAATGCGTTGCGGCCGTATGGTGCATATGGTCCGCATCCAGCAAGGCAACAAGCACGTTGACGTCCAGCAGCGCGACCATCAAACGCCCTCGCGCTCGCGAAGGGCGTTGACCTGGTCATTGCTGACCAACACGCCCCTTGCAGGCAACGGCCTGAATCCAGCCACTGTCTGCGCGGAAGGTTGCTGATCAAGCCGCGCCGTCAACGCCAGCCGTGCAAGGCGGGAAATGACCTGCCCGGCCGTCAGGTGCTCACGACGTGCCATTTCCTTGGCGGCGACCAACACGTCATCGTCAATGTCCAGCGTTGTGCGCATCCAAGCATTACCAGATGTTGTGATGCGTAGATTATATATCATCAGCACACCACACCTGCCGCATTACTCACCTACCCAAAACACCCATCAGCGCGACAAGCCGTTGATTTGAAATAAGTTTTGCCTTGGATAGTCGCTTACCGGGTACGCGCGGGGTTGGCCCCAAGAAGCGCAAAGGCTTTTTCCTGCAGGGGCGTTGGCCGGGTGGTGAGAATGATCTTGGCTTTTGGGTTGAGGGCCGTATAGGTGACGTGATAGGCGAGCGTGCCCAAATCCTGCATCAAGGTGCGAAAGCTGTGCAGAGGCGTACCGTCGTCGGCGCGTCCGGTGGCATCCTCGACCTTTGCGTGGGCCGATCGCTGGGCCGTGGCGACCGCGGAAGGTTTCTCGGCCGGCGCCGCGTCGATGAACTCATCCTCGAAGAGCATCGGTTTCAGACGGCGGCGCATATGCCATTCAACGTAATAGGCAAGCATGCACAGGAAGACCTGCGCCCGCACGCGCTCGGCGCTGTCGTGGAAGACGGGGCGCACCTTCAGATCGACCATCTTGATCGAACGGAAGGCGCACTCGACCTGCGACAGGCTTTTGTAAGCGGCGACCGCGGCATTGGCCGCCAACTTGTCGGCCGCGAGGCTGGTGCGAATCACATACAGCCCATCGAGCGCCGCCACCGTCGCCAGTTCCGCCTCGGTCGCCGCCAGCAGTTCGCCGCGTTGGCGCGAGCGCTCCTCGGCCAGCAGCGGATTACGACAGACCACCAGGTGCTCGCCGGGAAAGTGTTCGCTGGTCAGTTCAAGGAGATTGCGCTCGTCGAACAGCGACTGCTGGAAAGGACCGTGTTCCTGCGCCAGCTGCGCGACCTGTGGCGCCCGCAGGCGGCTGATCCAGTCTATCCCATTGGGCTGGAGGACGTCGCGGATGCGCGCCGAGGTGATCATTTGCCGATCGCCCACCCAGGCGACCCGCTCGATCGCGAAGCGTGACTTGAGTTTCGCCACCTGCGCAGCAACGGTCGCCGGGTCGGCGGTATTGCCGGAGAACACCTCCACCGCCACCGGGCAGCCATCGGCCGCACAGATCAGCCCAAAGACAATCTGCGTGTCATCGCGCTTGCCGTCGCGCGGATGCCCGCCGGCGGCGAGCGGACAGCAGCGGCCGGTGAGCCCGGTAGAGCTCAGGTCGTAGAGCACCAGGGTGCTGCCGGCCAGGTGCCGGCGCGCCAGGCGCCGCTCGATGGTCGCTTGTGCCGCAGGTAGCCAGTCGAGCGCGCGATCCAAATCTTCGGGTTCGATCTGCCCCAGGCCCAGAACCCGCCCCAGCGAGTGAGCCGCCGTATCGTCGCTGAGCATGCGGTGGGTGGCGAGCTTCGAACCCGGTGACACGATGCGCGCGACGACCATGGCCAGCAGGAGCTTGCGCAGTCGTTCGGGCGCTGCGGCGAACCAGTCGGGCGCACCGCAGGCAGTCGCACTCCCCAGTACGGCGGCCACGTGGCCATGAGGCAACGAGCGTTCGATGGTAAAGACCTCGTCCGCACTGGGTACGGCCACGCCACCCTTTAGGAGAATCCTCAGACCCTCGATCACTTCCGCAGGCAGGCACGACAGGTTGGCCAAGGTGCGCTTCCTGACCTTGCCCTGCTCTCTGAATGCCTCGCGAAGCAGCACTGCCGGTGGCGAGTTGCGGTTGGGGACGGATTCGATATACATGGCGTTACCATGCTCCAAAAAAACCCAAAAAGCTAGCAACAATACGGCTATTTACATGGGTACTTCTTCAGTTAAAAAAATAGCCGGAACCCGCGTCATGCAAGGGATCCGGCTATTTCAGGGGGCCCAGGTTCGGCCTGGTGTAGTGTTGCACGCAGTGTGGAGCTTATGAATTCCAGCCAGGTCAACGATCGTGCGCCGTTTCGCAGGTCTGCTCTGCTGACAGCCTCGTCAAAGATGCCGCAGCGCGACATCAGCCGACGCGCCGTCATTGCGAGGAGGCGCAGCCGACGCGGCAATCCAGTGCCATGCTCTCACTGCCTTTCCGCCGCGTCGCCAATGCGCAGTGCCAAATCTCTGGATTGCCGCGTCGGCTGCGCCTCCTCGCAATGACGGTGGGTGCGGGATGGGCACCGGATTGCCCGCTGGCGTCGAGCTTTCTTGAAGCCTCGTCAAGAAGGCAACGCTACACCAGCCAGTGCGTTGCCACCTTGTGGTGCATGTGGTCGGCATCCAGCAAGGCAACAAGCACGTTGACATCCAGCAGCGCGACCATCAAACGGACTCATGCTCACGAAGGGCATTGACTGGGTCATTGCTGACCAACGCGCCCCTTGCAGGCAACGGCCTGAAAGCAGCCACGGTCTGCGCGGAAGGTTGCTGATCAAGCCGCGCCGTCAACGCCAGCCGTCCAAGGCGGGAAATGACCTGCCCGGCCGTCAGGTGCTCACGACGTGCCATTTCCTTGGCGGCGACCAGCACGGCATCTTCGATGTCCAGCGTTTTGCGCATCCAAGCATTACCAGATGTTGTGATGCGCAGATCATATATCCTCAGCACACCACACCTGCCGCATTACCCAGCTATCCACCTATCCGACGCCCATCAACGCGACAATCCGGCGCGCGGAACTCCTTCCACTCGCTAACGATTGCCAGCACCTACGCCCCCTGCAAAACCTCCATCGGCTTCCCGACAAACTCGATTCCCGTCTCACCCGCAAAAAAGCACTGCTCCTCTTGATTGGCCACCGGATCGTAAGCGCGCACACGCGCACCTCGCACCAAACCCCGTGGCCGCCAATGGACTCAGCCCAGCAACCGCTGCAGCGCCGCCACGATACGCTCAGCCGCTCGCCCATCCCATTTTTCCGGTACCGCGCCTTTCTTCCACTCGCCCGCCATCACACGTGCCAGTGCCGGGCCAAGCTTGGCCGGGTCGGTACCGATCAATGCATTCGTCCCCACGGTCACCGTCTCGGGCCGTTCCGTGTTGTCACGCAACGTCAGGCAGGGCACGCCCATCACGGTGGTTTCCTCGGTGATCCCGCCGGAATCGGTGATCACGCCCTTGGCGTGTTTCACCAGGTAATTGAATTCCAGATACCCCTGCGGATCGACGTAGTGCAGCCCCGGTATCTGGCCGGCCAACTCCTTGAGGCTCTTCGCTGTGCGGGGGTGCACTGGAAAGACCACCGGCAAGCCACCCGTGCCATCCGCAATGGCCTGCAACAAGCGCAGCAACTGCTGCTCACCATCAACATTCGCCGGACGATGCAATGTCACCACGAAATACTGCCCCGGCCGCAAATCCAGGGCCGCCCAGAAGTCCGGTGGCTGCAAACGCGGCATTTGCTTGAGCAGCGTGTCGATCATCGTATTGCCGACGAAGAAGATACGCTCGTCCGCCACCCCAGCGCGGCGCAGATTGTCGTTGGCCGTCGCGCTGGTCGTAAAGAACCAATTGGTAATCGAATCGGTCACCACCCGGTTGATCTCCTCCGGCATGCTCCAGTCTCCGGAACGGATACCGCCCTCCACGTGCGCCACGGGCACGCCCAGCTTGCGGGCAACGATCGAACAGGCCATGGTCGACGTGACATCGCCAACCACCAGGCACAGGTCACTGCGCTGCTCGATCAAGGCCTTCTCGTAACGCACCATGATCGCGGCGGTCTGCTCAGCCTGCGTGCCCGAACCCACTTCCAGGTTGATATCGGGTTCGGGGATTCCCAGTTGCTCGAAAAAGCCACCGGACATGGCTTTGTCGTAGTGTTGGCCGGTGTGGATCAGGCGGTAGTGCAGCGAGACTCCCTGGGACTGGGCTGCCTGCAACGCGCTGATAATCGGCGCAATTTTCATGAAGTTGGGGCGCGCGCCGGCGATGATGTCGATGGTTTTCACGGATACTCCTCAAGTTTTCTGCAGACGCAGACACAAGAAAGGGGCTGCAAGGAACACAGCGGCGCCGAGTCGCGGAGGATCATTTGTTTGGTACGGCCACCGGGTCACGCCACTTCCTGGATTGCTTCACTAAGTTCGCAATGACCACCCTGCACCGTCACTACGAGGAGCGAAGCAACGCAGCAGTCCAGCACTGCCATCTGACTACCGTTCCACTTGTACCGTGAACCTGGCACCCCGCCCGTGAATTGCTCCACTAAGCCCGCAATGACACCATTCCTTCACCGTACTAGCAGCGTCACGTCCTCCAGCATCATCCAGCGATGGCGGATCTATCGTACGTCCTGGCGGTTTGCAGGCACCGAGTGCCACCTGCTCGTCGGCACCGCGATCGACAAAGGCGTCCTTGCCCAGCCCTCGCCGCGTCCTCGTTAAGCCTCTGCTTGTGGGGACGCCAAAGGTGCGTGAGGATGTTCATCAGCGCCGTTACCAGAATTGATGTGACTCGATCCCGTGCGCGGGCGTGCCGCTCCGTGCAAGCCGGTGCACGTACAGCACCGACGTCTCTCCCTGGTGCACCTCGATCCGCCCCACAGGCTCGGCACCCATTCTGCTATAGAAGTGGTGAGCCGCCGCCAACGGCTCACCAACCACTATCCGGAACCGGTCCACTCCGCGCTGGCGAAAATGCTCCACCAGTCCCCGGTAGAGAGCCCCGGCGTGGCCCTGACTGCGCAGCGCCGGATCGACGGCAATGCTTAGCAATTCTGCATGGGGTAGGTCCGAAAGCGGCTGCGGCTTCTTGCCCATCAGCAGAATCTCGGCAATCTTCCATAGTTTGTGTGGCGACACGACCGCTGGAAGCAGCGCCCCGGCCAGGCTTGCCCATCGGCGCAGCAGTTGGCGGTAAATCGGCCCCATGCCCTCGGCGCCTGTGACAAAACCCACCACCCGCCCTTCGTGCCGCGCGATCAGCAGGACGCTACTCTCGTTGGCGTCGATCGCCTCGTAAAGCAGCGCCAGAAATGGCGTGCCCAAGCTGGACAGGAAGCCCTGGTCAATGTTGCTCGCGTGCAACTGGGCAACCTGGCGGTAGACGTCGCGTTCATGCATGCTCAGCGGTGCAGCGCCTTTGCCAATTCCGAACCCGGGTTGGGCAGGTTACCAAGAACCGTCCAAACCGCGCCGGAGCCGGGCACCACCACCACCCACACGGTCAGACCGATCAGCATGAAGTAGGTGTACATGCTCTGGTTCTCGACGTACCACTCCTCCAACTGCCCCTTATACGGCATGATCACCTGGTCGTAAAAGAAGTTCGGGTCCTCGTGGCCATGCATCATTTCCTCTTCGTCGCGGAAGACGATCGAGCCAATCCCCGAGAGACCGGGACGCACCTTCACGATATTCTCCTGCGAATGCTTTGGGAAAGCATCAAAACAGCGCCGCGTCTGGGGCCGTGGGCCGATGATGCTCATGTCACCGTTGAGGATGTTGAGCAACTGCGGCAGCTCATTGATCTTGGTCTTGCGCAGGAAGCGGCCTGCCGGCAGGATGCGCGGGTCATTCTTCACGGTCACCGTTCCGGTGCCGATGCTCGGGCTGTTCTTCAGCATGGTCGCGAACTTGTAGAGCGCAAACGTCTTGCCGTCTCGACCCACGCGGTCCTGCAGAAAAAAAATCTCCCCCTCTCCGGTCAGACGCAAAAGGATGGCAATCGGCACCAACAGCGGCGACAGCACCAGCAATGCCAGGCCTGAAAACAGGATATCGAACAGTCTTTGCATGGGCTTCACATCCGCCCGTCGAGGTACTTGCCGGTTTCTTTATGCGCGAAGTCGGGCAGCATGTGGTTAAAAAGGTCCACGATGGGCGCCTTTTCCCACGTTGGGGCGCTGCGAATCGCGTGGATCGTGCGCAGAAAATCCTCAAGCAGGGCGACATCGTACACCGCCGCGTTCTTGATCACGCCAAGGTGGCTGAAGCGCTCCATATCGAGCGTCTCCTGGTCGGTGAAGAATTCCTCAAAATCCTTCTCGCCGGTGGTGTCGCTGGCAAAGAAATAGCAGGGCCAGCGCTTGACCGCAATCAGCTCGGCAGCGCGGTCGCGCGCTTCGTCTTCGGTTGCGCAGGGGTGTGGTGTGAAGCCCAGGCCTTCGACGTAGCGCACTGCGATGTCGGAAAACGTCGTCAGGTGAAGCTGCTCGCTCAGTTTTGGGAAAAAGATGTCGCGGTTCTCGCCGAGAAGGCACGACATCAGGCACAGCTCGCCGGATTCCTGGGGCGTCACGAAATAGCGGCGCACATCGTTGGGCGCCGAAATCGGCTGTTGCTTGGCAAAGCGCTGGTTGAAACCGTGCAGCAACGAACCGTCGGAAAACGCCACGTTGGCAAAGCGTGCCATCGACAACGGCAAGGACTCGCTCTCGCGCATCAGGAACATTTCCATGATGCGCTTGCTCGCGCCCATCATATTGACCGGGTTTGCCGCCTTGTCGGTCGAAACGCAGAAATACTTGTGGGCGCCCCGCTCGCGGGCCATCGCCAGCGTCTTGATGGTGTTGAGCACGTTCACTTGGACCAGGCGCATCAGCGTGAACGGGTCCTTCTCGCTGCGCACATGCTTCAACGCCGAGAGATTCAAGACGTAGTCGTAACCGCCGCTGGCGTTCATCAGGGCCTCAAACTCGCGGCTACCGCAGTCGAGCGCAAAGGTGCTGAAGTCACCCTCGATGTAGCCCAGCGTGCTGCGGATGTCGCGCACCAGCTCGACCATGTTGTTTTCGCTGATGTCCACCACATGCAGCACCTTGGGATGGCGTTTGAATATTTCGCGGGTTACCGCCTGGCCGATGGAACCAGCCCCGCCGACAACCAGAAATCGGCTGCCAGAAACCAGTTCGCGCAGCTGCGCGTCATGGCGCGATATGTCTTCGTCAAACAGAGGCTGCGTGCGCCCGATCAAGCTCAATACATTCATGCTTTTGCTCCCGTTTCGCAAACTGGCAGGGCCCCATCGGGCACGCTCGACGGCAGGTTAACCACCCGCTCTTCTAGCCAGAGTGAATTCTCCAGACCGTCGTGCTGGCAGTGCTGGAACATCGTCAGCCGGGTCATTAGCCGCCAAATTGGCCGCGTCATCACGCCGTTATCGTTGGTATAGGCCAGGAAGGCATCGCGTTCGGCCAATGAGCCCAGAACCACCGCATTGAGCCAGTGGTTGGCGGTAGTTCCATCGATCCCGCGCGCGAACTTGACTCCCAGTTCATCAAAAAACGCGCCATAGCGCTCTGCCAGCCCGGCCTTGACCTGCAGGAACTCGGACAACCGTTCCATCTGCGCACAGCCCAGTGCCGCGTTAAGGTTGGGCAGGCGGTAATTGTAGCCCACCTCGTCGTGCACAAATTCGTAGGGGTGCGGCACCTTGGCCGTCGTGGTGAGGTGTTTGGCGCGTCTGGCCAGCCGTTCATCGTTAGTGATGATCATGCCGCCGCCGCCGGTGGTGATCACCTTGTTGCCGTTGAAACTCAGGGTAGCCATCTGCCCGAAGGTGCCGGTGTGGCGCTGACCCACGTAGCTGCCCAGAGACTCGGCCGCATCTTCGATCAGCGCAATGCCCCATTCCTTGCACAGAGCCGCAATTTCATCGATCCGGCAAGGCAGGCCAAAAGTGTGCATCGGCACACAGGCCGCAAGACGCCGGCCGGTGGTCTTGTTCCAGGCCCGGCCTTCACGTTTTTCTCCGTGCTGCCTTAGGAAGCGGCCAAGCGCTTCTGGGCTCATGCCCATGGTATCGCAGTCAACGTCCACAAATACCGGCTGCGCACCGGCATAGCTTAACGCGTTGCAGGTGGCAATAAAGGTCAGCGCCTGCGAGATCACCTCGTCGTCGCGCTGCACTCCCACCAGCTGCAGCGCCGCGTGCAGTGCCGCCGTGCCGTTCACCGTGGCGATGGCGAAACCCGCGCCGGTGAACCCGGCGATCTGCTGCTCGAACTCCGTCACCTTGGCTCCCACCGACGAGACGAAGTTCGAGTCAATGCAGTCGATCAGGTACTGCTTTTCGTTGCCCTCGAAAACCGGGCGGTGCAGGGGAATGAGACCCTGGCCAAAGATATCGCGAGCCAGGTCCACTACCGCTTGCTGATGAGCAATGATGGAACTCATGATGCCCTTCCCTTCCTGCCTCGGCTGTCGTGTGCCTGCCAGGCCTGTTCGAGGGTGTCCACCCAGCGATTGGCCAGCACCGCGCGATCAAACTCTTGTTCGGCCAGCGCTCTGCCGCGCCGGCCCATGGCCTGAAGGGCTGCGCGGTCCGAGGCAGCCTGTTCCAGCGCATCGGCGAATGCCACCGGATCGTCTGGCGGCACCGCGAAGCCGCAACGGTAGTCGCGGATCATCTCGGCCAGCCAGCCCGGATAGTTGTTTAGCACAGGAAGGCCTGCGGCAATGTAGTCAAAGAACTTGTTGGGCGAGGTGCCGAAATAGAACGCAGGGACGTTCGCCAGCGCCTGCAGCCCCACGTCGGTAGCCGCCATCAGGCCGACCAGCCGAGCCTTGTTCACAGGATCGTGAAAGACCACGTTGTCCAGCCCTTCGCGCGTCGCGCGCGCCTGCAAGGCCGGTTTGAGCTTGCCATTGCCAATCAAGAGCAGCTTAATGTCGTTGCGACCCCGACGCTTGAGCTCGGCCGCAGCGTCCAGTGCGGCGTCCAGTCCATTGGCCACGCCATGTGTTCCGGCAAAAACCACCATCAGGTCCGAGGGGGCGATGCCATCGGGTCGCCAGGGCGCGGCGTCCTGGGCAAACAGGTCGAGGTCGCAGCCGTTAGGCACCAGTGCAATGCGTTCGCGCCGCACACCGCGGTGCGAGATGCCCTCGACGATGCCGGGCGAAAGCCCAACCAGGCCCTGTGCGGATCGATAGCTGGTCCACTCGAGCACGCTCATGGCCCCCAGTACCACGGGGTTGCGGATCACGCCCATGGCCCGCGGCAGCTCGGGCCACAGATCGCGCACCTCGAACACAAATGGCTTGCCTCGCAGCCACCGGGCAGCGATGCCCGGGATACCGGCGGTCAGCGGTGTGGTGGTGGCAAACACCAGATCGTAGGGCTCGCGCAAGGCCAGCCACACGCTACGCAGCGCAAATTTCAAGAAAGTGAGCGAACGCTTCGCCAGGCCATCGTGGTTGGAGTAGGCCAGGTCCAGCTCGATCACGTCGATACCGTCCACCCAGCCGCGCCGAAGGCCGTTCTCGTAGGGGCCGCTAAGGCCGGTGTTGCCGCCGCCGATACTGCCGCACACCATCGTTACCTGGTGGCCACGCTCGATCAGCCGGCGCGCCATGGCATAGGAGCGGATCGCGCCGGCACCGTGTGGCGTCACGAAATGTTGGTGGAAATACAAGACTTTCATAATGTCCAGTGGTATTCGGTGGTCAGCGTACCGGGCTGGTTCACTTCCAGTTCCAGCACCGGCACCGGTGTTTTCTCAAGATAGTGAAGCGACTCCCAGCCTTGGACGACATCACCGCGGGCTATTGGTATGTCCGCCGTCACCGTCAGCGTGTGTCCGTTGCCATTTCTGATGCAAAAGCGGTGCTCCCCATGCGCTGAGGACACATCGCTGATGTGCCACTCGCCTGGCGCCAGCCGCCAGCGCAGCACTGCGCTGCTGGCAAAGCCTTGCACCGTGTCCCGCACAAGCAGCAGGTCGTCTTCAAGCTGCACACGGCGGTGGTGCCGCGCGTCGGCGGCGTCACGATAGCCGGCCGCGGCTTTTACGCTTTGGGCGTGCGCGACAAGCGGTTCCAGTGCTTCGGTGCGCAACCAATTGCCCAGCAGAAAGCGGCTCAGCCGCGGCATCTGTTCGCGGCCGTCGAACTGCACCGTATTGTGGCCGGACACGCCACCAAAATAGCTGAGCCATTGGGATTCGGTGTTATAGCTGTAGGTTCCCGCATCGCGCAAGCAGCCGTGACCACGCACCCACAAATCCAGGTGCAGTGCGTCCGCCTGGCTGGGACGGAACCGAAAACGCGGGTAGCGCAGCAGCGCCATCGCCTCACCCCGCCGCAACACCATGAAGCCGCCGTCGTCGGCCTGCAGATTGCCCGGCCCCGGTTCGGTCGCCACGGGCAGGGGAACACCCAGCCACTGCAGCGCGTGATTCCAGGCGCCGTCGGCAGCATACGCGCGCGTCCCGGCAAACAGCACCATGGCCAGCTGCACGCTGGGGCGGTGATCGCGGTACGCAGTATCGGCAAGTTGCAGTAGCCGCGCACCATCGTTGCCGCCCACGTTTGGCCCGTCGCCCGTGGTCGGGTCGGTCAGCGCATGCAGCCAGCGCGTGGCGGCCAAAGCGCGCGCCTGCCAGGTCGTGCTGAACGCCGGCAGCCCGAGCGCAAGCCGCCAACACTCTGCCATGCTGAACGTGTCCAGCAGCAGCCGGTGGTAGTTCAGCGAATACTGGCTGAACGTGCCTTGCTCACCGACCAGCCGCACGGCCCGGTTTTCCAGCAGACGGCGCCCGGTCACCACCCAACGCGCCCCCCTCGCATCGCCCAGCGCGACCAGCCAGCTACCGCCCATGAACAGCGCCGCGGCCTCCGACGTGCCGTGGTTGTTGTCCTGCCCCATTGCATACTGCACCGTGGGCGCAATGCGCTGCAGGTGAAGTGCAAGCAGGTCACGAAGGCCGGGCAGGACCTCACGCTCCTGCCCTACAATCAGCGCGGCGCAAGCCAGGTGCATCACGCGGATGGAGGCCTCCTGGCCGCACTTCCAGTTTGGCCCCAGGTAGGGCGGATTGTGCCGGCACCAATCGGCCAGCCAGGCATTGAGCTGGTCCAGGGCGCCTGCCTCACCCTTACGCGCCCGCTGCGCCAGAGCCAGCACCCAGTCCATGCGCGAGAATTCCCAGATCAGCTTGATGTCACCCGCAGCCGGGTCGAAGTCCGGTATCTGCCACCACGGGCGCGCCGGAGCAGGTATGCGTTGCCCGGTAAGCGGGTTGGCCAGCCAGTCAGGTGGGCCGTCACCCAGCGTCACCGGCCAGCGACTGAACAGCCGGGCCGTCTTGCGCCAGCCTGTCACCGCTGGCATGGGCAGAGCACCCGCCAATGCGGGTCCGAAAAACGGACCCGATGGGGCTGTTCCCTGCAATCGCCGCACCGGATTAAAACCCAACCGGACGCCCGCGCGGTAAATCATCGCTCGCAATAGGTTGGGAATACCAAGCGCGAAGTAAGTTCGAAATCTGGAAAAAAAAGAATACTGCTCAAACGCTACAGGTTTCGACATAACTTAAACGTTCTTTGCTGAAGAATACAGCTCTATGGGTTCTCGTGAATTGATTTTTTCTTTAACCGCAGCGCTGGCCTTTCAACCAGGAACCACGATGCGAGCGCGAGCGATGCAGTTAAAGCAAGTGCAACAGGAAGGCTGGGTACCGAGAGCAGAAGAAGCAGGTTGACAATCGGCATGTGCCAAATGTACGTACCGTAACTAATATCAAAAGGAAGGCGAACATAAGGTGTGCAAAATGCTAGCCACAAAATCAATCCTGCATAGCAGGCGAAATACACAATTCCAACACTGTTGCCTCTTGATCCGAAAGCAACCCCTTCCCCGAAGGGTATCATTACAGCTAAAGGGACGATCAGGAGGGGAGCGTATCTAAGACAAGGCAGTATCCGATCAAAATGCTTCGCTGCAAGCATGCCGAATCCAAACATCCAACCCCACACCAAGGGAGTTAAGCCAAGCAGGTCAAAGATGCTCTTATCGCGATACACATGGGCCGTAAATAGGTGTGGGCCAACCGCATAGAGAAAAAAGGGTCTATGTCGTTTCGTGTGGAACGGGCGACGACCGACCTGTGGGGCTGCGCAGGCATGGCCACCCCGACCAGTGGCGTTACGAGCGTTGAAGGCGCTGTCAAGGGCGGGCGAAGCCCGGCGAAGCGGACCCTTTACTGCGCCAGAAACGCTAGTAAGCTCAAGGGCTTGGGGCTGGTTGCGGTTTTTCGCGGCCAGCTCCCGAGCCCGTCCGGCGGCGAGGACTTCCCCGCCCTCGGGGGCGGGGTCAGGGGTGGGGGCGCCCGAAGGGCTCGGCAAAGGCATTGGCCCCGTTCCACACGAAACGACACAAACCCAGAAAAAACGATAGCGCCAAAAGTAAAAGCACTGTGTAGCGGAATCGGCGTTCGGCAACGACTATCAGCGGAACGGAAAAATAAAACAGAATTTCAACGGTAATACTCCACAGCGAGCCATTGATGACGCCCACCCCGATATCGCGAAAAATCGATGGATTGTAAGCTTGCCCGATGGTCACTTGGGAAAACAGCCACAATATGTATTGAAACACGCGCTCCTTAGATTCGGGAAGGCCGTGCGCAATAACTGCCAACCCGACTCCGGCAATTGATACGACCAATAGCCCGGGGAATAGCCTCAGGAAACGATTCTCGAAATACGTTCGACCAGGTGAGTTCAGGTAGGCGGCGTAGATTAGAAGGCCGCTAACGAAAAAAAAAGCTGGGACACCCGGAAAGTGCCGGATAAACGACGGAAGGGGCGCATTTAGGTGCTCACCAGCATGGACAAAAACAACCTGCCAGGCAAAGATAAGCCGGAGCCATTCAAGATTGTTTAACTTTGGGAACTTGACTGTGGTCATTTGTTTTTGAAAATTCGAGTTATTCGGACGTTGGGCGCGTGCTACGACCTCTTTCGGAGCACCTCAGCAATCTCAAGAGTCACCCGTGCCACCTCGAAAATCTCCTCAGGTGCAATGGCCGGCTTGCCAGCTTCCAGGGCCTGCAGGAAGGCCGCCGCACAGGCGCTCTGGCCCTTGTCCTGCTTCCAGAGGTTCATCTTGCGGAAGCCTGGCCAGCCGTAACCCTTGAGTTTGCGAAAGTTGTCCAGTTGCAACACGCGTCCGGCCGCAAACACCTCGACGCGTTCCTTGGGAAAGCTCGCTGCCCCATTGGCCAGGTACAGGATGGTGCCGAACGAACCGTCTTCAAAACCCAAAGTGATCGACGCCTTGTCCTCGGTGACCGCAACACCCGGCGCGTCGCCCATACGGCATGCCTGCACCGATACGATGGCACTGCCCGCGAGGAAGCGCATCAGATCGACAAAGTGACAAGCCTCGCCGATGATGCGACCGCCCCCCACCGCGCCGTCCTGTGTCCAGTGGTTCGCCGGGATGGCGCCCGCGTTCATCGTCATGATAAACGCCTTCGGTTCCCTGACCGGCGTCAGGAGCGCCTTCATCTTTTGCACCTGCGGCGAGAAACGGCGATTAAAACCCACCATCACCTGTGGGCCGCCCTGACCCGTGCCCGACTGCGCGGCGTCGTACGCCGCGCGCACCGCGGCCAGACCTTCGGCATCGATCGCCAGTGGCTTTTCCACAAAAACATGCTTTCCCGCCTGCAGCACCTGCGCCACGAAACGCGCGTGGGTATCGTGCCGCGTAACGATGGCCACCGTATTGATGGCTGGATTGGCCAGTAGCGCAGCGACGTCGGTCGAAGCCTCGGCGAAGCCCGCTTTCTCGCCATGGATCACGCCATTGATACCGCCGGCCGTAACGATGGTGTGAAACTGCGCGCCGGCTGCCTTGAACGCGGGAATCAGCATGCGGGAGGCGTAGTTTCCTGCGCCGATGAACCCCATCACCGGCTTCTCGGCGACAAACGTCGCGCCAGCCTGCAGTGTCACGCTGCGCACCATGCGCTGCCCCGCTGGCGAGCTGTATTGCAGCAGCATGCCGAGGCCGGTTTTGTCCGCGGTCAGTGCTTCGTATGCCTTTGGGGCGTCCTCGAACGCGAAGCGATGGGTAATCAGGGGCTTTACATCGAGCTGACCGCTGGCCAGCAGGTCGAGCACCGCCTCGAAATTGCGCTGCTCAGTCCAGCGAACGAAACCGAGCGGGTAATCCTGTCCCTTCTCTTCGTAGGTCGGATCGTAGCGGCCCGGGCCATAGGAGCAACTCACCTGGAAGCTCAGCTCTTTCTCGTAGAAGTCCGCCCGGTTTAGCTCCAGGCCCGTCACCCCCACTAGGACAATGCGACCACGCTTGCGGCACATGCGTGCCGCTTGCGTCACAGGGTCGCTCGATTGGGTCGACGCCGTGATGATCACCCCGTCAACCCCTTGGCCCCGGCTCAGCGCCATCCCCGCCGCCACAGGGTCCTCCCCCGCACCGGGATTGCAGGTCTGCGCGCCAAACGTGCGCGCCAACGCCAGCTTCGACTCCTCGAAGTCGATGGCCAGCACGCGGCAACCCTGCGCCCGCAGCAGCTGCACCGTCAGCAGCCCGATCAGGCCTGCTCCGGTGACCACAAACGCCTCGCCCAGCGTCGGCTGTGCCAACCGGATGCCCTGCAGCCCAATGCTGGCCACTACTACAAACGCAGCCGATTCATCGTCTACCGCGTCGGGAATGCGGGCACACAGGTTCTTGGGCACCTTCACCACATCGGCGTGTGGCCCGTTGGACACCACACGGTCACCCACATGGAAGCCGGCCACGCCAGCGCCTACCTCGGCCACCGTGCCCACATTGCAGTAGCCCAGGGGAAGCGGTTGTGCCAGCTTCGACTGCACGGCCTCGATCGTGGTCATCAAGCCATCGGTGGCCACCTTCTCCAGCACCATCTTGACCTTGTCGGGTTGTTGCCGGGCCTTGTCCAGGTACGAGGCTTTGCCGAAGCCGACGAGCATTCTTTCGGTGCCTGATGAAATCAATGAAACCTTGGTCTGAATCACAACAGTTTCATTGCCAGCGAGTGGAACAGGCGCCTCAGACACCTTCGTGATCCCGGAGGACATGTGTTGCAGAATTTGCTTCAAGTACTATCTCCAACTCAATTGATAATAGATGGGAAAATAAAACGATTACGAAAATAAAAGCAAAAGGCTACTGCCAATATCATTGTTCAATAACTCAGCAGGGCCCCTTGTGAGCGAAATTGCATGAGTCCTATACAAAGCCCTACAGTTGAGCCCGGAACGTCGGCGGTGCCGTCGGGAAGGCGCTGGACCTTGAGACCACCCTCGCGCTTGGCCGGGCCGACGCACTGAGATTCAAGGCGAACTGGCGCAACACGGGTAGATTGAGTGCGGCACGATAGCTACCGGCGCGCAACTGGTAATCGCCAAAGATTACATCCAAAAACCGATGCAGAGTTTGGCAAGTCGGCCGGAGGAATTGCACCCCCGGCCTCTCACAGAACGGTGCGTGAACCTCTCGATTCACACCGCTCCCATCAAGCAAACGCACCGGCCATGCCTTTCTGCCAATGCACAAAGAGATACGGCTTCTTCTCGGAAAGCTGTTCGAGAAACCTGCTCGCCCGTATCTTGTGGCCCTTCAGCCGTCTGTACTTCCTCATCGCCCAAGCCACCAACATTTTGTTGAAGTGCCTGAAGACGGGGTACATCGCCGACCGATAGAATCTTCCGTAATACGCGAGCCAACCCCCAGGGCCTCGGCACTCGGATAGCATGACGTTTCGCCCTCCATCGGTGAAGTGAAAAATCGTTAACTTTCATGAGCTTATGACAAGGGTTTGTAAACCCCTCTCGAATCAGGTCTACTCTCGTCTTTTGGGCAACCGAAATGACTGTGACGAAGGGAGCCAGCCTGATGTGCTGCTTGAGGGAAGTCGACGACCCGCGCAAACCCAGCAATGGGACGCTGCATGATTTTGTGGAGATTCTGGTGATTGCCATGGCCGCCGTGCTCTCCGATTGTGACACCGTCGAAGATATCGCCTATTGGGCGTACAAAAAGGAGGAGTGACTGCGTCAGTTCCTGCCCCTCAAGAATGCCGTCCCCTCCGAGAAGACGTTTCTGAGGATCTTCCGGGCGCTGGCCCCGAAGCAATTCGAGGTGGCGTTCCGCTGCTGGGTCGCTGAAGTAGTCGGGACCCTCAATGGCGGCGTTGCGATCGATGGCAAGACGGTGCGTGGGTCCGGCAGCGGCGGTGAAACCGCCATTCACATGGTCAGTGCCTTCGCCACGGAACTGGGCGTCGTTCTGGGCCAGGAAAAGGTCGCCGCCAAGAGTAATGAAATCACCGCCATCCCGGAACTGCTCCAGGCACTGCAGATCAAGGACTTGCTGATCACCATTGACGCCATGGGGTGCCAGAAGAACATCGCCCGTCAGATCACCGACTAGGGCGGTGACTACCTGCTCGCGGTCAAAGGCAATCAACCGGCGCTGCTGGAAGCGATCCAGACTGATTTCCTTGACCAATACCAATCGGAACCCGTCGACCGCCACCGCCAGGCCTACAAGTCCCGTGGTCGGGTCGTCGGCCAAATCGCCTCCGTGCTGCCCGCGAAAGGGACTGTCGACCTGGCTGATTGGCCCCAGTGCAAGACGATCGGTCTGGTCGACTCCCTGCGCAAGGTCGGCGACGAAGAGTCGAACTTCGAGCGGCGCTATTACATCAGCTCTCGCGAGTTGACTGCCGAACAACTGGCGGTAGCCGTGCGAGGCCATTGGGCCGTGGAGAATCGACTTCACTGGATACTCGACGTCAGCTTCGGCGAGGATGCCAGCACCGTACGTAAAGACAACACCCCACAGAATCTTTCCCTCTTGAAGAAGATCGTTCTCAATCTGATTCGGCTGGATACGACCGACCAGAAGAAAACCAGCTTGCGCCTGAAGCGCAAGGCAGCCGCCTGGGACGATGACTTCCGGGTGAAAATCATGGGCCTCATCAGACTATGACATACGAGTGCCGAGGCCCTGGGCTCTCGATGCTCCGGAGATCGGGCTGCGATAATCTGTGCCAATATCCTGGGAAGTGCGGCGCCGGACAAAAGTGGGCGAAGCTGCTAAAACGACTTTTTAACTATACGCTTGTGGCATGTTTCGCATATGCTTTCCGAGCGGCAAGGCTCTGGGTCAGCGGCCCCCTAGTGCAAGGTACAACGCAACAATTCGATCGGCTGTAGAGCTTAGCGTGTCGCTAGCTTTGTGGATAGAGCGCGGCGAATCCAAATGCTCACGTAGGCGAAGTATTAAATCCGACGAATCGCCCGTCCGAAAAAGCGCGCAGTAGGACGGCCTTTCACTGGCATCAGAAGCGAGCACGGGAACACCAAAATTAGCAGCCTCGCGCACGGCAACCGCGTCACCATCTGTATTTGTTGCTCTTATGTAGAGGTCTCCTCTACTCAGGGTATAGGCAAATTGCTCTGGGCTAAGGTTGTACAGAATCTCCACAAAGCCTAGATCAGCAATAGAGTGCTTTAACTCTGTCATGTACGGCTCGGATATTCTATTATATATGCACAATAGCAAGCTAACTTTACCCCTTAACGCCGCGCTGTTCTTTATGGCCGCAATAATAGTGTGGTAACCGTATAGTGGCGTACCATAGCCAGAAGTAATCATTAACAATCTGCCATCTTTTCTCAAACGACCGATGGCTCGATCAGCAACAGAACACGGTTGCATTTTGGGAGGAAGATATGCAGGAATTACATCGCGAGCCCTTTCATCGACCCCCATTAACTCGAGCACCGTTTGCTGATCGCGATTTACGGTAATGATGCGATCAAATCTCCTAAAAACAAATCGTAGCAAAAACTTTTTTACGCAAGGTAATGCGCGATAGTTATCTGAAAACGAACCAGAGTGAACAGTAACAATTGATTTAGCTCGACCGGGCATGGCCAGCAAAAGAACCAAGCCAGCATAGACAAAGCGATCGGTCGCGGACACATGAAAGTGAATCACATCATAGACTTCCTTGCGCATGACACCGATGGCTCGCCATACGGCAACAACTCCTGCAGGGCCGACTCGATAGACGCCTTTATCGGGGCTTTCGGTTGAATCAGGCATGCCATAAATATCGGCTACATCACAGCAAATATCGCGAGCGCACAGCTCGTCACGCAAGCGTTTTATATGAACGCTATTACCACCGATGGGTGGTGGATATGCACCGATAATTAGCACTCTCATAAACCGCCCCGATCAAAAACAAAAGTACTTTCTTTAGAGCCAAGATGTGGCGCGGTAGCATTAGGGGCGGCTTATCTGCTGCCGCCCTGTTCGTCTGACGGCTCCTGATTAGCCGGGCCGTAACCTAGTTTCTACATCCCCCAATCGGACCAGACAGGCGCGTTTCGTGCATCCAGCGAGCGGACAAGACGTCACGCTTTCGGCCGACAGCGAGTCATGCGTTCGGCAACTTAACCGTGTTCTTACTCTTGCTGCAACGGTGTCGAGCTTAAATTCTAGCCTACGCAGGCGAGCTTTCGGTACATGTCAAGATAGTCGTCGCCTGAGTTCAGGTACCATCATCCTCAATGCCGAGGGCGGCAGACTGCCTTCCTCGGCCCGGAAGGAGCGGGCGCGACGGGGCAACGATGTAAAGGGTGCGGCTGCGCCCGGCCTGCGTCCACCCTTGCAATCACCGCCCTTTCAGGTCGCCAAGGTCAGCGTCCGTTCCACACGAAACGACATAGAGCCCGATTTCAGAGCACGAGACTCGGCGCGATACGCACCGGGCGTCGCGTTTCGAGGCTGGTAAACGGATTCTGCAGGGCCGACGACATAGACCCGGACCCCGTTGCGCCTCAAACACACATCATCCTGTTGTCAATCAACTCGTCGTATATCCTACACTGTAGCTCAGCCGCCTTTTCCCAAGAATAGTTGTCATGAAAATATGCGTATGCCTCTGTGCCAGTTTCCGCTAACTTGGCATGACCAATTAGAACCGATTTCAATAACGCAGCCTCAACTGAATCCACCGTCGGGGCTTCGATTTTTACCCCGAATCGTCCATCGGCCAGCATCTCAGTTAGCCCACCTGAATCCGTGCTTACAATTGCCCTCCCGCTAGAAAGCGCCATCGTTGCGACCCCGCTCTGCGAGAAAAAGTCGGAATAAGGAAGCAAGACAAAGCTGCATCTTTGAAAAATAGATATAACGTCTTCATCGTGGATATATCCGTCAAAGACCTCAATACCCTCCGGGCGCTTTGCTATTAGTTCTTTGCAACTATCCCAGTATTTCTGCTCCCCAAAGCTTGCACTCCCCGCGATTAGAAGCCTTGCAGGTTTTCCCGCCGCCCTTAACCGTTGAATTGCCTCGATAGAGAGATGGTGGCCTTTGTTTTCACGAATTGCACCAAAACACAAAGCCACGAACTCTCCTTCGGATTGATAGGGTAATGGTGCATTTGACAACCTAAAAACACCGTGGTGAATAATCCGCACCTTATCTGAAGGTACACCAAACTCCGCTTGAATCGTGTCGCGTTGACTGACGTGGTGTACGAGAACAGCGTCTGCCGCGCGATAAAGGGTTTTCAGAACCCACCTTTCAACCCCATTTAAGCAAGACGGAAAAACCCACCGATGAGGAATAACATCGTGAATGGTCAGAACCACTATTAAACGCTTGCTCTTTAGTACAATTATTTGCAAAAGTGCCAGAAAATGCAGAAAAGGGAAGTTGAAGTGCACGATAGCTAATTTTGCTTCTTGAGAGATATTGATTATCTCCCTGTTCATATGCGAAAATTGTCTACACATCGATAGTAGCTTTTGCATCCTCCCGACTCCTTGAAGCGGGGCAAAACATGCCAAGCTCGATCCTGGGTGTAGGTGCCTATGCTCGAAATCTGCCGGGCAAACCAACCTAGCATTAGGGATAAGCGTTCTAACAGCTGAGAACAATTCATTAACATATTTTGCAGCGCCAGATTTCTTCGCTTGCGTGCAATGAATTATTATTGCGGAATTTCTATTGAAATTCATTTGGTGATCTTTCCGTGTAGCTTTTTGGTTCGAGAGAAAACTGCCAAAATGAGGGCTAATCCTGAGTATGTGATAAAATCGACAGCGGCGTTTGCATACCCAAACAACCCGCCTTGCTCGGAGAAGCCATGTAGAATAACCAGAAACACCCACACTGGCGCAATTGATGCAATCCGTTGGTCGTCCTCCGACAGTAACTTCCGGCTCCAGTAAAGCCGCAGGCTGCAGCTCAGTCCATAGCCCAACAGACATAGTCCCGCACCAAAACCTAGCACGCCTTTCTCAGCAAGCACAGTCAAGTAAGCATTGTGGAACGAACCGGAGGAAAGCCCATCAAAGCGCCCCATATCACTCGAGTAAAGGGTCAGGTAGCGTGAGAGATCCAGGTCCCACGTAAATGCCCCCCAACCGAGCAAGGGTCTTTCTGCAACTTTCTGCATTGCCGCGCCCCACAGCTCTGAACGACCGGTTGTGATCTCGCTTAGCCAAAAGAGCGTCTGGACCCAATCGCTCTCGCTAAATATCAGCCCACTCGTTCCGAGTCCAATCAAAACGATCAACAACACAACAAAAATACTTAAAGCAATTGTAAATCGACTCGGTGGTTTGCGAAACAAATAATTAAGTGCCATCGCACCTGCGAGCACAACTATTGCTGTTCTAGATCCACTAATAAAAAGACTAGCCAGTACGAAGGGCACGTAGGGCAAAAACCACCCAGGCCGATCTCGTCCTTTTCCACGCCACCCAAGGACGAAAACCAACAGAACAGCAAACGAGAGTGGATTTGGGTTGATTTCAAAACGCTCAACCATGTCGAATTTAAAAGAAGCCAGATCACCCACGTTCGCCAAAGTCGGCCACCCCCTAATAATCCAAAACCCTAACAGTATAATCCCGCCACCAACAACTGCGGGTAACGCTAATAATTTACGGAAAGCCACGCAATTTTCTGGCTTTCGAAAATGAATCATCATGAAAAATGACATGGTTGCAATATATAGTTGGCGACCTATATCCATTAACCCCAATTCAGGGCGCGGCGAAAAGGCTATCGAAAGACCGCCTGCAAATATGAACATAAAGCAAAGTAGTGCCCATCGCGCCTCGACTGGCCTTACCCGAAGACTAGACAAGGCTAGACTCGACACAACGCCCCAGCAGGAAATCACTAGTAGCACTCGAGCACTCGCGCCAAAAATAGCTCCTGGCAACATCAACAACCCCAGGGAAAGTGAGAAAAGGCCAGACAGAACGGAAGTTCTCATTATTTTTCGCTATCCAGGGCAATCCGAGAGCATAGCCAAACGGCGACCAACCCTTCTGCGACCACGCATGTCCAGATAATTTGGTCCAAAGTCTGCACTAGTGTCACCTTGACCAACAAGGCAGATGCATAGGCACCCAACATCAGATACGCGTAATTCGAACCGTTTCCAAACACAAAGGAGTGCCTTGCTGCCAACTGGTTAACAGACATTACGAAGAAGTAGGCTGAGTAAGGCAGCATCAATTCAGCGACCTGGGCGGTCTGCGCGGAGGTAAAAGTTCCGCGCTCGTAGACTAGTCGCACAATTGCTTCACCCCACAGCGCCAGCGCGACTGCAATAACGGCACATGAGAGACAAAGCAAGAAAAAAACCGACTTAGCAGGCCGACGACCCTGCGCTAACACCCGTGCCGCCCAACTTTGGTAGATCTGCCCAAGCTGCGACGAGACCAATGCAAGTGGAAGCATGCCAACTCGAAATGCAAATGCATTAATTGCAACTAAGCCCTCTCCCATCCTTGCCGCGAAATAGACATTCGATAGTTGATTTATGTTAAATCCAACATTCTCAATCGAAGAGGCCCCTAGCGCACGAACAAACGGGCGTAATTCAGCTTCGGCTTCAGCGGGTTTCTCATTTAGTCTATTCAGCAAAACCAAGGCAGCAGCAACAGCTGCTATTAAGGAACCGCCGAGGTAGGACCAGGGAAGTGCGACCAACCGCTGGTCTGCCGATAACGAAAAGAAATAGTAGCAGAGAAGAATTCCGAGCATCCCGAACGATGAGGTCGCGCCCAGCAACGTAGCTGATTGATGGCGGCGCTCGGCATGTAGAATGCCAAAGGCCACTCCAATCATTACTGTGGGCACTACGGCCCAAGCAAGAATTCGCCCGAACCGCGGTAGCAGCTCACTTCCGACCGGGAAACCTAGAATTATCGCGAATTGGCTTTCATCAAGAATTAAAAGAATAGTGCTGATAGTAAGTCCGATGATAATCAAGACCAACAGTACCGGCTTCAAAAACTTTCCGTTTGTACCTCGAATTCGATTTCGGATATATGCAGGAACGAATGCAAGATTGAATGCACCCATCATGTAACTGGACGCGAAAACAAGCAACTGTTGAATTGCAAAAAATGCGTCGGTAACGGCTGAAACGCCGAACATACTTGAGATTAATACTTCACGGGCGAATCCAGCGCTCTTACCAACCCCATTGATTGCTAGTTGGCCGAAAACTACCCCGCACCGACGCTGAATCGTGTTTTTCATGGAGTCACCAGAACAAACCAGTCGCTATTATCGCTACAACAGGCCATGGCAATATCGTTGGCTGACGAGCTGCCAATGCGTCGTCATAGCATCGGTAGCGAGGTTCGCGCATCGCCGAGTAGTTATCAGGATGATGCAGCATGATCACCAATTACTACTTCAATTTCGTTATGCCTTCGACGCACCACGCCGCACTGCCTTCCATCACAGATGAGTTCAGGAAATCTTTCTACTGGTGTAGCTGCGGTAAGCACGTCGGCCCGCATTACTTCTATAAGCACGTAGGAAAACCCTTCATTCGCGGAACGTATTAGAACGAGATCAGCTGACCGATATTTTCGCTAGGGAACCGCTGATTACTTAGCCGCCGATGCGTCAGCTACCGCGTGGCGGCGGTTTTTTTGAAAAACAACCACGAAAACCCCCGGTTTTCTACCTTTTTGGGCCGATTTTCGGACCTTTCGTCCTCTTCAAGACGTAGGTTGGCTGTCGAGCGCCAATAGTCCTCCCTTGGCGATCACCAGATCGGCCAAAGCGAACAGCGTGTGCAGGTGTGCCGCGTTCTTATCCAACCCCTTTTAACGCACCTTCTTCTAGTGGAACAGGTTCTTCACGACGGGGAATGGATACTCGACTTTGGACCGGATGCTGGCTTTCAGCGAATCCAGTTTGCGCAACAACTGACCAAACCAGCTCTTTTCAGACACGGCTTTGAGCTTGCCGCGCTTCATGGCGATCTGCCAGTTGATGTCCCGGTCCTTCAGTTCGTCCCGCTTGTCAGCGCCGGCGTAGCCCGCATCCAGGAAGACGTCCTTCTCTTCTCCGTGCAGCAGATCCTCGGTCTGCGTGACGTGCGCCTCGTTCGCCGCTGTTCCGACGACGGTGAGCACCAGGCCGCTCTCGGCATCGACGCCAATGTGGGCACCTTCATACCGAAGTACCACTGGCTGCCTTTCTTGGTTTGGTGCATGTCCGGGTCACGAGCCTTGGCTTCGTTCTTGACCGTAGGCAGGGCGGCGATAATTGACCGCATGGTCCATCACGCCGAGATACTCGCCATCAAGAGGGATTCCTACCAGCGCAAAGACGCCCAGGAACAGGCCGCCGCCAGATCCAGGAAGCGCTCGGCGAAGGCTTCGCCGTGAAGCTCTATCATCAACCTTCCGGTTTGCATGACGGTCTCAACCTGCTCATCGATTCTCGTTGGTCGCCCGATCAGGCGCCGGCAGTCATCGAGCTGCTTGATGATTTGCGCGATCGAATCTGGACGCACTACGAGGTCGCTCTGCAGACCCGCTTCCGCGAGCTGCGTGTGACTTGCTGCGACGTCGAGACGACACCGATCCGCCGTACTAAGCTAACGTAACACCATCAAGACTCAGGGGCCCGCCGTGCCCCTGTTTCGTTCACATCTCACCGCTCACGTCGCCGCCAAGTCGTCTGGCGTGGGAGGCTCGACGGTTCATGAGCGTTGGGGGCAGCGCATCGGGAATCTGGCCAACGCTGGCCCGTCGGAAGGAGCCTGATTCATCTGGCAACCTTTTTTGGGGGCCTGCGCCTCATCCAGACACGCTACCGCCATACCAGAATGCTTGGGCATTCAGCATGTTGCACGGCTTCGCCGGTGGGCACTGCGCTCTCCCGGGTTAACCGATTGCAGCGGGGTCTTGATCTTGTTGTTGGCTTGGGCCTCAGTATCCACGAGGGCGCCGGGATGGGCCGTGACATCCAGCACGATTCTTGCGATCTGGCTGATGGGGTGCGGACGGGAAGATGTTGGTGGCGTTGTACCGGGTGATGGTGCCTGATTTGCTGGCGAGTGGTTTATCGCCCGATTCATCGGGCGACCATCCATTCACCAGCCTGCCCAACATCCAGGCACGCTACCGCCATGCCAGAATGCCTGGGCATTCAGCAGATGGTGCGCCTTCGCAGGTGGGCACAGCCCTCCCCGGTTTTCAAGCACCTCCGGCGCTTCGCCGGAGCGGTGGTTTGTTTGTGCCTTGCCGCTGTTTACCTTTGCCGGCAGCCTGGCGGCTTCTTCAAGCCGGCACTACGGTTTGTCGCGGTTCAGCCTTGATCGTCCTGCGCGGCCAGCTCGGCGCGCATACCTTCGATTTCCACTTTCATCGCGACATACTCCTCTTCCTTGCGGGCAAGGTAGTCGCGGGTCAGGCACAGCCTGGCGCGGATGCCTTCGGGGGTCAGCAGGTACGCGTATTTCAGCTTGTCTTCGGCGCGAAGGAAGCTGCCGGCTTTGATGTAGCCTTTTTCGAGCAGCGCCTTGAGCAGGTAATTGGTCTTGCCCAAACTGGCGCCAAGCCGTTCAGCAAGCTGCCGCTGGCTGATCTGTGGCTCCTCCTCGACGATTCGGAGGATGCGCAGGTGCACTTGCTCGGCCGGGGTCATGGTTTCTTGTTCAACAAATGAACGCGGATGATAGGGGATGTTGGCGCAAGGGGCAAGGGCGATTGCGGTTTCCTGTAGGAGCCCGATTCATCGGGCGATTGGCGGGTGGGTGGCCTCGGGGCGCTTTGACGGGGCGGTACGTCGTCATCGCCCGATGAATCGGGCTCCTACAGGGGGGAGCGTGGCGGCGGATCGCGCGATGGCGGAGCTCGTGGCGGCTTAGAGCTGGCGGATTTTGCGATGCTGGGCTACGCGCTCTGGCTCGACTAGACTCATCTCGTCATTCAACGGAGGTGGCCATGGCGACCGTGAACATGCTGGAGGCGAAGTTAAACTTGTCGCGCCTTGTTGAAGCCATCGAACAGGGCAAGGAACGGGAAATCGTCATTGCCCGGAACGGACGACCAGCAGCGCGCCTGGTGCCGATCGCGGAGCAACCGCCGGAGCAGCGCATCGGCGTGGCAAGGGGCGCTTTCGACGTTCCGGAGGATATCGACGCGAACAATGAAGACGTGGCTCGGCTGTTTCTGCAGAGGGTTGGATCTTGAAGCTTCTGCTCGACACCCCTGGCGCATAGTGGGCTGTTGCCGATCATCCCGGCTTGTCGGCAAAAGCTCGCGAACTGATCCTCGCGCCAAAAAAGCACGATCCGGGTCAGTGCTGTGACGATATGGGAAATCAGCATCAAACACAGCCTGGGACGAGGTGACATACCGGTTTCTGGCAAGCTTGCTCTGGAATATTTTCGCCAGGCGAGATACCGCCTCCTTCCTGTAGAACCCGAACCTGCTGCTGCGATCGAAGGGCTCCCCGCACACCACCAGGATCCCATTGACCGCCTTCGTGTGGCGCAGGCCCTGACCGAACGATGCGACGGGTCACGCACGATGGCCTGGTCGCTCGTTACAGTGATGGTTTTCTTTGCATCCGAGTTGAGAGGCAACGCCGCTGGTGGCGGCCGCCGCCGCGCTTGAGCTGACCTGGAAGCGTTGGCGGAACACCTGCCGACATGTAGGAGCCCGATTCATCGGGCGATTGGCGGGTGGGTGACCTCGGGCGCTTCGACGGCGCGGTAGGTCGTCATCGCCCGACAAGTCGGGCTCCTACAGGGGGATGGTCGGCTATAGCGAAGCGGGCAGGTCAGAGACCCAGCCGCGCCGCCCGGCCTCTGCAAGAGCCAACCTGTAGGAGCCCGATTCATCGGGCGATTGGCGGATCGAGACCTCGGGCGCTTCGACGGAGCGACACGTCGTCATCGCCCGATGAATCGGGCTCCTACAGGGGTGATGGTCGGCTATCGCGAAGCGGGCAGGTCAGAGACCCAGCCGCGCCGCCCGGCTTCTGCAAGAGCCAACCTGTAGGAGCCCGATTCATCGGGCGATTGGCGGATCGAGACCTCGGGCGCTTCGACGGAGCGGCAGGTCGTCATCGCCCGACAAGTCGGGCTCCTACAGGGGGGGTGGTCGGCTATCGCAAAGCGGGCATGCCAGAGATCCAGCCGCGCCGCCCGGCTGCTGCAAGAGCCAACCTGTAGGAGCCCGATTCATCGGGCGATTGGCGGATCGAGTGAGCTCGGGCGCTTCGATGGTGCGGTACGTCGTCATCGCCCGACAAGTCGGGCTCCTACAGGGGGCGAGGTGCGTGGATGTTTTCGCCTGACGGATTGGGCGGTGGCGGTGTTTGTCTGCTTCAACCCGGATCGAAAATTTCGTCCAGCGATCGCGCATCGAGCACCTTGATGGCCCAGCTTTCGAGCTGCTCGACGGTGGCCCCGTCCAGTCGGATGCGTACAGAGTCGGGCAGTGCACCGAAGCGACGGGCGAGAAGGCTCTGCAGGAGTGCGGCCTCGCCTTCCTGGCGACCTTCCTGGCGACCTTCCTGGCGGCCTTGTTGCAAGCCTTGTTGCAAGCCTTGCTGCAAGCCTTTTTCGATTCCGAAGCGTTCGGCAGAGGTGACGTAAGGCATGGTGACGTTCCTTTCCAATGTGTAGACTTCGTCCATCAGCCGCTTCTCGAGTTCGGTCGGCAAGCGCATCAGCCAGTCGATGACGCTGAACAGGTCGATGATGCGCTGCTTGTCCCAGTTGCGTTCGTAGAGGAGCTTGGCCAGCCACCATTTTGCCGCATAACGTTGTTCAGGGTCACCTTTCGTCTTGCGGGTGAATAGGTGCGCGGCGGTAACCAGGGCAAAGGGATTGGTATCGGCCAGCAGAGCTTCGACCTGATCCGCGTAATCGAGGAGCTTTACGGTCGGGAAGCGGATACCCATTTCGCAGCCGAACAGCCGGTAGCCGAAGTGAGTGGGTTTCCAGTTTTCGCCATCGTCGGCCAGCACGGCGAGGGTGGCGACTGGCCGGCGGTAGCGGTCGTAGAGCCGGTAGTTGTAGGTAAACAGGCGCTCAGGGAAATTGGCGTCGTGCTGTCCCTGGACCTCGACGTAAATGTAGACCCACTGCTCGCCCGCGTCGCGAATACTTACCTGGACGAGGCGGTCCACCAGCCGTTTGCCGAGTTCGGCGTCCTGCACGATCTGGGCGAGTTCCTGATCGAGGAAGACGTGTGCTTGCCGCCAGTCTATTTCAGCGTGGGCGAGCGGGAAATAGAAGGCCATGAACTCGGGAAAGTAGCGCGTGATCGCGTCTTTCCACGGGGTATCGTAGTCGTCGCTCGCTGGTGCCTCGTTGTCCATGGGTGGCTGCTCAACGCAAGATGATCACGATAACGCGACTGAAAGGGCGGTGGGTTCCATTCGTTGCAGACCTGGCGATGATGCGATTTTTTGCCTCGGAGCTCAACGATTTTCGCTACCGAGGATAGCGGTGGGTTCTCGAGCGGCTGGGTGAGCTTGGGCGCTTCGACAACATGGTGCGTCGTCATCGCCCGATGAATCGGGCTCCTACAGGGCGAGGTTGGTGGCGGTTGTGGCTTGGCAGATCGGGTCATAGGCATGTTCGTAGGCGTACGGCAACGCGCCGGCCGACATGTAGGAGCCCGATTTATCGGGCGATTGGCGCTTCGTGTAATCGAGCGCCTTTGACAGCACGATACGTCGTCATCGCCCGATGAATCGGGCTCCTACAGGGGGAGGTTCGTGGCGGTTGTGGCTTGGCAGATCGGGTCATAGGCATGTTCGTAGGCGTACGGCAACGCGCCGGCCGACATGTAGGAGCCCGATTTATCGGGCGATTGGCGCTTCGTGTAATCGAGCGCCTTTGACAGCACGATACGTCGTCATCGCCCGATGAATCGGGCTCCTACAGGGGGAGGTTCGTGGCGGTTGTGGCTTGGCAGATCGGGTCATAGGCATGTTCGTAGGCGTACGGCAACGCGCCGGCCGACATGTAGGAGCCCGATTTATCGGGCGATTGGCGCTTCGTGTAATCGAGCGCCTTTGACAGCACGGTGCGTTGTCATCGCCCGATGAATCGGGCTCCTACAGGGGGGAGGTGCGTGACGGTTGCGGCCTGTCAGATCGGGGGATAGGCATATTCGTAGGCGTACGGCAACGCGCCGGCCAACCTGTAGGAGCCCGATTTATCGGGCGATTGGCGCTTCGTGTAATCGAGCGCCTTTGACAGCACGACACGTCGTCATCGCCCGATGAATCGGGCTCCTACAGGGGGGAGGTGCGTGACGGTTGCGGCCTGTCAGATCGGGGGATAGGCATATTCGTAGGCGTACGGCAACGCGCCGGCCAACCTGTAGGAGCCCGATTTATCGGGCGATTGGCGGCTGGGTGACCGCGGGCGCTTCGACGCTGCGAGGCGTTGTCATCGCCCGATGAATCGGGCTCCTACAGGGCGTGAGTGCGTGACGGGTCGGGCGATGGGCTCTAAATCCAGACGGCATCCCAGTGCGGGTAGTCTCCCAATCGCTCAACCAAGCCGGCGCGCACGGGGTTGTGGACGACGTAGCGCGCCACGGTCGCAAGATCTTCATCGCGGCGCAGGGCGCGATCGTGGAATCCTTTTTGCCAGATTCGGCGGCCCAAGCTCAGACTCACCTTGGCGCGGTAGATGCGCACAGCGTCGCTGACGCTGACCTCCGAAGCCAGCTCCAGCAACCAATGGACATGGTCTGGCATGACCACGAAGGCCAGAGTGGTGCCGTAGCGGCGCACTGCTCGCTCATTGAAGCAGCGAGCAGCCTGGTGTGCCGTGGCGAAGTGCTCGAAGGCGCGCGCTCGTTCGGCGGTCACCAGGGTTAGCAGGTAGACCTGCCCGGATTGTGAGCAGCGGCCCTGGCGGAGATCTTCGGCGTGGGGTTGGCTGGGGGGCATGGTTGCGGTTCGCTGCGTGTCGTGGTTTCGCCCGCTTTATCGGGCGATGACCGCTGCCTCACGTCAGCGTCACGTGCCCAGCCGGCACAGCGATTGCCTTTTCGCGACCAAGCAGGCTGAGCATGACGACGACCCGCTCCTCGGCGATCGCGGACACGATGCCGGACAGGCCCTTGAGCGGCCCGGCAGCGATCTCGACGCTGTCACCGGCATGAAAAGGGTGCACTTTCTCATCCACTGCCGCGGCCTGACGTTCAGCCAGTGAGCGAATTGCGGCCAGTGTCGCCTCATCCAGGGTGGCGGGGATGCCGCCAAAGCTGACCAGTCCGCTGACGCCGGGCGTGCTGCGAATCGGGCCGATGCTCTGTTCGGGGCGACCGCAACGGACAAAGCTGTAGCGCGGGAACATCACCTGCTGCCGCTTCGTCCAGCCAGCCCTGGCTTTTTCCCATTGCGTGAGCATGGGCAGGAAAACCTCGTAGCCCTGCTCCTCGAGCTTGCGCACGGCCAGCGCCTCGCGGCGCGGCTTGCAGAGGCAGACATACCAGGGATTGATTGGAGATAGATTGGTAGACATGGGGCGACAGTGACAGAGGGCTCGGAGGGTGCAGGAGCGGTGGTGGATGAGGAGGACAGGAACTCAGCGGGAGGACAGAAACTCAGCGCCGCCGCGAGCCGCCGCCGAGCAGCGAACCGAGCACGCCGCGAATGAGCTGACGACCGACTTGCGAGCCAATCGCTCGCGCCGCGCTCTTGGCGGCCGTGGTGGCGACCGAATCGCCGCCACGCGAGCGACCGCCGCTGGAACCTCCTCCGAAGAGGTCGGCCAGGCCGCCGAGCCAGCCGCCGCTCGACGACGAGTCTGGCTGCGGCTCGCTGGCCGCCGGCTGCGGCGCGCCAGCAGCGTCTCCGGGAGCGGCCGCCTGAGCCCGCAGCATCTCGTAGGCCGACTCGCGATCGACCACCGCCTCGTAGTGCCCGTAGATCGTCGACGCCTTGATCACCGCCTGCCGCTCGTCGGCAGTCTGCGGCCCCATGCGCGAGGCGGGTGGCAGGACGAAGGCGCGCTCGACGACGTTCGGCCGCCCTTTTTCGTCGAGAAAGGAAACCAGCGCTTCGCCGACGCCGAGTTCGGTGATCGCCGTCTCGGCGTCGAAACGCGGATTGGCGCGCAGCGTCTGCGCTGCCGCGCGGACGGCTTTCTGGTCGCGCGGCGTGAAAGCGCGCAGCGCGTGCTGGACGCGGTTGCCGAGCTGGCCGAGCACGCTGTCGGGAATGTCGAGCGGATTCTGGGTGACGAAATAGACGCCGACGCCTTTCGAGCGAATCAGCCGCACCACCTGCTCGATCTTTTCCAGCAAGGCCGCCGGCGCTTCGCTGAACAGCAGATGCGCCTCGTCGAAGAAGAAGACCAGCTTCGGTTTTTCGACATCGCCGACTTCGGGCAGCTGTTCGAAAAGCTCGGCCAGCAGCCAGAGCAGGAAAGTCGAGTACAGCCGCGGCGAAGTCATCAGCTTGTCGGCGGCGAGGATATTGACCACTCCCCTGCCGTTGTCGGTCTGCATCAGGTCGGCGATGTCGAGCATCGGCTCGCCGAAGAAGACGTCGCCGCCCTGGTCGCCAAGGTTCAGCAGGCCGCGCTGGATGGCGCCGATCGACGCCGCCGAGACATTGCCGTACTCGCTGCTGAAGGTCTTGGCGTTCTCGCCGACGTGCTGCAGCATCGCCCGCAGATCCTTGAGGTCGAGGAGCAGCAGGCCGTTGTCGTCGGCAATCCTGAATACCATTTGCAGGACGCCGGTCTGGGTGTCGTTGAGATTCAGCAGACGCGCCAGCAGGACCGGCCCCATGTCCGAAATCGTCGCCCGCACGGGGTGACCCTGCTCGCCAAAGACGTCCCAGAAAGCGACCGGGCATTTGCTCGGCGTGTGCTCCTTGATGCCCAGCGCGTCGAGGCGCGCCTGCATCTTTGTCGACACGCTGCCCTCTGCCGCCAGACCCGAGAGATCCCCTTTCACGTCGGCCATGAACACCGGCACGCCGATCTCCGAGAAACGCTCGGCGAGAACCTGCAGCGTCACCGTTTTTCCGGTACCGGTGGCGCCGGTAATCAGGCCGTGCCGGTTGGCAAGCGCTGGCAACAAGGCCAGTTCGGTGTCTTCGTGCTTGGCGATGGCGAGGGGTTTGCTCATGGGCGACTCCGGAAAGTAGGGACTGGGAGGGATGAGAATTCGCGAGGTGCTAGAATGCCGAGCTTGATTATCAACCATTTGCGGCCAGGTTTGTTGCCCCGGCAACGCCTGCAGCAAGATCGCGATCAGTAGAGGTCAGCATGGCAGGACATTCCAAATGGGCAAACATCCAGCACCGCAAGGGCCGCCAGGATGAAAAACGCAGCGCTTCATTCTCCAAGCTGGCCAAGGAAATCACCGTTTCGGCCAAGATGGGCGGCGGCGACGCGGCCTTCAACCCGCGCCTGCGAGTGGCCATCGACAAGGCCAAGGGCGTGAACATGCCCAAGGACAAGATCGACAACGCGATCAAGAAAGGCACCGGCGAACTCGAAGGCGTCGATTACGTCGAGATTCGCTACGAAGGCTACGGCATCAGCGGCGCGGCGGTCATCGTCGATTGCCTGACCGACAACCGCACGCGCACCGTCGCCGACGTGCGACACGCCTTCAACAAATACGGCGGCAATCTCGGCACCGATGGCTGCGTCGCTTTTCAGTTCACCCACTGCGGGCAGTTGCTGTTCGCCCCCGGTACCGACGAAACGGCGCTGATGGACGCGGCGATCGAAGCCGGTGCCGAAGACGTGCTCAGCAACGACGACGGATCGGTCGAAGTGATCACCGCGCCGGGCGACTATTTTTCGGTCAAGGACGCGCTCGAAGCCGCCGGCTTCCAGTCCGAGTACGGCGGCGTGACGATGAAGGCCGAAAACGAGACGCCGCTCACCGGCGACGAAGCGCAGCGCATGCAGAAGCTGATCGACGCCCTCGACGTGCTCGACGACGTCCAGGATGTCTATACCAACGTCGTCATGGACGAAGACTGAAGAGCGAGCAGCCCGGCTGGCTGAAAGTCGCGTCGGGAATGCGCAAATGCGTAATGCGAATGCGCAATGCGGACTGCGGACTGCGGCGCCACGCCCGCCTGCCCGTCATTGCGAGGAGGCGTAGCCGACGTGGCAATCCAGAGGTCTTGTTTTTCGCCCGGCTGATGCGACGAACCATTGGTCAGAGAATGGAACTGGATTGCCGCGTCGGCTGCGCCTCCTCGCAATGACGGGGGCTGGGGAATTCTTGCCCGGATCTGGCGACGGAGGCAGCGGCATGAAGCGGGCGACATCCGGCCAGCGCACGGGTTTCACGCTGCTGTGAGGGGCGCTGAAAGTTGCGTCGGGAATGCGCAAATGCGGAATGCGGAATGCGCAATGCGGCGCCACGCCCGCCTGCCCGTCATTGCGAGGAGGCGTAGCCGACGCGGCAATCCAGAGGTCTTGTTTTTCGCCTGGCTGATGCGGCGCACCATTAGTCAGAGAATGGAACTGGATTGCCGCGTCGGCTGCGCCTCCTCGCAATGACGGTGGCGGGGGCAACGGTGTGCGCCGACCGAGGTGCAGTCACACAGGCACCACAGGGATTTCGCGCCACTTTCAGTAGTTGCCGAAATACTCGTCAGGAATGCAAGACCACACTGGCGAGCACAGGGCCTGACGACGGAAATCTACTGCAGTGCGCCCGCGGTCAGGGGGATTCCGGCGGGCAGCGGGCGGGTTCCGGCGGGTAGTTTGAATTCGGCGCTGGGGGCCAGACTCTGCTGACGCGCAAAGCCGGGCGGTGTCGCCGTGCCGCGCAGGGGCGAGTTGTTGGGCAGCCTGAACGCCAGCCCGGCGCCATCGACCAGCAGCGAGCGATCGACGACCAGGTTGCCGTCATGGCGACCGGGCCCCAGTGGCGCGAAAACCGCACGGCCAACGAGCAGGTTGTTGACCGCCCAGACTTCGGTTCCGGGCGGCATCTTGTCGCTCCAGACGTGCAGGAAGCGGCCAACGAGCAGGGGATCTACGAGCGTGTTGTGGGCCAGGTAGAGCGCGTTGTCGGGCCAGTGCTGGCCTTCGGCGCCGTAGGAAACCAGCTCCCGGTTGTCGGTGTTGTCGCTCTGCCCGATGATGTTGCCGATCACCCACGCCAGGCCGCCGTTCGGGAACTCGAGCTCGTACGAGGCCCGGCCGTCGGGACCGTCGACCAGCAGGTTGTAGAGGATGGAACTTTCGCGCGCCCGCGACTTGATCAGGTGACCGCGAAAACCCTGCTGGAAGCGACTCCCCCTGACGCTCAGCCGCGCGATCTGGCCCGCGTAAAGCAGGTGATGCAGCGCGCCGGCGTGCTTCGGCGCCTCACCGAACTCGCTGTCCTCGACTTCGAGTTCGGCGTCGGCGAAATTGCTGGTCAGGATGCCCATCTCGTTGTCGAAAAACGCGCAGCGAACGACTTTCAGATGGCCTTTTTCGAAGCGGATGCCGGCGCCGTTACCGTCGGGGACGCGAGCCCCCCTGAATTCGACGTTCTCGATCAGCATGTTGGCGTTGCGCACCACCCACAGGGCCTTGCCCTCGGCGTGGTCGCCGTCGGCGATCAGCCGCGGCCGCTTGCCGATCCCCCGGATGGTCAGCCGCGCCTGCGTCCACACGACCGCCTGCTGCCGGTAGTCGCCGGAGCGAATCTCGATGGTGTCACCGTCGCGCGCCATGCGCGCCGCTTCCGGGATGCTGCGCACCGGCTCCTGTGGACCGACGACGATGGTCCGGCCACCCGCTGCAGCCGCCGGCGCTTTCTTCCCGCCGAGCTGAGCCGGCGCCGCCGGCTGGCGCGCGGCAGCGTCGGCCGGCCCGGATGACGCGCCTGATGCGCCGTCCGGCGGCGTCTTGACCACTTCCAGCTGGCCTTGATCATTGCGCCGGATGCGGCCCAGATCGGTCGATTCGAATGGCCGCGGGTCGGCGAGCGCGGTGAGCGTGGTGAGCGCCAGCGCGCCCAGTGCCAGCGCTGTCAGACAGCGTCTTGCGAAAGCCATTTCTTTCTCCCCGTTCGGTTGCCCGGTGACAGCGCCGTCCCGATTCTCGCCGATCGGCGGGCAGCCGTGCAATCACCGCGGGCGAAGCGAGGGGAGCTGGGGGAATGCCTGCCCGGATCTGGCGACGCCGGCAGCCGTAGGAAACGGGCGAAATCCGGCCAGCGTACGGGTTTCACGTGCTGTCAGGGGCTTTGAGAGTCGCAGCGAAAATGCGGCGCCACACCCGCCCGCACGTCATTGCGAGGAGGCGCAGCCGACGCGGCAATCCAGAGGTCTTGTTTTTCGCCTGGCCTATGGGGCGCACCCGTCGTCAGAGAATGGAACTGGATTGCCGCGTCGGCTGCGCCTCCTCGCAATGACGGGGGTGGGGGATGGTTGCCCGGATCTGGCAACGCGGGCGCGGGAATGGAGCGGGCAAAATCCGGCCACCGCACAGGTGTCACGCGGCGGTCAGAGGCGCTGAAAGCTCATCAAGAATGCTGCACCACCCTACAGCTCGACCTGCGAGCCGAGCTCGACGACGCGGTTGGGCGGGATCCTGAAATAGGCGGTGACGCTCTCGGCGTTGCGGAACATCCACGTAAACAAGACCTGCCGCCAGCGCGCCATCTGCGAACGCTGGGTAAGCGGGAGCCTGACGACCGTCTCGCGACCGAGGAAGAACGAGGTTTCCATCATCTCGAAGGGCAGCCCCTGTTCGGCGCACAGCTCCAGGGCGCGCGGCAGGTTGGATTCGTCACTGAAACCATAGCGGACATACACGCGATGGAAGCCGCCGCTGAGCGCTTCGACGCGTACGCGCTCGTCGTCCGGGATGTGCGGGACGTCCTCGGTGTCCACGTGCAGGAGGACGACACGCTGGTGCAGGACCTTGTTGTGGTACAGGTTGTGGAGCATGGCCCGCGGCACACCATCCGGTGAGGCGGTGAGAAAGACGCTGGTGCCGTCGACGCGCTGCGGCCCACCGGTGGCGATACTGGCCAGGAAGGCGTCAAGCGGCATCGAATCCTGCTGCAGTCTCTCGCTGAGCAAGCGGCGACCAAGCTTCCAGGTGGAGAGGAGCAGAAAGACCGCCAGCCCAAGCACGAGCGGAAACCAGCCACCATCGAGGATCTTGATCACGTTGGCCGAGAAGAAGGCAAAATCGACGACGACGAAAAACACCAGGAAGAGGATCGCACGCGGCCAGCTCCAGTTCCACAGCGCGTGCACCACGACAAAGGCGAGGATGGTATCGATCATCATGGTCAGGGTAACGGCGATACCGTAGGCCGCGGCCAGGTTCGACGACGAGCGAAAACCGAGCACGACGGCAATCACCGCCAACAACAGCAGCCAGTTGATGTTCGGAACGTAGATCTGGCCTTTTTCGTGCAGCGACGTGAACTTGATCTGGATGCGCGGACAATAGCCCAGTTGCATGGCCTGGCTGGTGAGCGAGAAGGCGCCGGAGATCACCGCCTGCGAAGCGATCACCGTGGCCAGGGTGGCCAGGACGACGAGGGGGATGAGCAGGACCGGATGCGGCACCAGCCGGAAAAACGGGCTGCTGATCGCCGTTGGATCGGCGAGCAACAAGGCCCCCTGGCCGAGGTAGTTGAGGTAGAGCAGCGGAAAGACGCAGGCGAACCATGCCCACTTGATCGAGCGGCGACCGAAGTGACCCATATCGGCGTAGAGTGCTTCGCCGCCGGTGATCGCCAGCACCACCGATCCCAGCGCCAGGAAGGCCATTCCCTGGTGGTCGAAGATGAAAACCAGCGCGTACCAGGGATTGATGGCCACGAGAACGTACGGATGCTCGATCACGTTCCACAAGCCGAGCGCGCCAAGCGTGGCGAACCAGAACATCATCAGCGGGCCGAACAAGGCGGCAACGGCAGCCGTTCCGTGCCGCTGAAAGGCAAACAGCACCACCAGAATGCCGACGGTGACGGGCAGCACGTAGGGCTTGAGCAGCGGCGTCACGACTTCAAGCCCCTCGACGGCCGAGAGCACCGACATCGCCGGAGTGATCACGGCGTCGCCGTAGAAAAGCGCGGCGCCGAAAATTCCCAGCGCCGACAAGGCCCACAACAGGCGTGGCGAGGCATTGGCGGTACGCAGGGCGAGGGCGGTCAGGGCCATGATGCCACCCTCGCCCTTGTTGTCGGCGCGCATGATGAACAGCACGTACTTGAGGGAGACGGTGATCGTCAGCGCCCAGAAAACCAGCGACAGAATTCCCAGGACGGTGTCGGTGTCGATCGGCAGCGGATGGTGACCGCCGAAGACCTCCTTCATGGTGTACAGCGGGCTGGTGCCGATGTCGCCAAAGACGACGCCCATCGCCGCCAACGCGGTCGCTGCCAAACGCGGACTCGCGCCCTGTTCTGCGTTCTCGGTGCTCATTGCCCCTCCGTGAATTCTGCTCGCGATGCGATTGCCCGGTTCTTCCTCGCCCTGGCGGCGGGTCGGGCAGGCAGATGCAGCCTGTCACGGCTCAGCGTTGGGAAGTCACCCCCAGAAGTTCTCTTCGCCCCCTGCAGGGAGGCGACGAAGGCGCGATTCTAGGGCCAATTCAAGGCGACAACAAGGAGCAAAAAAGGCCCTTTCTCAGAAGCGACGGAGGCGCTGGCGCTGGCGCGATTTCATCCTGTTTCGATTGAGGAAAAAAGCTTCGGAGAGGGTGCATCCTGTCCGCCCGGCAGTGCTACACTCGCGCGCTTTGTAGTACGACATTCACATCGGCGAGGTGAGACTTTGAGCGACGAAAACAAGCGGCTGGCGCCCGATGCGCTGGAAAAAGGCATCGCCGACGTGCATCTCAGCGAGGTGCGCTCGCTCCTCTCGCTGCAAAAACGCGTCGAGGAACTCGTCGAACCGTTGTTGCGCGAGCAGGACACGCCAGCGCTCGACGACGCCAGCGCCGAGATTCAGCAACAGTATCGCCGCGAATTGCGCCAGAAGCTCAAGCTGATGCCGGCAAAGGAGGTGGCCTATATTCTTGAGTCGCTGGAAGCGAATGAGCGCCTGATCGTCTGGGAAGAAGTCAAGGAAGGCGCCGATCCGATCCTGGCCATACTTTCCGACGACGTCCTCGAAGAGCTGATCGACGACAGCCACTACCGCAACGAGAAGACGGTAGTCACCGCTTTCGAACTGGTCGACGGCCACCTGCGCCAGATCGCCATCACCCGCCCCGAGGAACTGCAGGGCCTGAACCCGATCTGGGTTGACCTGATCGCGCCGACGAAGAAGATCCGCGGCTGGATTGGCCGCCGCTTCGACGTCGACCTGCCCGATCCCGGCAGCCTGACCGACCTCGAAGCCAGCGCCCGCTTCTACGTCGACGAAGAAGGGCATACGCACCTGCATTCGGACTTCCTGCTCGACACCAAGGAAGAGTCGCGCAACGTCCCGGTGGCCCTGATCCTCAAGAACGACATCCTGTTCACGATACGCACCGAGGAACTGCCGGTGTTCCGCCTGCAGCGCGCGCGTGCGCGCACCCGGCCCGGCTACGTGACCGACGGCAAGGACGTCCTGCTCGACCTCTACGCGGCCGACGTGGAGTACTCGGCGAACGCGCTGGAGGATGTGTACGCCGAGCTGGAGCGGGTCGGCAGGCAGGTCCTGCGCTCGCATATCACCGACCAGGAAGCGACCCAGATCCTGGCCGCCGTTTCCGAAGCCGAGGACCTCAACGGGCGCACGCGACGGAACGTGCTGGATACGCGGCGGGCGCTGTCGTTCCTGCTGCGTGGCCGCTTCCTGTCCGAGGAGCAACTCGCCGACGGACGCGAAATCCTGCGCGACATCGAATCACTCGACGGCCACACCGCTTTCCTGTTCAACAAGATCAACTTCCTGATGGACGCCACGGACAGCGCGATCAACATCAACCAGAACAAGGACATCAAGCGACTGACGGTGCTCAGCGTGATCTTCATGCCGATCAACGTCCTCGCCGGCATGGGGGGAATGTCCGAGTTCTCGATGATGACCGAGGGCATTCCCTGGCCGGCCGCCTACGCGGCCTTTCTGGTCGCCATGATCTTCGTCGGCAGCTGCATGTATGTCGGCGTGAAGTATTTCGAGAAGCGCCGAATCAAGAGCAATCGCGCTGCCAACCGCAGGACCGCCTGACCAGGGCCGTCCTGCGCCAGCGGGCGCTGCGTCGTCGCGCGCGCCCTGCCCGCCTCTCCCCGGCCAGCTACCAGGCCTTGAAAACCGCTTCGGCAGCAGCGACCGTCGCCGCAATGTCGGCCTCGGCGTGCGCCGCCGAAACGAAGCCCGCTTCGAAGGCCGCCGGAGCAAAATAGTGGCCGGCGTCGAGCATGCCGTGAAAGAAGCGGTTGAAGGCCTGCTGATCGCAGCTCATCACCTCGGCGTAGCTTTGCGGACACTCGGGACGAAAGTAGAGGCCGAACATGCCGCCGACGGCCTGCGCCGAAAACGGCACGCCGTTCCTTGCCGCCGCCGCGCGCAAGCCGTCGGTCAGCTGTCGGGTACGTTGCGTGAGCTGCTCGTAGAAACCGGCCGCACGGACACACTTCAGCGTCGCCAGACCAGCGGCCACGGCGACCGGATTACCGGACAGCGTGCCCGCCTGGTAGACCGGCCCGAGCGGTGCGACCTGGGCCATGATCTCCCGGCGACCGCCGAAAGCGCCCACCGGCAGGCCACCGCCGATCACCTTGCCGAGCGTGGTCAGGTCCGGCGTGATCCCGTACAGGCCCTGCGCGCACCCGGCGCCGACCCGGAAACCGGTCATCACCTCGTCGAAAATCAGCACCGCGCCGTGCTCGCTGCACAACTTGCGCATCGCCTGCAGGAATTCGGGCCGCGGCATGACCAGGTTCATGTTGCCGGCGACCGGTTCGACGATCAGCGCGGCAATCTGCGCGCCGTGCTCGGCAAAGGCGGCTTCCAGTCCGGCCGTGTCGTTGTAGTCGAGAACCAGGGTGTGCCGGGCAAGATCAGCGGGTACCCCGGCGGAACTGGGGTTGCCGAGGGTCAGCATCCCCGAACCGGCCTTGACCAGCAGACTGTCCGAATGGCCGTGGTAACAACCTTCGAACTTGATCAGCAGGTCCCGCCCGGTGTGGCCGCGCGCCAGGCGGATGGCACTCATCGTCGCCTCGGTCCCGGAACTGACCAGGCGAACCATTTCCAGAGACGGCAGCGACTCGCACAGCAGCTCGGCCATGTCGACCTCGCTTTCGGTCGGCGCGCCAAAGGACAGCCCCTTGCGCGTCGCTTCCTGAACCGCCGCCAGCACCCCGGGATGCGCGTGGCCGAGAATCAAGGGTCCCCACGAGCCGACATAATCGACGTAGCTCTTGCCGTCCGCGTCGGTGACATGGGCGCCGGAACCGGCGACGAAGAAGCACGGCGTACCGCCGACCGACTTGAAAGCGCGCACCGGCGAGTTGACGCCACCCGGTATGTGCTTCTGGGCACGCTCAAAAAGTTGTTGATTGTGGGAGATCACGAGCATTTTCCTCGAATAATTGGTAATAGGCGGCGGCGCGCGACGCCACGTCAGGCGCCTCGAAGAGATCGCTGATCACGGCCAGCAAGTCGGCGCCGGCGGCGAGCAGAGGCGCGGCGTTCTCGACCGTGATACCACCAATGGCGCAGGCCGGCACCTGCAATTCGGCGCGACAACGGGTCATCAGCGACGGCGAGGCACGCACCGCCAGCGGCTTGGTCGACGACGGGTGCATGGCGCCAAAGGCAAGGTAATCCGCGCCGAGCGCAGCCGCCGCCCGGGCGCGCTCGAAGTCGTCGTAGCAGGATGCGCCGAGCAGGCGAGCGCCACCCAGCGCCTCGCGCGCCGTCGCCAGCTTGCCGTCGGTGGCGCCCAGGTGCACACCGTCGGCGCCCACCGCCAGCGCCAGTGCCAGATCGTCGTTGATCAGCAAGCGGGCGCCGAACTGCCGGCAAAGGGCGAGCAAGGCGCGCGCCGTCTCTGCCTGGCGGGTCGTGTCGCCACCCTTGTCGCGATACTGGACAAAGGCCGCGCCACCCTGCAGCGCCGCCCGAACGCGGTCAAGAAGGACGTTGGCGGCGAGGCAATCCGGGGTGATCGCGTAGAGGCCACGCAGCGACTTGCGCACGGCGTCAGGCAAGGGGATCACCGCCACCGGCGCGCAGCCGGAAGAAGCGATCCGGCAGGTACTGGCCCATGCCGACCCGGAAACCGGCAGCCAGCGCTTGCCAGGTGTAGTCCTGCGCGGCCTGCGCGGCCTCGCTGACCGGCAGGCCGCGGGCGAGATGGGCAGCTATCGCCGAGGCCAGCGTACAGCCCGACCCGTGGTAGCTGCCGGGCAGGCGATCCCAGCTGTCGCTGCGCAACAGACCCGCGTCGCGTCCGTAAAGCCGATTGACGACGCGCGGCGTGTTGTCATGCGTTCCGGTCAACAGCAGGTACTCGCAGCCAAGGGAGAGCAGGCGCTGCGCACAGACGTCGACATCGACAGCCTGATCGCCGTGCGCAGCTTGCGCCGGGTCGGCGAGTCGGCGAGCTTCGAGCGTATTCGGCGTCAGGATCGTGGTCAGCGGCAGGAGGAGCTCGCGCAAGGCGGCGATCATTTCGTCATCCGCCAGTTCATCGCCGCGCCCGGAGGCCAGGACCGGGTCGAGGACGACCGGCAGCAGCGGGTAATCGGCGAGGATATCGGCGATGATCAGGATGTTGTCGGCGCTGCCCAGCAGGCCAATCTTGAACGCCGCTACCGGCATGTCCTGGAGCAGGGTGCGCGCCTGATCTTCGACCCAGTCGGCATCGATGGCGAGAATGCCGGCGACGCCGAGCGAATCCTGGACAGTCAGCGCCGTGGTCACCGAAAGGGCGTGGCAGCCGAGCGCCGAGACAGTCATCAGGTCGGCCTGCAGGCCCGCTCCGCCGGAGGGGTCGCTGGCCGCGAAGCTCAACACGATCGGTGGCGGCATTCGGGCAGAAAAGGAGTTCATCGGTGCAGGGCCGCGGTCAGCCAAGATTTTCCGTCAAAAGAAAGTCTTGGCAGCAAGAGAGGGGTTTGGCTAGAATCTATCGGATTTTCGCCGATTCTAACCGAAAACCGACGGTAGCCATGAACACAGCAAACGACCAACAGTACCTGACCTGGATGTGCCTCACCTGCGGCTTCATTTATGACGAGGCGGCGGGCCTGCCAGACGAAGGCATCGCGCCCGGGACCCACTGGCAGGACGTGCCGATCAACTGGACCTGTCCGGAATGCGGTGCGCGCAAGGAAGACTTCGAAATGGTCGAGATTTGAAGACAATGCGTTATAGTAATGTCAGCAGGAGATGACGTCGGAAAAGTGACGCCCTCAAGATAAAAACCTGACGCACTCGGGAGGAGACAATTGGCTGAAGCGGCAAGTCTGCGCGGCGTCAAGGTCATGGTCATTGACGACAGTAATACCATACGTCGCAGCGCGGAAATATTTCTTGTCCAGGCCGGCTGCCAGGTATTGCTGGCGGAGGACGGTTTCGATGCCTTGGCAAAAATCGCAGATCATCAGCCAGCAGTCATTTTCTGTGACATCGTAATGCCGCGACTCGACGGCTATCAGACCTGTGCGCTGATCAAGAAGAACCAGCGTTTCCGCGCCACGCCGGTGATCATGCTGTCGTCCAAGGACGGCCTGTTCGACCGCGCGCGCGGTCGCATGGTCGGCTCGGACCAGTATCTGACCAAGCCATTCACCAAAGACAGCCTCCTGCAAACGGTGGCGAATTTTGCACCGCGGTCAGCCTGAGAGAGCCAGACACCATGACCATCAAGAAAATCCTCGTCGTTGACGATTCGCCCACCGAGCGCCATGTCATGAAAGCCTTATTGACCAGCAGTGGCTATGAGGTCATTACGGCGGACAGCGGCGAAGAGGGAATCGCCAAGGCGAAGAGCGAACTGCCGGATCTGATCCTGATGGACGTGGTCATGCCCGGCCTCAATGGCTATCAGGCGACCCGCACCCTGACCCGCGACGAGGCGACGCGCAACATTCCGGTCATCGTTTGCACGACCAAGGGGCAGGAAACCGACAAGATATGGGGCCTGCGCCAGGGCGCGCAGGATTACCTGGTCAAGCCCGTCAACGGCCCTGAGCTGCTGGCCAAGATTGCGGCACTCTGACTGCCCGCAAGCGCATGACCAAAAAGATCAGCCTGCACGATTTTCAGTCTTACCTGGCGGCACGGCTCGCCGGCACGGGCAATCAGAGTTCGGCAGGCTTGCTCGGCATCCAGGCGGGCCCCGACTACTGGCTCCTGGACCTGGCCGACTCCGGCGAAATCGTTCCGCTGACCCCGCTGACCAGCGTGCCGTTGACGCTGCCGTGGTTCGCCGGCGTCGCCAATATTCGCGGCAACCTGTACTCGGTGGTCGACCTGGCGGCCTTTCTCGGCAAGGAGGCAACGCCGCAGAATGCCAGCTCCCGGCTGCTGTTGATCGGTACCCGCCACGGCAGCAACGCCGCCTTGCTGGTCACGCGCATGATTGGATTGCGCAATGTTGAAGCCTTGCATCCGGAGGCGGCCGACGCGGCAGCGCCAACCTGGGCGCAGGAGTCCTACAGCGACAACGAGGGGCGGCGCTGGAAGAAGCTCAAGGTCCGGGAGCTGCTGGCTGACGAGGCGTTCATGGACATTGGCGTATGAGCCGCTTGGTCGAGCAAGGGCATCGACGACCATCAGTCACCCCGTAGCGACCGTGTAACCGGAGAGAAATATGACGTTGAAGTCCAAGCTGCCGAGTTTTTTGTCCGCTACGAAAGACCCGGCAGGCGAGACCCTGGGGGCTCGCACGGTGATGGATTCCGATGCCGAGATGGGCGACGAGGAGCCTCCGTTTTCGCTGCCCCTGGTCGGCCGCTACCCGGTGGCCAAACAGCTGCAGATTCTGGGTGGCGCACTGCTGCTGGTCATGCTGATCATCGCCGTCGTGGTTTATCGTGACGACCGGCAGTCGACCTACGGCACCGCCTACATTGCCGCCGCCGGCGACATGGGAATGCTCTCGCAGCGACTGGCCAAGGCATCGAGCCTGGCTTTGCTGGGCGATCCGGCAGCATTCAAGCAGCTCCGGGATTCGCGTGACAGTTTCGTGACCAGCCTCGACCGCCTGATCAACGGTGGCGAACTGGGCGCCACGCTGGTGCCCGCTTCGCCGACAAGCGTGCACCCGCAGCTGCTCTTCCTGAGCGAGGCCTGGGCGAAGACCGACAAGAATGCCGGGCGGCTCCTGGAGATGGAGAAGAACCTGATCTCGCTGGGCAAGGACGTCGCCTCGATCAACGACAAGAACCCGCAGCTACTCGAGCGCTCGGAGCAGATCGCCGCACTCAAGCTGCAGAGCAGCGCCGGCATCCGCGATATAGCCGCCGCCAACCAGCTGGTGATGCTCACCCAGCGAATCGCCAAGAACGCCAATGCGCTGCTCGTCGGCGACGCCATCGACGCGGAAATCGCCTTCCTCCTGGGCAAGGACACGAACACTTTTCGCGATCTCATCAGCGCCTTGAGCAAGGGCAGCGAGACGCTACGCATCGCCGCCACCACGGACACGGAGACGAAACAGAAGTTAGGCGAACTGGATGCCAGTTTCAGCGAGTATCGAACCGCTGTTGGCGGCATCCTCGGCAACCTGCAGCGGCTGGTCATTGCCAAGCAGGCGGGTTCGCAGATCTTTCGTGACAGCGAAGAGCTGCTTGGCGCCACCGACCAGCTGGCCAGGGCCTACCAAACCAACGTCATGGAACGTAGCGGCTACGGTTTCGCCCTTGGCGGCCTGATCGTGCTCGCCATCAGCCTGCTGTTGTTGCTCGCCAGGACCTATCTGGCGGAGAGCAAACGACAGGCCGAGACTGCCGAGCGCGGCCGCCGGGAAACGGAGTTGGTCAACCGCCAGAACCAAGGTGCCATCCTGCGCCTGATGAACGAGCTTGGCGACCTCGCCGACGGTGACCTGACGGTAACCGCGACGGTCTCCGAGGACATCACCGGGGCCATCGCCGACTCGATCAACTACACCATTGAAGAACTGCGCGTACTCGTCGGTCGTATCAACGATGCTGCCAGCCGGGTTACCGTGGCGACGGGAATGGCGCAGCAAATCTCCGTCGAACTGCTCGCCGCGGCCGAGCAACAGACCGCCGAAATTAAATCGGCCGGTCAGTCGGTACTGAACATGTCAACGTCAATGACCAACGTTTCCAGCGACGCCAAGCAGTCGGCCACCGTCGCCCGCCAGTCGCTGGCGGCGGCCGCCAAGGGAACCCAGGCCGTCGAAGACTCGATCAAGGGCATGAACAAGATCCGCGACCAGATTCAGGAAACCTCGAAGCGTATCAAGCGCCTCGGCGAGTCGTCGCAGGAAATCGGCGAAATCGTCGAGCTCATCTCGGACATCACCGAACAGACCAATGTCCTGGCGCTCAACGCAGCCATCCAGGCCGCTTCGGCCGGCGAGGCGGGGCGCGGCTTCACCGTCGTTGCCGAAGAGGTGCAGCGCCTCGCCGAACGTTCGGGCGAAGCGACCAAACAGATCGGGGCGATCGTCAGAACCATTCAGACCGACACCCAGGACACCGTCTCGGCGATGGAGGAGTCCACCCGCGGCGTCGTCGAAGGGGCCCGACTATCCGACGCCGCAGGTCAGGCGCTGGCCGAAATCAGCGAGGTTTCGCGGGAGCTCACGGCCTTGATCGAAACCATCGCCGGCGCCACGCGGCAGCAATCGGAACTGGCGACCAAGGTGACCCGCAAGATGCAGGACATCCTGCTGGTCACCGGACAAACGACGACCGGCACGGAAAAGACGGCGACGGCAATTGGCGAGCTGGCCGGTCTGGCTACCGAGCTGAAAGGCTCGGTCGCCGGTTTCAAAGTCAAGTGAGCGCCCGCGCCTATAGACTGGAGTGGAGACCCCTTCCCGGATGAATGCCCAGACGGACTTCGATATCGGCCCGCTGACCTGGGTCAAGAGCGAGATCGACCTCGCCCTGGAGCGCGCCGACCAGGCGCTGCAGGAAGTTGCGGCGAGCCTGGCCGTCGACAGCGCCGATCTCGGCCAGGTCAGATTCTGTCGCACCCACCTGCATCAGGTGCAGGGCGCTCTGACCATCGTCGGTCTCGACGGAGTCACGCAGTTTACCGAGGCGCTGGAATCCTTGCTCGAGGCGATCGAGCGGCAGGAGCACGCGTGCAGCTTGGAGCGCGTCGAGCTGGCACAACGCGCCATGGCCAGCCTTCGTCATTACCTCGATGACCTGATCGGCGGCCAGCCGAACCAGCCACTGCGCCTCCTGCCCCTCTATCGGGAGCTGCAGGCGGCACGTGGCCTGCAACGCGCGCTGGCCACCGATCTCTTCTTCCCCGACCTGCGCGTACGCCCGCCACGGCGCGCAAGCGGCACGCCGAAAGCCGGTGCTGGCGAGATCCAGGGCCGCCTGCGGCAGCAACGCGCTCACTTCCAGCGCGGCCTCTTGTCATGGTTGCGGGCACCGCAGAGCGGAACGGGCGTGCCGGAAATGCTCGACGCCGTCAAACGCATCGAGGCCATCCAGGAATTGCCTTCGGCGCGCGCTTTCTGGTGGGTGGCCACCGCCTTCCTGACCGCGCTGGGTGAACGAGCGCTGCCGCCGGATGCCGATGCCAGACAACTGTGCACGCGCATCGACCTGCAGATTCGGCGACTCCTCGAAGGCTCTAACAATGTCGCCGAGCGCCTGATGCGTGACGCGCTATACCTCGTCGGCAACGCCAACAGCAAGCATCGCGCCGTCCAGCGCGTCCAGAAAGCCTACCAATTGGCCGCGCTGCTGCCCGGCACAGCACCGGAAGCCGCGGTCGCCGAGGAGTCTGTCCGCCGCCGCCTGCGTGAGGCGATCGCCAGCACCGAGGAATCCTGGAACAAGTTCTGCGCCGGAACGACGCAGGCGCTGCCGACCTTCGCGAGCAGCAGCATGGCGCTGGCGGCAGTGGTCGAGGAGCTTGGCCAGGACGACTTTCGCCGCCTGGCTCAGGCCATCGCGGAGGTCGCCGAGTTCCTCCGCAAGGCGCCGACGATGCACAACGAAGTGCTGGCCATGGAAACTGCCACGGCCATCCTGCTGGCGCTGAATGCCCAGGGAAACATCCAGTACCTGGACAGCAGCTTCACGCACCAGGTCGATGTCATGGTCGATCGAATTCATGCCTGCCTGGCCGGGAAGTCGCTGGCCGCCGAATCCGAACTGCCTTCGCTCGACGCGATGTCCCGGCAGGCGCAGGAAAAATTGCTGGTCAGCCAGGTCGCCAGGGAGATCCAGAGCAACCTGACGCAGGTCGAACAGGTGCTTGACGGCTTCTTCCGGGACGTCGACAAGGGGTCCGATCTGGAAGGCCTGGAAACGCCGATGCGCCAGGTCATCGGCGCGCTGACCATGATGCGCCACGAAGGGGCGGTTGCCGTCCTGAAGAAGTGCGCCGCCGAGATACAAACCTTCTCCGCCCCGGACTATGTCCCGCTGGAGAGCGATTTCGAGCAACTTGCCGAGAAGCTGTCGCTGGTCGGTTTCTTTGTCGACGCACTGCAACACGGCGCGACTGACTTCGATGCCTTCGTCCGCAAGATGGAGTCCAGTGTTGGCCGCGAAGCGCTCGTCGAGGCGCCCGCGGGGACAGTGGAGAAGGAAGTCGAGGAGCAGAAACTCGAGGCGCACGCCCTGTTGCAAGCGCTCAAGGATCGGCCGGACGAGGCGCAGTTGCGCCAGCAGGTCGCCAGGCATCTCGCCGCGCTGCAGAAAGACGGCGATCTGGTTGGCGACCGGCAGGTCGAGCCCCAGATCAAGGCTCTGCTGTCGGCGCTCGCCGCTGGCGGCGACGCCAGCGCACAACTCGACGCACTGATGGCTGCGCTCAAGCCGCAAACCGCCGAGACACCGCAGCCCTCCGCAGAAACGATCCAGCTCGCGCAGTCCAGCAGCGAGGAAGTCGACGCCGAAATCCTGGAGATCTTTCTTGACGAGGCGCAAGAGGTGCTGGCGAGCATCGACAGAAACTTCCAGTCACTGAAAACGCAGCCACAAGCCGCAGAATTGCTGACCGCCATCCGTCGTTCCGTACATACCCTCAAGGGCAGTGGCCGCATGGTCGGACTGAGGGATTTCGGTGAAGCGGCGTGGTCGGTGGAACAGGTTCTCAACCTGTGGCTGCGCCAGGAACACGAGGTCACGCCGGCGATCATCGACCTCGTCGGCCAGGCCTACGCGCTCTTCGTCGCCTGGGTCGAGCATCTGAAAACCGGCCAGGCGCAGGCACCCGATGCCGCGCCAATGATGGCGCTTGCCACGTCGCTTCTGCGCGGCAGCGAGGAGGGCGGCGGCGAAACGCCGCAGCCGGAAGCGGCAGCCGCAGCGGATGACAGCGCTGCAGGGGCGCCGGACGGAGGCGCCGAGGCGCCCGGCGAAGGCGCGGGCAACGAGCCCGGCCCACGCCTGCGACTGACCATCACCTCGGCGCTGGCCGAGATCTTCAACGAAGAGGCCGGAACACATCTGGCAACCCTGCGGCATGAGTTCTCGGTGCTCGAAAGCGACCCCGCGGCGCCAACCACGCACGAGATGTATCGCGCAGCGCATACGCTGGCCGGCATCGCTGGAACGGTCGGCATCGAGCCGGTGAATCGCCTGAGCATGGCCCTCGAACACGCCATCTCGCGGCGCAATCACGCAGCGCATCCGGACAGCGCCGAAGCGCTGGAAGCCATCCGCCAGGCGATTGCCGGACTGGCCCTGATGCTGACCGACATCGTCGGCCAGCACGAACCCGACGCGGCTCCCGTGCTGATCGACACGCTCGACGCACTGTATCTTGAGCAGACCGCCGAGAAAGAGGCCGAGCTGGCTGCAGAGCAGGCGCGCGGCGACGGCGATACCGGCGACGAAGCGAGCAAGGAAGCGCTCACAGCGAAAACGCCGGACCTCGACACACCGCCATCGCCGGCGACTGCCGGGCCGCAATCGATCACCGCGACGCAGGCCACTGCGGCAGCGCCGAGCGGCAGCGCGCTGGCCGTCCCGGAGATGCACGATGAGCTCGACGAGCAGCTGCTGCCGCTGTTCCTGGAAGAGGCGCTCGACCTCACCCAGAACATCGCCACGCAACTGCGCGCCTGGCGCAGCAAGCCTTCCGACAGCGACGTCCTGCGCCGCCTGGCGCGCCTGTTTCATACCCTCAAGGGTAGCGCACGCATGGCCGGAGCGATGAACCTTGGCGAGCTGACGCACGCCATCGAAACGCGCATGGCGGAAGCACAGCAGACGGAGAACTCGCCGCTCGAACTGATCGACGATATCGATAATGCGTTCGACGTCATCGTCCAGATTGTCGAACGGCTGCAGCGCGGCGAGCTGGCCGACGCGCCGGTCGAAGTTCCCGACGCCGCCGCCGAGGATATCGCGTCAGACGCTGTCGCCGGCGCCGAAATCGCGCTTCCCTCTGCCGACCAGAGTGCGCCTGCAGGACAGCCCGAAGCGCAGGAAGGCGAAAGCGAGAGCGGCGGGCAGCGCGCCCTGCTGCGCGTGCGTGCCGACCTCATCGACCGCCTGGTCAACGAAGCCGGCGAGCTGTCCATTGCGCGTTCGCGGATTGAGGGCGAAATGCGGGCCATCAAGGGATCGCTGCTCGATCTCACCGAGAACGTCATCCGACTGCGCCGCCAACTGCGCGATATCGAACTGCAGGCCGAATTGCAGATGCAGTCACGCACGGCGCACAGCGATGAACGCCGCCCGATCGATTTCGACCCCCTCGAATTCGACCGCTTTACGCGTTTTCAGGAACTGACGCGGATGATGGCCGAGTCGGTAAACGATGTCGCCACCGTGCAGCAGAACCTGCTGAAAAACCTTGACGACGCCAACGCCGCCATCCTCGCGCAGTCACGTCTGAACCGCGAAGTTCAGCAGGAGCTGATGTCGGTGCGCATGGTGCCGTTCAGCAGCATTGCCGACCGCCTCTACCGAATTGTTCGCCAGGCAGGCAAGGAGCTGGGCAAGCGGGCCAACCTGGAAATCAGCGGTGGCCAGCTGCAGCTCGACCGCATGGTCCTCGACAAGATGCTGGCGCCGCTCGAACACATGCTGCGCAACGCCGTCGCCCACGGCCTCGAAAACGCCCAGCAGCGCCGGGCCAAGGGCAAACCGGAGATCGGCGAGCTGTCTCTGAAACTGACCCAGGAAGGCAACGAGGTCATTGTCGCCTTTGCCGATGACGGCGCCGGACTCGACCGGCAGCGCTTGCGTGAGCGCGGTCTGGCCGCTGGCCTGCTGACCGAGGAGCAGGCGACGGACGACGCGCAGGTCGTCGAGATGATCTTTGCGCCGGGAATCTCGACCGCCAGCGGCGTTACGCGCCTGGCCGGGCGCGGCATCGGCATGGACGTCCTGAAGAGCGCCGTGGTCAGCCTTGGCGGGCGCATCGAAGTGCTGTCCACGCCCGACCAGGGAACCACTTTCCGCCTCTATCTGCCGCTGACGCTGGCGGTGACCAAGGCCTTGCTGGTGCGCTCCGGCCAGCGCGAGTACGCGATTCCGGCGGCAATGATCGAGCAGGTTCTCGACCTCAAGGAAAAGGGCCTGACGCGCATTCGCGAAGCCAATGCGGCGCTGTGGAGCGGCAACCCCTATCCCTTCCACTATCTGCCGCACCTCCTCGGCGCACCGCAGGCCCTCCCGGAAAAACATCCCCAGTACTGGGTCCTGCTCCTGCGCAGTGGTGCGCGCCGGGTGGCGCTTCAGGTCGATGAAGTGCTGGGCAATCAGGAAATCGTGGTCAAGAACATCGGCCCGCAGCTGGCGCGGGTCATCGGCGTGGCTGGAGCGACGGTGCTCGGCAATGGCCAGGTTCTGCTGATCCTGAACCCGATCGCGCTGGTCAGTCGTCCGCGCACGGCGACACCGGTTTCGCCGGTCCCGACGCTACGCCAGGCCGCGAACGCCGGCGGCGTCGCGGCCACGCTGCCGACGGTGATGATCGTCGACGATTCGCTGACCGTGCGCAAGATCACCAGCCGGCTGCTGGCCCGTGAAGGCTACCAGGTGATGACCGCCAAGGATGGCATGGATGCGCTCGAACAACTGGTGGCGATCATCCCCGATGTGCTGCTGGTGGACATCGAAATGCCGCGTATGGACGGCTTCGAGTTCACCCGCAACGTGCGCGCCGACGAGCGCTTGCGCGGCGTCCCGATTGTCATGATCACCTCGCGAACGGCGGACAAGCACCGGCAGTACGCCTTCGAGCTGGGCGTCAATCACTACCTCGGCAAGCCCTATCAGGAAGAGGAACTGCTACGCCTGGTGGCCGCGCACGTCAGGGAACAGCGGGGCTCTTGACGACCGCGTAGCGTTCCAGGGTCAGCTGCCTGGCCTGCTGATGGTCGACCAGCGGTGCCGGCGTCTCGCGCCCGATACGCACTCCGCAGGCTTCCTGCTCGGCCGGACTCATCCGCCACGGCGCGTGGATGAAGCGGTCAGGAACGGCGGACAGTTCCGGCAGGTAGCGACGGATGAACTTGCCCGCAGGGTCGAAGCGCTCCGACTGCAGGACGGGATTGAAGATCCGGAAATAGGGCTGGGCATCGCAACCACTCGACGCGGCCCATTGCCAGCCACCGTTGTTGGCAGCGAGATCGAAGTCGTTCAAGCGGGCGGCGAAATAAGCCTCGCCGCGCCGCCAGTCGATGCCCAGGTCCTTGCTCAGAAACGAGGCGCTGACCATGCGCAGACGATTGTGCATATAGCCCGTGCCGTTGAGCTGGCGCATCGCGGCGTCGACCAGCGGATAGCCGGTGCGTCCTTCGCACCAGGCCGCGAAGGCCTCCTCCGCAGGCGCCCCCTGCTCCCAGGCGACGGCGTCGTAAGCCGGCTTGAAGGCGCGCTCGGCGACGTAGGGAAAGCGATCGAGGATCATGAAGTAGAAGTCACGCCAGACGAGTTCCGAGAGCCAGGTCGCAGCGCCCTCGTTACCCGCCCGCAGGGCCCCCGCGGCGATCGCCCTGGACACCAGTTCGCGAATCGAGACGGTCCCGAAACGCAGGTGGATCGACAGATAGGACACCCCTTTCAGCGCCGGAAAGTCGCGCTGCTGGCGATAGCGGGAGATGCGCCCGAGAAAATCGTCGAGCAATTGCCGTGCCCCGGACATCCCGGGGACGAAACCCAGCGCGCGCAGGTCGGTCGCGGCAAATCCGAGTTCCGCCAGCGCGGGCACGCGCTGCGCGCCCGGCGGCGTGGCCAGCGTCCCGATTTCTCCTTCACCGGGCTGCCAGTCGTCCTCGGTCAGGCGCTTGAGCCAGGCTTTCTTGTACGGGGAAAACACCGTAAACGGTCGCCCGGACTGGGTCAGCACTTCGTCGCCGTCAAGAACTGCCTGATCCTTGAAAGACTCGAAGGCGATTCCGCCGGCGTGCAAGGCAGCGCTCACCGCGGCATCGCGACGCTTGGCTTGCGGCTCGTAATCGCGGTTGGCGAAAACCGCCGCGACGCCAAGCTCGCCGGCCAGTTTCGGTATCTCCTCGGCGGCCCAGCCATGGCGGACCCACAAACCGCCGCCACGCCGGCGCAGGGCGGTGTCCAGTTCGAGCAGCGATTGGCGAATGAAGTCGACGCGCCGATCGTCACGCCTGGGCAGCGGATCGAGAATTTCGCGGTCGAAGAGAAACGCGCAATGGACGCGCCTTCCCCTGCGCAGCGCTTCACCCAGCGCGACGTGATCGCTGTCACGCAGATCGCGCCTGAACCAGACCAGAATTGAGTCGAGCATGGATTACCTTTGTGTCCCCAGCCACCGCCGATTAGAATGAGGCCATGAAAAGCATCAACCTCACCGACCATTTTCTCATTGCCATGCCGGCAATGGCAGATCCGTATTTCTCCAGGACGCTGGTCTATATTGCCGAGCACAACGAGCGTGGCGCGCTGGGGGTGATCGTCAATCGCCCGATCGACATGAGTCTGGGAACGCTGCTCGGCAAGATCGACGTCGTGCTCGAGGCCGAGGGCTTCGCCAACCTGCCGGTTCTGTTCGGCGGGCCGGTGCAGACCGATCGCGGCTTCGTCCTGCACCGACCGGTCGGCCAATGGCAATCGACACTGGTGGTCAACGATCACGTCGGACTCACCAGTTCGCGCGACATTCTGCAGTCGGTGGCCGAAAAAGGCCAACCGCAGGACCTGATGGTCACGCTCGGCTACTCCGGCTGGTCTGCCGGCCAACTCGAACACGAACTGGCCCAGAACGCGTGGTTGACCGTCGCGGCCAAACTGCCGATTCTCTTCGAGTTGCCCTACGAGGAACGTCTGGCCTCGGCGCTTGACCTCCTCGGCGTCAGCCTCACCAACCTTGCCGACCAAGTCGGTCATGCCTGAGGCGACCGGCGGACCGACTGGCGCCGTGCTCGCTTTCGACTTCGGTGAAAAACGCATCGGCGTCGCGACCGGCGAATGGCAGCTGCGACAAGCGCATGCGCTGACCACCGTCCATGGCGAAGGCAACGCCGCGCGCTTCGCGGCCATCGCCGCCCTGATCGAGGAATGGCAGCCGCGCAACCTGGTCGTCGGACGGCCCTTGTCGCTCGACGGCAGTGTACATGCCATGACCGCCCGCTGCGAACGTTTCGCCAACCAACTGCGCGGCCGCTTCAGGCTGAGCGTCGATTATGCCGACGAACGGCTTTCCTCGCTCGAAGCACAGGCGCGGCTGCGCGCAGCCGGTCACGACTCGCGCAAGGCCGGCAGGCATCTTGACGCCGTCGCCGCGCAGCTCATCCTGCAGGACTATTTCGATAGCACCCGCGGCGACTCATCCACGCTTTCTCCCACCCCCGACGAGCCAACCGATGCCAGCCATTGAACTTCCCGACGCCAACGTGCAATGCAGAGAACTCGCTGAACTCATCCGACCCCGGCTGCTCGCGAACACGGTCCTGGTCGGCATTCACAGCGGCGGCGTCTGGGTCGCCCGACGATTGCACGATCTGCTGGCACTGGACAACGAGATCGGCCTGATCGATGTCTCTTTCTACCGCGATGACTACGGCGAAAAGGGTCTGCATCCGCGCGTCCGGCCAACGTCGATCCCCTTCGATGTGGAAGGCCGGCCGCTGATCCTGGTCGACGACGTGCTGTACACGGGTCGCACGACGCGTGCGGCGATCAACGAACTGTTCGACTACGGTCGACCGGCGAGCATCCAGCTTGCCGTTCTCGCCGACCGCGGCCAGCGGCAACTGCCCATCTGCGCCGACTTCTGCACCTGGCGGGTCGACCTCGACGCGACGCAGGAACTGGTGCTCTCTGCGGACGGCGGCGCCAACCTGCGCTGGAGCCTGGCCGCCGATGCATAATCCGCAACTCAACGCCAATGGCGAGCTGACACACCTGCTGTCGATCGAGGGCTTGCCGCGCGAACTGATTCATCAGATTCTCGATACCGCATCGAGCTTCCTCGAAGTGTCCGACCGCGACGTCAAGAAGGTCCCCCTGTTGCGTGGCAAGAGCGTGTTCAACGTCTTTTTCGAGAACTCCACGCGTACGCGAACGACCTTCGAGATTGCCGCCAAACGCCTCTCCGCGGACGTCATCAACCTCGACGTGACGCGCTCGTCCACCGCCAAGGGCGAAACCCTGCTCGACACGGTCGACAACCTGATCGCCATGCACGCCGACATGTTCGTCGTCCGCCACGCGGCCAGCGGTGCGCCGCACCTGATCACCGAGCATCTGCGCCGCCTCGGGCGGAACGACGTGCACGTGGTCAATGCCGGCGACGGACGTCACGCCCACCCGACGCAGGGCCTGCTCGACATGTATACCATCCGTCACTACAAGAAGGATTTCAGCAATCTGGTGGTGGCGGTGGTCGGCGACATCCTGCACTCGCGCGTGGCGCGCTCGGACATCAACGCGCTGACCACCCTCGGCGCCGCCGAGGTACGCGCCGTCGGCCCGCAAACGCTGCTGCCCACGGCCATCGAAAGAATGGGTGTGCGGGTCTGCCATGACCTGCGCGAAGGGATACGCGATTGCGACGTGGTCATCATGTTGCGCCTGCAGAACGAGCGCATGAATGGTGCGCTGCTGCCCTCGGCGCGCGAGTACTTCCACTGTTACGGGCTGACGCCGGCAATGCTGTCGCTGGCCAAGGCGGACGCCATCGTGATGCATCCGGGGCCAATGAATCGTGGCGTTGAAATCGACTCTGACGTCGCCGACGGACCGCAGGCAGTGATTCTGCCGCAGGTGACCTTCGGGATTGCCGTGCGCATGGCGGTCATGGGCATTCTGGCAGGGAACTGAACGATGAACAGGCAGAACCTCCACATCCGCAACGCGCGGCTGATCGACCCCAGGAACGGCCTCGATGAGCAGCTCGACCTGTTCGTCGCCGACGCGCGCATTGCGTCGATAGGCCAGCCGCCGGCCGGCTTCTCGGCTGACCGCAGCATTGACGCCAGCGGGCTGATCGCCTGCCCCGGTCTGGTCGATCTGTCGACCCGGCTGGGCGCCATCGAACCCGAACTCGCCGCCGCCGTCGCCGGCGGCGTCACCTCGCTGGCCTGTCCGCCAGACACCAAACCACCGCTCGATGAACCGGGGCTGGTCGAACGCCTGGTACGGCGCAGCGAAACGCTTGGCCTGGCACGCGTCTATCCGATCGGCGCCCTGACCCACGGGCTGGCTGGCCAGCGGCTCGCTGAAATGAACGCGCTCGCGCGTGCCGGCTGCATTGGCTTCTCGCAGGCCAACGAGCCCATCGACACGCAGCTGCTGCTGCGAGCCATGCAGTACGCGGCAACTTTTTCGTACGCCCTGCGCCTGCGGCCACAAGACCAGTTTCTCGCCCGTGAGGGTGTCGCCCACGATGGTGAAGTTGCGTCGCGGCTGGGACTGACCGGGGTACCGGTATCGGCGGAAACCGTGGCCATCGCCACAGCCCTGCACCTGGCGTCCGAAACCGGTGTCCGCCTGCATCTTTCGCGGCTTTCTTCAGCCGCCGGCGTGGCACTTGTCCGCGAAGCCAAGCGTTCGCGGATGCCGGTCAGCTGTGACGTGTCGATCCACCACCTGCATCTTTCGGAAATGGACATCGGCTACTTCGACAGCAACGCTCGCTTCGACCCGCCGCTACGCGCGCAAAGCGACCGTGACGCGCTCCGTGCCGCCGTTCGCGAGGGGGTCGCGGCAATCTGTTCGGACCACACCCCGGTCGATGCGGATGGCAAGCAACTGCCGTTTGCCGAAGCCGTCCCCGGCGCCATCGGCCTGGAAATCCTGCTCCCCTTGACGCTGTTGTGGGCGGAACAGGTGCAGCTTCCCTTAGCCGAAGCGCTGGCCCGCATCACCTGTGATCCGGCAGAAATTCTCGGCATCGACGCCGGCTCGCTGAGCGTCGGCAGTCGTGCCGACATTTGCGTCTTCGACCCCTGCGAAGCCTGGCGGCTTACCCCCGAGACCTTGCGCAGCCAGGGCAAGAACAGCCCCTACCTGGGTTACGAAATGATCGGCAGGGTGCGCATGACGCTGGTCGGCGGACGAATCATCTTCGAGGCTTGAGCCTCACTGCCCGAGAAGGCGCCGTAGCGAACTCGCTGACACCCCGCTCAGGGTCAACCGCTTGCGCCGCGACTGGTGGCCACTCTTCAGCTCGATCAGCGACTTGGCCAGCCCCAGCCGCTGCGCAAAGAACTCGATCAGGGCGGCGTTCGCGCGCCCGTCGATCGCCGGCGCCGCGAGGCGGACTTTGAGCGCGTCGCCGTGCAGGCCAACGATTTCGCTGCGCTTTGCCGCCGGCTGAACATGGACGCTCAGGGTCAGCACAGCACCGTTTTCATGTAGCCAGTCGGCCACGGCTTACAGAAACATAAGGACCAGCTGCGCCAGGACAATGGCGATAAACGGCGACAGATCGACCGCGCCGATGCGTGGAACGAGACGCTGGATGGGACTCAGGAAGGGCCGGGTCAGCTGCCCGACCGGCTGGGTCAAAGGCGAATACGGACTGACCCACGAGAGCACGGCCTGCACAACCAGCGCAGCGATCAGCAGGTAGATGCTCATGCGCAGGGTCGCCAGCACGCCCTGCCACAGCAGTACAGGCCACAGGCTCAGCGGTGACCAGGCTTCGCTGCCACCGTGCAGGGAAACGACGGCGACGGCAAGAACGACCTGGAGCAGATACGCGGGCAGCAGGCTCGCCAGATCGAGTCCCCACAGGCCGGGCAGCGCCTTGCGCAAGGGCTTGACCAGCCAGTTGGTCAGGTCGACGACGAAAGTACCCACCTGGTTGTTGAACGACACCCGGAAAGCCTGCATGTAGAAACGCAGCAGCAGGGCAAAGCTCAGGAACCCGGTCACCACCTGGAGCAGAAACAAAACCGCTTGTGCCGCCATCAGCTATCCTTTCCCAGCAGCTCGCCCAATTCACGACTGCGGGCGTTGGCCGCCTGCACGCCAGCGATGAAGCCTTCCCTGACGCCACGCTCTTCCATCATTTGCAGCGCGGCTTCGGTCGTTCCGCCTTTCGAGGTGACGCGTTCACGCAAAACGGCAGCGGCTTCATCGGACTGCACGGCCAGCTTGGCGGCGCCGAGTACCGTTTCTATCGCCAGCTGGCGCGCCTGCAGTGGCGTCAGACCCAGTTCGGTCCCCGCCTGCTGCAAGGTCTCGATGAACAGGAAGACATACGCCGGGCCGCTGCCCGAGACCGCGGTCACGGCGTCCATTTGCGCCTCATCGGCGACCCACAGGGTACTGCCCACGGCCTGCAGGATGCGCTCGGCACCGAGCCGCTCGGCCATCGATACCGCAGGCAAGGCGCACAGCCCGGTGATGCCGGCACCGATCAGCGCCGGGGTATTGGGCATCGCGCGCACGATCTTGGCATAGCCGTCGAGCCAGCGGGCGATGTCTGCCAGGCGCAAGCCGGCCGCGATACTGATGACGAGTTGCTGCTTGAGGCGCTTGGGAAGCGACGCACAGGCATCGTGCATCTGCTGCGGCTTTACCGATAGCAGCAGCGCATCGCAGTCGAGCGCGGCGGCAGTCGGCGCCTCGTAACAGCGCACCCCGTACATCAGGCGAAGCTTGGCACGCCCCTGCGCACCGACCTCGATCACCGCAATGTCGGCAGCCGAAAATCCGGTTTTCACCAGGCCACCGATCAGGGCGCTGGCCATGTTGCCGCCACCCAGGAAAGTAATTCTCATGCTTTGTGTCTCTCACCAAAAATCGCGCTACCCACACGCACCACGGTCGCCCCCTCGGCGATCGCCGCGTCAAGATCGTGCGACATACCCATCGAAAGGGTATCAAGCACCAGGCCGTCGGCCTGCAGCTGCTCGAACAGCTGGCGCAACAGGCGGAACGGGCGACGCTGTTCGAGAAAGGCGTCACTGCGCGCGGGAACGGCCATCAGACCGCGCAAGCGCAAATTTGGCAGCGCAGCAACTGCCTGCGCCAGCGCCGGCACGTCGGCAGGCGAAACCCCACCCTTGCTGGCCTCGCCGCTGACGTTCACCTGCACACAGACCGACAGCGGCGGCAGCGACGCAGGTCTTTGTTCGGCAAGACGTTCGGCAATCCGCAAGCGGTCGATAGAATGCACCCAGTTGAAATTCTCGGCAAGCAAACGGGTCTTGTTGCTCTGCAGCGAACCGATGAAATGCCAGTCCAGCGCCAGGGAACGGAGCTGATCCATCTTATCGAGGGCTTCCTGGACAAAGCTCTCGCCGAAGGAAGTCTGCCCGGCAAGCGCCACCTCGCGAATGCACGCGACAGGCCAGGTCTTGCTCACCGCGACCAGGCGAACATCCCCCGGGTCACGTCCGCATTGCCGTGCCGCGCCGGCGATTTGCGCGAGAACGGCTTGCAGCTTGGCGGAGAGTGAGGTCATAATCGGGCGCTACGCAGGTTGCCCCGAGTATAGCACCGCGCCCTGCCCACCGCCCGAGGACCGAACCTGATGGACATCACCGAACTGCTGGCCTTCAGCGTCAAGAACAAGGCTTCCGACCTCCACCTGTCATCGGGCCTGCCGCCAATGATCCGCGTCAACGGCGACGTGCGGCGCATCAACCTGCCGGCCATGGAGCACAAGGACGTGCACGCCAGGGTCTATGACATCATGAGCGACGGCCAGCGCAAGCAGTACGAAGACACCCTGGAATGCGATTTTTCCTTCGAGATCCCCAATCTGGCGCGCTTTCGGGTCAATGCGTTCGTGCAGAACCGTGGCGCCAGCGCTGTCTTTCGGACGATTCCGTCGAAAGTGCTGAGCCTCGAGGAACTCAACTGTCCGAAGATCTTCAAGACCATCTCCGAATTTCCCCGCGGCATCGTACTGGTCACCGGACCTACCGGCTCAGGCAAGTCGACCACCCTGGCGGCGATGGTCAACCATGTCAATGAGAACATGTACGGGCACATCCTGACCGTCGAGGATCCGATCGAATTCGTTCACCAGTCGAAGAAGTGCCTGATCAACCAACGCGAAGTTGGACCGCATACGCTGTCATTCCAGAATGCGCTGCGCGCGGCGCTGCGCGAGGACCCGGACGTCATCCTGGTTGGTGAAATGCGCGATCTGGAAACCATCCGCCTGGCACTCTCGGGCGCCGAAACGGGACACCTGGTATTCGCCACTCTGCACACCTCGAGTGCGGCGAAGACCATCGACCGGATCGTCGACGTGTTCCCGGCAGCCGAAAAGGAAATGGTGCGTTCGATGCTCTCCGAGTCGCTGCGCGCGGTCATCTCGCAAACTCTGCTCAAGAGCAAGGATGGCCAGGGACGGGTCGCCGCGCACGAAATCATGCTCGGCACGCCGGCAATCCGCAACCTGATCCGGGAGAACAAGGTCGCCCAGATGTACTCCGCGCTGCAGACAGGGCAGCAGCATGGAATGCAGACGCTGGACCAGAATCTGGTCGAACTCGTGCGCCGCAACATCGTGTCGGCGGTGGAAGCCAAGACCAAGGCCGCCAACAAGGACACCTTCCCCAGCGTCTAAGCCCGCTTCGCGAGCAGGAGAATAAGCATGGAGCACGATCAAGCGCTGAAGTTCATGCACGAACTGCTACGGCTGATGACGCAGAAGAACGGTTCCGACCTGTTCATCACCGCGCATTTCCCGCCGGCAATCAAGATCGACGGCAAGGTGATGCCGGTATCCAATCAGCCGCTCCTGCCGCAGCATTCCGCCGAGCTCGCACGCTCGATCATGAACGATCGGCAAGCGACCGAATTCGAAGAGAAGAAGGAATGCAACTTTGCCATTTCACCGTCGGGCATCGGCCGCTTTCGGGTCAATGCCCTGGTGCAACAGGGGCGGGTCGCGGTGGTCTGCCGAACGATCAACCTGGTGGTTCCGACGCTGGACGACCTGGCCTTGCCAGCGGTACTCAAGGACCTCTCGCTGACCAGCCGCGGCCTGGTGATCTTCGTCGGCGGCACCGGCACCGGCAAGACGACTTCACTGGCCGCGCTGCTTGATCACCGCAACCGCAACAGTCACGGCCACATCATCACCATCGAAGACCCCATCGAGTTCGTGCACGAACACAAGAAGTGCATCATCACGCAGCGCGAAATCGGCGTCGACACCGACTCCTGGGAAATCGCGCTGAAGAACACCCTGCGCCAGGCGCCGAACGTGATCATGATGGGCGAGATCAGAGACCGGGCGACGATGGACTACGCCGTCGCTTTCGCCGAAACGGGCCATCTGTGCCTGGCGACGCTGCACGCCAACAGCAGCAACCAGGCGCTGGACCGGATCATCAACTTCTTCCCCGAAGAACGTCGCCACCAGTTGCTGATGGACCTTTCCCTGAACCTGCGCGCCCTGATTTCGCAGCGCCTGCTGCCGAAGAAGGACGGCAAGGGACGGGTGCCGGCGATCGAGGTGCTGCTCAATTCACCGCTGATTTCGGACCTGATCTTCAAGGGACAGGTGCACGAGATCAAGGACGTCATGAAGCGCTCGCGCGAGCTTGGCATGCAGACCTTCGACCAGGCGCTTTTCGACCTTTACGAGGCCGGTCAGATCAACTACCAGGACGCCTTGCGCAACGCCGACTCGCTCAACGACCTGCGCCTGCAAATCAAGCTGCACGGCAAGGAGTCGCACGATCGAGACCTCACCGCCGGCATCGGCCACCTCGACATCGTCTAGAGCCGCTTCCGCCCGCGGCGACGCTGCGCAGCCGCGGCGGCGGCACAGCCAGTGTGCCGCGAGCGCCGGCGCAGGCATGCTTGCACGAGCGCAAGCAATCGACTCTACGCGGGGGTTGCCCCGCTCTTGCCGCGGTTACTGCCGGCGACCATCCTGAATTCGTACAGGCGGCAGTCAAGCGCACCGTTGAACAGCGGCGTCTTCTTGCTGGGTGTCAGGCGCACCATTTTCGGCAGGCGCGTGTCGGCGCTGATCAGGTAACAGGTCCAGCCCGCGAAGCGTTGCTTGAGCGCCTGGCCGAGCAAGGGGTAGAAGGCGGCCAGTTCGTCGTCGCTGGATACCCGCTCGCCGTAAGGCGGGTTGCTGACCATTATCCCGCTGCTCGCCGGTGCGTCGATGGCGAGCAGATCTCCCGAACGCAGGCTGACCGCGGGCAGCAGCCCGGCACGGTCGAGGTTGGCCAGCGCAGCGCGCACCGCCACCGGCGAGACGTCGCTGCCGAAGATCCGTGCATCGGCAACCGGTTTCTCGCCGGCCCGCGCTGCATCGTGCAGCGCTTGCCAGGCCGCGGCATCGAAATTGAGCAGATTCTGGAAAGCGAAATCTCGCCTGGCGCCCGGCGCCAGGCCGAGCGCAATCTGGGCGGCCTCGAGCAGAAAAGTGCCGCTGCCACACATCGGGTCAAGCAGCGGGATGCCCGGCTGCCAGCCACTGAGGCGCAGGATGCCCGCCGCCAGGTTTTCGCGCAACGGCGCTTCTACGGTCTTCTGGCGAAAACCGCGCTGGTAAAGCGGAGCGCCCGAGGTGTCCAGATAGAGCGTGCACTCGTCGCTGCTGATGAAACCCTGGATACGCACGTCCGGTTGGCGCGTGTCGACGCTTGGCCGGCGGCCGAAGTCACGGCGAAAGCGATCGCAAATGGCGTCCTTGATGCGCAGAGTCACAAAGTCGATGCTCTTCAATGGGCTTTTCACCGCATTGACGTCGACGCGAATCGTCTGTTCGGGAACGAACCACTTGGGCCATGCCGTCTCGAGCGCCAACTGGTAGATGTCTTCCTCCTTCGCGTAGCGGGCGTGCGCGACACGGCAGAGGACGCGGGTGGCAATCCGTGAATGGAGATTGAGCCGGTAGCAAACCGGCCACTCGGCGAAAAAATGCACGCCGCCGGAGATCTGCTTCAGATCAGACGCGCCAGCCATCGCCAGATCTTCGGCGAGCAGGGTCTCAAGACCACGCGGACAGCTGGCAAAGAAGGTTTCCAAGATTGTCTCCGACTAAAAAGGCTTCAGGACGGCGAGGTAGATCGCCGCCAGCAACAACAGCACCGGTACTTCGTTGAACCAGCGGAACCAGACATGACTACGTTTGCAGCGACCATCCCTGAAACCCTGCAACAGGCGACCACAATACGCGTGATAAACAATCAGCAACCCGACCAGCGCGGTCTTGGCGTGCAGCCAGCCGCCCGAAAAACCGTAGCCGAACCACAACCAGAGACCAAGAGCGACCGCCAGAAAGCCGATCGGCGTCATGAAGCGATAGAGCTTTTGTGCCATCATCAAAAGACGCTTGCGCTCCTTCTCGCTATCGGGATCGACCATTGCCAGATTGACAAAAATACGCGGCAGGTAGAACAGACCGGCGAACCAGCTGACGACCATCCACAGGTGCAGAACCTTGGCTACGAGCACTGACTCTTCCTTTCCCTTGCCGCCGCTGCGACGCCATCCTCGACGCGTGCATAGCGCAGCCTGACACGAAGCTCTTTCTTGAGCCGCTGGTTGAGCAGCCGACGTGATTCACTCATGAACGACAATTGCAGGGCCGAGAGCTGCTCCTGCGCCTCGCCACGCGACAGGCGGGGCACACGGGGATAACCAAAACGATCGGCAACGAGATCAAAATAGTCGCCCATGGTGATCTCCGAATCATCGCTTGCGTTGTAGCTGCGGTTGCTGCGCCCATGGCGCAGCGCGGCACAGGTGATCATCGCCAGATCGTCGGCATGAACGTGGTTGGTATAGACATCGTCGACCGTGCGCAGCGCTGGGACGCCGCGCCGCAGGCGTTCGATCGGCAAACGGTCGGCGGCGTAGATCCCGGGCACACGCAGGATGCTGACGACGACCCCGCGCCGACCGAAAGCTCGCAACTGGCGCTCGGCGTCAACCCGGCGGTGGGCGCGGGCAGTGCCTGGGCAGACCGCACGCGTCTCGTCCACGCGTTCGCCGGAGCAGTCACCATAGACACCCGAGGTGCTTATATACACGATCCGCTGTGGTAGACTCATCCCGCTGGCAAGTGCGGCAAGCAGCCAGCGGGTGCGTGTATCGCGCCGGTCGCCGGCCCCACCTGTCGGCTTGAGCGTGGCGGGCGGAGCCAGGTGGACGATGATCTCGGCCAGACCGGCAATGCGCTGCAGCGTGGCGCGTCGATCGAGGTCGGCAAGCACCGGTCGGGCACCTTTGTCGCGCCAGAACGCGGCCTGCTCCGGGTCGCGGACCAGGGCGAAAACGCGGTAGTGGCCAAGCAGCCGTGGCAGCAGACGGCGGGCAACATCTCCACAACCGACGATCAATAGTTTTTGCACCGCGCAATTTTACCGGATTCGTACAGCAGTGGAGACGCAATGGGTTTTCAGGTCAGCGTACAGCCGAGCCAGCACGGTTTTCAGGCACAGCCGGAGGAGACGATCCTCGACGCCGCACTGCGCCAGGGGCTATGCCTTCCCTACGGCTGTCGCGACGGCGTTTGTGGCTCGTGTCGGGGCAAGGTGCTGAGCGGCCAGGTGACACATGGCAAGGCCGGCCTCGATGTCCTCAGCGAGGCTGACCGCGACGCCGGCTATGCCCTCTTCTGCTGCGCCATGGCGCGCAGCGACCTGGACATCGAAAGCCGCGAGGTTCGTTCGCTCGAGGACATTCCGATCAGGACCCTGCCCGCCCGCGTGCACAGCCTCACCCGCGCCGCGCCGGATGTAATGATCATCAAACTGAAACTCCCGGCCAGCGATCGCCTGCAGTTTCTCGCCGGGCAATATGTGGACATCCTGCTCCGGGAAGGAAAGCGGCGGGCATTTTCCATCGCCAACGCGCCGCACGAGGACGCTTTCCTGGAATTGCATGTCCGCCACATGCCAGGCGGACAGTTCACCGGGCAGGTGTTCAGCACCATGAAGGAGAGAGATCTTCTCCGCCTGCGTGGACCGCAGGGCAGCTTCTTCCTGCGCTCCGACTCGCCGAAACCCATGCTCCTGGTCGCCGGCGGTACCGGCTTTGCGCCGATCAAGGCCATCGTTCACCAGGCGATTGCGGAGGGCGACGAGCGCCCGATGGCCGTCTATTGGGGTGGACGGCAGCTCGCCGACCTCTACCTCCTGGAACTCGCCCAACAGTGGCCTGCGCAGCATCCGAACCTGCGCTTCGTCCCGGTGCTCTCCGACGCGCCCGCAGACGAACACTGGAATGGCCGCCACGGCCTCGTTCATCAGGCAGCGATGGCGGACCATCCCGACCTTTCCGGCTATCAAGCCTACGTTTGCGGGTCGCCGGCGATGGTCGCTGCCGCCAGGGAGGATTTCCTGACCCGCTGTCACCTGCCAGCCGAAGAGTTCTTTGCCGACTCTTTCGACTTTGCGTCGGACACCCTCGCGGCGATCGACACCCTCCATCCTTCGGACCGAAAGGTCGACCCCTATGAAATTCCCCCGCAGAACTTGTCTCTATTGCGCGAATGATTCTGACATGTTGAAGGCGGTTGGAAAGTCGATACGGCGGCAGCGGACCGCGGCCCACATGGCTTTAACGCCGTTCTGCGTGACCCGGTAGAGGCGAGAGTTGGTGACCTTGGCGATCAAGCCATGGCCGCGCAGTTTAGCGATCAGGCGGCTGGTTCGATGCGTGCGCCGCTTGATTTCGGCGGGGTTGTTGGAAGGGGCTGAGTAAAGCTTGGCCTGGAGATCGCGATTGCGGAAGCCATTGATGGCGAACTCGCCGGCCAGCAGCGAGGTGAACAGAGCGACGTTCTCCGCGGTGACCGGGTTGAAAGCGGCGACATGCCGACCGGCCTTGCTCTGTGACCGGCACAAGCGATCGATGGCCTCGATCGCCTGACCTTGAAGGGGAGCATTGGCCAAGGCGTCGATCAGGCGCGAGTTGGCACCGTGAGCGACTTCGGCGTAGCGCCAGAAATTCGAGACCCCTTTGCGCATCGGCGACCACCGGCAGACGACCTGGCCCTGGGCATTTTCGGACGAGGTGAGGATTTTGAACTCTGCCGGATTGTTGAGGGTGGTCTCGATTCTCAAGACGTTGAGATGATCGTAGAGTTTGACCGAGTTGCGTCGGATACGGAATTTTATCCGGCAACCTTCGGGTCGCTTCTTGCTGTCGATCACGACCTCGCCAGTAAAGGCGTGATGGGGTTTTTGGCCAAGAAAGCGCATGACGTCGGTGGCGCCGAAGCCGGTGACGGCGGCGTGGACGAGGTCCTGATGGATACGTTCGAGATCGGCTCTGGACTTGAACAGGATATCGGTGGCCACTTCGGCCTGGTCGATGCCGAACCAGTAACCGTCGAACTTGGCAGCGGCGATGGCGGGCAAGAGCGGATTGACGCTGGCCACCTGACGAATCAGGAATGCTGGCCAGTCGGTGTGATTGAATTGCTCGGCAAGTGTCGCGGTGGCCTCGAAATCCGACACCCAGAGAATCTTGTTGTCGCTACGCTCGAAGGCGACACCCATTTGCGGCAATTGCCGACACAGCCACTCGCGGCCATTGACGTAAATCTGAGTGGCGTACGGCGCCCAGGTCTGGATACGCACGTGCATCCAGCCAAAAACCGGGTCGATCAGATACCAGTACAGATGCAGGCAGCGGCGATTACGCCGGACGACTTCCAGACGTTGTGTCTTACGATTGCCGGCGACGGAAAACGAGACGCACGGTTCGATGACCGAGAAGATGCAGACCAGGCCTTCGCTGATGCCGTCCTGCTCGGCGATGGCCCGGGCCATCGCTTCCTTCGATCGACCGCTGGCGTGCGTGTGCGCGGAGGCGAGGAAGTGGTAGGGACGTCCCGCCTCTTCGGCGGTCGTCTTGGCGTGTTGGATGAGCGTTTCGGTTTCGCTTTCGAAGAACTTCCCGGCATCCTTGAGCAGCACGCCCCGCTTGGACAGGTAGCGGCCGAATGCGCCATCTGGAAACATCGAGGTCAGGTACCCCTTGAAGATGATCCGGTCAAATCCTTCGACCACACCCAGGATTGACTCTTCGTGCTTCTTGAGGAAAATGTCCATGTCGCCTCCCTTGCCGTGCGGTGGTCTACCTCCTACGTGGGGTTGAGGATATTGTCCTCGCAAATTAAATCCGGCGGTATCGGGGGCGACACCTCCTTTTGGTTGCGGCCAACGGCCGCGCTAAGAATAAGGTCTTCATGTCCCGCCAGCCTCTGCTCAATCGTCAGAGCAGGATCATCGCCAGCCGCTTGACGCTACACCTCGGCGAGGATCAGAGCATGCAGGATGCCGCGACTGCCCTCGGCGCCCTTGACGACATCTGGACGCGAAGCGAAAAATCGGTGTTCATCAGTTGCGGAGCGAGAAAAATCGACGCCGGCTTGCTGGACTGGTCGGCACCCGAGAATGCAGCCATTGAAATACCGGCCGCAGCGCTCCTCGACGCCGACGGAGCCGACCTCATTGGTGCCCTGCAAACCTGGCAGCCGACCGCCTGCCTGCTCTTTGACGCGCAGGCAACGAAGGCGCTGGCGGTGGACGTACCGTTTCGCTTCATCGGTTTTGACGCCCAGCAGTTCACGCTTGCCCAGCTGAAACTGCTCGCTGCGCGCACCCGCAGCTATGGCATGGGCATCGCGTTCGATGTCAGGACCAGCGAGGACTTCCGGGCATGCATGGATGCCGGCATGACCGCTGCTGCCGGATGGTTCTTTACGGCACCGACGAGGCAGCCGGCCAAGACGCTCAATCCAGCGCAGACGAACATCGTGCGGGTGCTCAACCTGGTGCGCCAGAACGGCGAGATTCGGGACATCGAAGCCGCACTCAAGCACGACGTAGCGATGTCCTACAAGCTGCTGCGTTACATCAACTCCGCGGGTTTTGGCCTGTCCTGCGAGATTCAGTCGTTCCGCCACGCGGTCAACATGCTCGGCTACGACAAGCTCAATCGCTGGCTGTCGCTGCTCCTGGCGACCGCCAGCAAGGACCCGATGGCGCCGGCATTGATGTACACCGCGGTGCTGCGCGGCCGGCTGATGGAGTTGCTCTCCGCGGGTCTGGTCGACAAGGCTGAGTACGACAACCTGTTCATCACCGGGGCGTTCTCCCTGCTCGACGTGCTGCTCGGCGTCAGCATGGAGCAGGCACTCGATGCCATGCGCCTGCCAGACCCGATCTGTGACGCCCTGCTGGGAAATGGTGGTCGCTATCAGCCCTTCCTCGAACTGGCGCTGAGCAGTGAAGGCGACCAGGGCGAGCGCATCGCCGAACAGGCGGCGATGCTCGGACTGACTGCGGACCAGTTCAATCGCGCACAGCTACAGGCACAGGCATTCGCCGAGGCGATGGAGTTCTAGGCAGAGCAGCAGGGGGCGGCACGGGTACTGGGCAACTGCCGCCACCCTCGTCGTGGCGACGGCAAGGCCACCCTTCCTACTCGCCGAGGTAGGCGGCGCGTACCTTCGGGTCGGCGAGCAGCTTCTTCGACTCGTCGGTAACCGTGATTTCGCCGCTCTCCATGACGTAACCGCGCTGACTGACTTCGAGTGCCAACTTGGCGTTCTGCTCGACGAGCAGAATGGTCATGCCTTCCAGCGACACCGTGCGGATGACCTCGAAGATCTTCTGCACCATGATCGGAGCGAGGCCCATCGAAGGTTCGTCGAGGAGCATCAGCTTGGGTTTGCTCATCAGCGCTCGACCGATGGCCAACATCTGCTGCTCGCCACCGGAAAGCGTCCCGGCAGTTTGCTGTGCGCGCTCCTTGAGGCGCGGGAAGAGCCCTAGAACATGCTCGAGATCGCGTTCGATTTCGGCCTTGTCGTTGCGTGCATAGGCACCCATGCGCAGGTTTTCCAGGCAGCTCATGCGCGGGAAGACGCCTCTGCCCTCGGGTACCAGCGCAATGCCCTCGCCGACCAGCTGATATGGCGGCAGGGAAACAAGCTCCTTGCCGCGGTAGCGAACACTGCCGCCCGCAGGCTCGAGCAATCTCGCCAAAGCGCGCAGGGTACTGCTCTTGCCGGCGCCATTGGCCCCGATCAGGGCGACCATCTCACCCTCGTTGACGTGAAAGGTGATGCCGCGAACGGCCTGGATCCCACCGTAGGAAACGCGCAATCCGGTAACTTCAAGCATTGTTTGTCCGTTCGTTCAAGCGACCGACCCGCCGAGATAGGCCTCGATGACGCGAGGGTCCTTCTGGACCACCGCTGGCACGTCCTCGCAGATCTTCTCGCCGTAGTCGAGTACTGCCACCCGCCCGCACAAGCCCATCACCAGCTTGACGTCGTGCTCGATCAGCAGGACCGTCACGCCATCCTTGCAGATGCCTTCGACAAGGACGCGCAAGGCTTCGGTTTCGGTGCCGTTCATCCCCGCAGCGGGCTCGTCGAGCGCCAGCAACTTCGGTTCCGTGGCCAGAGCACGGGCAATCTCGAGTCGGCGCTGGTCGCCGTAGGAGAGATTCTTGGCATGGTCGTGCGCGCGTTCATGAATGCCGACGTAGTGCAAGAGCTCCTCGGCACGACGAGTAATCGCGGCCTCTTCGGCCATCGTCGCCCGGTTGCGAGTGATCGCACCAAGCACGCCGGCATGGGTACGCAGATGCCGTCCGACCATCACGTTCTCAATCGCCGTCATGTTGCCGAACAGGCGAATGTTCTGAAAGGTCCGCGCAATTCCCACTTCCGCCGCCTTGTGCGGGGCGTCGGCGGTCAGCTTTACGCCGTCAAAGACGAAATGGCCGCTCTCGTTCTTGTAGAGCCCGGTCAGGCAATTGAAGAATGTCGTCTTGCCGGCGCCGTTGGGCCCGATCAGGCCGTAGATCTCGCCCCGCCGAATCGTCAGCGAGACGTCATGCAAGGCCTTGACGCCGCCAAAATGCTTGGCCACGTCGTGCGCCTGGAGAAGGATCTGGGGTTCGCTCATGGTCAATTCGCGCTCTCGGCAAGCTCGCGACGGCGTTGTGGCGAGGGCCACAGACCTGCCGGCCGAAAGCGCATCACGAGCACCATCGACAGGCCGAATATGAGCATTCGCAAGCTTTCCGGATCGATAATCATGCGCCCGAAGAGTGCATCCTGCAGCGGCTCGATGCCATAGCGCAGGACCTCGGGAAGCGCGGTCAGCAGGATGGCCCCGAGGATGACGCCGGGGATATGCCCCATGCCGCCGAGAACGACCATCGCCAGGATGGTGATCGACTCCATCAGCGAGAAGCTCTCCGGGCTGACGAAGCCCTGCATCGCCGAGAACACGCCGCCGGCAACGCCACCGAATGACGCCCCCATGGCGAAAGCCAGCAGCTTGATGTTGCGGGTGTTGATCCCGCAAGCCTTGGCGGCAACCTCATCCTCGCGAATGGCTTGCCAGGCGCGACCGACGCGAGAATTCTGCAGGCGGATATTGACGATGATCACCATGATCGCCAGCGCGACGAGCAGAAAGTAGTACTTCTGTGGCCCGGAGATGTCCAGGCCAAAAATGGTGGTGGTGTCGGCAAACGAGAAATCGCCGATTCTGATCGGGTCGATCAGGGTAATCCCTTGTGCCCCGTTGGTGACATTGATCGGGGCATTCAGATTGTTCAGGAAAATGCGGATGATCTCGCCAAAGCCGAGTGTAACGATGGCCAGGTAGTCACCGCGCAACTTCAGCGTCGGCGCACCGAGCAACATCCCGAAGAGACAGGCGATGGCGGCACCGAGCGGCAGAATCACCCAGAAGGGCAGGTGCAAGCCGAAGTGTGGCGATGCCAGCAAGGCATAGACGTAGGCGCCGACGGCGTAGAAGGCAACGTAACCGAGGTCGAGCAAGCCCGCATAGCCGACGACGATATTCAGCCCCAGTGCCAGGAAGATATAAAGAATCGCGAAGTTTGCGATGCGTACCCACGCCTGGCCGCCAAGGGCAGCAACGAAAGGAACGGCGAGCAGGACGACGCCGATGAGCACCACTGCCAGCCAATGCCGCTGCCAGGGAGCGGCCTTCTTGAGCTGTTCGTTCATGCGCGATCTCCCGTGCGCTCGCCAAAGAGACCCGAGGGGCGAAACATCAGCACCACGATCAGGACAATGAAGGCAAAAATATCCTGGTAGTGGCTACCAAGAAAGTCGCCCGTAAGCTGGCCGATGTAGCCCGCACCAAGCGCTTCGATCACGCCGAGCAGGATACCCCCGGCCATGGCGCCGGCGAGGTTGCCGATGCCGCCGAGGACGGCTGCCGTAAAGGCCTTCAGCCCGAGCATGAAGCCCATCTGGTAGTGGGCAATCTCGTAGTATGAACCGACCATACAGCCGGCAACGGCACCGAGCGCCGAACCGATGACGAACGCCATGGCGATGACACGATTGATATCAACGCCCATCAGCGAGGCCACCTGCGGGTTCTGCGCCGTTGCGCGCATCGCCATGCCGAGGCGTGTGCGGTGAACCAGATAGATCAGGCCTAGCATTACCAGCGCCGCAAGGGTAACGATGGCAACCTGCACGTTGGTGAAGGTCGCCCCGCCGATATGGAAAATGTGCTTTTCGATCATCGGCGGAAAGGTGATGTAGTTCCGGCCCCAGATGATCATCGCCACGTTCTGCAGGACCATTGACATGCCGATGGCGGTGATCAGTGGGGTCAACCGTGGCGCACCGCGCAGAGGGCGATAAGCGACTCGCTCCAGGGACCAGCCAAGCGCCATGCAGACGACCACCGAAATCAGCAGCCCGATGCCGAGGATCATTAGCGGCGGCATGCCGGAACCGGCAAGAGAAACAATGACCGTGAAAGCGACCATCGTGCCGATCATAACCACCTCGCCGTGGGCGAAGTTGATCAAGCCGATGATGCCGTAGACCATCGTGTAACCGAGAGCGACAAGCGCGTAGACCGCGCCGAGGGTAAGGCCGTTGATCAGTTGCTGGAGGAGAGTGTCCATGGTCGAGCTTTCCGCAACAAGGTGCGTGGGGCGAACCGCAGGGTCCGACTCATGGCGCCAGGAATCGGGCGTGCGGGCGCAGGGCCCGGCTCATGCTGAGCGGATGCAGGTAAGCGCGGGGATGGCGCAAAGCGGCCATCCCCTCGGTGCCGGTTGCCGGTTTACTGCTTGGCTTCCGTGGCTGGAGCAGCTGCAGGCGCAGCGGCAGCCATGGCGCCGCCTTCACTCTTCAGAGTGACCAGCTTGCCATCCTTGATCTCGAAGACGGTAATCGCGCCATTCTTGATGTCGCCCTTCTCATCAAATTCGACCTTGCCGGTCACCCCGTCGTACGAGGTCTTGCCCACCTCCGGCAGATACTTGACGGGATCGACCGAATTGGCGCGTTTCATGGCGTCGACCAGGACCATCACGGCGTCGTAGCTGTATGGCGAGTAGATCTGGATCTGACCATACTTGCTGGTGAAGTCGGCGAGGAACTTCTGACCATTCGGGAGCTTGTCGGCGGGCAGGCCGGCCTGGGTACAGATCACGCCTTCCGACGCCTCACCGGCAAGCTTTATCAACTCGGGCGAGCAACCACCGTCACCGGTGGTGAACTGCGCCTTGATGCCGAGTTCCTTCATCTGCTTGAGCATCGGACCACCGACCGCGTCCATGCCGCCGAGGAAGATCACGTCGGGCTTGGTGGCCTTGATCTTGGTGAGAATGGCCTTGAAGTCGATGGCCTTGTCGTTGGTGAACTCGCGGGCGACCACTTTCGCACCATTGGCCTTGGCCGCTTTCTCGACCTCGTCCGCCAAGCCCTGCCCGTACGCGGTACGGTCGTCAATGATGGCGATCGTCTTGGCGCCCAGGTCCTTCGCCGCGTAAGTACCGATCACCGACCCCTGCTGGATGTCGTTGGCCATCACGCGAAACGCGGTGTTGAAGCCCTGCTGGGTGTACTTCGGATTGGTGGCCGACGGCGAAATCTGCGGCAAGCCGGCCTGGTTGTAGATCGCGGACGCGGGGATGGTGGTCCCCGAGTTCAAGTGACCGACGACGCCGGCGACCTTGGCGTCCACCAACTTCTGGGCGACGACAGTACCGGTTTTCGGGTCGGCCTGATCGTCCTCCCCGAGGAGTTCGAACTTGACCAGCTTGCCGTCGATGGTGATCTTCTGCGCATTGGCGTCATCAACCGCCAGACGAGCGCCGTTCTCGTTATCCTTGCCGAGGTGGGCGATCGGGCCGGTCAGCGGCGCAACGTGACCAATCCTGACGATCACTTCCGCCGGCGCAGGCGCAGCGGCTGCCGCCACCGGCGCAGCGGCTTTGGGTTCTTCTTTCTTGCCGCAACCAATCAGCGCCACGGACGCGGCCAGAGCTATCAATACACCGGGCATACGCACTTGGTTCATAGGTTTCATCTCCGATATTGTGTTCTTAATGGGCTAGCGAACGGGCGATTGTCCAAGCACATCAGACGCTTGTCAACATGCATATTCTCTTTCAAGATGCATATCGGTTGCCTGGCGGCGGCCAAAAAAAGAAAACCGGCGCTTGGCCGGTTGTCCTTCATGCGACGATCACTTCAAGCTCAAAATCCACTTGGCCAGCTTGTTGGCCTCGTCGGGCGTCACCTTGTTCGGTGGCATCGGCACCGGGCCCCAGTTGCCCTTGCCACCCTTGATGATCTTTTCGGCGAGCATCGGCTCGTCCTTGGCAGTGTACTTGTTGGCGACATCCTTGTAGGACGGACCGACGACCTTCTTGTCGACCTGGTGACAGGTCAGGCAGTTCTTGGACTTGGCCAGTGCCTCATCGGCCTGTACCACACCAGCAGACATCACGCCGGCAGCAGCCAGCAGGCTCACGTAGATCGCTTTCATACACTTACTCCGTTCAGAAAGATGGTTTGGAACGCACCGATATTATTTCAGTTTGGCCCACTTGCAAAGCCTCTTGAGCCAGTCGCTCAAGGCCCTTGCCGCGGGCCGAAGGTGCTACAGAGCATTCAACGCACGGGCCGCGCAAAGCGTTGACCGCAGCACCCGCCACGCCGCCTCCATGACGGCGGGCGGCGAACACGATGGTCCGCCGCCTGCCGACCGCCGCACGGGGCCGGCGCGCAGCACGGGCTCACCGTTTCTTCAGCCGCTCCAGGTCACGCACAGCGCCGGTGGCCGCCGAGGTAGCCATCAGCGCATACGCCTGCAAGGCCTTGGAAACGACCCGCTGGCGCACGCTTGCCGGTTGCCAGGAAGCCTCCCCGCGGTCCTCCATTGCGGCACGGCGCCTGGCCATTTCGCTCTCCGTGATGGCCAGATGAATGCGGCGGCCTGGAATGTCGATCTCAATCACGTCACCCTCTTCGACCAGGGCTATCGCACCGCCCTCAGCCGCCTCCGGCGAAGCGTGCCCGATCGACAGCCCGGAAGTCCCGCCCGAAAAACGGCCATCGGTGAGCAGGGCGCAGGCCTTTCCGAGTCCCTTCGATTTCAGGTAGGAAGTCGGATAGAGCATTTCCTGCATGCCCGGGCCGCCTCTTGGCCCTTCGTAACGAATGACCACAACCTCGCCCGCAATGACCTGGTCGCCAAGAATCGCCTGCACGGCATCGTCCTGGCTTTCGAAAACCCGCGCCTTGCCGGTAAACACCCAGATGCTCTCGTCAACGCCGGCTGTTTTCACGATACAGCCGTCCATCGCCAGATTGCCATAAAGTACGGCCAGGCCACCATCCTGCGAGTACGCGTTCTCCCGGTTGCGAATGCAGCCCTGTGCGCGATCCAGGTCGAGATCCGGATAACGCCTGTTCTGCGAGAAAGCCGTCTGCGTCGGGATGCCGCCGGGCGCAGCCCGGAAAAATTCGCTCAGCGCCGGGTCCTGGTTGCGCATCACGTCCCAGCGGTCGATCGCCTCGCCGAGCGTGCTGGCATGCACCGTCGGCTGCTGGCGATGGATCAATCCGGCGCGATCGAGTTCGCCGAGAATGGCGAAAATTCCGCCGGCACGGTGAACGTCCTCGATATGGTAGTCAGGGGTCGCCGGCGCCACCTTGGCGAGACACGGCACCTTGCGCGAAATACGGTCGATGTCGTCCATGGTGAAGTTCACCCCGCCCTCCTGCGCCGCCGCCAGAATATGCAGCACGGTGTTGGTCGACCCGCCCATCGAGACGTCGAGCGTCATCGCGTTCTCGAAAGCCTCGAAACTGCCTATCGAACGCGGCAGCACCGTGCCATCGTCGCGCTCGTAGTAGCGGCGACAGAGCTCGACGATCTGCCGGCCCGCCTCGAGAAAAAGCCCCTTGCGGTCGGCGTGGGTGGCAAGAACGGTCCCATTCCCGGGCAGGGAAAAGCCGAGCGCCTCGGTCAGACAGTTCATCGAGTTGGCGGTGAACATGCCGGAACACGAGCCGCAGGTCGGACAGGCCGAACGCTCGAAGGAGTCAACCTCCTCGTCTGAGCAATTGCTGTCGCCGCCCTTGACCATCGCGTCAACCAGGTCGATGGCAATCACCTTGCCACCCCAATCTATCTTGCCGGCTTCCATCGGGCCGCCGGAGACGAAGATCGTCGGGATGTTCACCCGCATCGCCGCCATCAGCATCCCCGGGGTTATCTTGTCGCAGTTCGAGATGCACACCATGGCGTCGGCGCAGTGGGCATTGACCATGTATTCGACGGAGTCGGCGATCAGGTCGCGCGAGGGCAGCGAATAGAGCATTCCGTCGTGCCCCATGGCGATGCCATCGTCGATGGCAATGGTGTTGAACTCCTTGGCGATGCCGCCAGCAGCCTCGATCTCGCGGGCCACCAGCTGGCCCATGTCCTTGAGGTGCACGTGGCCGGGGACGAACTGGGTAAACGAATTGACGACGGCGACGATCGGCTTGCCGAAGTCGCCATCCTTCATGCCCGTTGCGCGCCACAGGGCGCGCGCGCCAGCCATGTTGCGACCGTGGGTCGAGGTGCGGGAACGATAGTCAGGCATTGCCAATCTCCAATCCGGAACGCGCCCGGGGGTGGCGCGATATAATGCGGATTCTATCCGAAAGCCTCGGAGTCCTCGTACCGTGTTGACCCATCCCCAGTTCGACCCCGTCGCGCTTTCGCTCGGCCCGCTGAAAGTGCACTGGTACGGACTGATGTACCTGGCAGCCTTCCTGCAGTTCTGGTGCCTGGGTCGTTACCGCATTCTGCATCACGCGCAGCTCTCGGCCAGCGGCTGGACGGTGCGCCAGCTTGACGATCTGCTCTTCTATGGCGTTCTCGGCGTGATCGTCGGCGGTCGTCTGGGCGAGGTTCTCTTCTATCAGCCGGGCTACTACCTCGACCATCCGGCGGAGGTTCTCGCCATCTGGCGGGGTGGCATGTCCTTTCATGGCGGCTTCCTCGGTGTCCTTGTCGCGATGGGGCTGTACGCACGCAAGATCGGCAGGACCTGGTTCGAGATTACGGATTTCATTGCCCCGCTGGTCCCGCTCGGTCTGGCCACCGGACGCATCGGCAACTTCATCAACGGCGAGCTGTGGGGCCGTGTGGCAGACCCGTCGCTGCCCTGGGCGATGGTCTTTCCCTGGGTAGATAACTTGCCACGCCACCCCTCGCAGCTCTATCAGGCGAGCCTCGAAGGCGTGGCGCTGTTCGTGGTGCTTTGGCTGTACTCGACGCGAGCGCGACCACGCGGCGCCGTTTCGGGGGTTTTTCTCATCGGCTACGGCAGCCTGCGCTGGCTTGCCGAGTATTTCCGGTCTCCCGATGATGGTATCCTTGGCTTGTCGTTTACGGTCAGCATGGGGCAGTGGCTGTCGCTGCCGATGATTCTGTGCGGTCTGCTTTTGGTCGTTCTCGCCCATCGCCAACGCATCTGAGTTGGACGCGCCGCCTGCGCGGGACGGAGGAGGAAAAGAATGTCAGAGGGCTTCGTTGTCCGTGGGCTACGCCGGGTGCGCAAGCTGCTCGAGAGTCCCGGCCCACTCGAGCTGGAAGGCAAACACCTGGGACGCGTTCGCGATCTGCTGCGCGAGTGCGCCGGAGGTGTTGGCGGCGAAGTCTCGGTCCGCCAGCGCGCCGCACTGCTCGCCGAAACCTACCAGCACCTCAATGACGACGGCCGCACCACCTTCCTGAGCACGATCGCCAACGACTTCGGCCCCGACCCGGAATCGGTCGCCAAGGCGCACGCCGACTATCAGGCGGCGGTCGGTACCGACCGGCAGTGGACGGCCGAATCGGCCCTGCGCAAGGCCATGCGTTCGTCGCGACTACGCATCCTCACGCAGTTCAACGCCCTGCCGCAGGGTGTCAAGTTTCTCGTTGATCTGCGCGCCGACCTGCTCCGCCTGCTGGACAAGGATCCCGCCCTGCGCTCACTGGACCGAGAGCTCGAGTCCCGCCTGAGCGCCTGGTTCGACGTCGGCTTTCTCGAACTGCAGCGCATCACCTGGAATTCGCCGGCCGCGCTACTGGAGAAGCTGATCCAGTACGAGGCCGTGCATGAAATCCGCTCGTGGAGCGACCTGAAAAACCGACTCGATTCCGATCGCCGCTGCTACGCGTTCTTTCACCCGCGCATGCCGATGGAACCGTTGATCTTTGTCGAGGTGGCGCTGACCGAACACCTCGCTGACAACGTGCAGGCACTCCTCGACGAACATGCGCCGGTATTTGACGCGCAGCGTGCCAGTACAGCGATCTTCTATTCGATCTCCAACACCCAGCCTGGACTGCGTGGCGTGTCGTTCGGCAATTTCCTGCTCAAGCGCGTGGTCGACGATCTGAAGCGCGATTACCCGCGCCTGACCAGCTTTGCGACGCTTTCGCCTCTGCCCACCTTCAGACGCTGGGCCGAGAGCAATCCGGAGGCCTGGGCAAAAGCCTTCACCGATTCGGACCTGGCGAAGATCAAACGGCGGCTGCCACCCGAGCTGGCCCCCGTTACCAGCGCTGGCGATCTTGCATCGCTGCTTTCCGCGCACAACTGGGCGGCTGACGAGCAGTTGTCCAGCGCCCTGCGGAGCGGCCTGACACGCCTCGCCGCGCGCTATCTTCTGGCGGCCCGCAAAGGCGACCAGCCCTATGACCCCGTCGCCCGCTTTCACCTCGGCAACGGTGCGCACATCGAACGCCTCAACTATCTGGCCGATACCTCGTCACGCGGCAGCCATCAGTCCTACGGGATGATGGTGAATTATGTCTACGACCCTGATACCATCGAAGAGAATGTCGAAGCGTTTTCCCGCAGTGGCGAGATTGCAGCAGCCACCGCCATACGTCGCTCCGCTCGCGACTGAAGTCGCGTAGCGAGCGCTTTTTCCCTTCCGCTACAGAGAAAGAAGCCCCTATGAGCCAACGTCCCTTCAAAGTCCTCGGTATCCAGCAAATCGCCATCGGCGCCCCTGACAAGATGAAACTGCGTAAGTTGTGGATCGACATGCTTGGCCTGGAAATCACCGGCAACTTCGTCAGCGAACGCGAGAACGTCGACGAAGACATCGCCGCGATCGGCTCCGGCCCGTTCAAGGTCGAAGTCGACCTGATGCAACCGGTAGACCCGGAAAAGAAACCCGCTGTCCATGTGACGCCACTCAACCACATCGGTCTGTGGATCGACGACCTGCCGAAGGCGGTCGAATGGCTTTCGGCCAACGGCGTGCGCTTCGCACCGGGCGGAATCCGCAAGGGAGCCGCCGGCTTCGACATCACCTTCATGCATCCGAAAGCCAATGACGAGTTCCCGATCGGTGGCGAAGGCGTACTGATCGAAATGGTCCAGGCCCCGCCTGCGGTCATCGACGCCTTCGCCAAACTGGCCTGCTGAGGGCCGGGCGTCATCTAGAGCACCTTTTCCGGCAACTTGTTCGCCGACGCGGGCAAGGCATTCGCGCCGCCGCCGCAGAGAAAGCAGGCCTGAGCACGGCGCCGACCGACACCCCGGACGTCGCGAAAACATTGACGAGCGCCAGCCCAGCTGGCGCTCGTTTTTTGTGCCGAAGCGTCGACCGCAGCGCCACGATACGCAGCGCACGGCTGCGGCCCTCGGGTGAAGGCCTGCCATTGCCCACCGGAGCGGCCGGAAAAACTGCCCGGGTCGCAAGCGTTCTCGGCGCCGAGGCGGCCATCGGGCAACAGGGAATCCACGCTATTTGTAGTTCTCGAATCAAATCGCACGTTTCGTGCGCCACAATGTTCATCTCTGCAGAAAAATGCATGATAATTGCCGGCCGCGGCCCATTCAGGCGCAACGAGGAAATGAAACATGCCAGCAATTCAAGATCGCGTTGAATTGTCCGATCTTCAGGGCAACGAGAACCTGGTCGCCGCTTGCTCCTGCAGTGGGCCGGCATCGGCACTCGGCGCGGTCTCCCGGCGTCGCGTTCGTACCTGGAGCCTTGATCCGCTCACCCACACCATGTGGAACGTAGTGGACGCAGCCGTTCGCGCCGCCCGAGATTGTCCGGTTGCAGCGTCACCAGCAAGGGAATACAGCATTTCCATAAACTGCCGCGCCCTTGCCAGGAAACACTTTCAACCCCTATCCGCTTTTTAGCCACACCAAGGAGGCATCAATGAGTGAAGTCAATACCGAGCAAACAGAGGTCGCACCCGCGAGCGATCTAGCCGACACCAAAGGCGTGACCGTGGAACAGGCCGCGCCTCCGGCAAGCCCCCCGGCCAAGGCCGCAGCAAAGCCAGCGGCGAAGGTGCCCGTCAAAAAAGAAGAAGCCAAGAAGGCGCCGGAAAAGGCTAAGGAGGAGAAAGCAGTGAAGACAGCCAAAGCAAAGCCCGCCGCGCAGAAGCCCGAGCCAGCCGCTGCGGCGACCAAGGAAGTGGAAAGTGTCAAGAGCGCGCGCAAGACGCCGCTGAAGACGAAGCACTACGAGAAAGCCCTGGCGAAGCTGCAGGTCGAACTCGTCAAGCTGCAGGAATGGATCAAGTTCAAGAAGCTGAAAGTCGTCGTCCTGTTCGAAGGACGCGACGCCGCCGGCAAGGGCGGTACGATCAAGCGCATCACCGAAAGCCTCAGCCCACGGGTCACCCGTGTCGCCGCTCTGCCGGCGCCGACCGACCGGGAAACCGGCCAGTGGTATTTCCAGCGCTACGTGCAGCACCTTCCCGCCGGCGGCGAAATGGTGCTCTTCGACCGCAGCTGGTACAACCGGGCGGGCGTCGAACGGGTGATGGGCTTCTGCACCGACGAGGAATACCGTGAGTTTCTGCGCAGCTGCCCGGAGTTCGAACGTATGCTCGTGCGCAGCGGCATCATCCTCATCAAGTACTGGTTCTCGGTCAGCAACGAAGAGCAGGAGCGCCGTTTCCAGAAACGCATTTTCCATCCGGAAAAGCACTGGAAGCTCAGCCCGATGGACCTGCAATCGCGCGCGCGCTGGGTCGAGTACTCGCGCGCCAAGGACAATATGTTCGCGCACACCGACATCAAGCAGGCGCCCTGGTACGTCGTCGATGGCGACGACAAGAAGCGCGCCCGCCTGAACGTGATCACGCACCTGCTGAACATGATCGACTACGAGGATCTCACCCCCGAGCCAATCGTCCTGCCGCCCCGACAGGAAGAAATTGGCTACGTACGCCCGCCGATGTCGGATCAGACTTTCATTCCCGAAGTGTATTGACCTCCTGAGGTCGGGCATCCTGACCAAGCCGCTCAGGATTGCCTGCATCCGGCCCGCCGCTGACGAGCGGCGCGGCAATCGCAAAAAACCCCGCTACGGCGGGGTTTTTCTCGTCACACCGGTCGCGGCGCTAGCCCATTGATGACCGCCAGCCCCCGGTCCGGCTTCGCGGAACTTACTTGTAATAGCCGACCGCGCAGACCTGGTCGCCGACCTTGGTCACGTAGACCACCTTGTTCACCGGATCGGTCTGGCCGGGACGTGGCCACATGTACGAAACCTCGACGATCACGCCGTCCTTGGCGGCAGCGTAGACCTCGACGCCCAACGGCTTGCCGGCCTTGTCCTTGAGGTCTTTCAGGCTCTTGCCGACAAGGGACGGATGGGCGGTGAAGTTTCCGTCAGGCCCGCCGCAATAGGGGTAAAGGTCCCGGTCCTTGAAACCGCCCTCGCCCTTGGTAAACATCGCGAGCGCCTGAGCCTTGTCGGCATTCACCGCGGCAACCGCTTTTTGGAGCATGGCCTTGGCTTCGGCGGGAGTACCGTATTCTGCTGCCCATGCGGCACCAGCGGAGGAGAAGACTGCTACTGCTGAGGCTATGGCTAGTTGACGTAACATCGAAACTCTCCTTATCAAGTTCAAGTTATCAGACAACAACAACGACTTGCGAAAGTAGCGCGGGTGAGGGGCAAAGCCACTCACCCAGCATGGTAGATCAAATAGCGGCGAAGGATGGCAAGAATTGGCCGAGCGCGGCGGGCATGCTTTCTTGCCCATTGTCGTAGCGGCTGCCTATCATCGGTGGCTGATCACCCGGGAAGGCCACGACCAGAATGCCCCTGCACATTGAAACCCCGCTCATCGAATCGCGCTCGCTGAGCAGCGCTGGCCATTGTTCCGTCTGGCTCAAGCTGGAAGCGCTGCAGCCACCCGGATCGTTCAAGATTCGCGGCATCGGTGCGGCCTGCGAGGAGTACAGCCGACGAGGCGCGCGGCGCTTCGTGTCCTCATCCGGCGGCAATGCCGGCCTGGCGGTTGCCTATGCGGGCCGCCGCCTGGCGACCCCGGTCACCGTGGTGGTGCCGGAAACCACTTCCGCGAGAGCCAGGGAGCTCCTACGGCAGGAGGCTGCCGAGATCATCGTCCACGGCGCCTCCTGGCACGAAGCCAATGTCCTGGCGCTGTCGATGATCGAGGAATCGGACGCCTTTCTCCACCCCTTCGACGACCCCCTGCTGTGGCACGGCCATGCCACCATGGTCGACGAGCTTGCGCGCTCGATGCCCGCTCCCGATGCCGTGGTCCTCTCGGTTGGCGGCGGCGGCCTGCTCTGCGGGGTCATCGAAGGCCTGCATCGCAACGGTCTCGGGCGGGTCCCGGTGATCGCCGTCGAGACCGCCGGCGCGGCGTCGTTCAATCGCTCGCTACTGGCCGGTCAAAGGGTCGAACTCGAAGCCATCAGCAGCGTCGCCACGTCTCTCGGCGCCAAACGCGTTTGCGAGCGCGCGTTTCAATGGTCGACAGAGCACCCGATCCACAGCGTCGTCGTCTCCGACCACGCTGCGCTCGACGCCTGCGAGCGCTTTCTCGCCGACCACCGGCTGCTCGTCGAGCCAGCTTGTGGCGCCGGCCTGGCGCTGGCTTATGCAGGCTCGCCAGTACTTGCCGGCTTTGCCAGAGTGGCATTCATCGTCTGCGGCGGCGCGACGGCGACCATCGATCAGATCCGGGAATGGTCGGCGAACGCAGCTGAGGAGCAGGAAGACCTATAATCGGCTGCTGCGGCCTGTCCGGGCAGGGCCGCCGGCCTTCCCCCGACCGCCCTCCTCAACGGAAGAGCATCAACACATGAGTTTGCTGGATTCAATGGATACGACCGCCACCGAAACCGACAAGGACCTTCCCCTGCGCGAGGACATCCGGCTGCTCGGCCGAATTCTCGGCGACACGGTCGGTCAGCAGGAGGGTGGCGAGGTCTTCGATGTCGTCGAACGCATCCGCCAGAACTCGGTGCGCTTCGCTCGCGATCTCGACGAAGGCGCCCGCGCCGAGCTGGAGAAAATCCTCGCCGAACTGCCACGCGATACGATGCTGGCCGTCATCCGCTCGTTCACCTATTTCCTGCATCTCGCCAACATCGCCGAGGACGAGCACCACGTCCGCCGCCGCCGAGCGCACGAGATGATCGGCTCGCCGGCACGCGACGGCAGCCTGGAACTGGCGCTGACGCGGCTGCAGGCCGCCGGCGTCAGCGGCGAAGGGCTGCGCGCCTGCCTCGAACAGGCGTTGATCTCGCCGGTGCTCACCGCGCATCCGACCGAAGTCAGTCGCAAGAGCATCCTCTTCTGTCAACACGAGGTCAGGGGCCTGCTCGACGACCGCGACCGGCAACGCCTGACGCCGGGCGAACTCGCCGACAACGAGGTCGCGCTGCGCCGTGCCGTGCTGACGCTGTGGCGGACGCGCATGGTGCGTTCGACGCGCCTGGCGGTGATCGACGAGGTGAAGAACGGGATCAGCTATTTCGACGAGACTTTTTTCGTCGAGCTGCCCCGCCTCTACTGCCAGTTCGAAGACCAGCTCAGGCAGGCCTTCCCTGGCCAGCGCTGGGCGCTGCCCAACTTTTTCCGCGTCGGCTCGTGGATCGGTGGCGACCGCGACGGCAATCCCTTCGTCACCGCCGAAGTGCTGCGTGAAAGCGTGCGCCGGCAGTCGATCGCCGCTTTCGACTTCTATCTCGGCGAAATCCACGCGCTCGGTCGCGAGCTGCCGCTGTCGCATACCCTGGTCGATGTCTCCGAGGCCCTCGCAGCGCTCGCCGAAGCTTCGCCGGATAGCGCGCCGCAGCGCCTCGACGAGCCCTACCGGCGGGCGCTGACGGGCATCTACGCGCGCCTGGCGGCAACCTCCAGCACGCTCGACCAGCACGAATCGCCGGAGCACGCCGTCGGTGTCGCCGACGCCTACGCGACACCCGAAGAGATCGTCGCCGACCTGCAGGTATTGGTCGATTCGCTGATCGCCAACGGCGCCGAACTGATCGCCGCTGGCCGCCTGCGCAGCCTGGTGCGGGCCATCGGCGTCTTCGGCTTTCATCTCGCACCGATCGATCTGCGCCAGAATTCCGAGGTGCACGCGCGCACGGTCGGCGAATTGCTGGCGCGGACACAGCGCTGCGCCGACTACTCCGCTCTCGACGAGCCGGCACGGATCGCCCTGCTGAGCGACGAAATTGCCAGCCCGCGGCCGCTCTACTCGCCGTACATCGACTACTCGCCCGAAACGCGCGGCGAACTGGCGATCTTCTTCGCCGCTCGCGAGTTGCGCCAGCGCTACGGCGCCACCGCCTTGCCGAACTGCATCATCTCGAAAACCGACGGCGTCTCCGATCTCCTCGAAGTCGCCCTGCTGCTCAAGGAAGCCGGCCTGCTGGTGCCCGGCGAGGCGCCGCAACTGGCACTGAACATCATCCCGCTGTTCGAAACCATTGACGACCTGCAGCGCGCACCGGCAGTGATGCAACAACTCTTCGCACTGCCCGCCTACCGCGCGCTGGTCGCCGCGCGCGGCGACGAACACGAGGTCATGCTCGGCTATTCGGACAGCAACAAGGACGGCGGCTTCCTGACCTCCGGCTGGGAACTGTACAAGGCCGAAATCGGCCTGACCGCGACCTTTGCCGAGCACGCCATCCGCCTGCGCCTGTTCCACGGCCGTGGCGGCAGCGTCGGGCGTGGCGGCGGGCCGAGCTACGACGCCATCCTGGCGCAACCGCCGGGAGCCGTCGCCGGCCAGATCCGGATCACCGAGCAGGGCGAAGTGATCGCCTCGAAGTACGCCAACCCGGAAGTCGGCCGCCGCAACCTCGAAATTCTCGCCGCCGCGACGCTCGAAGAAACCTTGCTCGGGATCGACCGCGACGACCTGCCGACCGCCGCTTTCCATCAGGCCATGGAAGAGCTCTCGACGTTGGCGTTCCAGGCCTACCGCCAGCTCGTTTATGAAACGCCCGGCTTCACCCGCTACTTCCGTGAATCGACGCCGATCCTCGAAATCGCGACGCTGAACATCGGCAGCCGACCGGCCGCGCGCACCGCCTCCGACCGAATCGAAGACCTGCGCGCGATTCCCTGGGTCTTCTCCTGGGCGCAATGCCGGCTGATGCTGCCCGGCTGGTACGGCTTCGGCAGCGCCGTCAAGCGCTGGCGCGCGCAGCGCCCCGACGCCCTGCCACTGCTGCAGGAGATGCACCGCGACTGGCCCTTCTTCCGCACCCTGCTGTCGAACATGGACATGGTGCTCGCCAAGTCCGACCTGGCCATCGCCTCGCGTTACGCCGAGCTGGTCAGCGATGCCGAATTGCGCAGCAGCATCTTCGCGCGCATCAGCGAGGAATGGCAGGCCACGCGCGAAGCACTGCTGGCCATCAACGGCCAGGACGAACTGCTCGCCGACAACCCGCTGCTGCAACGCTCGATGCGCAACCGCTTTCCGTACATCGACCTGCTCAACCACCTGCAGGTCGAGCTCCTGCACCGCCTGCGCGCCGGCGACGACGACATCCGCCTCAAGCGCGGCAGCCTGATCACCATCAACGGTATCGCCGCCGGACTGCGCAACAGCGGCTGAGCCGGCGCAGCGGTGGGCGCTGGCGCGACCTCGCACGCGCCGCGCTCCGCGCAACCGGGATTTTTCGCCGCCGCGTCTTTACCTGTCTTTGCAAACGGCGACGGCAGTTAACCTGGCAGTGGCGATAATGTCGGCCTGATGTCCACGAACGCCATCGCTGTCCGGGCTTGACAGCGGCCCGACCGGCCAGCTGCGGGCCAGGACGCCAGGCAACCGGCAAGAGCCCTGGCCGCGGCACAAGGCCTTTGCCAACGACCGCAGCGCAGCCGCCCAACGCCAGTCCCCCTGAAAACCGATCCTCTCACCGATGCCCACCCCGACCCCCCCCCCGACCCCCGCCGCCTCCAGCGCCAGGATTCGCCTGCTTCTCATCCTGATCGCCGCCGTACTCGTGCTCGGCGGCGCTTTCGCGGCCTTCCATTTCGCTTCTCGCGGCGCCGACGGCGCCAGGAGCAGCGGCGCCAAAGCGGCCAGCGCGACGCCTCCGACAAGACGTACCGCGCTGGCGGTGAGCACCGTACACCCGCAACAGGCGACCTGGTCGCAGCAGCTCAGCGTCAGCGGCGGCATCTTCCCGTGGCAGGAAGCCGTGATCGCCGCCGAGACCAGCGGCCTGCGCGTCGTCAAGCTCGCAGCGGATGTCGGCAGCGTCGTTCGCGCCGGCCAGTTGCTCGCCGAACTCTCGCGCGACAGCGTCGAAGCCAGCCTGGCTCAGCAGGAGGCGAACCTTGCGAAGGCCAGGGCCGCCGTCGCCGAAGCGACGGCGAATGGCGACCGCGCGCGCCGGGTCAAGGGCAGCGGCGCGATGTCCGAGCAGCTGATCAACCAGTACCTGAGCGCCGAACAGAGCGCGAAAGCCTCCGTTGCCGCAGCCGCGGCAGCGCTCAGGAGCGAACGCGTCCGCCTCGCGCAGACGCGCATCGTCGCTCCTGACGATGGCGTGATCAGCAGTCGCAGCGCGACGCTGGGCAGTGTCGTGCAAGCCGGCAACGAGCTGTTTCGCATGCTGCGCGGCAATCGCCTCGAGTGGCGCGCCGAAGTGTCTGCCGAGCAGCTGGCACGCCTCGCGCCGGGGCAGAAGGCCCAACTTCGCCTGGCCAATGGCGCGCAGCTCGACGGCAGTATACGCATGCTGGCGCCGACGCTCGACCCCGCCACGCGCAAGGCACTGGTCTACGTCGACCTGCCCACCGACAGTGCCGCCCGCGCCGGCATGTTTGCCAGCGGCGAGATCCTCACCGGCAGCACGGCTGCCAGTGTGCTGCCGTCGTCGGCGGTGATTCTGCGCGACGGGCACAGCTATGTTTTCCAGGTCGGCGCGCAGGACATCGTGCGCCAGATAAAGGTCGACACGGGTCGCCGTCAGGACGGCGACGTCGAAATCCTCGACCCGCTGCCGACCGACGCGCGCATCGTCGCCAGCGGCGGCGCCTTCCTGAACGATGGCGATGCGGTACGCGTCGAAGCGGCACCGCCGCCGGCCGCAGGGAACGCGGACGCGCCGGGCGCAGGACCGGCACAGGCGGCGAAATGAACTTTTCCGCGTGGTCGATTCGCAACCCGGTACCGGCGCTGCTGCTCTTTGCCCTGCTGACTTTCCTGGGCATCAGCAGCTTCCGCTCGCTGGGCATCCAGAATTTCCCGGACATCGAACTGCCGACGATCACCATCGCCGCCACCTACGAGGGTGTCGCGCCGGCACAGATGGAAACCGAAGTGGCGCGCAAGATCGAGGACCAGGTCGCCTCGCTCGGCGGCATCGAGCACATCACCACGACGCTGACCGATGGCTCGGCGTCGATCAAGGTCGCTTTCAACATCGACAAGAACGCCGAGGTGGCGCTCAACGAGGTGCGCAACGCGATCGACACGGTGCGCGCCGACCTGCCGGCGGCGATGCGCGACCCGGTCGTCTCCAAGGTCACCACTTCGGGCAGTGCCATCCTCACCTACGCACTGCGCTCCGCGCGCCTGGACGAAGAGGCGCTGTCGTGGTTCGTCGATAACGACGTCGCCAAGGCCATGCTGGCGGTCAAGGGCGTCGGCAAGGTCGCCCGCATCGGCGGCGTCAATCGCGAAGTGCAGGTCGATCTCGACAGCGCCCGCCTAGCCGCGCTGGGCGTCACCGCCGGCGACGTCTCGAACCTGCTGCGACAGGTGCAGCAGGACGCCTCCGGTGGCCGCGGCGACATCGGCAGCGGCATCCAGTCGGTACGCACGCTGGCCGCGGTCGGCAGCGTTGCCGACATCGCCGCGCTCGAGATTCCGCTCGCCGGCGGGCGCAGCGTCCGCCTCGGCGACGTGGCCAGGGTCCGCGACGGGGTTGCCGAACGCAGCAGCATCACCCTGCTCGACGGTCAGCCGGTGGTCAGCTTCGAAGTCACGCGCATCAGGGGCGCCAGTGAAGTGGCCGTCGCCGATGCGGTACGCAAGGCGGTCGCACAGCTGCAGGCGAAGCACCCGCAAGTGCTCATCGAGGAGGCCTTCAACACCGTCGCGCCGGTGCAGGACAACTTCGACGGCTCGATGGAACTGCTCTACGAAGGCGCCTTCCTGGCCATTCTGGTCGTCTGGTGGTTCCTGCGCGACTGGCGTGCGACGCTGGTCTCGGCGGCGGCGCTGCCGCTGTCGATCATCCCCACCTTCGCCGCGATGTACTTCTTCGACTTCAGCCTCAACACGCTGACCCTGCTGGCCCTGGCGCTGGTCGTCGGCATCCTGGTCGACGACGCGATCGTCGAGATCGAGAACATCGTCCGCCACCTGCGCATGGGCAAGACGCCGGTCGAGGCGGCCACCGAGGCGGCCGACGAGATCGGCCTGGCGGTTATCGCCACCACCTTCACGCTGGTCGCCGTCTTCCTGCCGACCGCCTTCATGGGCGGTGTGCCGGGCAAGTTCTTCAAGCAGTTCGGGATCACCGCGGCGGTCTCGGTGCTTGCCTCGCTGCTCGTCGCCCGCCTGCTGACGCCGATGATGGCCGCCTACTTCCTCAAGCCACACGGCGCACAGGAAGCCGACAGTCGCCTGATGACCCGTTTCCTCGCCGCGGCCAGCTGGTGCCTGCATCACCGCAAGACGACGGCATTGGCGGCGATCGTCTTCTTCGTCGGCTCGCTGGCGCTGCTGCCGCTGCTGCCGACGGGCTTCGTCCCGGCCGCCGACCGCGCGCAGACCAAGGTGAGCATCGAACTGCAGCCGGGCAGCACGCTCGACGAAACGCGGGCCATCGCCGCCCAGGCGCGCCGTCTGCTCGAACAAATGCCCGAGGTGACGCGCGTCTTCAGCGCCATCGGCCGCAGCTCGGGCGGCAACGACGGCCCGTTCGCCGGCAGCGCCAGCAGCGACGTGCGCAAGGCGACGCTGAACGTCAGCCTGGTCTCGCGCCACGAGCGCGCCAAGCAGAGCGCCGTCGAAGCCGAGATTCGCAAGCGCATGGCCGTCCTTCCCGGCGCCCGGATATCGGTCGGCGCCGGCCAGACCGGCGAAAACCTCAAGCTGGTGCTCGCCGGCGAGGACCCGGAAGCGCTGCGCCTCGCCAGCCAGTCGATCACCTCCGAACTGCGCACGCTCAAGGGCATCGGCAACGTCACTTCCGGCGCCAGCCTGCAGCGTCCCGAAATCCACATCACGCCGGACTTCGCCCGCGCCGCCGACCTCGGCGTCACCGCCGCCGCCATGGCCGGCGTCATCCGCGTCGCCACCGCCGGCGATTACGACGCCAACCTGCCCAAGCTCAACCTGGCGCAGCGCCAGGTTCCGATCCGCGTCCGCCTCGACGAGGCCCTGCGCCAGGATCTCGACGCCGTTCGCCAGTTGCGCGTACCGGCCAACAAGGGCTCCGTGCCGCTCGACACCGTCGCCGACGTCCGCCTGGGCAGCGGCCCGGCGCAGATCGACCGCCTCGACCGCCAGCGCAACGTGACCATCGACGTCGAACTCGGTAGCCGCGACCTCGGCGCGGTCGTCGCCGAAGCCAACGCACTGCCGGCGTTGAAGGGCCTGCCGCCGGGAATCAGCCGCCCGCCGTCGGGCGACGCCGAGCGCATGGCCGAACTGTTCGGCAGTTTCGGCTCGGCGATGCTGATCGGCGTGCTGTGCATCTACGTCGTCCTGGTGCTGCTCTTTCACGACTTCCTGCAACCGGCGACCATCCTCGCTGCGCTGCCGCTCTCGGTCGGCGGCGCCTTCTTCGCCCTGCTGGTCACCCACAACAGCTTCTCGATGCCGTCGGTGATTGGCCTCCTGATGCTGATGGGCATCGTCACCAAGAACTCGATCCTGCTCGTCGAGTACGCGGTAATGGCCCGGCGCGAGCACGGCATGGCCCGCTTCGAAGCGCTGATCGACGCCTGCCACAAGCGCGCCAAACCGATTTTGATGACCACCATCGCCATGGTCGCCGGCATGGCGCCGATCGCGCTGGGGATTGGCGCCGAGCCGAGTTTCCGCTCGCCGATGGCCATTGCCGTCATCGGCGGGCTGCTGACTTCGACGGTGTTGAGTCTGCTGGTGATTCCGGTGGTATTCACCTACGTCGATGATCTGCTGCTGTTGCTGAAACGGGTTGGACGGCGCCTGCAGCGGGCGAATCGGTGATCCGCTTCGCGCGAGCGTCATGCGCCTGCGCCGGCTCGGCCAGCGGCTGAGCGCTGTTCGGCGCGGCAGACCTGAAAGTTTGCCTTGGCAAGCCACGCTCGCAGCAGATATGCTGAGACGCTAGTCACTTCCTGGTCGGCCGTATCCGGCCCGGGCGCGGTGCCACTCGACCCCTGTCGCTTCGCTGGTAAATCGTTGTTTTAAATCCGAGGATGCTTGATGAACGAAAAAACCTCCCGATCCTGCGCGCTGCTCACGGCACTCGTGTTTGCGGTGTCTCCGACGCTGGCGCAGCAAGCGCCGGCGGCGCCGGCGCAGGCGGCGTCAGCCAGTCCGGCACAGCAGACCTTCTCGCAGGAAGACCTTGACCGGCTGCTGGCACCGATTGCGCTCTATCCGGACGCGCTGCTCGCGCAGGTCCTCATGGCCTCGACCTATCCGCTGGAGGTGGTCGAAGCGGCCCGTTGGGCCAAGGCCAACCCCAAGGTCACCGGCAAGGCGCTGGAAGACGCAATGGTCAGGCAGCAATGGGATCCAGCGGTCAAGTCGCTGACTTCGGTGCCCGAAGTGCTCAAGCAGATGAACGAAAACCTGAGCTGGACGCAAAAGCTGGGCGACGCCTTCCTTGCCCAGCAGCAGGCGGTGATGGACACCGTGCAGTCATTGCGCGCCAAGGCCGACGCCAACGGCAACCTCAAGACGACCGAACAGCAGGTCGTCAAGACCGAGACCCAGGGCAGCCAGACGATCTACGTCGTCGAATCGCCGAAGCCGGACGTGGTCTACGTCCCGACCTACAATCCGAGCGTGGTCTACGGTAGCTGGTGGTACCCGACGCCGCCCTACACCGTCTATCCGCCGGCCTACGTCTATCCTCCCGGCCTGGCGTTTGCCACCGGCATTCTCGTCGGCGCAGCGATCTGGGGCGCCTGCAACTGGGGTTGGGGCCGCGGCTCGGTCGATATCAACGTCAATCGCTACAACTCGTTCAACCGCACCAACATCAGCAACCGGAACTGGAATCACAACGTCCAGCACCGTCGCGGCGTCGCCTACCGCGATCAGAACGTGGCGCGCCAGTACAATCGCGGCGGCAACGCCTCTGCCGCCCAGGCACGGGACAATTTCCGCGGCCGCGCCGAAAGCGGGCGCTCGGAACTCAAGGGCATGGATCGCAGCCAGCTGAACGATCGCGTGCAGAACGCCAACCGTGGCGCTCAAGCGGGGACGCGCGACAGACCCGATGGCTTCGCTGGCGGAAGGACAACGGCCAGCGACCGCATGGCCGGCGGGGACGCCAGGGCGTCGGCAGGCAACCGCATGGACGGTGCGGGCGCCAGAGCGTCGGCAGGCAACCGTATGGACGGCGGTAGCGCACGCAGCAACGCGACGAGCAGCGCCAGGGGTAGCGGCTTCTCGGGTGCCGGCAACGGCCACTCGACGCGCGAAGCCAGCCAGCGGGGCCAGAGCAGCCGCTCACAGATGAGCCATGCGAGCAGCGGAGGCGGTCGCGCAGGCGGCGGGGGCGGACATCGCGGTGGAGGTGGACGCGGAGGTGGAGGTGGCGGACGTGGTCGCTGAACAGCCCTGCCCACCCCTTTCTGCGGAGAAGAAGATGATGAAAGTACTCAAGCACACGCTCACCACGCTCGCGGTCGCCGTGTGGGTCGCCACCGCGCCTGCCGCCCTCGCCACGGCAGCGGCAAAACCGGCCGCGCGGGTGGTCCACAGCGCCTTTGCAACGCCTGACGACGCCGCCCTGGCGCTCGCTGAAGCCGTACGCAGGGGGGACCCGAAAGCGCTGCTGGCGGTCGTCGGCCCGAACGCCGGCAGTTGGCTGTTCAGCGGCGACAAGGTCGCCGACCGCGAAGACTGGAAGCGATTCCTGGCCGAATACGATCAGAAGCACAGCATCAGCGACGAGGCCGACGGCAGGGCAGTGCTGCTCGTCGGGGACAGCGACTGGCCTTTCCCGGCACCACTGGTGCGCCAGGAAGGCGGCTGGGCGTTCGACGCCGAAGCCGGCCGCGAGGAGATCACCAACCGGCGCATCGGTCGTAACGAGCTGGATACCGTCCAGACCCTGCTGGCGATCGTCGATGCGCAGCGTGACTATGCCAGCGACGATCCCGACGGCAACGGATTCAACGACTACGCACGCCAGTTCGTGTCCACCAAGGGGCAACGCAATGGCCTTTACTGGCCCGTCGCCGAAGGCCAGCCGCCGAGTCCCCTGGGCGAGCTGATCGCCGAGGCCACCGGCGAAGGTTACGCCGTCAAGCAGTCGAAGACCCAGCGCAACGAGCCGAGGCCCTATCATGGTTATCTCTATCGCATGCTTACTGCAGAGGGCAGCAACTCACCGGATGGCGGATACAGCTACCTCGTCGGCGACAAGATGATCGGCGGCTTCGCCGTTCTCGCCTATCCGGCCAAGTACGGCGCCTCGGGAGTGATGACTTTCATCGTCAATCACAATGGAATCGTCTATCAGAAGGATCTCGGCAAGGGCACGGCGAGTTCGGCAAGGGCGATGCGCAGCTTCAATCCCGACACCACTTGGACAATGGTGCACTAGACGCCGGCGGCAGGCATGACGGCGGTCGTCATGCCTGCCGGGCGCCGCGCAGCCGCTTCCGGTCCCTCAACCGGCTAGTGTGGTGGCTGCATTCTTGATGAGACTTTCAGCGACGCTGACGGCCGCGTGAAAGCGTAGGGTGGCTGGAGTTCGCCTGGCCCATAGCGCTGCCCGCGTTGCCAAATCCGTGCAACCATTCCCCAGCCACCGTCATTGCGAGGAGGCGTAGCCGACGCGGCAATCCAGTTCCATTCCCTGACTGCTTGTCCGCCACATCAGCCAGGCGAAAAACAGAACCTCTGGATTGCCACGTCGGCTACGCCTCCTCGCAATGACGTGCAGGCTGCTGTGGCGGCGCAATTCCGACGAGACTTCCAGCAAGCCGGGCAGCCGCTTGAAACCAAGTCGTCGCCGAAATTCGCCGGTTCCATTCTTCTCAACACGACACTGGCGGGCGCTCGAAAAGGGCGATCGACTCGACGTGCGAGGTGTTGGGGAACATGTTGACCACGCCCGCGCCGCGCAAGCGGTAGCCCTGCTGCCGGACCAGGATCGCCGCGTCGCGTGCCAGGCTCGGCGGGCTGCACGAGATGTAGACGATCCGGCGCGGGCCGTCGGCGGACAGCGACTTGACCAGTTCCAGCGCGCCATCGCGCGGCGGATCGATGAGCATCTTGTCCAGCCGCCCGAAGGCAGCGACGCTCTCGGTGGTCGCTGCGAACAGGTTGGCGACACGGTACTCGACGCGTCCGTCGAGGCCGTTCGCGGCCGCATTCCCGGCCGCACGGGCGACGAGTTCGGCGCTGCCCTCGACCCCGAGAACCTGCGCGCCCGAACGCGCAATGGCCAGGGTGAAGTTGCCCAGGCCGCAGAACATGTCGCCGATGCGCTCGCCCGCCCGTGGCTCGAGAAGAGTCATCGCGCGCCGCACGAGCACGCGATTGATCGCATGATTGACCTGCGTGAACTCGGTTGGCGAGAAGAAATGCTCGACGCCGAAGTCGGGCAGCAGGTAGGAAAGCGGCGGCCCCTCCGGCGGATGAAAGCGGTAGGCGGTCGCCGGCCCCTGCGGCTGCAGATAGAAGACGAGCGCGTGGCGGTCGGCAAAGTCGCGCAGCCGGATCTCGTCATCGGCACTCGGCGCTTCGAGAACGCGCAGCACGAGAGCCGTCACTCGCTCGCCGACGGCCACCTCGATTTGCGGCAGGCGATCGCGGATCGTAAGTCCGCCGATCAACTCGCGCAGCGGCAACAAGAGCGCCGACAGCTGTGGCGGGAGAATCTCGCACTGTCCCATGTCGGCAACGTAGCTGCCCTTGCGCTCGCGAAAGCCAACCAGCACGGCGTCTTTCTTGGCCACGAAGCGAACCGAGAGGCGGGCGCGATAGCGATACCCCCACGCCGGACCATGAATCGGCGCGTACAGTTGCTCGGCCCTGATCTCGCCAAGATGGCGCAGGGTGTCCTCGAACAAGCGCTGCTTGGCGGCCACCTGCGCAGCGCTATCGAGATGCTGCATGCTGCACCCACCGCAAACGCCGAAATGCGGACAGCGTGGAGGCACGCGATCCGACGACGGCTCGAGGACGCGCAAGGTCCGCGCCTGCTCATAGGTCGGCTTGCGGCGGTAGACGGCATAGTCGACGCGCTCCCCCGGCAGGGCGCCGTCGATGAAGACCGTCTTGCCGTCGACCACGATCAGCCCGCGCCCCTCGTGGTCCAGCGAAGCAATGACTCCTGTGGGCATCGTGTCCATCCGCAAAAGAACGGGCGATTCTACCGCAATGGAAATGACTTATCCGGGCGGCGTGACTTTCGCGGCCCCGCCCGATTCGCCCAGCCGACAAGCCGCGACAACACGCGGCGGCACGCTTCAGACTTGCCGACCCCGGGCCAGACCTGCTATCTTCGCCAGGAAATTCCCCGGAAGATTCGCCACACGTACGCGGAGCTCTCCTGATGAGCAGTCGCCTGATCACCCACTGGGCCGAGCACGATAGCGCGGTTCAGGAAATCCTCGAACGGTCGCCAAGCCGACTCCTGATCTTCGACGAAGATCTGTCAGCCCTCAAGCTCGAACGGCCGGAGAGAATCGCCGCGCTGAGTCGCCTGCTGAGTTGCGAGCAGGCCAGCAAGCAACTGACCATCGTCGTCCAGAAGGCGGAATTCGTCAGGCAGTACAGCCCGCGCCTGATGGCCCTGCTGGCCGTGCATGCGCCAGTGCTGACCATCATCCACGCGCCGCCCCATCTCGAAGCACTCACCGACTCCTTGCTGATTGCCGACGGCAAACACGCGCTGGTCCGCTTCCACCGCGATCATGCCCGCTGTCGACAGATCATCGACGACGTCGAGGAGTGCCAGCCCTACGCCAAGCGCTTCGACGAGATTCTCGGCGAAGGCGGCGACCGGCTGAGCGCGATAACCCTCGGTCTGTAGGCAGCGGCGCAGGCTTGGCGCGGAAACGGTCAGCGCCGCCTGAACGACGCCAAGCGAGGCATGGACAGCGGCGCGCAGCCACAGCTGGCGCGATTTCGGCTACACTCGCCGGCTTTTTGCGGAGGCGATCGCCGTGACACGCGCCCAGGCCAATCTCCTGCTCCTCGCCGTCGCCCTGATCTGGGGTTCGGCGTTTGTCGCTCAGGCTGCGGGCATGGTCGGTGTCGGGCCGCTGACCTTCACCGGCATCCGCTTCCTGCTCGGCACCGCCGTGGTCGCCCCGCTCGCCTGGCGCGAGTGGCGCCTGCTCGCCGTGCGTCAGGCGCAGCCCTTGCCCCGCGATGCGCTCGGCATCGGCGTCCTGGGCGTGCTGCTGATGCTCGGCGCCGTTTTTCAGCAGATCGGCATCACCAGCACGACGGTGACCAACGCCGGCTTTCTTACCGCACTGTACGTGCCGCTGGTGCCGCTGCTCTGCTGGCTGCTGCTGCGCACACCGGCACACTGGTCGGTGTGGCCGACGTCGCTCGGCTGCCTCGCCGGCACCTGGCTGCTCTCCGGCGCGCAGAGCGTAGACCTCGTCGTCGGCGACCTGTGGGTCATGGCCAGCAGCGTCTTCTGGGCGCTGCATGTGATTTTCGTCGGGCGCATCGCCGAGCGCCTGCACGCGCCCTTCCTGATCGCCGCCGGGCAGTTCCTGGTCTGCGGGCTGCTCAGTCTGCTGTGCGCCGCGCCCACCGAGACACTCACCCTCGACGGCCTGGCGCTGGCAGCGCTGCCGATTGCCTACGCGGGACTGGTCTCGGTGGGCGTCGGCTACACCACGCAGGTCGTCGCGCAACGCTATGCACAGCCTGCCGACGCGGCGATCATCCTCTCGGCCGAGACCGTCTTCGCGGCCATGTTCGGCTTCCTGCTCATGGGCGATCGGCTGAACGCCGAAGGCATCGCCGGATGCGTGCTGATTCTGGTGTGCATCGTCGCCGTGCAGATCGCGCCCTTGGCTGCGGCCGGCAGACAGGCGCTGGCCGCCCGCCGCGCGCAATAGGCGGACCGGGCTGCTGCGGCCCCTCAGCCGCGGCGAACCTGCGACAGAAAGGCCTGCGCGCGCGCGTGGTCCGGATTGGAGAAGAAGTTCTCCGGGGTCGTGTCTTCGAGAATCACGCCTTCGTCGAAAAAAATCAGCCGATCGGCAACTTCGCGCGCGAAACCCATTTCGTGCGTCACCGCCAGCATGGTGATGCCGCTGTGCGCCAGCTCGCGCATCACGGCCAGCACTTCGTTGACCATCTCCGGGTCCAGCGCCGAGGTCGGCTCGTCGAACAGGAGCACCTTGGGGTCCATGGCCAGCGCCCGCGCGATGGCCACCCGTTGTTGCTGGCCGCCGGAAAGCTGCACCGGATACTTGTCCGCCTGGTTGGCGAGGCCAACGCGCTCGAGCAGCTTGTACGCCTTGGCCTCGGCGTCGGCCCTGCTCATCTTGCGCACGCGCATCGGCGCCAGGGCGACGTTGCGCAGGATGCTCAGGTGCGAGAAGAGATTGAAGCTCTGGAAGACCATCCCGACCTCGCGACGAATGGCGTCGAGATTCTTCACGTTGTCGTTGAGGACGATGCCGTCGATGACGATCTCGCCCGAATCATGCGCTTCGAGGCGATTGAGCGTGCGCAGGAAGGTCGACTTCCCGGAACCGGACGGCCCGACGATGGCCGTCACCTGCCCCTCGTAGAAAGTGGCCGAAACGTCCTTCAGCGCGACGAACGAACCGAAACGCTTGCCGATCGCCCGCGCCTCGACGATCGGTCGCAGGCTTGCCTCGGCGGCGGCTGTGTTCATGCGCTGCGCCCCCTAGCGCTTCTGTCCGACGTCGAGCCGGGCTTCGAGAGCGGCGGTGAGCGTCGTGAAAGCGGTGGTCAGGATCAGATAGATGGCACCGATGGTCAGGAATACCGGAATCGGCTGATAGCTCTGCGCCTGCACCCGGTAGCCGATCATGGTCAGCTCGACGACGCTGATCGCGTAGGCCAGCGATGAATCCTTGACCAGCGACGCCAGGTTGTTGGCCAGCGCCGGCAGCGCGACGCGCATGCTCTGCGGCAGGACGACGTCCATGAAGGTCTGCAACGGGCTCAGCCCGAGGGCACGCGCCGCTTCCACCTGGCCATGCGGAACGGCGAGGATGCCGGCGCGAACGCATTCGGTGTTATAGGCGCCGATATTCAGCGACAGGGCGATCGCCGCGCAGGCAAAGTCGGAAAGGATGACGCCCTCGGGCATCAGCTCGGGCGCTGCCAGCCAGACAAAAAGAATCTGCAGCAGGAGCGGCGTTCCGCGTATCAGCCACACGTAGGCGTCGCAGAGCACGCGCAGTGGCCAGAACTTCGACACCTTGCCGAGCCCGGCCAGGACGCCGATGACCACCCCGACGGAGCCGGCAATCAGCGTCAGCCAGACAGTGATCCGCGCCCCGTCGGCGAACTGCTGCGCCGCCGGGCCGACCGGCGCCGGCATTGCTGAGAGCGGGATGGCCATCCCCCAGAGAAAGGCGAGCAGCCCGATCATCGCGCCGAACATCGTCCATCCGGGGTTGTTCCTGGTCCAGTTCATGCTGCCTCAGTCAACTCAGGGGCGGCAGGAAACGTCTTCCTTGAAGTATTTCTGCGACAACGCCTGGTAGCTGCCGTCCTTCATCACCTCGGCCAGCGCGTGGTTGAGTTTCTCGGCAAGTTCCTTGTTGCCCTTGGGCATGATCATCGAAACCTTCTCGACGAAAACCAGCTCGCCGCCGACGATACCCGCGTCGGGATTCTTGTCGAGCGTGCCCTTGACGGTGAACTTGTCGGAGATCCAGGCATCGACCTTCTTTGCGCGCAGCGCCGAGAAAGCTTCCGGGTCACCCTTGTAGGTCTTGATCGCCTTGATGCCCTTGATCTTCTGCGCGGCACCCGCGTAGGTGGTCGCCAGTTGCACGCCGACGGACTTGCCGTTCAGCGCGGAAACGGTCAGCGGGCCTCCCTTGTGCGCGGCGATCTGGCCACCGGTGCAGTAGTGCGGATTGGCGAAATCGACCGACTTCGCCCGCTCTTCCGTAAAGCCATGCGAGGCAATCGCGAAGTCGAAACGATCCTGCTTGAGCGCCGCAATCTGGGCGTCGAAAGGCACCACGCTCCATTCCAGCTTGAGGCCCAGCTTCTTGGCGATGACCTCGGCGAGCTCGACTTCGAAGCCGGTAAGCGTCGAACCTTCGTAGTAATTGAACGGCTGGAAGGCGCCCTCGGTGGCCGCCTTGATCGTCCCCGACTCCTGGATCGCTTTCCAATCACGCGCGTTCGCGGCACCTCCAATCAGCAGCGTTAGCGGAATAACGACACTCAACAACCTGGCTAGAAATCGCATGACACCTCCTGTCGATAAAGGTCGGACGCCCGAAACAAGGCTTCGCCATCGCCGCCGTACCGTGTGCGCCCGGCCATGGCGGTGAAAACGGAGCACAGAGTACAACAAACAGCGGCAAAAGAGAGCAACTACCGCGCCCGGCGGCCAGCGCGTCATGGCGAGCGCAGCTAAGCAATCCAGGGCTTGGCAATGGCGGCGGTCGGAAAGCACTCGGCAAACCGGTGGAAACGTCACTGACAGGAGGCGTTGTGAGACGCCACAGAAAACCGCGGGAAGCAGGCGCCGGCCACCCGCGTCAAGCCTCCGCCGCGCCTGCCTTGCCGTCGGGAAACTCCAGCCGGAACACCGAACCCTGGCCGGGCGTGCTTTCGGCGTACACGCGCCCGCCCATGCGCTGCATGGCTTTCCTGACCAGGGCCAGGCCGACGCCGGTGCCGGCGTAATCCTCGCTGCGCTGCAGGCGCTGGAACATCTCGAAAATTCGGTCGTGGAAACGCATGTCGAAGCCGATGCCGTTGTCTTCGATGGCCAGCTTTGTCGAATGGCCGCAGCGCTGCCCGCTGATGCGGATCAGCGGCGACGGCACAGCGGCGCTGAACTTGACGGCGTTGTCGATCAGGTTGCGCACGACCACGGTCAGCCCCTGCGGGTCGGCGCACACGGCAAGCTGGTCAAGGTCGATTTCGATTCTTGCGCCCTGCTGGCCGATGACCCCGTGCAGGTCGGCGAGCACCTCGTCGACGAGCGGACGCAAGGCGACCGTCACGCACCGCAGAGCGCAGCGTTCCAGGCGCGAATAGGCGAGCAGATCGTCGATCAGGTCGTTCATCTGCTCGATGCCACGCGCAATGTTGGCGAGGAACTGCTGCCCGTCGGCGTCGAGTTGCGCGCGGTAGTCGTCGGCCAGCATGTGGCTGTAACCGGCGATGCCCCGCAGCGGCGCCTTGAGATCGTGGGCGACGGCGTAGGCAAAGGTCTCCAGCTCGCGGTTGGCGGCGGCGAGCTGGCGGGTGCGTTCCCGCACCCGCTCTTCGAGTTCGTCACGGGCGCGGGTCAGGTCGGTCTGCACGTCCTTGAGCAGCGAGACGTCACGGGTGATGCCGAATACGCCGCGCACTTCGCCGGCGATGATCAACGGCCCCTTGGTGGTCAGATACGGCGCGCTCCGACCACCCACGCGCACGTTTTCCTCGTAGCTCTCGACCTGGCCGCTGGCCATGATGCGCCGGTCATCGGCGCGAAAACGTTCGGCGACCTCGCGCGGGAAGAGTGCGAAGTCGTCAGCGTGCACGACGGCGTCCGGCGACTGTCCGACCAGATCGGCCAGGGCGCGGTTGCCGATCAGGTAGCGCCCGTCCTCGTCCTTGACGAAGATGGCGTCGAGCGAGCCTTCCACGAGAGCCGCCAGCATGCCGTGGAGGTGCTCCAGTTCCGCGGCCTTGGCGACCCGTTCGCTGATGTCCTGCACCGTTCCCAGCCGGTACAACGGCGAACCGTCACTGGCGCAGACCGTTTCGCCGCGTTCTTCCACATGCTTGACCCGAGCACCGGGAAAAAGCAGGCGATGGACGATGACGTAAGGCGCGCGCGTGGCCAGCGACTGACGCCGTGCCGCGTCGACCGCTGCGCGGTCGTCCGGATGGATGACGTGGAGAAAGTCTTCGTACGAGGCGACGACGGACTGCGGGGCGATCTCGAAAATGCGGTAGAGCTCGGCGCTGCCGCTCAGGCGGCTCGTTGTCAGGTCCAGCGACCAGCTGCCAACATGCGCCAGACGCTGCGCCTCGTTCAGGCGCGCCTCGCTCGCCCGCAGCGCGTTCTCCGCCTGCTGCTGGTCCTCCAGAACACTGAGCAGGGCCCGCCGCGAACGCTCGCCATGGTCGGGGTTGTCGGGGTGCTCTGGCGGTTCCGTCACGGCTTCAGTTCCGCGCAGTCGACCCATGCACGGCCTGGCTGGGATAACGCGGCGGCTGTCCGTGTTCGGCAAGCAAGGCGTTGATCTCGACCTTGAGTTCCTGCACGCGGTGTTCGCGACCGAGCATCACGGCCTGCCAGCGGGTCAGTTCGTCGAGCTGGCTTTGCAGCTTGCGCTGCATCGCGCGCCAGTCGGTGACGTCCTGGATGGCGCCGAACAGGCGACTGGGCTTTCCCGTCTCGTCGTAGTCGATATCGACGCGCACGCTGACCTCGCGCACGCTGCCGTCAGGACGCAGCAGCCGATACCAGAGTTCGCCGATGTCGTCGCCTGGCCGACTGTCGAGCATGCGCTGCAGATAGGCGTCGTGGAGATCGCGGTCATCCGGGTGGACGCGGGCGATCAACTCCTCATAGCTCAGCTGCAGCGACTGCGGCTCGAGGCCGAAGAGGCGATAGGTTTCGTCGGACCACAGGATGCGTCCGTCGGCGACGCGGAATTCCCAGTGGCCCAGGTGGGCGAGGGCCACCGAGGCCTTCTGCCGCTTCTCGCTGGCGTCGAGGGCGTGCTGGCGGCGGGCCAGTTCGCGCTTGAGCTGGCGATTCCAGCCGAGGATGACCAGATAGGCGACGAGCGCCAGCGCCAGCGCGCCGAGCAACCAGGGTACCGCGCGGACCAACAGCGTCGGCTTGCTCAAACGCACAAGCTGCTCGGCCTGTTGCGGCACCCAGCGCTGAAGGATCGCGTTCCTGCGCTCCACCGGGATGGCCGCGAAGGCCTTGTCGAGAAGTGGCGCGAGTTCTGGCCAGTCCTTGCGCACGCCGAAGCGCTGATTGTTGTCGGCCATGTCGAAAGCGACGTTGACCTTGAGATTGGTGATGCCGTTCTGCGCCGCCAGGAAGATGTTCACGCCGATCACGCCGACATAGGCGTCGGCAGCGCCGGAGGCCACCGCACGCAGGCCGTCAAGCGGATTGGCGACCAGCAGGGGGCGCAGCTGCGGGTGTTCGTCGAGCACCCGGCGGCTCGACGAATACCCCTCGACGAGCACCAGGCGCAAGGCTTCGAGGTCCTTGAGCGAATGCAGCTGCGCGGTCTCGCGGCGAGTCACGACGACCAGTGGGGTGATCAGGTAGGGGGCGCTGAATTCGAGAAAAGCTTCGCGCTCGGGCAGATGGACGACGGTGGCCACGGCATCCAGCTGGCGCGCGCGCACCGCGTCCATGAGCTGCATCCAGGAGAGGTCGGCGACGAATTCGAAACGGACTCCCAGTAACGCGGCGATCTCGGCCATGAAATCGGCCGCCACACCCTGCACCCGGCCGTTCTCGTCAACAAAGGTATAGGGGCCGTAGCCGGCATCGATGCCCATGCGGATCACCGGGTGCTCGGCGACCCAGGCGCGTTCGGCGCTGCTCAGCTCGAGCCCGGCAGCGCGTAACGAAGCGCTCGCCGCCAGCAGCATCAGCAGGCAGAGACCGGTCAGAAGGCGAACGACCAACGGCATGTCTTGTCCCCGGGTCAAATCGGTTCAGTTGAACGCGCGCACAAGATCAGCGATACGCGCCCGCGCGCCCGCCGAACCTACTCGGTCGGATAACCCGCGTCTTCGATGATCTGGCGGATATCGCCCTCATCGACCATCGCCGTATGCTCGATGGTCGCCTGGCCGGTTTCCAGCGACACCTCGACGTGGCCGATGCACGGCAGGTCCTGAATGGCGTTCATGACCAGGCGCAGGCAGTCGTCGGACTTCATTCCGGTGATCTTGAGGGTGGTGGTCGGCATCGCATCTTCCCGTTCGCGGTGAGCGCTCATTGTAGCCGCTGTCACCAGGGTCACCGCAACCCGCGCCCACTAGCCCAGATTCAGCGCACCCTGCATCGACTGCGCCAGCGGCAGCGCCAGGCAAAGGCGCGTGCCGCCGTCCGGCGACGGCAACGGTCGCAGGCTGCCGCCGTGCAGGCTGGCGACGCGCTGGGCGATGGCCAGGCCGAGGCCGCCGATGCCGCCGCTGCTGCGCCGGACCGGCGGGTCGCGCAGCGATTGCCCGCTTTCGAGGCGGATCAGGACTTCTTCGGGCAGACCGCTGCCGGTGTCCTCGATGGTGATCCGGGCCTGGGCGCCGTCGTGGGTGACGCTGACCCGTACCGGTGCGCACTCCGGCGCATGACGCATGGCGTTGTCGATGAGGTTGGTCAGTGCGCGCTCGATGAGTTGCAGGTCGCCGTCGAGTTCGAGGCGTCCGGGGGGTTCGCCGTGCAGCGTCACCGGCGACGGCCCGCCGTTGAGCGCGAATTTCTGCACCGCGTCGGCAACCAGTTCGTCGAGCCGGAAGCGCTCGCGGTGCAGCAGCTGGTCGGTCGATTGCAGCGCTGCCAACTCGAAGAGCTGCTGCGAGAGCCGACGCACCTTGTCGCTCTGCGCGAGCGCGGCGGCGAGGACACGCTCGCGCTGCGCGGGTTCGCCGAGGCCCTGGCCGGCCAGCGCTTCGAGATGGCCGTGCAGCGCGGTCAGCGGCGTCCGCAGGTCGTGCGCGACGCCGGCCATCGTCTCGCGGTGCGCGCTCGCCTGCTGCTGTTCGCGCGCGGCCTGCGACTCGATGCGCTCGGTCATGGCGTCGAAAGCGGCGCCGATGGCCAGCACTTCGTCGCCAGCGCTCGGCGACGAGCGGCTTGCGGCGGCTTCGCCGGACTGCCGGCGGCGCTGGCTATAGTCGCCGATGCGGCGGGCGAGCCGGTGCAGGGGCTGCGTCAGCCGACGCAGGGTAAAGGCGCCGACCGCCAGGGTCACCAGCAGACCGAGTCCGGCGACCAGCGCGGTGCCCTGCCAGACGCGGCGCTGACTCAGCTGCCCGGCGACCGCTTCGCGCGCCTGGCCGTCGAGGACGATGTACAGGTAACCCGGCGGGCGGCTGTCGCCGGCACGCGGCGGAAACATCGCCGCACTGAAGATGCGCGGGAGACCCGTGCCCATCGGGTCGCTGCCGCGCAGCGGCAAGGCGCTACCGGCCAGGAAGTCGCGCACCGGGCGCAGGTCCACCTGCTCCTGGCGCACCATGCCGGGGTCACCAATGTAGGCCTGCACGCGGCCGTCGGCGTCGAGCACGTAGACCTGGATGCCCGGGTTGACGACCATCAGCATCGACAGCAACTCGTCGCGCGCCACGCGATCGGCCTGGTCACGGTCGGCAAGGGTGATCTCCGGCCAGTGTTCGACGATGTGCCTGGCCAGCCCGTGCGACAGCCGCTGCAGGGATTCCTGCTCGTCCTCGGCGGCGACGTGCCAGCCGAGCACCCCGACCAGCGCGCCGTAGGCGAGCAGGAGCAAGGCCATGGCCATCGTCAGGCGCGAGGAAAATGAACGTCGCGCGTGCCGCGCGGAACACGCTGACGAAGACCGCGTGGCATGCGCGGCGCCAGGGCTCACATCGCTCACATTGCGCTCGCCGCCCATCACGGGATCTCTTCGAAGCGGTAGCCGACACCCCAGACGGTGACGATGCGCTGCGGGTCGCGCGGATCGTCTTCGATCTTCGTGCGCAGGCGGTTGATGTGCGAGTTGACGGTGTGCTCGTAGCCGTCGAAGCCGGCGCCCCAGACGCGCTGCAGGAGTTCACCGCGACTGAAGGCGCGGCCCGGGTGGCGAGCGAGAAAGTGCAGCAGGTCGAACTCGCGCAGGGTCAGCGGCACGGCGGCGTCGCCGCGCTGCAGTTCGCGGCGCTCGGTATCGAGGCGGAAGGGCCCGAAGCGCAACTCCGACGCGGCCGCCGCAGGCGACGAGCGCAGCTGCTCGATGCGGCGCAGCAGGGCACGCACGCGGGCGACCAGTTCGAGCATCGAAAACGGCTTGGCAAGGTAGTCGTCGGCACCGAGTTCGAGGCCCAGCACGCGGTGCGCCTCGGCCGAACGCGCGCTGAGCATGATCACCGGCACGTCGGCATGGCGGGCGCGCAAATGGCGGCAGACGTCCCAGCCGTCGGCGCTGGGGAGCATCAGGTCGAGCAGCACCATGTCCCAGCGCTGGCGATCGATGGCCGCCATCGCCCGCAATCCGTCCGACTCGCGATGCAGGCGATAGCCGGCTTCTTCGAGGTGCAGGCGCAAGGCGCCGGCAATCGCGTCGTCGTCCTCGACGAGGAGCAACTGCTCGTTCATGCGCCCAGCGGCGCGGAACGCTGCCGGTGCCGACGCCGGAGGACGATGAACAGCGAGCCGGCGGCCGTCGTCTTCAAACCGTTCTCACACCGGTGACGCCGTCGCCAGAGGCGAATCCGCGCGCTCGGCGCCCGGTTTTGGGCGCCGGCGGCCGACCCAGCCAATGGCCAGCAGTCCAGGCAGCATCAGCGCCAGGCTTTCCGGCTCGGGCACCGTCGCAAAGCTGATCCGATAGACCTCACTGCTGGCGCCAAGGCCACTGTTGAAAACGTAGCCGGCGGCCGTATTGACGCCGTTGAACGCCGCCAGTCCGGCGAAGTTCAAACCGACGTTGCCGCCTTCGGCAGTCCGCAGGGTGGCGTCGCTGCCGGCGACGAAGGCGGCGGCTGCGCTAGCGAAGGTTTCCGATCCCGCATCCCAGATGTCACCCGCGGTCTGCACGATCGACGAGATGAGCAGATTGCCGGCGGCGCCGAAGAGCTGATACTGCGTCGGCGAATCGTTGCCTATGAAGTGATCGTTGCTGGGCAAGGCCATGGCCGCGAAGGTAAAGAAGGGATTGCTGGTGCTGTCGATCAGCGAGAAGAGCTTACTGCTGCTCGCGCCAGGCAACAAGGCGCCGCCAATCGCGGCGCGCGTCGACGTCGGATCGGCCGCGGCGAAGGCGGCCTGCCATTGTGCGCCGCCACCCAGTTCGGCGACGGAAATGATTTCCGGGCCGGCAGGAGAGCCGCTGTCGAAAGCGTCGAAGCTACCGTTGTTGAAACCCACGTGCAGCGGCGCAAAGGCGATGCTGTTCGCGGCAGCGAGATTTTCAATGGTCACCATGAGGTTGACCTGTGCGGCGCTGGCAGCAGAGGAAACGGCCAGCGCCGCAGCGCCGGCCGCGAGGCGGAAAGGGAGGGAAAGGCGTTCGTGCATCTGGGTTCTCCTCGAGGAAGGAAGCGGATGGAAAACGAGCCGGAAAACCCGAGCCCGCACGAACGATGATAGGAAACGATTCTCCCGCAGTCCTCATGGAATATTCACGCCGCGGTGAACATTGCGCCCGCGCGCACGCGGCGACAGCGCGCATCACCCGCAGCAAGGAAGATCGGCACGCTTGTCGGCCACCCCGCCGCGATGCGGCGAGCGCGCTGCGGCCGGTGCCTGCCGGGCAACGCCGGGCTGTTCGCCGGGCGATGCACCGGCAAAGTAGAGAACACGCCGGACATACTGCCGCGTCTCCAGGCACGGATGCGGAGGCACGGCGCCGCAACGTCCGACGCTTCCCGCCCCCGCGTCGTAGGCCGTGGCCATCGAACGCCAGTCACCGGCGAAGCGCTCGTGCAGCTGGCCCAGATACGCCAGAGCGGCGCGAATGTCCTGCTCGCCATCGACGATGCGGGGGCCGCCGGAGTTCTGCCGCGCAGCTGTGGCGAGCTGCATCACGCCCTGTGCGCCGCCTTCCGGAACGACGGCGGGATCGAGGTTCGACTCGACCAGGGCGATGGCCAGCGCCAGACGCTCATCGACCTTGTACTGCCGCGCGGCGCTACGGATCGACGCGGCAATCTTCTGCCTCGCTCGCGGCTGCCGGGACAGGTAGGCTTCGATGTCGAAGGACTGCGTGTGCAGGCCAGCGGCGAAGGCGCCGCAAGGGTCGCCGAGAAGCACGTTGTCGACGCGCGGATCGTAATACTGGAGCGCCTGCGTGTTGCCGAGGCGGGTCGCCAGGGCGAGATAGGAATTGGCCAGACCCGGGTTGCGCAGGGCGCGGGGCGCGCTGGCCAGCACACGGCCGACGTGGAAGAAGCCTTCGCCACTGCCCATCGTTCCGGCGTCGCAGTAGAGCGCCATGGCCAGCATCAGGTTCTTGCCGATGCCTCTCCCCACTTCGGCGGCCTGCGCCTGGGCCAGCGCGGCCTGCACGCGTGGCGTCTGAACGTCGCCGTCGGCCCGCGCCGGCAGACCATGAAGCCCGGTCGCCAGAAACAGCACCAGCAATGCGCTTCGCCTCATCTTCTTTGCCCCTGCTCGCCCAGCTCACGGCCGTCGTCCGCGGTCTCGCCCGCGGCGCGAGGGTGGCAGCGCGGTTGCCGGTCACGGCGAGCCGCTGCCTACGGACAAAGTCTCTCAGCTCGGGCGTGCGCGGCACAGGAACTAATGCGCACTGGGAACATTGCCGGGCAGTGCCCGGCATTCGCGGACCCTGTCAGGCGTTCTTCCCGCCCGCCGAGCGCCTACTGCAGGGTTGCGATGTACTCCGCAACCGCGTGCGCCTCGAGTTCGGTGAGCTTGGCGGCAACGGTATGCATGACGGCGTTGTCGTTGGTGCGTTCACGGGTGTTGAACTGCTTGATTTGGTCTTCGATGTAGCGTGGGTGCTGCCCGGCCAGGCGCGGCAATTGCGGCGTCCCATAACCCTTCTCGCCATGACAACTGGCGCAGGCCGGCAGGCCCGAGAAAGGATTTCCCTGGCTGAAGATATACAGGCCGACACCCAGCAGCGCCGTATCCCGCGACGTTTTTGCCGGCACGCTCTTGCTCTCGAAGAAGACGCCCAGTGCCTTCATCTCGGCCGCCGTCAACTCTGCAGCCTGCGGCTTCATGGTCTCGCTCTTGCGCTTGCCGCTCTTGAAATCGGCCAGCTGCTTGCTGACATACTCGGCATGCTGCCCGGCCAGGCGCGGGAAGACGACGCTCGCCGCCTCGCCTTCCTTGCCGTGACAAAGCGAGCACCGCTCGACGACGATCTGCTGCGCACGTGCCTGATCGGCATTGCTGTCCGCCTGCACGGGCAGTGCCGACAGCGCCGCCAGGACGCCCGCCGCGAGCAGGGTGCTATGTTGGTAAGCCAATTGATTTCTCCTCCGCCAGCACAGACTGTGTGCACAGTGGCTGGATACTAATTCGCCGGCGTCTGCTTTTCAATCGCCCCGAACACGGCGGCGCGCAGTGCGCCCGCGGGCGGGCCTGTCAGGCGAAGGCGCGGAATCCCGCGGATTGGGAAGCTGCCGAGGCGTCGCCGGCAGCGGCCACCGACTCGTAGGCGGCGGCCGCGGCACCGATGCGTGACTCGCTTTCCTGCGCCGGCGTCTGGTTCTGCGCACGTTCCTGGGCAGCCAGCTGCAGGCGCGCCACGCTGGCCATCTGTGCGGCCATCGCCGCGACCTTCTGGTCCTGCGACGACGGATCGGCCGGCGCCAGCGCCGCGGCACGAATCTGCTGCGCCTTGGCGATCGTTTCCTCGGGATCACCGGCGGGTGAGGTGTCGATGCCTACTTCGCCAGCGACGGCGTAGCGCTGATTGTCGGGACCAACCTGGTAGGTGAATGTCGCGCTGCCGGTCAAACCGGCCCCCGCCGCCATGTGCGCCAGTTCGTGCGCGCGCACCTGGCGGTCGGTGGCGCTGAGCTGATCGATCAGGCGCAGGTCTTCCGGGGAAAGCGCACCCGCAGCACTGGTGGTGGCGATGGTCTTGCCCGCGACAGCACCCGTTTCGGGCGCCGGACTGGTTGCCGCGGATCGACCCGCTGCGCCGGGTCGCCCAGCCTCGGTGGCCGCCGCTTTTTCGGCCGGCTCCGGTTCTTCACGGGCGGCAACGCGACGAGTTCCCTGGCCGGGCGATACGACCATGCGGAGAACTGAAGCCTGCGAAGCAGCGACACTGGTGACCACGACAACCTCGGACCGCAAACGACAACGTTGTGACTATAGACCCAAGAGGCGTCGTTCGCCAACCGGCCTGCCGGCTGCCGTGCCGCTCTCGTCTGGCGCGCCGCGATCAACCTCGCCGAACGCGCGCCAGCCATCGCCGCAGAAGCGAGCCTCCGCACGGCGACTTCCGACGTTCGCCCATGAAAGCCAGATAGAGCAGCGGGACGGCGAACAGGGTCAGCGCGGTCGAGAAGGTCAGCCCCCAGACGATGCTCGAAGCGACCGGCCCCCACAGCAGGCTCTTGCCGCCGAGGCCGAAAGCCAGCGAGAAGAGGCCGCCGATGGTCGTCGTGGTGGTGATCAGGATCGGAACGACGCGCCGTCGCGCCGCCTGGATCAGGGCGTGCATGCCACCCATGCGCGTCATCCGCCCGTTGGCCGCGTCGATCAGGACGATCGCCGAGTTGACGCCGATGCCGGTCAGCGCGATCACCCCGTACAGCGTGTACAGCGACAGCGGATTTCCCGACAGCGCGAGCCCGAAAGCGACGCCGGTGAAGGCCAGCGGCACGGTCACCAGAATCATCAGCGGCTGCCAGTAGCTGGCGAACTGCGCCGCGAGAATGAGATAGATCAGGCCGATGCCGAGCAGGAAAAGCATCTTCATCGCCGCCAGGCTTTCCTCGATGTCCTCCAGCTCACCGGAAAAATCGAGGCTGACGCCGGGATGCGCGGCGCGAATCCTGTCCCATTCGCCGGCGATGATCGCGTTGGCCGCGGCGGTGTCGGTGAGCGTCTTGTCGAGACTGGCTTCGACGGTGACCGTGCGGCGCAGGTTGTAGTGGCGGATGAAGCCGCGGCCCGGCGTGATCTCCGCTTCGACGAGCGCGCCGAGGCGGCTGATCCGGCCATCCGGCAGGGCAATCGGCTCGTTCAGGAAAGTCGCCGGGTCGAGGCGGCGGGTACGCTCGGAACGCACGCGCACCTCGAGCTTGTCGCCCTCGTCGCGGGTGAAGGCAACCACCTCGCCGTCGACGGCGATGCGCACCTGGCGCGCCAGTTGCGCGGCGTTCAAGCCGGCCTTGCGCAGCGCGTCACGGTCGAGGCGCAGGCTCAGTTGCGGACGGCCGGGGACGTTGTCGTCCTGGACGTCGCGCGCGCCGGGGATCCTGGCGGTGATTTCCTTGAGCGCGTCGGCGGCGGCCTGCAACTGCGCGAAGTCGTCGCCGCGCACCTTGACGCTGATCGCCTTGCCGGCCGGCGGCCCGCCGGAGAGCACGGTGAAGCTCTTGCGGCCGAGACCCGGCACCGCTTCGACGCTGGCGCGCATCGCCTCGACGGTGGCGCTGACGTCGCGCGCTCCCTTGACCAGCGGGTTGAGCGAGACGATCACCTGCCCGTAGGGGTCGCCGTAGAGCGGCTCGGTATCGGTGAACTTGACGCCGGCGTTGGCATACACCGAGCGCGCTTCGCCACCCGTCCCGACGCCATCGAGCTGGCTGCGCACCACCTGCTCGACGGCCCGGGTTTCGGCCAGCGTGTCTTCGAGCGTTGCCGTCGCCGGCATGTCGACGTTCACGTAGATGATCCGGATCGGATCGAAGGCGAAGAACTGCACGCGGATCACGCCGCTGGCAACCAGCGCCACGGCGGCGGCAACTGCGGCCAGGGTCAGCGCCGCGAAGCGCTTCGGCCGGCGCAGCGTGTAGGCCAGCGCCTGCCCGTAGCGCAGGCGAATGCGGCGATTGAAACGGTTGCGCCAGAGCTGCAGAGGCGACGGCCGATCAAGGCTCATGCCGATGGCCACGACATGCACCGGCATCATCCAGAACGCTTCGAGCAGCGAGATCAGCAAGGCCAGGGTAACCACGAAGGGAATGATGAACATGAACTTGCCGACGATTCCCGGCAGCAGCATCAGCGGCAGGAAGGCGGCCATGGTCGTCGCCACCGACGCCAGCACCGGCGCCCAGACTTCGCCGATCGCGTCGAGGCTGGCCTGCAGCGCCTGCTGGCCGCGTTCGATGCGGTAGTAGCTGGCTTCGACGATGACCACCGCGTCGTCGACCAGCAGGCCGAGTGCGATGACCACGCCGAGCAGCACCGAGACATTGACCGTGTGTCCCATGGCCGCCAGCAGGGCGAAAGTGCCGAGCAGCGAAAACGGGATGCCCAGCGCCACCAGCACGCCGATCTTGGCGCCGAGGAACAGCCAGCACACGGCGAGCACCATGATCACCCCGTAGAGCGCATTGGTCTGCATGACGTTGATCGCTTCGCGGGTGGGGATGGTCTGGTCGTCGGCCAGGATCATCTTCAGGCCGCTGGCGGCGAGCACGGCGTTTTCCCCGGCGATGAAGCTGCGCAGACGGTCGACGAGTTCGAGCGTATTGCTGCCGGCTTTCTTGTTGATCGCCAGCGACACGGCATCGCGGCCGTCGGTCGAAGAGTATTGCGTCGCCGGCGCGCGTGCGCGCTCGATGGCCGCCACCTCTTCCAGGCGCGCCGAAACGCCGGGCCGCGACGCCGACATCACCGGCAGCGTCGCCAGCGACCCGGGGTCGGTGACCACGCCCTTGACGCCGACCGACCAGGCGCTCCCCTGCCCCTTCAGCGTGCCGCCGGAAACGTCGCGATACCAGTCGCGCACGCTGTCGGCGATGTCGGTGCTGGTCAGCCCGCGCGCCGCCAGTGCCTGCGGATTGGCGCTGATCAGCAATTCCGGGTCGCGCAGTCCGGACGCGATGACTGTATCGACGCCGCTCATGCGCTCCAGATCGCTCTTGATGCGCCGCGCGTTCAGGCGCAGCGTCTCGTCGTCGGCCTGGCCGACGAGCAGGATCGACGCCGTCGGAAAGCCGTTCGACGTGGTGATCTCCATCACCAGCGGGTCCTTGGCCTCGGGCGGCAGCTCGGATTTCGACTTGTTCTGGATTTCGCGGCGCAGGTCGTTCATCCGCTTGTCGAAGTTGCGCTCGGAGATTTCGCGAAAGCGAACGAGGATCGTCGAGATGTTCTCGCGTGAAGTCGAAATTACGAAGCGCACGTCGGCGACGCCCTTGATGCCGTCTTCGAGCGGGTTGGTGACCAGCCGCTCGACTTCCTCGGCACTCGAACCGGGCAGCGCGGTGATGATGCTCACCCAGTTGAAATTGATTTCCGGGTCCTGCTCGCGCGGCATCGTCAGGTAGCTGAGCAGGCCGAGCAGCAAGACCACGACGAAGGCGACGTTGGCCAGCGGATGGTTCGAGATCAGCGCGCGCAGCAGCTTCATGGTGGGCGGCGCAGCCTACCTGATCGCCGCGCCGTCTTGCAGCGTCGCCTGGCCGCGCACGACGACGCGCGTTTCCGCCGGCAGCTCGACCGCCGCCGCGCGGCCCTCCTGTGCGCCGGGCAGGACGACGAAACGGGCGACCCTGCCCTGCTCGACGAAGACTCCGATTGCGTCGCCACGGCGCACGAGCAGCGGCGCCGGCAGGTAAGGCTGCGGATCGGACCACAGCAGGCGCCCATCGCTGCCCACGGGAACTGGCGGCGGCTGCCCCGCATCGGCGGCGACGAAAGCCAGGCGGACCTCCTGCGTGCGCGCCGGCGCCGACACCGTGCTGCCGACGCGCAGCAGGCGCAGCGGGTAGTTCTGTCCGCGCGTCGCGAAAACCAGGTCGGTCGCGCGCCGCAGTCCGGCGACGTCGGCCGGTGCGATACTGGCGCTCACTTCCGCGGCGCCGGTCTCGGCCAGGACGTAGAGCACGCTTCCCGGCGTCACCGCTTCGCCGGCCTGCGCCAGCCGCTCGACGACGCTGCCCGCAAACGGCGCGCGCAGCGTCGCCTTCGCCAACTGGCGCTGAGCGATCGCCAGCTGGGCGCGATTCGACGCCAGCTCGCTGCGCTTGAGCGCCACCTCGGTTGCACGCTCGACCTGCGCCTCCTGCGAGAAGAAGCCCTGCGCGACCAGCGCCTGCGAGCGCTGGTGCTGCTGCTCGGCCTGCCTGAAGCGCGCCAGCGACGCATCCACGGCCGCCTGCGCCTGCGCCACCGCCAGCCGGAAGTCGACCGGATCGATGTCGACCAGCACCTGCCCCTTGCTCACCGTACTGCCGGCTTCGGCCGTCCAGCGCAGCACGACCCCGCTGACCTCGGCCGACAGCTTCGACTCGTTGCGCGCCATCACGCTCGCCGCCAGTTCGCGCTGCGGGTGGATGATGACCTCGCCGAGCGGCGCGCTCTCGATGATCAGCGCGGTCGCTTTCGTGGCCATGGGCGTGTTCTGGGCCTGCGCCGGCGGCGTTGCCGCGAGGAGGATCAGGAGGGCGCCAAGGGCGGCGGAAAACGCCGCCGCGGGCGGCCGCGTCGGCCCCGCTCGGCGAACGAGCCGGGCAATCGGTTGCTGCAGGTCAATCAGTCTCATGGCTGCCGCCCTGCCGGCGGCGATGAATGTCAGATGAATGGCGATAGAAGCGCCAGCGCAAGAAGCGAAGTATCCTCAGCAAAGGCGCGGCGGTCAAATGGGTCGTTGCCGCCAATCGGCTCTCTCAGAACCGGCCCCGACTTGCCACGCAATCCGGCTGCTACTGCCTTGCGGCGCCGACAGTCACGCGAAATCGACCCGCCCTATGCCCAGCAGGTCGGCCGCCTCACACAGGCGGCGATCAGTGCTGGCCAAGCGGGCGTTCAGGCGACGAGCAACGGCCAGGTGCAGGGCGTCTCCAGCGCGCAGGGCAGCGGGCGTCGCGATGAGCACCGCCGCCGTGTTCGAGCCGGCGTTGCAGGGGCAGAAAGACGCCGCTGTGTCGCCCGTCGCGTCATCGCCGATCGACGCGGTGGCTGGGCGGACGCCAGCAGCGAGATCAGCGCGGAGTGGCGGCCAGCGAGCGCGTTTCGGCGGCCGCGCACCCGCGCGGCTTGACGACGCGTTGCGTCGAGGCCGGATGGCGCAGCAGTTTGTCCGCCGGGCGGACCGGCCGGCGGACCAGCTCGCCGCCACAGTTGGGGCAGCGCTGCCCGGGCAGCCGCTGCGCTACGCAGTCGGCGCAGAACGTGCATTCGAAGGAGCAGATCATCGCCTCGGGCGATTCCGGCGGCAGGTCGCGATCGCAGCATTCGCAGTTCGGGCGCAGTTCAAGCATGGACGCCTCCCAGACTGGCCAGGCAGTCGTCGACGCCGACGATGCGCGCGAAGCGCCCGCCGAGTACCAGTTCGGCGTGGGCCTTGATTTCCTGCGCCGAGTACACGCGGCCGCTGACCGGATGCGTCATCGGGAAGGTGAGCGTCGCCTCGCTGACGAAATCGACCTGGTAGCCGATGTCCGACCCCACCCGGGTGGTCGTCTCGCAACATTGTTCGGTCCGGATACCGGCAATGATCAGGCGCTCGACGCCGTGCCGGCGAAGCCACAGGTCGAGGCCGGTATCCGAGAAAGCGTTGTGCGTGTGCTTGAAGAAAGACGCGGCGGGCGAACCCGGCAACCAGTCGAGTCCGCGTACGGCTCCTGACTCCTCGCTGAACGGGCCGGCCTGGCCGACGTGGAAAATGTGCACCACCGGCACGCCACGCGCGCGGCAACCGTCGTCGAGGGCGAGCAGCGCCGCCTTGAACGCGGGCAGGTCCCTCTCCGACCAGTAAGGCATCTGGCGGAAGGACTCCTGCACATCGATGACGATCAGCGCGCTACGGCTGACGTTTTCAATTTCGTGCGCGGACATTTCACGATCTCCGTTGTTGAGCGTGCGGCCATGGTAAGGCTTTCTCCTGCGTGGAGCGATAGCGCCTATCGCCAGCAAACGAACGGAGAGAACTACGCGAAGTGGCAGACGTAGTGAAAAGCGTCTGCGCAGACGATATCGAACGACGAATCGCCGGGTACGGCGAACGACTGGCCTGCGGCGTAGGTTTGCCACTGATCGTTGCCGTCGAGACGGACACGGCACGAGCCGGCGACGCACTCCATGACCTCCGCGGCGCCGGTGGTGAAGGTCAGCGACGAGGGCATGATGACGCCGATCGTCTTGCGGCTGCCGTCGGCCAGGAGCACGGTGTGGCTGATGCACTTGCCGTCGAAATAGACGTTGGCCTGCTTGACCACGCTGACGTTGTCGAACTGCGAGCTGTTCATAATCCCCAGACTTTCTCCATGATCGTCTTGGCAATGAAGCCAAGCATCCCGAAGGACAGGACGAAGAACAGGATGAGCGTCCCTGTCCTCCCGGCTTTCGCTTTCCAGGCAATCTCGCCGACGATGAACAGCATGAAGAGCATGAAGGCACCGATCCCGAAGGTCATGCCAAATTCCGATATCTGCTCTTCCGTCAGCCCAAACATGGCGGGCTCATCTCCAGGATCAGTGTGGGCGATTCGCCAGTTTTGCCGCGATGCGCATGCGTAGCGCGTTGAGTTTGATGAAGCCACCGGCGTCCTTCTGGTCGTAGGCGCCGGCGTCGTCCTCGAAGGTGGCGATGGTCGAGTCGAACAGGGAATTGGTTTTCGAATCGCGGCCGACGACGATCACGTTGCCCTTGTACAGCTTGACCCGCACCCAGCCATTCACCGGCTGCTGCGTGTGGTCGATCAGCGTCTGCAGGGCGAGGCGCTCGGGGCTCCACCAGTAGCCGTTGTAGATCAGGCTGGCGTAGCGCGCCATCAGGTCGTCCTTGAGATGGGCGACTTCGCGATCGAGGGTGATCGACTCGATGGCCCGGTGCGCGGGCAGCAGAATGGTCCCGCCCGGTGTTTCGTAGCAACCGCGCGACTTCATTCCGACGTAGCGGTTCTCGACCAGGTCGATACGGCCGATGCCGTGCTTGCCACCGAGCTGGTTGAGCAACGCGAGAAGTTCGTGCGCCGGCATGCGCGTGCCGTTGATCGCCACCAGGTCGCCCTTCTCGAATTCGAGATCGACGTACTCGGCCGCGTCGGGTGCCGCTTCCGGCGACACCGTCCAGCGCCACATCGACTCCTCGGCTTCGGCGGCCGGGTCTTCGAGGTGGCGGCCTTCGTAGCTGATGTGCAGCAGGTTGGCGTCCATCGAATACGGCGAGCCGCCCTGGCGGTGCTTCATCTCGACCGGAATACCGTGCCTCTCGGCGTAGGTGAGCAGCTTCTCGCGCGACAGCAGGTCCCACTCGCGCCACGGGGCGATAATCCGGATGTCCGGCTTGAGTGCGTAGGCGCCGAGTTCGAAGCGCACCTGGTCGTTGCCCTTGCCGGTTGCCCCGTGCACGACGGCGTCGGACGCCGTCAGTCCGACGATCTCGATCATCCGCTTGGCGATCAGGGGACGGGCGATCGACGTGCCGAGCAGGTACTCGCCTTCATAGACGGTGTTCGCCCGGAACATCGGGAAGACGAAATCACGAACGAACTCCTCGCGCAGGTCGTCGATATAGATGTTTTCCGGCTTGATGCCGCACTGCAGCGCTTTCGGCCGCGCCGCCTCGAGTTCGTCCCCCTGGCCGACATCGGCGGTGAAGGTCACCACCTCGCATTGATAGGTATCCTGCAACCACTTCAGGATCACCGAAGTATCGAGACCGCCGGAATAGGCCAGTACCGCTTTCTTGACGTCGCTCATGAGATTTCCCTGCTGATTTTTCTGGTTCTGCTGACGATGCTGATCGTGTTGACTCAGCTATTTGGATTCTGGCGTCTCGACCCGGCCCAGAAGCAGGTACTCGAGGAGCGCCTTCTGCGTGTGCATGCGATTCTCGGCCTCGTCCCAGACGACGCTCTGCCCACCGTCGATGACCGCCGCTTCGACTTCTTCGCCGCGATGCACCGGCAGACAGTGCATGAACAGGGACTCGCGTCCGGCAGCGCGCATCATGTCGACGTCGACCTGCCAGTCGGCAAAGTGACGCCGACGCTCGTCGTTCTCGGCTTCGAAACCCATCGACGTCCACACATCGGTGGTCACCAGGTCGGCGCCGCGCGCGGCCTCCATCGGATCAGCGTAGAACTCGAAGTGATCGGTGCCATACAGGCCGGCGCGTGCCGGCTCGACCTCGTAGCCCGGCGGCGTTGACACATGGACGTTGAAATCGAGCACTTCGGCCGCCTGCAACCAGGTGTTGCAGACGTTGTTCGAATCGCCGATCCAGGCCACCGTCTTGCCCTGAATCGGACCGCGATGCTCGATGAAGGTGAAGATGTCGGCGACGATCTGGCAGGGGTGATACTCGTTGGTCAGGCCGTTGATCACCGGCACGCGAGAATGGGCGGCAAAGCGCTCGATCATCGCCTGCTCGAAGGTGCGGATCATGACCACGTCGCTCATCCGCGAAATTACCTGCGCCGCGTCTTCGACCGACTCGCCGCGCTGCAATTGCGAATCGCGGCTGTTCAGGTAGATCGCCGAACCGCCGAGTTGCTGCATGCCGGCCTCGAAAGACAGGCGGGTACGCGTGCTCGCCTTCTCGAAAATCATCACCAGCGTACGGTCGCTGAGCGGCCAGTACTTTCGGTACGACTTGAACTGCCCCTTGATCCAGCGCGAGCGCGCGAAGAGGTGATCGAACTCGGCACGGGTGAAGTCCTTGAACTGCAGGAAATGTTTGACGCTGTCCATCACAGATCTCTATCAGGGGGCGAGAAAATCGCCAATCAGTCCGCCCAGGCGGGTCACCAGTTCGCGCGCGTCGTCGGCGCTGAAGTTCAACGGCGGCAGCAGGCGCACGACCCTGTCGGCGGTGACGTTGATCAACAGCCCGACGTCGAGCGCGCGGAGGACCAGTTCGGCGCAGGGACGATCGAGTTCGACGCCGATCATCAGGCCCTGACCGCGAATCTCGACCACGCCCGTGCAAGCTGCCAGCGCTTGCGCCAGCCCCTCGCGGATCAAGCGCCCGATGGCCACCGCGTTGTCGATCAAACCATCCTCTTCGATGACCGCGATGGTCGTCAGCGCCGCGATCGATGCCAAGTGGTTGCCACCGAAAGTTGACCCGTGCTTGCCGGGCTTGAACAAGCCCGTCGCTTTGCCCCGCGTCAGGCAGGCGCCGATCGGCACGCCGCCGCCGAGCCCCTTGGCCAGCGTCACCACGTCCGGACGGATACCCGCGTGCTGAAAGCCGAACCAGGTGCCGGTACGGCCGGTACCGCACTGCACCTCGTCGCAGATCAACAACCAGTCGTTCTCGTCACAGAGGGTACGCAGGCCGCGCTGGAAATCGACGTCGGCGATATGGATACCACCCTCGCCCTGGACGATTTCGAGCATCACCGCGACGACGTTCTGATTGGCCCTGGCCACCGCCCGAATCGCTTCGAGGTCGTTGTACGGAACACGCACGAAGCCCGAGACCAGCGGTTCGAAACCAGCCTGCGCCTTGCGGTTGCCGGTCGCCGAAAGCGTCGCCATGGTACGCCCGTGGAAGGCATTCTCCATGACCACGATCGCCGGCCGCTCGACATCCCGCCGATGGCCGTAATAGCGCGCCAGCTTGATCGCGGCTTCATTGGCTTCGCAACCCGAGTTGCAGAAGAAGACCTCGTCCATCCCGGCCAGCGCGGCCAGCTTGTCGGCCAGCTGTTCCTGTTGCGGAATGCGGTAGAGGTTCGACGAGTGCAGGATGCGGCCGGCCTGCGCAGCAATCGCCGCGACCAGCGCCGGATGGTTGTGCCCGAGCGTCGACACGGCAATACCCGCCAGCGCATCGAGGTAGCACTTGCCGTCGGTATCGGTCACCCAGCTGCCGTCGCCGTGGCTGAAGGCGATGGGCAAGCGAGCGTAGGTATTCATCAGGTGCGACATGGTTCACCCATTGCAAAGCACTTGAAACTGAAACGGCGGCTCGCGCCGCCGAATTACGAGATGGACGTGATACGCACTGAAACCAGAATCGGTTGGTTCCGGCGTGCTTTGAAAGGGGTTCGCACACCGTCTTGCAAGGGCATGGATTTTACGGGAAAAAGACCGCCCTGTATAGAAAAGGCGAGCGTTATGAGGAGCGTGCGTGGGGCGGGTGTGACGGCGAGATACGAAACGGAGGCAGCTGCACGACACTCGCCGTTCATCACCCTACGGCAACTGCGCGTACCGCGGCCACGGCAACCCGCCGCCGGTGCGAACCCGGCCACTGGCATGTCATCGTCGTTACTGCGCGTGCAAGTACTCGCTCACTCAGCGCCGCAGCAGCTTCCAGACGGTCTCGATACCGCCGATGACCAGGTCAGAGATGTCGGCTTCGAGGAAGCCCTTGCGCTTTTCCCGCGTCGCCAGCGACTTGGCGCGCTCGTTGGCGAGCAGCGCGTCGGCGACGGCGTTCGGGTTTACATGCTGCTGTCGGCTGGCCTTTTCGCCAAAGTTGTCGAGTGCGTCCTGCACCGCGTCGGGATCGAGAATGACGATCGGCGAACGGCAGTGCGTGCATACGTGATCGCGGCGAATATCGACCGGCGCGCCGCAGCCCGAGCAGCGAATGGTCTGCACCTGCCGCGCCAGCTCGGCGACCTCGACGCCGTTGAGCTGACGGACAAAACCTTTTTCGATCATGAACGCGGCGAAAGCGCTGTAGCGACCGTGGCGCTGCGGGCAGCGGCTGTAGGCAAAGCGGCCGTTGCGCGTGCTGTCGAGCCGATGCATCAGGCGTTCGCGACAGCGCGGGCATTGCAGGATGTCGCGCCAGGGCTGGCGCAGGTCGGCGTGGTGTTCGTGCAGCAGGCGGAACAGTTCGAGAACGCCGGCCGGGGCGAGTTGCGCGCTTTCGAACTCGTCGAACCAGATGCCCTGGCAGGGAAAGCAGATGTCGAGCGAGACGATGCCGTTGAGCTGGCGCTGGAAATGTTGCACCGCCATCGGCGCCTGGCAGCTCGGACACGGTCCGCCGCGCGCCACGTGTGCGGGTTGAACAGGTCGAGGATCGCTGAGATCGTTCATGGCATCGAATGCCTGCTGGCTGGGTTTACTCGGGCGGGGCCGTCGCTGCACTCCCCGACTTCTGCTCGGCGCCAGCGCTGCTCGCCGCAGCCCGAAGCGCACTTTCGCGAGTATAGCGGCCAGTCCTTCGGCAGGCGAGCCCGACTCAGAGGGCGGCCGTCCGGCCGCCCTCGCGCGTCCTCAGTGCAGGACGATGGCGCGGGCAGCGCCTGCGCAATAGGTGTCGAGGACGGCGTCGATCGACTCCTCGTCACGCTCGTGGTCGGGAATCTCGTCGAGCGTTCGGCGCAGGGCCCTGGCCACCGAGCCCTGGATGAAGAGGCTGCGACTGGCCGCCTTGTCGACCACCTCGAAACCTTCCTGCACCGGATAAGCGACGATCGCGTAATGCGCACTGTCATAGACGAGGTTCATGATCGCTCCTTATCGCTGCCCTGGGTCATGGCTATAGCCTATACCTTGTCGAAGCGCATGATGCCATTTTCGCATTGCGCACGAATCGTATCGCCGGCGACGAAACGCCCTTCGAGAATCGACTTGGCCAGCGAGTCCTCGAGTTGCGACTGGATCGCTCGCTTCAGCGGGCGGGCGCCGAAGACCGGATCGAAGCCGGCAGCGGCGATCTCGGACAACGCGCTGTCGTCCACCTGCAGCTGCAGTTCGAGCAGAGCCAGACGCTTTTCGAGGTAGGCGAGCTGGATGCCGGCGATCGCCTTGATATGCTGCTCGTCGAGCGCGTGGAAGACGACGACTTCGTCGATACGGTTGATGAACTCGGGCCGGAAGTACGACTTCACTTCGCCCATCACCGCCAGCTTTATCACCTGGTAGTCGTCGCCAGCCATCTGCTGGATCATCTGGCTGCCGAGGTTCGACGTCATGACCACCACCGTGTTCTTGAAGTCGACCGTGCGACCGTGCCCGTCGGTCATCCTACCGTCGTCGAGAACCTGCAGCAGGACATTGAAGACGTCCGGGTGCGCTTTCTCGACCTCATCGAGCAGGATCACCGAATACGGCTTGCGCCGTACCGCTTCGGTCAGGTAGCCGCCTTCCTCGTAGCCGACATAGCCCGGCGGCGCGCCGATCAGCCGCGACACCGAGTGTTTCTCCATGAACTCGCTCATGTCGACGCGGATCAGGTGCTCGTCGGAATCGAAGAGGAAACCGGCGAGCGCCTTGCACAGCTCGGTCTTGCCAACGCCGGTCGGACCAAGGAAGAGGAAGGAGCCGTAAGGCCGATTGGGGTCGGCCAGGCCGGCACGCGAACGGCGGATGGCGTTGGCCACCAGGCGCACCGCCTCGTCCTGCCCGACGACCCGCTTGTGCAGGCGCTCTTCCATGAGCAGCAGCTTCTCGCGTTCGCCCTGCATCATTTTCGACACCGGGATGCCGGTGGCCCGCGAGACGACCTCGGCGATCTCCTCGGTACCCACCTGATTGCGCAGCAGCTTGTTCTGCTGCCCGCCCTGGTTTGGCTGTTCCGCCGCTTTCAGCTGCGCCTCAAGCTGCGGCAACCTGCCGTACTGCAACTCGGCCACCTTGTCGAGCTTGCCATCGCGCTGCAGGCGAACGAGTTCGATCTTGAGTTTGTCGATCTCTTCCTTGATCTGCGCACTGCCCTGCACCTGCGCCTTCTCAGCCTTCCAGACCTCGTCGAGGTCGTTGTACTCGCGCTCGAGCTTGAGCAACTCATCCTCGATCAGCTGCATGCGCTTCTTCGATGCCTCGTCCTTTTCCTTGCGCACCGCCTCGCGCTCGATCTTGAGCTGGATCCTGCGCCGGTCGAGCTTGTCCATCACTTCCGGCTTCGAGTCGATCTCCATCCTGATCCGCGCCGCCGCCTCGTCGATCAGGTCGATCGCCTTGTCCGGCAGGAAGCGGTCGGTGATGTAGCGCTGCGAAAGTTCGGCGGCAGCGACGATCGCCGGATCGGTGATGGCGACGCCGTGATGCAGCTCGTATCTGTCGCGCAGGCCGCGCAGGATGGCGATCGTCGACTCGACGCTCGGCTCGTCGACCAGCACCTTCTGGAAGCGGCGTTCGAGCGCGGCGTCCTTCTCGATGTACTTGCGGTATTCGTCGAGCGTCGTCGCGCCAACGCAATGGAGTTCGCCGCGAGCGAGGGCCGGCTTGAGCATGTTGCCGGCGTCGATGGCGCCCTCGGCCTTGCCGGCGCCGACCATGGTGTGCAGCTCGTCGATGAAGACGATGATCTGCCCCTCTTCCTGGGCGATTTCCTTGAGCACCGCCTTCAGACGTTCCTCGAACTCGCCGCGATACTTGGCCCCGGCGAGCAGCGCCGCCATGTCGAGACTCATCACTTTCTTGCCCTTGAGCGTTTCCGGGACCTCTTCATTGACGATCCGCTGCGCCAGGCCTTCGACGATCGCCGTCTTGCCGACGCCCGGCTCGCCGATCAGCACCGGGTTGTTCTTGGTACGCCGCTGCAGAATCTGGATCGCCCGGCGGATTTCGTCGTCGCGCCCGATCACCGGGTCGAGCTTGCCATGACGGGCGCGATCGGTGAGGTCGATGCAGTACTTGGCCAGCGACTGACGCTGCCCTTCGACGTCCTGACTGTCGACCCCTTGTCCGCCGCGCACCGAGGTCACCGCCTGCTCGAGTGACTTCTTGACCAGCCCGTGCTGCTTGGCCAGGCGAGCGCACTCGCCCTTGTCGTCGCACAGCGCGAGCAGGAACATCTCCGAAGCGATGAACTGGTCGCCGCGTTTCTGCGCTTCCTTGTCGGAGACGTTGAGCAGGTTGCCCAGATCGCGGCCAATCTGCACCTCGCCGCCGTGTCCTTCGACTTTCGGCAGGCGGGTGATCGCCTGCGCGAGCGCCGCCTTCAGCGACGCCACGTTGACGCCGGCACGCGCCAGCAGCGGCGAGGTGGCGCCGTCGTCCTGCTGCAACAGGGCGAGCAACAGGTGCTGTGGCTCGATCAGCTGGTTGTCGTGGCCGACCGCCAGACTCTGGGCATCGGCCAGCGCCTGCTGGAACTTGGTCGTCAGTTTGTCGAAACGCATGCTGCACTCCTTCGGAGGTTTATGTTCATGCGCTACAAGTGGGGGCATGCCGGGCTAAGTCAACACCACGGCTGAGGCGATGGCTTATTTCTTGCGTGCCCTGCGCGGCGGGCGGGAAGCGCGGCGCGCGGCTCGGTCAGTCTGCGCCCGGCTCACGCCAGCGTTCGGCTGCCTGGTCGTCGGCGTCGCGGGCGTCCACCCAGCGTGCGCCGGCCGGCGTCACTTCGCGCTTCCAGAACGGCGCGCGCGTCTTGAGATAGTCCATGATGAACTCGCAGGCGGCGAAGGCCTCGCCGCGATGCGCGCCGGCCACCGCGACCAGGACGATCTGATCGCTCGGCATCAGGCGGCCAACGCGATGAATCACCAGCGCGTCGATGATCGCCCAGCGCCGGCGGGCTTCGGCGACGATCTCGGCGAGCGCTTGCTCGGTCATTCCCGGATAGTGTTCGAGGGTCATTTCGCAAACGCCGGCGCCGTCGTTCGTATCGCGCACCAGGCCGACGAAGGACGCCAGCGCGCCGATCTGCGGATTCCCCCGGCGCAGGGCGGCGAGTTCGCTGCCGACGTCGAAATCGGCCTCCTGAACGCGGATGCGCATCTCAGCCACCGGTCACCGGCGGGAAGAAAGCGACCTCGTCGCCCGCACGCAGGGGCGAGTCCGGCCGTGCCATCTGCTGATTGACCGCGTAGCGCAGGTTCTGCAGCGTTGCCAGGCTTTCCCAGGCGCCGCCACGCGCGGCCAGCAGGTCGCGCAAGGCCGCGACATCGCCCACCCCGGCCGGCAGTTCGAGTTCCTCGCTGCCCTGTCCCAGTCGTTCACGCAGACCGGCAAAGTAGAGAATCTTCAGCATCTTCACGCTCTTCGCTGGCGTCGATCGGCTCAACTCAGCAATTCGGAAAACGGTACGAAGCGCACCATGTCACCGCGCCGGATCGCCTGCTGCGGCGGGTTGTCGACCAGGCCATCGCCCCACACCGCCGAAGTCAGCACGCCCGACCCCTGGTTGGCGAAGAGTTCGACGCCGCCATCGGCGTTGATCCTCGCGCGCAGGAACTCGCGCCGCGCATCGGGCCGTGCCCATTCGCCGTCGGCGCGCAAGCGGTAGCTCAGCGGCGCGGTGCGGCGAACCCCCTGCATCTTGAGTACGAAGGGCCGCACCAGCATCAGGAAAGTGACCAGGCTCGACACCGGGTTACCCGGCAGGCCGATGAAGGCTACCTCGCGCTGCACGCCGCGGACCTGACCGAAGGCCAGTGGCTTGCCCGGCTTGATGGCGATTTTCCACATCTCGAGCCGACCTTCGGCTTCGACAGCGGCCTTGACGTGATCCTCGTCGCCGACGGAAACGCCCCCCGAGGTGAGGATCAGATCGCTGTCCAGCGCCGCCGCGCGCAGCGCCTGCCGGGTCGCAACGAGGTCGTCGGGCACCTGCCCGTGATCGCGCAGCTCGCAGCCCAGGGCGTCCAGCAAACCGGTCAACAGGAACCGGTTGGCGTTGTAGATCGCCCCTTCCTGCAGCGCCTCGCCGGGCATGCGCAGTTCGTCGCCGGTGAAGAAAACGGCCACCCGCAGGCGCCGCAACACCGGCAGAGAAGCGATCCCCACGGACGCGGCCAGCGCCGTGTCCTGCGGCCGCAGGCGCTGGCCGGCGGCGAGAATCTCGCTGCCCGCGGCGATGTCGCTGCCGGCACGGCGAATGTGGTCGCCAGCTTCGGGCAGATGATTGATCGTCACTTCGCCGGCGACGTGCTGGCAGAGTTCCTGCATGACCACGGCGTCGGCGCCGGCCGGGATCGCGGCGCCGGTGAAAATCCGCGCGGCGCTTCCCGGCTGCAAGGGGCTGCCGACGCTGCCCGCCGGGATGCGCTGCGCCACCGACAGGCGTGTCGGCACCTGGCGGACGTCGGCGACGGCGACGGCGTAGCCGTCCATCGCCGAATTATCGAGCGGCGGCGCGTCGATCGGTGCCCGCTGCGCCTGCGCCAGCACGCGGCCGGCGGCGGCCAGGGTCGGCAGCGAGCTCGCTTCGGCAAGCGCCGACGCCGCGCCCAGCAACTGCGACAGCGCCTGATCAAAAGACAGCATGGCTCGCTCCCCTCAGTTCAACGGTATCGAGAATGTAGCCGACAATCGCCGGCGTGTCGTTCAGGTCCAGCGCCACCAGGCCGGCGGGAAAACCCGGCGGCAGCGGCTGGTCGGAGGCCACGCCGACGATCTGGCGATGCGCCGGCCACAGCGGCGGCTTGCCGTTGGCCGGCCGATAGACCTCCAGCGTCGGCACCGCCTCGTCCTTGAAACCCTCGACGAGAACCAGATCACACGGCGAAAAGCGGGCCAGATATTCGGCCAGCGACGGCTCGCGAGCGCCGCGCAACTCGTTCATCAGCACCCAGCGCGAACTGCTGGCCAGCAAGACCTCGCCGGCGCCCGCCTGGCGGTGCCGGAAAGAGTCCTTGCCCGGACGATCGATATCGAAATCGTGATGCGTGTGCTTGATCACCGAGACGCGCAGACCGCGCGCCGTCATCTGTGGCAACAGCTTTTCGAGCAGCGTCGTCTTGCCCGAACCGGAGTAGCCGGCGACCGCGAAAACCTTCATCGACAGCCTCCGGAAGAATCCTGACAAGACACCGGCAGCACCGCCGCAAAACCGCCACCGCGGGTTCTGAAATTGGTCGTCTGGCCACGGTAGAGGCGTGCGGAAAGCAGCTGTACCTCGCCCCGGTAGACGTAGTTGCGCAAGTCCAGCTTGAAATCCTGGCCAACGCCATCGACCAGCAGGTGGCGCTCGGATGGCGCGACCAGTGCCTGCGCGACGTAGCCGCCGCGCGCGATCTCGGCGAAAACGCGGCGGGTGATCTTGTCGCCCCGATAGGCCGCCTTGCTGCCAAAACCGGCCGCCGGTTTGAAGAACCATTGCTTGCGACTGTTCCAGAACGCTTCGGCCGCGGCCGGCAGGACCTCCTCGGTACGCGGAATACTGCTCGCCAGGAGCCGCCGATCGTGCTCGCCGACGCCGATCTGCGCCAGCCATTGCTCGTCACCGAGCAGCGCCAAATTGCGCTTGTCGGCATACAGCGCGTGCATCTGTGGATGCGGGGTGAGGACCACCGCGTCGGCCAGATAGGCGGCACGCAGCGCTGCATGCTGCGCCTCGGCAAGCGCGAAGTCGGTCAGCCGGTTGTAGACCAGGTCGACGGTCGCGCCGCGACAGGCGAGACGCTCGCCGTCAAAGGAAAGCTCTTCCGGGTCGGCCACCACCGTCGCGATGCCATGCGCTTCGAACAACTCGCGGAAGAGCTCGAACTCGGGCGCCAGATACTGCTCGCGGGGGCGGGTATCGACGATCGCGACGCGCGTCAGCGGCTGTTCGGGAGACTTCCCCCGCGCCAGCCGCCACTCCTCGCGAAACATGTTGACGAAAGCCGCCTCCAGCGGACGCGGGGCAGGCATCATTTTCGCCACCGGAGCGCAGCAGGCCCGCTGGGCACGCAAGAGACGGGCGTTGAGCAGTGCCCCGCCGGCATTCGAATTGACCTCGATCAGCTGCGGACCGTCCGGCCCGAGGTGAAAATCGTAGCCGAGGAAGACGCCCGCGGCGGCCGGTGAATGGCGGGCGATGGCCGGCGCGTAGGCGAGCACCCGCTCGCGATACGCGGGCAGCCGCAGCACGCGCTCGAGAGCGGCAATGGTCTGCGCCATGCGCAACAGGTGCGCTTCGCTGACAAAGACGACGCTGTCGGAGAACAGGTGTGGCCGCGTCGCCAGGAGTTCGGCATGCGAGACGCTCCCCTGGCCTTCTTCGAGCGCCCGCTTCAGCGACGGGTGATCGACGGAAATGCACGCGCAGCCGCGATTGAGCCACTCGGCTGCGGCGGCGCAGTCGGCGGGCATCAGCTCGGCCACCGCCGGCGGCAGGGGCGCGGCCATCAACTGCCCGCCACCGCTGGCGAGGCGAAGAAGGCAAGCGCCTCTTCGACATCGCGACTGCGCTTCATCGGTGGCAGGCTGCGCCAGATGCGCTTGCCGTAGGGTTTGCTGATCAGGCGCGGGTCGCAGATCATCAACACGCCGCGATCGCTCTCGTCGCGAATCAGGCGCCCGGCGCCCTGCTTGACGTTGATCACCGTGCGCGGCAACTGGTACTCCATGAAGGCATTGCGACCGGCGCTCTTCATGCGCTCGATGCGCGCCGAGAGTACCGGATCGTCGGGCGGGGCAAAGGGCAGCTTGTCGATGACCACCAGCGACAGGGCTTCGCCGCGCACGTCGACGCCTTCCCAGAAGCTCTGGCTGCCGATCAGGATGGCGTTGCCGAGGCGGCGAAAGCGCTCCAGCAGCTCGTTCTTGCTGCGCTCGCCCTGCAGCAGCAAAGGCAGGTCGAGTCCTGCCCGCTCGAGCTGTTCGCCAAGCAGTTCATGCGTTCGCCGCATCGCGCGCAGCGAGGTGCACAGAAAGAACGCCCGCCCGTGACTGGCCTCGAGCAAGGGAAAGGCGGCCTTGACCACGGCTTCGCTGTAGCCGTGGCTGTTCGGCTCGGGGAGACCTTTCGGCACGTACAGCAAGGCCTGACGCGCGTAGTCGAAGGGGCTCTCCCAACGCGCCGAACTGGCGTCGGCAAGCCCCATCTCGGCGCAGTAGTGGCTGAAATCGTCCTGCACGGCAAGCGTCGCCGAGGTGAATATCCAGGCCCGCGGATGGCCGCTCATCTGCTTTTGCATGATCTCGGCAATCACCAGCGGCGTCGCGTTGAGCTGCAGGCTGTGGCTATGCGTTTCCCCCCAGCGGACGAAATCGGCGTGGGCGCCGTTCTGCCCGCCGTCTTGCCAGTTGCGCACGCGCAGCAGCAATTCGCCGGCACGCCGCCAGCAGCTGTCCAGGCCCTCGGAACGCTGCGCCTGCGTTTCCAGCAAACCGGCCAGCGCTTCGAGCCCGTCGACCACGCCGGCGACGCCACTCGCGAAGCCAGCCCTACCCTCGAGCTGCAGGAGCGCGAAACGCGCCGGCTCCAGCGGCAGCGTCAGGCGCAGGTCGCGCGCCGCCTTTTCCAGGCTGGCGCACAGCCCGGGAAGGTCGAGGCAGTCGCGCGCCGACGCCAGAGCAGCGATCTGGGTATCACGAGCCAGCTCGCCGAGCTGCGCCGTCGACACGCTCTCGCCGAAGAACAGGCTGGCGATTTCCGGCAGCTGATGCGCTTCGTCGAAAATCACCGTGTTGCACGCCGGCAGCAACTCGGCCGTTCCTTCGTCACGCAGCATCACGTCGGCAAAGAACAGGTGATGGTTGACCACCACCAGGTCGGCGGCCAGCGCTTCGCGGCGCGCCGCCAGGACGAAGCATTCCTTGTGCCGCGGGCAGTCCTGCCCGAGGCAATTGTCGCGCGTCGAGGTGACCATCCCCCACACCGTGGCGTTCTCGGGAACGTTGGCGCAGTCGGCCTTGTCGCCGCTGCGCGTCTGCTTGGCGAAACGGGCGATGTGCCGCGCATAGGCGGCATCCTCGCGCGACAGGAAACGGCCGTCGGCCAGCGCTCGCTCGAGATGATAGTGACAGAGGTAGTTGGCGCGGCCCTTGAGCAGCGCCACCTGGACCGGCGCCTTGAGCGCCTTGCGGATGGTCGGAATGTCGCGCGAGAAGAGCTGGTCCTGCAGGTTCTTGGTGCCCGTCGACACGATCACCTTGCCGCCCGAGAGCAGCGCCGGAACCAGATAGGCATAGGTCTTGCCGGTGCCGGTGCCCGCTTCGGCGATCAGCACGCTATTGTCGGCCATCGCGGCGGCGATGCGCTCGGCCAGTTCGAGCTGCTGAGTGCGCAGCCGATAGCCGGGAACACCGCTGGCCAGCGGGCCATCGGCAGAGAAAACGTCGGAAAGCAGGGCGGTCATGCGCGGATCGTCGGAAGCAGCGCGCATGCTACCAGAAGCCGGCGCAGCGAGCGCGATTCCCGACTGCGCCGCGACTATTGCCTGGCTTCGCGCAGCAGGTCGCTCAGGTACTCGGAGGGAATGGCAAAACTGATCCCCGACGGCTTGCTCAGCGTTGATTCCTTGCTCTCCTTGACGAAGACCATGTTGATGATGCCGACCACTTCGCCGCGCTCAAGCTCGTACAGGGGGCCACCACTGTTGCCCGGATAGGCGGTCGCGTCGAGCTGGAAAATGTCGAAGCTGCCCCGGCGCAAGCGCGCGATCACTTTCGCGTTGAGGTTGCGGGCGTTCGAGCTGGGCAGGACGATCGGCGTGATCGACGAAATGATTCCCCGGTGCGTGACCGGCGAAAGACCGAGCACGGCACCAATCGGAAAACCGGTGAATGCCACTGCCTGTCCCTCGCGTACCCGATCGGAGTCGTGCAGGGTCAGCGCCGGCATGCTCGGGCCGTCGACGCGCAGCAGGGCGAGATCGTGAATCTTGTCGACCGCCACCGTGCGCGCTTCGCGCCGCTGCAGCGAGGGCCCCGCTGGACGGGCCATGATCACCAGGCGCTCGCCGGCCGCCTCGTCGATCTTGTCCGGGAGGACGTGCGAATTGGTCGCCACCTGGCGCCCGTCGCCGACGACGAAGCCGGTACCGCGCATCATGAACTGCGGGCTGCGCGTCAGCTGATAGGTGCCGATGACGACGATCGAAGGCTTCACGCGATCGATCACGTCGGGCAGATCCGCCGCCGCTGGCGCGATGAAAAACAGCAAGCTGGCCGCCGCGACGGCCGACCAGCCGCGCAACGCCGCTGCCCGCGCCCGGGCTGCGGGCTGGGGGAAGCTGCCCGGCAGGTGGCCGAGGCGGTTGCGCAAGTGAAAACGAATTCGGGACCAGAGGCTCATCACGTTCCTTCGACGACGATCGGACGCTTGCTGACACGGGAAGCGGCCAGGGGGAGCGAGCAGCCGGCAGCGCCGCGCGTCGGCGCGGCCGCTTTCCTAGCTTCCCTGGGTCAGGCGGATGCGCGGCAACTCCGGCGAAGGCGTCGTCACGCTGGCGTCGTAGGGATGGGCTTCGCGCTGGAAAAGACTCATGATGCGTTTCACGTAGCCGCGCGTCTCGGCGTACGGCGGTACGCCGCGGTAACGATTGACCGCACCCTCGCCGGCGTTGTACGCCGCCGCGACCAGGCTGACGTCGCCCTCGAAATAGGCCAGCAGCCAGCGCAGATAGGCGAGACCTCCACGAAGATTCTGCTCCGGGTCAAACGGTTGCTTGACGTTGAAGCGCGCCGAGGTGTCCGGGATCAGTTGCATCAGGCCCTGCGCGTTCTTGTTCGAGAGCGCCTGCGGGTTGAAGTTGGACTCGGCGCGGATGACCGCCAGAGCCAGGCGCGGGCTGACACCGTACTGGGGCGCCAATTGCCGGACCAGGCCGAAAACCGCTTCCTGAGCTTCACCGCGGGCAACCAGCATATCGCGGCCGTCGTCGGCAAGAAGCGCCGGACGCATGCATTCGGGCGCCTTGGCGCCCGGCTCACCCACGAAACGCAGCATTTTCTGCGACTGCGCGTGCCCCTGTTTTGCCGCCAGAGCGAAAAAATACGCCGCACGCGCGTCGTCGCGCTCGACGCCGCGACCGTTGGCGTACATCCAGCCAAGGTTGAACTGCGCCTCGGCGTCGCCGAGCAGCGCCGCCTCACAGTACAGACGAGCGGCGCGCGCCGGGTCCTTGGCCACCCCTTCACCATGCTCGTAGCTCAGCGCCTCGGTGCGCAACGCCAGCCAGCGCACGGCATCGGCAGCCTTGTCCGCCGCCACCGCCGGTGCTGGCGCGGCGACGACGAGCAAGGCGCAAACGAGCATTGCGGCGCAGCCTGGCAGCGGACTGCGAACGGAGGCGGTCATCACGCGTCCCCTCCGGTCACGGCGAAGCGTGACACATACCAGGGCATGGCGGCTTGCACCCCCGCCTGCAATGCGTGGCTCGGGAGATAGCCGAGCAGGCGCCTGGCCTTGCCGATATCGGCCTGCGAGTGGCGCACGTCACCGGCCCGGAACTCCCCGTAAGCGGCTTGCACCTGGCGTACGTCGGGGCGAACGTCGGCAAGCGCGTCGCGGAGGATTTCAAACAGCCGATTGAGCGTCGTGCGGTCATCGACGGCGACGTTATAGACCTGGTTGAGCGCCGCCGGCTCGTCGCTCGTCGCGGCCAGCAGGTTGGCCTGCACGGCGTTGTCCACGAAACAGAAGTCACGGCTCGTCTCACCGTCGCCGTTGATCGTCACCGGCTCTCCGAGGAGCAGAGCCCGTGTCCAGCGGGGAATGACCGCCGCGTAGGCGCCCTGCGGATCCTGGCGCGCACCGAAGACGTTGAAATAGCGCAGGCCGATCGACGGGAAGGCGTAGCAGCGAGCGAAGACCTCCGCATAGAGCTCGTTGACCAGCTTGGTCACCGCATACGGCGACAGCGGTCGCCCGATCGTGTCTTCGACCTTCGGCAGCGCCTGATGATCACCGTAGGTCGAACTCGACGCGGCATAGACAAAGCGCCTGACGCCCGCGTCGCGGGCGGCGACCAGCATGTTGAGAAAACCGTCGATGTTGGCGGCGTTGGTCGCCTGCGGATTGGCCAGCGAGCGCGGCACCGAACCGAGCGCCGCCTGATGCAGAACGAAGTCGACCCCGGCGCACGCCTCGCGACAGGCGTCGGGATCGCAGATATCCGCTTCGATGAAACGATGAAGCCGCCACTGCTCGGGAGCGAGCAGCGCCTGCACCTCGTCGATATTGCGACGATGCCCGGTGGCGAAGTTATCGAGACCGACCACCGTTTGCCCGAGCCCGAGCAGCTTCTCGACCAGATGCGACCCGATGAAGCCGGCGCTGCCGGTCACCAGCCAGCGTGCCGGCCGGGCCAGCAGGCGCTGCTCGAGGGCGGCAAGAGCGGTCGGCAATGCAGACATTACAGACGCCACACGGTGAAGCCCTGGGCACGCAGCTGCGCCGCACTGAACATGCTCTTGACGTCGGCCAGTACACCGCCTTTCTGCAGCTTGCCAGCGATATCGGCGAGCGGCCGCTGCTTGAACTCGCGGTGGGCGACGGCGGCGACGATTGCCGCCGCCTCCGGCAATTGCTCCCAGGGCGTCAGCTCGACACCGTACTCGTGGCGCGCTTCGTCGGCGTCGGCGACCGGCTCGTGCACCAGCACCTGAGCCCCGTACGACTCGAGTTCCCGGATCACGTCGATGACGTGCGAGTTGCGCAGATCGGGGCAGTCCTCCTTGAAGGTCAGGCCCAGGACGATGATCGGCGCGCCCTTGACCGGCAGGCCATTGCGAATCATGTGCTTGATCGTCTGCTCGGCGATGAACTTTCCCATGCCATCGTTGATCCGCCGCCCGGCGTTGATCACCTGCGGGTGATAACCGAGCATCTCGGCCTTGTGCGTCAGGTAGTAGGGATCGACGCCGATACAGTGACCGCCGACCAGACCGGGACGGAAAGGCAGGAAATTCCACTTGCTGCCGGCCGCCTCGAGCACCTCGAGCGTATCGATGCCGATGCGATCGAAGATGATCGCCAGCTCGTTCATCAAGGCAATATTGAGGTCGCGCTGGGTGTTCTCGATGACCTTCGCCGCTTCGGCGACCTTGATGCTCGAGGCCGGGAAAATCCCCGCGGTGATGATTTCAGAATAGACGGCGGAGACCCGTTCGAGGGTCTCCGGCGTGTCTCCGGAAACGACCTTGACGATTTTCGTCAGCGTCCGCTCCTTGTCGCCGGGGTTGATCCGCTCGGGCGAATAACCGACGAAAAAATCCACCTTCCACTTCATTCCGGAGAACTTCTCGATGATCGGGATGCAGACTTCCTCGGTTGCACCGGGGTAAACCGTCGACTCGAAAACGACCGTCGCACCGCGCTTGAGGTTCCTGCCGACCGCTTCCGACGAGCCGACCAGAGGCCCGAAATCCGGCCGATGCGCCTCGTCGACCGGCGTGGGGACGGCGACAATCACGAAATCGGCTTCCGCCAATGCCGCCGGATCGGTACCCACCTCCAGGTGTGCAGCGGCCTTGAGGTCGGCGCTGCTGACTTCGCCGGTCGGATCGAGGTGCTGCCGGTAATGCGCAATCTTGCTCGCTGAGAGGTCGAAACCGATGGTCCGCCGCAGCTTGCCGAACTCGACTGCCAGCGGCAAACCCACGTAACCCAAACCAACCACAGCAACGGTAGTCATTTACTTGTCATCCTTTCACGATCATCGATTGCCAGACGTTTGCGCTCAGAGCCCCTTGAGCAGGTCGCTGACTTCGGCCTGCGCCGCAAACTTGTCGCCCAGCTTGGCAAGCTGCTCAAGCTCGCTCCTGGCTTCCTTCTTCTGTCCGGCCTTGATCAGCGCCTTGGCATAATTGAAACGGATCAGCGACGCCTGCGGAGCCAGTTCCACCGCTTCCTTGAGCAGCGCCACCCCGCGCACCTTGTCGCCCTTTTCCATCAGCAGGACACCGAGAGTATCCATCACGGCCGGCTGCTTGGGTGCCAACTTGTTCGCTTTCTCGGCATAATCGACGGCCTTCGGATCCTTCAACTGACCGGCCACCCAGGCCATGTTGTTGAGCACCGCGGCGTTGTCCGGCTGGGCATCGAGCAGGATGCGATATTGCTTGGCGGCTGCGGCATAGTCCTTGCGGGCGGTATCCGCCTCGGCCAGATACAGGCGGAAGCGACCATCCTTGGGGTGATCCTTGAGCCAGGTCTGAGCAAACCTGTCCGCCTCGGCAGCATTTCCACCCGCGGACATGGCCACGTGCAGCTTGACGGCAAGCTCGGTCGCCGCGGGAATCTGCGTGAGACCGGCCCGGTAGGCCGTTGCGGCGTCCGTCCACGAGCGCTTCGCGGCGTAGGCATCGCCCTCGAAAATGTAGCCGACAGGCTCCTTCGGCCGCTGCTTCTGCACCGCACGGGCGACGGCGACCGCCTCCGGCAGGCGACCGGCGTCGAGTTCGAGCATGATGATTCCGCGCTGTGCCTCGAGCGAATCGGGCATGACCTTCAAGGCCTTGTGCAGGCTCTGCAAAGCCGCGTCCTTGTTCTTTGCCGCAACTTCGACTTCGGCCATGCGCAGATAGGGCAATGGCAGGTCAGGCTTGAGCGCGGCCAGCTTGCCGTAGGTGGCGAGCGCCTGGTTGAACTCTCCGGCGGCCTGCTGGGCACGTCCGGCAGCGTCCAGGATCTCGGCCTCGTTGGGCAACACGGCGACTGCATTCTGGGCCGCGGAAAGCGCGCTCTTGGTGTCGTTCTTGCCGAGATAGAGACCGATCAGGCCGAGATGCGGTGCGGACTCGGTCGGGTTTGCCGCCATCGCCCGATTGATGAGGGCGGCAACGTCCTCGGTCGAGCCGCCTTCCTTGGCTCGCATCTGCGCGAGAGCGAGAAGCGCCTGCATGCTCTTGGGATCCTTGGCGAGCACCGCTTCGAAGCGTTTCTTGGCGTCGGCGGGCTTTTTCTCGACAATATCCAGATTGGCCAGGTTGGCCGCGGCCGGATAGAACGCCGCATTCAGGGCCAGTGCCTTCTCGAAACTCGCCCGCGCGCCAGCCAGGTCGTGCTTGCCGAGCAGTGCCGTGCCGCGCAGGTTATGCACCAGCGGGTCATCGGGCTGCTTCTTCTCCATGCTGGTGATGGCCTTGAGGGCGGCGTCGAACTCACGACGCTGCAGGTGTGCGGCAATCAGGGCCAGGTCGGCGCGGTTGCCCGGGTCGGCAGCGGCAACCTGCTCGAGGTCGCGGAAGGCCACCTCGCTCTCGCCTTGCGCCAGATTGACCATCGCCAGCGAGGTCCGCTTGCCGGCGTTCTGCGGGTCGAGCGCGGCAGCCTTGGCGAAGTATTCACCCCCTTTGTCGATCTCGCCGTTCTGAACATAGACCTGGCCGGCCAGCGCCAGCATGTTCGAATCCTTGTCGATCTTGCCGAGCACCGGCGTGAGAACGCTCAGCGCCTTGCCGGGCTGCGAGCTGCGCAGGTAACTGGCAATCAGCACGCGCCGCGCAATCCCCAGCTCGGGCGTGCTCGGAAGCGCCTTGAGCAGGTAAATCTCGGCCTGCGGATAGGCCTTCAGCTCGTACTCGATGAGGCCGGCCAACTGCAGGCCGAGAGGACTGTCCGGCGCGAACTTGAACATCTGCTGGATGGATTCCCTGGCCGCCGGAAAGTCCTTTTGCTGGTAAGCCATCAAGGCCGACAGATAGGTCGTCTGCGGATGGGTCGGAGCGATGTTCTTCATCGCCGCGATCTGTTGCCCCGCCTCGGCGAGTTTGCCGTCGGCCATGAACAGCCTGACGATCGCCGCATGCGCTGGCAGGTAGTTTGGCCGCAGCTCCAGGGCCTTCCGATACGCCAGCATGGCGCCCGCCGAGTCGCCCTGGGACGACAAAACGTCGCCCTTGAATTGCCAGGCGTCGTAGAGGTCCGGCGACTTCTCGATCGCCGAGTCGACCAGCACCAGCGCGGCCGGCAGCTCGCCCTTCCTCGCCTTCTGCCCGGCCTGGCCAAGCAGCGCCGGGCCGTAGCCCGGTTGCGCCGCGACGGCGGCCGCATAAGCCGTTTCGGCCTGCACCGGCTTGTTTTGCATCAGGTAGGCCGTCGCCAGCGACGTCTGCAGGTCGGCCTTGGCCTGCGCCGTGGACAGGTCGGCGTTGGCGAATTCGTCGGTCACCTTGTCGGCCTGCCCCAGCGCCAGCATGCTGCGCGCAAGAGCCGGCGTCACCTCGTCGGCAGGATACTGGTAGAGCTTGGCCTTGCGCAATTCGACCTCGGCACCGGTCGCGTCGCCGGCCTCGAGCAGCGCCTTGCCGAGAAGAAATCGCGCTTCGGCCAGGTCCGGTTTCTGCTGCAGAGCGTTCTTCAGCTGGATGGTAGCGGCCTTGGCATCGTGCTTGGCCAGGTACTCCTTGGCCGATGCGAGCATGGCTTCCGGTTTCTCGCCGCCACAACCAACCAGGAGCAGAGCGGCCAGCAAACCCGAAACGGTCGCTTTACGCAACCGCTGCATTGATGAGTCACGCGTATTCATAGGTATCCCCACGGAGTGGTAAAAATTGGCAATTAGTCTACTTGAGTCCAAATCGATGCATCAGGTCGTACAGTGTCGGGCGGCTGACGCCAAGCAGTTCAGCGGCCTTGACCACGTTCCCGTCGGCACGCGCCATGGCGGTGATGATCACCCGCCTCTCGGCTTCGTCGCGCGCCTGGCGCAGATCCAGCGGCGTCGCTTCCGGCGGTTGCGCGGTGGATAAGCCGATGTCGTCGGCGGTGATCTGATTGCCATCGGCCATGATGACCGCCCGCTTGATGCAATTTTCGAGTTCACGCACATTGCCCGGCCAGCGGTGGGCTTCGATCGCCCGGGTGGCATCTTCGCGCAGGGTCATCGCGCCGCGATTCTGTTCCTCGGCGAAGCGTCTGACAAAAGCATGCGCCAACAAGGCGGGATCCCCGGAGCGTTCCCGCAAGGGAGGGATATTTACCACAATTTCGGCAAGGCGATAGTACAAATCCTCACGAAACCCCCCGTCGGCGATCAGGGATTTCAGGTTCTGGTGCGTGGCACAGACGATGCGCACATTGACCGGAATCTCCTGCCGCCCGCCGATCCTCTCGACGACACGCTCCTGCAGAAAACGCAGCAGTTTGGCCTGCAGCGAATGCGGCAGATCGCCGATCTCGTCGAGCATCAGGGTACCGTTGTTGGCGGTCTCGATCTTGCCCGGAGTCATTCGTGCGGCGCCGGTAAAAGCGCCCTTCTCGTAACCGAACAGCTCGCTTTCCAGCAGGTTCTCCGGAATCGCTGCGCAGTTGATGGCCACGAAGCGTTCGCCACGCCGCGTAGACGACTCATGGACCGCGCGCGCCAGGATTTCCTTGCCGGTTCCACTTTCGCCAAGCAGCAAGACCGTCGCATCACTGCTCGATACCCGCTCGATGGTTCGGCAAACGCGCAGCAGCGCGGGGTCGCGAGTGAGCAGGCCGGACAGCACATCGGGCTGCTGCATCGATTGCAGTCGCTTGTTTTCCTGCTGCAGTTCATGCAGGCGGTAGGCACGATCGATGGTCAGGCCGAGCATTTCGATCTCGAAGGGCTTGGCAAAGAAGTCGTATGCTCCGAGGGCAATCGCCCGCAAGGCATTGGCGCGATCGTTCTGGCCGGTGAGAACGATGACCTTGGTGTCCGGCGCCAGGGTCAGGACTTCCTCGAGCAGCTTGAAGCCCTCGGAAACGGAGTCGGCATCGGGTGGCAAGCCGAGGTCCATGGTCACCACCGGTGGCTGGAAGCGGCGAATCTGCGCCAGAGCACTCTCGCGGTCATCGGCAGTCAGGGTCTCGTACTGGTCGAAAGCCCAGCGAATCTGTTTCTGCAACGCCCGATCATCTTCGACGATGAGCAGATGGGGTAGCTTTTCGGAACTCATTCCGACTCCTCGGGCAAATCAGCGGAGTTCTTTGTCGAGCCCGCGTCGAACAACGGCAAGAGCAGGGCCACCTGCGTACCGACATCGACAGCGCTGTCGACCGACAGCTTGCCGCCCAACTCGTGCACGTACTGAAAACTCTCGTAGGCACCAATTCCCATGCCGGTCGGCTTGGTCGTCTGAAAAGGCTTGAACAGGCGCTCGCGAACGAATTCCGGACTCATCCCGTGGCCGCTGTCACCCACCTCGACCAGCGCATAGTTCCCTTGCCTGGCCAGGCGGATCCACACGCGCCCAGTCGGGTCCGTGGCCTCCAGCGCGTTCTGGACGAGATGGCCGATGACGCGCTCGATACGGTCTTCGTGGCCGCGGGCGACGAGCTTTTCCTCGATGGTCAGTTCGACCTCGCGTCCCTGACCCGACTTGGCGGTCTGGATGCGGCGCACCGCGTCAGCCAGATCGATGCCGCGGGGGCTGTCAAGCGGCGTTGCGCCCTCGCGCAGCTGCAACATCAACTGGCGCATTCGCTCGACCGAGTTTTCGACGGTCATCAGCATGTCTTTCTGGAATTCGGGGTTGTCGCGGTGGCGTTCGGCGTTCTTGATCATCAACGACAACTGGGCGACGATGTTTTTCAGGTCATGGACGACAAAAGCCGACATGCGGTTGAAGGAGTCGAACTTGCGCACTTCAAGCAGCGCTTCGCTGGCCTGCATCTGGCCAAGAAACGCTCCCGCCTGCCGACCAGCCGTTTTCAGAAGGTCGTTGACCTCCCAGTTCACGTCGATTCGGGCCCGCGCCGTGGCCAGAACGACAAAGGCGATCAGCTCGTTGCCTGTGGTCAGCGGCACAACCAGCCATGCGTTCGGCACTTCGACCAGCCACGACGGCAGGGCGAGGCCATCATAGCGCCGCGGCAGCGAGCGATACTCCTCAAGATTGATCACCCAGCCGCTATCGATCAGAAACCTGCACAAAGGACTGCCATCATCCTCCGTGGCCGCCGAAACGGGCATGTTCCAGCACGCGGCCTGGGCAAAGAAACGCCCCGAAGGATCCTTCAACCACAGCGCACCGCCGGGACTCTCGACCATGTCGGCCAGGCCGCGCACGGCGTGACGGCCCATTCCCGAGAACCCCCCTTGCGAGGAAAGCGTCTGCGTGAAGCGCAGCCATTCCTCACGGTAGTCATAGCGGTAGCTGAAGAAGTGCTTGCCAACCTGGACCCGCAGGCGCGCACGCATGGAACCCGAAAAGGTCAGTGCGACGAGCACCAGCAGGGCAGCAAAGAGCAGCGCCAACTGCAGGGCCCGCCCCCATTCGCCGCCGAACAAGCGAACGTAATAGCCGGCGGACGCCATGAACAACAGATAGATGCCAACGATGACCAGGGTTGCCGACTGCAGGGCGGCACGCTGCGACATCACCAGACGGCGCTTCCAGTCGTGGCTGCGGATCGCCGACAGAGCGACCATCGGCAGACTCACCGCGTGCGCAAAACCACGGATACTGAAGGCGTCGGCGTCGACCTGGTTGAACAACAGCGCGTCGGAGTAAAGGTAGAGATCGAACAGAAACGTGCCACCAAGGCCCAGACACAGTGGCTTGATACTCCAGCGAAAGTCGGGCGAGACGTTGCGGAACAGTTGCTCGAGCAGGACCAGACCGAAGACGCTCATCGCCAGCGACGTAAATAGCGACAGGCGCTGCGCGGGCAGGAGCAGGTCAGTGCCGGTGACCACCAGGAGCTGTGCGCCGAAACCAACGACGACGAGCAGCAGGGCGATGCCACCCAACCAGCCGACACGCACGCGCGCCGGTGCACCGTCACCCGGCTCCGGCTTCATCAACAGGATCAGGAACAGATACCAGCCACCGAAGCGCAAGGCATCGGCGAGCATGCTGCCGGCGAGGAAGACGACGTTGTGGGTCAGCGCAAAAGCCATCCCCAGCAGCCCCCATACGGCACACAGGCTGACCGCCAGGAACATCGCGCGGCTGCGTCCGCCGACGCGCCAACCCGACGCCAGATAGAGCGCCAGGAAGGCGGCCAGCAGTCCGGTCAGCCCGTAGCTCCAGGTAGCAATCATCGCCATATTGGTTGCCATCACGATCGACCAGCCTCCCCAATCCGCGCCCACACGCAATCTGCCAGGATCGCCAGAAAGCTCACTGAGCGCCTTTGCCGGTCAACACCACGCCGACCGTCTGAAAGAGAATCACGACATCGAGAAACAGGCTGTGATTCTTGACGTAAAACAAATCGTACTGCAGCTTCTGAATCGAATCGTCGACCGTCGAACCGTAGTGGTAGCTTACCTGCGCCCAGCCGGTGACCCCGGGCTTGACACTGTGGCGCACGGCGTAGAAGGGTACGTCGCGAGTCAGTTGATCAACGAAATAGGGGCGCTCCGGACGCGGTCCGACCAGGCTCATGTCACCGGTCAGCACGCTGTACAGCTGCGGCAACTCGTCGATGCGCAGCTTGCGGATGATCCTGCCGACGCGCGTCACGCGATCATCGTTGGCCGTCGCCCAGCGCGGTTGGCCATCGCTTTCGGCATCCTTGCGCATGCTGCGAAACTTGATGACATTGAACAGACGACCGTCGAGACCCACCCGCTCCTGGCGGTAGAAGACCGAAAAGCCGTCTTCGAGGATGATCATCAGCATGGTCAGCAGCATCACCGGTGCGGCCAGCAGCAAGAGGAAGCTGGCGGCGACGATATCGAACAGGCGCTTGACGGCGGTCCGCCGCCAGCTCTGGCGAAAGCCGTCGCCGAAGATCAGCCAGCTGACACGCAGCGAATCGATGCGAATCTGCCCGAGGGCACGTTCGAAGTAACTCGCCAGGTCGAGAACCTTGACGCCGGACAGTTTGCAATCCAGGAGTTCGCGCAAGGGAAGCGCGCCACCGCGACGCTCGCGTACCGCGACGATGATCTCGTCCACCTTCAGCGAATGCGCGGTGTCGGACAGAGACATGTCGCGCGACAGGAGGACCTGCGCCGGAACGACGAGCTCGGTATCGGTCGGGCTGGGATAAAAGCCGACGATGTGGATATCCGGATCCGACTTGCGCAAGACGCGCCCGACATTTTCCGCCTCGTCGCCCGCGCCAAAGACCAGCACCCGGTGACTGAGCAGCAGGCCGCTGCGGCTGTGTGCCGAATGGACGCGGTGCAGCAAGGTCGCGAAGAGCGCCGCCAGGCCGGAGAGGAGCATGAAGCCACGATCGACCTCGGCCACGGAGAGCATGGAAAACACGACATAGGCCAAAGGAATGGCGAGATAGAGGGACAGCACGGCACGCGCCCGCGTCTCGGCGCGAGTGCGGCTATGAACCCGCTGATAGATGCCCAGCCAGGCGTTGAAGGCAATGCTCATCAACGCGAAGATCAGCGCATAGAAAGCCACCTTCTCGAGTGCTATCTCGCCGCCACGACCGACCCAGACGGCGACCAGGATCACGCAGACCACCGGGAACATCAGATCGATCGCCACCCGGGCGATGGTCGCCCGATAAAACCAATGATTGAAGACCTTGATCACGACAGACCCCTTGCAATCGCCAATCTGAAAGCTTTTCGTTGATAACGGACTTGCCGAACGCCGCCCTGGTGAAGGGGAAAGCAGGCAAGTATCACGAAACAGAGGTTATCAACGGAACAACGTCGAGACCGTGACCGAATACACAAGCGGGGGGCAATACCTTGTAAAACATACCGTCCAACTCCCTACAAGAACCAAACGTGCACTTCAATACAACGCGCCAGTACCTTGATACGTCTTGTTTTTTATTGATTTTTGACGAGCGCGTGCAGTCAGGAATTCTGCAAGCTGCGGCGTCTGTCAGGGTGTCCGAACGGGAACCGACGGCGCGGCAAGAGGGTTGGCAGCGGCGCATCCGTTCAGGAACAGGGCAAAGCATAGCAGCAAGAAGAACAGGAAAGCAGGCCGCGGCATGTCCAACAGGCTGGAAAACATGCCGACTACCATAAATGCAATTAATGCCGCGAGCAAATAAGGGGCCAAAACATGCGAACGTCCCGGCCCGCGAAGGAGGTTGACGCAGGCCAGCGCCAGCAGGACGAGCAGGAGCAGCAGGCCGCTGACGCCCTGATCGACGAGCATTTCGAGAAACAGGTTGTCGATGTGCCAAGGCACGAAGTAGTGGCGACCGGCAAAGAACCAATGCGCGAGCCCATCGGAAAAGTCGCCATTCTGCAGCAGGTCCCGCCCCGTGGCATCACGGAGGCGCAGCTTATCGACGTCGATGGCGTCAGCCGAACCGGGCAGGAGGCGCAAGCTGAGAAAGCCGAGGGCCGGTGGCCACGCGCCGGCGGCGCCGGCCGGGGGAGCGTTCAGGCGCAGCGAGAAGTGGTGCCATTGCGCTTCCCCTCCCGGAACTCGCACGAGCGTCCCACGGCAGGAAGCCTCGTACAGCAGATGCCGCTGGCAGACGGCCACACTCAGCCTGGCGTCCTGCGGCGCACGCAGGTCCATGGCCAGCGTGTAGCTCCCGTCGTGCAGTGGCGACACGCGTTGCAGCAGTTCGAAAGCGCCCTGCCGACGCGGGCCTTGCGACGGGCCGGAAAGGCGCAAATAGGTCCCGCTCTGGCGGTCGTCGACAAACAGCAGGCGGCCGGGGATTTCGCGCTCCGGCACGGCCTGTGAATAATTGGCAGGAAAACGTCCCAGGCCCCTGCCGAACATGATCTCTGACGGCGAGCGCAAAAGGCTCAGCCCGGCAGTCCAGTGCTCCAGACGCCCGCCCAGATCGCGCTCGCTGGCCGACAACCGGCGGCTCATGAAATCGCCGAAGCCAAGCACCGCGACCACCTCGAAGGCCAGGACCGCGAGCAGGACACGCCCTCCCCAAAGCCGCCAGGGCTCCGGCGGCGGGAATGGCGAGTCCGTCGGCGCGCTTGCCGGCAAGCCCGGCGGCGGAAACGACTGCCGCTGCGCCGACAAACGCCAGGCCAGCAGCGCCAGGGACAGCCCGACGCCGAGATAGACGCTGCGCGAGAAACTGGTCAGGCAGGCGTAGGCGACGAGCACCGCCAGCGCCGCGGCGATGCCCCAGCGCCAACGATCCGGCGCGCGCACCACGGCATGGACGGCAAACGGAACCGCCAGTGCAAGATAGCCGTCGAGCGCCGCGCCACCGACGTGCATCTCCCAGAACAGGGCCGTGCTGCGATAGGGAGTCGAGAAGTCGAACAGCCCCGGGTAGGTGCTGCGTTCCCAGACAATCGCCACGCAGAGCAGGCCCAGTCCGGTCGCCACGCCAGCGGCGAGGCGGGACGCTGCCAGCGCCGGCGCGCGTTCGTGCAGCTGGCGCAACGACGGCAAGAGGAGGAGTGCAAAAAAGAAAGCCTTGCCTACGCGCAAGCTGTTCAAGGGCTCTTCGTAGCCCTGGAACCATCCCGCCAGCGAGGGATCGGCGGCGCTCAGGCCACGCACCAGGGCCACAGCGTAGGATACGGAGAGCGCCGCCAGCCCGATTCCGGCCAGGCGAAAGAGGGTGAATTCCGCCGATCCCGCGCCGCCGTCCGGACGGCAAGAAAGGGGGAGGAGCGCCTTCAGCAGCCCTCGCTGCGCCGTCCGGGCGCCATGACCGGGGGAAGCTGGGGATCGCCCCCGGCGTGGCCAGCCATCGGCGGCCAGGCGTGCCTGGCCGCCACTCACCGCTGCCAGTAGCAAGAGGTCGAATTCGTCGACGCCGATCCAGCCGGTCCACGCCGAGAAACTGGCGACCGGCAAAAGTGCAGGGAGGACGAAGAGGAAGAGCGACGGGCGCAGGCCGACCGCCATGGCCCAGGCGACGAAAGCGACACCGAGCAGGTTCGGCCACAAGGGATGATTGGCGGCGATGTACAGCCCCAGTGCGCCCGCGAGAGCCGCCAGCACAGCGTGCACCCCGAGCAGCCAGCTCACGGCCTGCCGCCCGAGCAAACACAGCGGACACTCACAACGCGGCCTGGCTGCCGGCTTCCAGTGGTCATCAGCCCTCTTCTTTTCCGTTCGCCTGCCCGGCGCGAGACCTTGGCGCGGGAATTCTGTCGGTGCGACCCGTACCTGTCCGTCGATCGAGCCCCGAGACCGCGAAGCGAGTGAGCCGGACACAACGCCGACGCCAGCGCTCAGCGACGGGATCGGCGAGCGCGCAAACGGACGAGGCCACCGGTGGACCACGATCGTGCAGCATGGTCGAACGGCGGCCTCAACGCAGCAAAGCCCTTGCCCAGAGGCAAGCAGCCCTGCTAGCTAGCCGGTTTCAGCTCGTTGGCAGCAATCACCCGCGCACGCCGAAGCTGGACGGCAACAACCAGCCCCAGCAGCAGAAAGGCAGGAATAAAGAACCATTCCTTGTCCGGTCGCTCGGTGGGCACCTCGAGGGCAGTGATGACAAAACCCTGCTCGATGCCGAGCTTCGCCGCGCGGCTGCCGAACTTGACGCCCAGGATATCGACCTGATCACCCGACGCCATCAGGCTGAGGCCCATGGCATTGAGACGCTGCAGTGCGGGCGCCTGGACGCCGAGCGGCAGCAGGACGCCCTTGGCGACCTTCTTGCCGTTGATGTCCTCACCCTCGATCCAGACCCTTAGACCGGCACCATCGGGCGCCTTCTCGACAACCTCCATGATCTTGGTCGGCGGCAACTTGTCGTAAGGCGGTTGAATGATGTCCATCCAGAAACCCGGGCGGAACAGGGTGAAGGTCACCAGCAGCAGAACCACGGCCTCCCACCAGCGGTTGCGGGTCATGAACCAGCCCTGCGTCGCGGCGGCGAAAAGGAGATTGGCGATGATCGCCGTAGACACCGTCAGGAAGAGGTGTCCGAGGCTGTCGATGCCGATCAGCAAGAGCTGCGTGTTGAAGATGAACATGAACGGCAGGATCGCCGTTCGAATGCTGTAGCCGAAGGCCGTGACACCGACCTTGATCGGGTCGCAGCGCGCAATCCCGGCCGCGGCATACGACGCCAGGCCCACGGGCGGTGTCACGTCGGCCATCAGTCCGAAATAGAAGACGAACAGGTGTACGGCAATCAGCGGCACCAGCAGACCGCTCTGCGCACCGAGTTCGACCACCACCGGAGCCATCAGGGTGGATACGACGATGTAGTTGGCCGTCGTCGGCAGACCCATGCCAAGGATCAGGCAGATCACCGCGACCAGACAGAGCATGATCATCAGGTTGCCGCCCGAGATCAGCTCGACCAGCTCGCTCATCACCAGTCCGATGCCGGTCAGCGTCACGGTACCGACGATGATGCCGGCGGCGGCAGTGGCGATACCGATACCGATCATGTTGCGCGCACCGGTGACCAGACCGTCAAGCAGGTCCTGGAAACCCTGGCGAGCCGCTGCACCAAGGTCACCGTGCTGGCGGAAGAAAGCAATCATCGGCCGTTGCGTGACCAGGATGAACATCAGGAACACCGTCGCCCAGAACGCGGACAAGGCCGGCGAGAGTTCCTCGACCATCAGGTTCCAGATCAGCACCACCACCGGCAGCAGGAAGTGCAGACCGGACTTCAGCGTCGGACCGGCATCCGGCAGGTGGTCGATAGGTTTATCCGGATCGTCCATGTGCAATTCGGGATAACGTGTACCGAACTTCAACAGGCCGATGTAGGCAGCCATCATCACCACACCGACGATATAGATGGAGGCGTCACCGAAGACATCCTTGAGCCAGCCAAAGCCGTAGTAGACGATGCCGGCAAGGATGACCATTCCGGAGACGGTCATCAGGAAGGAAATCATGCGCTGGCTCAAGGTGGCCTCGTGCACATGCGGAATGCCGCGAATGTCGGCCTTCATCGCTTCCAGGTGCACGATGTAGAACAGCGCGATGTACGAAATCAGCGCCGGCAGGATGGCGTGCTTGAGCACCTGCGTGTAGGGAATGCCGACGTACTCGACCATCAGGAAGGCAGCCGCACCCATCACCGGCGGCATGATCTGGCCATCGACCGAAGCCGCGACCTCGACGGCGGCGGCCTTGTCGGGTCGATAACCGACGCGCTTCATGAGCGGAATGGTAAAGGTCCCGGTGGTGACGACGTTGGCAATCGACGACCCGGAAATCAGGCCCGTACACGCCGAGGCCACCACCGCGGCCTTCGCCGGACCTCCACGCAGGTGACCGAGTAGCGAAATGGCCGACTTGATGAAATAGTTGCCGGCGCCTGCCGTTTCCAGAAGAGCGCCAAACAGGACGAAGAGGAAGATGAAGCCCGATGACACACCCAGCGCGACACCGAAAACGCCTTCCGTACTCAGCCACAGGTGCGACATGCCCTTGCCGAGCGAAGCCCCCTTGTGGGCGATCAAGTCCGGCATGTAGGGGCCGAGGAAGATGTAGCCGATGAAGATCACCGCCAGAATGACCATCGGCAGGCCAAGCGCACGGCGCGCCGCCTCGAGCAGGAGAACGATGCCGGCGACCGAGGCGACCAGGTCGAGCGTCGTCGGCTGACCGGGTCGCGTCGACAACTCGGAGTAGAAAACGAATAGATACGAGGCGCAGAAGACGCCCGCCAGTGCCAGAACCCAGTCCAGGGGCGGCACATAGGCACGCGGAGAGCTCTTGAATGCCGGGTAGGCAAGATAAGCAAGAAACATGGCAAAAGCCAGGTGGACCGAACGCGACTCGGTGTCATTGAGCACCAGGATGCCCAGCGAATACGGCAGCGGCGAAGCGATCCAGAGTTGAAACAGCGACCAGGCCAGCGCGGTAAACAGGATCAGCTTGGCGACCATGCCGGTCGGCTTGCGGCCACCGGTGTCTGCTTCGGCGACCAGTTGTTTTAGTTGCTCGTCCGTCAGGACGGCTTCAGCTTCTTTTTCAGCCATGTGCAAAATCTCCGCAGACTTCAACGTAAGACGGCCCCGTCGGGGCCGTCGGCAGGTCTAGCGGGAACGGCGAACTCCCTGCCGATCCCGCATGCTTCCGACCGATTACATCCAGCCCTTCTCCTTGTAGTACTTTACAGCGCCATCGTGCAGGGGCGCCGACAGACCGTTCTTGATCATTTCCTTCGGATCGAGGTGGGCAAACGCCGGATGGAGCTTCTTGAAGTCGTCCAGATTGTCGAAGACGGCCTTGACCATGGCATAGACAACGTCGTTGGAAACCTTCGACGACGAGACAAAAGCCGCCACCACGCCGAAGGTATTCACCGGGTTCGGGTTGTTGGCGTACATGCCGCCGGGGATCGTCACCGCCGCGTAGTAGGGATAGGTCTTGACCAGCTTGTCTACTGCCGGCCCGATGATATTGACGAGCTGCGCGTGACAGGTGGTGGTCGGGTCCTGGATATTGGCGGACGGGTTGCCGACGACGTAGGCAAAGCCGTCGATCTTGTTATCACAAAGCGCCGCGCCATGTTCGTCGGCCTTCATCTCGGAAACCAGCGAGAAATCGCTGGTCTTCATGCCCATTGCCGGAAGCAGGATATCCATTGTCGCGCGCTGGCCTGAGCCCGGGTTGCCGATGTTGAAGCGCTTGCCCTTGAAGTCCAGCAAGGAGGTGACGTTGGCGTCCTCGCGTGCGAGCACGACCAGCGGCTCCGGATGGATCGAGAACACCGAGCGCAATTCGCCGAAAGCGGCACCCTTGAACTGGTTTTCTCCCTTCAGGGCATTGTAGGCGACGTCCGACTGCGCAACGCCGAAGTCGAGTTCGCCGGCCTTGATGGTATTGACGTTGTACACCGAGCCACCGGTGCTCTCGACCGAGCAGCGAATACCGTGCGTTTTCTTTTCCTTGTTCATCAGTCGGCAGATCGCGCCGCCGGCTGCGTAATAAACGCCGGTGACCCCCCCGGTACCAATGGTCACGAATTTCTGTTCCGCAAAAGCTGCCGGGCTGACGATACTGGCGGAAACGGCAAGGGCGGCAGCAAGGGTGGTAAGTTTCTTCAAGAGTTTGTCTCCTCAATTATATTCAAGCAATTGGAACGAGCCATGCCGCGACCACGCAGACGAGCGGCTTGATCATGGGAAGGTGAGCAAGACTTCTCTACCCTTCCTTCAGCACTGATCCGCCGCCAGAGCAATGATTCATGAGTCAAGTTCCGGGCCTGTCGGCGCGTTGGCCAACGTCAATTTACCCGAAACATTGCGTCTCGTGCAACGGACAAAAGCCAACGCTGAGCGACTCTACACATAAAACCCGCTGACATTTAGACCAATTCCAGAAAACTTGCTGATACCAATGCAGCGCCACGATGGCCCGCCGGCGAACGTTCGGCGGTTTGCTGCGGGGAACCGAGGCGAGGACATCGACCCTCGTCCTGCGCGGCGGGTTCCCGCGCCGACCGCCGCCGTAGTCATTCCTTGAGCATTCTGCGCACCGCCTCCAGATGCTCCGCTTCGTTATGGCACATTCCCTGAAAGGAAGCGCAAAGATCGAGAAAGTCTTTTAACTCCATGCGTTGAGCCATTTTCATCAATCGCTTGGTGAGGCGCAGCGCCTTCGGCGGCTGGGCTGCAATGCGCGCCGCGAGGTCAAGCGCCGTCGGCAATAAATGCTCGGGCTCGACGACGTCGAGGACAATCCCCAGCGCCTTGGCCTCGTCGGCGCTGACGATGCGTCCGGTCAGCGTCAGCTCGAAGGCCTGCTGGTAACCAATCAGCCGCTGCATGAACCAGGCGCCGCCATCCCCGGGAATAATGCCCAGGTTGAGAAAGGTCTCGCCGAACCTGGCACGGCGCGACGCCAGGCGAATATCGGCCATGTTGGCCAGATCGAAGCCAGCGCCGATCGCCGCACCGTTCACCGCCGCGATGACCGGGACCTCGACTTCGCACAGCGCCAGCGGGATGCGCTGGATGCCACGACGATAGCGCTGCGCGACCTCGGCCACGTCGCCCGCGAAATCACCGCTGCGCCCGGCCATGTCCTTGACGTTGCCGCCGGCCGAGAAAGCGGCGCCGGCGCCGGTGATGACCAGCACGGACACGTCGTCGCAGCGGTTGACCCATTCGGCGACGCCGACGATGTCTTCGATCAGTTGCGTTCCGGTCAGCGCGTTGCGCACGTCGTCGCGATTGAGCGTCAGAAGCGCGACCCGGCCATCGACCTCGAGCAAGGCATCGGTGACTGGCGGAATGTTCATCGGCAAGCCTCCTTTGCCGCCAGCGGCTTGCGGCTGACGATTATCCGCGCGTCGACCACCGCGTAGCCGTCGGGCCGGGCGATGACCGGGTTGAGGTCCAGTTCGATCAGTTCCGGGTAGGCCTCGACGAGGCTCGAAACCTTCAACAGCAGATCGACCAGCGCCGCCTTGTCAACGGCCGCTTCGCCGCGCACGCCGGCGAGGATCTTGCGCGACTTGATCTGCTCGAGCATCGACGACGCATCGTGCGGCGACAGGGGGATGGCACGGAAAGCCACGTCCTCGAGGATCTCGACGAAAATGCCGCCCAGGCCGAACATCAATACCGGGCCGAAAATGGGATCCCGAATGACGCCGATGATCACCTCGACCCCTTTGCGCGCCATCGGCGTGAGCAGGACGCCTTTGATCACCGCCTGCGAATCGTAGGCCCGGCTGGCGGCCATGATCTCGTCGAAAGCGACGCGCATGCCCGCTTCGCCACGGACGTTGAGCTTGACCCCGCCGGCGTCCGACTTGTGCAGGATGTCCTTGGAAACGACCTTCATGGCCAGCGGCTGATCGCCGAAACGCGCGGCGATGCTGGCGAGATCTTCGGCCGAGCCGGCCAGCAGTTCCTCCGGCACGGCAACGCCATGCGTGCGCAACAGGTTCTTGGCTTCGTATTCGAAGAGATCGCGGCCTGCCGCCTGCGCATCGGCGAACACGAGCTGCGCTGCGCGCTCGGGAACCACCGTTGGCACGGCCTTCTGGCCCGTGCACGCCGCCAGATAGATGCCGCGTTCACCGAGTGCCGCCAGGACGCGCACCGCGTGCTCGATCGAGCTATAGACCGGCAGGCCGGCCTCGTGCAGGCGGCGCAAGGCCGGTGGATTGACCGGTGCGTAAAGGCTATAGACGATCAGCGGCTTGTCGCTCCTGCGCGCCAGCTCGATCATCGCCTCGGCGCCACGCATCTCGCCGCCGAGCAGGTCTTCGGCGAAGCGCGTGTAGTAGCCGCCGAACATGCCGACCAGGAAGATGCTGTCGACATCATCGTCTGCGGCGACGATCTCCAGGCAATCGGCGAGCAGAGCCGGGTTGGCGTCGCTGCTGCCGGCGACATCGACCGGGTTGACCAGCGACGCCTGCGGGAAAAGGATTTCGCCGAGACGCCGCCGTGTCGTTTCGCTCAGCTCGGCCAGTTCCAGGCCCGCTTCGGCGAGGCGATCGGAAGCGATGGTCGCCTGGCCGCCACCGTCGGCGACCACCGCCACGCGCTTGCCGCGCGCTTTTTGCAGCAGTCCCAGCCCCTCGGCGACGGGCAGAATCTCGTCCGAATGCTGGACCACGCTGACGCCGACCTGACGCAGGACGTCGACCGTCATCGCATAGCTGCCGGCCAGTGCGCCGGTGTGCGAACTGGCCGCCCTCTGGCCCGCTTCGGTTGACCCCGACTTGTACACCACGACCGGCTTGAGCGCGGTGATTTCACGCGCCGCGTCGAGGAAGCGCCGCCCGTCACGAAAGCCTTCGACGTACAGCGTCGCCACTCGGGTGTGTGGATCCTCGCCGAGATAGCGCAGGTAATCGTTGAAGCCGATATCCGCCTGATTGCCCGGCCCGGCGTAGGTACTGAAGCCGACGTGACCGTTGCGCTCGGCCTCCAGCACCAGCGCCAGCAGCATGTTGCCCGACTGCGAGATGAGTCCGATGTCACCCGCCTTGACGTTGTTCAGGGCCAGCAGATTGACTTTCTTGTGCAGGTTGAACATCCCCGAGGTGTTCGGGCCGATGACCCGCACGCCGCTCTGGTGCGCGGCGGCCAGCATTTCCTGCTCCAGCTTGATGCCGTCCGGACGGCCTGTTTCGCGAAAACCGCTGGCCAGGACCACCGCCCCCTTGACGCCTTTCTTGCCGCACTCGACGAGCAAGCCCGGAACGCTGGCTGCGGGAGTGCAGATCAGCGCCAGGTCGGCGGTTCCCGGAATGTCGGCCAGCGAGCGATACGCCTTGACGCCGAGAACCCGGTCGACCTTGGGATTGATCGGGTAGATCGTGCCGGCGTAGCCATCCTTGATCAGCCCGACCATGGCCTTGTAGCCGCGCTTGGTGGGATCGGCCGAAGCGCCGACGATGGCGATCGAATCGGGAGCGAGAAAACCGTGCAGCGGGCTGCTCTGAGTTGCGTTGGCCATGGTCGTCATCTCAGCAGCCCTTGAAAACCGGCGGACGTTTCTCAGCGAAGGCGTCGATTCCCTCCTGCCAGTCCTGGGTGGTACCGACGAAGGTCATCGCTTCGAGTTCGGCGGTAAGCGCGGCATCGAAAGTACGCTCGGCAGCCATGTTCAGCTGCTCCTTGGCCAGTTGCATCGACAAGGGCGCCTTGCCGGCAATGCGCCCGGCGAATTCGCGTGCCGCAGCGAGAAATCCTTCATCCGGCAGCACACGATTGGCCAACCCGATGCGCACCGCCTCGTCGCCTCTGATACGCTCGCCGAGAAAGACCAGTTCGCGCGCCTTGGCCAGCCCGACCAGCCGCGGCAGAAGCGAGGTAACGCCACCGCCGAGAAAAGTGCCGATGCTCACCTCGGGCAGTCCTATCTGCGCGCTCTCGGCCATCAGGATGAAGTCCGAAGCGATGGCCATTTCTGCTCCGGCGCCGACGGCAAAACCATTGACCGCGGCCACCACCGGCTTCGACAACAACAGCAAGCGCTTGCAGACGATCTGCTCGCCGCGCAGGTACTGGCGTCGATCGTAGGCGGTTCGCCCCGCCTTGTGTTCCTTGAGGTCGGCGCCAACACAGAAAGCGCGGCCCTCGCCGGTCAACAGCACCACGCGCACGTCACCGTCGGCTTCGGCGACGCCCAGCGCAGCGTTGAGCTCGTTATAGAGCTGTTGCGTCACCGCGTTGAGGCGATGTGGTCGGTTCAGGCGAATTTCGGCAATCCCGCCGCTCGCTTCATAGATGATCGTTTCACTCTGCATAGGCAACGACAGTCCTCTTCAGTGGATGAACGATTGGGCGCGACCCGAAGAGTGGCGAACCGCGCCGGCTATTGTCAAGTGGGCAGTTCCTGAATCGACGACGGTGATGCCTCGAGTACCGCCAGTGCCTGCTCGGTAAACACGCGCAGGCCAAGCTCCGGCCGGTAGCCATGAATCTCCTTGACATCCAGCGCCCGCATGAAGGTAATGATTTCCTGACTGATCACCTGCCCGGGGACCAGAATCGGAAAACCCGGCGGGTAAGGGATGACGAAGGTCGTCGATACCAACTGGCGTCCGGCGGCGATTTCCCTCTCGATGGCCTTGCCCGCGATCGGCACGTATTCGCACTTGCTTTCGTCGTAGGCGAGGAAGAAGGCCGAGCGAATGTCGCCTTCAGGCGTGCCGTTGCCCGAACTCAAGCGGAACGAATCGTGAAAGCAACTGAAGTCGGGCAGCGGCGGCAGGTCCTCGCGCAAGGCCTTGACCTGGCGTTCGAAGATCTTGCGCTCGACGTTGCTGGCGTCATCCAGGCGGTCATCAAGATCGCGCGCGATCTTGACCAGCACCTCGATCAGATAGGCGACCGACGAGCGCGTGGTGCCGATGTTGGTCATGAACAGCACCGTGTTGCGCGAGGTCTTGTTGATCTGGATGCCGTGCTTGTTCATCAGGATCTCGTTCTTGAACGTATCGCCGTCCCAGCCCGAGCCGGCCACCGACAGGGTGATCCGCGTCGCGTCGAGAACGAATTCGTCTTCGCTCCAGGCGGCCATGATGTCGGTCCAGCCATGCTCCGGATCCCAGTAGCTCTTGATCCCCGACTTGCGATACTCGGCGGGAATCATCTCGGCGACGGTGACGACGTGGAAGTACTTGCTGATCAGCGGGTGCGTATTGATCACCTTGCGCAGCGACATCGCCTGCTCGACCTGGCGCTGGATGAACTCGAAGCCCTCGAGTTCCACCTGCCGGCGGCCGATATCCAGCGAGGCGATGATCTGGTAGTTCGGCGAGGTCGAGGTGTGCGTCATGTAGGCCTCGTGGAAGGCCTGCTCGACCTCGTCCTTGAAGTCCTGGTCGTGCACATGGATCATCGAACCCTGGCGCAGGGCGGTCAGTGTCTTGTGCGTCGATTGGCAGGCGTAGGCACGAACTCGCACCTTGTCCGGGTCTGGCATCAAGCGGCTCTTGAGCAGGGTTTCGTCGTCGGCATTGGCCATTTTTTCCTGGTACTTGGCGTAGTCCGCTCGGTATTCCGGCGAGCGGTAGCGCTCGCGCAGCTGACCGGCGCAGTACATCGCCGTGCGCCGCCGGTAGGCGGGGCCGAAACGGGCAAAGGCAAACCACGCCTCGTCCCACAGGAAGACCAGATCGGGTTTGATCGCCAGGCACTCCTCCATCACCCGTTCGACGTTATAGACCACGCCGTCGAATGTGCAATTGGTGAGCAGCAGCATGCGCACGCGATCGAGCTTGCCGGCAGCCTGCAGTTCGAGCAGGCGGTGCTTGATTTCCTTCATCGGCACGGCGCCGTACATTGAAAAGTCATTGAGCGGGTAGCTGTCCAGATAGACCACCTGCGCCCCGGCCAGGACCATGCCATAGTGATGCGACTTGTGACAATCGCGATCGACGAGCACGATGTCGCCAGGGCGGACGATCGCCTGCACGACAATCTTGTTGCAGGTCGACGTACCGTTGGTGGCAAAGAAGGTCTGCTTCGAGCCAAAGGCACGGGCGGCCATCTCCTGCGCCTTCTTGATCGGCCCGTGCGGTTCGAGAAGACTGTCGAGGCCGCCCGAGGTGGCCGACGTTTCCGCGAGAAAGATGTTCATCCCGTAGAAGTCGCCCATGTCCTTGATCCAGTGCGAGGCGGTGATCGACTTGCCGCGACTGATCGGCATGGCGTGAAAGACGCCGGTGGGGATGCGCGCATACTGCGTCAGGGCATTGAAGAACGGCGCCTCGAAGCGCTCCGCAACGCCGCGCAGGATATTCAGGTGCAGATCGAGATGATCCTCCTGGTTGTAGAAGACCCGTCGGCAGTTGCCGAGCTTGGCACCGGCGATCTCCTCGACCGATTGATCGGTGAACAGGTAGACGTCGAGCTCGGGACGAAGCTTGGCGATCATCCGGCACAGCTCTGGCCCATACTCCTTGGGTTCGACCTCTTCAAGGACGGCCTCTTCGAGGCGCGAGAGATAGCGATGCAGGAGCTCCAAGGTCTGCTCCGAATCGCGCCGGAGGTCGTTGCGAATGACCACTGCCTGGACGTTGTGGTTGAACATCACGCCGATCAGGGCGTCGGTGAGGCTGGGTACGAACACCGGTTCATAGACGAAGGGGTCCTCGATGCGGCGTAGCGAACGCAGGGTTCGGCGCAGGTTCTCTTCCTGCATTGGCGAGAATTTGTCCACGAACAGGACTTCGAAGTAGAGCAATTCCTTGCCGGCATTCTCCGTGGACTCATCGTCGGGACTGCCCTCGGTCAGTTCCTCGACGTCATGGTGGTGAGGATTGCGTCGATAGCTGTTGCTGAGCAGGGAATGACAGATGTTGCGCACGGTAATTGCCAGCACATCGAAGCGTCCCTGGATGACCAGTTCGCCGAGTCGGCCGAAAGTGTCGTGCCCCGGGAATGCCCAGTAGAGCTCGATCGGGCGCAAGGCATCGATCAACTCGCCGACCTTTCGCTCGGCCTCGTTGCGCCGGCGTTCCGAGTGACTCTGGGTGAGTTGCTCGCAGGCTATTTTCAGGGCGCTCCAGCGATCGGTGCGCAGTTGCAGCGCACTGTAATATTCACCGAGCGACTTCTTGTTCTTGCTATCTGCCTTCATTGCTCGTCTCCTCACGCAGGTCCATGCCTCGCGTATCGTTGTTAGGTGGCGGTGGCGAAGCGCCAAACTCGATGAGCCGATCGCCGACGGTGAAATCGGCAAATGATTGCGACCAGCTGACCCCGGGCCAGAAGAAATCGGCGCGCCCTTCGCCGGGCCAATACGCCGCCGAATAAAGGGTGCCGAGGCCGCGCGCGAAGGCGTTCGAGTAAATCGGCGGCCGCAGGAAGGCGGCGATCAGCGCCTCGCTCGTCATCGTGCTGTCGTCGAGCATCTCCATCAACCGCCGCAGGCGCTCGACCGTCGACGTCGCGCGGGCGTGCTGGTGCCATTCGACCTTCTTCTGGTGATTGGTCGCCGCCGCCAGGCGACGGATGTCGCCGCTCTTGCCCGGGGCGAGAAAGACCGTCGAGAAATCGCCGCTGCGGTCGACCACCGTTACGTTGTAGCTCATATGCACCGGAACCCGCGCCAGTGCCGCGCAGGCCTCGTCGGTACGCGTGCAGGTTTCCAGGACGTAGCGCAAGACCAGCGGCACGCCAAAACCTTCGCCGACCTCCTGGCGACCGCCAAACGACAAGGCCACGACCAGGCCATCCTCGTTGATGCCATCGAGCAGGCCCCACATGCAGTCGCTGAGGCCGATCACTTCACGACCGTTCCAGGCCGTCTTCAGGATGACGCCTTCGCACAACTGTGGCGGATAGTCGTAGTTGCGCACCAGCAGCGGTCGCTCGCCGGGCCAGACCAGCTGCGAACAGCCCGTGACGTACGGCGGCGGGCAGAAAAGCGACAGGAAGCGGGCCTCCACGTCGCCGCCACCCGAGAGTTCGGAGAGCGCCTCGTAGGTGGGCAGCAGTTCCGGCATGTGCTTGCGCAGCGCCCGCACGCACGGCAGGTAGTAGGGGCGCGCCGCTTCGCCGCTTTGCAGATACCAGCGGCGATACGACGGCCAGAATTCCCTGAACAGGTTTTGCCAGACTGCCCCCGGTCGTGCTTCTTCCATGGCCCGGAAGAGCAGCGACTGGGTCTGAATGAGAGGCATCTACCTCCTCAGCCGGCGATCAGAGGATCTTGAACGCGCCGGCCGACGGCACCTGTTCGGCGACGGCGGTATCCAGAGGACGACCCTTGTAGAAGCCCTTGATCCCACGGATCCAGTTTTCTGCGCGGGCGTTGATCTTGAATTCCTCGGTCATCGAACGACCGCGGGTGATCAGGATACCCAGATCGGCGCCTTCATAGCGGTAGTCACCGGGACCGGTAATGCGCAGCCAGAAAGCCTCGTTTTCCCCTTCAACCGCCAGGCGGTGATAGTCGAAGCGGTGAAAACTGACGTTGCCGGCGTCGTCCATGCGGTAGATTCCCGATTCCGGAGCCTGGTCGACGATATCGACTTCCTCGTCGGTGTATTTCATGACCAGCTGGCTCCAGCTGTCGATGTACTTGGGGTTTTTCCAGCGTTCGTTCATCGCTGCAACGTCCAGCTTGAAGTCAACGCCACTGAATTCGAGCAGGTGAAAGAAGAACAGCGGTGCGTCGGCATACGCGAAAGCCGCGTGATTGGTCATCGGGCTCGCGCCGCAGACGCGCGGGTTGAGTTCGCCGAGATAGACTTCCTCGGTATCCTGGTCGATGAGAAAGTCCAGATCGAAGTAGCCGCGATAGCCTTCCTCGAGCAGCTGGTTGCCGAAGGCATAGGCGTAGTCGCGCGCGGTGATGCGCGCTTTTTCCGGGAACGCTCCCGGGAAGACCTCGTTACCGCACCAGCCGCCCTTGTAGGGGGTCAGCTCCTTGGCGCCGACGATTTCAGTGAGCAGCGGACCAACGACCGTGCCGCAACGGGTGACGCAGGCTTCCAGGGTGCCGCCGCGGCAGTTGATCCGCTTCATGACCTTGACCTCGGGATCCTTGACGATCTCGTCGGCATACTTCTTCCATTCCGTTTCGTTGGAGATGAAGAAGGTGGTGTGGCCGGAGTCGCCAAAAGCCGACTGAATCACCAGGTCGCTGCCGAGTCCGTTTTCCTCGGTCAGCTTGATCAGCTGTTCGTAACTCTCGACCTTGGCCAGCACGTTCGGCACCGACGGTACCCCCGCCTTGTTGCCGATGCGCACGGTTTCCATCTTGTTGTCGCAACGCGTGCGCAAAGATGCCGGCGGGAACCACAGCTCGATACCCAGTTCCTTGCACAGCTCTTCGGTTTTCTCGTCGAACATCAGGAAGACGGCGACCGGGTCGCCGCCGCGACGCTTGATGTAGTCGATGACCTCCTTGTTCTGCAACAGATAGTTGTTGATATCCTCGATCCCTTCGAACTCCGGATGCGGCTGCTCGCTGGGAACGAAGACGTTCGGATGGCGACCGTCGTAACAGTCGATATAGTTGATGTGCTTGAAGTGCGGCACCCGCTCATCCATGCCGGCCAGGTTGAAGTTGGTGGCGCTGATGAAGTAGATCGGGCGCGTGTTGCGATGGAAGAACAGGCGCAGGTCCGACATGCTGGTGATCGTCGGCATCGTGGGTTTTTCTTGGGTCATTTCTTGTCTCCTCTGTGGCGATGTATTTTTCTGCGGTACTACTTTCTTGCGGCGCTGCTGGAGCGCAAAAATCCCGAATCCGAGGAGGGTGCCGATGGCCAGCCCGAGGATGATCAAACCGATACCCACCTGTTTACCCCCTCTCGTCCGAAAACCGACTTGCTCACGGACCCGTGTGGTACGGGGGCGCAGTCTCCGTCGTTGCCGCAGTGACGTCGATGTGCGGCGTCAGATCGGCAACCTGGAAGATCGAGCCATCCGGGCCGGCCACCGTGCCCGCGGCCAGGACCGCCGCTGCGCCGCGCGATCCTCGGCCCGGTTTGACCAACGGCCCCAGGCTGTTCAGATAGTCGTCCTGGCGCCCGAGGTGTTTCTGATAAACCGGAAACTCGACCGGCCGATCACGGAAACTCTTCAGTGTCTGACCCAGACCGCGGATACCGACCTCGCGTTCCCGACGCACCCGCGACAGATCGATTTCCACCGGGATGATTTCCTCGCCGCCACCCGCCACGTGAATGACGTAGCCGGAAGGGCCGACGACGATCGAGTGCCCGGTGCCGCAGTCGCCGACACCGTTGACATCAAAAAAGTAGCACTGGTTGATCGTTGCGCTGGCACGGGCAATCGGCAATTCCACATCGCGGTCGATAGTGTCGGTCATCGTCGGATGGAGAATGCATTCGGCGCCCATCGACACCAGCGTGCGCGTCGTTTCCGGGAACCACATGTCGTAGCATATGGAAACACCGAAGCGCCCGACGTCGGGCACGTCGAAGACACAGAAATCGGTACCCGGCTTGATACCCATTTCGTAGGGCAGGAAGGGGAACATCTTGCGGTAGCGGGCGACCACTTTCCCGTTCGGATCAATCACCGAAGTGGTGTTGTAGATGTCGTCACCAACCCGTTCGAACATTGACCCCGGCAACAGCCAGAGGCCATGCTTGGCTGCCATCTGGCAGAAGATCTGCTCGGCCGGCCCGCCCGTCGGCTGGGCGTGATAGGGCGCCGGCCCGTAGGGAGCCAGCTCGCTGAAGACGACCATCTGCACCCAGGGAAAGCGGGCCATGACGACGTCCAGCTTGTGCCCCATCGCGGTGATGTTCTCGCGCTCCATGGAGACGTTCATCTGGATGCCGGCAATTGAAAAAGGAATCATGAAATGGGCTCTCCTGCCGCTCTAGGTAGCGCTACGAAAAACTGTCGAATCGACGTCAAGCTCCGGCGCAGCGAACTCGACCGGTCCACAACGGGGAGGTCACGGGCAGACGCGCACTTCCTGAACCAGCCGGAATGCCGAAAAACGGCATCCGGCCATGGCCGCGAGGTCGGCAAACTCAGGCGCCAATCGCCTGCAATGACGCCTCGATGACGTCCAGTCCCTCATCGAGCAGCGCCTCGGAGATGGTCAGCGGAATCATTACCCGCAGTACATTACCGTGCGCGCCGCACAACAGCAACAGCAAGCCGCGTTTCGCCGCTTCGTTCTTCAGGGCCAGGGCCATGTCGCCCGCCGGCTGCTGCGGGTCACCATTGCGACAGAACTCGACCGCCGTCATCGCCCCGAGGCCGCGCACATCGGCAATGCTCGAATATTTCTTCTGCATCGCCGTGAAGCGAGTGCGCATGCGCTCGCCGAGGGCCATCGAGCGACTGCAAAGCTTTTCCTCCTCGACAATGTCGAGCACCGCCAGCGCGCCGGCGACGGCAATCGGACTGCCGGCGTACGTGGAACCAAGCCCGCCGACTTCGGCAGCATCCATGATCTCCGCCTTGCCGACGATCGCAGCAACCGGCAAGCCGCCGCCGAGCCCCTTGGCCAGGGTAATGATGTCCGGCTCGACATCGTAGTGTTCGGTGGCGAACAACTTGCCGCAACGGGCGATGCCGGACTGCACTTCATCGGCAACCAGCAGGATTCCGTGTTTGTCGCACAGGGTCCGCAGGCGACGCAGGAAACCGAACGGCGCGGGCAGGTAGCCGCCCTCGCCCTGCACCGGTTCGATAATGATCGCTCCGACGTCGGCCGCTTCGATGCTGTAGGCGAAGAGGCGCTCGATCGCCGCCATGGAGTCGTCTTCCGAGACCCCGTGCAGGGCATTCGGAAACGGTACGTGGAAGATGCCGCCGGGGAAGGGTCCGAACTTGACCTTGTACGGCGCGACCTTGCCGGTCAGCGCCAGACCGAACATGGTGCGACCGTGGAAGCCACCGCCGAAGGCGATGACACCGGTGCGGCCGGTGGCCGCACGGGCGATTTTCACCGCGTTCTCGACCGCTTCCGCACCCGTGTTGACCAGAAACGATTTCTTCGGCGTACTGCCCGGAGCGGCCGCATTGAGTCGCTCGCACAGTTCGACGTAGGACTCGTAGGCGACCACCTGGAAGCAGGTGTGCGTAAACGCCTCCAGCTGCTCGCGCGCCGCGGCGACCAGCCGGGGATGACAGTGGCCGGTATTGACCACCGCGATACCGGCGCAGAAATCGATCCAGCGGCGACCCTCGACGTCCCAGATCTCGGCGTTGCGCGCACTTTCCGCGAACAGCGGATGCGCCTGGCCGACACCCCGCGGCAAGGCCGCCTGGCGGCGGGCCATCAGCCCGGCGTTGGTTTGGGTGTTCGGCTTTTCGATCGGTGCATTCATTAGCTTCTCCTGTGCAATTCGTCAATTCGCCCGCAGGCTCAGTTGATCCCGCCAATGCAAACGTGCTTGATTTCGAGATAATCCTCGATCCCGTACTTGGAACCCTCGCGGCCGAGTCCCGACGACTTCATGCCGCCAAACGGGGCCACTTCGGTCGAGATCAGGCCGGTGTTGACGCCGACGATGCCGTATTCCAGAGCACTCGAAACGCGCATGCTGCGCGCCAGATTCTCGGTATAGAAGTACGACGCCAGGCCATACTCGGTATCGTTGGCCATGGCCACCGCGTCGGCTTCGGTCTTGAACGCAAAAACCGGCGCGACCGGCCCGAACACCTCCTCGCGGGCGATGCGCATCGCCGGGGTCACGTTGGCGAGAATGGTCGGCTCGTAGTAGGTTCGCCCGAGGCTGTGCGGCTTGCCGCCGCAGACGACGCGAGCGCCCTTGCTGCGCGCGTCCTCGACCAGCTCCTCGACCTTGGCGATGGCCGCAGCGTCGATCAGCGGACCCTGCGTCACGCCGTCGTCGACACCGTTGCCGACACGCAGCCCGGCCACGGCAACACCGAGTTTTTCAACGAAGGTGTCGTAGACGCCTTCCTGCACCAGCAGGCGGTTGGCGCAGACACAGGTCTGACCCGCGTTGCGATACTTGGAAAGGATCGCGCCCTGCACCGCGGCATCGAGATCAGCATCATCGAAAACGATGAACGGTGCGTTGCCGCCCAGTTCCAGCGACAGCTTCTTGATCGTCGGTGCGCACTGCTGCATGAGAATGCGGCCGACTTCGGTCGAGCCCGTGAAGCTGAGCTTGCGGACGGTCGGATTGGCACACAACTCGCCACCAATCGCCGGCGCGTCGCCGGTAACGACATTGAAAACGCCTGCCGGGACGCCTGCGCGCTCGGCAAGTTCGGCCAGCGCCAGCGCCGACAGAGGCGTCGCTTCGGCCGGCTTGAGCACCACGCAACAGCCGGCGGCCAGCGCCGGGCCCACCTTGCGGGTGATCATCGCCGCCGGAAAATTCCACGGCGTGATCGCCGCACAGACGCCAATCGGCTCCTTGGTCACCAGGACGCGTTTATCGGCGTGATGCGGCGGAACGATATCACCGTAAATGCGCTTGCCTTCCTCGGCAAACCACTCGATGAACGAAGCGGCATAGGCGATCTCGCCGCGCGCTTCGGCGAGCGGCTTTCCCTGCTCGGCAGTCATCAGTTGCGCCAGATCCTCCTGGTTGGCGAGCAGCAACTCGAACCAGCGCCGCAGGACCTTCGCCCGCTCGCCGGCGGTGTGCGCCCGCCAGGCTGGCTGCGCGACCCGCGCCGCCTCTATGGCCCGCCGCGTTTCGTCAGCGCCCATCTCCGGTACCGTCGCCAGCTGTTCGCCGCTGGCCGGATTGGTCACCGCAAAGCTGCGCCCGCTGTCGGCAGCAGCCCATTGGCCGTTGATGTAGCACAGCTGCCTGAGCAGTGTGGAATCGCTAAGTTTCAACGCTGTTTCTCCTTCTCGCGTAGTCAATTGCCGGAAAGCACACCGGCTGGATAGACGCCGCAACCAGCGCCGGCTATCCCGGATTGACTGTACGCCCCAAGGCGGTGCACAATCGAACCAATTAGTTGCTCAATTCTGATACCAATTCGACCCACTCATCGGCCCTGATTGATGGACAAGTCGCTGCGCATGGATCTCATTCGTGATCGCTTCGCGACCAGCGAGCTGCGCGGATCGCGAACGCAAGCCACCCTGCACCTGGTCCTGCGACGACTGATTCTGGACGGCGAACTGCCCTCCGGCAGCCCGCTGCCGCCAACCCGGCGTCTGGCCGGCGAACTCGGTGTCAGTCGCAGCACGCTGGTCAGGGTCTATGAGCAACTGCTCGTCGAAGGCTATCTGCAGAGTCGCGGCGGCTCGGGCACGCTGGTGTCGGAGGCGCTGCCCGCGTCGGCACCCGCCTGCGCACGCCGGAGTCGCCCGGCCCAGCACGCTAACGACGCAACGAGACTTTCCCGGCGCGGCAGCGAGATCACCCTGCACGCGAGCAGCAGCCGCATCCAGGGCGGCGCCTTCGTACCCGGAGCGCCCGACGTTGGCCTGTTTCCCTTCGCCACCTGGCGCCGCCTGCTGGCGAAAAACATTCGCTTCGAACAGCGCCACCTCGCCCGCTACAGCCACGGCGGCTACGGGCCCTTGAAGGCGGTGCTCGCGGACTACCTGCGTGCCTCACGCCGGATGAGCTGCTCGCCGCGGCAAATCCTGATCCTCAATGGCTCGCATCAAGCCATCGATCTCTGCGCACGCATGCTTTGCGACAGCGGTGATCAGGCGTGGATGGAAGACCCCGGCTACTGGGGAGCGAGCACTGTACTGCGCGCCAACGGCCTGCAGATCGCACCGATTCCGGTCGACGACGAAGGCATGTCGCTGCCGCCGCCGGGTGCGCCAGCGACGCCGCGTCTGATCTTCGTCTCCCCATCGAGCCAGTACCCCACAGGAGTGGTGATGTCGCTGAGCCGGCGCATGCAGCTTCTCGATCTGGCCGAAACGAACGACGCCTGGGTCATCGAGGACGACTACGACAACGAGATCCGCTATCACCCCTACACCATCGGCTCGCTGTTCGGGCAAGCCCGTTCGCAGCGGGTGATCTACCTCGGCACCTTCAGCAAGACGATGTTCCCCGGTTTGCGCCTGGCCTACCTGGTCGTCCCGGAAGAGCTCGCCGAAGCCTTTGCCATCGGCAACGCCGAGCTCTACCGGGAGGGGCGCATGATCGAGCAGGCCGCACTCGCCGAGTTCATCGACGAAGGCCACCTCGGCGCGCACCTGAAGCGTGTTCGCAGCATCTATCAGGAACGCCGCAACGTGCTGCGCCGGGCCATCGAATCCCGCCTCGGCAACCTGGTGAGCACCAGCGGAGGTCTCGCCGGCCTGCACCTTCCCTACTTCTTCAGCCAGCCGCTCGACGACGTTGCACTGTCCAACGAGATGCTCGCAGCCGGCATCGTCGTGCGTCCGCTGTCCATGTATTACGCAGACACAGCGAACTGTCGTTCCGGGATGGTTCTCGGTTTTGCCGCGATCGACGCCCAGACCAGCGAAACCGCCGCCGCGCAATTGTGTCGTGTCGTCGAGCGCCGCTGCCGGCGCGAGCACGACGGCAAACCCTGCACGGCCTGAAGGGGCGTCCTGGCGCAAGACGACAACGTCGATTTCCTGGCAAGAACTTGAAAGCCGCAAGATCTGCTATAGGCTCTTCATTGAGAGCGCCCCTGACGAACGCTCGCAGCCGCGACGCATCAAGAGCAAAGCGACGCAAGGCGAGCGGAGGCAGCGCCCCCGGCACTGCCTCCATCAAGTGCTGCATGCACTCTCGATACGGAGGTCTGTCATGAGTATGGAATCGATAAGAGAAAGCGTTGGTTCCCTGTGGGACAACCTGGCGGAGGGCTGGCGGCATCTGACCCGCTCGGCCGTGGGAGCGCTGACCCGCTTCAGGGCCGGGGAAAAGTCCAATTTGCCGACACCGGCCGAGGTCGATGACCCGTCCTACCTACCCACGCGTGGCTGGGCCATGCTCGGAGGCAACATGTTCGAGGACGACAGCCGCCTGGTGGTGCGCCTGGAACTTCCGGGCATGGACAAGCAGGACATGAACATCGAAATCTGGGACGACGTTCTCGTGGTTTCCGGCGAGAAGCATTTCCAGCGGGAAAGCAGCGAAGGCCGCTATCGCCTGCTGCAATGCGCCTACGGCAGTTTCCGCCGCGTCGTACCGCTGCCGGTTCCGGTGCTGGCCGATGCGTCCACGGCCAGTTACACAGACGGCATACTACGGATCGAGCTGAGCAAGGCGGAACCCGGGCGACCCAAGGTGCGCACGATCCGGGTCAGCTGAACGCGACCGGCAGCCTGGACGCCTTCAGCGGCTTGACGGTCGACGGGTGCGAGGGCCGCTCCAGCGCAGAGTGCGGCGTCCGGGCTCGCGAGACGAATGTCTCGACGAGTCCCGGTCGCTTGCTGAATGCCCAACCGACGGGGCCGGTTTCGACGCCTAGCTGATGGTCAGTTTCCGGGTCTTGGAAACCGTCTTCTTGGGCAGCGACAATTCCAGAACGCCGTCCTTGTAGTGCGCTTCCGACTTGCTCTCGTCGACGTCCTGCCCCAGGGCAAACGAACGCGACACCTTGCCGTAATAGCGTTCACTGCGCAGCACCCTGGTGCCTTCCTTGACCTCCTTTTCCTTCTTCGTTTCGGCGCTGATCGACACCTGCCCGCCGTCGATGGTGACCTGGATGTCCTCCTTGTTCACGCCCGGCATTTCGGCATGAATCGTGTAGGCCTTGTCGTCTTCCTTCACCTCCAGCTTGATCTGGACCTCCTGCTGTCCGCCAGGGCGGACCGGACGCATCCAGAAGCCGCGGAAGAGATCGTCGAGTGCGTCGTCCGGGTCAAAGCGCGCGATGTTGGCCATTTCCATTCTCCTTCCTGGTTCCGGGATTCCCCGTACCGCCTTATCCTATGCACGGCCTATGGGTATTGCAAGAAAAGAACCATGCGCCGGCTCCTGGAGACGGCAGGCGACATTTTCGACGCCCTTATGGGTCTGCTCAAGGACCCGCAACTAATCGGACGCGTGACCGAAGAGATCGCGCACGTCAGTTTCAAGCGACCAGGGCGTCGCCCGCGTGCCGATGAGCCCCTGGACTGCGGCACGCGCACCGCCCGCCATCCGCCGCCACAGGAGCTGGCCGCCGACGCAACCGAGCGGCGACGGAACGCGAAGTACGCAGCCCGAAGCGGTGCTCGAGGCCATCCGGGTGTATCCTATCGCCCCCGCCTGCGAGCAACCGCCTGAACCCGTCTCTCGTTCTGGCCTTGACCGCAGCAAAGCGGGCTGATCAAGCCCGCCTGGCCGCTGCGCGGCTCGACCAGACGCCTCCAATTCCGCCGACTTACCCGCCCCCGCCATGTCCTTGATCTTATCCTCATGATGCAGGCCCCACCGCCAACAAGCCTGAACGGATCGGGACTGATTCGTGCGTTTTCCGTGTTCGCCGATTCCGCGGGTGCGCAAGGCGCAAGCTCGCCGAGGTACTTTGCCGAGCGGCTTGGCAATCTCATCGACCTGCCGGCCTCGATTGCCCTGGCGGCGGCGCACGGCAATCTCGCGACGACGACATCCGAAGGCGGCGCCGGGACGGGCGCCGCCTTTTCAGGCGCTTCCGCAAGCGAGGAGTTCCTCGGCGCGCGCACGGCGATGATGCAATCGATCGTCGACAGCTTTGCTCCTGCCGCGAGCGCCTCACGATCCAGCTTTCCCAGGGTAAGCGCTGCGACGGTGGCGAAAGAGGCGGCGAGCTACGCGCACTATCGGCTGTTCTACCTCGCGCAACAAAAAGCGCTTTCGCGCAGGGTGGACGGGCTCAGGGCCAGCATCCGGGCAGCGCTTGCCGCTCACTCAAACAGGCTCGCCGGGCTGGCAGCCCTTGATGAAACACTCGACGAGACACTCTCCGCACCTGCGCAACGCCTGTTTGCCGAGGTGCCACGGCTGCTTGGACAGCGCTTTGAACTTCTCTATCAGCGCCACCGCGAGACCACCGCCGGGCAGGCGGGGGAGGACGACCCGCTGCGCTGGGGTGCAGCAGGAGGCTGGCTGGAGCAGTTCGCCGCTGAAATGCGTGCGGTGCTCCTGGCCGAGCTCGACACCCGATTGCAACCGCTAATCGGCTTGCTGGAAGCCCTTGACGAAGAGGTAGAAAGAAATTGATCAGTAGATTTGTCTTCGCGACGGCTTTCTTACTGGGAGCCACGGCGATCGTCGCCATGGGGCTGGCGTTTGTCGGCTCGAATCCATTGGGACTCATGGTGACCGTGGTGATTGCCGGCGTCTATGCGATCGGCGTCATCGAGATTCTGCGTTTCCGGCAGGCGACCGCGACGCTCTCGAACGCGCTCGCGGGATTGTCCGCGACGGCGCCGGAAGTCGCGCCCGATTTTCTCGAGCACTGGCTGGCCAGGCTCCATCCATCGCTGCAAAACCCGGTGCGGCTACGCATCGAAGGCGAACGCGTCGGATTGCCCGCGCCGGTGCTTACGCCCTACCTGGTCGGCTTACTGGTCATGCTGGGCCTGCTGGGAACCTTTCTCGGCATGGTCGCCACTCTGCAGGGCGCCGTTTTCGCGCTGGAAGGAACGACCGAGCTGCAAGCCATTCGCGCCGGTCTGGCAGCGCCGATCAAGGGTCTCGCACTGGCCTTCGGCACCTCTGTCGCCGGCGTCGCGGCATCGGCGATGCTGGGCCTGATTGCCACCGTCAGCCGACGCGACCGCATGTCCGCCACGCGACAGCTTGACAGCTCCGTGGCCACCGTATTCCGTGGCTTTTCCCTGGCTCACAACCGCCAACAGACTTTCAAGGCGATACAGGGGCAGGCCGCCGCGCTTCCCGAAGTGGCCGACAGGCTGCAGGCTCTGGCGACTGCCATCGAGCGCATGGGCAACCAGTTGGGGGAGAAGTTGCTAGCCAACCAGGCGCAGTTTCACGAGTCCGCAAGCAACAGCTATGGCGAACTCGCCAGCTTGGTGGAGCGATCACTCAGCGCCAGCGTCGCCGAGAGCGGTCGCCAGGCCGTCGAGAGTGGCCGACTGCTCGGCGAAAGTGTCAGACCACTGCTGCAGGCGCTGATCACGGATCTCGCCAGGCAAACACAGACGACGCATCAGCAGCTGGCCCTCACCGTTCAACAGCAACTCGAGGGGGTCACCGGCTCGCTGGTGCAGTCCTTCGACAGCAGCGCCGCGGACTGGCTGGCAAGGCAGCAAGCGGCCGATGACCGGCGACGCGAACTGTGGACCGATTCCTTCGCCGCGGCAGGCGAGCGGTCGCGCATTGAGCAGCAGGCGTTGACGGACTCGTGGCAGCGGGCGGCCAGCGAGATGGCGAACCATTCCCGCGCCAGTGCCAGCAGCCTGCTGAGCGAAGTAGGCAGCCTGGTGCATGCCTCGGAGGCCCTGGTGCGCACCCGGATCGAAACCGAAGCGTCATGGTTGCAGGGCCATGGCGAGCGTATGAGCGAGCTGACGTCGACCCTGCGCACAGAACTGCAGGCGCTCAGAAACGATGAACAGGTTCGTGGCCAGGCCGCCGTTGACCAGCTTGCTGCCCTGACGGCGACGATCACTTCGCAATTGGCCAGCCTCGGCAAGGAACTCGCAGAACCGATGGCCCGCCTGCTCGATACGGCAACGGAAGCCCCGCGTGCTGCCGCCGAAGTCATGCTCCAGCTTCGCGGCGAGCTGGCGAACGTCAGCGAACGCGACAACGCCCTGCTTGCCGAGCGCCAGCGGATCATGGCCAAGCTCGACAGCTTGACCGCTTCACTGCAACAGGTCACTGACGAACAGCGGCAAGCCGTCGCCTCACTGCTCGATGCCTCGGTAAACAGGCTTGACGACGTCGGCGCTCGGTTTTCCGGCCAGCTCGAACGGGAGACGTCGAAGCTGTCGGGACTCGCCGAAAGCCTCGCCGGCCACGCCACCCGCATCGCCGACGACTTCGCCGGCAGCGCGGTCGAGATGTCGAGCCTCGGCGAGGCCTTCACCCTCGCCGTGAAGCTGTTCGATGACTCCAACCAGAAGCTGGTCGCCAGCCTCGATCGCATCGAGCAATCGCTGGCAAGGTCGAGCACGCGCAGCGATGAGCAACTCGCCTATTACGTGGCCCAGGCGAGGCAGATCGTCGATCACAGCATGCTCTCGCAGAAGGAGATTCTTGACGAACTGCGCCAGCTTCACCAGCCGGGCAAAAGCACTTCTGGGCAAGCGTCGGAAACGATCGTCTGATGGAAGAACTGGAAGACGGCTTCTCGCAGGACACGCCAATCTGGGCGATCTTTGGCGACCTGATGTCCGCGCTGGTCGGCGTTTTCGTCTTGCTCCTGGTGTGGGTGCTCGGGGTGCAGCTCGAACTGGCGCAGTCACTGGCGCAGGAAGTCGAGAAGCGGCAGGCGGAGGAGCTGCGACGCATGGCTCTCGAACAGGCGCTGGCGGATCCGCTTGCCGCCGGACGGGTAACCCTGCGCGACGGCCGCATCGGCATCAGCGGCAGCGTTCTCTTCTCCCTGAATTCCGACGAACTGCAACCGGACGGGCGGGCGCTGCTGCGCACCCTGGTGGCGCCGCTCAAGGTCTACCTGGACCAGAGGGACCAACTTCTGATGGTCAGTGGCTTTACCGACGACCTGCCGATTCAGAAAGGCAACAATCGCTATACCGACAACTGGCAGTTGTCGGCGGAAAGAGCGCTGACCGTCACCCGGGCTTTGATCGAGGAGGGCATGCCGCCCTCGCTGATCTTCGCCGCCGCCTTTGGCTCGCAGCAGCCGGTGGTCGCCAATCAAGGCGCCGAAAGCCGCTCGCAGAATCGTCGCGTGGAGATGGCGCCCGTTCCGAGAGCAACGAGTGACGGCAACCCGGCGACGCCCCCTGCCGATTGACATGGCCGACACTGTCCGCGCCGGGAAACTGAAGGCCTCGCCAGCGTTCGATTGGCCGGACGCCACCGTCGCCAACGTCACGCCGCTCATTGCCGACCTCGCACAGGGTGCCGTTCGTCGCTTCGATCCGCTTCGTTTTCAGGTCATCGAGGCCATGGCCAGGAAGGCCCTCGCACAAAGAGCGGCGGTGCGCGCGATCCTGGAAAGGAAGGCGCTCCTTGCTCTAAGCGAATACCGGGCCGACTTCCTGCAGGCACAGGCAGAGGCGGCAGCGACGGTCGATCGTCTCCTTGAACGCTTCCCCGACGCCAGCGAAACCGTTCGCGCACTCTTCGCAAGCGGCGACTTCCGTGCCGTGAAGCGCCTGCAGCTGAGGCTGAACCGGGAAGCAGCGCCCGATCCGGCGGGCGATCGACAAAGTGCCCTCGCCGCCCTGACACAAGCGATCAAGCAGGCTTCCTCTGCCGCAGCCGGTAGAAACCGGCGACCGTCTCTTGGCGAGCTTCTGCAACAACAGGAAAACGCCGTCCTGCAGTCGGCTGGCCTGGCACGATCGCAGGCACCAGCCAGGCCTCCGGCAACCGCTGACGACCAGGACGGCGAGGATTCTGGCGACGACAATGCCGCCTGGATGGCAGCTTCAAGCGCTATGCGCCAGCTCAGGGAAACCCTGGTAAAACGCGCCTACGACAGATTGGCCAGCCGCGCCATCAGCGCCGGTCCCGAAGCCCCCGGACCGCTGAATCCGCAGGCCCTGGTAATCCGCTCCCTTGTCGCCCTGCGCGAGTTGTCACCGGCTTACCTCAACCGCTTCCTCTGCTATGCCGACACGCTGCTCTGGCTCGAACAGGCGGGCGAAGGCGACAAGGCAGCCCGGCATGGAACCAGAAGCAACAAGTACCCATCGACCTGAGCATTCCGCCTGAGCAGCGCCCCCGACCAGAAGGACACCTGGCCTGAAAACGAAATTCCCGAGCGGGTCGGGCAGGTCGGGGTCGGACAAGGTGATGCCATTTACGCCGGCATCGAGAACCCGTGTGAGAACGTCGGGAATCAAAGCATCGTCTTCTTGCCGTCGTGAACGTCGCAGCCTCAGTAGCCTTGGTAACCGTCAAACCTCCCAGCCGGGCGTCCGGACCGGTTCCCAACTTGCCAGCCACCCCGTTCTGGCGTCTAATCCGCAGGCATCGCCACGCGTGTGATCGACGGCTGCAAACGGCACGCTTGTGAACCGGCGCGCTTTGGCGCGGACGATCGGCGGACGAATCTACAGGGGAACACGACATGTTTTCGCCGCAATGGTGGCACTGGTTGGTACTCGGACTGCTCCTGACGATGGCCGAGCTGGCCATTGTCTCGTTCTTCGTGGTCTGGTTCGGGATTGCGGCGGCGGTGGTCGGGTTGATCCTGCTGGCTGCGCCAACGCTCGCGCTGCCGACTCAGTTGCTGCTCTGGGCGAGCCTCTCGACAGCGCTGGTGCTGATCTGGTTTCGCTACCTCCGGCCGCGAACGATGACCGCCGTCGGAACTTCGGCGGCGGCGGTGACCGGCGAAGTCGGCATCCTGGTCGCCGACCTGACGCCGGATTGCCGCGGCCAGGTGCGTTTCCAGAAACCGATTCTCGGCGCCGACGTCTGGGAGGCGTACGCCGATGCGGCGATCGCCGCTGGCGAAAGGGTTCGTGTCGTCGCTGTCGACGGCAGCTATATCAAAGTGGAGAAGGCAAAATGACCGAGCTGTTGAACGGAATGACCATCGTATCGCTGGTCATCCTGCTGTTCGTGGTGGTGACCGTCGCCAACGGCGTGCGCATCATTCCCCAGGGCGAAGAATGGATCGTGCAGCGGCTTGGCAAATACCGCACGACACTGCTCCCCGGGTTGCGCTTCATCATCCCCTACATCGACATCATCTCCCACAAGGTGACCACCAAGGACATCATCCTCGACGTTCAGGAGCAGGAGGTGATCACCCGTGACAACGCCGTGATCGTGGTCAACGCGATCTCGTTCATCAAGGTCACCGACCCGGTGAAAGCGGTGTACGGCGTCGAGGATTATGCCGAAGCGATTCGCAACATGATCATGACCACCCTACGTTCCATCGTTGGCGACATGGAACTCGACGAAGCGCTGTCGTCACGCGACATGATCAAGGCGCGCCTGAAAGCGGGCGTCGCCGACGAGGCGCTGGACTGGGGGTTGACCGTCAAGTCGGTCGAGATCCAGGACATCAAGCCTTCGCAATCGATGCAGCGGGCGATGGAACTGCAGGCTTCGGCAGAGCGCGAGCGCAAGGCGATGGTCACCCGCGCCGAAGGCGAAAAGCAGTCGATGATCCTCGGCGCCGAAGCGCGCCTGGAATCGGCCAAGCGCGACGCGGTGGCCCAGGTCACCCTCGCCGAAGCCTCGGCACAGGCGATCAGAAAGGTCAACGCCGCCTTCGGCGACAACGAACTGCCGATGCTCTACCTGCTCGGCGAGAAATACATCAGCAGCGTCGGCAAGCTCGCCGAATCCGAAAACGCCAAGGTCGTTCTCCTGCCGGCCGATCTGCAGAGCACGCTGCGCGGGCTCTTCCAGCGCGTCAACAAGAGCGGACAAGGCTGACCTGTTCCCGATGGAGTGATGCCATGAGCGCTGGCTGGATCGTTTTCGTGATTTGTATCGTCTTCGTCGTCGGCGCGGCGCTGCCGCTGATCGGCAAGCGTGGCGCCGGCAGCACACCGCCGATCCCGCGCAAGGAGACGCTGCGCGACTGGCGCAACGAGAAGTAACCCCGCGCTGCCCGTACGCTGCCCCTGCTCGCTAGCCGGCGCAGGCCAAACCGAGCGCTTCGCGGACGGCAGACAGGACGCCCTCGTGCTCCGCGTGCTGGCTGACGGACAAGGCCGGCATCGCCGGCCAGCCGCCGTCAAGCCACTCAAGCCCGGCAAACCGGCGTGCCGCCTGGTATCGGGGGATGACGTGGAAATGGACGTGCTTGTCGACCATCATCAGCATCAGGTAATTGATCACGTCGTAGCCGAAGGCGCACTTGACGGCCTTCTCCAGCTGACCGACGAGCACCGCCATCTCGGCCAATTCCGCGCCGCTGACGTCGGAAAAGCTGGCCGCGTAGCGATTCAGCGAAAGAACCCCTGCTCCCAGCGTCGCCTGCGCTGGCCTGAGCGACCATGACCAGGCCGGTGTGCTCGCGATCAGCAATTCGTCAACGCGAAACTTGCCTCGAAAATCAACGAGCAGCTGTGCTTCATCGACGTCCATATTCGTCCTCCAATCGAAGCTGAAAGAAAAGGCGCCCGCGTGCGAGTCCGTCCGGGCCTGGCTTCGCCACACCCGCCCCCTGGCAAGCGCCTTGATGACCCGACGGTAGCACATAAAAATGGCTCGGCCGAGAGCCCCCGAGTTCACGCCGCCGCATCCAGCCGGTGAGTGAACTGCCCGCTTGGCGGACCCTTCCCCCTCCTCGCGCCCGCGCAACTGTGGCACAGTCGACCGCGCGGCTGGCACTCGCCGGCAGGCGACCAAAAAAGGGGGTAAGAGTATGACCAGGTACGGTTTCGTCGCCTCGGGCGGCGGCTATCGGAGCTTCTACACCGAGGGCGTTCTGGTGTGGCTGAAGCGGAACGAAGTTCCGCTGGTGCACATCACCTCGACCAGCTCGGGCAACAACATCGTCGTCGACTACCTGCTCTGGGACCCGCAGACCGAGGAACTGCCGCCGGTGCTGACGCGCACGACGCGAATGAACGCGACCGACATTTTCCATATCTTTTCCAACTTTCTCGGTCTGCGGCCGCAGCTGCTGCCCACCGGAACGCACCTGTTCACGGTCAACAAGGACAAGTGCCGCAAATCGTTGTTGCTCGACGAACCCGAACGGCGGGCGCTCCTCGGCGAACATCTCGAGACGCTGCGCTGGGACATCCGGGCGACCAATCTGAGCAAACGGACGGGGCACTTCTTCAAGGTCAACGAAATCCTGAAAACGGTCGACGACGCCAGCCTCGACATTTTCATGGACGCCTTCCTCGCCGGCATCACCACCATTCCCTACTTCAAGGCGATCACCATCGATGGCGACTACTTCATCGAAGGGGGTTACCTGGACAACACGCCACTGCGCACGCTGTTCGAGGACGACGAGGTCGACGAGATCATCGCCGTCGATTTCACCGACTACGACTATCACCGCGAACTCGACAAGCTCTACAACTCGAGCACTTTCAGCCTGCCGTTCACGAGCATCGATACCCACCTGCTGGTCAGCGACATGCAGCTCTCGCTGCCCAACGCCCGCGTGTTCACGCAGGCCAGGCTGATCAATGACATGCTCGAGGCGATGGGCAGGAAAAGCGTCGATATCGACGGCAAGCGCTATTACGCCAAACCCGTACACGTGCTGCGCCCGAAAGACCTCGAAAGCATGACCATTTCGCTGCAGGACAGCAGCGCCCAGAAACGCTACTTCGAACTCGGCCAGGAAGAAGCGGCGACGCTGTTTTCAAGACACGACAAGGGGTCGTGAGAACCGCCCGCGTCGACGGAGTCTCTCAATGCGAGAACGCAAGTTCATGGGCGACACTGGATTGATCGACGGTGGACTTGACCGCGAAGTACTTGTCGCCGGACTTGAAAATATAGCGACACCATTGCTCGGTCGTCCTCTTCCACTCGAGAAGAACACAATAGGTACCATTGTCGCTCAGCTGCCAGGTACCGCGGGCACTGCTCTTGGCCCCGGCGGTGAAGGACGAGTTCCCTCCGCGCCCATCCGAGGACGCGACGAGGCTGCCGTCCGCCGAGTTTTCCCAGAAACGGGTCGAGCCCTGCGCGGTCTTGCTTTCCACTTTTGCCCCGGGAAGCAGTGCTTGCAGTTCATCCTTTGCGAGCTGCGTTGCGCCCTGGGCAGTGAGATCGCTGAGCCTCAAGCTGCCCGATTCCTGCCCGAGAACCTGAGTTGACGGACAAAGCGCGAGTACGGCGACGACGACGAGAATTGTTCTCACGGCGAACTCCTTTCAGTTGAATGGTTTGGGTCGATTCGACGCCCAGGCGTGGCGCTTTTCTGCCGCCCCGCGATGCCCTGCCTCGCCGCCGACGGCTCGCGACAGCCCGATTACCTTGACATCACGCGCCTGTAGCCCAGGGCTGCTTCTGATTCTAGGTCAAGCGTGCTGATGGTCAAGCCGCTCGCATGACCGGCGCGGGCGCCACAGCCGTCATCGCGAGCGCAATCGAGCAATCGCGCGCTGGCCAGCCGGCGCGCACAGGCAATCAGCGCGGACCGCGAAACGCCAGGCTGAGCCCCGACGCGCCGATGACCATCATTCCGACGACGGTCAGGAAGTCCGGAAAATGGTCGAAGACCAGCCAGCCGAGCAACGTCGCCCAGACCAGCTGGGTGTAGATCAGCGGCGCCAGCAGCGACGCCGAAGTTGCGTGGAAGGCGCGGATCAGCAGGAAGTGACCGATGCCGCCGTAGAGACCGAGCGAGACGATCAGCAGGCTCTGCGTCGGCGTCGGCCAGATTCCATCCCAATAGACCGGGAGGGCGGGCAGCATGGCCAGCGTTCCGAGCAAGGCGGTGTAGAACAGCAGACGCATCGGATGCTCTGTGGCGGCGAGCTTGCGGGTCAGAATCTGGTACGCAGCGTAGCTCAGCGCCGCGCCGAGCGCGTACGCCACGCCGGGCCCGAACAGGCTGCCGCCGGGGCGGGCGATGAGCAACACGCCAACGAAACCGGCGATCGTCGCCAGCCAGGTGCGCAACCGTACCTTCTCGCCGAGCAGCGGCGCGGCGAGAAGCGCCACGAGCAGCGGCGCGACGAAGATCAGCGCCGTCGTTTCGGCGAGCGGCAGCGTCTTCAACGCCAGTTGGCCGAGCAGCGTCACGGCGACCAGCGTCAGGCCACGCAGGCTCATCAGCCACGGCCGCCCGGTGACGACCAGCCGACGCCCCATGCTTGGCGCGACGACCATCAGCATGATCACCAGGTGCACCAGGTAGCGCGCCCAGACGAGCAGCGGTACGGCGAGATAGGCGCTGAGGTGTTTGGCGGTCGCGTCGAGCGCGGCAAAAAGGAGCAGCGCGGCCAGGAAGAGCAGGGCGGCGTGCAGGCGAAGCGGCGCGCCACCCTCACCAGCCAGGCTGACCTGAGCAGCCTGGCCCGCCTGGCTAACGGCCATGCGCAATCCAGTGGTTGAGACACAGGCGGGCGCTGTCGATGATCTCGCCGGCGGTCAGCCCGACCGGCCCGCAGCCGCTGGCAACCCGCTCCTCGGCGGCGGCGCCGTGCAGGTGTACGGCCGCGAGCAAGGCTTCCAGCCCCGGCCAGCCCTGCGCGAGGAGCGCGACGATCATGCCGCTGAGGACATCGCCGGTGCCTGCCGTGGCCAGCGCCGGATGGCCGGTGGTGTTGACGAACCAGCGCCCGTCGGGCGCGGCGACGATCGTGCCGCAGCCTTTCAGGACCGCCAGTGCCCGATACCGGCTGGCGAGTTCGAGCGCCGCACCCGCGCGATCCGCCTGCACCTGCGCGGTGTCGCCGGCGAGCAGGCGCGCGGCCTCGGTCGGGTGGGGCGTAAGCAGGGTCACGGCGCCGCGGTGCGCGCGCGCGCGCACCGCTTCCTGCAATCGCGCCTCTCTGGCCAGCATGTTCAGCGCATCGGCGTCGAGCAGCAGCGGCAGCTCCAGGGCGCAGGCGCGCAGCAGCAGCTCGCACGCTTCGTCGCTGCCGCCCATTCCCGGGCCACAGGCGAGTGCGCTCAACGCGGTGGCCAGCAACGCCTCGGGACGGCGCAACATGAGCTCCGGCTGCAGCGGATCGAGCGCCGGCGCTTGCGCGTCGATCAGGCCGAGATAAACGCGCCCGCTGCCCAGCTTCAGCGCCGCGCGTCCGGCGAGGAAAACGGCGCCGACCATGCTGCTCGCACCACCAAGCACGCCGGCGTTGCCGAAGCTGCCCTTGTGGGTGTTCTTGGCGCGCGGACGCAGCCAGGCGGCAAACAGATCGCTGCCAATGGTGCGCGCGCTGGGCGGCGCCAGGCGCTCGGCATGCAGCTCGAGCGCGGCGTGGGTGATGCTGCCGCAGTACTCGGGGCCGTCGCCGGTGAACAATCCCGGCTTGCCGGCGATGAAGGTAATCGTGTGGCTGGCACGAATCGTCTCGCCGCAGCGTCTGCCGGTATCGGCGTCGAGGCCGCTCGGGCAGTCGAGGGCGAGCAGGGGACAATGGTGGCGCAACGCCAGCGCGTTGGCCGCCGTCACCATTGCGGCGAAGGGACCGCTGACCGGGCGCTGCAGGCCAATCCCGAACAGGCCATCGACGATCAGCGACCAGCGCGGACCGGAAGGAATGGCCTCCAGCGCACTGCCGCCGTCGTCGTCGAAATCCCGATACGCGGCGGCGGCGTCCTCAGGCAAGCGACTGATTTCGCCGAGAAAAACAACGCTCACGGCGAAGCCGCGCTGGCGCAAGTGACGAGCGGCAACGAAAGCGTCGCCGCCGTTGTTGCCCGGGCCGGCGAGAATCAGCACTGCGCCGCCTTCGAAACGTGACAGCGAAGTGGCCAGGTCGGCTGCCGCCTCCCCTGCACGCTGCATCAGCGGTTGCGCGGCGGCAGCGGCCTCGATGCGCCGCAAGTCGGCGGCGCGATAAAGCGGTTCGGATCGGATCGGTGTGGTCATCGTTGGATACTAGCCCAGAAGAGGATTGAACATCTGCCGCGCGGCAAGCACCGTTTGGCAATGGATGCGCACCGTGTCGTCGATGTCGCGTGCGTAGCCGCCGGCCATGGCGATGGCCACCGGGACAGCGCGCTGGCGGCAGGCGGCAAGCACCATTTCGTCACGCGCCGCCAGGCCCGCGAAGCTCAGCGCCAGTCGCCCGAGACGGTCGTCATGGTAGGGATCGGCGCCGGCCAGGTAGATCACCAGTTGCGGACGGGCAAGCGCGAAGACACGTTCGAGCGCGCCTGCCAGTTGCTCCAGGTACGCCGCATCGCCGGTCGCGTCGGGCAATTCGATGTCGAGATCGCTGCGCGCCTTGCGAAAAGGGAAATTGCGCGCACCGTGCATCGAAAAAGTGAAGATTTCTCGGTCGTCGGCACAGATGCTCGCCGTGCCGTTTCCCTGATGGACGTCAAGGTCGATCACCGCGATGCGCTGCAGCAGACCCTCGGCCCGCAGCGTGCGGGCAGCCACCGCCGCGTCGTTGAAAACGCAGAATCCCTCGCCATGCGCCGCATGCGCGTGGTGCGTCCCGCCCGCCAAATTGACCGCGCAGCCGGTGTCCAGCGCCGCCCGGCAGGCGGCCATCGTCGCCCCCGCCGAACGCCGCGACCGTTCGACCATGCCCGGGCTCCACGGAAAACCGATGCGCCGCACCTCGGCGGCGCTCAATTCCCCCGCGCTCACCCGCGCGACGTAAGCCGCGTCGTGGGCACGGCAAAGCTCTTCGGTCGTGGCGGCCTCCGGGGTCTCGAAGTCGCCGTGAACAAAGGCGCCGGAAGCACGCAAGCGCTCGCGCAGGCGCGCGTACTTTTCCATCGGAAAACGATGGCCGGCGGGTAGCGGCAGGACGAAGACGTCGGTATAGAAGAGTTTCACGAGGACGGCCAACGGGAAAGGCAGCCCGATTCTAGCCGACGTGGGTTGCCACGGGCCGCTGGAGATCGTCCGATGAATCGGGCTCCTCCCGGCCGCCACGGGCAAAATCGGGGACGTGCCGCGAGAGCGGCCCCGCTTGGACAGGTGATCTTGACGCAGGGGACGCACCTCGACAGTTTGAACTTGTGCCCTTGAGCAGGGGTCAAGACCCCGACTTGCGCGCCAGTGGTGGTCGGACTTGAAATGACATTGGCGATTATTTTGGATGACACTTTTTTGTTAGAGGTTGCCTGACGATGCACATCTCCGTTCTATGCATGCTGTTTCTCGTAATCACGCCAACGATCGGAAACGCCCAGATTTCATTCGACAGCCTGAAGGAAGGCGCCGCCCGGGCAGCCAGTGCGGTCGGCGAAACGACGGGAAGTGCGGTCGATGCCGCCGGAAAAGTCGCGGGAAAGGCCACCGGAGCGCTCAAGGAGAACGTCGATGGCACCACGGAGAGCCTGGGAGACGAGGCGACGCCCGAAGCGACGCGTGCCAAGCTCGATGCAATGGCGAGAAGGACGCTGGCGCGGCTGTTCGCGGAGCAACCGGATAGCCGCGACCTGTTCGATCGCAGCGCCGGTTACGCGGTGTTCGACAAACGCGAAGCAAGCTTCTACCTCGTCGCCGGCTACGGGCGAGGGGTTGCGGTCGACGCCGACAGCGATGCCCGCGTCTATATGAAGATGGCGACCACCGGCGGCAGCCTGAGTTTCGGTCTCGGCGGCTTCGCGTCGCATGTGGTAATCCTCTTCGAGAACAGCGCCGAGCTCGAGAAATTCATTGCCCGGGGCCTGGATGCCGCCGCCGAGGTGGGCACCATGGCCGGCGAGCAAAAGGATCAGTTCGCGCTGCGTTTCAACGAAGGCAAGGCCGTGTTCGTGTTGACCAACAACGGTTGGAAAGTCGAGGCCAAGCTCACCGGATCGCGCTACTGGCCGGACAGAGCGCTCAATCCGCAGGCGAATTAACAGCCGAATTAGCAGGCAGCCGGAGCTCGCGCAACCGACCTGGGTCGGCCGCGACAGGGTCTTCCCGGCGCCTCGTCTTACTCCGATCGGCGAGCCATGGCAGGACCTCCCGAAGCCCCGCCGGCAAGCGCACGACCGCCGGAGCAGCGCCGCGGTCGGCTATAATCGCGGCTCCTCGCCGGTCTTTCCTGGCTTCCCTTCCGCGCAGCCTTGCCTGCCCTTCTCTGCAGCCCGCCCGCCATGGCCGATATCCTGTTTCTCCGCGGTGCCACCGCGTTTTCGTCTTTCCGTCTGCAGGGTCTGCAGCAGCGTGTCGCTGCCAGCGTTCCCGGCGTCGCCGGGATGCGCCTCGCCGCTGCCGACTACTGGCACTTCGTCGCCCAGCGCAGCGCACTCGGCGCAGGCGAGCGTCGGCAACTCGCCGAACTGCTCGAAGAACAGGCCGCGCAGTCCACCGACGGCGAAGGCGAACTCTTCCTGGTCACCCCCCGCGTCGGCACCATCTCGCCGTGGTCGTCGAAGGCCACCGACATCGCCTGGAACAGCGGCCTGCGCGCCGTCGAGCGCATCGAACGCGGCGTTGCCTTCCGGGTCGACGCCGGCAAGCGCCGCTTGTCGGCAGCCGAGCGCACAACGGTCGCCGCCCTGCTCCACGACCGCATGCTGGAAACGGTGCTCGACGACTTCGCGCAGACCGCCGACCTCTTCCGCCACTTTCCACCGCAGCCACTGGCCAGCGTCGATCTGCTCGCCGGCGGTCACGCCGCACTGGCCGAGGCCAACGTGCGCCTGGGACTGGCTCTTTCGGACGACGAAGTCGATTACCTCGTCGACCTTTTCCTGAAGGCGCAGCGCAATCCGACCGACGTCGAGCTGATGATGTTCGCGCAAGCCAATTCGGAGCACTGCCGGCACAAGATCTTCAATGCCTCGTGGGTAATCGACGGGCAGGAACGCAGCGAGACGCTGTTCGGAATGATTCGCGAGACGCACGCGGCGCACCCGGCGGGAACCGTCGTTGCCTACTCGGACAATTCTTCGGTCATCGAAGGTGCCACCGTGCCACTGTTCCACCCCGGCGCGGATGGTCGCTACGTCTGGCACGAGGAACTGACGCACATCCTGGCCAAGGTCGAGACGCACAACCACCCGACGGCGATTTCGCCATTTCCGGGCGCGGCGACCGGTTCCGGCGGCGAGATTCGCGACGAAGGCGCGACCGGCCGCGGCTCGAAACCGAAAGCCGGCCTGTGCGGTTTCTCGGTCTCCAACCTCAACATCCCCGGTGCCATGCAGCCCTGGGAAGCCGAATCGGCCGCCTACGGCCGACCGGCACGCATCGCTTCGCCGCTGGCCATCATGCTCGAGGGGCCGATCGGCGCCGCCGCCTTCAACAACGAATTTGGCCGCCCGAACCTGGCCGGCTATTTCCGCACCTACGAGCAGTTCACGGGGAGCGCCGACAGTCCTCAAGGGCGACTGCTGCGCGGCTACCACAAACCGATCATGATCGCCGGCGGCGTCGGCAACATCGCCGCCAGCCAGTCGTTGAAATCCGAAACCCTGCCCGCAGGCACCTTGCTGATCCAGCTCGGCGGTCCCGGAATGCTGATCGGCCTCGGCGGCGGAGCGGCCAGCTCGATGACCACCGGCAGCAACGCCGCCGACCTCGACTTCGCTTCGGTACAGCGCGGCAACCCGGAAATCCAGCGCCGCGCGCAGGAAGTCATCGACCGCTGCTGGCAGATGGGCGCCCCCGCTGGCGATGGTTCGGCGGCCGGCGACGGCAATCCGATTCTCTCGCTGCATGACGTCGGCGCCGGCGGCATTTCCAACGCCTTGCCCGAACTGGCGCACGGCGCCGGCTGCGGCGCGCGCTTCGAGCTGCGCGCGGTGAACATCGAGGAACCGGGAATGTCGCCGGCCGAAATCTGGTGCAACGAAGCGCAGGAACGCTACGTGATGGCCATCGCACCCGATCGCCTGGCCGAATTCACGGCGCTCTGCGCGCGCGAGCGCTGCCCCTTCGCGGTCGTCGGCGTAACCACCGGCGAGAAGCGCCTGGTCGTCGCCGACAGCCACTTCGGCAACCAGCCCGTCGATATGGACATGGACGCGCTGCTCGGCAAGCCGCCACGGATGACGCGCAGCGCCACGCACCTGCCACCGCTGGGCGTGCCTTTCGACGCCACCGCGGTGGATCTCAGGGAAGCAGCCGGCCGTGTGCTGCGCCTGCCGGCGGTCGCCGACAAGACGTTCCTGATCAGCATCGGCGACCGCAGCGTCGGCGGTCTGACCGCGCGTGACCAGATGGTCGGCCCGTGGCAGGTGCCCTGCGCCGACGTGGCGGTGACGCTGATGGCCTTTCACGGCTACCTCGGCGAAGCCTTCGCGATCGGCGAACGCACGCCATTGGCGGTGCTCGACGCGCCCGCTTCCGGGCGCATGGCCGTCGGCGAGGCGATCACCAACATCGCCGCCGCCGACATCGCCGCGCTCGGCGACATCAAGCTGTCGGCCAACTGGATGGCTGCCGCCGGTTTCCCCGGCGAAGACGCGCGCCTGTTCGACACCGTGCGTGCGGTCTCCGACCTCTGCCAGCAGATCGGCGTCGCCGTCCCGGTCGGCAAGGATTCACTGTCGATGCGTACCGCGTGGCAGGAAGGCGGCGGCGAAGAAGCGGGCGAACAGAAGCAGGTCGTTTCGCCCCTGTCGCTGATCGTCACCGGCTTCGCGCGCGTCCAGGATGCCCGCCGGACGTTGACCCCGCAACTGGTGCTCGACGCCGGCGAGACCGACCTCCTGCTGATCGACCTCGGCGGCGGTCGCAACCGCCTCGGCGGTTCGGCGCTGGCGCAGGTGTTCAACGCCACCGGCAGCGAAGCACCGGACGTCGACGACCCGGCCCGCCTGGTCGCCTTCTTCGGCGCCGTCCGCAAGCTGGCCGCCGGCGATCTGCTGCTCGCCTACCACGACCGCTCCGACGGCGGCCTCTTCGCCGCCGTCTGCGAAATGGCCTTCGCCGCGCACTGCGGCGTTTCGATCGACACCGACAGCCTGTGCTACGACCCGCTGATCAACGACGTCGACGGCAACGAGAAGCGGCCCGATCTGCTCGGCGGACGTTCCTTCGAGCTGCTGATGCGCGCGCTGTTCAGCGAGGAACTCGGCGCGGTGCTGCAGATTCGCCGGGCCGAGCGCAGCCAGGTGATGAATATTCTGCGGGCCGCCGGGCTCGGCGCCTGCAGCCAGTTCATCGGTTCGCCCAACCCCTGGGACCAGGTGCGCATCATCCGCAATGCCAAGGCGGTGCTCGCCGAACCGCGCGTCGAACTGCAACGCGCCTGGTCGGAAACCAGTTTCCGCATGCAGCAATTGCGCGACAACCCGGAATGCGCGCAGCAGGCTTACGACCGGATTCTCGATCGCGCCAAAAGCGGCCTTTCGGTGACCCTGAGCTTCGATCCGGGCGACGATATTGCCGCGCCGATGATCAATAGCGGCGCGCGCCCGCGCGTCGCGATCCTGCGCGAACAGGGCGTCAACGGGCACGTCGAGATGGCCGCCGCTTTCGATCGCGCGGGCTTTGCCGCCATCGACGTACACATGAGCGACATCCTCGCCGGCCGCGTCGCGCTCGCCGACTTCAAGGGCGCCGTCGCTTGCGGCGGCTTTTCCTACGGGGACGTCCTCGGCGCCGGCCAGGGCTGGGCGCGGACGATCCTTTTCAACGCGCGCGCACGCGACAGCTTCTCGGCTTTCTTCGCCCGCCCGGACAGCTTCGCCCTCGGCGTCTGCAACGGCTGCCAGATGATGAGCGCGCTGAAGGAAATGATCCCCGGCGCTGGCGCCTGGCCGCGTTTCGAGCGCAACCGCGTCGAGCAGTTCGAAGCGCGCTTTTCGCTGGTCGAAGTGCCCGACTCGCCGTCCGCTTTTTTCGCCGGCATGACCGGCAGCAAGCTGCCGGTGGTCGTCTCGCACGGCGAGGGACGCGCGGTATTCACCTCGGCGGAGCAGCAGGCACGCGCCCTGGTAGCGATGCGTTACGTCGATCCGGCCGGGCAGCCAACCGAGCGCTATCCGGACAACCCGAACGGCTCGCCGGCCGGCATCACCGGTGTCACGACCGCTGACGGCCGTTTCACGATCATGATGCCGCACCCCGAACGCGTTTTTCGCAGCGTCCAGATGTCGTGGCGCCCGGCCGACTGGGACGCGCGCGGCTGGCACGATTCGCCCTGGCTAAGGATGTTCCGCAACGCGCGGCGCTGGGTGGGCTAATGCAGGACTGGTGTATGTAGAGATGCCGGAATGGCCACCGCGGGCCAGCTCGTCATCACCTTCAGAGGGCTGCCAGAATTGAAAAAAGCGCCGGCTTTGCCGGCGCCTTTTCTCATTGCGTACTACAGAGGCGAGTTACTGAATCTTCGCCTTGGCGCGCAGGTCGATGACCAGTTTCTGGATCTGTTCCTGCTGCAGCCGTTGCGCCAGTTGCTGCTTGATCTGGTCGAAGGGCGGCGGGGTCAGCGGGCGGCTGTCCTCGAGCAGGATCACGTGATAACCGAAATCGGTCTTCACCGGCGTTTCGGTGTACTTGCCCTTGGCGAGCCCGGTGACCGCGTCGCCAAACGGCTTGACGTAGTTGGCCGGGCTGCTCCAGCCGAGGTCGCCGCCTTTCTCGCGTGACCCCGGATCCTTCGACTGCTTGGCCAGGTCTTCGAATTTCTCGCCTTTCTTGAGCTTGACGATGATCAGCTTGGCGTCTTCTTCGTTTTCGACCAGCACATGGCGCACCTTGTACTCGGTACCGCCCATCTGGGCCTTGACGCGGTCATACGCGGCCTTGACCTGCTCGTCGCTGATCGGGTGCTTCTTGATGTAGTCCTGGATAAAGGCGCGGATAAAGATAGCCTGCCGTGCCAGATCGGCCTGCGCAGCGACGTCGGCTTGCTTGTCGAGGCCCATTTTCTTGGCTTCCTGGGCGAGCAACTCGCGGCGGATGAGTTCTTCCTTGATCGCGTTCTTCAGTTCGGGCGTCGCGGGGGTTCCCTGCGCCTCCTGTTCGGCCAGGAAGGCGCCGGCAACGTTGTCGGAAATGGCGACGCCGTTTACGGTCACCAGGGTACCGCCTTTGGCCGCGACCGCCGGCAGGGAAATCATTGCGCCGAGCAGCAGCGCGCTAGCCAGCTTGGTGAGTTTGTGCATGTCTGTCTTCCTTCTGTTGGAGTGAGATTCGATTTGTGGATTGGTGAAACAAGCCTGATCAGGAGTTGACCGCAGACGTCGAGGCAGCTTCATCGGGAGTCAGCGCCTTGATGCTCAGTGCGTGAATCGCACTCCGCATCAGATCGCCAAGAGCGTCATGAACCATGCGGTGCCTGGCGACACGGCTGTGGCCGACGAAGGCGGGCGATACGATCAGCAGGCGGTAGTGCGCGCCGCCGCCACGGGCCCCTTCGTGACCGGCGTGCCGAGCCGAGTCGTCGATCAGCTCGCTACGTAGTGGTGTCAGAACCGCCAGCCTCTGCTGGATGACCCCTTCCCTGTCGGCAGGAGCACCGGCAGCGTGCTGATCGCTCACGCCGGCAGGGCTTTCTTGAACGGCTTGACGGAGACCGACTGGTAAACGCCGGCGGCCACATAGGGGTCAAGGTCAGCCCACGCGCGCGCCGCTGCAAGCGAGGAAAACTCGGCGACGATCAGGCTTCCCGAGAAACCGGCTGGCCCGGGGTCCGGAGAGTCGATCGCCGGAAAGGGGCCGGCCAGGAGCAGGCGGCCTTCTGCTTCCAGCGCCTGCAGACGGGCGATGTGCGCCGGCCGGGCCGCGAGCCGGTCGGCAAGCGAATCCGGGCGGTCTTCGCCGACGATGGCGTAAAGCATCATTCCTTCTCCTCGATATGCTTCGACAACAGCAAGCCCTGCGCGAGCACAAAGACCAGCGTCAGGCCAGTGGCGCCGAAGAGCTTGAAGTTGACCCAGTCGTCAGTCGAAAAGTTGAAAGCGACCAGGAGATTGACGATTCCCATGAACACGAAGAATCCCATCCACGCCCAGTTGAGCTTGTCCCAGGCAGCGTCGGGCAGATCCATCTGTCCGGCCATCAGCAGGCGAATCAGGTTCTTGCGGCGAAAGAGCACGCCGCCGAGCAAGGTCGCGGCAAACGCCCAGTAGAGGATCGTCGGTTTCCACTTGATGAACGCTTCATCATGCAGGAGCAGGGTCATGCCGCCAAAGACGGTGATCACCGCCAGGCTGACCCAGAGCATGGTGTCGATCTTGCGGCCCCTGAAGAGCAGCCAGGCGATCTGCGCAAAAGTGGCGACGATGGCCACTCCGGTGGCGACATAGAGGTCGGCGACCTTGTAAGCAACGAAAAAAAGGATGACGGGAAAGAGGTCGAAGAGAAACTTCATCAGGACGAGCCGCAAAAATATCCGTCGATTATGGCCGATTTGCCGCGCCGCTGTCCATTTTCGAGAAACCCGTGCGGCCGTTCACGGCAGCGCCCGACGCGCGCGCCAGGAAAATCGGGTAGCCTTGGTGGCCCCGTCGCTCTGACCACCGATGCTCGCCCAACAATCCCGCCTGATTGTCGCGCATGCGACACCAATGCTGATCGCGCAGCTGACGTCGATGGGCATGATGGTCATCGACACCGCCCTGCTCGGCCACTACGGGACAGAAGACCTGGCGGCGGTGGCCGTCGGCGGCGGCATCTACATCTCGGTGCTGTTTGCCTTCGCCGGCATCCTGCAGGCCGTCGCGCCATGCGTCGCCCACCTGCGTGGCGCCGGCCGGGGGAACGAGATCGCCGGCGCCCTGCAACAGGCGTTCTGGCTGGCGCTGCTGCTGACCGTGCCCGGCATTCTCATTCTGCTCCACCCCGAGCCGCTGTTCGCGCTCTCGCGAATCGACCCGGGCGTCGAAGAGAAAGCACGCGCCTACCTGAGCCTGCTCGCCGTGGGACTGCCGGCGGCGCTCATCTACCGGACCTTCCACGCCTTCTGCAACGCGCTTGGCAAACCCCGCCCGCTGCTGGTCATCAGCATCGCCAGCACCCTGCTGCACGCGCTGCTGGCATCGCTCCTGGTCACCGGGCGCTGGGGTGGCGAAGCGCTCGGCGTCCTCGGCTGCGGCATCTCGAACGCCGTCGTCGGCTGGTTCTCGATGCTCGCCGCGGCCGGCTACCTGATGTTCGCCAAGGCACTGCAGCGCTACCAGCCACTCGCCAACTGGCAGGCGCCGCGCCGCCGCCCGCTGGTTGAACTGCTGCGCCTCGGCGTGCCGATGGGCTTCTCGAACTTTGTCGAGATCTCCTCGTTTACGCTAATGGCGCTGTTCATCGCCCAACTCGGGGCGACGGTGGTCGCCGGTCACCGCATCGTCGCCAACCTCGCCGCTCTCTGCTACATGTTGCCGCTGGCGCTGGCCATTGCCACGCTGGCGCAGGTCGGCTACAACGCCGGCGCACGCGACTGGCCACGCGCGCAGGCTTCGGCAACGGCCGGCCTGTTGCTCGCCGGCGTCCTGTCGACGCTGCTCGGCGGGCTGCTCTGGCTGCTCGCCGCGCCGCTGACCGCCGCTTACAGCGACGACCCCGCGGTCAGGTCCGTGGCCCTGGGGCTGCTCGGCTACGTCGCCTTCTACCAGCTTTTCGACGCCGTGCAGACGATCGCCGCGCACGCGCTGCGCGGCTACCGGATTACCTTCATTCCCATGTTGGTGCACGTCGTCTGCTTCTGGGGTGTCGGCCTCGGCGGCGGCTGGGTGCTGGCCTTCACGGGCAGTCGCCCGCTCGGTGCCGCCGGCTTCTGGTTGGCCTCCCTGCTGGGCCTCGTACTCGCGTCGATCCTGCTCAGCACCCTGCTGCGACGCGCGCTGCAGTGGGTGGAGGAGTAGCCTGCGGCCGCGCTCGGCGCGGGCGAAGCGACGGCAGTCGTCGAGTCCCTGTACGGCGAGTTCGACGGTCTCGCCGAGCGAGCATCTTCCTGCGGCAAGGAGTGGGGATCGTCCGAGTCCGCGCGATGCACTGCCGCGGGCCAATCCGGCAGCGAAGGGGCGGAACACTGGGTCGAGCCATAAAGTTTCCGCTCGGATTGCCGTTTTATGACCTGAATCGCGGCAAGACCAAGGCCGCGCAATGCTTTCTTGACCCCTTGCAGGAGAAATCCCGATGTTCACCAGACTGTTACTGAGCCTCGTCGTTGCCCTGACCCTCGCCAGCACGCCGAGCGCTGCGGTCGACTCGAGGCCGGAAACGCCGACCACCATCAGTCACGCAAAGATCATCTCCGTCGACGAGGCCAGGATCTTGCTCGAGACGAAAGCAGCCCGCGTCTTCGATACCCGCAACGCGCTCAACTTCGGCAAGGGCCACGTCCCTGGCGCGACCCTTCTCGCCTACAAGGAAAAAAGCGAGTTCGCAGCCGATTTCGACGCGTCGCAGGACTCCTTCGACCTCAGCAAGCTGCCCGCCGACAAGAACGCCACGATCGTCATTTACAGCCATGGCCCGCAAGGCTGGAAGTCGTACAAGGCGGCCGTATTGTCGGCCAGGGCGGGATACCGGAACGTGCTCTGGATGCGCGAGGGTTTCGCCGGCTGGACGGCGCTGGGTCTGGCGGTCGAATAGCCGGCGCGACACGCCGTCAATGGCGAAGGCACCCATGACACTACGCGCCCGGCTGCTCAGTATCGTCCTGCTTTCACTGGCCTTGGTCAGCTTTCTGATCGCGGCAGTGGTGCACGGCTACGGAAGCATCGAGAACAAATCGGCAATGGCCGATACCGCTGCCGAGCAGTTCATCAGCCTGCAGCTGGCCTTGCGCGGGCTCGACGAGACGGTCCTCACCGAAGGCACCGCTGCCGCCCGGCGGCTGGTTGCCGAGAGCATGCACAGGGTCGCCAGAACATGGCCGACATTGATCGCGAAAAGCGATGACCCCGCGCAGCAGGCGCAACTGAAAAGTGTCTTGCAGCCCCGTTGGCGAGAATTCAGCGATGGCGTCGACAGCTTTCTGGCGATTCGACTGCCCGGCCCCGATAACGACGAAGCGATGATCGCCTTCGGCAGATTGATCACCCAGGCCCAGCGGTTGAGCGCCGAGCTCGACGAGCTGCGCGTCTCGGCCAGGGCGTCGGCTGTGGCCGAGGCAGACCGCCTGAGGGGTCTCGCAACCGCCGGTGTGGTGTTCATGACCATCGCTCTGCTGGCGACCTTCGTCTGGGCTTACCGCGGCATCATGCGGCCGATCTCGAGCCTCGTCGGAGCCATGAGCGAGGTGTCGCAGGGCGGCAACTACGGCGCCCGCGCGGCGGTCGCGTCAAACGACGAGATCGGCGCCCTGGCCAGGGGGTTCAACGTCATGCTCGAACAGATCGAAGATCGCGACCAGCGCCTGGCCGCGCACCGCGACGTTCTGGAAAACGAAGTCGAGCTGCGCACCAGCGAACTGCGCCAGGCCAAGGACCTGGCCGAAGCCGGCAGCCGCGCCAAGAGCGAATTCCTGGCTACCATGAGCCACGAGATCCGCACGCCGATGAACGGCATCCTCGGGATGACCGAACTGCTGCGCAGCACGACGCTCACCGCCCAGCAACGCCGCTTCACCGACGCCGTCTACCAGTCCGGCGAGCACCTGCTGAACATCATCAACGACATCCTCGACTTCTCGAAGATCGAAGCCGGCCGGCTGGAGATCGAGAGCATCAATTTCAACCTCCGCCAACTGATCGAGGACGTTGGCTGCCTGTTCGCCCAGGCGGCCGAGGCCAAGGGCCTGGAGATGGTCTGCAGCGTGCCGCACGACCTGCCGGTGGCGGTCCGTGGCGACCCGGTACGCATCCGCCAGATCATGACCAACCTGGTCAGCAACGCGATCAAGTTCACCGCCGCGGGTGAGGTCGTCGTTCGCCTCACCCTGCTGGCCGAGGACGCCGCGCAGGCCCGCTTCCGTTTCGAAGTCGAGGATAGCGGCATCGGCATCGACGCGCAGGCGCAGGAGCGCGTGTTCAGCGCCTTCATCCAGGCCGACAGTTCGACCACCCGCCAGTACGGTGGCAGTGGCCTGGGCCTGGCCATCGCCAGACGCCTGGTCGAGACGATGGAGGGAGAAATCGGCCTGCACAGCGAGCCCGGGCACGGCACGCTGTTCTGGTTCGAGATCCCGCTGCTCAAGCAGGACGAGCAGGCGCGCGCAGTGGTCGATATGGCCGAACGCCTGAGCGGCTTGCGCGTGCTGGTCGTCGATGACAACGCCACCAATCGCGAGATCCTCGCCCACCAGCTCGCCGGCTGGTCGATGCACGCGGCCGACGCGGGCAGCGGGCGCGAGGCGCTGCAGACCCTGCAGCAAGCGAGTGCCGAGCCTTTCGACCTCGCCATCCTCGATCTGCACATGCCCGAGATGGACGGTTTCACCCTCGCCCAGGCGATCAAGGCGGAAACCCGTTGGCAAGGCCTGCCGCTGGTGATGCTGTCGTCGGTCAGCGTCAGCAGCGATCAGGCACGCCGGCGGCAGGCACCGATCGATTACTACCTGACCAAGCCGGTGCGCCAGTCGGATCTCTACGACGCGATCGCCACGGCGATGTCGCAACAGACGCTGACCGGCAGGTCGGCACAGGCCCTGTCCCTGCCTTCAGCGCAGGCGGGCGTCGACGAACTGCCCGCGAAGCTGTGCGGTCGGGTTCTGGTGGCCGAAGACAACCCGGTCAATCAGCAGGTGGCGGCGGCCATGCTCGAGTCGCTGGGGCTGCATTGCAGCCTGGCCGACAACGGCCGCCGGGCGATCGAACGACTGCAGCAGGGCACCTTCGACCTCGTGCTGATGGATTGCCAGATGCCCGACATGGACGGTTTCGAGGCCACGGCCGAAATCCGCTCCCGGCAGGGCGACGGCCGCCTGCGCGGCGACTTGCCGATCATCGCCCTGACCGCCAACGCCGTCGACGGTGACCGCGAGCGCTGCCTGGCGGCGGGGATGGACGATTACCTGAGCAAGCCGTTCTCGCGTGAGCGCCTGCTCGCCACCTTGCAGCGCTGGCTGCCGCCGGCAAGCGACGACGCCGCGACCACCCCGCCGGCGGCGGATGCCCAGAGACCGCCCCTCCCCCGCGACGAGGACGCGGCCGGCAGCCGCGACGGGCCGCTCAACCCGCGCGCGCTCGACGCCATCCGCCGGCTGCCGGGACCGAACGGCGCCCTGCTGGTGCAGAAAGTGATCGCTGCCTATCTGGCCGACACCCCGCCACGTTTCGAGCACTTGCGCGCCGCCGCCGACGCGGGCGACGCCGAAGCCTTGCGCAAGGCCGCGCACGCGCTGAAATCGAGCAGCGCCAATGTCGGTGCCGAGCAGCTCGCAGGGCTGTGCAGGGAACTCGAAGCAATCGGCCAAAAAGGCAGCACCGCTGGCGTGGAAACGCTGCTCTCGGCTGCGGAAGACGAACTGGCACGTACCCTCGTGGCGCTGACGAACGAGCGGAGGCGGCCCGCCGAACATGTACTCGCCGAGCAGGAATTGTGATCGCCGTGTGCGTATTCAAGAAAGCTGCGCGCGTGCAGCGGCAGCGCCTTCCTCGGGGCTGCGGCATTGGTTTAGCGGTGGACTCAAGACCATGACCCGCCTGCCGAAAGCGGTAAACGCGCAAACGGCAGCAGCGTTCGATGCGGCCGGGCGACCCCGCGCCGCATCGAGCGTCGTGGAAGATCGGATCCCGGTGAAGCGCGACCAGCGCGTCCAGGCACAGTTGCTGCGTGTTGGCTACTCCCGACTGAGGGTTTCGGCGCTGCTGTCGATTGTCGTGACCCTTGCCTTCGGCGGCCTGCTGGTTCCCTACTTCCCGGCCGCCAGCCTGCTGCTGATCACGCTGTTGATCGTGGGCGTCAACGTTTGTCGATTGGCGCTCTGGTACGGACACCGGTACGCGAATCCGCCAGACGAGGCAACACCGGTGTGGACACGGGGCTTCTTCATGGGCGCAGTGGCGGCGGCGGCGACCTGGTCGTTCAGCATTGTCTTCCTGCATCAGGGCGCGAACGGCTTGCAGACCGCCTTTCTCGTCGTGTGGGTGATTGCCGTGACCGCTGTGGCCAGCAATTCGCTCGCCTCCCATCTTCCTTCGGTCATCGCCTTCATCTTTACGGCACTCGCTCCGATCGGCACGCTCCTGTTTGTCGCTGGCGAGCAGTTGGAGTCACTCGTCGGCCTTGCGGTATGGGGCGCCATCGTCGCCCTCGGCCTGACCGCCTATACGGCACATGTGACGACCCGGAAGATCATCGTTGGCGAGATCGAGCGCGCCGACGCACTGGCAGAAGCCGCTGCCGGCCGCAGTGCGGCCGAAGCCGGCAGCCGGGCGAAGAGCGAGTTTCTGGCGACCATGAGCCACGAGATTCGCACGCCGATGAACGGTGTTCTCGGGATGACCGAACTACTGCGCCAAACCAAGCTCAACGCGCAGCAACAGCGCTTCGCCGACGCCGTTTATCAGTCCGGCGAGCACCTGCTGGCGATCATCAACGACATCCTCGATTTCTCGAAGATCGAAGCTGGCAAGCTCGAACTCGAAAGCATTGACTTCAACCTCCGCCACCTGATCGAGGACATCGGCTGCCTGTTCGCCCGACCCGCCGACGCCAAGGGCCTCGAACTGGTCTGCAGCGTGCCCCACGAGTTGCCAGTGGCAGTCAGCGGCGATCCCGGTCGCTTGCGCCAGATTCTGACCAATCTGGTGAGCAATGCCGTCAAGTTCTCCAGCCGCGGCGACGTTGTCATCAGCGTCAAGGTCGTCAACGAAAGCCCGCAGCAGGCGCGTTTCCGTATCGAAGTCCAGGATAGCGGCGTCGGTATCAGCGAGGAAGCGCAAGCCCGGCTGTTCAACGCCTTCGTCCAGGCTGACAGCTCGACGACCCGGCAGTTTGGCGGCAGCGGCCTCGGGCTGGCCATCGCCAAACACCTGGTCGAGCTGATGAGCGGGCAGATCGGGCTGCTCAGCGAGGCCGGCCACGGCACGCTGTTCTGGTTCGAGATTCCGCTGCGCAAGCAGCAGTTCGCCGCGCAAGCGGTCTCGAACGGGAGCGATCACCTCGCCGGCCGTAGCGTGCTGGTCGTCGATGACAACGCGATCAGCCGCGAGATCCTCGCCCAGCAGCTCGCTGGTTGGTCGATGCGCTACACCGCTGTCGCCGACGGGCAGCAAGCGCTGCGGAAACTCGCTCAGACCGCCGGGCAGCCCTTCGATCTGCTGATCGTCGATCAGCACATGCCCGGCATGGACGGCTTCGAGCTGGCGCGCGCGATCCGCAGCGATGCGCGCTGGGCGAGCCTGCCAGTGCTCATGCTCTCGTCGGTCAGCGTCGCCACCGACCATCCGGATCGGTACCGCGCGCGCATCGACCACACCCTGAGCAAGCCCGTGCGCCAGTCCGATCTCCACGCGGCGCTGGCCACCGCCCTCGCGCGCCAGGCGCAGCGTCCCGCTGCCGCGCGGCTGCTATCGCCGCCACCGGCCGCCAGGATCGCGCCGCTGCAGCTGAGCGGGCGGGTACTGGTCGCCGAGGATAACCCGGTCAACCAGGCCGTGGCAGGCGCCATGCTCGAATCGCTCGGAGTCGCCTACAGCCTGGCCGACAACGGCCAGATCGCGCTCGATCGCCTGATCAACGAGGCTTTCGATCTCGTCCTCATGGATTGCCAGATGCCCGAAATGGACGGCTTCGAAGCGACGGCGCAAATCCGCGTTCGCCAGCGCGAGGGCCTGCTGCGCGACCATCTGCCGATCGTCGCGCTGACCGCCAACGCCGTCGAAGGTGACCGCGAACGCTGCCTGGCGGCGGGGATGGACGATTACCTGAGCAAGCCGTTCACGCGTGCGCACCTGGCCGCCGCCTTGCGGCGCTGGCTGCCGGGAAAAACGGCCACCGCCGCGGCCAAGCCTTCGCAGCCGAGCCCGCCGAGCCCCCCTGCCTCGTCGTCGACAGCCACCGACACTCCCTGTCGGATCAACCGGCGAGCGCTCGAGGCCATCCGCAGCCTGCCGGGACCCCATGGCGCCACGCTGCTCGGCAAGGTGATCGATGCCTACCTGGCCGATACGCCGCCCCGTCTTGCCCAGATGCAGGCGGCCGCCGCAGCCGGCGACGCCGAAGCCTTGCGCAAGGCCGCGCACGCGCTGAAATCCAGCAGCGCCAATCTCGGCGCCGAGTATCTGACAACGCTGTGCAGGCAACTCGAAGCCGTCACTCGCCAAGAAACCCTGGTCAGCGCAAAACCCCTCCTGCAGGAGGTAGAATTCGAGGTTCCACGCGTACTCGCCTCGCTGGCGACGATCATTGGCAAGAGGACAGACCATGACCCCGCCTGAGGAGGCCAAACGACCGACTGTGCTGATCGTCGACGACGACCACGTGATGCGCATGCTCGAACAGGAAACGCTGACCCAGTTCGACTTCGAAGTCAGCGTCGCCGCCGACGGCGAAGAGGCGCTGGCACTGCTGACCGGACAGCCTCCCGACCTGATCCTGCTCGACGTCGACATGCCCGGAGTGGACGGCTTCGCCGTTTGCCGACACATTCGCCAACGCTGGGACATGAGCGAAGTGCCGGTCATCATGGTCACCGGCATGGACGACATCGAGTCGATCAACCAGGCTTACCAGTCGGGCGCCAGCGACTTCATCTCCAAACCGATCAACTGGCCGATTCTCGGCCACCGTGCACGCTACGTGCTGCGCTCGGCGCAGGAGGCTCGGCAGTTGCGCGAACTGGAGGAGAAGCAGGCAGCGATCGTGCGCGCCATGCCGGACATGATCTTCCTGATGAATCGCTACGGCGTCCACCTCGACTACAAGGCGGGTTTCGGCGCCGAGCCCTACGTCCCGGCGAACGACTTCCTCGGCCGCAAGGTGTCGGAGGTCCTGCCGGGCGACGTTGCCGAGATCATTCTGCGTGGCGTGGAGCGCGCCAGCGAGTGTGGCGATCTGCAATCGGTGGTGTACCAGCTGTCGATGCCCGACGGCATCCATCACTATGAAGGGCGCATCGCACCGAGTGGTCCGGAAACCGTGGTCATGGTGGTGCGTGACATCACCCTGCAGAAGCTCAACGAGGAGAAGATACGGCGCCTGGCGTACTTCGACACGCTGACCGGCATGCCGAATCGGGAGAGCTTCCTCGAGAAGCTCGACCTGGAACTGCTGCGGGCGAGTCGCGCCAAGCGCCAGGTGGCGCTGCTGTTCCTCGATCTCGACGGCTTCAAGCGGGTCAACGACACCCTCGGGCACAGTGCCGGCGACTATCTTCTGCAGGCCGTCGCCGGACGACTGAAAGAAAAGCTGCGCGCCGGCGACCTGGTCACCCGGCCGGCACTGGAAAAAACGGGCCTGCACCTCGCGCGGCTGGGCGGCGACGAGTTTACCGTCGTCCTCCCCGACCTCGACGGCACGCAAACGGTGAGCATGGTTGCCGAGCGCCTGCAGGCGTTGCTCGGCCGGCCTTTCAGGATCGGCGGGCAGGAAATTACCGTCACCGCCAGCATCGGCATCGCCATCTTCCCCGAAGACGGCGACGACGCTGCGTCTCTACTCAAACACGCCGATACGGCGATGTATCACGCCAAGGACCAGGGTCGCAACAACTGGCAGCTGTACAACAGGTCGCTGACCGCCGAAACGATGGCCCGCATCCGGCTCGAGAACGACCTGCGCAAGGGCCTGGAGCGCGACGAATTTCGCCTCCTCTACCAGCCGCAGGTACGCGCCGACGACGGCACCATCGTCGGTCTCGAGGCGCTGATTCGCTGGCAGCACCCGGAGCACGGCGTCGTCTCACCGGCCCAGTTCATTCCCGTCGCCGAGGACAGCGGCCTGATCGTCGCCATCGGCGACTGGGTATTGCGCACCGCCTGCCGGCAGTTGTGCAGCTGGCAGGCGACGGGTCTGGAGACGCCGCGCGTGGCGGTGAACGTTTCGGCTCGTCAATTGCGCGCGCACGATTTCCTGGGCTCGGTCGCGGCGATCATCGCGGAAACGGGAATTGAACCCGGGCAGGTCGAACTGGAACTGACCGAGAGCATCCTGATGGAACCGGAGGCCCGGCGCATCGACGGCTTCCATCGGCTGCGCGCACTCGGCGTGCATTTCTCGATCGACGATTTCGGCACCGGATACTCGTCGCTGTCGTATGTCAAGCGCTTTCCGATCGGCATGTTGAAGATCGACCAGAGCTTCGTCCGTGGCCTGCCGGGCAACGCCGACGATGCGGGGATCACCACCGCGATCATCGCCATGGCCCACAGCCTCGGGCTGGAAGTGATCGCCGAAGGCGTCGAAACACGCGCCCAGCTCGACTTTCTGCGCCGGGCCAACTGTCAGAAAATCCAGGGTTATCTGTTCAGTCGACCGCGGCCGCCCGACGAGGTCGAGCAACTGCTGCGGCAGGGCAGCATTAGGCCGCCGCCATGAGCAGCCCCGGCAGGCAAACGACTGGGCAGGAACGGCTTGCAGAGCATCAGGACAAGAGAGAACAACAATGAGATACGAGCACACTTTCGCGCAAAGCGCCGAGTTCCTGCGCCAGGTGGTGAAGCGCATGGGTCAACAAAACGCCGGCCTGCATCCGTTCAGCTACGCGATCTGGTACGAATACGTGTCGGGAATCAATCGCGACCTGCAGATCGCGCTCGACGCGCGGATCAAGAGTGAAGGCAAGCTCGATGACGCCGCCACCTGCGCGCTGTATTACAAGCACGTCGCCGACCTGGACGCGAAAACGGCGCTACGCATCGGTGCCAGCGTCGGTCATCTGGTCGACCAGGTTGCCGACTCGGCGACCCACGCCGGCGACCAGGCCTCGCACTACGGCGAGTCGCTCGAACGCTGGGGCGAGACGCTGCAGCGCCCGGCAACGGCCAAGGGGGAGCCGCCACCCGGCCTCGCCGACATCCTGCGCGGCACACGCGAAATGCAGAAGGCGATCAGTGACCTGCACGAGCGCCTGGAGGAGAGCAGGCGCGAAGGGCAGGAACTCCGCCGGGAGGTCGCTCGCGCCCGCGAAGAGGCCCTGGTCGACGGTTTGACCGGACTGGCCAACCGCAAGGGATTCGATCTGGCCCTGAGTGCCTGCCTGCAAAAGGACGCCCCCGCTGGCCCCGGGCCTTGTCTGCTGATGATCGATCTCGACCGCTTCAAGCGGCTCAACGACGCGCACGGTCACCTGTTCGGCGACAGGGTGCTCGCCGGCGTCGGCGAAATGCTGCGCGCCAACGTGAAAGGCAAGGACACTGCCGCCCGCTATGGCGGCGAAGAGTTCGCCGTCATCCTGCCGCACACGCCGCGCGGTGGTGCGGTCGGGCTCGCCGAGGCCTTGCGCGCGCTGGTCGCTGCCAGCCGGATCAAGAATGGCAGCAACAACCAGACCTTGATCGGCAACATCACCGTGTCCATCGGCATCGCCGACTACGTCGCCGGCGAGTCGGCCGCCGATCTCATTGCCCGCGCCGATCAGGCGCTCTACGCCGCCAAGGCGCAGGGTCGCAATCGCGTCAATCTGGCACCGCGCCCGCAGCCTGAAGCGGTCAGCAAGTGAGCTCGCGGCAAGTCTTCGCCGCCCGCGCCAACGGCGCTCGCTCCAGCCATCGGAAGCGCTCGGGCACTGCGCCTTGCGCGACCCTTGGTTAGCAGCGGCGAAGCTCGTATACTCGCGCGCCAGCAAGCAACGAAACTGGCGTCGAACCGCGCTCCTCTCGCGCAGGCGCCAAGCCACCGGGGGATGAGCCAGCGATGATCGAAGACGACATGCTGCACGACGCGACCACGGACGGCGTCGTCCCGATGGCCGGGCTGCTGGCGATGCTGATGAATACCGGGTGCGCCGTCGGTTTCGGCGTCAAAGCGCTGGATGGATCGTACCGGGTCGCCAACCAGACGCTGGAACAACTGCTTTCCCAGGGCGGCAGAGCACTGCTCGGAAAGTCGGACAGCGAGCTTCTGCCCGTCGACGTAATGACCGCGCTGGCGCGCGCCGATCGGCGCATCCGCGCCGGGGCGATAGCCGCTGCCGAGGAGGTCGAGCTGGCGGTCGACGCTCGACGCGCTCGCTATCTCTGGCTCGAACTGCCGGTCCTCGACCAGGACCGGATGCTGCAGGCGATTGCTTCGCTGGTTTATGCGTGCTCGCCGCAGCAAGCGCCCGACAGCCTGCTGCAAACTCTCGATCGCCTGCAACAGGCCAACCAGGAATTGCAGCAGACGGTCGCCGAGCTCGAACAGCTGGCCAGCACCGACAAGCTGACCGGCCTGTGGAACCGGCGCCGGCTGGAAGACTGCGTACGGCGTGAAATCGAGCGCTTCGAACGTTACCAGCACCCGCTGAGCCTGCTGCTCTTCGACATCGACTGTTTCAAGGCGATCAATGATCGCTACGGTCACGCCACCGGCGACGAGGTGCTGCAGCGAGTGGCCGCCCTGCTGCAAGGCGGACTTCGCGGCGCCGACTCGCTGGCCCGCTGGGGCGGCGAGGAATTCGTCGTCCTCTGTCCCGACACCAACCGGGCGACCGCGAGACGGCTCGCCGAACGTCTACGTGCGCAGGTCGGAAAAGCGCGCTTTCCGCAGGTCGGGCAGCTGACCGTCAGCGTCGGCGTCGCCGAATGCGACGCCGGGGAGAGCTGGGGCGAGTGGTTCCAGCGTGCCGACGAAGCGCTCTACCGGGCCAAGGCGCAAGGTCGCAACCAGGTCCAGTTGGCGCCTGGAGCGGACAGACCCCTTGGCACCGGAGAAGGCGCCGCCGCCAATTTCGTGCAGCTGGTCTGGCGATCGGCGTACGAATGCGGCAACGAGACCATCGATGGCGGCCATCGGCAACTGTTCTCCAACGCCAACGACCTGCTCGCGGCGATTCTTTCCGAGCGTAGCGCTGACGATGTCAAGGCGCTGGTCGATCGCTTGCTGGCCGACGTCCGGCAGCACTTCGCCGAAGAGGAAGCGGTTTTTGTCGCCGCCGGCTTTCCTGACGCCGCGGCGCACGTCGCCTTGCATCGGCAGCTGATCGCGCAGTCGCTCAGGATGGGCGAAGACTACAGCGCCGGAAAGCAGGGCCTGGGTGAGATCTTTCAGTTCCTCGCCCACGACGTGGTCACCAAACACCTGCTCGGTGCCGACCGCAAGTTTTTCGACCACCTGCAGCGCAAGGCGACATTCGCCGGCTGACGCCGGCAACGGCGCTGCGGGCGGGTCGCGCGCCGATGGCAAAGGGATCGACATGAAACCGAGCTTGGCCATCGATGCAGTGCTGGGCGCCGCGCTGAGCGAGCTGATCGCCAGCGACAGCGGGAGCGAACGGCCACCAGCCGGCATCGACGCCATCACGCCAATTGGCGGCGGCTCGATCTCGCGCACGCTGTTGGTCGCCAGCGGCCAGCGGCGCTGCTTCGTGAAATTGAATGACGCCAGTCTCGTCGGCATGTTCGCCGCCGAAGCCGACGGGCTGCAGGCGCTGGCCGCCTGCCCGGCGCTGCGCGTGCCACGCGTCGTCGGCCACGGCATCGCCGGCAAGCAAGCCTACCTGGTCCTCGAGCACCTGCGCCTGCACGGCCTGCGCGAAGCCAAGGAGGTGGCGGCGGCAGGCCGTTCGCTGGCCGAACTGCACCGCATCAGCGGCCGGCAGTTCGGCTGGCAGCGCGACAACTTCATCGGCAGCACGCCGCAGGTCAACACCGGGCATGCAGACTGGCCGGCGTTCTTTGCCGAGCGGCGGCTGCGGCCACAGCTCGACCTGGCGCGAACTCGGGGCCACCACGGCCGCCTGATCGCCGACGGCGAGCGGCTGGCCGAAACCCTCGGCGTGCTGTTCGTCGATCATCAGCCACCCGCCAGCCTGCTGCATGGTGACCTGTGGTCCGGCAACGCGGCCATCGACGAGTCGGGCATTCTGGCGCTCTTCGACCCGGCCGTCCATTTCGGCGACCGCGAATGCGACCTGGCGATGAGCGAACTTTTCGGCGGTTTTCCGGAGCGTTTCTACGCCGCCTACCGCGAGGCCTGGCCGATACCCGGCGGCTACCGCCAACGGCGAACGCTGTACCAGCTCTACCACATACTCAACCACCTGAATCTTTTCGGCGGCGGCTACCGGCAACAAGCCGAAGCAATGCTCGCTGCGCTGTTGGCCGAAACCGGCCACTGATCGGCAGCGGCGCGCAGTCGCAGGCAGCGCACTTGCGGCGATCGCCGCGATGACCACCGCAGCGGGCACCGCGGTCGACCCGCGTTGCCGCGCGCGGCAGCAGATGCCTTCCTGCCGGCAAGGGAGTACATTGTCGATGGTCACGGCCACAGCGGTCATCGACTCGGATAAGCGACCCGCGCGCGGGTCAGTGGGCAGCAGCCACTGAGTGCTGACGGGCAGGCGCCGAGACGTGCCCCCAGCAAGCAATCCGGCGTCAGGAAGGTCGTCGCGTGCGTATCCACACCGTCACTGTCGAACAGTCACTGGCCAGCCTCAAGACGGCAGCCACCGGTCTCAGCGCCAGCGAGGCGGGGCGCCGGCTCGCCGAGTACGGACCCAACCATTTCGAGGTCGTCCAGCGGCCGCACCTGCTGCTGCGCCTCGGCAAGGAGTTCACGCACTTCTTCGCGATCATTCTCTGGATCGGCGCGGGACTTTCGTTCCTTGCCGAGCATTTCGATCCCGGCCAGGGAATGGCGCGCCTCGGCCTGGCCATCGTTGGCGTGATCCTGATCAACGGTGTCTTCTCCTTCTGGCAGGAATACAAGGCCGAGCGCGCGGTCGCCGCACTGCGCCAGTTGCTGCCCCAGAAAGTGAAGGTCTCGCGCGCTGCGCAGATCGTCGAGATTGTCGCCAGCGAGCTGGTACCCGGCGACGTCATTCTGCTCGAGGAAGGCGATTTCGTTCCCGCCGACTGCCGGCTGATCGAAGTCGCCCGCTTGCGCGTCAACCTGTCGACAGTCACTGGCGAAGCGCTGGCCAAGGCACGCGACAGCGCGCCCAGCGCCGAGGAATCGCCACTGCACGCCAGGAACATCGTCCTCGCCGGCACCTCGGTCGTCTCCGGACAGGGACGCGCGGTGGTGTACGCGACCGGCCGGCATACCGAATTCGGCCGCATCGCGCAGCTGACGCAGACCGCCGGCGAAACCAGCTCGCCGCTGCAGCGCGAGATCGCCCGTCTGTCGCGCCTGGTCGCCAGCCTGGCAACGGGGATGGGCGTGCTCCTCTTTCTCGTCGGCCAGGCGATGGGCCTGCCGCCCTGGGAGAACATGCTCTTCGCCATCGGCATCATCGTCGCCAACGTCCCGGAAGGCCTGCTGCCGACGGTCACCCTGTCGCTGGCCATGGCCACCCAGCGCATGGCCCGACGCCAGGCGCTGGTCCGCCACCTGCCGGCCGTCGAAGCGCTCGGTTCGACGACGGTGATCTGCAGCGACAAGACCGGCACGCTGACCGAGAACCGGATGTCGGCGCAGGGACTGTGGCTCGGTGGCGCATTCATCGCGCGTGCCGACCTGGCGACGCGCACGCAACTGGTCGACGAGCACCGGCAGCTCTTCGCCAATGCGGCGCTTTGCCATAACGTCAGGGAAATCGACGAAAACGGCCAACGGGAGCTGCGCGGAGACCCGATGGAGATCGCACTGGTCGACATCGGCCGCCAGGCAGCCGGCGACCTGGACGGCTATCACGTCGTCGACGAGATTCCCTTCGATACCGACCGCAAGCGCATGTCGGTACTCTGCCAGACGCCGCAGGGACGCATGCTGTACTGCAAGGGCGCCCTCGAAACGGTCCTCGACTGCTGCCGCTTCATCCAGTTCGACGCCGGCCTGGCGCCGCTCGACCCGGCTAGCCGTACCCGCCTGCTGGCTGCCCAGGACGAGATGGCCGGCCGCGGCCTGCGCGTCCTCGCCTTCGCCCATCGCGCTGTCGACGAAGGGCTATCGGGCGACGAGCAGGAGATGATCCTCGCCGGGCTGATCGGCCTCGAAGACCCGCCGCGCGCCGAAGTTCCCGGGGCCATCGCGCGCTGCGCGGCAGCCGGCATCCGGATCATCATGGTCACCGGCGACCACCCGCGCACGGCGCTGGCCATCGCCCGCCAGATCGGCCTGGTCAGGAGCGAAGAGCCCCTGCTGATCAGCGGCGAGCAGTTGCGCCAGATGTCGCCGACGCAACTGCAGCTGGCGCTCGATGCGGCGGAGATTCTCTTCGCCCGCGTCGCCGCCGAACAGAAGATGCGTATCGTCGAAGCGCTGAAGCAGAAAGGCGAGATCGTCGCCGTCACCGGAGACGGGGTCAACGACGCGCCGGCCTTGAAGAGCGCGCACATCGGCATCGCCATGGGGATCGCCGGCACCGACGTGGCCAAGGCGGCCGCCGACGTGATCCTGCTCGACGACAATTTCGCGAGCATCGTCGCGGCGATCGAGGAGGGACGCGCGGTGTACGACAATATCCGCAAATTCCTGACCTACATCCTCAGCTCGAACATCCCGGAGATCGTTCCCTATCTGGCTTTCGTTCTGTTCCGAATTCCGCTGCCGCTGACCATCCTCCAGATCCTGGCCGTCGATCTCGGTACCGACATGCTGCCGGCGCTGGCGCTTGGCGCCGAGAAGCCCGACCCGGCGGTGATGCAGCGTGCGCCACGCGCCCGCGGCGAGCGGCTGCTATCGTGGGGCCTGATTGCCCGCGCCTACCTGTTTCTCGGCGTCCTCGAAGCAGCGGCGGCGATGGCCGTCTTCTTCTTCGTTCTCGGCAGCGCCGGCTGGCACTATGGGCAGGCCCTGGCGCCGACCGACCCCCTCTACCTGCAGGCCACCTCGGCCTGCCTGATGACGATCGTGGTGATGCAGATCGGCAACGTCTTTCTCTGTCGGCACCCCCTGCGCTCGACGCTGGACAGAAAATCCGGCGGCAACCGCCTGCTCCGCCTCGGCATCGGCTCGGAGCTGGCGCTGATCGCGTTCATACTCTACACACCGGCCGGAAACTGGCTCTTCGGCAGTGCGCCGATCAGCGGCACGACGTGGTTGCTGGCCATTGGCTGCGCGCTGCTGATGTGGTCGCTCGAAGAACTGCGCAAAGCTATCCTGCGCCGCGCAGGCAAGGACTGAGGATGCCCCAAGCTCTGCCGCCGTTGATCGCTGCCCTGCTCGAAGCGGACCGCTACCCCGACCCGGCGACCTGCGTCGAACTCGTCGAAACGCACGCCTCATGGCTGCTGCTGGCCGGTGCCTTCGCCTACAAGATCAAGAAGCCGCTGGTCCTCCCCTTCCTCGACTACGGCACGCTCGCCAAGCGGCGAGACTGCTGCGAAGCCGAGCTGCGCCTGAACCGCCGCTTCTCAGCCGACCTCTACCTGCAGGTCGTCCCCATCGTCGGCACGACGGCAGACCCGCGCATCGGCGGCCCCGGCACGGCCATCGAGTTCGCCGTCAAGATGCGCCGCTTTGCCGAGGTCGGCCGTCTGGACCGCCTTTGCGCGCGTGGACAACTGCATGCCAAGCAGATGTCAGCGCTGGCCGCAACGATCGCGGAATTCCACGCGCAGGCTGCAACAGCACCGCCAGGCACGCGCTTCGGCGACCCGGAGCAGGTGCTCGCACCCGCTCTCGCCAATTTCGCCGAGCTGGCAACGCTGCTGCCGGGCAGCGAAGAGCAGACGCCGCTGACGTGGCTCTGCGAGTGGACGCGCAGCGAATTCGACCGCCTGGCACCTCGTTTCGCGGCCCGCAGGGCGGCCGGCCGGGTACGCGAGTGTCACGGCGACCTGCATCTGGGCAACCTGGTGTTGATCGACGACCAGATACGCCTGTTCGACTGCATCGAATTCAGCGAAGACCTGCGCTGGATCGATGTCGCCAGCGAGATCGCGTTCACCTTCATCGACCTCGTCGACCACGATCAGCCGGGCCTGGCCGGCTGGCTGGTCAACGAGTGGCTCTCTTGCAGTGGCGATTACGACGCCGTGCAGGTCCTGCGTTTCTACGCGGTCTATCGCGCGCTGGTGCGCGCCAAGGTCGCGGCGCTACGGGCCAGGCAAACAAACGGCGATAGCAGCCAGGCCCGCCATTATCTGGCGCTCGCCGAACGCCTCGCCAAACCGCCGCCGGCACGCCTGATCATCACCCACGGCGTCGCCGGTTGTGGCAAGAGTCGCGCGGCGCGAAGAATCCTGCTGCACGATCCGGAGGCGGCGACCTTGCGCGTGCGCTCCGACGTCGAACGCAAGCGGCTGTTCGACCTCGACGCCACGGCGCGAAGTGGCTCGCCGGTAGACGGCGGCATCTACGCCAGTGACGCCAGCGAACTGACCTACGCCCGCCTGTACGCGCTGGCCAGGGAACTGCTCGTGGCCAACTGGTCGGTGATCGTCGACGCCGCCTTTCTCGAAGGCAACCGGCGCGATCGCTTCCGGGCCCTGGCCGCGCACACCAACGCCGCTTTCTTCATCGTCGCCCCGCAGGCGACCCCGGCAGTATTGCGCGCCCGCATCCGCGGTCGCCTGCACAAAGGCCACGATGCCTCCGAAGCGACGCTGGCGGTACTGGCGCAACAGCTTGCCAGGACGCAGCCGCTGCGCGCCGACGAACGCGACTGCCTGCTGCAAGAGGCGGTGTACGCTTGAAAGCTGCCGCGGAAACGGCGCAGTCAGGCCGACGATCGCCATGTTGAAGACCGCCCACGCGCCGCGAGTGTCGGAAAATTTTACAGACCATTTCCTGCCGCCTACCAACGAAAACTACAAGCTATTGCTTTAATGACTCATAATTGTCACCGCTAAAACTGGCAAGAGTCTTGCTACTGGTTAAGTGCGTCTGTTTGATGCGGCAAATGCCCGGGTTTCCTGACCGGCCTGCAGAAACTCAGCCGCACGCGACGACCAGCTCGTGCTGGCGGCGCATCAAGCCGCTTTCGAAACACGAACGGTGCGCCACTTTGCTTGCTCCGCCGCAAACAACTGACCTGCTTTCGCGGTGGCAGCGATAGGTCACTTCCCGCGTTCGGGAAGGGTGTTTAACAGGGCTTTCTCTTGGCTTGCAAGTCTCTGAAAGGACTCATGATCAAGTCCACGATCACACTTATCGGCGAACCGGGCCAGGGCATCGGACCTGCTTCTGAAAAACGGTGCGGCGTTGATTTGTCGGGTAGAATGGCGGCTTGCTTCGGCACTTTGCGTCGTGAACAGGGTCGGGGAGCACTATGAATATCCTCAATGGTTGGAAAACACTGGAGCTGATCACCCGTGAGGGTGAGACGCTGGTGTGCATCGAAGGGCGCGTGCTCGGCAAGAATCCGCGCTTTCCCTCGTCGTCGCACATCAGAACGTCGCCACTCACTGGCTACAGACTGGACAACGACGGGATGGTCGTGATGACCAAACGCGGCTCGGAGTATGGACTTGGCAAGCCCGACCCATCGGAGACCTTTGCGCAGCAGCGTCTGATACGGCGAATGTCACGCCTGGGTCAGAAACCGCCGTCAGCGTTCAACGAGATCGATACACAGCTTACTGGCTACGTTGACCTGCACAAGGAACACGCAGCGAAGGAAGGCTGAAGCGCCTTCGGTGTCGCCCGTAGCACCCCACAAGCCCAGCCCTGTCACGGCAACGGCACCGACCACGGCGCGTCCTGACGCCGAAAATCTTCCAGCAGCGCTCCCAGTTCCGGCAGCAGGGCACTGCTTTGCGCCGCCAGCCAGTCTCGCACGACATCGCCCTTGCGGCCGGGCAACGCCTCCGCGGTCAGTTGCAGGGCGACCGCCAGATCGTTCTGGCGCCCCAACTGTTCCTGCAGTGCCGTAAGCGACTGATGATAGTTCTCCAACACGGGACCGGCGAGGATCGGCGAAAGGAACTCAAGCGCGTAGCGCAATTGCTTGAACGCCAGGCGTAGACGATGACGTGCCTCGTCGCTGCCACCCTGCGCCTCGGCGGCGCGCTGGTTGACGCGCCTGGCGCACTTGTCGAGCCACACGGGAACAAAGTCCCCCAGCAAACGAACCTTGCCTTCCGGCAGCGCCAGAAGTGCTGCACTGAATTCGAGCAGCAGGCGGGAATACGCAGCCGATTTCAAGACAGCTCGGGCGGCCTTGCGATTGCTTGTGCTGCGCCGGCGTGCGTAGCGGAGCAGCAACCCGATTTCTGCCCGGTCGGCAAAGGTCTCACTCAGCAGTGGTGCGGTATCGGCCAGGAATACGTCCCAGTTTCGCGCGTCACCCAGACGCTTGGCGAACGCTTGCCAGAGCGGATCGAAATGTTCCATGAACGCCACCGGGAGGTGGCGCTGCCAGACGCGCATCGCCGACCGCAGGCGGCGAACAGCAACGCGCGCCTGGTGCACGAACTCGGGAGCGTCGGTGGTGAGAATGCCTTTCTCGTTACTCTGCAGTTGGCTGACGCACGACAGGGCAATCCTGCGAAATGCGCTGACGCTCGACATGCCGGCATCGACAGGAACCGGCAATGCTTTCGCCGCGATCATCGGCGCGTCGGCCAAGAGGCGATAGGCGCGATCGGACTTGCTCCTGGCTTCCGGATGCAGGGGCAGGGTAGCTTGCAGCGCAAGAGCCAGATCAAAGAGATCGCCGACGGCTCCGGAGACGAGCTCCAGTTCGATCTCACAGATTGGCTGGCGGCGACCACCGGCCTCGATCGTCCCGCGGTCGAGCGCCAGTTCGATGCGCACGCCGTCGCGCGGCTCAAGAAGCCAGGAGCGGCGCTGAAAGTGCGTGACGAACGCCGGCTGTAACTGATCTCGCAGAGGCTCCAGGAAGTCGCGGACGGCACTCTGGTCGACATGCGCGAAGTCGAAGTCGCCGGGCCGGCCGCTGCGCTCCCACTCCTTGCGCTCGGCCAGCCCACCGCTGAGTTGAACGGCCGTCTTGACGCCCAGCAGCCACTCGCCGCCTTTCTGACGATAGCGTACAACCAGCCGCTCGCCACGCAGACGGTTGTCCGGCGTGTCGTAGTAGGTGTTGACCAGCAATTGGCGCTGCGACGGCACGCCAGCGAGCAACGCGTGGCTACCCAACTGACTGGCCGTGCGCGCTGACAGCGATAGCTTGATTTCGGTTTCAATGGCCATGGTGAACCCTCTTGGCGAGGAAAGCATGCGTTCCCCGGGTCATGTTCTTCCTTCTCCCTGGCGCCAGCCTGTCATCGGCCCTTCTGCAGCCAGCCCCGCAAGGCTGAGCGCCGTAACGTAGATTAGCACAGGAACATTTCATTTCCTGTTTCTGGCAGTTGACGGCAGCCCGCGGCCAGAATACCCATAATCCGCGTGGCAGCGACTGGCGGCGCGCGCCTGACGAGCGCCGGACACAGTGTGGGAGAACGATCCGGGGCCCTGGTTTCTGGTCCACAAGACGGTCACGCGGTCACCACGCCAGCGCGCCGCGCCGGCCGCTTGCCGGCGTAAAATGACCCGCCGGCGACCCGAAGCGCTGGCCTATGGTTTACCATGGAATGGCACGCCATTTCCGTTCCGCCGTTCTGCCCGCAGCTCGTCTACCGGTCGCCAACACCCGCCATGCCCCTAGCTTCCGAAGATCTCGAATCGATAACCGCCCAGACCCTGGCCCACTACGACCAGCGCGCCGAGGACTTCCGCGACGGCACTCGCGATCACGACGTGAGCCAGAATATCGCCTCGCTCTTGCGCCATATCCAGGGCCAGGCGCCGTTCACGATTCTCGACTTCGGCTGTGGCCCGGGCCGCGACCTCAAGGCCTTTGCGCAGCTAGGTCATATCGCCATCGGACTCGACGGAGCCCGGAAATTCGTCGCCATGGCACGCAGCGACAGCGGCTGCACCGTATGGCAGCAGGACTTCCTCAAGCTCGATCTGCCTGCGGAACACTTTGACGGCGTCTTCGCCAACGCCTCGCTGTTCCATATCCCGAGCCAGGAACTGCCACGCGTGCTGCGGCAATTGTGCGCCACGCTCAAGCCGGGCGGCATCCTGTTCTGCTCGAACCCGCGCGGCGATAACGCGGAGGGCTGGAGCAATGGCCGCTACGCCAGCTACCACGACCTCGCCGCCTGGCGCAGCCAGATGGCCAATGCCGGCTATAGGGAGATCGAACACTATTATCGGCCGGCCGGCCTGCCGAGAGAACGGCAGCCCTGGCTGGCCAGCGTCTGGCGGCGGACCGGCGCATGAAGCAGAATTGCCCTTGCGGCCACCTGGCGGCGGACGGGCCCCCTTTCTTTCAACGCAGCTGACGACCCTGACGATGCAAGACAAACGCTTCTCGAAACGCCGCACGCAGCTCAAGGCCGGAACCCGCATCGCCGAAGCGATTCTCGACTTTGTCGGCCAGGCACCCTTCAGCACGGAACTGTCAGCCGCCAACCCGGAACTTCGCGCCCGCGCGCTGGCCGCCACCGCCGCGCGACGTGCTGCGCTGACCACCAGCGGACTAAGTCTGCCGCCCGGCCCGCTCGGCTGGCTGACCCTGCTGCCCGAACTGCGCTCGCTGTGGCAACTGCAGACCCAACTCGTCGCCGACATTGCGGCTTGCCATGGAAAAACAGCCGAACTGGGCCGCGAGGAAATGATTTATTGTCTTTTTCGGCATACGGACGCACAGGCGGTTCGCGACCTGGTCGCCCAGATCGGACAGCGTTTCGTCGTTCAGCGGGCCTCGCGGCCGCAGGTCCAGGCGGTCGTTCTGAAGATCGGCATGCACATCGCGCAAAGGTTGATCGGCAAGGGGATTTCGCGCTGGATTCCGGTCTTCGGTGCGCTTGGCGCGGGCGCGTACGCTTACTACGACACGTCGCAGGTTTCCGACACGGCGATCGAATTCTTCGCCGGCGTCATCGACGTGCACGCCGACGAGGCGGAGCCGGACGTCGGCGACAGCCGGCGCTGACGCCGTCGGGCTGCTAAAATGACTCCCCTTGTGCGACAGGGGGCAGACACTATGGTTAAAGCCACCAGCAAACACCTTGAGGAATGGGCAAGCCCGCGCACGGTCATCGTGTTCTCGCTGCTATTCGTGGTCGCCCTGTGGGCTGCCGTCAGTTTCTGGATCGTCGTGGCCCGCGATGAACGCATAGCCACGACCCGCGAATCCCTGCAACAGATGAATCACGCGGTCGAAGACCAGACACGACGGCAGTTTCGCCTGGCCAACGTCATTCTCGCCGTGTGTGCCGGCTGGCTGGAAGCAAACCCCGACCGCGACCCACGCAGCGACCCCGGTTTTCGCCGCCTACTCGATGATTTTCGCGATCGCACCGCCGCCATCGACGTCCGTCTGGTGACTGCCGACGGCACCGAGATCGACGTCCTCAGCGACCCCCCCGAGCGGCTGGAAAAGGTCGCCGACAGCGACTACTTCCGGGGCACGCCGGGTAGGGACGGCCTGTTCATCGGCGCCCCCACGCGCAGGCAGGCGGACGATCATCTTGAACTGCCGATCGCCCGCCGTGTGCTCGCACAGGCGTTCCCGATCCTGGTTGCGGTGATCGACCTGGGAAAACTGACGCCGGTTTACGAGAAGCAGCGCCCGAAGCCGGGCGGCGTGATCACCCTCCTCCGCTCTGACGGCACGGTTCTGGCGACCGCGCCTGACAACCCGCAGCTGCTCGGCCAGCCGATTACCGGCGTGACGCTTCCCGGCGCACAACTCACGCCGCCGGTGCAGCCATTGGTCTTCGAAGAAACCACTGCCCGCCAGCGGCGACAGTTCACCAGCTATTCGACGCTCCCCGACTTCCCCTTGTCGGTGATGGTCTCCGCCGACTACGACGCGGCGCTTGCGCCGTGGCTGAAACAGACCCTGTGGGTTATCGTGCTGGCCATCGGGGTCACCCTCCCGCTGGCCGTGGTGGCCTTGCGCTCCTTGCGCCTGCTGCGCGCACTGGCCAACCAGGACGCCGAGCTGCACTACCTGGCGACCACCGATCGCCTGACCGGCGTCAGCAGCCGCCAGCACTTCGTCGCAGCCGTCGAGGAGCGACTGCAGGGCGCGAACGGTGAGCAGGGACCGCTATCCATTCTGCTGGTCGATATCGATTTCTTCACGCGCATCAACGATGGTTACGGCCACGCCGTTGGCGACCGGGCGCTGGTCTCTTTCGCCGAGGCGGCGACCGCCTGTCTGCGCGGCGCGGACATGATTGGGCGGCTCGGTGCCGGGGAGTTTTCCATGCTCTTGCTCGACACCGATATCAGCGCCGCGATCGTGGTTGCGGAAAGGATCCGCACGGCGACCGCCGGCATCTCGATTCCTACCGACAACGGCACCGTCCAGTTCACGGTCAGCATCGGGGCGAGCCAGGCCTGCGCCACTGACCAGTCGTTTGACGACCTGCTGAAGCGCGCCGTCGAGGCGCTGCAAACTGCCCGGATCGGCGGACCCGGCCAGCTGGCCGTCGTCTGACGCCGGATAGCCAGCTCCCCTACGCGGCCGCAGGCGCGCCTGCCCGGCGCCACCGCGACCGGGCGCGCGTCAGGCAGCGCTGAGCCCAAACACGAGCGCCATGACGCAAGGCCCCGCGCCTAGCGGCCCTTCCACTCGGCTTTTCGTTTGCCGATGAAGGCGTCGATGCCCTCGCCGGCGTCTTCGCTCATCATGTTGCAGGCCATGACTTCGGAGGCGTACTGGTAGGCGCCTTCGAGCCCCATTTCGAGCTGTTTGTAGAACATTTGCTTGCCCATGCCGATGGCCACCGACGACTTTTCGATGATCGACCCGGCAAGCTTGTCGATCTCGCTGTCAAGCGCGTCGCCAGCGACCACGCGATTGACCAGGCCCTGCTGCAGTGCCGCCCGAGCATCAATGAAATCACCGGTAAGCAGCATCTCCAGCGCCTGCTTGCGACCCAGGTTGCGCGACAAGCCGACGCCCGGTGTCGCGCAGAACAGGCCGACATTGATTCCCGAGGTGGCAAAGCGCGCGTTGTCCGCAGCCACCGCCAGGTCGCACATCGACACCAACTGGCAGCCGGCGGCAGTGGCGATGCCATGCACGCGTGCGATCACCGGCTGCGGCATCTGGGTCAGGGCCATCATCATCCGGCCGCAACGCCGGAACAGGTCCTGCATGAAAGCCTTGTCGCGATTGGCGCGCATCTCTTTGAGGTCGTGTCCGGCACAGAACGCCTTGCCGGCCCCGGCAATGATCAGCACGCGCACTGCGGGATCAGGCGCGATGGCGTCGATCTGCGCCTGCAGTGCGGCGATCATTGCCTGCGACAGCGAGTTGAACTGCTGCGGCCGGTTCAGGGTCAGCGTGGCAACGCCCCGTCGATCGCTGCGCACGACGTAGGGGTCATCCAGAATTGCCGTCTCGGTACTCATCCTTACCTCCTTGCGATATCCACGAAAAACCGCTTTGACGCTGGCCCGGGCATGGATCCTCAGCCAGCCATTGCTGCCGGGCACTGCTTCAGTCGGCCAAGTTCCTCTAGTTCCTGCAACCAGCCAGCCAGCTGCCGCCCGAGTTCGTCGCTGGCCGAAACCAGGGCGCGAACACCGCCGCTGGCATCCGCACTGGCCGCCGGCTGCTCGATGCTGAGCCAGCGCTCGGCGACGATCTGTTGCCTGGCGTCGAGCACACTGGCCGTTCCCTGCAGCACGCCACGACTGAGCAGGGGCGTATCGAAAACCTGCGAGAACTCCTGCAGTTCGAGGCGCAACAGGCAGCTGACGGCCGTACGCCCGCCACCGCTGAGCACGCCGAGTTGCTGGCGCAGCCGCTGCGCGAGCAGCAGTCCCGGCGCTCCTGCCCAGCGGCTGGCGGCGTAGCTACGCAGCTGCAAAGGATCGTCGTAGAGCAGGCGGTATTCGATACTTAGCGAGTCAAACCAGAACGGCGCGCGAATCTCAAGGGCCAGCTTCGACCAGCTGGCGCCTGTCGCCAGACGCGCCGCCGGTAAACCGAAGTCGTAGGTCCCGGCGGATCGCGTGTTGCGGGTGCCGCCTGCGCACGCGGCAAGCAAGGCGCACGCAGCAAGGCAGATCGAAAGTTTCTTCATCGCGAACCCTCACGGCTTGGCGGTGCGGTGAAACCGGCTTCGCCGGGGCCGGGAGAGTGCTTTGGCGAGCCGAAAACGAGGCTTTGTGGTGACTCCTCCAACAGCTGCAACACGCGCTGCAATTGGCGCGAGTTTGCCGACAGCTCGCTCCCCAGCTCGTTGAGACGCGGCGCCAGTGCGGCCACTCCGCTCGGTGACGGATCACCGAGCAGGCGATCGACTCTCTTGCTGACCGCCTGCAGGCCCACGACCAGTTCGCGGGCCTCAACCAGCAGCGGCGTCGCCTGGCCTGCCGCATGCTCGGCGCGAGCCAGCGTGGCGTTGAGCAAACGAAGACTCTCGGGAGTCTGCGTCAGCAACTGGCGAAACTGAGCAATGGCGTCATTGGCGTTGGCGGTGGTCGCTTCGAGGTTGACCAGAATCCTGGCAAAGTTCTGCCGGTTTTCGCTGTCGAGCAACTTGTTGGCATTGCTCAGAAACGCTCCCGCCGCGCGCAAGGTGGCCCCGCCGGCATCGGACAGTTCCTCGATCAACGACGGCTGCATGGCGATTCGCGACGCATCGCCGGCGTCGCCAGGCAGTGGCTGGGGATCGTCGCCGGATTCTTCGAGCAGGATGTGGGCAATTCCGGTGACTCCCTGATAGCCCATCTTGGCGACCGTCCCGCGCGTGACCGGTACCGAGTCATTGACGCTGATGCGAATGAGGATGTTGCGCACATCCGCGGGATCCAGTTCGATCGCCTGTACCTTGCCGACGCGAATGCCTCGGTAACGGACCTGTCCCTGCAGGCTGAGTCCGGTGACGTTCTGCCGCGTGACGACGATGTAGTCGCGGGTCATTTCGTGCTTGCCGCCGATCCACCATACCGAGAGCACCAATGCAACGCCCAGAAACAGGGTGAAGAGGCCGGCTATCAGGGCGTGCGAGCGGTTCTCCATGGCTAAGCTACCTCCTCTCGGATCGCTGCCGCGGCGCGCTTGGAAGCGAAGAAGTTCTGAACGAAGGGGTGATCGACGGCCAACACTTCTGCGGCCGTGCCGCAAGCCACGATTTTCTGGTCGGCGAGCACCGCCAGACGCGTCGCCAAGCCGAGCAGCGTATCGAGATCGTGGGTCACCATGACCACCGTAAAGCCAAGCTCGTGCTGCAGCAACTTGAGCAACTTGATGAAGTTCTCACTGCGGTCGGGGTCGAGACCGGCTGTCGGTTCGTCGAGGACCAGGAGCTCCGGCTCGAGGGACAAGGCGCGCGCCAGGGCCACCCGCTTGATCATGCCGCCGGACAACTCGGCCGGCATGAGACAACCGTGGCGCGGCTCAAGCTCGACCATCGCCAGCTTGAGCAGAACCAGGTCACGGATCATTGCTTCGTCGAGACTGCGCAGTTCGCGCAGCGGAAAGGCGATGTTGTCAAAGACCGAAAACGCCGAAAAGAGTGCGCCCTGCTGAAAGAGCATTCCAAAGCGGCGGCGGAGCGCTCGGCCCTGCTCGTGATCGCCATCGAAAAGCGTCTGGCCGAAGAGTTTAAGCGTCCCCGCGCTCGGCCGCAACAGGCCGACGATCTCGCGCAGCAGCGTCGTCTTGCCACTGCCCGAGCCACCGACCAGGCCCAGCATCTGCCCCGCTTCGACGTCGAGATCGATATCTTGATGAATCACCACATCGCCGAAGCGCGTACACAGGCCGCGGATTTCGATGGCCGGCATCGTAGCTCGCCCCCCCTCCGCCAAGGCGACCTTCACAGCGGCAGACCGACACTGCGCGTCAGGATGGCCGCGACGGCATCGACGAGAATCGCCACGGTGATCGCCGTGACCACCGAAGCGGTGGTCTGCGACGACAGGCTTTCGGTGTTCGGCTTGACCCTGAGGCCGAAGTGACAGGCAATCAGCGCAATCAGAAAGCCGAAAATCAGGCCCTTGGTCATGCCGATCCACAGATTGGCGACCGGCACTACCTTGGGCAGGGTGTCGATGAAAAAACCGTACGACAGGTCCATCTGCAGATTGGCCGAAACCATGCCCCCGATGATCCCCGCCGCCGAGCACCAGAGAACCAGCAGCGGCATCGCCACCGAGAGTGCGGCGACCTTGGGCAGGACCAGGCGCTGGCTTTGCGAAACGCCCATCGTGGCCAGGGCGTCGATCTCGTCGGTGACGCGCATGACGCCGATCTGGGCAGTCATCGCCGACCCCGAACGACCGGCGACGAGAACGGCGACCAGCACCGGCCCCAGCTCGCGAACGATACTGATGCCGAGCAGATTGACGATGAATACGTCGGCACCGAAGTTCGCCAACTGCAACGCCGAAAGGTAGGAAAGAACGACACCAATCAGGAAACCGATCAACGCCGTCACCGGCAGCGCCTGCGCACCGCTCTTGAAGAGGTTTGCCGAAAACTCCCGCCAGGGTATGTCGCCTGGATGCCGGCAGAGGTAGAAGACGTCGAGAACGAGCTGGCCGACCAGGGCCACCATCCCGGTAAGATGACTGGCCGCGGCGAGAAGCAATCGACCGACAGCGGACAGCGCAAGCAGGCGCTCGTTGGCGCGGCTCGTCGGCAAAGCGTCGACCACCATCGCCTCGATACGGGCGATCAGCGCCCGATGGCGGGTCGATATGAGCAGCGACGCCGGCCATTGCCGGCCCCAGGCGCGCCACAGCAGAATCCCGCCGGCGCTGTCCATCCGCGTGATCGACTGCAGGTCCCACGCCGGGTTGCCGGCGGCCAGCTCGCGCAGGCGGCGCTCGAAGCTGACAATCGGATGCGGCATCGTGGTCAGCGTCCATTCGCCGGACAGGCACAGCCGCAGCCCCCCCGGCTGCTGAAGAACTTCGAGCGCGGCGACGCTCATTGCGGCCTCATGACCGCTTCGTTCCAGCTGGCCGGGGGCTGACCTGCAGCTGGCTGCCGATAGCCCCCCACAGCAGCGACTCTTCACGCAAAGCGGCAACGGCCAGCGGATTGCCGCTCAGCCAGGCAGCAGAGACATCCAACTGAAAGCCGGCTGGAGACTCGCGAATGGCCAACGCGGGCGGCGCCAGGTCGGCACGTGACCGATGCAGCAACAGCGCCAGCCGCAAACAGAAGAGCAGCCGCCAATTGGGATCGCCGGCAGGCAGCGTGGCCAGTTTCTGGAGGCTGCCCCGCTGACCGAGGATCAGCAAGGCCAGACGCGACTGGTCACGCTTCGAAAAGCCGGGCATGTCGGCGTTGCTGACAATATACGCGCCATGCTTGTGAAAACTCCCATGCGCCACCGAAACGCCAATTTCGTGCAGCGAGATGGCCCAGCGCAGAAAGTGGACGTCGCTCTCGTGCTCGGGAGAATCGAGCGGCATCAATTGCCCGAGCAACGCCAGGGCCGTGCGCTCGACGTGCCGGACCTGTTCCTCGACGACCAGGTAACGGCGCATGAACTGGCCGACGGTCACCTCGCGCGTGTCGTGATGCTCGAAACGGCCGCGCAGATCGTGCAGGACGCCCATCGGCAAAGCGCCCTCGGAATAGGTCATGGTCTCGATTTCGAGCGAGGAAAAGACGGCCGACATGATGGCCAGGGCACCGGGCAGGATCTGCAGGCGCTCGCTGCGCAGACCTTTGAGTTGCAGCCGCTCGGCCGAACCGGCGGCGATGATCATCTGGCGCAGACGGGCCAGGCCCTGGCGAGTGATGCCGCAGCACCCGTCAGGGTTAAGCGCGTTCATTTCGAGCACACCGGCAAGCTCCTGCGCCGAACCCGATGTCCCGACGGCCTCTTGCCACCCGCAGCGGCGATAGTCGACGACCACCGCTTCGATTTCGCCAGCGGCCGCCACTTCCGCGGCACTGAAGCGCTTGTGGTCTACCTTGCCATCGGGGAAGAAGCGCTGGCGGAAGTTGATCCCCCCCATGAACAGCGACTCCATCAGCAAGGGCTCAAGGCCCTCGCCGACGATCAACTCGGTCGAGCCGCCGCCAATATCAACCACCAGACGCCGGTAAGCCGCGGCCGGCAGCGCGTTGGCGGCGCCAATGAAGATCAGACGTGCTTCCTCGCGGCCACCAATGATCTCGATCGGAAAGCCGAGCGCAGCCTCGGCCTGTGGCAGGACAAGGTCCGCATTGCGCGCGACGCGCATCGCGTCGGTGGCCACCGCGCGTACCTGCTCCGGTGCGAAGCCGCTCAGCCGCTTGCCGAACAGACGCAGGGCGTCGAGCGCACGCTGTTGCGTGGCGTGATCGAGAATTCTCTCTCTGGTCAGTCCAGAACCCAGGCGAACAGGCTCTTTCAGGCTGTCAAGCGGGTGAATCTGATCGCCAACGATTCGCCCAAGCTGCAGGCGAAAACTGTTGGACCCCAGGTCGACGCCGGCAATTAGTTCGTAACTCATGCCCGTTTTTCTTCCGGCCAGACGGCGAAAGCTGTTTGCGATCTGGCCATGTTACCACCGCCAACAGCCTGGCCAGAGAGCCGCAACTCGTCGAACAATGGCACTTTGTCGAGAAAATGGCCTCTTCGGCGACCAGCGCCAGAGCGATAGCTGTAATATGTTTGTTGTCTTTGCCACGCCTGCTCGACCCCTCAATTTCCACGGAAGGAACCCATGAACACCGCCGCCACACCCACCGAAGCCCCTCTCAACAAGGCCACTGACGGTTTTCCGTCGGACTACTTCCAGAATCGCGAGATGGGGCTGCTTGCTTTCAATCGGCGCGTGCTGTGGCAAGCCAAGAACTCCAAGACCCCATTGCTCGAACGCTTGCGCTTCCTGTGCATCGTGAGCAGCAATCTCGACGAGTTCTTCGAAATCCGGGTGGCCGGAGTCAAGGAGCAACTCAAGCTCGGCTCGGTCGCTCTCACCACCGACGGCAAGACCGCACACGAAGTCTACCGCCTGGTCTGCGACGAAACGCACGCCCTGGTCAAGGAACAGTATGCGCTACTGAATGACGAGATCCTGCCGCTGCTCGCCAGCGAAGGCATACGTTTCCTCAAACGCGGCGACTGGAGCCCGGCGCAGCGCGAATGGATCAGCGCCTTCTTTTTCCGCGAAGTGATGCCGGTGATCACCCCCATCGGCCTCGATCCCTCGCACCCCTTCCCGCGCGTGCTCAACAAGAGTCTCAACTTCGCCGTCGAACTCGAAGGCCGCGATGCTTTTGGGCGCAGCTCCGATGCAGCCATCGTGCAAGCGCCCCGTGTCCTGCCACGTGTCATCCAGCTGCCCCGCGAACTCGGTGACAGCGAGTATTGCTTCGTCTTTCTGTCGTCGATCCTGCACGAATTCGTGCACGAGCTGTTCGCGGGCATGAAAGTCCTCGGCTGCTACCAGTTCCGCGTCACGCGCAACAGCAACCTGTTCGTCGACGAAGAAGCGGTCAAGAACCTGCGCACCAAGATCCAGGGCGAATTGCCACAGCGACACTTTGGTGACGCCGTCCGCCTCGAAGTCGCCAACAACTGCTCGGAAGCGATGACCGAGTTCCTGCTCGGCCACTTCAACCTCACCGAGCGCGACCTCTATCGCGTCGCCGGCCCGGTCAATCTGGTGCGCCTGATGCAGGTCCCCGACTGGGTGATGCGCGACAATCTCAAATTCAAGCCTTTCAAGCCGGGCACGCCGAAAGCGCTACAGAAGAGCAGCAACCTCTTCGAGGCCATCCGTGGCGGCGACATCCTGCTGCACCATCCCTACCAGAGCTTCAATCCGATCATTGAACTGCTCGAGCAGTCGGCAACCGACCCGCAGGTGGTGGCCATCAAGATGACCGTTTACCGTACCGGCACGGACTCGGTGCTGATGCAATCACTGCTGCGCGCGGCGCAGAACGGCAAGGAAGTCACGGTGGTCGTCGAACTGATGGCGCGCTTCGACGAGGAAGCGAACATCGGCTGGGCGACCAAGCTCGAGGAGGTCGGCGCGCACGTCATCTACGGCGTCGTCGGCTACAAAGTGCACGCCAAGATGCTGATGATCGTCCGCCGCGAGGAAGGCAAGGCGGGCGGCAGCGTCCTGCGGCGCTACGTGCACCTGGGTACCGGCAACTATCACCCGAAGACCGCCCGTCTGTACTCCGACTTCGGTCTGCTCACCTGCAACGAAGAGATCGGCGCCGATACCAACGAGGTCTTCAAGCAGCTTACCGGCCTCGGGCGTGCGCAGACCCTGAAGCACCTCTGGCAAGCCCCCTTCTCCCTGCAGCCGAACGTCGTCGCCGGGATCCGGGCCGAGGCCGAAGCCGCGCGTGCCGGCAAGCGGTCACGAATCATCGCCAAGATGAATTCGCTGCTCGAACCGGAGACCATCGCGGCGCTCTACGAGGCGTCACAGGCCGGCGTCAAGATCGACCTCATCGTGCGCGGCGTTTGCGGCCTGCGTGCCGGCGTCAAAGGCTTGTCGGACAACATCAACGTCTGGTCGATCATCGGTCGGCAGCTCGAACATCATCGGGTGTTCTATTTCTTTGCCGACGGAGAAGAGAAGGTCTATCTGTCGAGCGCCGACTGGATGGACCGCAATTTCTTCCGCCGCATCGAACTCGCTTTCCCGATCCTCGACCGCAAGCTGAAGCGCCGGGTGATCGCCGAAGGACTGCAGATCTATCTCACCGACAATACGTTGTCCTGGGAACTGGGACCCGACGGCAGCTATCATCAGCGGCGCGGCTCGCGGACCAGCCCGCACTCGTCGCAGGCCGAGCTGATCGAACTGCTGAAGGACTGACGCGCTAGCGAGGAAGTCGAAAGCACCGGCCTGGGAAACCTGCCAGGCCGGCACGACGACTCACGACTCAGGCGCGACGCGCCCCAACCACGCCCTCGACACCGTGCAGCAAGCTTAGGGTACGGTTGAGCTGCGGGATGCTGCTGACTTCGGCGGTGAAGCGCATCAGCGCGTTACCTTGCCGAGACTGCGTATTGACGGCGATCACGTTGAGCTTTTCGCGGGCGAGAACGTCGGACACGTCGCGCAGCAGACCCTGGCGATCGTGGGCGTCGATGACGATATCGACGGCGAAGATGCCTTCCTCGCCCGCCCCCCAGGTCGTTTCGATCACCCGCTCGCCATTCATCGCGCGCATGTTCGAGAAGTTGCTGCAGTCGGCGCGATGCACCGACACCCCTTTGCCACGCGTGACGAAACCGACGATGGGGTCTGGCGGTACCGGCTTGCAGCAACCCGCGAGCTGCGTCAGCAAGCGATCCATGCCAACGATCAGAATCCCCTTCTCGGCGTCATCGCTCGGCCGCTGCCGGGACACCGCCAACTCGACGCGATCCTCTTCGTCGGGCGGCGCATCGCCGCCACGCACCGCCAGCTGCAGCTGGCGCAGGTTGAGCTTGGCGCGGGCAACGGCAATGAACAGGTCGTCGGGGCGGGCAAAGCCCAGGCGGTCGGAGAGTTCGTCGAGGCTGATGCCCGACTGCCCCATGCGCTGCAGCTCGCGAGTCACTACCGCCCGCCCCTCGCCGAGCATGTCCTCCAGGGCCAGACTGGCGAACCACTGCCTGACCTTGGCCCGCGAACGATGGGTGAACAGGTAGCCGAGCGAGGCGTTCAGCCAGTCGCGCGAGGGGCCACCGTGCTTGGCAAGAACGATCTCGACACGCTGCCCGGTGGCCAGCTGCGTATTGAGCGGGACCAGCGCGCCGTCGACCTTGGCGCCGCGGCAGCGATGGCCGATGTCGGTGTGCACGCGGTAGGCGAAGTCGACCGGCGTCGCGCCCCGCGGCAGGTCCACGACGCGCCCCTGCGGCGTCAGGATGTAGATCGTCTCGTCGAACGCAGCCTTCTTGTAGTGCCGCACCCAGTCCGACGAATCGACCGCCTCGTCCCGCCAGGTGAGCAGCTGACGCAGCCAGGCGATCTTCTCGTCGTAGCGATCTTCCGGCGTTGCCTTGCTACCTTCCTTGTAGCGCCAGTGTGCGGCGACCCCCAACTCGGCGTGATTGTGCATCTCCCGGGTCCGGATCTGCACTTCGAGCGCTCGCCCGTCCGGGCAATGCACGGCCGTGTGCAGGGAGCGATAGTCGTTGCCTTTCGGGTGAGCGATGTAGTCGTCGAACTCGCTGGCGATCGGCGACCAGATGTGGTGCACGATGCCCAGCGCCGTGTAGCAGTCCTTGACGTCAGTGACGATGACGCGCAAGGCGCGCACGTCGTAGACTTCGGAGAAGGCGACGTCCTTCTTGCGCATCTTGTTCCAGATACTGAAGATGTGCTTTGGCCGGCCATAGACCTCGGCATCGCCAACGCCGGCGTCGGCCAACTCGCGCTGCAGGCGAGCGACGGCGTCGACAATGAACTGTTCGCGCTCGGTTCGCTTCTCGTCGAGATGTTGCGCAATATCCTTGTAGATCGCCGGATGCATGAAGCGGAACGACAGATCCTCGAGCTCCCACTTCAGCTCCCAGACACCGAGCCGGTTGGCCAGCGGCGAATAGAGTTCCAGCGTCTCGCGCGCCACCGCGGCGCGCAGCGGATCGGGCTCGACGGCGTAGTAGCGCAGGGTCTGTGTGCGCGAGGCCAGGCGCAACAGAACGACGCGAATATCCTCGACCATCGCCAGCAGCATCTTGCGCAGCACCTCGATCTGCGCCTTCACCTCCTGCGGCCTCTTGTCGTCGCTTTCGGACGACTGCGCGACGAAGCCGCGGGTGATCGGTCGCACCCGGTTGAGCCGCGATATGCCATCGACCAGGTGCGCAACGCTGCGCCCGAACTCCTTCTCGATCAGCGCCAGGCCATGCTCCTGCTGCGCAGGCAGCGCGAAAAGCAGCGCCGCCAGCCGCGAATCAACGTCCAGCTTGAGCCCGGCGACGATCAGAGCCATACCCAGGGCATGACCCCAGACAGCTTCGCCACTACCCAGCTGGCGATCGCCATAGTGCGCCCGGGCAGATTCCACCGCGCGTCGAATACGCTCGGAGTCAGCCATCGGCAGACCGTCGACCAGGGATTGCAGGGAGTGTTCGAAGTCGCTTTGGGCGGCGACCGAGTGGGTAACTGAAACCATAAGGCAATTATAATGGACTCGCTCGCGCATCAGGCATAATGCGCGTTTGCCGCCCGCTGCCCCCCAGCCGCCGATGTTCGCCCGCCTGCAACACCCCTATCTGCTGCTCGTGCTGACCGTATTGTTCTGGTCCGGCAACATGGTCCTTGGCCGCGCCATCCGCGACCAGGTGCCGCCGCTGTCGCTCTCCTTCTGGCGCTGGGCAATTGCGCTGGCGCTGGTCCTGCCCCTCGCCCTGCCGCATCTACGCACGCAATGGCCGCTGCTGCGCGGCAGCTGGAAGGCGGTCGTCGTCCTCGGACTGCTCGGCGTCGGCGTCTACAACACACTGGCTTACACCGCCCTGAACTACACGGCGGCGACCAACGCCGTATTGCTCAACTCGTTCATCCCGATCGCCACCATCGCCCTCTCATGGGCCTTTCTCAAGAAGCGGCTGCGGAGGATCGAGGGGCTTGGCGTGCTGCTCTCGCTGCTCGGCGTGACGATCATTGTCTGCCGTGGCGACGTGCAGACACTGGCCCATCTCAGCCTCAATATCGGTGACCTGTGGATGCTGGCGGCTGTATTCGCCTGGGCGCTGTACACCATCGGACTGCAATGGCGGCCAGTCGGCGTCGACCCGATGCTGCTCCTCGCCGCATTCATCGTCGTCGGCCTGCTCGCCCTCGCCCCGGCTTACGCCTGGGAGATTTCGCAGGGGAAGACGATTCACCTCTCGGCCAGCTCGCTGGCCGGCATCGCCTACACGGGCGTCTTCCCGGGTTTTCTTGGTTACGTCTTCTACAACCGCGCAGTCGGCGAAGTCGGCGCCAGCAAGGCCAGCCTGTTCATCCACCTGATGCCGGTCTTCGGCACGCTCCTGGCGGCAATTTTCCTCGCCGAAATACCCCGCCCCTACCACTACCTCGGCATTGCGCTGATCTTCGGCGGAATCTACCTGACCACCGCCGCACCGGGAACGGCGAAGGCGTCGTGATCGGCAAGCTCATCGGCTGGTTCCGAAGACAACCGGCAACCGCAGAGATCCCAGACCCCCTGTGGCAGGGAATTGTTTCGACCCTGCCTTTTCTCGCCGCCCTCGACGTCGACGAGCAGCGCCGGCTGCGCGCATTGGCCCAGGAATTTCTGGCCGAAAAGGAGTTCACCGTCGCCGGCGGTCTGCAACTCAGCGACGAAATCTGCGTCTCGATTGCTGCCCAGGGCTGCCTGCCGATCCTCGAACTCGGCCTCGACTATTACCGCGGGTGGATCGGCATGGTCGTTTATCCCGATGAATTCGTCATCCCGCGCAGCGTCGAGGATGAATTCGGCGTCGTCCACGAATACCAGGAGCTGGCCTCGGGCGAGGCCTGGGAAGGTGGACCACTGCTTATCTCCTGGCGCGACGCGCAAATGGCCGGCGCCGGCTACAACGTGGTCATTCACGAGTTCGCGCACAAGCTGGACATGCTCAGCGGCGAAGCCAACGGTGTCCCGGCGCTTCCGGCGGAGATGTCGCGAGCCGACTGGCAACAGGCGCTGCTCGCCAGTTACGAAGACTTCTGCACGCAGGTCGACGAAGCGGAGGGCAGCGCCCGGGACACCCTTTTCGACCCCTACGCGGCAGAGAATCCGAGCGAGTTTTTTGCCGTCATGAGTGAAGCGTTTTTCGAGACGCCGGACGCCTTGCGCGCGCAATATCCGGCTTTCTACGAACAGCTCGCGGCGTTCTACCGCCAGGACCCGGCGGCCCGCATGCGCCCGGCGAGTGCCCTGCAGTAGGCGTGCGCCAGCATGCCCTGCGGCCAGTGCGGCCCGGAAGCATCGACTAGCGTGATTCGAGCAGCTTGACGAGAGCGTAGAGGACCCGGTTGACCGGCGTCGGGACAGCAAGGGCCTCGCCTTTGCGCAGCACATAACCGTTGAGATGATCAATCTCGCTCGGCTTGTGGCGCGCCAGGTCCTGCGCCGTTGACGAAAGCTGGCCGGGCATGGTGTGCGCGATCTGCTGCACGGCCTGCCACATGTCACCGGCAACCACGACCCCTGCCGCCTGCGCAACGGCGAGGCACTCCGCCATCACGTCACGCATCACGCCCGGCACACCGTCCCCTTGCACCAGATGACCGTAGGGTAGTTGCGTAATTGCCGACACGGCGTTGTAGACGCAATTGACGATCAGCTTGGCCCATAGCGCCCCGGCCACGTTGTCGGAAATGGTGACCGGAATCGCGGCAGCGGCGAACAGCGCGAGCAGCTCGTCGCTGCATGACGACGGTCCGATGACCAGCTCTCCTCGCCCATGGTGCTTGACAAAGCCAGGCCCGGCCATTTCGGTGGCCACGTAGACCACCGCCGGGGCGACTTCCCGGCGCAGCACGGCTTGCCAGCGCTCGGCGTTGTCTACGCCGTTCTGCAGGCTCAGCAGGCAAGCGTCGGGGTCGAGATGCGGGGCCATGGCCATGGCGGCGGTCTCGGTATCGGGCGATTTGACGCAGCACAGCACCAGCTGCGCGCCGCGTACGGCGCCCGCGTCGGTGCTGGCCTGCATCGGCACCTGCGCCTGGAAGGACTGCGTGTGCATGAACAGACCATCGCGGCAGACCGCGGCCACGTGCTGCGGTCTGCCGATCAGGACCACCGCATGTCCCGCCCGGGCCAGCATGCCGCCGTAGTAGCAGCCCACGGCGCCGGCCCCCATCACTGCAACCTTCATTTCTCTCCTCGCAGCAAACGCCTCCCTGCGGCCTGGTTTGGCCGGGCAATGGGCGTCCACCGCTGTCGATGGCTTACTTACTGCACGAAGCGACGACTCTCGGCAATGACCCGCTTGAGCACGGCGCCATTGGCGTCGATCACCGGCTGGCGCTGATCTCTGGGCAGCCTCTTGTCCTGCCGATCATAGATATCGTAGCGGAAGAACTCGCTGCCCGTGAAGGGAAAGACGAGCTTGCTGTCGCCGTTCTTTATCCCCATGTAGTTGTAGTTGCCAAGGACCAGGAAGTCTTCGCTGTGGAAGAGGTCGCCGGCCAGGGTATACGCCTGCGCCGGAGTCGAGACCCCCATGTAGTCCATCAGCGTCAGCGGAATCTGCAGGTGCGAGGTGACGTGTTCATAGCTCTTCGCCGGGTAACCGGGAAGGTGCAGCACCAACGGCACCCTGATCTGCTCTTCGGGAAAATAGTTGCCGTGCCCGTGTCCCCAATGGCCGTTCTCCATAAACTCTTCGCCGTGGTCACCGGTGAACAGGACGACGGTGTTGTCCAGTTGATGGTTGGCCTGCAGGTAGTCCAGGAGGCGTCCGACCTGGGCATCGACGAAGTGCGCCGCGTTGATGTAGCGCTGGTGGATGGCATCGACGTTGGTCAGCAAGTCCAGCTTGGCGTAATTCACCTCGCGCAGATAGTCGGGCCGGATGACCGCCGACTCCGGGAAGGTGTAAGGAGCGTGTGTCGCCTCGAAGAACATGAACATGAAACGCGGCCTGGCGCCGTCGGCGCCCGCCAGTTCGGTGAGCATGTTGTCGACGTTCTGCTGATCGCGCCGCCAGGGCTCGCCGTCGCTCAGCGCCTGCATCAGCGTGCCCGCCGGCATGTCGGCAAAAACAGTATCGTTGAGCTCCGGATAGGTGAAGCTCTGGCTCGTGCGCAATGAGAAGAGATAGCCCTTGTCGATCAGCAGGTCGATCAACACCGGCCGCACCCGCTGCTCCTGGAAACTGTACCAATAGGGCGCGTGCAAGCCGTAGAACATCGAGAACAGGCCCATGCGCGTTCGGTTGCCGCCGCTGTAATGATGTTTGAAGCTCATCGACTGCTTGGCGAAGGCCCAGAGATTCGGCGTCACCTCGGCATTGAACAGGTCCCAGCGAAACGATTCAGCGGTCAGCCAGATGATGTTCGGGTATCTCTCCTTGGCCGTCGTGGTAATCGGCTGCAGCGGATAGCTGACCTTTCCCTTGGCGAGTTTCAGCGTATTGGATTTTTCCGCCGGCGCCACGCCGAGTCGGCGTAGCAACGCCGTGGCACTGGTATTGAGATGAAACGGCAGCACCGACGCCGCCTGCAGATACGACTCCTTGCCGGTGTACGCGCTGAACGCATAGACCCCTTCGGTGACGAACAGCGTCACCAGCAGAAGGGCGGTCAGGCTTGCTGCCCGACGATGCGCGAAACGTCCCGGCCCACCAGGCTCTCGCGCGGCGAAGCGGTGCAGCGCAGCGAGCAGAACCGCCAGCACCGCCGCAGCGACGACGACCAGCGCAACCAAGGTGTGGATCGTCTGCTCGCTCGCCCCGAGCGCGGCAAGCCCGCCTGGCGTAGTCACCAGATTCCAGACGAAGGCGTTGATGTGGTACTCGTAAAGCTTGAACAGCTGCAGGTCGATGAACAGCAGCAAGACGACGAGCAGGCTGAGCAACCAGACCGGCCCGTAGACCAGCATCGCTTTCCAGCGCGGACATGGGCCAGCGCGAGGGCGAAAGACACGTTCCAACAGCAGGCCAATGACCACCACCGGCGCCAGAAAAATCGCCGCGTCGGCCAGAGACGAGAGCGCAGCGAAGAGAAAAACGCTCGCCTCGGAGGCCTCGATGAACGGCCAGTACTGCACCAGCAGCAGGCACAGGAAGACGAACATGACGACGTAGAAGCGCCGCAGTGCGCGCTGAATTTGTGTCACCGGAATACCTCGACAAGAAAGCCTGGCGGCCAATGCTGAGGGGACAAGCTTAAGAGATGCTGAAGTTCAGCTGCGCACGCCAGTGCTGCCGCCAAGGGGCCCGCCCCCCGTCGCTCTCATTTCCTGCCCCCGATCGGGTGCCTGCGCCGAGCGTACCCGCCATTGTTCCCCCGGCGCAGCGCTGGCGGCCTTGCTCTCGGCTTCCGCAAGTCGCTATCATGGCCGCACGATCAGTCCCGCCGGCCTCTCTCGGCGCGGCTTGTTCGCGTCCCTGCGCGCCAATGGCGGCGCACCGCGCTCGACAAGGCGGGCGGACAGGTACTCGCCCAGCCGCGTGAACGGCTCTTCCACCCAAGGAAAATCCCATGAAAACTTCCCTTAGCATCGTCGCCTGCTTGCTGTGCCCTGCTCTCGCCTTCGCCGCAGAGACCACCGTCACCCTGAATCTGGCCAGCAGCCAGGGTGTCGGCTCCGCGGTGGGAACGGTGCGCATCGTTGAAACCCCGTACGGCCTGGCTTTCTATCCCGCGCTCAAGGGCTTGACGCCGGGTCTGCATGGCTTCCATGTGCACGACAAGCCGGCGTGCACCCCCGGCGACAGGGACGGCGTGGCCATCGCCGCACTGGCGGCGGGTGGGCATCTCGATCCGCAGGGAACGAATCGGCACGCCGAAGCCTGGGGCGACGGGCACCTCGGCGACCTGCCAGCGCTCTACGTTGCCGCCGACGGCACGGCCAGCAACCCGGTACTGGCGCCACGACTCAAGCTCGCCGACGTCAAGAACCGTTCACTGATGGTGCACGCCGGCGGCGACAATCACTCGGACGACCCGGCGCCACTCGGCGGCGGTGGTGCGCGCGTCGCGTGCGGCGTAATCGGCGGCTGATCAGGCACCGCCGACGCCGATCAAGGCCATGATTCAGACGGCTCAGGCGACCTGCAGGAAATCGCGCACGACGCCGATCTGCACATCGTCGAGAAACATCGGCGCGTGTCCGACGCCGGGAATCTCGACGGTCTGCGGGCGCGGCCCACGGTTGGCCATTTCAAGCAGGCTGGCGCGCGTCAGCACAGCCGAGTCGGCACCGCGAACGACCAGCGTCGGGCAGCGAATGGCGTCGTAAATCGGCCACAGGTCGACGTCTCCGGCACTCAACTGGCGCCGAAACGGGTCACCGATGGCCGGGTCGTAGCGCATCTCGAGGCACCCATCGTCCGCCCGCTGCAGACTACACTCGGTGAGATGCCGCCACTGCGCGTCGGTCAAGTGGCCAAAGGGCTCGCTGACCAGGCGCACATACTTTTCGGCGTCGTCGTAGGTCGCGAACCTCGGCGCCCGACCGACGTATTCGCCAATCAGGTGCAGGGAAGCCACCGGGATCAGCGGACCGACATCGTTGAGCACCAGACGGGAAATCGGCGAATCGTCCTGGCTGGCAATCCACATGCCGATCAAGCCACCCATCGAGGTGCCCAACCAATGTACGCGGTCGACGTCGAGGCGGGCAAGCAGCACCATCAGGTCCGCCACGTACTGCGGAAACACGTAGTACGACGGGTCGCGCAGCCAGTCGCTGCGTCCGCGCCCGACGACGTCGGGGCAGATGACGCGATAGTCGGCAGACATGACCCGCGCCAGCTCGTCGAAGTCGCGCCCGTTGCGGGTCAGGCCATGGGCGCAGACCAGCACGTTCGGATTGTCGCGCTCGCCCCATTCGGTATAGGCCATGCGATGCAGCCCGGCCGCCGAGGCGCAGCGCACCTCGCGTTCGACGAGTCCTGGCGGCGCTCCGGCCAGCCAAGGTGAGAGGTCAGCGCGGACGCTCATCTGGCAAATCTCCCTACAGAGTCCATTTTCCTTAACCTTCGGCCGATCGGTCGGCAAACCCCCGCCTGCGCCGGCCACCAAAGCAGGCGATCCTGACCAACGACCGGGCCGCACCTGCCTGCATTTACCCCTGTTACCGCCTCGTCAGCTGGCCTCCTGCGCGCCACGCGGAAGCGTCGGCCGGACGGAAAGGGCGAGACTCTAGCACAGGCCCCGAACCCGGGTCCAAGGAGCCCGCACGCCACGTCACTTGAGTGACTCTCGGCCACTCCCGCGGGGGCGCCCCGCGGGCGCAGTCTGCGCCCGCGCCGGCCAGCGAGAGCGTGCGAGTGTGTCAGTTTTGCACCACTAACCGCGACAAAGCCGTGCAAGCGCCCGATCCCTGTTGACAACACCCCCCTGGCGTGGAAAACAATAAACCGAGCTTACAGAAGCTTAGCCATGACACTTAAAGTCGCTTGTCACATAAAGGACGCGGCACCTCGAACAAGTCATCAATCAGAAAGGCTTCAAGAACGTCTCAAGAAGGCCGTTGCAGAGATATCAGCCGGACCACCGCGGCCAGCACTACTCTCCTCAAGGAGTGATAAGGATGAACATCTCAGATGACACCGCACTGCAGTTCTTTCGCGATCTTGTGCGCAATTTCTCGCAACCGCGTTTTTCCGAGGCGGACTTTCTCCAGCAGCAATACGCCGTGATCGAAGCCTATGTAGAACGCTTTCCGGTCGACGAAAGGGAATTCCGGGCGCTGGCGTGGATCGAGGCCAACGCCGGGCAGTACCGTCAGCAGTGGCAAATGCAGGCGGTGACGGTTGGACGTCAGATGCACGCCAATCTCGGCTGCTGACGACCTTCCCCTGCGACGCCGGCAGGGCATTGCGGCGCACACCCGTACCCCCGTTCGGCAGCCCACCCCCTGAAGCACTTCCGCCTGCATCGTCCGCAACGGGACGACGCGATCAACATGCTGGCGAGAATCCCGGGCTCACGCTTCGACCGAGGCCGATACCGAACGCACTTGCTCGCCGGCCACCGCGTTATGGAACCCGGCTTCGGCCAGGCCGTCGTGCGGAGCAGAGCCGACCAGCGTTACGCCACCCGAGCGCATCCATTCAGCCAGGGGCCTGCGCGACTGGGCAAGCAGGGCTTCGGCCGATTCGCCACCGGCGCTGAGCGCTCCCAGCCAGCCATTGCGGCCAGCGCCCTTCACCGCGTAGAGCGCCGCATCGGCAATATTGACTGCCGCCGGCCAGTCGAGAGCGGCGGCATGCTGCGTTGACAGAGGAAAGCAGCAAAAGCCGGCCGAGCAGGTTCTGGACAGGAAGCGGCCATCGCCGAGATCGAAAGGGTATTCGGCCACGGCGGCGCGCGCCCGCTCGGCAAGGTCGGCCGCGTGCGAGCGCGGCGTCGAACGCGCCACGACGAGGAATTCTTCGCCACCCCAGCGAACCAGGTAGTCGGTGTCGCGGAAGACGCGGCGCAATCGCTCGCTCACTTGCCTGATCACCGCGTCCCCCGCGGCGTGACCATAGCGGTCGTTGACCTCCTTGAAGCCGTCGATGTCGAAGAGGAAGAATATCAACCCGGCGTCCTCGCGCAATTTTGCCCCGTACTTGAAGTGGCTCTCGTACTCGCGCACCGCCAGGGCGGCGTCGGCTTCGATGTGCTGGGTCAGGAAGCGGCGGTTGCGCAGGCCGGTCAAGGGGTCGGTCAGGCTCGACTCTTCCAGTGCCGCCGATTCACGCTGCAGCGCCAGGGCCAGCGTCTCGAGTTCGGCCGTGCGCTCGCGCACCATCCGTTTCAGTTCGCCCTGGCGCAAGCGCAGACTGCGGGTACGCAAGCGGACCAGCGCATTGACCATCGCCACCAGCAGTGAGAGCACCAGCAGCTGGAACCACCAGCTTTGCCACCAGGCAGGCATGACGCGCACCTTGATCGCCAGCTCGTGCGGACTCCAGGCACCGCTGCGGTTGCTAGCAGCCTGTCGGACTTTCGCGGTGCCGTAAGCCGTACATGATAAAATCATACTTTGTTCGAGCTACCGAGTCGTCACATGGCCCACTTCATTATCGCTGACCGCAAGACCGACTATCTACTCCC